>JAESGG010000006.1_pt1 | contig 715161 bp, 671 predicted proteins | sample 9266231 | NCBI WGS metagenome assembly JAESGG01 (sample SAMN14515337, study PRJNA621664) | algae metagenome | isolation source: Aphanocapsa sp. GSE-SYN-MK-11-07L and co-occurring heterotrophs from wet... | place: USA: Grand Staircase Escalante National Monument, Utah | collected 2006-04-16 | reverse complement strand
CTTGCAGATGTAACGCTGAAGTGGCGTCCCTTAGGGGATTCGAACCCCTGTTACCGCCGTGAAAGGGCGGTGTCCTAGGCCTCTAGACGAAAGGGACACTGGATAGTTCTTCATATGATGTTGGCGTCCCTTAGGGGATTCGAACCCCTGTTACCGCCGTGAAAGGGCGGTGTCCTAGGCCTCTAGACGAAAGGGACAGGCGCATAAACATCACAAATTGTACTGACTAATTGGCGTCCCTTAGGGGATTCGAACCCCTGTTACCGCCGTGAAAGGGCGGTGTCCTAGGCCTCTAGACGAAAGGGACACTACAGTCAGTTTGTCAGATTTTGTTGGCGTCCCTTAGGGGATTCGAACCCCTGTTACCGCCGTGAAAGGGCGGTGTCCTAGGCCTCTAGACGAAAGGGACACTGGAACAAAAATCTTTGGTGGAGCTAAGCGGGATCGAACCGCTGACCTCTTGCATGCCATGCAAGCGCTCTCCCAGCTGAGCTATAGCCCCACACCAATTGCAGAGGTTGCTAAGCAATCCCCTACAAGACGAGGCGAATTCTAGGGGCCGAGGCCAAAGGTGTCAACAGTTTTTTAGAAAGCCGTAACCGTTCGCGTGTTTTTTAAACTAAGTGACTATTCAAGCAGCAAAATACATAACATAGCTGCCCTGCTCCGTCAGCAAATTGATTTAATTCAAGGATCTGGTACGACACTACACAAATATAAAAGAGGACTAAAAAGAAGGTAGCGGGAAATGTGTCGCTCAATTAAATGGAGTTGCAAGCAGGCGACAAGTATTTGAGACCCGGGAGCATAGCCCCCCTGTGTGCAATAAGACTAAAGCGGGAATACATAAGCCTTACCGGACGGAGATTTTTAAAATTACCTGGACGAGAGTGCTGTCAATAATGCTACAGCGTCAAGTTTGAAGGTTATACAAAGAAAAAACCCTGCCGGAGCAGGGTTTTTTAAGGATTAAAGACTCACGTTATTTTTACTAGCGCGCTCTTTAATATAGCTTTCCCAGCTTGCAGCCTGACGGGCGTATTTAGGATCGCCCTTGGCTTTTTGCACTGCCTGATAGGCATCTTTGAACTTGTTCTGGTAGAAATAAGCTTCAACCAAAGCTAAATACACAGGACCTTTGACTTTTACGCCAGCGTCCAATGACTTATTCAAAGCTGCTACAGCAGCAGGGTATTTTTCAGCAAGGATCAATGAAGAACCTTGACGACGATAAGCATCAGCATCGTTGTCCAACTGAGCGGACTCACCATAATACTGAGCTGCTTTTTCCATTTCCCGTGCTGACTGGAACGAACTGGCCATACTGTTCAACATATTTTTGTCTTTTTTGATTAAACCAGACTTAATATGTTTTTCCAGTGTTATACCGGCTTTGTATGGAACGTTGGCATTTGAATACAGCTGGGACAATAACTTGAATTCATTGGCTGAATCCAGCATGCCCTGCATAGCTGCAACTTCTAATGTCACAAGCGCTTTTTCATACTGTTCTTCTATGCTGTAAAACTGAGCCAGATAAGTCCACCAGCGTTTTTCCGCAGGGAAAAGTTGCACAGTAGTCTCTAACACTTCGATCGCTTTTTTGGTGTTTTTCATCTCGTAATAAGCTGAAAACTTCAACGTATAAGGACCGGCGTTTGGCTTAGCCTTATCCTGCATGGCAATAGCCATATCAGCAGGCTCAATCACCTTTTGATATTGCTTCATTTCCATGTAAGCACTGGCAATACGTAAATAAACGTTCGACTCTTTTTCACCAGTGAAATCTATCCACTGATAATAAGTCTTGATTGATTCGTCGTATTGCTTATCGCTTAACAATAAGTCAGCAAGTAAACGTGTGCCAGCGGCCTGATCAGTAAAACTCAGTACGTCTGGCTTTAACGCTTTACGCAGGTAGCCTATGGCTTTCTTCTCGTCTTTAGCGGCCCACATGTTGCCTAAAAAACGATTTAAATACGCCATGTCAAACTCATTGCTTGACTCAACACCCTGCAACTCAGCGATGGCTTCGTTTATCTTCTCTGCGCTATAAAGTTCATAGGCTTTAGCTATAGACTTACCAACTTTTTCACCTACAGCACTCGATTTGCGGTTTTTCCGCGCTTCAATTTTTGCAGGATCCGGAGCTGCAACAGCATATGAACTTAAAGTTGTAGCACCAAAACTGGCCAGTACGATCAACGCAGAAGTAAGTGTAGTCATTTTCTTCATAGTGTTAACCCCCAGCCTGGTCTAAGGAGAAGTCCAATTGAACCATAATACCTGGTTGCTGAACTGCTTTACCATCGACCACTTTTGGTGAATATTTCCAACGTTTCAGTGCACGTATTGCTTCACGGTCAAATACACGTTTAGGTTCAGCTTCAACTACAGCTACGTCACCAACGCTGCCATCTTCCAGAATAGTAAAGCGCATTTTTACCCAACCCTGTAAGCCATCACGAGCTGCTTGTACCGGGTATTTTGGCTCAATACGAACTATTGGAGTAGCATCGCCATCACGCATCATCGCTGAAGACGGATCGCCTAAGCCTGAGCTCGCACCACCTACATCTACTGACGGTATGTTAAAACCAATGGTTCCACCAGTGTCAGTTGAAGCAGGTTCTGCAACCGGAGCCTTTGGAGGCTCTGGTGGCGGCGGTGGCGGCGGTGGCGGCACCCGAACACGAGTCTGAGCTTTTGACTCAGGCGGTGTCGAGTTAATTTCAATAACGATTTGATCCTTTTTAGCATTGGTGAACGTATCATCCCCACCTATAAGGAATGCCATCAACACATACAGGAAAAACGTTATTACCGCACCAACTACCAGTGATAGTAATAACCTTACCATATTACTTGTTCTCCGCAGCGATCGAAATCTTATCGATACCAGCCAGCTTGATTTGGTCCATTACTGAAACCACGACACCATGCTTCGCTTCTTTATCTGCTTGAATAATTACTGTATCAGTAGGCGATTCAGCCAACAGTTTCTCAACAGTTGCACCAACACGCTCAACGTCTACAGCACGTTTATCCATCCAAATCTCACCGTTTGCACGGATTGCAATAAAGATAGTGGCTGACGGCTTAGATTGAGCTTTTGCCGCTTTAGGACGATTTACATCAATACCCGCTTCTTTAACGAACGAGGTCGTTACGATAAAGAAAATCAGCATGATGAATACAACGTCCAACATCGGCGTTAAATCTACTGCTGCCTCTTCGGCTTCACGTCTAATTTTACGTGCCATAAAATACTCTCTATCAATGATGAGGCATACTGTCAGCTAATCCATGAACTGCTGACTTCACCTTACCTTCCAGTTTGGACGTTACAAATACACCTGATAAACACGCAACCATACCAGCCATAGTTGGAATTGTTGCCATTGAAATACCAGCTGCCATCAGTCTTGGGTTACCAGTACCTTGCACCGCCATAATTTCGAATACGGCGATCATACCGGTCACAGTGCCTAACAAACCGACCATAGGGCAGATGGCAACCAAAGTTTTGATTACGCCGATCCGCTCACGCAGTTTGGTAGATGCCTCTGACACCCACGCATCACGAATTTTATGCGCATACCAGGAGGTTGTATCAGCCCGGGCATTCCAGTCAGCAATGATTCTGTCACGCATCACTGGAAATTCCCGATTGATAAACCAGAAGCGCTCTATGATCAATACCCACATGATGAAGAGCACTATGGCGACGATATAAAGTACATCACCGCCGGTTGCGATAAAATCCCTGACAGATTCCCAAAGCTCTATCAGGCTATGCATTACGCTTTCTCCTTCTCCGCATGAGCAGCGATGATACCAGCGCTTTGCTCATCCAGAACATGCAGGACTGAGTTTGACTTACTTTGTAACATAGAGTGGATAAACAGTAATGGCAGAGCACATAACAGACCTTGAACAGTTGTTACTAACGCCATTGAAATCTGGCCAGCCATGATTTTCGGGTCGCCAGTACCGTGTAAGGTAATAACCTGGAACGCACCGATCATACCGATAACTGTACCTAACAGACCTAATAAAGGACCAACAGCAGCAATCAGCTTGATAATACCGATACCTTTTTCGATATCCGGAGTTTCACGCATAATAGCTTCGTCCAGTTTCAGTTCTAAAGTTTCAACATCAACAGATTTGTTGTCGTGGTAAACTTTTAAAATACGGCCTAAAGCATTTTTCTCTGACGGATTACCCAGGTTTTTCAACTGAGCTTTTACACCAGCAGAAGCTGCAGACAGAGATACGAAACGAATTGCACCAATCAGTAAACCGATTAATAACAATGCAGTGATTACGTAACCTGGAGTACCACCCTGGTGGAACTGTTCTGTTAATGTAGCTTCCTGAGTTTTCAGGCGCAGTAAGTTACCGCCAGTTGGATCGATATAAACTGGTTTTATTTCACCAGCAGCTGCATTTTTAAATGCTTCAGCATCAGCAACAATGTAAGACTCAGGTTGTTTAACCAGAGGCTGCATTTCCTGAGTATCAGCATTAAATACTAAGTAGCCACCGTCAGAAATCAGGTTGAAAGCACCAACACGAGTTACGCTTGCAGTAGCAGCGTTACCGTCTAAGCCTACAACATTGCCTTCAAACTTAGATACTTTGGCAGATTCAGTCATTTCAGTTTGCAGAGCAATCCACAGCTCTTCCAGTTCTTTGATCTCTGGAATTTCTTTTGCTTCAGCCAGTTTTCTTAACAGTTCTTCACGGCCTTTGTACTGAGCACTGATGTTAGAAGTGGCAATGCCACCGATGGTTTCAGTTGCAGCACCACGAACGATACCGAACATTTCACCTAAAGTACCTTGAGCAGCAATTAATTCGGCTTCTTTAGCGCCTAATTTACCTTCGTTGTCAGCAAACTGCTGAGTTAAAGATTTACCACGAGATTCTTCAGCAGCGAATTCAGCTTTTGCTCTGTTTAACAGAGCTTGCTTGTCAGCACGGTCAGATAAAAACTCTTGTTCACGTTGCTGGTTGATTTTACCTTCAGCAGTACGTGATTTTTTAACTTGCTCTAACAATTGATCAAGTTTGGCTGTATCAGCAGCAGCAGTTAAGCACACGCCTGCAGACATAGTTACAACAGCTGCAACTACTAAACCTTTAAAAACTTTCTTCATTTATGCTTACTCCGCTGCTAACACTGGAAGTTTCAACAATTCTGGGGCAGCTTGTTTACCCGCAACACGAATCGCGAACTTGGTAGATTCCAGGTACTCTTGACCCAGAGCTTCCCATTGACCTGTAGTTCTGTTGAACATCCAGGCTTGTTTTTCATCCAGAGATTGAGCCAGTAAGGCAACGCGACCTACGTAAACGTAGTTCACAGTAATTTCGCCACCATCAACAGTCAGTTTGTCTGTATAAGTTACCAGAGCTGTACCTAAATCTTTTTCGATTTGGTAGGCTTCAATCACCAGACGGTACATTTCAGAAGTGTTGACTGCTGAGTTACCTAACACAGCACGTAAACGATCAATACGAGCTAAACGGTTCGTCAGGTCGATTGGCATGTCTGCTTTAATGAAAGCTTCTAAAGTATCAACCATACGATACATCAGAGGAACGATACCTTGCTTGGTACCTTCGATAGTACCAATTTGCTTATCAAAAGAAGCCAGCTGTGAGTTTTGATCGGCAACTAATTTAGCAACGTGGTCGTTGTACACTTTTAAATTTTCAGTTTGTTCAACTAATTGACGGTACTCAGCCAACAGTTCCTGACTTTGGTCAAAAATATTGTTAATTTTTTCCTGAGACTGAACTGAAGCACGGATGTTTTGCTGACCCGCTTTCTGAATTTCAGTCAGCTGATTTGCTGCTACTGAGGTGCTGGCCAATGCGAATGCTCCAAACAGAGCAGAAGCAACCAGACTCTTACGAATGTTATTGTTAGACATAGTTCCCAACCAATAATTGCTGATTAACGTAACCTGTTTTTGAAAGGCTATTTTTTGTAACAAAAGATAACCCGGTTAAAGGGTAAACCGCCCGCATCATTGCAGCAAACTCGCGGATTGTCAATATAACAACGACAGTCAACGGTGACAGTTTTGTTGCAATTTAAAGGCAGCTTATACCCATTTTTTCTTAAGCAAAATCAGGAGCTTTCCTGTATTAATAATCCATTAAAGTTTTTGCTTATTTAATGTTCGGTGTTAATTTTCCCGACTCATACAACTTCACCATTTGTTCAAGAGAAATGGCTTTTATTTTTGACGCGTTACCGGCAGTACCAAATGCCAGATAACGATCCTTACAAATTTCAGTCATAGCTTTGACTGATTCCTGCAAATATTTACGTGGATCAAATTCAGCAGGGTTTTTCGCCATATAACGGCGAATAGCTCCTGTTGAGGCTAAACGTAAGTCAGTATCTATATTGATCTTACGCACGCCAAACTTGATCCCTTCCTGAATTTGTTCTACTGGCACACCATAAGTTTCAGGGATAGCTCCACCATACTCGTTGATAATAGCTAGCCATTCTTGTGGCACAGATGACGAGCCATGCATCACCAGGTGGGTATCCGGGATACGGGCATGAATGTCTTTAATGCGGTCAATCGCCAGAATATCGCCTGTAGGCGGGCGACTGAACTTATAGGCACCATGTGAAGTACCGCAAGCAATAGCCAGCGCATCAACACCTGTCGCTTTGACAAACTGAGCCGCTTCTTCAGGATCAGTCAGCATTTGGTCATGACTTAAGATGCAATCTGCACCTATGCCATCTTCTTCACCTGCTGCGCCAGTTTCAAGCGAGCCTAAACAACCTAATTCGCCCTCCACTGAAACACCACAGGCATGCGCCATATCTACAACCCGACGCGTTATATCGGCATTGTAGTCATAATCCATCGGCGTTTTACCATCAGTTCCTAAAGAACCATCCATCATCACTGAAGAAAAACCTAACTGAATCGCCTGTTGGCAGATAGCCGCTGAGGTACCGTGATCCTGATGCATTACTACTGGAATATGCGGGAATTCTTCCACTGCCGCCAGTATTAAATGACGCAGAAACGGAGCTCCGGCATATTTACGCGCGCCTGCAGACGCCTGCACTATCACAGGACTGTCTGTCGCATCCGCAGCCAGCATGATGGCACGCATTTGTTCTAAGTTGTTGACGTTAAAAGCTGGTACTGCATAACCAAACTCGGCAGCATGGTCCAGCATTTGACGCATTGAAATCAGAGCCATGAGATCCTCTCTCTTTGTGTAGGGTAAGGGTTGTATTTTAAAACCGCTGGCTCTGTTGTCACCTGAGGTGATCTGTAATGTACAGAAACAGCGGTCGTCTTCATTTATCTTTTTGTAGTTATTTGTAATCTAACAGCTTTATGCTGTGGTTTTAGCGCGTTGTTCCAAAATTTCCACTGCTGGTAAAGTTTTACCTTCCAGAAATTCCAGAAAGGCACCGCCACCTGTAGAAATATAAGAAATTTTGTCCGCTAATTCATACTTATCAATAGCAGCTAAGGTATCGCCACCACCTGCTATAGAAAACGCCTGACTGTCTGCGATAGCAAGGGCTAAAGCTTTAGTGCCTTGTTCAAAAGAAGCAAATTCAAACACGCCCACAGGGCCATTCCAGACAATAGTGCCGGCATTTTTCAGAATATCGACCAACGCAGCGCTGCTGTCAGGACCAATATCAAACACCATATCATCGCTGCTGATATCAGCCACTGACTTCGTAGTCGCCGGAGTGTCTTCGGCAAAAGCTTTGCCTGTCACCACATCTGTAGGTACAGGGATAGAGCCGCCATTGGCTTTGGCTTGTGCCATTAAACGCTTGGCTTCAGGAATAAGGTCGGTTTCAACCAGAGACTTCCCAACCTGATAGCCCTGAGCGGCAATAAAGGTATTAGCAATACCGCCACCAACAATCAGCTGATCGACAATACCAGATAAAGACTCAAGTACTGTCAGTTTAGTGGACACTTTAGAGCCGCCTACAATAGCAACCAATGGACGCTTCGGATTTTTAAGCGCTGCGGCTAATGCATCTAACTCGGCAGCCAACAAGGGACCAGCACATGCGATTGGCGCAAACTTTGCCACACCATGAGTAGTCGCCTGAGCGCGGTGTGCTGTACCAAAAGCGTCCATTACAAACACATCACATAAAGCAGCCAGCTTTTTCGATAAGGTTTCGTCGTTTTTGCCTTCGCCTTTGTTAAAGCGCACGTTTTCAAACACCACCACTTCACCGGCATTCACTTCAACACCGTCCAGATACTCTTTGACTAAACGCACTGGTACAGATAAAGCGGCATTTAAATAATCAACCACAGGCGCCATCGAGAACTCTTCGGCGTATACACCTTCATCAGGACGACCTAAGTGAGAACACACCATCACTTTGCCGCCTTTTTTAAGCGCTAATTCGATGGTAGGAATAGCAGCTTTTAAACGTGCATCTGAAGTGACTTTGCCGTTTTTCACCGGTACGTTTAAATCTTCACGGATCAGTACCCGCTTCCCTGTTAAATCGATATCGGCCATCTTAATAACTGACATACCAGACTCCTGTGATTTTATAAGTTTTTATTAAATAAAGTTCAGACAAACCGCATCATAGCGCGGGTGGTGTCGATCATTCTGTTCGCAAAGCCCCATTCGTTGTCACACCAAACTAAACATTTGACTAAACGTTTGTGGCTGACCCGGGTTTGTGACCCGTCAACAATGCACGAATGCGCATCATGATTAAAATCGACGGACACCAGCGGCTCTTCGGTGTAATCCAAAATACCAGCCAGCTCCCCTGCCCTTGCTCGCTGCAAGACCTGATTAATTTGAGTGACATCAACGTCCTGATGCAAAGTGACGCTTAAATCCATAGCTGTAACGTTTACTGTCGGCACACGCACAGCAATGGCTTCAAAACGACCGGCTAAATGCGGCATGATACGCTCGATACCTCGGGCTAATTTGGTATCGACCGGAATAATAGACTGACTGGCAGCCCGGGTACGACGTAAATCAGTATGATAGGCATCTATCACCTGCTGATCATTCATCGACGCATGAATAGTAGTAATAGTGCCACTCTCTACACCAAAGTGCTGGTCCAGCACCTGGATCACCGGAACTATACAGTTGGTGGTGCACGAACCCGCCGACACCACTGTCATATCGTCTGTCAGTAAATGCTGGTTAATGCCATAAATCACTGTGGCATCAATATCGGCATCTGCAGGGTGTGAAAACAGTACTTTTTTCGCACCAGCATCTAAATGCAGCTGCGCATCAGCACGGCTATGAAACACACCTGTGCATTCAAGTACTACATCGATGTCTAATTCGTTCCATGGCAACTGGGCGGGATCGGCCTGACAAAACAACGCTATTGCATCGCCATTGACCAGCAAACCTTCTGTAGTCAGCTCAACCGGAAAACCAAAGCGACCATGCGAGGTATCGTATTTTAATAAGTGGGCTATACCTTTGGCATCAGCCAACTCATTAATAGCGACCACCTTGACCTGTTCTGTTAAACCGCATTCGTACAGGGCACGCAGGATATTCCGACCTATACGGCCAAAGCCGTTAATTGCCACTTTAATGGTCATTGCTATTCAATTACCCGCTTCACACATTTACTGATTAAAAAGAGGGGCCACAAGGCCCCTTTTCATTTTTACGCTAATAACTCGTTGGCAGCTGCAACCACAGCGGCCGTGGTAATACCAAAGTGTTCGAACAGCTGCTCAGCCGGGGCCGATTCACCAAAGCTGTCCATACCAATGATTTTACCTGTCAGGCCAACATACTTGTACCAGCTGTCTTTAATGCCTGCTTCGACAGCGACACGTTTAGTCACTGCTGATGGCAATACAGCTTCACGGTATGCGGCGCTTTGCGCTTCAAATACGTCGGTTGAAGGTACAGACACAACCCGCACTTTACGACCAGCAGCCGTTAACTGATGGTAAGCCTGTACTGCCAGCTCTACTTCAGAACCTGTAGCAATCAGAATCAGTTCAGGCGTGCCAACACAATCTAACAACACATAACCGCCTTTATGAACATCAGCCAATTGCTGCGCTGTACGAGCTTGTTGCACCAGATTCTGCCGGGTGAAAATTAAAGTGCTTGGACCTTCAGTACGTTCAATTGCTGCCTGCCATGCCACAGCCGATTCCACTGCATCACAAGGACGCCAGTTCATCAGATTGGGGGTAACACGCAGCGAAGCTAATTGCTCAACAGGCTGGTGAGTCGGGCCATCTTCGCCTAAACCAATTGAATCGTGGGTGTAGACAAAAATAACCCGCTGTTTCATCAACGCAGCCATACGCACTGCATTACGGGCATATTCCATAAACATCAGGAAAGTAGCACCATACGGGATAAAACCACCGTGCAGAGCTATACCATTCATCATGGCTGACATACCAAATTCACGCACACCGTAATACAGGTAGTTGCCGCTGGCGTCTTCTGCCGTCACACCTTTAGAGCCAGACCAAATGGTCAGGTTAGAACCTGCTAAATCGGCTGAACCACCTAATAACTCAGGTAATAAAGGACCAAATGCATTTAAGCTATTCTGTGAGGCTTTGCGTGTAGCGATAGACTGAGGATTATCCTGCAGATGCTGAATATAAGCAGCGGACTTTTCTGCCCAGTCTGCTGGTAAATCACCCGCCATACGACGTTTAAATTCAGCAGCCAGTTCAGGGTAAGTCTTGGCATAAGCGGCAAAGCTGTCATTCCAGCTGTTCTGAGCTGAAGTACCTTTGGCTTTGCCATCCCACTCTTGATAGATATCCTGTGGAATAACAAAAGGTGCGTGCTCCCAGCCTAAGTATTCACGAACTGCAGCAATTTCAGCATCACCTAAAGGCGAGCCGTGGCAATCGTGTGAGCCGGATTTATTTGGAGAGCCGTAGCCAATAATAGTTTTGCAGCAAATTAAAGTAGGTTTGTCTGTGACAGCACGGCCTTGTTCAATAGCAGCCTTAATAGCAGCCGCATCGTGTCCGTCCACGCCAGCAATCACATGCCATCCATAAGCTTCAAAACGTGCAGGTGTATTGTCAGTGAACCAGCCTTCAACATGACCATCGATAGAAATACCGTTGTCATCCCAAAATGCGACGAGCTTGCCTAAACCCAAAGTACCGGCCAAAGAACAGGCTTCGTGCGATACACCTTCCATTAAACAGCCATCACCTAAAAAGGCATAGGTGTGGTGATCAACAATGGCATGGCCTGGTTTATTAAACTGAGCCGCTAAAGCTTTTTCAGCAATAGCCATACCGACAGCATTGGTAATGCCCTGACCTAAAGGTCCAGTGGTGGTTTCAACACCTGGTGCATAACCATATTCAGGGTGACCAGGAGTTCTTGAATGCAATTGGCGGAATTGTTTTAAATCTTCAATGCCTAAATCGTAGCCTGAGAGATGCAACAGAGAATACAACAGCATAGAGCCGTGGCCATTGGACAACACAAAGCGGTCGCGGTTGGCCCAGCTTGGGTCTTGTGGATTGTGAATCAAATAATCGCGCCACAATACTTCAGCAATATCTGCCATGCCCATAGGGGCGCCCGGGTGACCTGATTTCGCTTTTTGCACTGCATCCATGCTCAGAGCACGAATGGCGTTAGCGAGTTGTTTACGAGATGGCATCTTCTCTCCTGCTTTATTAACTTTATATGACTTTGATCCAAGGGGTGGGGTTACCCGTATGCACTGCTCTTTTCTATCTTTATTGGAGTGGCGGCTAAGCGGGTGAACGCTGTTTTTACATGGATACGGCAAAGCTGGGCTTATTTTCACAGAGCATCAGCCAAATCGCAAATTTTAATCCACACCAAAGCAAAGTTTTACCTGCTCTTGCCGATATAGTTGCAAGCTTTAGCATTAAAGACGTCCGGGCGGCAGAAAGTTCTGGCATTGACCTGCTGCTTTCACTAAAATAGCCGCCCCAAATTACAGCGCCCAGGCGCGATAACAACCAACATGTGGAATACGTAAATGGCACAACACATTTTTACCTCTGAATCTGTCTCTGAAGGACATCCGGATAAAATCGCTGACCAGATCTCTGACGCGGTATTGGATGCCATTTTAGAACAAGATCCAAAAGCCCGTGTTGCTTGCGAAACCTTCGTAAAAACAGGCATGGTGTTAGTAGGTGGTGAAATCACTACCTCAGCCTGGGTCGACATCGAAGAGCTCACTCGCAACACGATCCGTGACATTGGTTACGTGCATTCAGATATGGGTTTTGATGCCAACTCCTGCGCTGTGTTAAGTGCAATTGGTAAACAATCACCTGATATCAACCAAGGTGTGGACAAAAAAGATCCAAGCGAACAAGGTGCAGGCGATCAGGGTTTAATGTTTGGTTATGCCAGCAACGAAACTGATGTATTAATGCCAGCCCCTATCACTTATTCTCACCGTTTAGTGCAACAACAAGCCAAAGTGCGCAAAGATGGCACCTTAAGCTGGTTACGTCCTGATGCTAAATCTCAGCTGAGCTTTGTCTACGAGAACGGCAAACCAGTGGGCATAGATGCCGTAGTTTTATCCACTCAGCACTGTGATACTATTTCTACCGCTGACCTGCGTGAAGCTGTGATGGAACACATCATCAAACCAGTATTACCAGCAGAATGGCTGAGCAATAAAACCAAGTATTTCATTAACCCGACTGGCCGTTTTGTTATTGGTGGCCCTATGGGTGACTGTGGTTTAACAGGCCGTAAAATCATCGTAGACAGCTACGGTGGTATGGCGCGTCACGGTGGTGGTGCGTTCTCTGGTAAAGATCCATCCAAAGTTGACCGCTCAGCCGCTTACGCCGCCCGTTATGTGGCAAAAAACATTGTCGCTGCTGGTTTAGCTGAACGTTGTGAAATTCAAGTGTCTTACGCTATAGGCGTGGCTGAACCGACTTCAATCAGTGTTGAAACTTTTGGCACTAGTAAATTAAGCGAAGATCAACTGATAGCTCTAATCCGCCGTCACTTCGATTTACGTCCTTATGGCCTGATCCAGATGTTGCAGTTAGAGCGCCCGATTTACCGCGCTACAGCAGCCTACGGTCACTTCGGTCGTAACGAATTCCCATGGGAAAACACCGACAAAGCTGAAATTCTGCGCTCTGAAGCAAAAATCTAAGCTTTTGTTTTAAAATATAGAAAAATCTAAAAGGAGAGCTTAGCTCTCCTTTTTGCTATTTACGGTTTCGATAAAGCAATATAAGGTAAAACGGATAAAAACAGTCACAGCAGATGACGCTAAAACAACACGGAGTAACCATGACGTCCAGTGCCGTAAAAACCTCCTGGCTCAATCGTAGCCTTAATGCCATAGAACGAATTGGTAATAAACTGCCAGACCCAGCCATCTTATTTGCTTTACTGATGTTTTTTGTCTGGGGCTTGTCCTGGGCATTATCAGGCGTCACCTTCACCGATATAGACCCCCGTACAGGTCAGGCTTTTCAGGTAAAAAACTTATTGGAAGGTGCGGCCTTTGCCGATTTTATGGCAAAAATGGTCAGTACTTTTGTTAATTTCCCGCCTTTGGGTGTAGTGCTGGTCGCTATGTTAGGTTTAGGTGTGGCTGAGTACACGGGTTTTATTAATGCAGGCCTTCGCAGCATCTTAGCTGTGACATCAAAACATTTACTGACTCCTGTGCTTATTGCAGTCGGTATTTTAAGCCATGTGGCGGTCGATGCCGGTTACGTATTGGTTATCCCACTCGGCGCTGTGATTTTTTATGCCGCAGGTCGTCATCCACTTGCCGGTATAGCAGCAGCTTTTGCCGGTGTATCAGGTGGTTTTGCTGCCACTTTATTTGTCCCCTCAAGTTTAGATCCTCTACTAGCTAGTTATACTCAGGTCTCAGCCCGTTTATCTGCCGACCCTGCCGCTGCTAGTCTGGTAATAAACCAATTAAACAACTACTACTTCACCACGGCCTCTGTCGCAGTGATTGTGATCGTAGGCTGGGTACTGACAGATAAATTTGTTGAGCCGCGCTTACAACAAACCAAAGTAGATGGCGATCCGGATCAAATGCCTTCTATGGAGCCATTAAATGACAACGAGCGTAAAGGCTTGCGTTATGCGTTGTTGTCTATGTTGATTGCAGCAGCAGTGTTAGTGACTGCCGTGCTGCCGGAAAACTCAGCATGGCGCGCCAGTACCGGCGAGTTGACTGCCGCTTCAGCCCCTTTGATGCAATCGATAGTCGGGCTTATTTTTGTGTTTTTCCTGCTGCCTGGCATAGTCTACGGTTATGTTTCGGGTAAAGTAAAAAACCACAGAGACGTAGTGCAAGGCATGAGTAAAGCCATGAGCGGTATGGGCTACTACATTGTGATGGCGTTTTTCTGTGCTCAGTTCATTTTTGCTTTTGGTCAGTCTAACTTAGGGGCTTTACTGGCGATTAAAGGCGCTAATTTCCTGCAAGAAATGGCTTTTCCTATGGCAATTAACTTAGTGGGGCTAGTGCTGCTCACTGCAGTAGTGAATCTGGTTTTGGGTTCTGCCTCAGCTAAATGGGCTTTAATTGGAGCAGTATTAGTACCCATGATGATGCAATTGGGAGTATCACCGGATTTAACACAGGCGGCTTATCGGGTTGGGGATTCGTCCACTAATATCATTACACCGCTGATGCCTTATTTCCCGATGATTGTCGTGTTTTGCCAGAAGTATGTGAAATCCACAGGTATTGGTACTTTGGTTGCCTTGATGCTGCCGTACTCAATTGCTTTGCTGATCTGCTGGACCAGCTTTTTAATACTGTACTGGATGCTGGGTTTCCCTTTAGGCATTGACGCCAGTTACGTCTACCCTGCACCTTAAACTGCCTTTTTTAATGGCTTGTGACCTATAAGTTGCGTCACAAGCCATACCCAGCCCTGCTTTTGCCTGCTACCATAGTCACTTTCCAAAGTGCTTAAGAAGCTATTTTTATGCGTATTCCCAGAATTTATCAGCCAGGTAGCATTCCACTGCAACAAGAATTTGCCTTGGCAGAAGATGGCGCCAATCATATAGGCCGTGTGCTGCGGATGCAGCAAGGTGACGAACTCTGTTTGTTTAACGGTGACGGCCAGAATTATCAGGCTCTAATCACGGCGGTTGAAAAAAAGCAACTGTTGGTCAAAGCCGTCAGCTCAAGCGACAACCCGGTTGAATCCCCTCTCAAACTGCATTTAGGCCAGGGTATTTCCCGTGGTGACCGGATGGATTTTGTGATCCAGAAAGCGGTTGAGCTGGGCGTGACTGAAATCACCCCGCTTTTTACTGAACGTTGTGGCGTAAAGCTTGATGCAGAGCGTCTGGCTAAACGTACAGAACAATGGCAAAAAATTGCGATAGCGGCTTGTGAGCAGTCAGGTCGCAGTGTAGTGCCAGTTGTACATACGGCCATTCAGCTTCATAAATGGCTGGCACAAGAGACAAAAGATTTAAAGCTGACCTTGGATCCATGGACTTCAGACTCCATTAAGACCATAACAGGTAGTCAGACTATTCGGTTAGTCATAGGTCCTGAAGGCGGTTTTACCGATACCGAAGTAGCCCAAACCAAAGATGCAGGATTTATGGCCGTTCGTTTAGGCCCTCGGGTATTACGTACAGAAACGGCGGCCTTAACCGCCATCAGCGCATTACAGTTACAATTTGGTGATCTGGCCTGAAGCAGATCCAAGCAGGAGTGAAGATGATTAAATTAGGCATAGTGATGGACCCTATCGCGGACATCAATATCAAAAAAGACTCCAGTTTTGCCATGTTATTGCAGGCTCAGTCCCGTGGTTATCAGCTGCATTACATGGAAATGAATGACCTGTATTTAATTGAAGGTCAGGCTCGTGCCCGCACCCGTTTGTTATCTGTGCAGCAAAATGGTGAACACTGGTATGATTTTGGTGGCGCTCAGGACATCGCTTTATCCGATTTAGACGTGATCTTAATGCGTAAAGATCCACCTTTTGACACTGAATTTATTTACGCCACTTACATTTTAGAAAGAGCAGAAGACGAAGGCACTCTGATTGTAAACAAACCTCAGAGCCTGCGTGATGCAAACGAAAAGCTCTACACAGCCTGGTTTGCTGAACACACGCCAAAAACTCTGGTGACCCGCGACGCAGCGCGTTTAAAGGCGTTTTACCAGCAAGAACAGGACGTGATTTTAAAACCTCTGGATGGGATGGGTGGCGCTTCGATTTTCCGTTTAAAACCGGACGATGCCAACGTCAGCGTCATTATTGAAACCCTGACAGAGCATGGTAACCGTTATGCCATGGCGCAAAAGTTTATTCCGGAAATTAAAGACGGTGATAAAAGGGTGCTGGTGGTGAACGGTGAACCTGTGCCTTATTGCTTAGCTCGTATTCCGGCCAGCGGTGAAACCCGCGGCAACTTAGCGGCAGGTGGCCGTGGTGAAGCTCGTCCTTTAACAGAAAGCGACTGGGCGATAGCCAGAGCTGTCGGTCCTACCCTTAAAGCCAAAGGTCTGATTTTTGTTGGTCTTGATATTATTGGTGACCGGTTGACTGAAATTAATGTCACAAGCCCAACCTGCATCCGCGAAATTGAAGCGGCCTTTCCAGTGAATATCACAGGCATGTTATTTGACCAGATTGAACTACTGTTAAAGCAGAATCAGTTGTCAAAGCAAAACTAAATCAGGTCCTAAGGCGGTTATATGGACAATTTCCAGAATCATTTATTGATTGCAATGCCGGGTCTTGACGACCCGATGTTTAAACGCAGTGTCACTTATATTTGTGAGCACAATGCGGAAGGTGCTATGGGTATTGTGATTAATCACCCCATGCCGGTTAAAGTGACAGAACTTTTGAGCCAGTTGCAGATTGAACACGATACAGAAAGCCATGCAGCTAAGGCTCATGTCTGTGCGGGTGGCCCTGTGCAAAGCGACAGAGGTTTTGTGCTGCACACACCAAAAGAAGGTTACACCAGCAGTATGCGGCTGAATAACGATCTGATGGTCACCACATCCCGTGATATTTTAGAAAAACTCACAACAGAGGACGCACCAGAGAAGTTTATTCTGGCTTTAGGTTATGCCGGCTGGAGTGCTGGCCAACTGGAAAAAGAAATGGCAGAAAACAGCTGGCTGATGATCCCAGCCGACAACAACATTATTTTTGAAATGAGCCATGCCGAAAAATGGCAAGGTGCAGCACATGCCATGGGCATTGAAGTCTGGCAATTAAGTCCAGAAGCAGGTCACGCCTGATGAGTAGTAGCGTCACCGTATTAGCGTTTGACTATGGCTTAAAAAGTATCGGCGTGGCTGTAGGTCAAAGCATGACAGGCACAGCCACTATGCTCAAAGCTTTAAAAGCTCAGGACGGCATTCCAAACTGGGATCAAATCGAAGCCCTAATCAAAGAATGGCAGCCTAAGCTGCTGGTGGTAGGTTTACCTTTGAATATGGACGGCACAGAACAGCCTTTTACCGCCCGTGTGCATAAATTTGTTAATCGCCTGCATGGTCGTTATGGCCTGCAGGTAAAAACTCAGGATGAGCGTTTAACTACGGTAGACGCCCGCTCACAGTTGTTTGCTGAAGGTGGTTTTAAAAAACTCAGTAAAGAGCTGGTTGATAGTTTGTCAGCCAAACTGATTTTAGAAAGCTGGTTTGAAAACGGCGGCACTTATGGCGATTAAAACCGGCTTCTATCGCCACTACAAAGGCCCTTTGTATCAGGTGCTGTCACTGGTGCGGCACAGCGAAACGAATGAAGAACTGGTGTTATACCGCGCTTTATACGGCGACTTTGGCTTGTGGGTAAGGCCACTGGAGATGTTTATCAGCAATGTTGAAGTGGCAGGTGAACTGGTGCCCCGCTTTAGTTTTGTCTCGGAACAAGCTCCTGCTGAATTGGCGGTTTTACCTGATACTCTTGCTCTGCCCTGATCAGCCGGCATGATTTTGTAGAAAATCGTCTATAGCACCTTAGCCCCCGCCTGCGGGGCTTTTTTGTTTTTTGTTATCACCTTGATAAAACAAACACTTGTGTCTAAGTTCAGAACATAGCATTCAAGGTGTACTGACATGGAATCAAGTTCTGAACTAAAAGCTCTGGCACTGGATGCGCTCAGTCACACCCTGCCAACGGGCATTGCAGTGTTAGACAAATCCTTTCGTTATATCAGCATCAACTCAATTTTGGCCGAGTTTAACGGTGTTGCGATAGAACAGCATTTAGGCCGGACTGTGGCAGAGGTATTGCCTGCTCTGGCTGAAACTATTATGCCGCTGCTGGAGCAAGTACGGGATACAGGTAAAGCTTTACTCAACTTCAGTGTACTAGGGGATGACAATAGCGGCCCTGAGCAGTCGCAATGGTCTGGTTCATACATTCCACTCTTTAATGCCGAACACCAGCTTTGTGGTATAGCCGTGGTTGCACTGAACAGCACTATGGACTGGTTTGTGCAACAAACACGCAAAGATGATTTGGAGCGTTTGCGGAAAATTCTCGACAATATGTTTACCTTCGTTGGCATTTTGTCACCGGACGGTACCTTACTCGATTCAAACAGCCCGCCACTGCTGTTGGCAGGCATTACTCTGGAGCAAGTGCAGCGTAAAAAGTTCTGGGACTGCTTCTGGTGGCAACACGATACAGAGTCAGCCAGACGAATAAAAAAAGCGGTGGAAGATGCCAGAGCAGGCATCATTAGCCGTTTTGATATTACCGCTCAGATGAAAGACGACATCGTTATTATCGACTTTATGCTGGCCCCTGTTTATGACGATCATCAGCAGCTGAGTTTCCTGGTCCCTTCCGGCATCGAAATCACCAGCAGAAAACGTAGTGAACAGGAATTGCAGGATAGCGAAACCCGATTTCGCCGGGTATTTGACAGCACTGCAGATGGCTTGGTGTCTATTGACGCTCATGGCCTGATCACGCTTGCGAATACCAGAGCCTTGCAAATGTTTGGCTATGAAGCAGGCCAGTTGACGGGCCTGCCGATAGAAATTCTGCTGCCGGACCGTTACCAAAAGCATCATCCCCAATTACGTCAGGACTTTATGCTTGCTCCCACCACCAGACCTATGGGGCAGCACCGGGAGCTGTATGCTAAACGTAAAGACAACTCAGAATTCCCGGTAGAAATTGGTTTAACCTATCTCGAAGGTGATAAAAAAGCCGCAGTGCTGGCAACCATCACCGATGTATCAGCGGCTAAAGAAGCTCAGCAAAACCTGCAAAGTATCATTGATGAAAAAACAGCCTTGCTGGCTGAACGCACCTTATTACTGAATGAAGTTCACCACAGAGTGAAAAACAACCTGCAGATTGTATCCAGCCTGTTAAGTTTGCGGTCGCGGGGAGCGACGCCCGAGTTAAAACAAGTGCTGCTTGAAAGTCAGTTGCGGGTTCGCACTATGGCACTGACTCACCAGTTACTGTACGAAAAACGTGATTTCTCGTCAGTTCCACTGGCCAATTATTTACGACAACTTTGCCAGTTGGTCAGACAAACCCTGACCAACGCTGATTTTATCAGTTTTGAGTTGACGGAAATGGATGAGCAGATACAACTGGCACTTGAACAGGCCATTCCATGCGGTTTGTTAGCCACAGAAATCCTGACCAACAGCATAAAACATGCATTTCCAGACCAACAAAAAGGCAAAGTGACATTAGCCTTAACGCAAAATGAAAACAGAATAACATTAGCGATTGGGGATAACGGCATAGGCTTGCCTGCAAGTATTGAGTTAGGTCAGGGTAACTCACTGGGTATGCAATTGATCCCGGCTTTTATCGCACAGTTAGGTGCTCAGATAGAGCTAAGCCGTCATCAGGGCACTCTCTATTCCATTCATTTTTCGTCCAGCAGGGAATAAGGTATGCAGAGTAATATTCTGATTGTTGAAGACGAGTATGTCGTTTCTCTGGATTTAAAAAGCACACTGGAAGATTTAGGTCATAGGGTGACAGGCACAGTAGCTCGTGGTGAAGATGTGGTGGCCAAAGCCCTGGAGTATCCACCGGATTTGGTACTGATGGATATTCAACTGGCCGACAAAATGCGTGGCACTGAGGCAGCAGAGCATTTAAAAAAACAAATGGATGTTCCGGTAATTTTCCTGACCGCCTACTGTGATGAAAATGTGCTGGAGCAAGCGGAAAAGTGCTTCCCTCATGGCTATCTGATTAAACCTTTTGACCGTCGTGAACTGGAAGCCTGTATTCGGATGGCCATCATGCGGCATCAGGCGGAACTTAAAGTCAGAAGCTCAGAGCAGCGACTGCAACTGGCGTTAGGTGCAGCCAAAATGAGTCACTGGCAACTGAATTTGTCGACAGACCAACTGGAAATGGACGGTGATTTTTACGATATTCACCCCACAGAACCCGCTTCAGCTGGGGGGCTTTCTCAGTTAAAAGCCATATTGGCTGGCACTGAACATCAGCGCTTATCACGACTTTTTGCCCGTAAGCGGGATTTTAATGCAGTCTTTATGTCCGCTCAGAGTAAACCGCTTCGTTACATCGAATTATTTGGCCATTTTCAGACCTCACAAAATCAGCAGTTGATCAGCGGACTACTGCGCGATGTCACTCATAAACAAAAAGAAGAACTGCAGCTACGCCAGGCAAGTACTGTGTTTAAAACCACATCAGAAGCGATTTTAGTGCTGGATGAAGCTGGTCAGGTGTTGTCGGCAAATCCGGCTTTTAGTCTGGTGACAGGCTACGCGGAAGCTGAAGTCCGAGGCCTGAAGCCAGATGATTTTTTATATCCAAAGCACCAAACCTCCCCTGTCTCTGTTCGATTGCAAGAATTAAGCTCCAGCCACTGGAGCGGAGAAGTAGAATCCAAGCGCAAAGATGGCTCCCTGTTTCCCACCTGGCAGCACCTGTGTAAGGTTCGCTCACCAATGAGCAAAGGAGCTATTAGTCATTACGTCGTGATGTTTTCTGATATCTCTGCGCTACGTCGTGCCGAGGAAAACCTGGCTACTCTGGCTTTCAGTGACCATTTAACCGGGCTTGGCAACAGGGTGAAACTGGAAAAAATGTTGAAAACCGAACTGGTAAGGGCCCGCAGAAATCAAAGTATGTTAGGTATTTTGTATCTGGATTTAGATGGTTTTAAGCTCGTCAACGACACCTTAGGCCATCATGCCGGTGATTTACTATTGCAGGAAGTAGCAGCACGCATCAGCCAGCTGACGCGTGCTGGAGATGTAGCCACTCGGGTAGGTGGTGACGAGTTTGTACTGGTGGTACCTGATATCCGTCACCCATCCGATTGTCTGCATATCGCCGAGAAAATACTGCGCACTCTGGCTCAGGATATTTCACTACAGGACAATATAGTCAATGTCTCTGCCAGTATAGGTATTGCCTGCTATCCGGATGACGCGACCAGTTACGAAGAACTATTGAAATGTGCTGACTTAGCCATGTTTGCAGCTAAAGATGACGGTAGAAACAGATTCACATTTTTTAATCCTTTGATGGCAGAAAAAACCAGGCAAAGAGTGCAGATCGAAAAAGATTTGAAGACAGCCTTGTATAAAACAGATGAACTATTGATGTACTACCAACCTATAGTGAGGATCAAAGATGAAGAGCTCAGAGGTTTTGAAGCGCTGATCCGCTGGGCTCATCCCACTATGGGTTTTATTCCACCCGACCGCTTTATTAAAGTGGCTGAACAAAGCAGTCTGATTAATGAAGTCGGTGACTGGGTGCTACAGCAGGTGTTTAAAGACATCGCAGGGCTAATCCAGCGCTATGGTATGGATATTACTGTGTCTATCAATCTGTCGGTGCGGCAACTGGAAGATCAACAACTGGCTGAAAAAATCAGGCTGTTAGCGACCCAATTCGACGTATCTTTGTCTTTGATTTATTTTGAAATTACCGAAACAGCTTTGAGTCAAAGTCAAAGCTTGCTGAGCACACTGGAGCAATTACGTTGTCTTGGAGCCCGTATCTCGGTAGATGATTTTGGTACTGGCTATTCATCTCTGAGCCGGCTGCGAGAACTGCCGATTGATTGCTTAAAAATAGACAGAGCTTTTATTGTCAGCCTGGAAAACGATCGCAGCAGCATGGAAATAGTCCGCGCCATCTGCGCCTTAGGTAAAGCCTTGCAGTTGACCATCATCGCCGAAGGTGTTGAAACTAAAGCGCAATACCAAGCTTTAAAAGAGATAGGCTGTGATAAAGCTCAGGGCTACTTATTTGGCAGGCCAGGACCGCTGAGTTGAGTGATAAGGGCTGGATGGTTCCAGCCCCGACTTAATCATTATCCGTTAAACCCGCCACAGTCACACCAGACAATAAACCTGAGCCTGTTGTGCCTTCTTTTAGCTTCATCATCAAACGTAAATCGTTTGGCGAATCTGCATAGTGCAAAGCATCGGCATGGCTAATTTGGCCTGTTTTGTATAAATCATACAGCGCCTGGTCAAAGGTCTGCATACCCAGTTCACGGGACTTGCTCATCACAGCTTTGATTTCACCTATCTCGCCGCGTTTAATTAAATCGGCAATCAGCGGTGAATTCAGCAGCACTTCAATAGCTGCCACCCGCTTTTTACCATCCATGGTGGGCACCAGTTGCTGGGCCACAATGGCGCGTAAATTCAGTGACAAATCAAAGAGTAATTTGCCGTGCTTCTCTTTGGGAACCAAATGCATAATACGATCTATGCCCTGATTGGCGTTATTGGCGTGCAAGGTAGCGATACATAAGTGACCGGTTTCTGCAAAAGACAGCGCGTATTCCATCGTATCCTGGCTACGAATTTCACCGATAAGTATCACATCAGGCGCCTGACGTAACGAGCTTTTCAGCGCAGCTTCAAACGACTCGGTATCAATCCCCACTTCGCGTTGCGTCACCAGGCTTTTTTGGTGATCGTGCACAAATTCAATCGGATCTTCGATGGTTAAAATATGACCCCGGGCATTTTGATTGCGATAACCAAGCAAAGCCGCCAGCGAGGTGGATTTACCAGCGCCCGTGCCGCCAACGAAAAGCACCAGCCCCCTTTTGGACATAATGATGTCTTTAAGCACGGCTGGCAGACCTAAATCGTCTGCTTTTGGGATAGTGGTGACGATACGACGCACCACCATACCAGCCTGATCCCGTTGCCAGAAAGCTGAGACCCGGAAACGCCCTGCCTCATTGGCAATAGCGAAGTTACATTCTTTGTCCTGCTGAAACTGCGCTTGTTGTTTTGGCGTCATAGCAGATAACACCAAAGCCAGCGATTGCTCAGGGTTCAGCACTGGTTCGGCTATAGGCTGCATCTCGCCGTTAATTTTCGCGGAAGCGGCAAGGCCTGCTGTGATAAATAAATCCGAAGCACCAGCAGCTACCATTTTGTGTAAATAGTCGATTAAGCCCATTGCTGTTACCCCATCCGGCCCATAGAGCCCATGCTGTTAAAGGAGTTTTTATCCTGAGCTTTAGCCAATGCATCTTTTTGATTGATCACACCACGGCTGACCAGATTAATCAGGCATTGATCCATGGTTTGCATACCATGGGCGGCACCGGTTTGGATCACTGAGTACATCTGGGCAATTTTATCTTCACGAATTAAATTTCGGATGGCCGGAACCCCCAGCATAATTTCATGTGCTGCTACCCTGCCGCCACCGTTTTTCTTCAGCAAGGTTTGTGAAATAACAGCCCTGAGCGATTCAGACAACATAGAGCGCACCATGGCTTTTTCTTCACCTGGGAAGACGTCAATAATCCTGTCTATGGTTTTTGGTGCCGAAGTGGTGTGCAAAGTGCCAAACACCAAATGGCCGGTTTCAGCTGCTGTCATCGCCAGACGAATGGTTTCCAAATCCCGCAGCTCACCCACCAGTATCACATCCGGGTCTTCACGCAGAGCGGAGCGCAAGGCATTGCTGAAACTATGAGTATCCCGGTGCACTTCACGCTGGTTAATTAAACTCAGTTTATTCTGGTGCACAAATTCAATGGGGTCTTCTATGGTCAGAATATGATGGTTTTTGCTGGTATTGATATAGTCAATCATCGCCGCCAGGGTTGTGGATTTACCAGACCCTGTAGGACCAGTCACCAGCACCAGCCCACGCGGGTTGTCCGAAATACTGCGAAACACATCGGGAGCATTTAAATCTTCAAGGCTTAACACATCACTTGGGATGGTACGAAACACAGCAGCAGCGCCGCGGTTTTGTACAAAAGCATTAACACGAAAACGGGCTAAGCCGGGTACTTCAAAAGAAAAGTCGGATTCGAGCTTTTCTTCGTATTCTTTACGCTGACGGTCATTCATAATGTCGTACACCAAAGAGTGCACAGCTTTATGGTCCAAAGCCGGAATATTTAAACGTCGCACATCCCCATCGACCCGAATGAGTGGCGGTACACCGGCTGATAAATGCAGATCCGAAGCTTTATGTTGCACACTAAAGGCGAGTAATTCGGTAATATCCATGATGAAAAGCACTCCAAAGCAAGGGCTAAGAACAGAGTTGATATGACAAACAACATAGCAGAAGCGTTGAAATCAGCCTACAACGCCATCACAGAATTTCAGACAAAACAGCAATTAAACCAACAAAGCCGCCTTATTGCCGTTAGTAAAACCAAACCAGCAGCCTCTGTTGCTGCGGCCTATCAGGCAGGTCAACGCGCTTTTGGTGAAAACTATGTGCAGGAACTGGTCAGCAAAGCGACAGAACTGCATCAGTTGGATGGTATCGAATGGCATTTCATTGGCCCAATTCAATCGAATAAAACCAAAGACATAGCGTTTTATGCCGACTGGGTGCACAGCATAGACCGACTAAAAGTTGCTGAACGTTTATCAGCGCAGCGGCCATCGGACAAAACACCACTTCAGGTGCTGCTGCAGGTTAATATCAGCGGCGAAGAGTCCAAATCGGGCATAAACCCAGCCGACTTGCCTGCTTTAGCAGCAGAAGTTGCCAAGTTGCCGCAGCTTAAACTCAAAGGCTTAATGGCCATTCCAGAGCCGGGAAAAGGCGCTGAAGCATTTGAGCAAATGCAAAAGTTGTCACTGCAATTGCAACAGCAACATCCTGATGCAAAAGAACTTTCGATGGGCATGTCAGATGACTGGCAAGACGCTCTGCGCTTTGGTTCTACTATGATAAGATTAGGCACGGCCATTTTTGGAGCCAGAGGGATCCCTTTTAATGATTGATAATACAGTGGCATTTATCGGTGCCGGCAATATGGCGCAGTGCATTATCGGCGGTATGATTCAGCAGGGTTATCCGGCTGAAAATATTATTGCAGCCAATCGCAATGCAGAAAAATTAAAGGTCTTGAAAAGCCAGTACGGCATTGCAACCACCACAGACAATATTGAAGCGGTGACCAAAGCTGATGTGATAGTACTGGCGGTGAAACCTCAGATGATGGCTGAAGTTTGTCAGCAACTGGTAGAGCAAGCGCCTGAATGCCAGGAAAAGCTGTTTATCTCAGTCGCCGCTGGGATTTCTGTTGAGCGTTTTGAACAGTTATTGGGCCAGGTGCGTATTATCCGCGCTATGCCGAATACCCCGGCTTTGGTGGGTTTAGGCGTAACAGGTTTATTTCCAAGCCGCTGCTCTGTCTACGAGCAATCCTTTACCGAAAAGCTGTTTGCAGGCACAGGAAAAACCGTCTGGCTGGAAAAAGAGCAGGACATTAACGCCATTATTGCGGTCACTGGCAGTGCACCAGCCTATTTTTTCTACTTTATGCAGGCCATGCAACAGGTCGCGCAAGAACTGGGCTTTGATGAAAATCAGGCCAAAGCAATGGTGGCGCAAACGGCTTTAGGTGCAGCTACTATGGCCAACCAATCAGACTTATCTTTTGAAGCGCTGCGTGCTCAGGTGACGTCTAAAGGGGGCACCACACACGAAGCCATTGAAACTTTTAAACAACATAATCTTGAAAGCATGGTCAAAGACGCCATGTATGCAGCAATACGCCGTGCTGAAGAAATGGCAAAAACTCTTTAAGGACTCATAATGACCGAAGCATTCTTTTTTCTGTTAAGCAGCCTGATCAAACTTTATTTGATGGTGGTGTTATTGCGCATTTGGCTGCAAAGCGCCAAAGCTGACTTTTACAATCCGTTCAGTCAGTTTGTGGTTAAAGCGACGAATCCGGCCATTGTTCCTTTGCGCCGTTTTCTGCCAAGCATGGGCCCTGTCGACACCGCCAGCTGGATTTTTGCTTTTGCTATTTGTGTACTGCATGTAGTGATAGTGCAACTGCTGCAATTAGGTCAGGTGCTTTACGTGTATTTGCCGCTAAGTGCCTTGGTATTGCTGATCACCGAAGCGCTGCAACTGGCGTTCTGGATTTTAGTGATCCGCGCTTTACTGAGCTGGTTCAGTCAGGGCCGTAATCCGGTAGAACTGGTGATGCACCAGTTGACCGAACCTTTGTTACGTCCGGTACGTAGAGTCATTCCTGTGATGGGTGGTCTGGATTTGTCTTTACTGGTTGTGCTGTTAGGTATCCAGTTTATCCAGATTTTATTGACCAATATGTTACGTGGTTTCTAAATGCTAACCCGGCTGGCCAATGGCGATATCCTGCTGCAATTGCATGTGCAGCCTAGCGCCAGCCGTGATCAGTTTTTAGGTTTGCATGGCGATGCCATCAAGGTGGCGATTAAAGCCCCACCTGTAGATGGCAAAGCCAATGCTCATTTGCAACAGTTTCTGGCACTAAGCTTTGACGTAGCTAAACGTCAGGTGCTGCTGGAAAAAGGCCAACTGAGCCGGCAGAAAAAATGGCGCATTGTCGCTCCCAGCTCTGTTCCCGATGCCTTACAACCCTATCTGGAGTCCTGATGAAAATTTATCTGCTGGCTGCAAGCCTGGTTCTGGCCCTGTTTATAAGCCCACTCCAGGCTGAACAAAAAAAAGTGCTGGGGCCATGGGATGTGCATTACATCGCCTTTGACAGCACCATGCTCGATGCCAAAGTGGCACAAAGTTATCAGTTACAGCGCAGTAAATATCAGGCTGTGCTGAACATTTCAATACTGAACAGCACCGATCAAAAAGCACAACAAGTGCGAGTTTCCGGTACTGCCACAGATTTAACTCAAAAGCAGATTGAGCTCACCTTTCGTGAAGTGAAAGAAGGCGATGCCATTTATTATCTGGCACAGGTGCCAGTGCACGACCAAAAACACCTGAACTTTAAACTGGATATCTGGCAAGGCACAGAGAATCAGAAGTTGGAGTTTTCTCAGGTCTTCTATACAGAATAATCCTCTTTTTACGGCTCAGTATCCCTGAGCCTTTTTGTTTCAAAGGTTTCTCTTATGCATAAACTTGTTTTAGCCACTGGCAATAAAGGCAAATTAGCCGAGTTATCTGCCCTGCTCGCACCTTTTGACTGGCAGGTCGTGCCGCAGTCCGATTTTCAGGTGCCGGACGCTATTGAAGATGGCTTAAGTTTTATCGAAAACGCGCTGATTAAAGCCCGTCATGCCAGCCGTTTAACCGGCTTGCCAGCTATTGCAGATGATTCAGGTTTAGCTGTGGATGCTTTAGGTGGCGCGCCTGGTATTTATTCAGCCCGTTATGCCGGTGAGCACGGCAATGATTTAAAAAACCTGCAGCAATTGCTGGTAGATTTACAAGCTGTACCACAAGGCGAGCGTGCCGCTCAGTTTCACTGTGTATTGGCTTTTGTCCGTCATGCTGATGATCCGGTTCCTGTGATAGCCCATGGCATCTGGCATGGCCAAATTGCTTTTGACGCTGCAGGTTCAGGTGGTTTTGGTTATGACCCGATTTTTTTGCCAAATGATTCGAACAGCACTGCAGCTGAATTAACCGCGGAGCAGAAAAAGCAGTTAAGCCACAGAGGCAAAGCCTTGCGCTTATTGGTGTCTTTATTAAAAGGTGAACAATTAAAAGGCGCACAAGGCTGATGAACCTTGCATCAACCACACAGCTGCAGCTGCCGCCGCTGGCGCTTTATATCCATATTCCATGGTGTATTCAAAAATGTCCTTATTGCGACTTTAACTCGCATGCGGTGAAACAAGGTATTCCGGAGCAGGAATATATCAGCCATTTATTGGCTGATTTACGTCAGGATTTAGGTTATGTGCAGGGCCGTAAAATCAGCTCTATTTTTATTGGCGGCGGTACACCCAGCACTTTTAGCGGTGAAGGTATTCAGGCTATTTTAGATGGTGTGCGTACAGAACTTCAGCTTAGCCCAGATTGCGAAATCACCATGGAAGCCAACCCAGGCACTGTCGAAGCTGCACGTTTTGCCGCTTATGTGGCGGCAGGTGTCACCCGTTTCTCTATTGGTGTACAAAGTTTTCAAACCGAGCAACTGAAAGCCTTAGGCCGTATTCATGATTGCGATGAAGCAATAAAAGCCGCACAACTGGCCGCTACTTTGCCACTGCAAAGCTTTAACCTGGATTTAATGCATGGCCTGCCCAATCAGGATGTAGTCGGGGCTTTGGCAGATTTACAACAGGCTATTGATTTAAAACCGCCACATTTATCCTGGTATCAGTTGACGATTGAACCTAATACCGCCTTTGCGTCCCGCCCTCCTGTGTTGCCGGAAGACGAAGCCTTATGGGATATTCAGGAGCGAGGCCATCAGCTGTTACAGCAGTATGGTTACACTCAATACGAAATCTCAGCCTATAGCCAGCCAGGCTTGCAATGCAGACATAACCTGAACTACTGGCGTTATGGCGACTACTTAGGTATCGGCTGCGGCGCCCATGGCAAAATCACTGTGCCAGAGACTGGCAAAATTATCCGGCCGGTCAAAATCAAACACCCCAAAGGCTATATGGATATCAGTAAAGGTTATCTGGATGAAAGCACTGAAGTAGCGCCTGAAGATAGAGCTTTTGAGTTTTTTATGAACCGCTTTCGTTTACTCGAAGCTTGTCCTAAACAGGATTTCAGCGCTTATACCGGCCTGCCCATCACATCTGTGGAAGATGCGCTTGCCAAAGCAGAGCAGCTGGGGTTAATTAACAGTACAGAAACACAGTGGCAAATCAGTCCAAAAGGCGCACGATACCTGAATGATTTGCTGGCGCTATTTATTTGATCCAATTAACTACAAAAAATAATGAAGGTCCATATATGTATTTACGTTACTCAGCACTGGCGCTGGCGGTAAGCCTTGCAACAGTAGCAGGCTGTAAACCGGCCCCTACCCCCATAGATCAAAGCAAAGTGATTGAAGCTACTGTGGTTCTGACGGAAAACCAAAAAGCAGATGCGCTGTTTGAAAGTATTTTCCAGCAGCAAGTAGATAACAGTCCGGAAACCCAGACAGGTTTGGGTCTGAAAACTAACTACGACCAATGGGATGATTTATCTGAAGCCCATCGCCAAAAAGAACTGGAGCAAACCAAACAGCAACTGGCACAAGTACAGGCGCTGAATATGCAAAGCCTCGACAGTGGCCGCCAACTGAGCGTAAAGCTGTTAACAGCGCGACTGCAAGCCCGTTTAGACGACGCCAAATGGGATTTATACAGCTACCCTGTCAATCAAATGTATGGCACACATTCCAATGTACCGTCGCTGCTGATTAACCAGCACAGTATCAGTGATGAAAGTGACGCCAAAGCCTACATCGGTCGCCTAAAAGGCGTGCCTGTTTACTTCAAACAATTAGAGCAATTGTTGCAAGCCCGCGCTGATGCAGGTGTGTTACCGCCGAAATTTGTCTTTGCCCATGTGATAGGTGCCAGCCGTAATATTATCAGCGGTGCACCTTTTGACGGTGGCAACGACAGTACTTTATTGGCAGATTTTCGTGGCAAAGTACAAGAGCTGAAGCTGGAACAAGCGGAGAAAGATCTGCTGATCAAAGAAGCCGAACTGGCTTTGGTTGGCAGCGTAAAACCTGCTTATGAAAACTTGCTTAAATTACTGACTACATTAGAAGAAAAAGCTGGTACTGAAGACGGCGTATGGCGTTTTAAAGATGGCGCTGAATTTTACGCCACCCGCTTAGCCCGTATTACGACCACAGACTACAGCGCTGAAAAAATTCACCAACTGGGTTTATCTGAAGTCGCGCGTATTCACGACGAAATGAAAGCCATTATGAAAAAAGTCGGCTTTAAAGGCGATTTACAGCAGTTTTTTGCCTTTATGCGTGACGACCCACAGTTTTATTACCCGGATACTGCAGAAGGCAAAGCCGCTTACTTAGCTGAAGCCACCCGTATTATCGATACCATGAAATCGCGTCTGGATGAGCTTTTTATCGTCAAACCTAAAGCCGATATGGTGGTAAAAGCAGTAGAGCCTTTCCGTGAACAGTCGGCAGGTAAAGCCTTTTACGACCAGCCATCAATGGACGGCAGCCGCCCTGGTATTTATTACGCCAACCTGTACCGTATGAGTGGTATGCCGAAGTATCAAATGGAAGCTTTGGCTTATCATGAAGGTATTCCAGGTCACCATATGCAAATTGCCATAGCGCAGGAGCTGGAGAATGTGCCTAAGTTCCGCAAGTTTGGTGGGTACACCGCCTATATCGAAGGTTGGGGTTTATACACTGAGTTCCTGCCAAAAGAGATTGGCATGTATCAGGATCCCTACTCCGACTTCGGCCGTTTAGCGATGGAACTGTGGCGTGCTTGCCGTTTAGTGGTCGACACAGGCCTGCACGATAAAAAATGGACCCGCGATCAGGCCATTCAATATCTGGTCGACAATACACCCAACTCCAAAGGCGAAGCGGTCAACGCCATAGAGCGCTACATCGTCATGCCGGGACAAGCCACGGCTTACACTGTAGGTATGTTAAAAATGCTGGAACTGCGCGAAAAAGCCAAAACAGCGCTGGGCGACACATTCGACATCCGCCAATTCCACGACGTCGTGCTGAAAAACGGCGCAGTGCCATTGGATGTGCTGGAGCAGTTAGTGGACCAGTATATTCAGTCGGCAAAAGCCAAAGCTTAATTGAAGTTCACTAAATATATGCTGTAGGGGCGCCCCTTGTGGGCGCCCGTTTTTTTGCCTAAGTTCACACCATTTTTCAGTCTAAGCTGCTCATAACGCTCTAAAACACAGACTGTTTTTTCCATAGCTCTCCGCTACTGATACCTCAGGAACCTTATTTAAAATCCCAGATCTAACCTGCTCTGCTCTTGACCAAATAAGGTAAAGCTATTAAACGGATTCGTAACAGTTTTAACGTTCCGTTATGCCGAAAATTTCTACACACTGTGCCTTATCCCATTATTGTGGCTTAAGGATTCGCTTCAATGTTTACCGTTAAAATCTTCAGTACAAATAGAAAACCCTTAGCGCAGCTGTGCCTGGCTTTATCTTTTTCAGGGATCTTAGCCTGCGGCACGGCACGGGCAGAGACAGCGCCTTCAAGCTTCGACAACCCTATTATTAAATACGATACCAAAAAACCAACCAATGAAGTGGGTGAACTGATCTACACAGCAGACCCGGCCGCTTTGGTACTGGATGACACTTTGTATCTGTACAGCACGCACGATGAGGCGGTGCCGGATGGCAAAGATTATCGCATGTACGACTACAGGCTCTGGACCAGTAAAGACTTAGTCAGCTGGCAAAACAAAGGTGCTGTATTTCGCTACTCAGACTTTCCGTGGGCCAGAGGAGATCAAAAAACCGGCAACGCTTACGCGCACCACGTGATCCACCGAAAAGATGCTTCGGGCAAGTCTAAATACTATTTTTATGCCGCAGTAGAAGGTGGCCAAACCGAAGGGAAATTTGGCTTTTCAATTGGCGTGGCTGTATCGGATAACCCTGAAGGCCCATTTAAAGACGCACGCGGCATGCCGATGATTTTGCTGGAAGATACAGCAAAGGATAAAGATCACACCTGGCGCAATATAGACCCGGCGGTCTTTATTGATGACGATGGCAAAGCCTACCTGTATTGGGGTAATCAGCAGTTATGGTGGGTGGAGCTTGAAGCCGATTTAGTCCATCTGAAAGGCGAAAGCTACAGCCTGGATGCAGAAGGAAAGATGCAAAACCGCGATACCAGCAAGGTCAAAATCCATGCTGTCGACACCTTGCCTAATTTCGAGGAAGGCCCTTATCTTTCAAAACATAACGGCATCTATTATTTGGTGTATGCCGCGGGTTTTCCGGAAAGCCTGGCCTATGCCACCAGCTCATCCGCCACAGGCCCATGGAAGTACCAGGGCATCATTATGGAGCCTCTGCCTAACACCACCACCATCCATCCGGCGATGTTTGATTTTAAAGGCAACACCTATCTCGCTTATCACAGCGCCGACCTGCCGGGAGGTGGCAATTACCTCCGTTCAGTCAGCCTCGACCGAGTGTATTTCAATAAAGACGGCACTATTAAACCCATAGTGCGAACGTCAAAGAAATAGTGAGAACGTCCAAGAAATAGCCCGGATAATCTGTTTATTCAAAAGAGACAACAAGGAAAGGAACGAGATGAAAACTAACCTGATAAATCGCAGCTCCTCACACTTTGGCCTGTTCCGGCAGAGCCTGTTGCTGGCCGCTTGTTTATGGACAGCGCAAGCTGTGGCGCAGGCCAACGATGTGATGACGCCAATAGCAGCCCCCGATCAGAGCAATGCGATAGAGCTTGGTACGGGCCCACTGCCTGATGCTAAGGCGCAAGAATCCTGGCATTCGCAGTATGGCAGCAGGTTTGCGCGTAACGTCACAGTAGCCACCCTGACGCCCTTTTTACCTGATGCAAACAATGCCAGCGGCGCTGCGGTTATTGTTGCACCTGGTGGTGGCTTTCGCACTTTGTCGATGGACAACGAAGGCTGGGATGTAGCAAAAGCTTTGGCGAAGCAAGGTGTTGCAGCTTTTGTGCTGAAATACAGATTAAATCAAACACCGGCCGATATGGCAGCCTTTGAGCAAGAAATGGCACAGATGTTTTCCGGTACTGCCCGCCGCCCGCCCCGCCCTAATCCGGCCGAAATGGTGAAGCGTCTGGCGCCACAACTGGAAGATTCAAGCGCGGCCTTTGCGCTGATCCGCAAACGTGCTGTCGAATGGAAGGTCGATCCGGACCGTATTGGCATGATAGGTTTCTCTGCCGGTGCCATGCTGACTATGGCAACGACGCTTGTAGGTAAAGAGACTAAACCCGCCTTTATCGCCAATATCTATGGCCCACTGGCTGAAGTGGCAGTTCCAGCAGACGCGCCGCCGCTATTTGTCGCTCTTGCCGCTGATGACCCTTTTTTCGCTAATGGTGACTTTGGCCTGATCAAAAGCTGGCTGCAAGCGAAAAAGCCGGTTGAGTTTCATTTTTACGAGCAAGGTGGTCACGGCTTTGGCATGTACCCGAAAGACACCACCAGTACAGGCTGGTTTGATGCTTTTAGTGGCTGGTTAAAGATGCATGGTATGTTGAAGCCAAAAATGTAAGGGCTTGTCGAATGATCCGTAGGGGCGTCCCTTGTGGGTGCCCGCTGACACATTTTCTTAGAACGTCCGTGCCATCACTCTGTGCCGATTGCTGACATTTGCATTGTAGTTTTCAAAAATTAGCTTTTGATCCGTTGTTGATATTTATGCCTTATCAATCTCAACGTCAGTTGACACATTACAACCAAGGACGTGACATCGTTTCCATTCGCGCTTGAATGCGTTTGAGCATGACTAGCTTTAGATCTTCAAAACCTGCCACACTTTCAAAAGCCTTGTCCAAATTTTGCGACACCTTTTTAACCAAAGAATGGATCAGTTTCTTTGCGATCTTTTGGTTCAGCCCCAGTTGAGCGGCAAACGCAACAAAGTCATGTTCAGTATAATAGCCGTAGTTGTCGTATGAACTGGTGCTTTTGGCGTCTTTTACCTCAGTTTCCATAAGCCAGATACTTAGCTCTGATCCGTCGTACTCTTTGTATGGCGCTACTGATACCATGTCATAGATTTTTGAAAATCCGGCCGCTGTATCACTATCGAGCGGTCTGACCAGGCTCAGGTTTTTCAGGTGTAAATCGTTATTCCCCACCAGGTACGCCATTAGCACCTGCAAAAAACCATCCCGAAGCACCTGAGCGTGGTAACCGCAGCTGGCATGGGCAACTTTTAATGCGCGTTCGTAGGATAATGTCTCGCTACTTTTATTGCCGGGTGCAACATCCATAACAGAGGCCAAATCTTCGATGAATCCGATGTTTCTGCCAGCAGTGTCCAAATCAAACCGACCTGTCACGTAGGCCAGTTCGCCACAGGAGAAGGGGACCAGAGCGTGATCTGCTACATTGAACCCAACCAACTGGCATAACCGCATAATGATAAATTCATTGACCGCTAAATGAGGCAAATCTCGTGGAGATGGTTTCACTATGTATGGACCCATACCTACACTTGCTGTCAATGTTTTCTTAGCGCTAGCTTTATGAGTGAGGAACATCTTAGGCTGAACACCTGAAATGGAAGCGCTGCCTAATGACCTGATAGCCACTTCATTAAAGTCATCTCTGGCAAAGTCGATGGTGAAACCTTTTAGGTTTTTCTGTGGCAACGTTGGTATACGGCCTGCTTCTTCATTTTTCAGCAGACTCGGAAGCACCCTGATTGGTCCGATAAGCTCTGCGCCATGTGCAAGCAGAAGACCAAACTTATCATCTACATCGAGTCTGGCCAGCAGCGCCTGATGACGCTTTACCCACCCCTCGCTCATTAAATTGGTGAAAAATGCCGGCAGATGGTTTTTGCGAAGTGGTGCCTCAGTCAGTGGTAGATTGGTGCCAATCCTGGCGAGCCCGATTTGCAAGTAATTCGTCTCATAACGAAATTCATATTCGTAACCGGCCTGAACCGAATACTCAGTGATAGTCCCTGCCAATCTATCATTGCAGTAGACAAAACCTATTCTTGTGGGGGCGTCCATTATTTATTGCCTTGACGCTTGCCAATAAAAAGCTGCAAACCAACAGCACCGATCAGACTGTTGAGCTTGCCTACAGAGACCACATCCACCCGCTGTATCGAGTTGTAATAGGTTTGCATCGATACCCCAGCGAAAGCTACCAAATCAGAGATAGAAAGATCACCTCTGTGCGCCTCTATGCTGGATTGCACTGACTCGCTGCTCACCGGCCGATACCCGTCCATTGCTGACTGCTGCAATTTTGCCTGTATGCTTTCGTCCAAATGAGCCATTAGCTGCTGAAGCCTGATGCGCTCTTGAACGAGCTCTGGCAGTGATGCTGCGAGGGAATTTATGTTATTTTTTGACATATTAACGCCTCAGAAATTAATTCATAAAAGACATTATCACACTATAACCTAATTTATTTAATTCGCAGAATAACATTACAATAAAGTTAACCTTACAGATAAACTGTAAGTTATAAATTTTAAAAAATTAATCTACAGATAAAAAATTGAGGTGAAAGGTCTGATGTCCTGACGATTTTAACGTGTAATTTTAGCTGGCCGACGGCGGATTTTCTGCAGTATTCTCCCCCTAATGCCTGGTTAACTGATGTTGGTTGGTAAAACATCCATTAACCCTCGAAGCTCAAAAAAAGAATGTTTGCAAAAATAGCAAAGCCGAGATTCGTTTTTTGAGCCCCCTGTTCTGGACAAGTGCAATTCGCTCTTTGCAGTCAATGCTACTAAATCTGCCGCGCGAAACAACTCCTCCAGGTCGAGGTTCAAAACACTGCGGCTGGATCTACCCCAATAGCCTTTGCTTCAATGCTCTGGCATAAGTGCGGCTGACCTTCAGCACCTTTTGATTTAGCAAGACGGCGTTGTATTCTGAGTTACAAAGCGGTTGTAGTTTTTCGATATAGGTCAGGTTCACCACAGTTGATTTATGGATGCGGACAAACACATCGGGTAGGCGCTCATCAATCAGGCTTTTTAGCCGGGCACGCATCACGTAAGTTTCAGCTTTAGTATGCACACACATATAATCACCGGCAGCGTCTATCCAGATAATGTCCTGATAAGGGATCAACTGAATGGGGTTGCGTCCGTCCTGGATCACCAGTTTCTGGCGTTCTATACAGTATTGTGGCTCAGCAGCTTCCGCATTCCCGTCTTTACTGTATCCCTGTTCCTGAGTGATTTCTGCAACAGCTGAGAGCATTTGCGCTTTGCCAGCGCGGTTGGCCGTTAGTTCACTGACTCTGGCTATGGCTTCAGCTAAACGTTCAAGTTTCACTGGTTTTAACAAGTAATCGATGGCTCGTACTTCAAAAGCTTTTACCGCATGTTGATGAAAAGCGGTGACAAAGACGATGGCCGGACACAGTTCAGGTTGAAGTTGCCGAATAAGGTCAAAGCCGCTTTGTTCCGGCATTTCAATATCCAAAAAAATCAGATCTGGCGTCTGAGCATCGATCACAGCGATAGCTTCAGCAACACTATGGGCCTCGCCTATCACCCGGATCTGAGGAAATGCCGCCAGCCTCAGTCGTAAGCCCTCAATGGCGGCTGGTTCGTCGTCAACGATCAGCGTGTTGATCATGCTCAGGCTGTTCACGTTGTTGGCCCGCCCGCTAATTCTTTTGGAATGCTAATTTGGATCCAGGCGCCCTCTTCAGCCCTGTTACCAAAACTAAAGGTGCTCTGGCCGGGGTAAATCAATGCTAAACGCTCTTCACAATTGTGCAAACCTATACCTGTCGAGCCCACTTCAGGTTGCTGGGTAAAACCGCAGCCATTGTCCAGCATGCTGATCAGCAGCTGGCCGTTGTGCTGGCTGAAGCTGACTGAAATGGCGTAACTTTGTTGCGACATACGCATGCCATGTTTTAGCGCGTTTTCTGCTAGCGGTTGCAGCAATAACGAAGGCACCAGCAGATTTTTCACATTTTCGTCGGCGACAATAGATACATTCAACTTGTTTCTGAAACGACATTGCTCCACGTCAAAATAAGTTTGTAAGATCTTTATTTCTTCCGCCACTGTCACTTTGGCCAAAGGGTCTGTGTACAAACTGTAGCGCAGTAAATCGCAGAGTTTTTCCAGCATGGAGACTGCATGTTGATTGTCCTGCTTTAAAATTAAGGTGCAAATGGCGTTAATGCTATTGAACATAAAATGCGGATTCAGCTGATAACGCAGCATTTTTAACTGAGCTTCTTTCGCCAGATGAATGGCGTCCGCCGCCTTTTGCCGCTGTTCCATGGTTTCAAAAGTGGCTTTGGAGGCGTAATACAAGGCAGTCCAGGTTAATAAAATGGTTAATGAGGCTGAGTTCCAGGTGCCAAAGTCGAACCAGGTCATCACTTGCCAAATCTGGCCATACAGCCATTGTAAAGTCAGCCACTTCCACTGAGTCCAGACCAGGCAACTGACTAAGATCACTGGCAGATGCCACAAAATTTTTGAGCGGGTTTCCTGCACACTGATACGACCATACCAGTGCCGCAATAGCAGGGTTAGCATAAAACCAAAACTGGTATCCAGCAGCAGATGAGGCAGACCTACCTGCCAGGGCTCCTGACTGGGAATTTTAATCATCAGGGCTGTTAGTACAGCATATACAGCCCAGCCTCCGGTTTGGCAGAGCCAGAACAGTTGATTACGACTTAAAGATTGCAACACCATTCAATTCCAATTCAAAAGAAACGAAAAATGGTGCCGCTTCCGACACCACTCTTTATGTTTTATCTGTGATCAGGCTTGCTAATTAGCGCAACCTATCAACACAGAGTCCTTCGCAGTTTCTGTACTTTTTTGTGCAGAGAGCACCATATCCGCTACCGCCAAACTATGCTGTCCGCTTGAGCTAAACACCAACGCATCTGAAATCCGTTTTACAGAAGACTGTTCAGTACAATCTAATGCCAGTTCCACAGTATGCCATACACCTGGCTTTAAGTGCGCAAGTGGCGCTGTCAATGACAGTTGGCGCCGACAAAGCCCTTGCTGCTCACAAAGCACGGCAAGCTTTAGTTCTGTTGGCAGCTGCTGGTCAAAACGTAAGCTAAAACGCAATGCTTTGGCTGCACTGTATTTAGATACGGCAACAGGCTTGATATAACGCAAGCTGGCTGATGCTGTTGCAGCTGCATTCCAGCGCAACTGACGGCCATCTTCCTGATAGGACAAGTTCACCGACTGCATAGCCAGACTTTTGCCGTCTGCGCTAACACCATAAGGTGTGGTGATAAAAGCCGCAGTGTTTTCAGAGCCTGCTGCGCTGCTATCCGACAACACCCAGGCCATATCTGCAGCCAAATTGCGTAAAAACAGCGGCTGAATGCCATCATCAGAACCTGATGCTGTTGCTGCCGAAGCCTGCTCAGAGAATTGGCCCAGTTCTTTATGGTTGGCGTAAGTTAAACCATAACCATAAGCAAACAATGGATCATAGTTGGCATCACCTTTATTCAGCACAAACTGATGGTCAAAACGTGGCCAGGAGAAACTCAGTTTGCCCTGAAAATCATACCGGGCTTTTCTCTCTGCATCAGCAAACAACACATCAGCCACACCTTGGCCTTCCGAACCCGGTAACCAGGCCACCACAAAGGCATCGGACGCGTTCAACTCTTTATTGGTCCACAGCGGCCGGCCTGTTAAAAACACAGTAACCACAGGAATACCCTGCTGTTTTAGCTTTTTAATTAAAGCTAAATCGCGCTTGTCGCCGTGCTGGTACTCCAGCTGCTGAATGTCGCCAAACCATTCGGCGTATGGGTTCTCACCTACCACCACCAGAGCTACGTCAGGTTTTTGGCTGTAGTTACCATCGACCGCCAGTTCTACTTGACCGCCAGCGACTTTCACCTGTTGAGCTATACCCTGATAAACAGAAGTGGCATTCGGGAAATCGGCATTGGTGTTGTCTGTGCCCTGCCAGGACACACTCCAACCACCTGCTTGTTTGGCTATGTTATCTGCGCCATCACCAGCCACCAGCACCCGGCTTTTCGCTGATAACGGCAGTACTTTTTTGTTGTTTTTTAACAACACTAAAGATTTTCGCACCGCTTCACGTGCTAATTCCTTGTGCTCCTGGCTATTAAATACTGCCATTTGAGCAGATTCAACCCGGCTGGATGGCTTACCACGCTCCAGCAGGCCCCAACGAATTTTTGCCCGTAAAAAGCGACGCACTGCATCATCAATACGCGCTTGCGGAATAATGCCCTGCTCCACCTGACGCACAGTGTTGTGGTAAAAAGCTTCAAAGTGTTCTGGCACCATCAGCACATCCACACCGGCATTAATAGCACCGGCGCACTGCTCCAGATCACAACCTTCGACAAACTTATGACCGTTCCAGTCAGTAACCACAAAACCATCAAAACCCATTTGGTTTTTCAAAACGTCGGTCAGCAGGTATTTATGGCCATGCAAACGCACGCCATTCCAGCTGTTAAAAGATGCCATCACAGACTGCACGCCTGCCTGAATGGCCGTCATATAACCTGCGGCGTGAATATCACGCAGGCCTTGTTCGTCAATCAAGGTATCGCCGCGGTCTATGCCTTTTTCAGTGCCACCATCGCCGACAAAGTGTTTGGCCGTGGCAATTCGGCCATAGCCTTGCAGAAAATCTTTGTCCAAAGTGCCCTGCAAACCCGACACCATCTGGCCGGCGTAGGCTTTGACTATGGCAGGGTCTTCAGAGTAACTTTCATAAGTGCGGCCCCAGCGGTCATCCCGCACTACAGCCACTGTAGGTGCAAAGCTCCATTCAATACCTGTAGCTGCTACTTCTTTGGCGGTTGCCACACCAATACGGTGAATAAGCTCTGGATCAAAGGCCGCGCCCAAACCTATATTGTGTGGAAACAAAGTAGCACCATAGACATTGCTGTGACCATGCATAGCGTCTGTGCCCCAAATGGTTGGAATACGACTACCATCTTCTTTAGCATCAACAGAGGCCTCATACATTTCATCAGCGTATTTTAACCAGACTTCAGCCGTTGCTTGTTTTTGACCATAAGGCGCTGTATTACCACCATTGAGGTAAGAACCAAAGCCATACTTGCGCATTTGCGCGACGGACATATAGCCAATTTCCGGCTGGATCATCTGCGCCACTTTTTGCTGCAGAGTCATACGTGCCAGGATCTGGTCCAGCATTTTTTCCAGTTCCGGGTCGCGCTTTAAGCCGGTATTAACAAAAGGCCACTGCACTGCAGAGGATGCGTTTTTGTTCTCTGTGGTGCTTGGGATTTGAGTATCAGCTGCTGTGGCATAAGCCGTAGTTGCCAAAGCTAAACCCAGTAATGCCAGTTTTTGCTTTTTGTGGATGGTTTTTATAAGAGTTTTACTGCTCTTGGTACTGATCATGAACATCTTCCTTCGCGTGGTCACAACGCCTCACCCGATCAGGTGTTAAACGCCGGATAAAAAGAAACCGCTCAGTACGACGGAGCGGTTTCTGCACTAGTGGCTCAGCTTAGAAATTAAAGCCTGCACGCACCCCGTAATACCTTGGCATATTAAAACTGCCTTTCGGGAAGCCTTTGCCTGTGTTACTCCATTGCTGCACTATTTCATCTGTGGCGTTGCTGACAAAGAGTTCAGCAAACCAGACCTGGCCGACCGGCTCATATTTTAGTGAAGCGTTGGCTATGGTATATGCGTCTCTGCGATCGTCTATATAACCCACAGCTTCGTCAGACACAGCAAAGTCCATATCGTCCATGTGTCTGTCGACGTTCCAGATGGTGTTGTAGGACTTATCTTTCCAACTCACATTAAACCAGCCGTGGATAAAACCGTAACTGCCCAAATCAAAACTATGGGTGTAGCTTAAGTTGGCTGTGTATTTCGGTACCATCGCCAGCTGATTGCCTTTGAGGTTGGTAGTTAGCATGTCGTTTTCAGGATCAATCGACTCTTCATAGGACAAACCAAACAGATACTCAGGATCGTAATCCCACTTGGTGATCCAGTCTTCGGTCACCCGGGCATCAGTCCAGGTGACATAACCATTGATACGGCCACTTGGATAAGGTTTCCAGTCAAATTCCAGCTCAATACCTTTAATGGTCGAACCCGGCACGTTCTGAGTGTAGTAGGCAACAACTGGCATATTGCGGTAATCCAGTACAGGCTGACCGTTTGCATCCAGCACAGGGCTGCCGTCCGGGTTCTCTACCGGAGCCAGACGTTCCACAGTACCCACAGAACCTACTGAGGCATACTGCATATCTGTGTAGTCGGTATAGAAAAACACGGCCTGTAAGTTCAGTGAGTTATCTAACAAGCTGGTCTTTGTACCCAGCTCATAGGTCACGACCTGTTCAGGATCAAACTGGGTTTCAATACGTTGTACCTGACCTGTTCTGTCATTCACCACTTCAAACACGTCACCAATACCACCAGCTTTAAAGCCTGAGGCCACATAACCGTAGACCATAGTGTTTTGCGTCAGATCATAATCCAGACCTAAGCGGAAATCGTGGTTGCGCCAGCTGCCTTTGTTGTCATTGGCAAAAGACGATTTATAGATAGACGGATCTTCAAAGGCATTGGTTGGCAGATCGGACAAGACAGTGCGGTTATACCAGCCCGGTGCACAACCATCGGCATTGGAACAACGTAAAGTACGGCCGCCTTTGTCCTCTTTGGTTTCGTCACTGAAACGGTAACCTAAGGTCAGGTGCAGATCAGAAGTTAAGTTGTAGGTGGCCTGGCCGAAAGCGGCTAAAGCGTCGGTAGAACGGTCGGGTTGGTCCCAAAACGCCTTATCATCCATAGGGTTGTCGTAATAACCCACAGTAGAGGTTTTTTCATGGAACAGGTTTACGCCTGCGATCCAGACTAAATCGCCCAGCTCATCCGACTGCAATTGCAGCTCAGTGGAATAAGAACGTGCGCCTGTGCCATCGAGGAAAAACATAGCGCCATCCCAAACATCCAGACCCGTCTCAATATCCTGAGCGGACTGGCGTTTCATATCTTCATAGCCTGCCAACCAGACCAGATCTAACTCGTCGGTCAGTTCATAGTTTAAGGTATTACGCAGGTACGTGATGTCCAGCTCCAGTTTACCCGGCACGTTGACTACGGCCTGATAAGTGTTGTCGCTTGGTAAAAAGTTGGAACAGTCGCCACCAAACTCCGTGGGTCTGCCACGTAATTTTTCACAGTTGACCATGTCGGTAGAGCCGGCACTGTCGTTTTTGTAGTACTGGAACACAGTGTGGTTGGAAAAATTACCTGCTGCTGGTTCCCACAAAGTGCTGACACGGAATGAGTGCTCGTTGGCATTGTTGTAAAAATCGCTTTTATCCGCTGCAGTTAAAGCCCGCACTTTTTGTGCATCAGGATCTGTACCTGCCGCGTCTATCCACCAGTTTTCGCGCTGGGTTAAGGTTTGGCCTATGCCCTGATAAGAGTTTTCTGAAATCACTTCAGCGTTTAATACGCCTTCTGGCAGATAACGGGTGTCGTATTGGTTTGGATCCCAGTAGCCTTCGACATAAGAATCACGTTTTAAGCCTTTGCCGGAAAAACGCACGGCAAAATCATCTGACACCGCCAGGTTAAACATGCCGCCGACACTTTTGGCATTAAATTTACCCATCTCGGTATTCAGGTTACCAAAGGTGCTGCTCATATCTGGCTTGGCCGTCAGAACGTTAATGCTGCCGACTGTAGAGTTACGGCCAAACAAGGTACCTTGCGGACCACGCAATGCTTCAACCCGCTCTACGTCATACATCAGCGCCAGTGCGCCCTGCATCCGAGGAGAATAAATACCGTCCAGATGCACGCCTACAGCAGGATCACCCAGCTCAGTAATGTTGGTGGAACGAATACCACGCATGGTAATAACCGGAGCCGCCTGCTCTGAAGAAACGGCGATGTCCAGACCCGGCACTAAATTGGCGATATCCACCACATTGTTAACGCCGCTTTGTTGCAGTTGCGCTTCACTCAGGGCTGAAATAGCCACAGGCGTTTCCATCAGTTTGGTTTTGCGTTTGGTGGCTGTGACTGAAATGACTTCCAGCTCGGTTTCATTAACTGCGGCCTGTGATGTGGTCGCTGTGGTGTTGCTGACATCGGCCTGTTGCGCTACGGCAGAAAAAGCGCATGCCATCGCTATCGCAAGCGAAAGTGCGTTACGTTTATGCATTGTCTAACCCCTGTCTGTTGATACTTTTTTGTTTTATGTTTTTATGACGAACCAAACAGCCAGGTTTGCCATTGGTTTTACCTTAATGACATGCGAAACGCAGAGATACAGAGATTCGACAAGGCGAGTTGGTCACACTACAACACGATTTTAGCTGGGTTATGGTGGGCCTGGGGAGTGAAAAATAGCCTTTACAATTGGAGAGGTAACGATGAACGTTCTGGAGGGGCGTCCCTCGCGGGCGCCTGCTTATTGAATAGATTGCAAAACAAACATAGCCTCCTGAAATCCAGAAAACACTTGGGTTGTTGCTAGACCATTAGGTACTGGCTACAATGCCAGCAACGCAGGAACTGGAGAATGCTATGGGTACGGTTGTTAAAAAAGTCTCGCAAGCAAAACGTAAAGATCCCTTGATTGATTTTGCCAGTCTTGCAACAGTTGGCAGACAGGCATCAAAGGCTGCACGTGAAAGAGCGCTGGAGAATGGGGTTAGCTTTACCTTTGCCCAGCACGGGATGATCAAGCGCCGCCATCCGGATGGTCGTACTGAAATTATTCGCCCTATGGCTAACACCCATGATTTCCCTACGCTTGAACAGGATTTATGCCGCGACTAAGGCTGATTGCCGGACCAAATGGTTCGGGTAAAACAACATTAACCAACGAGTTGCGGCACAAATATGAAGTTCCGCTCGGGCAATACGTCAACCCAGATGAAATTGAATTAACTTTGCACGAGCATGAGCCTGACCCGCAAAAACGCTCACAACTCGCGCAAACTATAGCCACCGGTCAACGGGAACAATGGCTGCAAATGCTGGTATCTCATAGCTACGAATCAGTGATGAGCCATCCAAGCCATCTTGAATACATCAAAAAAGCTAACCTGCTTGGCTTCAAGTGTTACTTGTATTACGTCTGCATAGCAGACCCAGACATTAATGTGGACCGGGTAGATGAACGGGTACAATTGGGTGGACATCCGGTGCCCATAGAAAAAATCAGAAGCCGTTACATCAATAGCCTGAAACAGCTCCATGAGATGTCAATGCAATGCCACAGAGTCTATTTTTTTGATAATACCGACTTGTTAGTGCCATTTGCCGAAGTCAATGCTAATGGATTTCTTGATGTAAAAGACAAAGAGTACAATCAGGTAAAGCCAGCCTGGTTTCGTGAGCACGTCTTATTAAAATGGAATAAAGACAAGATTCGTATTCTGCGTTGATAAGAAAATCAAGCCCTTGAAAAATAAGCATCTAAACGATTAACTAATAATGAATCCACAAAACGATAAGTCACCTAATGATAAGTATTCAAGTTCCTAAAGCTTATGTCTGGCCCATCAGATTGGTTTTTATTGCTCTGGCTTTTGTTGTTGCTGATCTGGTTTTAGAGAAAATTGCACAGGGTTATGTCATTTCTTCCGGAGGCACAAAGTATCTGGCAGGAACTACGGTGTTTTATACCAGCCTACTGAAATATCTAACCCTGGATTTTGTTTTGGTACTTTTCGCTGTTCGCACAATTCCAAAAGAGCATGAACAAGAAAAAACAAACTAACCGCTATTCAAAAATACGCTGGCTTTTGCAGATGCTGAGACACAAACTTCTGCTGCTTTTTCCACCAAACACTTTAATCTAAGTCCAAGATCCGCAACAGCATTTGCATTCTTGTTACCTTTTTGCTTATGCTGCCAAAAGCATACTAAAGGCCAGCACCATGATTGAACTACATCAGTATTGCCCCGAGCAAAAACAATGGCAGATCAGCGATTTTCAGGCACTGCGTTACCCATTGTTAACCGACACGAAAATCTGGATTAATTTAACTGCCGCCAACCAGATGGAACAACGGCAGGTGCTGGAGTTTTTCCGTATTCACCCTGTGATTGCTGAAGATTTTTTACGTGAACGTCACCCACCAAAAATGGAGTTCAGTGACAGTTTTAGTTTATTGATTTTACGTGGTTTCTCGGCGCCTGATTTCAGCGACTATCCGGGGCATAGCCAGATTTCTGTGTTGTTTAACGATCAGGTGATTCTGGTGAAATACCATAGTCCGCTTGATGACAGTAAAATTGACCTGCCCTTCTCGTCACTGGTCGGCATTGAAAAATTTAAAGACTGGATTAAAAAGTATATCCACGCCATATCCGGTACTTATCTGGAGAAATTACTGCAGTTTGAAGACGAGTTAGGTGAGTTAGAAGACAGCATGCAAACCAATGGCAACGATCAGAAAATGGCACAAATTATGAAATACCGCTCGGTGTTTCGGAAAATTGATCGCAATCTGGCCTACCAAAAAGAAATGTTTTCCGACCTTTTATACGAAGAAGATGCCAGCCATCCATTTAAACGTCATTTTGAGCCGATAGAATTGCGCGATTTTTACGAGAAGTTTGAACGCCTGCACAGTATGACGCAGATGTATTACGATCAGCTCAGCGATCTGGTCGATGGTTATATGTCAACTTCATCGCATCAAATCAATGAAAAAATGAAAGTGCTGACCATGCTCAGTGCCGTCTTTATTCCACTGACTTTTATTGTTGGTGTGTACGGCATGAATTTTAAATACATGCCCGAGCTGGAGAATCCTTCCGGCTATTATATTACCTGGGGCCTGATGCTTGGATTAGCTTTTGGCCTGTTAGCCTTATTTAAAATCCGCCGTTGGTGGTAAAGCTGTAGCGACAGAGCACACAGCAGGAGCGGTTTATGGTTGAGAATACCCAACTGGATATTGAAGAAATAGTCCGCGACAGTTTTGATGAAAACGAAACTGAACAGCTGGCGGAAAAACTGGACCAGTTGGAGCCGGAAGAAATTGCTATTGCCCTTGAGGCCATGCCGCTGGAACAACGGGTTAGCACCTGGCTGACGCTGGAAAAAGAACAACAAATTGCCTCTTTGACCTATATGAGGGTCGACGCTCGTAGCAACATTTTTAAACAACTGGAAACGGCACAGCTGCGTGAACTGGTTGAAGAAATTGATGTTGATGATCTGATAGAGCTGCTGGATGAATTACCAGACGCCATTTATCAATACGCCTGCTCGCGCATGGATCAAAGCGAAAAACGCTGGCTGGATCAGGCTTTAACTTACGATGACGAACAATGTGGTCGTTATGCTGACCACGATGTACTGATCTTAAGCAAAAACGCCAAAGTGCGGGATGCAGTACGGTTATTTAAAAAACTCACCGAAGATGCTGAATACCAGGAAGCCTTGTTTGTCGTTGACCGCACCGGCCGCTATGTCGGTTTATTACAAGGCATACGCTTATTAGGCCAGCCGAATCATATGCCAGTGGTGGAATTTATCGACGCAGAAGCCCCTTTGGTACAAGGTGATATGGGGCTGGATGAAGGCTCAGATTTAGTAGCCCGTTCTGGTTACAGTGCTTTGGCCGTAGTCGATAGCGAGGGCAAGCTCTTAGGCCGTTTATCTATAGGTGAAGCGCTGGAAAACGTGCGGCGCAGCCTTGAAGGCCAGTTTATGCATACGGCGGGTCTGGATGAAGAGGAAGACTTATTCGCCCCTATCATCAACAGTGCCAAACGCCGTGCTTTATGGCTGGGTATTAACTTACTGACCGCCTTTTTAGCAGCATGGACCATAGGTTTATTTGAAGCGACATTGCAGCAAGTGGTGGCTTTGGCTGTATTAATGCCTATTGTTGCGTCCATGGGCGGTATTGCCGGCAGCCAAACCTTAACTTTGATTATCCGTGGTTTGGCTTTAGGGCAAATTACGCCGCAAACCTATTGGACCTTAATGCGCAAGGAGCTCAGCATAGGCGCCATTAACGGTGTGCTCTGGGCTTTGGTGATTGCGGGCATTACTTACCTCTGGTTTGGCGACTGGATTATCGCCAGCGTCATTAGCTTTGCCATAGTGATCAACATTTGTGTTGCCGCCTTCAGTGGCGTGGTGATCCCTGTCTGGCTGGAAAAAATGAAAATAGACCCTGCCCTGTCAGGTTCGGTTATTTTAACCACAGTGACAGACGTGATAGGTTTTTTCGCCTTCCTTGGTTTAGGTTCGCTATTTTTACTTTAATCTGATTTTTTACAGATACTTGCTGTAGAAACCGCACTAGAATACAGCTATCAAAGAAATTGAAGGTGTGGTTATGAAAATTGCGGTTTTATCGCGCAATAGTGAGTTGTATTCGACCCGTCGACTGGTCGAAGCGGCCGAAGAGCGGGGTCACCAAATCGAGGTGATAGACCCGCTAATGTGTTACATGAACATCAATAAAACTAAATCCGGCATTCACTACAAAGGTGAAGTGCTGGAGCAGTTTGATGCTGTGATCCCTCGTGTTGGCGCTTCTATTACCTTTTACGGTACTGCAGTACTGCGTCAGTTTGAAATGATGGGCGTCTATGCGCTGAATGAATCCAGTGCCATCAGCCGCGCCCGCGATAAACTTTGCTCTTTGCAATTATTGGCCCGCGAAGGCATTGGCCTGCCTATTACCGGCTTTGCCGATAAACCTGGTGATATCCCTGATTTAATCGATATGGTCGGTGGTGCGCCACTGGTGATTAAACTGCTCGAAGGAACTCAGGGTATAGGTGTAGTGCTGGCCGAAACCCGCACCGCAGCCGAAAGCGTGATTGAAGCTTTTATGGGCCTCAATGCCAATATTCTGGTGCAGGAATACATCAAAGAAGCCAATGGTGCCGATATCCGCTGTTTTATTATCGGCAATAAAATAGTTGCCTCGATGAAACGTCAGGCTAAAGCCGGTGAGTTCCGTTCTAACTTACACCGCGGTGGCACAGCTTCTCTTGTGAAACTAAGCGCTGACGAAAAACGCACAGCCCTTGCAGCGGCTAAAACCATGGGCTTGCATGTGGCTGGGGTCGATATTTTGCGCTCTAACCATGGCCCAGTGGTGATGGAAGTTAACAGCTCACCAGGCCTCGAAGGCATTGAAGGCGCAACAGATATAGATGTGGCTGGCCGGATGATTGAATATCTGGAGAAAAACGTGCCTTTGCATCAGGCTCGCATGCAACAAAAAGCACAGCAAAAAAAGCTGGCATCGAAATAACAAATGTCGATAACAGAAGGCAAACCCATGCTAACGGAAAAACAACAGGCTTTTACTTTAGGTGGCACTGTGATCCAACCCGGCCAGCGTGCTGTGGTCGATATTCCTTTTGGCAAACTTTACACCCACACCGAGCTGAATATCGGCGCTCATGTGGTGCATGGCAAAAGGCCCGGGCCCGTGCTTTTAATCACATCAGCTTTGCATGGTGACGAAATTAATGGCGTGGAAATTTGCCGCCGCCTGCTGAAAATGCCCAAATTGAGTCAGTTGAGAGGCACTTTAGTGGTGGTGCCTATCGTCAATACTTATGGTTTTGTGCAGCAGTCACGTTATTTACCCGACAGACGGGATTTAAACCGCAGCTTTCCCGGCAGTGAAAAAGGCTCACTCGGCAGTCGTATGGCTTATCAGTTTACCGAGCGTATTTTAAAACAATGCACTCATGTCATTGATTTACACACTGGCGCTATACACCGCAGCAACCTGCCGCAGGTACGGGCCAGTGCCAAAGACAAAGTGGCTTTGCAAATGGCCGAAGTATTTAATGCCCCTATTATTATCAAAGCAGCCAGTCGTGAAGGCACAATGCGTGGCACGGCCAACAGTTTAGGTATTCCTATTATTCTGTACGAAGCCGGCGAAGCTTTGCGTTTTGATGAGCAATCCATCAAAGTGGGCGTGCACGGCATTATGAATGTGATGCAGGATCTGGGCATGTTCAGCCCCAGCAAAAAGATGGCAAAAACCGGTTCTTTATTCAGTAAAAAAAGTAGCTGGATCAGGGCAGAACACGATGGCATAGCCCGCTATTACGTAGGTCTCGGTCAAACTGTGCAACAAGGCGATGTACTGGCGCATATCTACAGCCCCTACTCCGATTTTGAAGTGGCTGTCGAAGCCAGCTTTAACGGCATAGTGATAGGACGTAATAACTTACCGCTGGTCAACGAAGGCGAAGCGTTGTTTCATATAGCCGAAGTCAGCTCATTGGATGAAGCAGAAAAAACTCTGGATGCCATCAGCGACGAAGTGGACGCTGCCATGCCATCTATTTTAGGAGTGGTGTAAGATTTTCGGGTCAGAGTAAAATTAGTTTGTGCTTATTTTATTCTGACCCGAGTTAGAGGTGTTATGCCTGCTTGGCTGCAGGCGCTATACCCACAGTAGCTATACGCTGCCCTACCATTTCACGGACAGAAAGTGTCACTTCGCCAAAGTTTTTACTGGCCCCAAGTACAGGCTCACCAGCTAAAGCCTGACGTAATATTTCGTCCAGTGATAAATGTCCTTCAGCAGAGAGTTCTATGCCGTAGGAGTGTGATAAGTCTTCCACTTTGGTATAGCCTTTTAGCTTCAACTCTCCTGCCGGTAAATCAAGATGATTACTTTGAGCTATACCAGAACATACCAAATCGACAAAATCGCGCACATCGGGTTTCATCACAATAAACAAATGATCACCTGCATGCAGGAAGGTAGACCCTCTCGGCGGTATCACCTCATTGCCTCTGGTGATCATCGCAACTACGGTACCGTCAGGTAAGGCCATTTGCGATAGACGCCGGCCAGACGCTCGCGAACTGTCGCCCAGTTGATACTCGACAATATCAGCATCCACATCCCCTAACGCAGTGATTTCAAGTGTAGCAGCGGGAGTGGCCGGAGGTGGTTCAGTTAAACCTAAACTGCGGGCAACCCAGGGTAAAGTAGAACCCTGCACAGTAGCCGAGATCAGAACTACGAAAAACACCACACTAAAAATCAGGCTGGCTCCGGGCAAACCATAAATCAGCGGGTATATCGCCAGAATAATTGGCACAGAACCGCGTAAACCAACCCAGGAGACTAAGGTAATTTCCCGCCCATTAAAGCCAAAAAGCTTAAGTACCGGAATCACCGAAACAGGGCGGGCCACCAGGGTCAGAACCAATGCAATCATTAAGCCTTCAAACCAGACATCTAACAACGACGAAGGATTAATCAGCAAGCCTAAAAACACGAACATAATGATTTGGCCTAACCAGGCCAGACCGTCGTGAAACAAAAAGGTACTGCGCTGAAAGACAAAACGACTATTCCCTATAACTACACCAGCGATAAAAATAGCCAGGAAACCGCTGCCACCAAGATTGGCCGCAACACCAAAGGCCAGCAAACCAAAAGCAGCGACCATCACAGGATATAGACCTGAGGTGGTCAGATGAATGCGGTTAATAATACGCACCGATAACCAACCGCCCGCTAAACCTACCACTGAACCTATACCCATTTGCTGGATAAACAACATCAGCAGCCCGGTGCCTGGCTCCAGCCCTTTCACCATGACTTCCAGCAAACCTACGGTCAGAAAAATCGCCATAGGATCGTTAGTCGCACTTTCTATTTCCAGTGTCGACTTCAGCCGCGGGTTGATATGAATACCTGCATTACGCAGCAATGAAAATACTGCAGCGGCATCGGTAGAACCCACAATGGCACCAATCAATAAGCCATAAAGTAGCGACACATCCAGAATATATGCAGCGGCAGCACCTGTAATCATTGCAGTGACTAACACACCCAAAGTCGCCAGTACAGAAGCGGGTTTCCATACCTGCTTAATAGAAGCCATGGGGGTTTGTAAGCCACCATCAAACAAAATAATAGCTAACGCCAAAGATCCAAGCGCATGTGCAGTTTGTGCATTATTAAACACTATACCGCCAGGCCCATCTTCACCGGCCAGCATGCCCACCATCAGGAACAATACCAGTACAGGCAGCCCTAACCTGGCCGACAATTTACTGGATAGAATGCCGAAGATAATTAAAATCGCGGCCAATAAAATAATTTGATCAATCACAAACATGAATAGGTTTCTCTCATCAAGGCTACAGGCCAAACCTACAGCATAACTTCATTTTGCAGCCCCATACTTTTCTTCTTAAAAGCTGGATACTGCAGGGCAAAAAATAATGAATTAACTCAGAGCTAAAGGCGGACCACGCGCTAAAAAGGGTAAAGGGCTTTGGAGATAAAATGCTGTTTCTACATAGCTATAAGTCTGACTCACCCCTGGCGTAGCAGCCTGAACATGCAGTTGCACCAGGCTATGGTCGTCGTCATCCGATAACACCAGATGTTTCACAGGTGATGCTGAAGAGGTCAGTTGAGCCAGACTATGAGTGGGTGAATTTTGGGGTGATGTCAGCCATTGCTCGGCAGCAGAAAACTGCGCCGAAGGAAGCAGCGAACTAAGATAGAAAAATAGCGCAATAAAACTTAAGAGTTTCATCTTCAACTACCTGAAAGCATAAGAGAAGCGACCCCCTGATTTACAAAGTTTGTTAATTACAACTTCGATAATACCATCGGATAGGCGACAGAAAACGACAAAATTAACTAAAAATTGTTGTTTTACACCACTTTAGTTTAATTTCGTGTAAAACAAACTCATAAAGTAATTATAAAACAACAACTTAAATCATGGAACATTGTTTGCTAGTATAAAAGCAAAACAGACAACAGCTTTGATTCTGACAGCCATCTACAAGGACATCCGATGAAATCTGCACTACAACTTTATTGCTCTGCCCTGCTCTTGATTACTTTAGCCTCCTGTACTATCCATAGCCAGTATGTAAAAACAGACGATCTAGGCCAGGTAACCCGGTTGAAGCGCAGTATTGACGTGGATTCAGTGCGCTACAACATAGACGCCGAACTGACTTCAGCTCTGACACTGGATAGCACTGGCAACAGGATCCTGGCTTTACCTGAACAAAGTTACATCCGTATCAGCACTACAAAAGACAATCTTGATTTTGTATTAGAACGTCGCCAGGCAGACACAGAAAGTGAACTAAGCGTCCATGGCAAGGTTGTTGGCGACAGCGAGCAAAGTCGCCAGCAGATTGAGCAACTGACACTGATGATGTTCAGAAATACGCCGATAGACGCCAAAGGCCGTGTTAACACCTTATTGCAATATCAGGGGACGACTAAGGTCCTGAATGAAATCAGCCTGATGCAGGATCAGGACAGTAAAAAGCAGTATTTCAACGAGCTGGTAAAACAGGCGGTACTGACAGAGCAACAACAGCTGCAACTGATAGCAAGTACAGCGACCATTCAAAGCGACTATGAATTAACCGAAGTGTTGTTATTGCTGGCCAAAGCTCAGTCCATACAGCCCTCAGTGCAAAAAAACCTATTGCAGACCAGTTCGCGCATTGGTTCAGATTATGAAAAACGGCGGCTGCTAAGCCAACTGGCACAGCCTCCTTCTGGCTTTCAGTTAGTCCAGATACTGCAGGCCAGTCTTGAGATCGAATCGGACTATGAACTGGGACAGTTGCTGCAGCAAGCCGCACCACAAATTCAAGATAACGACACTCTGCAAGCGCTCCTCAGAACAGCAAAATCAATAGAGTCTGATTATGAATTGCAGCAGGTTTTGATTGCTTTGCCTTTCGAACGTTTCGGCACAACGCAGAATGAACAGGTCATAGCATTGGCCGCCGCAAGTATAGAATCAGATTATGAGCTGGCGACCATGCTTACCCTTATGATGAGCCGTGCCACCAATCCACAGGCTTTGCAAAAAAGCAGCCTTAAAAACCATCAGCAGCGACAGTGAAAAAGTGAGGGTGTTTGAACTGTTACATTCGGCATAAAAAGCCTCCGCGTCACCTGTCATCTTTAAATGGCTGGCATTGATCGCAGATCAGGATCAGCCCCTTGTCCTTTGCTGCTTTTTTGTGCTGTGATGCAGACGATCACTATCAGTTCAAACAATAACAAAAAAGGATTTCTAAATGCGCCTGCTCCCCCTTGCTTGCTTTATCAGTTCAGCTTTCGTCAGTACCAGCAGCGTTGCTGTGCCAAAAGACTTAGCAGCCACTATTAACACCGATTACCAACAACACCTTGAACCACTGTTTAAGCACTTTCACCAAAACCCTGAACTGTCCTTTATGGAGTTTAAAACAGCTGAACGCTTGGCCAAAGAGCTGAAAGATGCAGGTTTTGAAGTGACGACCGGAGTCGGAAAAACAGGAGTAGTCGCCATTTTAAAAAACGGCAAAGGTCCTTTAGTGATGATGCGTGCGGATATGGACGCCTTGCCGGTTGAGGAGAAAAGTGGGTTGCCTTACGCCTCCAAAGTAAAAAGCAAAGACTGGAATGGCAACGACGTATCGGTGATGCATGCCTGTGGTCATGATATGCATGTCACCAGTTTAATAGGCACAGCACGCCAAATGGTCAAAATCAAAGATCAATGGCAAGGCACTTTGATGCTGGTCGGCCAGCCTGCAGAAGAGTTCGTTGGTGGTGCACAGAGTATGCGCGACGATAAAATATGGGAGCGTTTTGGCACGCCGGATTACGCCATGGCTTTGCATGTGTCGAGCGAAATTGAAGCAGGTAAAATTGTTGCCGTTGAAGGCTCGCCTTATTCAGGCGTCGACTCAGTAGATATTCATATTCATGGTGTAGGAGCTCATGGCGCCAGCCCCCATCGTGGTAAAGACCCTATAGTCTTGGGTTCACAAATTGTGCTGGCACTGCAAACCATTGTCAGCCGTGAAGTAGCGCCAAAAGAGCCCAGCGTGATTACGGTCGGCTCTTTTCACTCCGGCTCAAAACACAATATTATCCCCGACTCGGCGCATTTACAGCTGACGGTGCGGAACGATACGCTGGAAACCCGCGAACAGCTGATTAGCGCCATCAAAAGAGTGGCCACCAATATGGGACGCGTAGCGGGTTTACCTGAAGATAAACTACCTGAAGTGACAGTCGACCCACAAACCACGCCGCCTACTGTCAATGATATTCCACTGACGCAACGCTTAAAGCAGCGCTGGGTCAGCCATTTTGGCGCTGATATTCTGGATCAGAATTACAAACGCTTAGGTATGGGTGCTGAAGATTATCCATTTTTAATTATGAACCCGACCATTCAGAGCGTGTATTTCCAGATTGGTGGCACGCCTAAAGCAGATTTTGAACGGGAAAAACAAGGCGGTGCGCCTGTACCTAGCCATCACAGCCCTTTATTTAAAATTGCGCCAGAGCCTGCTATTAAAGCTGGTGTAGAAGCGACTGTTGTTGCGTTGCTAGACCTGATGCCGAAACAATGAGTCAGACATGAGTGATGTGCCGCGAAAGGTCTGCCTCTGACAGGCCTTTTTGAAAGACAAACTTACAATTGAGTTTCGACTCTTTCAACAAATCAGGTTAGTCTGGTGACGGCACCATCAGCTCCGCTGTTGAAACCTGATCACACCAATAATCAATAACTAAAAGGAAAACGCACAGTGCGCCATTCATTATTAGCTCTTAGCATTGCCGCATTACTGGCAGGCTGCAATCCAGCACAAGACACCAAAACAACCACCAGCGCCGCAGCTGTAGAACCAGTCACAGCTGCAGAAACTAAAGCGGCCTTATCTGAATCAGAGCGCTTAAATCAGTGGTTTGAAACCAAATACGAAGAGCAGTTGCAAATGAGCCCGCTGCAAATGACCTTCTTGGGTCGTAAAGATAAACAAGATCAAATTGACGACGTCACAGAAGAAGCTGAAGACAAGCAACTGGCCTGGGGTGCAGCTACTGTTGAAGAGTTAAAATCTCAATTTGATTACAACAAGTTAGATACCGAAGCCAAAACCTCTTACGACTTATGGATTTACCAGTATGAGCAAAGCCGTGACGCAGCAGCATTTCGTGTAAACACTTATGTGTTTAACCAGATGCAAGGCGTACACGCTTTATTGCCACAAGTGTTGATGAACTTCCATAAAGTAGACGAAGTGGTGGATATGGAAGCCTACGTCAAACGTATTGGTGGTATCGCCAAAGCTATTGCTGAATTGCAGCAACGTGCCGCCAAATATGCTGAAGCTGGTATACGCCCACCACGTTTTGCTTACGAAGGTGTGTTGGAACAAGTCAATAATCTGTTAAACGGCGCGCCGTTTAAAGAAAGCGATAAAGACGCTCCTTTATGGGCTGATGCCAAAGCCAAAGTGGAAGCACTGAAAAAAGCCGACAAACTGGATGACAAAAAAGCTGAACAGTTACTGGCCGATGCAAAATCTGCCTTAACCACCCAGTTCCAGCCGTCTTATGAAGCGTTATCAGCCTTTTTAACCAGCGAACTGGATAAAACTCAGGTCAATGTGACAGGTGTGTCGACTCAGCCGAATGGCGTGGCGTATTACAACCATCGCTTAGCTCAGTCGACTACAACCAACTTAACGGCTGACGAAATTCACCAGATTGGTTTAAATGAAGTAGACCGCCTGACCAAAGAAATGATTGCGATCAAAGATAAAGTCGGCTTTAAAGGGTCGCTCAAAGAGTTCTTCACTTTTATCAAAACTGACGCTCAGTTTTTCTATCCGGATACAGATGAGGGCCGTCAGGGTTATATCACTGACTCAGAAGCTTACTTAGCCTTTATTGAGAAAAAGCTACCAGAATACTTTGGCATTCTGCCCAAAGCTGCCTTGACGGTTAAACGGGTTGAAGCCTTCCGCGAACAACCAGGCGCAGCTCAGCATTATTTCCCGGGTACGCCAGATGGTAAACGTCCAGGTATTTACTACGCGCATTTGTCTGATATGAAACAAATGCCAAAAAATGAAATGGAAGCCATTGCCTACCACGAAGGTAGCCCTGGTCACCATATGCAGATCTCCATTGCACAGGAATTAACCTCAGTTCCAACTTTCCGTACTCAGGCTGGTTTTACGGCCTATGTTGAAGGCTGGGCTTTGTACTCTGAGTTACTGGCCAAAGAAATGGGCGCTTACCAGAGCGACTACTCAGACTTCGGTCGTTTAATCACAGAAATGTGGCGTGCCGTGCGTTTAGTAGTCGATACAGGTATGCACAGCAAAGGCTGGACTGAGCAACAAGGTATCGAGTACTTCAAAGAAAAAACACCTGTTGCCGAAGGCGCAGTGACCTCAGAAGTACGTCGTTATTTAGTATGGCCAGGCCAGGCAACAGCCTACAAAATTGGTATGTTAAAAATTCTGGAAATCCGTGCTAAAGCCAAAGAGCAGTTGGGCGACAAGTTCGATATCCGCGGTTTCCACGACACTGTATTAGGCGGTGGTGCATTGCCATTGCAAGTGCTGGAAAAACGCGTACAGAACTGGGTAGACAGCGTAAAAGCCGCTTAATTTACAGTTCTGCTGCTCTGCAAACAGATGGCCCTTTCACTATATAGTCCTGAAAGGGCCATTTTTTTAATCTGTTCAATCCGCATTTTTATAACTGCCTGATATCTGACATCTTCCACTTGCCGTTACTGTTGCATCAATGTTAACCTCTTACAACATTTACCGCGATTACAGGGACGAGAAATGCGTATATCAATACTGGCAACCGGCCTGCTGCTCAGCACTTTAGCACAGGCAGATTTACTGGATGCGTTACAGCACTACGAACTAAAAGACTATCCTAAAGCCACAGTTGAATTTACAGAGCTACTGCCACTTGGCAACGAGATTGCTGCATTTAATCTGGCTGTGATGTTTTATAAAGGGGAAGGTACAACCGCCGATCCGGTCAAAGCCCTGGCCTATTTTCAGCTGGCAGCCGAACTTGGCGATACCAGAGCGGCCGGAGTGATAAGCACCCTGTCTAAAAAATTATCTGCCACAGAGTTACAACAGGCAGATGAACAGTCCCACCAGTTGCTTGAACAGGTGCTGGTGAAAACGCTGGAAGACGATGATTCAGACCGAGTCAGTTTTCCCGATGTCGTAAGCCGCAAAGCGCCAGCTTATCCACAAGGAGCAGCCAACAAAGGTCTTTTTGGCTACAACGTGCTGAGATTTGTTATTGATGAACAAGGCAATGTGTCTGCAGTGGACGTTCTGAGCTCTTTTCCGGCAAAAACTTTTGATAAGACGTCAATCAGAGCCATTAAATCCTGGAAATATGCAGCGACTGGCCAAAAGCATCAGGGGAAAGTGGCACTGCACTATAGCTTAGGGCCACTTTCAAAACATAAAGTAACCCAATTTATGCAACAGCATAAATTGGTCGAATACGCGATAGCCGGCTCTCCACAGCATCAATACATGCTGGGCACTATGATGGATCTGCTGGCGACCAACGCCAGCTATCATGTCAATGTAGACAAAGATTTGCCTCTGGAAATCCGTGAAGAGTTACCTGAACAATTGTTTAGCCGCAAATCATCGTTTAAAACAAAAATCGAAGGTTTTTATGGCAGTGCTGAAGTAAATACCAATGAAAAAGGCGTAGTCACCAAGGTTGTATCGTCCGACAAAATGGAATTACGGGAAGCCTCCGCATTGTTGGTTGGCAAAGAGCTGGATGAAGACGCCCGTCATGGCCACTACAAACTATGGGCCGATCCGGGTAAAGCTGCTTTTATCGAGCCTGTGATCACGTTGTCTCAGTTGCACAGTGGTCATTACTGGTGGAGCATGGCTGCTAAAAACGGCAGTCTGGATGCGCAACGTCAACTGGCCGCATTCTCGCCACAATGGGAAAATTACCTGTTAAAAAATAACGACCCACAAGTGCAAACCTGGTCTGGCGTACGTAAAATTTTGCAGGGCGATAAAGTTGAAGGGCAATTATTGCTGGATAAAGCCGTAGCACAAAACTACGAGCTGGCAGCAGAGCTTAAAGCTACACTTTAAGCTCACTGAACAGTTCAATCACTAGCCCGGTTCCATCCGGGCTTTTTCTTTACCGATCAGACTTTTTCTCTAAAGCGGCATGCATATCTTCCAGTCGTATCCCTCTGGTATCAATGCCGTGGCGATGCAGTAAAAAGGCCGCCATCACCAGCGCTGCCATAATGACCAAACCCGATAACGCCATTTGGTCAAATAAGCCCATCACTCCAAGTAAAGCACCTAAAATGCCACCAAACTTTGAACTGGCGGCGACTATGCCAGAGCCTGTGCCACGTAAATGCACTGGGTATATTTCTGCCGCATAAGGAATAAGCATGGCAATCACGCCGCTGGAGCTGACCAGCAGCAAGGCGATAGACACAGAGAGTAAAGTCACAGAACGGCTGTCGAGCCAATCAAAAAGACAGAAGCTCAATAACGACAAAGCGGTTAACAGAATAAACAGCAGCAAGGTTTTAATACTGCTCCAGCTGTGGTAAAGCCAGATCACTAAAGCCACACCAGGCAAAGCAAAAAAAGCCGACTTCGTAATAATAGCGCTGGCCTGCCCTGCTAAGCCCATTTCACCCAAATTCGTTGGCAGCCATAACATAAAACCAAAGTTCACCAAACCCCAGGCCACACCTGCCGCCACTAAACCTAAGGTAATGCCGGCATAATGCCCTTGTAACAACTGTTTAAATCCAGAGTTCTGCGCTGCAGGCTGTTCTTCTACCACTATGCTGCTTTGATCCTGCGCCTGTACACCGCTAAAACGCTGCAGCACCAAACGGGCTTCGCTGGTTAAGCCTTTGCTGGCCAGATAACGCGGCGATTCCGGAATATAACGGTTTAAAAAAATCACCAACAAGCCTGTAGGCAACCCCAGCATCCATAAAATACGCCAGCTAAACATGGGTTCCAACAAAGCAGCTGAGCCTGAAGCCACCAGATAACCTGCAGCAGTACCAAAACCACCTAAAGCCACCAGTAACCAACCTCTGTGTGCCGCGGGAATAGTTTCAGCCATCAGGGTAAAAGTAATAGGCAATAAGCCCCCTGCCGACAGGCCCATTAAAAAGCACATCACCAGATTCCACTCAAAAGATGGCATAGCACCACAAATCGCTGTGCCGATAAACATCAGCGCTGATAATAAAATCGCGGCTCTGCGGCCAAACAAATCGGCCATCATGCCCCAGAGCACAGAGCCTATAGTGGTGCCTGTTAACGCCACCAGCGCCAGCACCCCAGCTTCTTTCGAGCTAATGCCATATTCAGCTTTTAAACCCGGCATGACAAAACCTAAAGTGGCGGGTTTCATCACGTCCACTATCACAGCAGCCATCAGCACCATCACTAAAGTCCAGTGTTCTTTATTCAACGGCAGCTGATCAGCCACATGAAAATGCAATCTGCTGTTGTCGTTGCTGCGCAACTGGTCCAGTCGTGGCATCATGCCGTACATAGCAAGCACCAGGCCCAGCGGAATAAGTCCCATGCCAATCAGCATATTGCTGTCCATCGGCATCCCTACCATTTGATAATTCATATGAGAGGCGTGCATAAACATAGGCACATGCGCCAGCACTCCCAAGGTGATACCCAGACAACCCAGCCAAAACGCCACTGGATGGTAAAAATTTAATCCCTGTGATTTCATCAAATTCGTCTCTGTGATTGGCCCCTTATGAGGCACTTTTTGTTAGCGCAGAGCATACTGGGCAAATCAGCTTTGCAGCAACAGCTATTTTAGTAAAAGCTGTTGATTGGAAAACAAAAATTAGCACTGTTTTGCCTACTAAATTCAGCTACCATAAATCTTCATTCTGTCAGCCTTACACAAGACTGTATGGGGCTTTCCTGTACCAACCCTATTCCATCTGAGGATTGTATGCGTCGTTTTTCTGTTGCTTTGCTTTGTTTATTTAGTGGTTTCGCTGTGGCTAAACCCGGTGAACTGGTATTTTCCAGCGACTTTGAACAGGACGCCCATCAGTGGAATATTCTTGCAGGTTGCCAGCGCAGCTCTGAAATGGCCCGCACTGGTACCAGCGCCTTATTTTGTCAGGATGGCAGCAGCTCTTTAGTCAGCCGTTATCCGGTGTCTGAACTGGGTTTACTGGAGTTTTGGGTCAAGCCTCAATCCGCTTTTGCCAGTTACCGTATTAATATTTTAACCTCCTCTTCTGTCTCTTTGGATGCGCAGTGGCAACAAGTTGGCCTGATAGAAGCACCAGCTGGCACAGAAGCCTATATGGCGCACCGTGTCTCCATTGACGATCCAGGCCGAAAATACCTGCGCTTAGATATTGAAACCTCGCACGGTGGCATCGCGCTGGATGATGTGGTTTTAGATCGCATTTTGCTGGATACCGCACTGCAGAAAAACGAGCAGAAAATTATCAGCGGTATTTTAGATAAGCTGCAAACCAACAAAAACTACGAACTGCAAAGCGAATCCTTCCGCACTATTGGCAAAAACTATGCGGCGCAGTTGGAAAGCCAGCGTCAGTATCTGGAATATGCCAACGCCATTTATTCAACCATCACTTTTGCGCTGGCAAGTTCTGAGCGCAATAAAATGTCGAACCCTATGGCTTATGCGTCATTCCGCACTATTCTGGCCGATACCAAAAGAGTGGCTTCGCCTTTGCAGCAAGCCAGACTCAATTCGATGGTGAAACCTTTTGGCGACTTAACCACCGCCACTTTAACAGTGGTCAGCGGTGGTTTGTATGCTGCTTTTGCTGAGCCTTTTAAGTCCTTTCTGGCAACAGCTTTTGATAAATCTAATTATGAGAACGCTGATTTAAACCGCAAAGACCGTAAGTTTGCCGAAGAAAATGGCTTAAAAATTTACGAGCAGGCGGAGAAGTTTTTAAACGAGTTGGAACGAGAACTGGTTCAGGTGTCGGCATTGGAAAACGATTTGCAACACATGCTTAAAAATGTCGAAGTATTCCGCAAAGATTTAGACAAACACTTGCGTGATTATATTCAGCACGCTGGCCTTGCCCGTACTCAGGAAAATTACAGTCGGGTGATGAGTAAAGAAGAATCCATACGCGCCGTGGTGATTAACGAAGTGGGTGAAAACGTCACCAACAAAGCCCAGGGTTATCTGGCCGCCAATGACAATACCCAGCTGATCCAGTACATGCTGAAAACTTCAGAGCAGCTTGAGGGTATGCAGGAATTTAAAGAACGCTTTAACCAAATCACCTCGTCGGCCATTACCTTCTACGACAGATTTGAGCGCTCAGTCGCCCCGGATCAAAACCCCTTCACCGACGCCAAAGATAAAGCGGCCTGGGAGCAACACGCGCAAAAGGCCCGCAACTATATCAAGCAGTCAAAAGAAGCTTTTGCCAAGGCCTATATGTAAGCCAAGCAGGTAAGGGATCTTTAGGTAGATGAAGATAACCAGCCAAAGCACAACAGCGTTGGCTGGTTTGAGAACTCAAGTTTACTTAGTGGTACGCGGCTTAGCTTTAGGTTTGGCCTTCGGCTTCACTTTATTTGAACTGTCCAAATCAATAGAGGTTTCGCTGGCTTTGTTGGAACGGCCTGACAGCACTTTGCGTGAAATACTTTTTAACAGCGATTCCCTGTTGCTCACTTCAAAGCCTGGCGTGACAATGCGCTTGACCGTACTGCCAATCAGCTTTTGAATGCGCTCTAACGTTTGCTCTTCTTCACGACTGACAAATGAAATCGCGTTGCCTGTAGCGCCTGCACGACCGGTACGACCGATACGGTGCACATAATCTTCCGGCAGATACGGCAGGTTAAAGTTCACTACGTAATCCAGGCCTTGAATATCAAGACCACGGGCAGCCACTTCAGTCGCAATTAATACCTGTAACTTAGCAGATTTGAAATCAGCGATAGCGCGACGACGTGCGCCCTGGCTTTTATCACCATGACAAACAGCAGCGTCAATTTTCCGCATTTGCAAGCCAGCTAATAAGCGGTCAGCCTGCTCTTTAGTACTGGTGAACACCAACACCTGAAACCAGTTTTTTTCCGCCAGCAGCTGTTCAAACAATTCGATTTTGCGACTTTCTTCAACCGGATACACCACGTGGTTGACGGTGTCAGCCGTACTATTGGTTTTCGCCACACGGATTTGCTGGTGATTTTTCAGAATTTTATGCGACAGTTCATTCACGGCTGGTGAAGTTGTAGCCGAGAACAACATGGTTTGGCGTGTAGTCGCCGTCATTTGCATTAACTTGGTCACATCTGTAACAAAGCCCATATCCAGCATACGGTCGGCTTCGTCCAGCACCACAAATTCAACATCACTTAAGATCACATTGCCAAGGGCCATATGTTCTATCAAACGGCCTGGCGTGCTGATCAGGATATCTACACCCGCTTTTAATTTGTTGGCCTGACCGCCCATTTTCACGCCACCATAAAGTGCCGTGACACTCAAAGGCACAAACTGCGCGTAAGCAGAGATAGATTCAGCAATTTGCTCAGCTAATTCACGGGTTGGAGTCAGGATCAAGGCACGTGGGCGCTGCGCTACTGTATCTTTTGGTTTATCCAGCATGCGTTGTAATACAGGAATAGCAAAGGCAGCAGTTTTACCTGTACCAGTTTGCGATGTAACCTGCAAATCTTTACCGCGACGTGCAGGCACTATGGCCTGTTCTTGTACCGGGGTCATATCACTGTAGCCACATTCTACAAGGGCGCGGAGTAAATCCGGGGCTAAATCTAAAGATGAAAATTGCATAAGAGTTCCTCTGTAGAATAGCTACAGTAAAAAATGAGGGCAGAATATACAGTATTTTAGCGGTAGAAGAGACAATTCTTTGTGATTGAATGAATTTTACGCAGTTTTTCTGTAATGTTTAGACGCCTGTGTCAGGTCGCTTTGGTTAAAAAGTGAAATGCTCATCTGCTGTGACAAGCATCCGGAGTATTAACCTTCGTCAGCTTCGTCGATGTCAAAGCCAAGTTCACGTGGTTTATGTTTGCAGGCTCTGGCAAGAATTTCTACATAGAAGCTCTCTAACTCTTGAGCCACAGCAGCATCGATATGTTTGTTGATTTCAGAGGTAAAAATCTTTTCTGCGACATCTACTGACGCACCAAAGCGACAATCAAAAGTCCAGTAATCCATGCCTGCTGGCAGAGTTTTACGACGCTCTCTGTTCAGGTACTTTTTAATATCATACTTAATCGAATCCACTAAACGAGCAGGTTGCAGTTTAGGGTGGGTTAAAGCAATTGTCTTTTTCATCAAAATTCCTACAGATATACACAAGTAAAAGCTGAATAAGCTTTTGACTGCGCATTCTACATGGATGAGCGCAAGACTGCTATTTTCTGGAACAATTTAACGGTAAAAGGCCCTACTTCCAGTATTCAATAATTTTTGTCACTTTGTTTTCACGAAACTCAAATACCGCCAGATGGTTTTTTACCACACCTTTATGCACGTCCTGCCGCTCGACTGCGACACCGTTATACCCTGGAATTTGGCTGATAATACGATAGCCTGGATATCTGATTCCCCCTGTTTCCTAAATAAAAAAGGTGCCTCAGCCGAAGAAACGACTGAGACACCTGCACCTGAGCTGACTAACATAAGACAGCTATCTGCATAGAGCTTATTGGCTGATGGTGCGTTTTAACGCCCGCATTTCATCATGACAATCCTGCATAGTGGCCAAAGATTGCAGCAAAGCAGCTTCATACTGCGGCGGCTGGTTATCTTTCAGCGCAATACGGATTTCTTCCAGCGTTTTATCCTCAACTTCCTCTAACTGGCTGATATAGGCATGTTGTGTGTCAGAAGACAGAGCGCTGATCACTTTGGTGTAAACCTTTCTGATTTCAACAGAAAAAGCCGGCCCCTCCTCGCGCTGACCATCTTCCACAACGGCAAATGGCTGTAAACGCTCTTTCACCATACGACGCGCTGTGAGCATACGGTCAAACAGCTGAACCAGTTGTGGATCCCGTACTTGTTGCTTCGCATCGCTGTAAAATTCAATACCGCTATTTAATACCTGAATAATATCGGCGGCATGATGTACGTGCGGGGTATTTAACTGTGCCATAGTAAGGTTCTCCTTGATAAGCAAAACGTTAACGGTGACCTGATGGTCAACCGTGGATGAACTCGTCCGGGCAACAGGACAACTTAAGAGGTGCAGATTGCAGGCCAGACTGGCAAACAAGGAGATAAATTGCAGAAAAAAACACTTAAGCCACTGAACAAATGGAATTAATTAGCATTTCAGCCTAACCGGTTCAGCACTAAAAACAGTCGTCTGATTTGAATCACCATCGCCTGATTAGCATAAATTTACACAGCTACAGGTAACTTTTACCTTTGTATGGCTTACGCCAGGTGAGTGAATTGCAGAAATATGGCTAAGAATGGGAATATTTGCAGCACACTAAACCGCGCTACCAATTTAATAGCGAAGGCAGGAGGTTTTAACAACCAGCCTGCCACAGGTCTTCAATATTTACTCGACAAATAAGGCATAAGCCTGCGCTACTTTTTGGAACCGGCCCTCTTTACTAGCGCTTGCCTGAAAGCCATGCAGCGTATTTACGTTAACAATGACTGTATTATCATTTAAGTAAGTCAATACAACACCATTTGCTCCAAGCGCAGCGGCTTCAGATTTCAGCAGACTCACAACCTCTTCCGTTTGTGACGGATCACCAAAGGTTAATGAAACAGAACTGGTTGCTGAAAGCATAGCTACTTCGTCGTAATTTTCTGGTAGTGATCTATACACAACAACATCTGAGGGTGAAATCGCGGCTCTGGCTTTACCTGTCACTAGATGCGAAGTGGGCAAAGAGGGCGAAGCGCAGCCAGCAACGACTAAAGATAGTAAAACAGGTGCGAATAATCTGATCATTTATTAATCTCCAATTATTTCAAACTCACAACATATACAAGAGAGGTGTAAGCGTCATCACTGCAACAGAGCGCAGCTCATACCGTTTGTCAGCTACCCACTTTACTCACCAGTAGCGTCAGTTTCTGAGCACCCACTTCCATCGTCGCTTCCGTACCATAAGTAACGGTAAAGGATGGCATTATTCTGTTATCACCCACAGTCACTTCAGTGGCTATACGGGCTGTTTGATCCGGGTTTGGCGTGACAGTCAGACTATAGCTAAAGTCATTCCCTATGGTGATTGATGCCATTTTGTCAGCTTCTACCAACAACACAGGCGAAGCGACCTTTTCGCCATGTGTATAGACTGTAGTTGATACTTGATAGGTGTCTGCAGCAATGCAAGACGCTGAAACCCAAAAAGACGCAATCCATAAACTTGCTTTCATTTTCACTTTAATGTCCTTATCAATGCGAGGAATAAACACAGGTAAACATTAACAGGAGGTGCTATGTCCCTCTATTAACAATCTCTACCTTAACTTTAGCTGGCGATTTTATCTACACAAAGTTAACGCTGACGCATCTCAATTTCAACGGTTTTTTCTAAAATAAAGAAATAGACTGCCAACAAAGTAAACATAAGTTGCACTGTTTTTTATTGTGAGCAGACTGTGCAATCACAACCTTGTGATCAGTGACTGACCGCCTTAGAAAACACCTGCATAATCACCACACCCGCGATAATCAGGGCTATGCCAATTAAAGCAGGCAGGTCGAGTTTCTGGCCAAATAAAAACCAGGAGATAGTGGTGATCAGCACTATGCCAACACCTGACCACACAGCGTAAGCTATGCCTATAGGAATGACTTTTAAGGTTAACGACAGGAAATAAAAAGCGACAGCAAAACCTACAACTACTGCGACTGAAGGCCAGAATTTGGTGAAGCCTTCGCTGGCTTTGAGGGATGAGGTGGCAATAGTTTCAGCTACTATGGCTGTTGCTAAAAATAACCAGTGTTTCATTGCTGTTTTCCTTATCAGTGTTCTTGCTGACGGTTTTTTGTCTGTACTTCAGCACCAATTAAATTCTGATACATCTGTGCTAATAACCCGGTCATCTGCTGTTGCTGGTCTTTGGTTAAGCCTGTCAGCATTTTACTGGCGATGTGACGTTTTTTTATTGTGAGCCGTGCAGCCAGTTGCTGGCCTTGTTCAGATAAAAGTAACAACTGTCGCCGCCCATCAATCGGATCAGGCTGGCGCTGTATATAAGCCGCTTGCTGTAAGTCGTTTAACAGGCGGGTGATTTGTGCTTTATCCCGCCTTAATAATTCTGAAAGCTGCTGTGCAGTAGCTCCAGCTGTTCTGGCAATCATTAACAATAAACGACCATGCATCGCCGTCAGCCCTGGTAATTCAGGCCCTAATTGCTGAAAAAATTGGCCTCTCAGCTCAGCGGTCAGTTGTTGTAGCTGATCCAATAAATCCTGGTTTTGTTCCATAGCTCACCAAATGGTTGACTTTATCCATCAAAAACGCAATAATTAAGTTGATTATATCAACTATTAAGCAATTAACCAAAGACAAACCATTCATCAATGAGGTATCTATGTCGGATATACACAGCTGTCCAACCTGCAATGCCAGAGCAAGACAAGTCAGAGATGCGGATTCAGGAGAATTCAGGCTGAAAGCCATACAGGATGATGAAGCCGCCGCAAAAATCGCTCAGCTAAAGCAGTTGCTGGAGAAAGAGAAAAGCCGCAATGAGCAGTTAAAAGCTAAACTTGCCCAACACAATTAACAAGGCGCCTGAGCAGCTCGGCACAACAACTTCAGTTTTACTTCATAGTGACAACATCGTATGCCTGCAGTTGAGGCACTCGTTGTTGTAACTGGGTTTCGATTTGATCCAGCTCGGTCAGACGTTGGCAAAATAAAACGGATTTTTGTTCCAGCTCGTCGGCTTTTAAATCCAGTCCAGTGTTGATTTTGGCCAATAATTCATCGGCAGGCTGCCAGTTCTGACTTTCAGTACGTTCAAAGTTATCTTCACTTTGGCGCAGCGCATCACGTAACGCATCCCAGACTGCACCTACAGTGTATTTGGCTAAGTCTTTTAGCTGACTTTTTAGCTCGCCATGCAAAAAGGCATCCAGTTCATTCAGGCTTTGAGGTGCCAGATAAAAATGCTCCCCGCTTCGGACAAAACGTGAAGTCAGCTGATAAGTTGTTTCGCGGATCAGCGCCTGCCACTCCTGCTGCTGTGAACTATTGCCAATCCCCACCAACATATTTTCAATAGCGGTTAATCCCAGCTCCACACTATCCACTGCAATGCTAACCAGCTCTGGCACAAATTTACGCAAACCTTGCGCATACTGACGCACCAGCTCTTGCTCTGCAGGGTTTAGCGTGATCCATTCACCACGGATAAATAAGTCCTGATCATTGTTAATCTGAAATACAGTACGGTTGGTGTTTTGAATACGAATTTGCTCAGGGGAAATTAAAATACCATGCCGAAATGCCATGTTGCATTCGGTCGAAAAACCCGGCCAGCTGCAAAACATCAATAACAGGATCAGAATAAAACGCAAGGTATCAACTCTCATTTGGGACAATGCTCAAGGCAGTTGAGGCTAGCTTAGGTGAAAAACATCATCAGATCATCAGGAAGTAACGCATTGCTGTGGTCTTTCATCGAAAAGACCACAGCACAAGCTATTTTACTCGTCGCTAAATCTTACTAAACGCACGTACAAACGCACGATTTTTTCCTTGGAGTTGTTTTTTCCACTGTACATGGCAATAGCCCAGCCCCGTTCCGGCTGATTCACCACTGTAGTACCAGTCCACATATTTTCACTGTTACTTGCAGGAAAGGCTGTCAGATTAATAGCCGGGTCCACACAGCTACGTTCGACCAGGGTTAACACTTCTTTGGCATTAGGTAAGCGCCAGGTGCTGTATCCGGCTAACGCACTGCGTTTGGCTTCGGTTAAAGCTTCAGACCAGTCCAGCTGCTGCGCAGTACCAGTGCAGGTTCTGCTGGAGCTATCCCAACTTTGCCCGACCAGACAACGCGACCACATTAACTTCGTTGTGGTATCCAACACTGTGCCATCGGTGTTCAACTGGAAACTGCTGATAGGTTTAGTAGTGGTAATATCGCTGTAACACACCTGTGCGGCCTGCACTGGCAATACAACCATCAGTATTAACATAAAATACTTTGACATAAAATTCCCTTATGGCGAGCGCACCAGACGCACATAACCTAACTGATTCTGCTGCTTAGGTAAGGTATTGTCGTTGCCATTACGGATGTCAAACACCCAGGCAGAAATGCCACCACCACCACCTTCAGCACTGCTTTGTGTCGTCCAGTAGAACATATTGTTCTGCACTGAATGATCGGGTTCAAAACGGAAAAATACCGGGTCTAACAAATGGTTCTGGCCAACACGACCAAAATCGGCGATCGACATCAGCTCTTCCAGCGTGGGTAAACGCCAATTTGCCCCACCGCAGTATGCGGTTTCATTCACCTCTTCGACATACACTTCTAAGCCACAGTTTTCGGCGCTTGGGCAAGTACTCAAGGCTGCAGCAGGCACACCAGCTTCGTCACCATTACCGGCATTGCTATTTACAAAACTGTATCTGTTATTCGCGGCTCTTAAGGTACTGGCTGGAGGTACCGCAATCACCGGTTCTTTTAATTCCCAAATCAACCCTGTGACATTGTCACGAATACAGGAAAAATCATTTGCCGTGTCAGCCAGCTCATCGCCGAACTGATCCAGCTTAGTGAAATCAAAAGCCTTTTCACCTTTGCCAATTTTGCGTAAATACTGCACTACGCTGTCGCGACCACCATCACCGTCCTGACGCGGATAAGTTTCATCACCGCACGGGATCACACCAGAAATGTCATAACAATTCACTACACCTGTGTCGGGTAAATCACCCAGTACTGCGTTACTGACTGTCACCAGCATAGTGTCCGTTGCAGTTTGGTTATTGCTGTCTGTTACAGTTAATTGCAATTCAAGCTGACTGGTCCCTGAAATATCCGGAGCAATAAAAGAAGCCTGACAGGAGGTTGGATTGACCAGCACCAACGCCTGTCCCTTTAACTGACTCCAGCGACAGCTGTAACTGCCTGTGACTGTGCGGGTGCCACTGGCATCTAATTGCACTTCGGCAAATTCACGCACCTGCTGATCTGCTCCGGCATCTGCAATAATTTGTTGAGTGCTGGCGCGCACAGGTACTTTGATACTGCTTTGCCCTATAGCACCTTCATCATCCGTAATAGCCAACGCCAGTTCAACATCACTCTGACTGGCTACCAGCGGAGCGATAAAACTGACAGTGGCCGTGTTGGCACCTGTTAAGCTCACTGTAGGACCTGACGTCTGGGTCCACAAATACGAAGCTATACTGCCATCCGCATCCAAATCATAAGAGGACGCCGCACTTACAGTAACGGTCAACCCCTGAGCTACAGGTAATATAGATGGCTGGGTGATCTGCAATACTGCAACCGGAGCCTGGTTTTTGGCAATAATCCGAACCTGAACTTCATCAGTTAAGTTTCGCCCGGCAGGTGTTGTGTAAGTTACCTGAAAGACTAAAACGGCCTCAGCTTTAACTGAAGGAGCCTTCAGAGTAACAGCCGCAGTACTGGCTGGCATACCGGTAACTGCTGTGCCGGATAGCTGACGCCATGCAAAAGTGCCGCCCGCAGGATCACCTAAAGCAGTCAGGGTAAAACTGTCTGTTTCATTAACCGTCTGATCGACCCCAGCGTTCACGCTGGACGCCGGACCACCAGAATCAGAGTCTCCTCCGCCACCGCCGCCACATCCCGTCAGCAGCGAGCTGAGTAAAAGTAAAATAAACCATTGTTGTGTTCGGATCATTGTATTTATTCCACCACATGCTGCGATGACGCTGCCAGTCAGCGTCAGTCCCAACAAAAAATTGACGTCAGAAGTAACTCAAAAGAAATGAAGCAAAAGGCAGGCCAGTTTTGCAGAAAAAAGCAGCTGAGGTTTGAAACCTAAAGGTTGTTAAAGAGGTTCTACCACCACACCTTGTTCAGACAATCGAATACGGGAGGCGCTATACTCTTTTTTAGTTCTTAACACTTCGTTGCCAAAACTTGTTTCCACTCCGGCAAAAAGCTGTTGAGTGGCTTCAATACACACCGATAATAACAACTGCCGTCTTTGCTCTTCCAATTGTTTAATATCAGCAATAAAAGCCGAAGCAATGCTACGGTGTTCTTCAAACTCTTCCACCATGGCAGCCATTTGTTCCTGTACTGCCGCTGATTTTTCCATCTGCTTGAGCTGTTCAACATGTTGTTTAACCAGTTCCATCTCAGCTTTTAAGCCAACCAGACTGGTGCGCAATACATTTTGTTTTTCTATCAGCGGGTCCATCTGCTTATTCAGTACAATTTGTAGCAAACTACCTGAGGGCGCGCCAAGATTGCCACAGCGTAAACCATTGCCCAGATAATAGCGGCCGCCGACAATTTTGCCGTTAGCTTTTTCTTCTGTGCCAGCCAACACCGAATCGGCTTCCACCTGACAATGCAATAACTGTTTTGATACCGTAAGACGGCCTTCGCATTTGATGCTGGCATACTGAGCTAAAGTGCACTGCACATGGCCTTTTGCCCGAACTTGTGTACTAAGTTCAGTATCAGCGCCTACTTCACCAACCTGATGACCAATAATGGCACCACCAATAGTAATATCACCACCGGACTCAATCAGTTCGCCTTCAAACAAACCTTTTACAAACACGTTGCCACCGGCAATGACTTTCATGGCTTCAGCCACATCGCCGTTAATGACAACGGCACCTTTAAAAATAATATGCCCGGAACCCGCATCGACTTTGTTAATGACAAAAACTTCATCAACGGCAACACAAGCATCTAATAAACGTGGCATGCCATCACGGCTGGCAACTAACAGGTCCGGATTATCCGCAGAGACAGCAGAGCCTTCGGCTTCGCCCCAGGGCAACTGTTGACCATCCAGTGCAGATAAACGTGTCCCTGTCACTGTCATGCCTTCCTTACCTTTGGTTGGCGGATGGCGACGCATCAACACTTCACCGGTTTTCACCGAAGCTATGGCGCCAAAATCACGTAAGTCGACCTTGCCTTCAGAACGCGCAATGGGCTGCTTACTGCGATTGGACATATCACGGATCAGCAACTCAAATACAGAATCACGGCCTGGAGTTGGCAATTTGCCCAGGGCTATTTCCGCTTTGGTTTTGCTGCCTGGCTCAGCGCGGCTGGCCTGAGCCACTAACTGGAGGATTTGCTCTTTCTGAAAACCAAACACAATTCCAGCTTCCTGCCCGGCTTTTACTGCGTCATTGGCTGAAATGGGATTACCGCCATAAGCTGCGGTGATTTCGGCGGTAGCCAGCATCGCATCGCTGCTGATCTCAACTTTTAATTGAGCGTGGATGCGTTCAGCTACTTTGTATTTCAATACATGGCCTTCCGCCTGCAGCTGTTGTTTGATCTTTTGTTGGACTTGCTGGTATTCCAGCAACAGATTTTTGACCTGCTCCTGCAACAGCAGACAACGGCCATAACCAGCCTGTTGCAGTTGTTCTTTTAATAAATCCGCTGTCAGATTAGTCTGAGTGACAGGCATGTGAATAAAGACTAAATCGTCTTTGAGGCTAAACTGACACGCTAAAACATTTACTGTCACAAGCAATTACCACTTTTATAGCAAGCCGCCACTACAACAAATTCATCAGGCAAAAAACTCTTTTACCCGGGAGCAGGATTTGTACCTAACAACTTATTAAATATAGTTCTCTTGGTGGATACGGATAAATAAATCTGTTCCGACTTTGCTGTAATCTACTTTATATTCTTTGTTATTCAGAGCCTGCACGAATAACAGCGTTTTGTTTTCGCTGAATACGTCAGAACTGGCAATATCTACTAACTCTAAATAACGGGCTTTTGCATCAGCTTTGCTGGAAGGGACTTCTTCAGTGAATATTTTGACACCATGACGAGTTGCAACAATCACCGGATCACCAGTGTCATTCACAATGACTAAATCCACTTTTTTTTGCTTGTGGATCAAGGTGTTACGTCCGCTGACTAAAAATGCTTTTTCATAATTATTCATAACTGAAATACCGTTTTTAATTTTGTTTTATCGCGTCATTATGATACAGACGCACATCAAGTGTCTAGGTGACTGTATTGTCTAAACATTGTAACCGGATTTGATTCACTTTGCGGCAAAAATCAGCAGGTTCTGAGCCTATAGCACTTATCGGAATAAACAGATCAAAGCCGGTTAATTGCCGCAATAATTGCATGCGTCGGGCAAACATTGCAATAGCCCCTTTATAACTGCGCGTTGCAGCTCTGTATTCCCCAACCTCAATCATCAGATCCGAAGGACAAGTTCCGGTTGGGCAGTTGCTGCCAAGGGCCGCTATAAGCAGATGACGTTGCTCCATCATCAAGTTCACAGCTAAACGCGGTTGAAGTTGGTCAAGAAACTCCTCGTAGTGACGAAGCTTTACGCCCACATAAGCCAGTTCTTTGCCATTCAGTTCAGGCACAGAGATAAAAGAAAGTCTCTGCCAGGGGATAAACCAACGGCCTTTATGGTGAATATAAGTAAAACCCTGCTGGTCCAACTCTATGACATAGAAGGGTTCTGTGAGTTTGGCATAGCCAGCAATCAGCCCCAGCAAACAACAAATAAACAACACTGCCCAGGCTGAGCTATGCAGCACATCAGGAATAAGTAACAGCAATAACAGCCATAACAGTAAAGCCAAACCACTGAATAACAGGGTTTTCACACCGCCTCTGGCAGTAGCAGCTCTATATTGAAGTTTTTCCATTAATCCATATACCAAAAATAAAAGGCAGCCATCAGCACAACCCAAACAATGTAAAACCGCACATTGTGGCAAAACTGACACTTTTGTTCCGACATTCACTCCTCCGATACGACCAACACCTGAGTCATTGCGATAACACGCACACTGCGGTGACTATTATTCCCTACAATAAAGCCCATTATTCGAAGAGTACCAGAGTGGAGTTACCGTGACGCAAAAAAATTCGCGCCTGATATGGGTTTTATTGATTGGCATGTTCTTATTCGTTGTTTATCTTTTTCTTCAAAATCAATCACCTGAAGAAGAACAGAAGGCAGCCAACGCAGCGACTTTAGTCAGCACCCAAATTGTCAGTCATTCAGCGTTAGTGCGTCAGGTCACAAGCTTGGGTACAGCTCTTGCGAATGAGTCAGTACAAATTGTCACCAACACCAGCGACTACTTAACTGTTCTCAATATTAATGAAGGTCAGCGTATTGAAAAAGGCCAATTGATTGCCCAATTAAATGATGTGGAAGAGCGCGCCCGTGTTGCCGAATTATCAGCATCTTTGCTGGATCAAAAACGCCAGTTAGAACGGGTAAAGAATCTGGCCAAAACTCAGGCAACAGCGCAGTCTTTACTGGACGAACAGCAGACCCGAGTAAATACCACTCAAGCCCAGTTGGATGCCGTAAAAGCCCGTCTTAACGAGATGACGATCCGCGCGCCCTTCAGTGGTGTTTTGGGTTTACGCCAGGTCAGTGAAGGCGCTTATTTAACCGCAGGCACAGTGTTAACCACACTGGACGATTTAAGTCTTATCCGGCTGGAATTCAGTGTTGCTGAATATTATCTGGCGCAGTTAAAGCCAGGTATGGTGGTGAATGCCAGTAGTGTGGCCTACCCAGGTAAAGTATTTACCGGTCAGATTAAGGCCATTGATACCCGCCTAGACCCCGTCACCCGTTCAGTGAAAGTCCATGCCTTAGTGCCAAATGGCCAACTCGAATTACGCCCAGGTATGTTATTGAGTGTCGGTGTCACTCTGGCTGAACTGCAGGCTTTGCAAATTTCAGAAAAGGCCATAGTGCCGCTACAAAACAAACATTATGTGTTTGTGGTGAATAAAGACAACAGCGTGACACAAACCGAAGTCCAACTGGGCCAACGTATACCGGGTCTGGTGGAAATAGTGTCAGGTCTGAATGCCGGCGATGAGGTGGTGATCGAAGGTACGACCAAAATCCGCACTGGTTCATTGATCACTAAAGTGGGGCAATAAACATGTGGCTGTCAGATGTTTCGGTCAAAAGGCCTGTTTTCGCCACTGTAGTGAATCTGATTTTACTGATCTTTGGGATTGTCTGTTTCACTATGCTGCCACTGCGGGAATTCCCGGATATTGATGCACCTATAGTCACAGTCAGCACCGATTATCCGGGCGCCTCAGCCGAAATAGTCGAAACCAAAATCACTCAGCCAATAGAAGATCGCATCTCGGGTATTGAGGGCATCAAAAACATTAGTTCCAACAGCCGTGATGGCCGCTCTAATGTCACTATCGAATTTAATGTCAATCGTGACATTGACGCAGCAGCCAACGACGTACGGGAACGGGTGTCGCGTATTCTGGATAACCTGCCTGATCAAGCGTTCCCGCCTGAAGTGTTTAAGGCAGATGGTGACGACGACACTATCGCCTGGTTTGTGCTGAACAGCGAAACCATGACCAACCTTGAGCTTTCTGATTACGCCGACCGTTATATAGTGGAACGTTTTTCAGTGGTCGACGGTGTCGCCCGTATTCAGATTGGTGGGGAACGTCGTTATGCAATGCGGTTGTGGCTGGACAAAGACGCCATGGCCGCCCGCGGTGTCACAGTGCAGGATATTGAAACTGTGCTGCGTGCAGAAAACGTCGAACTGCCTGCCGGTAACATCAAATCTGAAGATCGTAACTTTACAGTACGGGTCGTGCGTACTTACAAAACACAGCAAGACTTTAACCGTTTAGCCATTAAACGGGGGGACGATAATTATCTGGTGCGTCTGGGCGAAGTGGCTCAGGTGATTTTAAGCTCGGAAGACGAAGAAAATGAATTCCGCGGTGACGGTAAAAATCTGTTAGGTATCGGCATTATCAAGCAATCCAAAGCCAATACGCTGGATGTAGTGAAAAATGCCCGAGCAGAAATGGAGAAAGTAAAGGCCATTTTACCTGCAGGCACGACGATCGAACCTGGCTACGATTCCTCCTTGTTTATCGCAGAATCCATCAAAGAGGTGTACAACACTTTAGGTATTGCCATGGGCATGGTGGTGCTGGTGATTTTCCTGTTCCTTGGGAATTTACGCGCCACCTTTATTCCGGCCGTCACTGTGCCGGTCGCTTTAGTTGCCGCTGTGACGGTGCTTTATGCGCTCGATTTCTCTATTAACTTATTAACCTTATTGGCCATGGTTTTAGCCATAGGTTTAGTAGTGGATGACTCCATTGTAGTTTTGGAAAACATCTACCGCCGAATTGAAGAAGGTGAACATCCGCTTTTAGCCTCGTACCGTGGCGCCCGTGAAGTAGGTTTTGCCGTAGTTGCCACAACTCTGGTACTAATTTCTGTTTTCGTGCCGCTGGTGTTTATGCAAGGTGAGCTGGGCAAACTCTTTACTGAATTTGCTTTAGCTGTAGCTGCCGCTGTGGTGTTCTCCGGTATTACAGCGCTGACCCTCTCTCCTATGCTGGCCAGTAAACTACTAACCCACAAAAAACGCGAGTCCCGTTTCAGTGCTGCAATGCACAAAGGCTTTGCCAAACTGGAAACGGGGTATCGCAATCAACTCAATGCAGTGATGAACTACCGCTGGCCAACTCTGGCGGTGTTAGTCCTGAGTTTTGTCGCTACAGTCATGCTACTGAAATTGATCCCTTCAGAGCTGGCACCACAAGAAGACAGGGGCACATTTTTTGTCAATATGAGTGGCGCTGAAGGCGCAAGCTATGGCAATAACAGCCGTAATATGCGGCTGATTGAAGATTTGCTGATGCCCTACTACGAAAAAGGTGAGTTTAACCGCTTGCTGATCCGCGTACCTGGTTGGGGCAATTCAGGGGGCGTGGCTATTGTTGGTACCGAAAACTGGAGCAATGGCAAAAGACGCACCTCTGAGTTAATGCAGGAAGTCAGTACCAAACTGAACGAACTGCCAGATGTAAAAGCCTTCACCTTTATGCGCAGCGGCTTAGGCGGCGGTCGGGGTGGTGGTCGTCCTGTGCAGTTTGTTATTCAGGGCAATACCTACCAGGAGCTGGTGCAGTGGCGCGATATAGTGCTGGCAAAAGCTGCGGAAAATCCAAGCCTGCAAATGCTGGACCATGACTATAAAGAGACTGTACCTCAGGTACTGGTGGAAATTAACAGCGACCGCGCAGCAGATTTAGGTATATCTGTGGGTGCTGTGGGTCAGGCGCTGGAAGCCATGCTGGGCGGACGTCGGGTTACGACGTTCCTCGACAGAGGCAAAGAATACGACGTGATACTCGAAGGTGAAGATAAAGACTTCGCCAGACCTGGCAGTATCAGCAATGTATATGTTCGTTCTAACGAGTCGGGCAGACTGGTGCCATTAGACAACCTGGTTACATTAAAAGAAGAAGCAACCACCTCCAGCTTAAACCGTTACAACCGAATGCGCAGTATTACTATTACTGCCAATCTGGCACCTGGTTACAGCTTAGGTGAAGCACTGGAGTTTTTAGAGAGCACGGTCAGAGAAAATATCGAAGCGCCTGTTGGCATAGACTACAAAGGGGAATCGCTGCTGTTTAAAGAAAGTGGAGAGTCAACAGCATTAATTTTTGCACTGGCTTTGCTTATTACCTTTTTGGTTTTGGCTGCTCAGTTTGAAAGTTTTGTCCATCCTTTTGTCATTATGCTGACTGTACCACTGGGCTTAGTCGGAGCTTTGGCAGGCTTGTATTTATCCGGCATGACGCTGAATATTTACAGCCAGATAGGCCTGGTGATGCTGATAGGTTTGGTAGCGAAAAACGGTATTTTAATAGTCGAATTTGCCAACCAGTTGCGTGATGCAGGCGTAGAGTTTGAAGAAGCCATTAAACGCGCATCAGCTTTACGTTTACGTCCTATCGTCATGACAGCTTTCACTACAGTGTTCAGCGCTATTCCGCTGATTGTCACCACTGGCCCGGGTTCTGAAAGCCGTATGGTGATTGGTATGGTGATCTTCGCTGGTGTGGGTGTGGCTACCCTGCTGACCATTTACGTAGTACCTGTGGCTTATATGGTACTGGCACGCAATACAGGCTCACCACAGGCCATAAGTAAGCAATTGGAACAGCTGGATAAGGACAATCCTGCGAAGTCTGAGGAACCACACTAAAATTTTCACTCTGAGTCTCTGCGGTGATTCACCTTGCTGCAGAGACTGCTTTTCCTCTCTGACACCTCCCTTCTTTACTTTTTCAGGGTTAATTCCACTGCCTTTTGTTTTAGATCTGGTTTATCAGTATAAAAACCAGCTACCTTAGCGGTTGATGGGATCTGTAATGGAACTGATGCAAATGGACTACCGCCTGCTTTTTTGTGCGCTTTTTCCGCTACTCAGCGTACTGTTTTTTCTGGTTTTTTTACGCTGGCCAGCCCGAAAAGCTATGCCACTTTGCCTGCTGGGCACTTTAATGTTAAGCGCAGCAGTATGGTCAGTCCCAAGCTTGCATATAGCGGCAGCTATTGCTGAAGGTCTGGTGATCGCCACGACCGTATTGTGGGTGGTGTTTGGTGCCTTGCTGCTATTAAATGTGCTGGAAAATAACGGCAGTTTTTTGCTGATCCGCCGTGGTTTTGCCAGCATCTCCAGTGATCATCGTATTCAGTTATTATTTGTTGGTTGGCTACTGGTGGCTTTTTTAGAAGGTGCAGCTGGGTTTGGCACACCAGCCGCTATAGCTGCACCTTTATTAATTGCTTTAGGCTTCAGGCCTTTGGCTGCAGTGGTTTTAACCCTGATAGCAGATTCAGTGCCAGTGTCTTTTGGCGCTATTGGCACTCCTGTATTGGTAGGTCTGACCAACGGCCTGCCTGGTGTATCGCCAGAGGTGATAGAGCAAAGCGCGATCACTGCAGCCAGTATTGACCTGTTGTGCGCCAGCTTAATTCCAGTGCTGATGTGCCTGCTGTTATGCCGCTATTTTAGTGATACGCCAGGCTGGCGTTCTGGCTTTGCTATTGCGCCACTCGCTTTGTTGTCTGGCCTTTGTTACAGCCTGCCCGCATTTTTGGTCGCCCGTTATCTTGGGCCTGAATTTCCATCTTTGTTAGGTGCTTTGGCAGGTTTGGTGCTGCTGACCTTGCTGGTACGTTTTGGTATTGCCGTGCCAGCAACTCGATGGCGCTGTAACAACGAAGCAGATAACACCAGTGCAGAAGATCATGCTGCGCCTTCGAATTTTAGTTTATTCAAAGCCTGGGGCGCTTATCTGTTACTTGCGGCTTTATTGGTGATAAGCCGACTTGAATTTTTACCTTTTCAAGCTGCGTTACAGGCTGTGCAATTGAATTGGTCAGAGATTTTTGGCACCAGTTTATCCACCTCTGTTCAGCCTTTGTATTTACCCGGCACTTTGTTTGTATTAACTGTACTACTGTTATTACCATGGCAAACCAAACGCCGCCAACTGATGCGCAAAGCCACAACGGAAAGCTTGAGCAGAATTTGGCCTGCAGCTATTACGCTCGCAAGCGCAGTGCCTATGGTAAGGTTGTTTTTGCATTCGGATCTGAACAGCGCAGATTTACCCGCTATGCCTATGTATCTGGCCGCTATGGCCACTGCGCATCTGGCGGAGATCTGGTTATGGTGTGCGCCATGGGTTGGTGCTTTAGGCTCATTTATCGCAGGTTCTGCCACCTTTTCCAACCTGATGTTTGCCAGTATGCAGCAACAACTGGCGACAGATTCAAACCTGCCCTTACCTCTGGTATTAGCATTACAAATGCTGGGAGCCAATGCTGGCAATATGCTTTGTGTAGTGAACGTGGTGGCTGCTGCTTCAGTGGTAAAACTGACAGGACAGGAGGGGCAGATTATGCGGTTTACCTTGCTGCCTATGGCGTTGTATTGTCTGCTGGCAAGTACGGTCGCCATTTTACTTTACGGCTTTACAAGGTAGTCGAAGGGATCAGCACATCTGTGGTTGTTCGCTGATAACGTTTCACCGTTTTTTCTATATCACCTTGCTCATACAACTTCTGCCAGGCCTTTTGCAGTTTGATTAACATAGCTTTGGATAAGGTAGTTTTACTGAAACCAAAATAAACAGGGCTTTGATACACCAGCACTAAAGGCCGGTAATTTTTTGCATTTTTATACTGATGTGTTTGCCAGTAATACAGTACGGACTCATCCTCCAGAATTGCGTTGACCCTGCCAGCCTCCAGCAATGCCAGTTTGTCCTGAATACTGCTGATACTCACCAGTTGTCTGGCAAAAAAAGGATTTTGTTTTAACAGCTCAAACTCTTCGCCGTAATAAGCCCCATTAAGCTCAGCAATACGGCCCAAATCAACGTCGTGAGATAAGTCTTTTAAAGTCGATACTTTGGGTAACTTATCCGGATTGCCGATCAGCCAGATGGATTCAATATGATGAGGACCGATAAATGCAAAATCATTTTTTCGTGCGTCGCTGTACGATAAATGACTGACTAAATCTAATTCGCCGGATTTGATTTGCGCTAAAGAGCGCAGCCAGGGGCTGTTAATAAACTGCAGTTCGCAGCCGACCTCCTTGGCCAATAATTGCAACAGCTCGACACTTTGTCCCTGCCAGCTATCATCTTGTAAGATCAGATGAGGTGGAAAGTCGATTTCTGCCGCCATCCGCAGCACACAAGATTGTGTTTCACCTGCGTAAAACAACACTAGGGCAGCTAATCCAGACAATAACCTTTTTCGCATCAACGAACCTATGGGTCAAATCACACAAATCTACTATTGCACGGCATTATTTGCTTTACCAGATATGCTCACCCTGCTTCGGCAAATATCTTCCGCTATGGCTTGTTTCCATCTCGCATTCGTTTTATTGTCGCTCATGTAAACATCTGGTTTTATTCGTTAATTTAAAGATAAGGAATCATCGACGTGAACAAAAAAATGCTGTTGTTATCTGCTGCTTTTTGCAGCTTGGTGGTGAGTACCACAACAGTGGCTGCAGAAAAAGGCAAAATAGGTCTGGCATTGGATATTGCCGTCGAAGGTGGCTTTTTTAACCCAACCTTATTCAGTGTTAAAGTAAAAGAACTTGTTGCAGGTGGCGCTGCGGAAAAAGCAGGAGTATTGGTAGGCGATCAAATTTTGAAAATAGCTGACTGCGCCATTCCAGGATGTCCTGCTGATGATGCCAAAGATTTGATGAAAAGAAATAAGGGGGAGTCTGTCAGCTTTTTAATTAAACAAGCGGATGGCACAGAACTGACCAAAACAGTGGTTGCTGAATAAACCTCTATTTCTTACTTTAAAAGACATCCAGACCGCCGGACATTTCTGCTGACGTCCGGCGCCCTGCTCTGCTACACTGCGCGGGTTTTGTGAAAGGTGTTCTGCAACAGCTTTAAGCTAGTGCAATGAACTTGAAAGGGAAACAGGTGTAAATCCTGTACTGTACCCGCAACTGTAAGCCGCTCTGAACTGAGTATGGCAAGTCAGATGTCCTGCCTTTACAAACCTCAGGCGCTGCAACTTTTGCAGCACACAGTGCGGGCTTACACTGTGCCGGAACTCTGCGGTTTTTTGCAGCATGTCCTGGTCCCTGCCCGTTTTTTAATGGAGCGTTTTAGTGGGCCACACCCCGGTTGTCGAATTTTTGCAGGTGCAGTTGCAGATCAATCAGCAGCAGATATTAACTGGGCTGAATTTTGCTATCGAGCCAGGCCAGTTTGTCGCTTTGCTTGGTCCTAATGGCGCCGGTAAAACCAGCTTATTGCGACTGCTGCAAAAAGAGTATCAGCCAAGCTCCGGCCAAATTAAATTGCAAGGCCAGCCCATCTCCACTTTTAGTCAAAGCGAGCTGGCGGCCAAAGTGGCGCTCGTCAGTCAGTTATCCGGTCCTTTATTTGATTTAACAGTAGCTGACGTGGTGCTGATGGGACTAATTCCTCATAAAGCTTTATGGCAAACCAATACAGAGCAGGACCTGCAGCAACTCAAGCAGAGTCTGGAACTGGTCGGTTTAGCAAATAAAGAACGTCATTCTTTTGCCCATTTATCGGGCGGTGAACAACAACGGGTGTTATTGGCGCGCGCCGTGATGCAAAAACCTCTGCTATTATTGCTGGATGAACCGACCAACCATCTGGATTTGTATTACCAGCATCAGGTGCTGCGTATTGCCAAAGCGCTGAATATTACGGTGATCGCCAGTATTCACGATTTAAATCTGGCATCACGCTACTGCGACCGCTTATTGCTGCTCAATCAAGGCCAACTGGTGGCTGACGGCACAGCAGATCAAGTACTGACGCAACAGCTGCTTACAGAAGTGTTCCGTATTCCTTGTCTCATCGATCAAAACCCTTTTGGTGATTGTCCACGGGTCAGTTTTGGCTACAAGGACGAAGTATGAGTAAGGTGTTATTAGCAGCCTTGCCTGTACCACTGCGTCTTTTACTGGCGATGATAGTGTTAGTTCTGGTCTGTCTGCTGGCATTAAGCACCGGCTCAGTGCCTATTTCCATGGCCGGATTATTTGGTCTGGCGCCGCTGGATGACATGCAGTCGACAGTACTGTGGCAACTGCGCTTTCCGCGTTTATTGCTTGCGCTGCTGGCTGGTGCTGGTTTAGCCCTTTGTGGTGCTTTATTGCAAAATGCCAGCCGCAACCCGCTGGCCGACCCTTATTTATTTGGCATAGTTTCAGGTGCAGCTTTAGGTGCCACCATCGCCACTATTGTGGTTCCAGAGTGGCAGCTGCTCACACCCTTATTCGCTTTTTTTGGCGCTTTGCTGGCAGTATTTCTGGTGCTGATTATTGGTGCCAGCAGTCGCTGGCAACGGCTTGAAAGTCTGTTGCTTTGTGGCGTAGCCGTCAGCTTTATGCTCAGTGCCATCACCACCACCTTGTTGTATTTATCTGAACCTTTTGCCGCCAACCGCGTGATGTTCTGGCTGATGGGCAGTTTAAGTCAGGCCAGCCTGACTCATATCGCTTTGATAAGCCCGCTGGTGTTCATCACTTTGTTGCTGGGTTTACTGTATCGCCGTCAGTTAGACGCTTTGGTATTAAGCGATGAAAGTGCCCGTAGTTTAGGCGTTAATGTACAACCTTTGCGTTTAATTATTCTGCTGCTTTGTGCTGCAGTCAGCGCTGCTATTGTCGCCTGTTGTGGCGGCATCGCTTTTGTCGGCCTGATGATCCCCCATCTGGTGCGATCTTTATTTGGCTTATCCAGCGTGGCTTTGTTGCTGGGCTCTGTCTGGCTGGGCGCCGTGTTTTTAGCTGGCGTGGATACCTTATCCCGCAGCGTATTGCCAGATCAGGAATTGCCTATAGGGGTTGTTACTTCAGCCCTAGGCAGCTTGTTCTTTTTATCCATGTTATTTAAATACCGTCGCGGTTAAATGCTGATGAAAACGGAGTCGCTTGTTATGTTATTTGAAATACCTGCTTTAGATAAAACTGCGACGCCAGCCATACAGCAGCGTATTAATTTAAAAACTAAACCTGCGGGCGCTTTGGGCATGCTGGAGACGCTGGCGCTGCAACTGGCGCTGATCCAGAACCCAAGTCAAAACCAGGGCCCTTTATCACTGAATAAACCCGTGCTACTGATATTTGCCGCTGATCATGGCATCAATGCTCACGGCGTCAGCATAGCGCCAAGCGCAGTGACTCAGCAGATGGTATTGAATTTTTTAGCGGGAGGTGCCGCTGCCAACTGTTTCTGCCGCGCCAATGACATTGAGCTTTTTGTCGTAGACGCCGGCATGCTGTTGCCACTGCCGGATGCGGCAGGTTTAATTCAACAATCGTTAGGCTGCGGCACCGCAGACTTCAGCCAGGGCCCTGCCATGAGTCTGGCGCAGGTTGAAGCGGGTCTGGCTTTAGGTCGTCATGCCGCACGCCAACACATTGTCGCAGGTTGCGATTTACTACTCTTAGGGGAAATGGGTATAGCCAATACCAGTAGTGCAGCCGCTTTACTCGCAGCTGCGACTGATTTACCGATTGAAACTTGTGTCGGTCGTGGTACTGGCATCAGCGATGCACAATTTGAATTAAAACTGGCGTTAATTCAGCAGGCTTTGCAGCGACCTTATGCCAAAGATCCGCTGTCCATTCTGGCCGAATTTGGTGGCTTTGAAATAGTCCAGCTGTGCGGCGCAATTTTAGCTGCAGCTTCACTACAAAAACCTGTGCTGATTGATGGCTTTATTGTTTCAGTCGCGGCTTTATTGGCCTGTCAGATGGCTCCGAATTGCCGTGACTATTTAATTTTTGCGCATCAAGGTGCTGAAGCTGGTCATAAGGCGGTGTTAAAGGCTCTGGATGCCACAGTATTACTGGATTTAGGTTTACGTTTAGGCGAAGGCACAGGAGCTGCTTTGGCGGTGCCATTACTCAAAGCCGCCATTAGTTTTTACAACGAGATGGCAAGTTTTGCTGATGCTGGCGTGACTCAAGTGGTGGAAGCCGGAGCTCTTGAGTGAAAAGCTCTTTGCTGAAATGGCCACTCAGGCAATGGCAACTATTTTGCCTGGCTTTGTCATTTTTCAGCCGCATTCCTGTGCCTGCATCGACCCCGTACAGCCCAGAGCTGTTGAATCAAAGCAGCCGCTATTTAAGTCTGGTGGGCTTGTTATTGGGTGCCCTGCAAGCTTTGGTGTTGGTGGCTACAGCTCAACTGCTGCCCTTTTCCATCGCTGTGTTATTAGCTTTAATGGCAGGACTGGTACTAACAGGTGCTTTTCATGAAGATGGTCTGGCCGATACAGCTGACGGTTTAGGTGGCGGTTTAAGCCTCGAGCGCAAGCTGGAGATTATGAAAGACAGCAGAGTTGGCACTTATGGTCTGGTTGCGCTGTTATCGGTTTTTTTGATCAAGTGGCAAAGCCTGCAAGCCTTAGAAACACAAGCCATTTGGGCTTTCGTGCTGGTGGCTGGTTTATCGCGTGCCACAGTAGTCAGCCTTACTTTTGTCTTGCCTTATCAGCAACTGGATTCGTTGAGTAAAACCAAACCTATAGCCACCTCACTACAAAAACGTGCTTTGCTATGGATCTGGCTTTTTGTAGTGCCGCTTTTGTATTTTGTTCCTCTGTCTTTAGCTTTATCTCTGCTCGCTATCCTCATTTTATGTTTTGTTCTGCTGTTTTTTTACTACCGCAGTCAGCTACAGGGTTATACAGGCGATTTATTAGGCGCAGCGCAGCAAGTCACTGAACTGAGTTTATATCTGGTGTGGCTTATATGGTGGAGACAGCAGTGATGAAAAAAACGCTGATTTTAGGCGGCGCCCGCAGTGGCAAATCCAGTCTGGCAGAAACTCTCGCCAAAACATCAGAGCAGGTGACTTACCTAGCCACAGCTACAGCTTTTGATACTGAAATGACAAAACGGATAACATTGCACCAGCAGCAAAGACCCAAAGACTGGCATCTGCTCGAATGCCCATTATTGCTCTGTGAAGCCTTAGACCAGCTTTCTGGTTCAGGCCAGACGGTATTAGTCGACTGCTTAACGCTTTGGCTGAATAATCAGCTGTATCATCATCCAGAGCAGGATTTTTCCTTAGCGCGCCAGCAGTTAGCAGATGCTGTTAGTCAGTTTGAAGGCAAATTGATACTGGTCAGCAATGAAGTAGGTATGGGGCTGGTGCCTTTGGGCGAACTGAACCGAGTTTTTGTCGACCAACAAGGCTGGCTGAACCAACAACTGGCCAGAGTTTGTGATGAGGTGATTTTTGTTGCAGCCGGCTTACCGCTTTATCTAAAACGAGGCACTGATGCAGCAGATTGATTTAGTGCGCCATGGCCCTGTGGCAGGCCCTGCTGCATTATATGGCTGGACTGATGTGATGTTGCAGCAATCATCCCCTGCCTGCTTGTCGTGGCTGTCTACCCAGTCTTATCAGACTATTTTGACATCACCTTTACAACGTTGCCGCCAAAGTGCTGAAGCAGAAGCAAAGCGCCTGCAACTGAAGCTTGTGATAGAGCCGGATTTAAAAGAAATGAATTTTGGCCTGTGGGACGGCGTGCCTTTTGATGAGCAAAGCCCCAGCTGGCCTGCACAACAGCAATTCTGGCAGCAGCCTTTTGCCATAACGCCACCTGAAGGCGAATCTTTAACTGATTTTCAGCAACGGGTTTTAAGCGCTTTTGAATTACAGAGCCGCTCTCAATATGAGCAGCAATACGAGCAACATGCTTTATGGGTAGTGCATGGCGGTGTGATCCGTCTGCTGCTGGCCTCCTTATTAAACATCGACTTACAACAAAGCCGCTGGCTGCAGCAGATGTCTATTGGCTATGGCAGCGTCAGCCGGATCAGCCGTTATAACAAACAAAGCCCATGGCAAATCCACTGTATTGGCAGCGCTGGTTTTTAAATTTTTCCAAAGAGAGACAACATGACTGAACAAAAAACAGATGTAAAACAGCAAAACCATAAAAAACGTCAACAAAAGCTCAAAGAGCAAGTCGATAGCCGTATCGCCGCCGCCAGCACTGACAAAGCTTTATTGTTAGTGATCACAGGCAATGGCAAAGGTAAATCCACCGCTGGTTTTGGCACAGTGGCCCGCGCTGTAGGTCATGGTTTAAAAGCTGCTGTGGCACAGTTTATCAAAGGCACATGGGACTGTGGTGAGCGCAATTTATTACAACAACATGGCGTTGAGTTTGCCGTGATGAACACAGGTTTTACCTGGGATACTCAGGACAGAGCCGCCGATATTGCCGCAGCAGAACTGGTGTGGGCCAAAGCCGAACAATTTTTACAGGACGACAGCATTCAACTGGTGCTGCTGGATGAACTGACTTATATGGTCAGTTACCACTACATAGATTTAGACAGAGTAGTGAATGCGCTCAATAACAGACCCTCCACCCAACATGTGGTGATCACAGGCCGTGCCGCTCATCGGACTTTAATTGAGATGGCCGACACCGTCAGCGAAGTGCAGTCGATCAAACACGCCTTTGATTCAGGCATACAAGTGCAGAAAGGAGTAGATTGGTGATCGTACCCTTCGTACTTGAAGCTTCAGCTTTGTTGACTGCGCGCTCTCGCCCCAGTCACATAGGTAAACTATGCTCCTGGGGTCTCAATCACTTGTCGTCGCGCTGCAACTCCAATTACTTTGGGTACGTGCTACGTATTACGTTATGCTGCTGCGCCTTATTTGCAGTCAAAGTACAAGCCGAACCTGCTCAGCGTATTGTTGCGCTCTCGCCGCATTTGGTCGAGCAGCTGTATAGCATTGGTGTAGGCGACAAGATAGTCGGCACTACAGATCATGCTGATTATCCGGATGCTGCGAAAAACATTCCTCGTGTTGGCAATTATGCCCAATTGCAGGTCGAAAAAATTCTGGCGTTAAAACCGGATCTGGTGTTGGCATGGACAGACGGCAATCCACCTGCGGATCTCAATAAACTGCGCCAGCTTGGTTTACATGTAGTGGATTCTAACCCGTTGCAACTGACTGATATTGCCAAAGAACTGCGTTTGTTAGGCCAGCATACAGGTGCAGTTGCTGCGGCAGAACAACAAGCGAAGCGAATGGAACAAGGCCTGGCTGAGCTGCGTCAGACCTACAGCACCAAACCAAAAGTCATTGTATTTTATGAGTTGTGGCAACAACCGCTGTCGACAGTGGCCCAAAAGGCCTGGCCACAGCAGCAACTGGAGCTTTGTGGTGCCTCAAATCCTTTTGCAACTGCCATAGGAGATTATCCTCAGGTCAGTTTAGAGCATGTGGTCGCAAGCCAACCTCAACTGATTATCCAGCCCGTATCGGTGAATGAACCACGGGCATTACTGGACTGGAGCCGCTGGCCTGCAATTCCAGCCGTTAAATATCAACAGTTTAGCCAACCCAACTCCGACCTTGTACATCGCACCACCAGCCGAATGCTGCTTGGCATTCGGCAACTTTGCGCCGACATCGACAAGACGCGGCAATTTTTTGCCAAAAAGTCCTAAAGTTATTAAAGCCAAAGCCGATAGCATGATTAGTCAGAACTATACTGAAGCTCATTAACGCCCAAAGGGAGTGTGTTATGTCATCTGTTAACGGTGTCGGCTCGTCAAATGCAGCAGCCCAGGCTCAAGCCAGCAAAGCGACTGAAACCAATGAAACGACCGAAGAGAAAAAGCTTTCAGGCTATGAATCGTCTCAGATGAATAAGCAAAAGCTGAATGCGACTATTATGGAAAATCAGCTGAAGCTAAGCACAGGTGACGACGATAACTCCATGAGATTATTGTATAAAACTGCACTTGAAGGCATTAACAGTGAGCTGGAAGCCGAGTTTGGCCCTAATGCAGCTGAAAAAATTAAAAACAGCGGCGTCGACACATCGCCACAAGCCACTGCGGATCGCATTGTTGGTTTTGCCACAGCTTTTTATCAAAAGTTCTCCGAACAAAATCCGGATATGCCTGAAGAAGAACGTCTGGATAAATTCATTGCTTTAGTAGGTGGTGGTGTAGATAAAGGCTTTGAAGATGCCCGCGGTATTCTGGATGGTTTGGGTGTATTGAATGGTAAAGTTTCAGACGATATCGACAGCACCTACTCCTTAATTCAGGAAGGCTTCGCTAAATTCCGTGAAATGATTTTAAACCCGGATAAAACCGTAGAAGATCAGGATATGACTGAATCAGTCGCCGCTAATACCGGCAGCGAACTGCGGTTTTCGGTGAAAGTGTAAGTAAATCTGCTGTTGTAACGACTCCTGACGTGCTGGTTTCATCTAAGCCTTGAAACCAGCTGTTTTTTAAACTGGCCTTACACCTTTAAGGCCAGTTCTTTTCTTCTGCGGATTATGCTGAGGTCATCATTTACTGGCTGCTAAATCCCGTTTTAATTAGCTGCGCAGGCTTTTGTTTACCGCCCTCTTCGCTGATCCAAATTTGTTTATTCTGATCAATACAAACACCTTCCACCTGGCCTGTTGTCGGTAAGTCTTTAGTATCCAGCAGAAGCAGATTTTTATCATACCGGGCTATTTGCGCCTGAAAACCAGAATTGCTTAAGTAGGCCCAAATGGCTTTGCGTGGATCTGTATACCCCACCAGCCACCATTGCCCGGTACTGGCATCGAAACTCGCGTCTGTCACTAAAAAGCCCGGTGATTGAACAGGAAATGCTTGCCCCAGGTTTTGTTGTTTTAGTGAAGGGTCAAGCCGATACATCTTTGGTTGTTGACTGGCCCAGCTTTTACTGATCAGCCACAAAGCGCCCTGCTGAAACACCAAAGCTTCAAAATCCAGATCGTGTTGGTACACTTTGAGCTCTGCGTGCTGCGGCAAAGTGATTTCCAGCGTCTGAGGCTGATAAGGTTGCTTTAACGAACGCCAGTCCAGCGGTATTTTATGGATCATTAACCTGGTGCGTTTGCCCGCATTGTTGCCGGTATCCGCCAGATATAAAAACCTGCCGTCCGATGTTATCGCTTCCCAATCAATATTTTTTACCGTCAGTTGCAACTGGTGCTGAACTTTCCCTGTTGGATCTATACGGTACAACACCGGCAAACCACCAGAGTCATTAAAACTAATCCATTGCTCGTGAACACAGACCAGACCCGAACTTTCTGATAATTCAGCAGTTAATGGTATCTGTTGTGGGGTGCGGTCTAAAGCGACTGCCTCTGGTGTTGCTGCCGATCCGACGGCCGGATTGATACTGCAGCCGGACAGGCAAAAGCCAGTTACGAACAGCAGCAGTACTTTCACCGTCACTGTAGCTTTGTCCGAATTCATGCCCGCACTCTCCACTGTATTAATTCACTATAAAGCCAGTATCTCACAACATCAGCACAATAAAGTGACAACATAAAACAGTCTTAAATTCAGTGCTATAGTCGATAGGTGGCAAAAAATAGCACAGCAAAGGAACAGAGCGTGGATCAGGATTTAGTGGTGTATATAGTGGACGATGACAGCTCGTTGCGTTATGCGCTGGAGGGCTTATTAAATTCGATGGGCTATCAAACTCAGAGCTTCGGTGCTGTGGCGGAATTTTTACAGCAGTATAAAACCGGAGCACAGGGCTGCCTGATTTTAGATGTGCGCCTGCCGGGTTTAAGTGGCTTGAGCTTTCAGGCGAAATTGCAGGATTATGGCATTCAATTGCCAGTGATCCTGATGACAGGCCATGGTGATATTCCCATGTCTGTGCGGGCGATGAAAGCCGGAGCTGTTGACTTCTTAACCAAACCTTTTCGTGATCAGGATATGCTGGACGCTGTTGCAGCCGCCATGGAACGTATTCATCACCAGCAGTATGCAGACAAAAACAGCGAAGCTGTGCGCGCCTGCTTTGACAGCTTAACCAGCAGAGAAAAACAGGTGATGAGCTTGGTGTGTCAGGGCAAGATGAATAAACAAATTGCCTGGGAGCTGCAATTAAGCGAAGTCACGATCAAAATTCACCGTGGCTCAGCCATGCGCAAAATGCAGGCTAAAACGCTGGCGGATTTGGTCAAAATGGCTGAAGCATTGCATTTAAGTTAAGGATCTCTGATGAAACAGCACGATATGGAAATCCTCAACCTTATTCAACTCAGTGTTTTAGTCTTTACGCCAGAAGGCACAATTACCGGCTGGAATAAAGCGGCAGAGCAGCTTTATGGCTGGAGTGCAAAGCAGGCGTTAGGACAAAATGTATGTACATTGCTGCGCTGCACCAGTTCATCCGATATAGCGACTGTGCTGCAGTCGCTGCAATCCAACACTCAACAGCATCAGGTACAACGTTTTAGTGCAAGCGGCGAGTTAAAACTGATCAACATCAGTTGGTCCTGCCGTTATAACGATACAGGCCAATTGCTGGATATTATTGAATCCGGCCGTGATATTACTCAAAGCCAGCAGGTTCAGGATGAATTACGCCAAAGCGAACTGCGGTACCGCACCATGTTTGATTCAATGTCGGTCGGCTGTTTTGAGATCGATACCAGTGAGCTGAATCAGATCTTTGTCCAGTTACGCGCTCAGGGCGTCACTGATTTAGTTTTGTATGCACAACAAAACCCGGATTTTTTAGCCCAAGCCATGCAGGCCTCCACAGTAGTCAAAGTGAATGCCGAAGCGATGCGGATTTTTAAGGCCAGCCAACCTGAACAACTGCTTGGCCCTGTAGTGAACTATTGGAATAACGATAACAACGATACCTTTTGCAATAGTATTAATGCTGGATTTCAGCGTCAGTCGAAGTACGAAGCCGAAACCTTTATGCTGGTACTCGATGGCAGCAGAGTCGATGTGCAGTTTTCCATGTTCGCCTCCCCTGCCTTACGTGACTCAGGTACTGTGTTTATCTCCTTAGTGGATATCACTCAACGTAAACAGGCCGAGCGGGATCTGATGAAAAGTGAATTTAAATTCAGAACCTTGTTTGAAGCCTCCGCCATTTCGTTTCAGCAACTGGATGTCAGTCGTCAGACTCAGCTATTTAGAGCTTTAAAAGCTCAGGGCGTTACCGACTTAAAAGCCTATATCGATGAACACCCGGAATTTGTGCAACAAGCGATGGATGCGGTCTGGATAGCCGAAGCCAACCCTTACACTCTGACTTTATATGGCGCTAAAACCAAAGCCGAAATTTTAGGCCCTGTCACGCCTTATTGGATCCCTGGCCAATGCGATACCTTCAGACGCAGTATTGAAGCGGGTTATCGTGGCGAACCGGGTTATCAGGCCGAAACTAAAATACGTCGGCTGGATGGCAAAGTAATAGATATTTTATTTGCATCGGCCTCTACCGCTACGTTAAGGGAACTGGGCCTGGTGGTGCTGACTATAGTGGATATTACCGACTGGGTTGCCGATCGTAATCAGCGCGATAATTTTCGTGATGAATTGGCCCATGCCGCCCGGGTTTCGATGCTGGGCGAACTCACAGCCTCTATTGCCCATGAAGTGAATCAGCCACTGGCAGCCATAGCGACCAATGGTGAAACCGGCTTGCGCTGGCTAAACAGGCAAGAACCAGATTTAAACAAAGCCCGTGATTTAATGCAGCGCATGGTCAATGACGCCTACAGAGCCGCCGACATTATCAGCCGCATTCGCGCTATGGCCAGCCATACGAAAGTGCAGCTACAACTGATGGATCTGAATGCCTGTGTAGAAGAGTCGGTGTTGTTTTTACAGCATGAACTTCGCAGCCAGCGTATTCAACTGGAACTGGATCTGACGCCAGGTTTACCGCCATTGCAGGCAGACCGCACTCAGCTGCAACAGGTGCTGATTAATATTCTAGTGAATGCAATGCAAGCCTTATCCGGCAAAACGACCAACGGGTCAAAAACAGTGCCTGGCATCCATATTCAAAGCCTGTTAGCCGATCAACATCATCTGCAACTGCAAATCAGCGACAATGGTCCAGGCATAATGCCGGACCATTTACCTCATATCTTTGACAGTTTTTTTACCACCAAAAGCGCAGGAATGGGCATGGGGCTACTGATTTGCCGCTCTATCATTGAAGCCCTTGGCGGTACTATTGAAGCCAAAAACAATGAAAACGCTGTTGGCGCCTGTTTTGTGTTGTTGCTGCCACTCAGTTAAAGCAATTGCAGAGCACGCCATACCTAAGTATGAGCGAAATCACCCCGATGGACTAATGCCTTGGCCCCTCAATACTCCTATCTTATGCAATGACCGCCTTGTCTTCAGACAAGCCTTATTGACTAAAACAGGACAACCCAAATGACAACAGCTCTTGTAACAGGTGCCTCCTCCGGGATAGGCGCAACCTATGCCGACCGCTTAGCGAAACGTGGTTACGATTTAATTCTGGTGGCACGTAATGCCGAACGTTTAGCCGCCTTAGCGGACAAACTCAGTTCCACCTATCAGGTCAAGGTAGAATGCCTGCCTGCCGATTTAAGTTCAGCTGAAGGCTGGCGTGTGACTGTGGCACGCATCTATAAAGATACTAAGCTGTCGATGCTGATCAACTGTGCCGGTATAGGCCCTGAAGGCGCCGTATTACAATCGAACGAAAGCGAGCTGGAAAGCATGATCCAGCTTAACGTGATGGGCTTACATCAACTGACCTTAGCCGCAGCTAAAGTATTTTCAGCCCGTGGGCAAGGCACTATCGTCAATATTGCTTCAGTTGTTGCTTTATTGCCGGAGAAATTTAATGCGGTATACAGTGCCACTAAAGCCTTTGTGCTGGCATTAACTCAGGGACTGCACTCTGAGCTGGCTCCGGTTGGGGTGAAAATTCAGGCGGTGTTGCCAGGACTCACCCGCACCGAAATATTTGAACGGGCAGGTTTTGATATTAATCACCTGGACCCAGGCATGATTATGGAGGCCGGTGATATGGTCGATGCATCACTGGCAGGTTTGGATCAAGGTGAACTGGTGACTATTCCGTCCTTGCCGGATGTGGCCGACTGGCAGGCATTTTTACAAGCCCGTTATGCCTTAGCCCCCCACTTATCACTGCAACATCCCGCCAAACGTTACACTGAATAATGCTGTGACAAAGCCTAAAAAAACCCCGGAGACATCTCCGGGGTTCAGCATCAATGCCAGATGGCGATTGATTTAAAGGGTTATGCCCGCTGCATTCAGACTAATTCTGCATCCAGCGTGATTTCTGCATTTAATACTTTGGATACAGGACAATTCAGTTTGGCAAGCGTCGCCAGTTCGTTAAACGTGGCTTCATCTATACCGGGAATAGCGGCTTTCAGCGTCAGCGCAATCGACGGGATCACAAAAGCATCACCTTGTTGCTCCAGCGCAACGACAGCCTGAGTATCCAGTTGAGCCGGTGTAAAACCTGCCTTGGATAAAATCAGCGTAAAGGCCATAGTAAAACAGGATGCATGGGCCGCCCCTATCAACTCTTCCGGATTACTGCCAGGTGTGCCTTCAAAACGACTGGCAAAGCCATAAGGGTAAGCCGATAAAGCACCGGTTTGGGTGGATATTTCACCACGGCCTTCTGTATACCCAAGTAACTTCAAGATGCAGAATTCAGCGGGAGATAAAAACGCTTTAGGCAAGGCAGCTGTTGGAAGCTTTAGTGGTTCTAAAGCGACAACAGTTAACGCTGCATAAAGCGCTTTTAGACCCGCCCTTCGGGAGTCGCTGGACGATTGCACTGCGGTGTTAGCCTGTCTCACAAGGTAGACGACATTGCTTCGCCAGGCTGCCTTGCATTGCAAACGCCCAGCGGCTCTGAAACTCGCATCTTGAGGTCACTTGGGTATATGCCACCAGTCCAGCGTACTGAAGCACTACGTTTAATTTTCATCATGGTCTCCTTTGATTTCAGTGACCGATCAGACCACAGTGCAAAAGATAAAACGCACAAGGACCGGCATGGGTAGAACAGGGTCAGAGTAGGTTCTGGCCATTAGGTTCAGGCTTTAGGTAATAAAGTCAGCAATTGGCATTTATAAGCTGCGGTTTGCGCCATTTACCCTGCCGTTAAAATTACCAGCTGAGTATTAAACAAAGTTGACAGAGCGCCTATTGTCTCTTTAGGTAAGGCTCTTATACGGAAGTATTAAAACTAACAACGCAGCGAGGAAAACAGATCAGGCTGAAACTTAGCCTGATCTGAAAGATTAACGGCAGCAGTACAAAGCCAAAGCTCTTTGTACATCTAAAATAGAGCCGTCTTTATTAAAAGTTTTTGTGATTGGGGTATCTGTGCTGCTGAGCCAGATATGCAGATCAGATTCCAGATCGAAATGGCCTTTGGTTTCTGCACTAAAACGCACTATGGAGCGGTAAGGCACCGACATAAACTCTTTTTTAGAACCTGTTAAACCTTGTTTATCCACCAGTATTAAACGCCTGTCGGTAAAGACGATCAGGTCGCGTATTATTTTATAGGCTTGTTGCAGCTTTTCGTCAGGTAATAAAATCTGGCCGAACTCTGCCTCAATATCAGCCAAATCAATTTGGCCTGCATTACCTAATAAACCACTAAAAATTCCCATTTTTATTCCTTGTTAAAGCACGTGATGAAAACCGGTAAGCCTGAGCTTATCTCTGCCTCATGCCAACAGCAAGAGTTAAAAGCCCAGAACCCGGCCATCCCAATTCAGTAGCAAACCACTTTGCTCCGCCTGAAGCTGTTGTGCAACCTCTGCCAGATGCTCTGCGGTCTGAGCCGGACTTTGCAGTTGCCCTGCTGGCAAATTGCGCTGGAAAGGTGCTGACAAAGCGGAATCTGTCGTGCCTGGATGCAGCGTCACCAGGGCTGCGGTTTTATTGCTGCGCTTCAGTTCTATGCTGGCCGTTTTAATCCATTGATTCAGAGCCGCCTTGGCGGAACGATAGCTATACCAGCCGCCTAACTGGTTATCGCTGATGCTACCCACTTTGGCACTCAATTGCAGATACCGAATGCCAGGGGTTTTGGTTAGATAAGGCCAGAGGCCTTGCAGGTAAAAGACAGGAACCTCCAGATTCAGCAGCAGAGTTTTACGCAGCAAGGCACTGGAGCTTTGGCTTAAGCTTTTTTCCGGCAAGAGTTTGAATTCACCATCCTGATGCAACCAACCTATGCAGTTAAAAATCAGTCCCACCTGCTGCTGTTGCACGACTTCGATAACAGTGCTGAAAAAACTCTGATGCGAAGCCCAGTCAGTGGGTTCAGCCAGATCGGGCGCTTTGATCACCTGAAGCTTGGGATCACTAAAATCGGCGGCGCTGCGGGATAACCAAATCACAGTCAAGCCTTGTTGCAGATAATGTGTTGCCAAAGCCGCACCTATCGAACTGCTGGCACCAATAATAAGCACTGCGCTCATGGAGTCTCCTGCTGCGACTTATCCTGTTCAATCACGGCATTCGCCAGATTTAATCCGGCCAGATAGGCGTTTTCAACCCGACCGCCATAACTCCAGTCACCGCCGGCCCAAAGTTTCAGAGTGGGCAGAGCAATTAAACCCGGTGCTGCGACCTGTTCGTTTTGGCTGGCATACAACCAGCGGTGCGCCACTAATGGGGTGATTTCCTGGTGTATATGTAGCTCTTGTCGCAAAATTGCAGTGGCTTCTGCAAACCAGAACTTTTCTGGTTCATGAAGATACAAAGCGCTAAACGCTGCATTAAAATGCAGGATGTAACAGGATTTACGCCCCGTTTTGTGTTGCTGATGACTGATAAATCTTAATTTAGGATGCTGACAAAAAATCGCATCCTGCACAGGCCTGGCGTCAGTGTGCAGAGCCACAGCCCAGCACGGTTCCAGCAGTTCATCTGCGAAGTCAAAAAGTTCAGGCAGCGTACTTTGAACTACTAATTGCTGCACCTGAGCTGGCGGCAGCGTTAACAGCACTGCATCAAAACCTGTGTAGCTTAAGCCGTTGTCACTGAATAAAGTCCAGCCCTGCTGCTGATAATCAAGTTTTTGGATGCGGCAGCCATTGATCAGAGGCACACCCTGTAATAACGCCTTTACCGGACTTTGCATTGAAGGCACGCCAATAAAACGGGCTTGCTCGTCCTCTGATGTTTTGAGTGATGAAAGCCCTTCTGCCAAGGATAACAGCGCTGTACTACAGGGCCAGATCTCAACCTGGCCATCGTCAAGCCACAACTTGACCTGTTGTTTAAAAGCGTCACTGCGGGCGGTAAAATACTGAGCCCCCATATCCAGATAACCCTGCTCTGTTCTTTTGCTGCTCATGCGGCCACCTGCGGCACGGCCTTTATCAAAAACGGTCACTTGATACCCTTTCTGAATCAGCGTAGCTGCCACAGTAGCTCCGGTAAGTCCTGCACCTAGCACTGCTATTTTTTTCATCACTGTTTTTCTTTTTGAATGCATGACTCTTTTACGCTGTATCATAAGCTTAAGATCAACAACGGAGAAAACCCATGAGTCAGACTGAACTAGCAACCTTTGGCGCCGGCTGTTTTTGGTGTATTGAATCAGCCCTGAACCAGCTTCAAGGTGTAAAAAAAGCAACCAGTGGTTACATGGGAGGCCAGACACTCAATCCGGATTACCGTCAGGTTTGTACTGGCACCAGTGGCCACGCCGAAGTGGTTCAGGTGGAGTTTGACCCGGCATTGGTGAGTTTTGAGCAGCTGTTGCAGGTGTTGTTTTTTTTGCATGACCCTACTCAGCTCAACCGTCAAGGCAACGATATAGGCACTCAGTATCGCTCTGCAGTGTTTTACCACTCAGAACAACAGCGTGAGCAAACGATAGCTTCAATTAAAGCGGCTGGGCCGTTATTTGACGCGCCTATAGTGACAGAAGTTACGGCTGCCAGTACCTTTTATCCGGCTGAGGACTATCATCAGGGTTATTATTTGCAGAACACCAGCCAGCCTTATTGCCAGTTTTTAATTACACCCAAGCTGGCTAAATTTCGCCAGACTTTTGTGAGTTTACTGAAGGCTTAATCAGAGATAAAAAAAGGGTAAAGCCAAGACTTTACCCTTTGGATTAAAGCCTGGAACTAAAAATCAGGTGTCCAGTTTAAACGCAATGACCATTCAGCACCTGCCGTGGCATAACCAGGCACATACAAGTAATCTTTGTTGGTCAGATTGTCCGCTTTAGCCGAAATTTGTAACTCGCGGCTTAACTCGTAACTGACGCCAGCGCCCCATAAGGTGTACCCACCCAGTTGTGGTGTGGCAAAATCGCCGGTATGGAAATCACTCTGATAATCAGAGGTGACAAAAACACGCCAGTCTTGCCATTGATAAGCGCCCTGCCAATGCACTGTGTGCTTAGAACGTTTAATTAAAGGAGCATCTGTGGCTTTGTCTTTGGCATCTGTGTAGCTGTAAGCGACTTGCTGATGCAGTTGCTGCCAGCTGTGACTAACACTCAGCTCAGCACCTTTAATTTTAGCTTCACCAACGTTTTGTGGCACCCAGTTGCCATCAACGGCTGGGGCCCATTGGATCAGGTTACTGACGTTCTGCTGATAAATGGAGCTTTCAATCTGCACATCACCAGCACGGTAACGTAAACCCAGCTCATCAGAGGTTGCAGTTTCAGGCGCTAAATCCTTGTTACCGCTCAAAGGGTAATACAGGTCGTTAAAGCTTGGCGCCTTAAAAGCACTGCTGCGACTGGCGCGAAGCAGTAATTCGTTGGTCAGCTGATAGCCTAAACCCACTTCATAAGTGTTGGAATGACCATACTGGCTTTGTTTATCATAACGGCCCGTGACATCGGCCAACCAGGCACCTGACTGATAGCTAAAACCGGCAAAAATGGCTTTATTGATACGAGAATCAACGTCATAGCCCAAATCGCTGTCTGACACATCTTCCTGATACCAGTTCACACCAGTCAACGCAGTTAAGCTTTGCGTCAGTTGGCGGCTGTACTGGTAATCCAGTTCCTGCCGCTCAGTTTCAAACAAACTGGCCGGGCTATCTTCGCCCCAGTTTAAGTCTTCCGTTTGATTGTGAGAGATACTCAGCTTCTGCTTGGATTTATCGCCATCCAATGCCCAGCCTAAACGACTTTGACTGGTTTTTGTTTCGACTTGATCAGCGCCGGGGCCCCACGTCGGGTCAAAGTCGTACTGACCGCGGCTTCTGAGTACATTATGATCGGCAGACCATACACCATAAGCTGTATTGTATTCAGCGCCTAACTTACCATAACGCTGATCAAAACCATCTTTGTCAGCCTGAGTGCCAGGGCGGACATCAAAACCTTCGGAGTCGGACCAGCCTAAATTCGTACGAACCGTTACATCACCATACTGCTGACTGGTGGCGATATCGGCTTCATGACTTTGGTAACGGCCGGTTTTTAACTGCACTGAGGTGTTATCTGCTTTACGGGTGGTGATAGCTATCACACCAGCTAAAGCGTCAGAGCCATATAAAGCTGCTTTTGGCCCTTTAATAACTTCAATTTGTTCTATTTGTTGCAGAGATAACTCAGCTAAAGAGGCATAACCTAAAGTAGCTGAGCCAGTGCGAACACCATCAATCAGTACTAAGGTGTGACCGGCAGAACCACCGCGTAAAAATATGGTGTTAGTCTGGCCTTTACCGCCGGAACGACTGATTTGCACTCCTGCGACCTGACGCAACAAAGCAGGTAAATCAGATACTTGCGCTTGTTCAATTTGCTCGCGGTCTAATACAGTGACTGATGATAAAATCTGATGTACAGGCTGAGCCTGGCGAGTGGCGTACACACTGATGTGTTCCAGCGGATCGTCCGAGCTATCGGCAAAAACAAAAGCAGGCAGACCAGCGACTACTGTCGCCAGCAAAGTTTTTTTAAACATGATATCTCCCAAAGACGCCCACCGCGTCCTGAATAGTGAATGAACTTTTCAGGCCGGTCTCCGGGCTGACAACAGGCTATTCAAAGTAACCAGGATCCCTTCCCATCCAAAGACAGTGGTTTGATCCAAGCCAGAGCAAAGCTCTCTGTTGTTTTACCGTTGCGGGGGCAGCTCTGGGTTTTCACCAGATTCCCGTTTCACCCTCAAATGTTAACAACATTCTGCGGGCACCTGAAAAACGCGGCGTCAGTGTAGCGGTCGCTGTCATAAAGTCAATAGAAATCCAGACGTCTCCCTTCATCGATAAGGGCAGAAAACGGCTCGATGAGGTTCGCTCCTTGGATTCTTTCGCTTATAATGCCCCGATAAATTTCAAAGGAAAAAAGAGAACGCTATGCCTTCATTTGATATTGTTTCAGAAATTGACATGAATCAAGCAAAGAACGCGGTTGAGAACGCTAAACGCGAACTTGAAACCCGTTTCGATTTTCGTGGTGTTGATGCCAAAATTGAGCTGAATAAAGATCACATTGAATTGACTGCCGAAGCTGATCAGCAAGTCATGCAGCTGTTCGATATTTTTGCTATTAAAGCAAGCAAGCTTCAGCTGGATGTCAGTAGTTTCAAAATTGAAAAAGAAGACCGTCACGGAAAATACATCACGCGCCATCTCACCATCAAGCAAGGCATTGACAAAGAGATAGCCAAAAAGGTTATTAAATTGATCAAAGACAGTAGTATTAAAGTACAGGTGGCCATTCAGGGAGAAGAGCTGCGTGTCACAGGTAAAAAACGCGATGACCTGCAGGCAGTGATGCAGTTGGTCAGAGGAAGTGACCTGGGTCAGCCGTTCCAATTTAAGAACTTCCGAGACTAATTCCGTTCTCCATAGGTTTGATCTGCCCCTAAACAGGAGGAGACGCCGAATCACAAAAACGGCAACTCCTCCCGGTTCAAAAGCCCTGAATATGGTCTGTCAGATCAAAGCCCAGCCGGGTTTTACCGCTTTTGACAGAAAAATATCAATCATTTGTAGTCACCGAAAATTAACTTCGGCTGTCATGCTGACTTGCTGGTCTTTTTATTGATCACCGGCCTGTACAGCACGAAAATAAAAGCGGCCAGCCAATTCGCGGTTCGGGTTATCGACCTCATTCCGTACTCCTTGTTGAGCAAGGTTTGACGCCTGGTCGAATAAAGGAATAAAAGGGCTCGTTGTTTCAGGCTGGAGATTGTAATCGTAAAACTGATACAATCCGGCCAGGTCTTTTAAAGAAGAGTATCTTGTGAAGCGTCATCTTTACCATGCGATTTGTTTGCTGGTGTTTATCGCAGCCACTTTTGGTTTTCTGACTGAAGTAAAAAGTAGTGGTATCAGCTTAAACCAATACGACAAAGCACTGCATTTTTTAGTCTTTTTCTGTCTGACCGCTATGCTGCAATGGAGTTATAAACCTAAGCTTTGGCAAGCGGCCTTGATTATGGCCGGTTATGGCGTTGCCATTGAGTTCCTGCAAAATTATTTAACCAGCTATCGCCGCGCAGAATTGTTAGATTGGGTCGCCGATTTGGTTGGTGTAGCCGTATTCTATTTGTGCTATTTTGCTGTAAAAAAATGGCGCAGCCGCACGCAATAACCCACGCATTGTGGACTGTCGTAGGTGAAGGTGCTATCGGCCTTCTCTCGGCAGCCCGTTTACATCTTGCTGGCTATCCGGTGCAATTGCATCGCCGCACTGCCGGGCCTTTCGATTTCGTTTTTCAGTCTGCTGTTAGCTCTCAGTCCCTTTCTTTACCCAGTCAAATACAACAGCCCTACTCTTCTATCCTTCTGCCTGTAAAAGCTTATGCAGTGCTGGATGCAGTAAAGCAGCTATTGCCTTTGCTGAACGATAATGCACAGTTGGTAGTGAGCCACAATGGCATGGGTACTATAGAACAGCTGTTGCCACTGCTGAAACCCGAACAAGGACTGTGGTTTTTAAGTACCAGCCATGGCGCTTTTAAACCTGATCATTCAACAGTAGTCCACAGTGGTCTAGGGCAGTCGGTATTGGGTGCGCTTAATCAGGCGGCTCTTGCTCAGCAGCAGAGTGTTGAACAGGCTATGCAAGCTGCTTTGGGTCCGCTGGTGGTAATGGCGGATATCTGGCCAGCACTCTGGCAGAAACTGGCAGTAAATGCAGTGATTAACCCACTGACGGCTTTGCATCAATGTAAAAATGGCGAGCTGAGCAACAGCAAATATACCGCAGCTATAGAGCTATTGATTGAAGAATTTGTTTTGGTAGCAAAAGCATCAGGGCAAGATTTTAGCATTGAGGCTATACAAAGCAGAGTAACGCAAGTCATCAGGCAAACCGCTGATAATTATTCCTCGATGCAGCAGGATTTTGCCAAAGGCCGCCGCAGTGAGCTCGACTATATCACAGGGTTTTTACTGAAACAGGCAGAGCAGCATCAACTGCAACTGCCCGCTCATCAGGCTATTTATCAGCTGTTGCTTCAGAAATCACCGCGATAAACACCTACGTTGGTGTGACCCTGTTCAGACAATAACAATGCCTGCAAACGGCTCATCACACCACGTTCGCAATACAGATAATACTGCTGGGTTTGATCCAACTGGCTAAACTGACTGGCCAACTTGTAAAAAGGCATGACCTGCACCTGATGATTGACACCAGTTAAAGGCTTCACATCCACTTCATCCGGACCACGAATATCCAGAATAATGGCATCGATGGCCATAGCGCTTTCATCCAGCACAGTGCTGATTTGCTGCTCCGCCTGAAACTCGACAGTGCGAATATCCAGTACATTCGCATCCAAAGCCAGTTTTTCCAGCGCAGCCAAATCCAGTTGTTGCTCCGCCAGCAGTACTTTGTTTAAATCGGCGTTGATGGTGGGTTTGTTGGAAATCACCCCACAGTATTCAGGCATGGTTTTGGCCATATCTTCAGCACCAATTTTGCGGGCTAAATCAATGATCTCTTGTTTGTCCTGATAAATCAGCGGGCGCAACACTAGCGTATCAGTGGCTTTATCTATCACACTTAAATTGGCGATAGTCTGGCTGGCAACCTGCCCGACACTCTCACCAGTCACCAGAGCCTGAACGCCAATACGTTCAGCCACTATGGCAGCGGCTCGCATCATCTGGCGCTTCAACACAACACCCATCAGGCCGTTATCAACTTTCTCCAGAATTTCTGTCACCACAGGAGCAAAATCAACACTGATAAATTTCACTTTGTGCGACAAACTGAATTTTTGCCATAAATAAAAAGCCATCTGCCGCACGCCAGTTTCATGGGCCGGGCCGCCTAAATTGAAAAACAGATAGTGAGTACGCAGGCCTTTGCGGATCATCAGGTAACTGGCTACCGCCGAGTCGAAACCACCGGAAATTAAAGATAATACGTCGCTCTGGCTTGGCAGCGGAAAGCCGCCCATACCGTCAAACACCTGGCTGACAATAATCAACTGGTCACGTTTAATCTCAACCCGCACCACTTCTTCAGGTTTTTTCAATTGCACACGGGCAGAAGGGATATGCTGATTTAAGCCACCGCCAATGTAACGTTCGGCTTCGAGAGAGCTGAATTCATGATCGCCGGTGCGTTTTACCCGCACACAAAAGCTTTTGCCTTCCAGTCTTTGGGTAAATACAGCTTTGACTTGTTCAAAAATATCGTGCAGTGAACTGTAAGTGCCCGACTGCATCTCCATAAACTGCACTATGCCGGGAATACAGGCCAGATGATCAATCATCTGCTGCCGCAATTTAGGGCTATTGGACGCAACCTGCACCAGCAAATGGTCGTAGTTATTTTTGATGGCAACGGATGGGTCTAACCGCAACAAGATAGTTTTCAGATTCTGCTCTAAAAGCATGGTCTGACGTTTTCGGACCGATTTACTTTTAATCGATATTTCCGGGTGCAGTTTGACTAAAAATTCCATCAGGTAACGCTCGCTCAAAAAATAAAGGCGCGAATTATAGCGCGCCTTGCAACAACAGTTTAGCTTTTATTGCTGCTGTTATTACTGAGTGGAGTTACGGATTGGGCGTGCCCTGCGCTGCAGGTTCCAGGCTGATAGGGTCAGACTCTTTTGCTTTACCTTGCATAATAGAAATCTCAACCCTGCGGTTCCGTCGTCTGTTGCTTTCCGTATCATTAGGCACCAAAGGACGGGTTTCAGCATGCCCTACCACCACCAGACGGTTTTTATCAAAGCCTGGAGCTTTGAGCATTTCAGAAGCAACAGACACAGCACGTTGAGCAGATAAATCCCAGTTATTGCTGTGTAACTCATCAGAAACCTGATCACCATCAGTATGGCCAGAAACAGTAACTTCGCCTGGTACGTCTTTTAACAAAGTACCAATGTTTTGAATAATAGGTTTGAATTTTGGCTGTAAAAACGACGAGCCGGATGGGAATGAGCCATTCTCACGAATACGGATAATAATTTGTTGGCCTAAAGATTCGAGTTCAATAGCGCCATCCATAATTTGTTTTTCCAACTGCTCAGCAATTTTTTTCAACAGCTCGTTGGTTTGTTCCTGTACTTCTGTGGCGGCAGCTTCAACTGCTTCCATAGGCTCTTCTGCGGTACTGCTCGACTGACCTCCGGTTTTATCCTCCCGCTGTTCCTGACGTCCACCCGCTTCATCTTCTTTACCCGCCTGGAAATTCAGCATTTGCTGCGTCATTTCCACAGTTTGTTGCTGGATGGTATCAATAGGTGTTGGATCAGGACGGCCCGGACGGAATTCCATCGCAATCACACTGGTTCCCTTAGGAATATCTTTAACTTCAATTTTATTTTGCACACCAAAAGCGTACTGCATGGACCCTGCAATTTGCTTAAATTTCAGTACATCCATTTCAGAAAAAGACAGCAACAGCACAAAAAAACACATCAAAAGCGCCATCAGGTCAGCAAAAGTTCCCATATAAGCGGGTAAACCCGGAGGTGGACACTTTGGACACTTATCCATACTCACTCCTACTCCGCTGCCGGAGCTGCTGGCTCACGTTTTTTAGCTGCCAGGTAATTACGTAAAATGCCTTCAATCACTTTAGGGTTCTGACCATCCTGTATGCCCATAATGGCATCCAGAATAAGCTCATTATTGGTTTTTTCTTCTTCGTTACGCACCGCCATTTTTTCTGACAGTGGTAAAAAAATACAGTTAGCCTGAATAGCACCGTACATAGTGGTTAATAAGGCTACCGCCATAGCTGGGCCTATAGCTTTAGGGTCAGACATGTTGGACAACATAGCGACCAGGCCAATCAAGGTGCCTATCATGCCCATAGCCGGGCCTAAATCACCTAATTGCTTGAACACGTTAATAGCGGTGTTATGTCGGCTGTAGGTTAATTCAATATCTTTTTCCAGTGTGCCGCGCACCACGTCTGCATCGTGGCCATCCACCAGCATATTGATGCCTTTTTGCATAAAAGGATTCGGGATTTCTGCTTCTTCTAAGGCTAAAAAACCACCTTTACGGGCGGCATCAGCCAATTGCACCGCTTTTTCAATCAACTCTTCTGCTGATTCAATTTTAAACATAAAAGCTTTACCCACAGCTTTCATTGAATCGGCCAGTTGAGTAAAGGTAAATTTGATCACTACAGCTGTAATACTGCCGCCAAAAACGATGACAATAGATACAAAATCGTAAAACATGGCGATGTTGCCACTGGCACTTAGCCACATGGCCCAGCCCATCATCCCCATAACAGAGACCAATCCTATGACGGTTGCTAAATCCACTGCGTATCTCCCGGAAAACTGAATGCAAATATTTGGTTTTGTAACAGCATTGAGCTGGTTTTATCTTAGCTTATAGTGAGTTATCGGCAAAAGTATGGGATAGTTAACTACAAATTCAGGCCTCAAACAAATTTATCCTTTCCCAACGCGGTCCTGATTGCTCATAATAGCGCGCTGGGCTTGGTCAGACACCCATTATCAGGCGAAAATATGACAAAAAAGAAAACAGATTTCAGCCATTTTGAGCAGAGCATTGCTGAGCTGGAGCAAATAGTACAACAGTTAGAGCAAGGCGACTTAAGCCTTGATCAGGCTTTGCAACAATTTGAGCGTGGTATCGAACTCTCCCGTACCAGTCAACAGCAACTACAGGCTGCACAACAAAAAGTCCAGTTATTGGTCCAGAACGCAGGGCAAGATCAGTTGGAACCTTTTGTAGCAAGCGAAGGTGAATGATTTGACGTTAGTTTCTTTAACCTCGTACCAGCAACGACTGGAACAGGTACTCCAACAACAATTAGATAAAAAACCGCTGACCGACCCACGGCTGCATCAGGCCATGGCCTACAGTTTACTGCTGGGCGGTAAACGTATGCGGCCTTTTTTGGTTTATAGTTGCGGTCAGATGTTAGGCGCTTCTTTAGCAGATTTAGATGGCCCGGCGGCGGCTATTGAGGCGTTGCATACCTACTCCTTAATCCATGACGACTTACCTGCTATGGATAACGACGATTTGCGTCGTGGTAAAGCCACCTGCCATAAAGCTTTTGATGAAGCTAGCGCTATTCTGGCGGGCGATGCGCTGCAGACCTTAGCGTTTGAACTGTTAAGCAGCCATGACTACCAACAAGTTCAGCCACAACGTATTCTTACTATGGTGCAACAACTCGCGCTGCATGCAGGCTACAACGGCATGTGTGGCGGTCAGGCTATTGATTTGGCTCATACCAATCAGAAAATGTCGGTTGAAGCACTGGAGCAGATGCATCAGCTAAAAACCGGCGCTTTGATTGAGTGTTCTGTACGTTTTGCTTATCTGGCCAGTCCAGTGGATAATACCGCACATTTAGACGCATTAGTTCGCTACAGCAGAGCCATAGGTTTAGCTTTTCAGGTGCAAGACGACATTCTTGATATCGAAGGCGACACTCTGGTACTGGGTAAAACCGCAGGTTCAGATCAAAAAGCTAATAAAGCCACCTATCCGGCTTTATTGGGCTTAGATCAAGCGAAACAAAAAGCACACTTATTGGTTGAAGAGGCGTTAGCCGCTTTACGCGAACTTCCTTATGCAACAGACGAACTGGTGGCGTTGGCCCGGTACGTTATTGCCCGACAGTTTTAATACAGGCATTCTCATGACATCAGCTAGTCAGGATTTCCCTCTGCTTCATAAAGCCAACTGGCCTGCCGACTTGCGCCAGCAGCCACAGGATGAGTTACCCGCTCTGAGTGACGAATTACGGGCATTTTTATTGAAAACCGTCAGCCAAAGCAGTGGCCACTTCGCCTCAGGTCTTGGCACTATTGAGCTGACAGTTGCTTTGCATTATGTCTACAACACTCCTTTTGATCGCCTGATTTGGGATGTGGGCCATCAGGCTTACCCGCATAAAATTCTGACAGGTCGTCGCGATCAGATGCACAGCATCCGTCAAAAAGATGGTTTACACCCTTTTCCATGGCGGGAAGAAAGTGAATACGACACCTTAAGTGTCGGTCATTCCAGCACCTCGATCAGTGCAGCTTTAGGTATGGCCATTGCCGCCCGCGCTGAGCAGAAAAACCGCAAAGTAGTGGCTGTGATTGGGGATGGAGCTATTACCGCCGGTATGGCCTTTGAGGCCTTGAACCATGCCGGTGAAGTCAAACCCGACATGCTGGTGATCTTAAACGACAACGAAATGTCGATTTCTGAAAACGTTGGCGCTTTAAATCGTTATTTCGCCCGCATTTTATCCGGTAACTTTTACACCAGCCTGCGTGAAGGCGGTAAAAAGATATTAAGTGGTGTGCCTCCTCTGCATCAGTTAGCCAGCCGCGCTGAAGAGCATTTTAAAGGCATGGTCACCCCCGGTACTTTTTTTGAAGAACTGGGCTTTAACTACATAGGGCCCATTGATGGTCATGATGTCAAAGGTCTGGTCGACACCATCCGTAATATGCGCAACCTTAAAGGTCCGCAATTGCTGCATGTGGTGACGAAAAAAGGCAAAGGTTATTTACCTGCTGAACAAGATCCTATTGGTTACCATGCGGTCAGCAAATTTGACCCAAGTGCCCAATGTCAGCCCGCAAAAAAAGCCGGTAAAGCCACTTTCTCTAATATTTTTGGTCAGTGGATATGCGATATGGCTGCAGTGGATCCCAAGCTGCAAGGTATTACGCCAGCCATGCGCGAAGGCTCAGACTTAGTCCAGTTTTCTAAGAGCTACCCGGAGCGTTATTTTGACGTGGCTATTGCAGAACAGCATGCTGTGACTTTAGCCGCAGGTATGGCAATTGAAGGCTTAAAACCTGTAGTAGCGATCTACTCCAGCTTCCTGCAACGTGGTTACGATCAGCTTATTCACGACATTGCGATTCAAAATCTGGATGTACTTTTTGCTATCGACCGCGCTGGTGTTGTAGGTGCCGATGGCCCAACTCACCAGGGTTCTTTTGATTTGAGCTTTATGCGCTGTATTCCAAACATGCTGATTATGGTGCCTTCGGATGAAAACGAATGCCGTCAGATGCTGTACACCGGCTATCAGCACAAAGGGCCTGCGGCAGTGCGTTACCCGCGGGGTAGCGGTAATGGCGAAGCGCCAGAAGCTGTAATGAGCGAATTAGCTGTAGGCAAGGGTCTTATCCGCCGTCAGGGCGAAAAAGTGGCCTTGCTGGCTTTTGGGCCTTTATTACAGGCCTGCCATACAGTAGCCGAACAATTAAACGCGACATTGGTGGATATGCGTTTTGTTAAACCTCTGGATCAGCAACTGCTGACTGAGCTTGCCACAACCCACAGCCACTTTGTCACTATTGAAGACAATGCCTTGATGGGCGGCGCAGGTTCTGCAGTGAATGAATACTGCATCGCCGAACAGTTGCCAGTGAAGCTGTTGAACATAGGTTTGCCTGATATTTTTATCAAGCACGGTACCCAAGAGCAGATTTACGCCGAACTGGGTTTAGACTGCACAGGTATTCAGGCCAAAGTAGAAGCTTTTGTTTCCCGCTAATTCTGTTCTGCTGTAAGGGCGCGGTTTATCCGCGCCCGTTTCACATTCCAATTGACGCAAAAACGCTCAGGCAACAACGCTATGGCTTTAAGGGCGGTAGCTTTTTACTTCAAACCAGGCCACGCCATCAGCTAATAGTTTTTCAATCTGTACGTCAATATGACCTGAATCTTCAAACTCAAAAGCATCGACCTGAGGATCAAATCCCAAGGTAGCACAGCCGTTACGACCCGATTGTTTCACTTTACGTAAGGCAATTTCAGACAGCTGTAACGAGATTTCCCAGGAAATCAGTTGCCCTCCTAAAAGCTCCAGCGGAAAACAACTGTAACCAATAGAACAGGTCAAAGACACAGTCCGGCCATCCGGGATCTGGAAATTCGCATTGGCAACCAGTTGATTCAATTGCAAGGCAACATCCCGAACTGTGGAAAATTCGACGTCTCGTAATACCAATACAAACTGCTCACCGGCGTAACGCACCACATAGTCCGCACCGCGGCTTTCCCGCAACAACAATCCACTGATTTGCTGCAATACACTATCACCGGCACTATTGCCGTACAGATCATTAATGGACTTAAAATTATCCATATCCAGCTGCAGCAAGGCTATACATTTCCCCTGTTGCAACATAGCGTCCCTGTTATGCTGGTATTGCTCGACGTCTTTCGGTAACTGTTCAAATAGAAAACGGCGGTTTCTCAGGCCAGTTAAGGTGTCTTTGTGAGTAAGTTGCGACAGTTGCTCATTCAATTCACTCAGTCGCGAGTTGCTGTTTTCCAGTTCCACAGTGCGCAGACGCACCAGTTTACTCAACTCCTGTTGCTGCATCACCGCATTACGACGCCACAACCAGGCCAGACCATACAAAGCGAGAACGACCAGCAAAGCCCACAAACCTTTGTATACAACAGTCTCAGTAAATAATCGTGGCACGACCAAATCCAGCTGTAGCTGTTGCTGCTCAGTCCAGCTCTGGCTGGAATAGCGAGCCTGCACCACAAACTGATAGCGTCCTGGTGGCAGGTTAGTGTAAATAGCCTCCCGCCGCTGGCCAACCTGCTGCCATTCCTGATCAAATCCTTTCAGTTGATATCGGAATTCGATGGCATTTGCTTTGATAAATTCCAGCGCGCTGTATCGAATACTGATGTTACGATCCGAGGTTTCCAGCACCAACTGATGTTGATCAGGTAACAAAGAGTACGACTTTTGGCCTGTGACATCCTGTAACAAGGGTTGCAAAGGTCTGTCCGGTGCCATAGTTAATTGCAGAGGCACGGCCACCAGGCCCTTTAAACTTGGATACCAAAGCTGACCTTGCCAATTAGCTACTTTGCTGTGACCAGCGCCATTACAACAGCGCCCTGGTGCTGTACCAAGTTGTCGATCGTAAGGTGACAAGATCAATTCGAAACTCAGCACTTTGCCATTGTCATTTGCTGCCGGAGGCTTAAATCTGAACACCCCTTTTAAACTGCTGGCCCACAAATAATTTCTGTCTTTGTCATACCATAAGCTGATCACCGGGTCCAAAGGTAAACCATTACTGCTGTCGTATTGCTGCCATTGGCCTTGAGCTGTTTTAATAAACAAACCATCATCCAGAGTAGCAACCAGCAGTTGTTGATCAGGCAGGGTTAAAACACTGGTGATATAAGCACCAAATAACGGCGTTCCCAGGCCTACTCTGTTTAGTTTTTCCTGCTGATACCAATACAAACCACTGGTCGTTCCAACCAGTAAATCCGGGCCCTGATGCTCAATCACTGTGACAAAACCAGACTCCAATTCAGCATTAAAAGGCGCGGCTTGCAGTGTTTTCCCGTCATAGTGATACAGTCCGTTTGCTCCACCAAACCACAGGCCCTTGTCTGCATCAGGTTGTACAACCCGAATAGCGCTGCTCGCTAATTCCTGAAAAGGCCGGCTGACTCTGCGATCGTCAAAGTTATAAAGCAATAAGCCATTGTCTGTCCCCAGCCACAGCTGGTTGTTTCTGTCGAAGAAATCAAAAACAGTACTTTGTCCTAATGATTGATGATCGACCAATTCAAGAAAGTCTTGATTCGCCTTTAACAGCCCAACATTGGTTTGGGTAGCGACCAAAAGGCTATTTAAGCGGGCTGAGTAGCGCACACTACGCACCACAACATCCTGCTGGCCAGCACCGACCACCCGCCGCATTTTTCCCGGAGAAGCGCGATACAGACCTTCGCTGAAACTGGCCATCCAGATGTTATGATCTCTGTCTTCAAAAATATCGCTGAACCAGGGCGAACTTCCAAGCTCTTCAGAACTGATGTGTTGCCACTCCTGACCGGCATGACGGTGATACAACTTGTTGTAACCGGAGATCCAGTCGTTGCCTGAGCTGTCTCTGAACAATTTATAGATAGCAGTATTATCCACCCCATTGATAGCGCAGCGAACAATCTGTTGTGTTTTGTCTAAATGAAAGTAACCAGACTCGCTGGCAAAATGTAAGGTATCGTTGAACCAGCTTAAATCGTACAACGGATGTTGCTGCAGCTCATCAGGCAAAGCAATTTGCTCAGTTTCACCTTGTGGACTGAGCTTATACAAATGTCTGGCTGTACTGATAAATACCGAGTCTCCGGCTATTTCCATCTGTACTACAGCTTCTTTAATGCTATTAATCCGGCTGACTTTGCCTTGTTTTACTTTAAACAGATTTTCTGCGGCCACCCATAATTCATCAGGAGCCACCTGAATAATAGAGGTGACTTCAGCCAAAATGGGATAACGGTCAAACTTCAGGCTTTGTGGATTAAAACCAGATAAACCGGCTTTAGTGCCCACCCACATATAACCTTGTTGATCCAGAAGCAGTTTATTGATGGAATTACTGGCAAGTTGACGACTGGTTTTAGTACTGAACTGGGTGAAATGATGGCCATCAAAGCGATTTAAACCATATAAAGTGCCGATCCACAGATAGCCTTGCTGATCCTGACTGATAGCTCTGACTGAATTCGAGGACAATCCATCCGCACTGTTCCAGTGCTTGATGTCAAAATCATAAATAGAACCAGCCTGACCCTGACCGGATGCAGCAACAGAAAAAAAGGCTAAAAAAACCAACAGCGCAAAACGCACACAAATCACCAGGTTGCAGGGAAAAATTTATATTAACTAAAAGCTTGCCACTGCACCAGCGCGAAGAGAATGAGCCAGCTAAAGAAACCAGCCAGCATGTCATCAATCATAATGCCAAAGCCGCCGTGGATTTTTTTATCCAGCAAACGGATAGGCCAGGGTTTGACGATATCAAAAAAACGGAAGAGTAAAAAACCAGTCAGAAGGTACTGCCATTCAAATGGGATACACCACATAGCCAGGCTATACCCTGCCACTTCATCCCAGACAATAGCACCATGATCATGTTCACCAATATCTTTGGCTGTCTGGCCACAAACATAACAACCCAGCACAAAAGCAAACAACACCCAGATCAATCCAAGCTGTGGGCTGACTAAAGATTGCAGATAAATTAAAGGTAAAGCGGCTAAAGTACCAAAAGTACCAGGCGCTTTTGGCGCTAAACCAGAACCAAACCCCAAAGCGAGAAAATGGGTCCACTTTCTCAGATCAAATTTAGGTTTAGCGTGTTGAGTAGATGCCATTAAAAGTGCTCAAAGCCCTGATGCTGATACACAAAAGGCAAATCCCCTTGCTTAAATTCCAGCTTGCCGACAGCACCGGTAATGCGGCCAATACAAGTCACTGGCACACCGTAAGGAGATAACAGCACTTCCAAAGAACCACGACGGTTTTCTGGCACGGTGAACAACAATTCGTAGTCTTCACCGCCTGACAAGGCATATTGCAATGCTTGTTCCGCGCTGCAGCTGTCTTTGAGTGCCTGAGACATCGGCAATTTGCTGACATCCACCACAGCCCCTACTTTAGAGCGACGTAAAATATGCGGCAAATCGCCCGCTAAACCGTCAGATACATCCATGGCTGAACTTGCGATATTACGCAGCGCCTGACCTAAAGCCACACGGGCTGTTGGGTAGTGAAACCGTTGCAGAATATGAGCCCGGTGTTTTTTACTGACTTCAACCTGCTCCTGCACCAGCTTTAGGCCTAAAGCCGCATCACCCAAAGTACCAGTCACGTACAGGTAATCACCATTCTGAGCGCCAGCACGGGTAATGGCTTTGCCTTTGGGCACTAAGCCTTTGGCAATCATGGTTAAACTTAACGGACCCCGGGTGGTATCGCCGCCTATCAGCTGGCAATTGTAATAATCCGCTGTTTCGCTTAAACCTTCAGCAAAAGCGGTTAACCAGTCTTCATCGACTTTAGGCAAAGTTAAAGCTAAAGATAGCCAGCAGGGTTCAGCGCCCATAGCAGCCAAATCGCTGACATTGACTGCCACCAATTTATGCCCAAGCGAGCGCGGATCGACATCCGGGAAAAAATGGATACCTTCGACCATGCTGTCGGTGGTGATCACCAGATCACAGCCTTCGCGCACCTGCACTACAGCACCATCGTCGCCAATACCAATGGCAACGTCAGTGCGTTTACGGCCCGCTTCGGCAAAACAACGTTGAATTAACTCAAATTCACCCATAAAAAAGCCGACTTACGCCGGCTCTCCATTTTTTATTCGGTTCGCAGGCGTTTGACGGCTTTATCAAGTATGCCGTTGACAAACTTGTGGCTGTCATCGGCTGCAAAGGCTTTCGCCAGTTCGATGGCTTCGTTGATCACCACCTTATACGGCACATCCAGACGGTATTTCAGCTCGTAAGCGGAGACACGTAATATGGCTTTTTCGACCAGATCAATTTCTTCAAATGGACGGTCTAAAAACGGTTTTACCGCTTCATCCAATACAGGATGATTCACAGCCACACCACGTAAAATATCCTGGAAATAGCCCACGTCCAGGTGTTTGGTGTTTTGTTCCAGCAATAACTGCTGTTCAATATCACCAATAGGGTTCTTGCTGACTTGCCAGCTATAAACTCCCTGAACGGCCAAAGAACGGGCCAAACGACGTGCATTAGGTTTCATCAACAAATCCTACAACTGAGAGAGAACGTTTACCATTTCCAGCGAGGACATCGCTGCTTCTGCGCCTTTATTGCCCATTTTGGTACCAGCACGCTCAACAGCCTGCTCGATACTGTCGACAGTCAATACGCCAAAAGCAACAGGAATACTGTGCTGCATCATCACCTGAGCCAGGCCCTTGGTGCATTCGCCAGCCACGTATTCAAAATGAGGTGTACCACCACGGATCACTGCACCTAAGGCGATGATCGCGTCATACTTACCGCTGGCCGCTACTTTTTGTACAGCTAATGGCATTTCAAAAGCGCCTGGGATACGAACCACAGTGATGTCTTGATCAGCGACGTCGCCGACACGCTTTAAGGTATCTACAGCGCCGTCTAATAAACTTTCGACAATAAAGCTGTTGAATCTGGCCACAACGATGGCAAATTTTTTACCTTTAGCGGTTAAGCCTGCTTCAATTACCTGCATTGGAGGTCCTTATTGCATATTTGCTGCAAAAAAATGGTTTTAAACACCAGAATTCAAAAAAACGGGCGCCATGATAACACAAGATTGCCCGTCCCCTGCTACTGTTTCTGTAGCAGTTGTTACAGTGTCTTATTCAGACACATAGTCCACGACTTCCAGACCAAAACCTGACAAGGCGTGGTATTTTTTCGGCGCACTTAACAAGCGCATTTTTTTCACGCCTAAACTGGCCAGAATTTGTGAACCTACACCGACATTACGTGAGGTGCCTTTCCACAGATCGGTCTTGGCTTTTTCGCCTTTATCTTCGGCTTCAAAGTTTTGCACCATCTGCACCAGCTCTTCACTGCTTTCATTTTTACCTAAAAGCACCAGCACACCACCTTCATCGGCGATACGTTTCATTGCACAATGCAACGAAAAACTGCGATTGGCGCCGCGGTCGGATAACAACAAATCACTGAAGGTATTATGTAAATGCACACGGACTAAAGTCGGCTGTTCTGCTTCAACTACACCTTTGACCAGAGCAAAATGAATTTGATTGTCGATGGTGTCACGGAAAGTGACGAGATTAAACTCACCAAATTCAGTAGGTAACTGGCAGCTGGCGACTTGCTCTATGGTGGTTTCATGCAGATTCCGGTATTCAATTAAATCGGCGATGGTGCCAATTTTAATACCGTGTTTTTGAGCAAAAATTTCTAAATCAGGACGACGCGCCATAGTGCCGTCTTCATTTAAAATTTCAACAATCATTGCCGCGGGTTCTAAACCTGCCATACGGGCTAAATCACAACCCGCTTCAGTGTGACCAGCTCGCACTAAAACACCACCGTCCTGAGCCATTAATGGGAAGATGTGGCCTGGATAAACAATATCTGTCGGCTTGGCATCACGGGCTACAGCGGCTTTGACTGTGCGGGCGCGATCGGCTGCTGAAATACCGGTAGTCACACCTTCAGCCGCTTCAATAGATAAGGTAAAAGCGGTAGAGAATGGCGATAAGTTTTTATCCACCATCAGCGGTAACTTTAACTGCTCGCAGCGTTTTTTCGTCAGCGTTAAACAAATTAAACCACGGCCATGAGTGGCCATAAAATTCACTGCATCAGGCGTGACGTATTCGGCCGCCATCACTAAATCGCCTTCGTTTTCGCGGTCTTCGTCATCCATCAGAATAACCATTTTACCCTGACGAATATCTTCAATAATTTCTGCTGGTGTATTCAGTTGCATACTTCACCTCAGGCCCCGGGCCTTACTGCGTTATAAAAAACCACGTTGTTGCAATAAATCCATAGTCACGCCTTTACTGCCAGCCCCTTCCCGGCCCTGCAGCAAACGTTCTAAATAACGCGCTATTAAATCCACTTCCAGATGCACCTGACTGCCTGCTTTAAGGCTCATCAAAGTGGTTTCCCGTGCCGTATGAGGCACTATGGTTAAACGAAAAGCGCTAGCACTTAATTCATTGACGGTCAGGCTGATGCCATCCACCGTAATAGAGCCTTTTTCAGCTATGTAATGCGCTAAGTCTTTTGGCATTTTTATCCAGACTTGCCAGGCTTCGCCAAACTTCTCAATTTTTTCAACACTGCTGATACCATCTACATGGCCGCTGACCAGATGTCCGCCTAAGCGCCCAGTCGCCAGCAAGGCTTTTTCCAGGTTCAGTAACTGCCCTGATTTGTACTGGCCAAATAAAGTCCGTTTAACAGTTTCGCCTGACACATCGGCATTAAAACTTTTGCCATCTAATGCTGTGACGGTCAAACAGACGCCATTACTGGCAATGCTATCGCCAAGTTTGACATCAGAAAAGTCCAGACTGTCGGATCCAATGGTCAGCTTTAAATCCACACCTGACGCTTTAATGGCGATCACCCGACCCGTCGCTTCGATTATTCCGGTAAACATGGCTCTAACCTTGCTGTTAATTTTAAATCAGGCCCCAGTGTCTCGACTGAAGTCCATACAAAATGCTGAGCCTCACAAAGCTCACTGTAATTTGGTAACTGCAACATGGCCTTGGCTTTATCACCTAACAACACAGGCGCCTGATAAACAATAAGTTCATCCACTAACCCTGCCTGCCACAATGACCCAGCCAGCATAGCGCCAGCTTCAACCCACAGGTCATTGATGTTTTCCGCTGCTAGTACAGGCATTAATTCATTTAAATTCAGTCCTGACTCATCGGCATCGAGCCCAATAAAACGCACTTGTGGATGTTCAAATGCCGGTTTGAAATGCTTGTCATGCACCAGCACTATGGGGCCATTTTGCGAAAACAAAAGCTCCTGGCCTGTTAATTTAAGGCTGCGGTCCAAAATAACCCGTATTGGCTGACGCACAGAGCCATCGTCCAAAGACGCTATGGCCAGGCCTTCAGAGCGCACTGTTAAACGGGCATTGTCAGCAAGCACAGTAGTAGCTGTCGATAAAATGGCATGAGCTTGAGCTCGCATCAGCTGCACGTCAGATCGGGACTCTGCCGAGCTTATCCATTGGCTTTTGCCATTGGCAAGCGCAATGCGCCCATCCAGACTGGTGGCAAGTTTAAGCCGGATATAAGGTTTTTGCCGCTCCATCCGGCTTAAAAAGCCTGGATTTAATGCTCGGGCTTGCCCTTCAAGCAAACCAACCTTCACGTCTATGCCTGCATCTTGCAAAATTTGAATACCACGCCCAGCCACTAAAGGATTAGGATCCAGCATAGCTACTATCACTTTTTTCACACCAGCGTTTACCAGCGCCAAAGCACAAGGGCCAGTGCGGCCATAATGACTGCAAGGCTCTAAGGTGACATAACAGATTGCACCTAAAGCAAGATGTTCAGCTTGACGTAAAGCAAACACCTCAGCATGTGGACCACCGGCCTGACGATGGTAACCTTCACCTACTATCTCGCCATCGCGGACTATGACAGAGCCGACATTTGGGTTAGGTGCTGTGGTAAAACGGCCTTGCTGGGCAAGCTCAATAGCGCGTGCCATATAATGATGATCGAGTTCAGTAAAACTCACTTAGTTGTCTCCAAGCCGGGCAATTTCTTCGCCAAACTCACGGATATCTTTAAAGGAGCGGTAGACGGATGCAAAACGCACGTACGCCACTTTATCCAGTTTCACCAGCTCATCCATAATCAACGTACCCAGCATTTGGCTTGGCACTTCGCGCTCGCCCGTGGCGCGTAATAAGCTTTCCACTTTGCTGATCAGAGATTCAATCTGCTCTGTAGGGACAGGACGTTTTTCCAGTGAACGCATCACGCCACTGCGCAACTTGGCTTCGTTATAAGGCTCGCGGGAGCCATCGCGTTTTACAATACGGGGCATCACCAGTTCGGCAGCCTCAAAGGTGGTAAAACGTTCATGACAGGCGCCACATTCACGTCGTCTTTTTACTTGAGATCCATCCGCTACTAAGCGGGAGTCTATAACTTTGGTATCGTCGGCACGACAAAAAGGACAAAACACGGAATTTCTCCGAAAAAAATGGCCGCATTAAGCGGCCATCATAACACTCTATCTTTGCTCAGTCATAGCTGGCAATCAGGCATAAACCGGTAAACGGCCACAAACTTCAGACACCTGTGCACGTACTTTATCAATGACGCCAGCGTCACCGCGGCTGTCCAGCACGTCACAGATCAGGCTTGCAACCAAACGGGCTTCAGCTTCCTTGAAACCACGACGGGTAATAGCAGGAGTACCGATACGTAAACCGCTGGTGACAAATGGCGAACGTGGGTCATTTGGCACTGAGTTTTTATTCACAGTGATATGAGCCAGACCTAACCAGGCGTCAGCTTCTTTACCCGTGATGTTTTTGTCGATTAAATCCATCAGGAATAAGTGGTTTTGCGTGCCACCAGATACAATTTTGTAGCCACGTTTGATCATTTCATCACACATTGCCACAGCGTTTTTCAGCACTTGTTGCTGATAGACTTTAAATTCCGGCTCTAAAGCTTCTTTGAAAGCGACAGCTTTCGCAGCAATAACGTGCATCAAAGGACCACCCTGGCCACCAGGGAAAACGGCAGAGTTGAATTTCTTTTCAAGTTCTTCGTTTTTACGGGCCAGAATTAAACCGCCACGAGGACCGGCTAAGGTTTTGTGAGTAGTAGTCGTTACCACGTCAGCAATTGGCACAGGGTTTGGATACAAACCTGCAGCCACTAAACCAGCAACGTGAGCCATGTCCACCATCAGGTAGGCACCCACTTTGTCGGCGATTTCACGGAATTTCTGCCAGTCGATAATGCCTGAATAGGCTGAGAAACCAGCGATGATCAGTTTAGGTTTGTGTTCCAAAGCTAAAGCTTCAGCCTGAGCGTAATCAATGACACCTGTTTCCGGGTGCAGGCCGTATTGCACAGAATTGTACAACTTACCTGAAGAGCTGACGGTAGCACCGTGAGTCAAGTGACCACCGTGTGCCAGACTCATACCTAAAATGGTATCGCCTGCGTTTAATAAAGCTAAAAATACTGCAGAGTTAGCCTGCGAGCCTGAGTGAGGTTGCACGTTTGCGTAATCGGCACCAAACAATTCTTTCGCACGGGCGATAGCTAAATCTTCAGCCACGTCCACGTACTCACAACCACCGTAATAACGTTTATGCGGGTAACCTTCAGCATATTTGTTCGTTAACTGAGAACCCTGAGCCTGCAACACGCGTGGGCTGGCATAGTTTTCAGAAGCGATCAGCTCGATGTGATCTTCCTGACGTTGGGTTTCGTTGGTAATGGATTGCCATAATTCCGGATCAAAATCGGCAATGTTCATTTCGCGCTTTAACATGCTTGCTCCCAGGTGGCCAAAAGGGCCAGGCTATTTACAAAAAAACTGCGCGCATTCTACATGGAATCCGCTAAATATGCAGCTATAAAGTAGCCGTCTAAACTTCTAAAACCCACTTTCAGATGGGTGGTCGGTGGAGTAATAGTATTAACTGTAAATAAAACCAGTGTCTGGCTTTACAAAAAGCCAAAACTGGTCAATTATACAACTGTATAAACCAACAGTGCTTTGTAAATGAAAAAAATCATTCATATCGACATGGACTGTTTTTTCGCTGCGGTAGAAATGCGGGACAGGCCAGATTGGCGCAACATTCCTTTAGCTATAGGCGGCAGCCGCAGCGAACGGGGTGTGATCAGCACCTGTAACTACCCTGCCCGTGTGTATGGCGTGCGTTCTGCCATGCCTACAGGACAAGCCTTAAAGCTCTGTCCTCACCTGTTGTTATTACCCGGCAATATGGAAAAATACAAAGCAGCCAGCTTACAAATTCAGGCTATTTTCCATCGATATACCGATAAAGTAGAACCTTTATCCTTGGATGAAGCCTACTTAGATGTCAGCGACAGCACCTTATTCTCTGGCAGCGCAACCCGCATTGCCGAAGAAATTCGTCGGGTGATTTTTGCCGAAACAGGTTTAACAGCATCTGCCGGTGTGGCACCGAACAAATTTCTTGCCAAAATTGCCAGTGATGAAAATAAACCTGATGGTTTATTTGTTTTACCGCCTGAAAAAGTAAGCGACTTCGTCAAATTTCTGCCTTTGCAGAAAATCCCTGGTGTGGGAAAAAAGACTGCTGAGCGACTGGCAACCTTAGGTTTCTATAAATGCGTCGATATTCAAAATGCACCTTTGCATACGCTGGTGAAGCACTTCGGTAGTTTTGCTGAAACCTTGATAGAACGTAGTTTTGGCCGTGATGGCCGTGATGTACAAAACGATTATCCACGTAAATCTGTCGCTGTTGAACACACCTATACTGAAGATTTACCGGATCTGGATGCCGGCCAACAAAGTTTATCTGAGCTGTTACCTAAACTGCGGCGCCGTATTGAGCGCTGTGAAGCAACAGCTCATATTCAGAAAATAGGCATTAAACTGAAATTTGCTGATTTTCAGCAAACCACAGTAGAGAAACAACAACCCGAATTGGATATGGCCAGCTTAAAGCAGTTATTAGAGCAAGCCTGGCACAGAGGTCATGGTAAAAAAGTACGGCTGGTGGGCATTCATGTGGGATTAAAAGCGCAGGAAGCTCAGGCTCAGTTATCATTAGAGCTTTGATATCAAGATAAATAAAATCAAAGAAAAATATCTAATTAACTAGTTAAAACAGTAAGGTACAAAACAAGAACGTTGAATTTCAGGCATAAAAAAAGCCAACTTAAAGTTGGCTCTTTTTCAGAAAACTATTAACCGGTAACAGTTACGTTCTCAGCCTGAGGACCTTTTTGGCCTTCAGTAACTTCGAAAGTTACGCGTTGACCTTCAACTAAAGTTCTGCGGCCTGTGCCATTGATAGCGCGGAAATGTACGAATACGTCTTTGCCGCCTTCACGCTCGATGAAACCAAAACCTTTATCTTCGTTGAACCACTTAACGGTACCGGAAATTAATTGTGACATAACATTCTCTTACTTTAACTAAATTTGCCAATTGTTTGGCGACTTAAATATTACCGGCCGTGTTCGAGCTAGTACATATTACGACCCCATTATCAGTGAACCCGACAAAGTGGTCAATAGCTATTACTGTTCCGACAGAAAAATAGTTTTTCTGGTTTTGGCCGTTCCAGTTACTCTAAATAATTCTTCAGCCAAAACAATTGCTTGCAATAAAAACTGTCGAACAAATCTACAAAGTAACGACCTGAGTGTAGCACTATTTTCCGAATAAAAAACATACTACTGTAAATTATTTGATCTTTTTCTTTACTGGCGTCATACCATCATCGCCAGCCTGATAAAAATTAGGTTTTGGCGCGACCTTTACTTTAGTCGTTGTATCTGTTGATTTTGCTTTGGCTTTTCTGACTACAGGTTTCGTTTTCTTCACAGCTTTCACAGGTGCATGTAAATCCACACCTTTAAATTTTGCTGGTAAAGACTCCACTTTCTCCATAGGTAAAGGACGGCGTAAGAAGCTTTCAATCGCACAAAAAGCAACCCAGTCTTTTGGACCCACTAAAGAAATCGCAATACCTTTAGCTCCAGCTCTGCCGGTACGACCTATACGATGCACATACTCTTCTGCATGTTTAGGTAAATCAAAGTTCACCACATGGCTGACTTGTAATAAATCCAGACCGCGGGATGCGACATCAGTCGTCACCAACACCTGATGTTTATTGGCGGAAAAGCCCTGCATCACAGCGTTACGCTGACCTTGAGTTAACTTGCCACTTAAACCTACAGCCGGATAACCTAAAGAGTCACATAGTTTGGCCAGACGATCGGTATCTTCACGGGTCGCCGTAAAAATAATCAGCTGACTGATTTGTTCCTGCTTGAGCAAATAAGCCAGTAAAGCCTCTTTATGAGACAAATGATCGGCGAAATAACAACGCTGTTCTATATCTTCATGCTGTTGATAAGAAGCGCCCACTGAAACTCTGTGTGGCGATTTTAACAACGACATCGCCAGTTCATTCACTTCGGCGTGATCTAAAGTGGCTGAGAACATCAATGTTTGGCGCAGGCGGTGATCCGCAGCTCTATTGATTTCATTCAGTTGTGGCATAAAGCCTAAATCCAGCATCCGATCTGCTTCATCTAAAATCAGCATTTCCAGACCCTGAATAAAAAATGTTTTGTGCTGCAGGTGATCAATAAAACGACCCGGCGTTGCCACTATGATAGTCGGCTGACGTTTCAGGATTTTTTCCTGCTCGTTAAAGTTCTCACCACCCACTATTAAAGCACTGGTTAACGGCGTATTGGCGACAAACAAACGTAATTTGGCATAGACCTGATGGGCAAGCTCACGGGTCGGTACCAGAATCAGAGCACGGGCATCTTGTTTGGATAACGGTCTGCTGCGTAACAAGCGTTGCATCATCGGCAGCAAGTAAGCCAGAGTTTTTCCTGAACCGGTTTGCGAAGAAACCATTAAGTCTTTGCCCGTCATAGCGGCAGGCACAGCCTCCTGCTGAATTGGCGTTGGTTTCGCAAAGCCAAGGTGCTGGATAGAACGGACTAAACGAGGGTCTAACGCAAGATCGTGAAATAACAAGATAAGGTCCCGGACAAATTCAATAAAAGTGCCTTATCATAACGCATTTTTAGCATAGGCGGTTAGTCTGCCCTTCTGCTCTTTGCAGCGCAGCCGGAACATGAAACAATAACGACATCTGATCGACAGGACCTTTTTATGAGTAAATCACTGCAAGAACAATTACTCAAAGCCGGTTTAGGCAATGAGAAAAAGCTAAAAGCTATTAAAAAAGAAAAGCATAAAGAACGAGTGCAAGCCGGGAAAAATGGCACAGTCGTCAATGAAGCTTCGGTGCTCGCCGAACAAGCCAGACAGCAGCAATTGCAGCGCGATCAGGAATTAAATCGCCAGCGCAAAGCCGAACAGGATAAAAAAGCACTGGCAGCTCAGGTCAAACAACTGGTTGAGCTCAATACCATTACTCATAAAGGTGAAACCGCCTTTAACTTCACCGACGGCAATGTTGTAAAACGTTTATATGTCAGTAACCGTATCCATGCTGAATTAACTAAAGGCCAGGCGGCCATCGCAAAACTTGCTGAACAGTATTATGTGATCCCGGTGAAAGTGGCGGAGAAAATCCAGCAGCGTTTAGCTGAAACTATCATAGTGCTGCATAACACAGGTCAAAGCGCCGAAGTGCAGGCGGAAGATGATCCGTACGCCGCCTATCAAATTCCGGATGATTTAATGTGGTAACTTTAGTTGAAATCAAAGCTGGCCTTGAGCTTGATCTGGATGAACTGGAATTCAGTTTTATCCGGGCTCAGGGCAGTGGCGGCCAGCATGTCAACAAAGTGTCGACTGCGGTGCAGCTGCGTTTTGATATAGAGCGCAGCAGTTTGCCGGATGAATTTAAACAAAAACTGTTGCAGTATCCGGACGACCGAATCAGCAAAAGTGGTGTTATTGTCATTAAAGCTCAGGCCCACCGCAGCCAGGATATGAATAAAGAAGATGCAGTTGCAAAATTGATGCAACTGTTGCAATCAGCCAGTTTTGAAGCGAAAAAAAGACGCGCCACAAAGCCCACTTTTGGTGCCCGCATGGACAGGCTAAAAGAGAAAACTCAGCACAAAGAACGAAAAAAACTGCGTGGCAAAGTCGGCTCTTTTGATTAATCAGATCTATTACTCCAGAGGTTTTAAGCAGTGATCCGTATTTTTAGTGTTCTAACTTTATTCCTGCTAAGCAGTTCTGTGATCGCCGATGGCGTATGGAAAGTCAGCAAAGGTAAACAACATTTTTATCTGGCTGGTTCCATTCATATGCTCAGTGTTAAAGATTATCCTTTACCTGCAGAGTACATGCAGGCCCTGACACACAGCGATAGTCTCGTGCTGGAAACAGATTTAGAGCAGTTATCCAGTCCAGCGGGCATTCAGCAGATGATCGCTTCAAACTCCTACCCTTCCGGCGAAAATTTGCTGCAACAACTGTCACAACCTTTAGCAAAGCAACTGGCCGAGTATTGCAAAAAACATAACATTCCCCTTGAGCAGATCGCCCGTTTTAAACCCGCTTTTGCCGCTGTGATGCTGACCACCACTCAACTACAAGCCCAGGGCGCAACAGCTCCCGGAGTAGACGCCTACTTGCAAGAGGAAGCAAAAAAAGCCGGAAAAAAAGTGACAGGTCTTGAAACTATGCAGCAGCATCTGGCTGTGCTGACCGAACTGAATAATAGCGGTGCTGAAACTTTGATTAAGAGCACCATGGAAGACCTGACGGACAGCAGTGAAGACTTCGATGCGATGCGAAAAGCCTGGCGCAGTGGCGATTTGCAGCAACTTGAACATTTATACCTGGATGACTTAAAAAATTATCCGGCGGTTTACCAGACTCTGATTGTCAAAAGAAACAATGCCTGGATAAAACAACTGGTTACCGCGAAATACGAGAGTCCGTTTTTTGTTGTAGTTGGTGCTTTGCATCTCGCAGGGGAGCAAGGCTTGATCCCGCAATTAAAACAACAGGGTTATCAAGTTACAGCATTAGCAGGCCAGTTATGAAACATGCTCCCTATCAGTTAAGCCCCGTCACACCAGAACAATCAGCTTATCTGCACAACTGGTTTGACTCACAACAACAGCTGGATCAGTGGGGTGGTGAAGGTTTCCAGTTTCCAATCAGAGCCTTACAATTTTTGCAGCAGCTGTATTTACCAGGAACTCAAAGTTACTGGTTGTATCAACACAGACAACGTGTTGCATTCGGCCAGCTTTGTGATCGTTTTGAATGCAATCATCTGGCACGTTTGTTGGTGCATCCACAAAGCAGAGGACAGGGTCATAGTAAAACTCTGATTAAAGGACTGATAGCGCAAGGCCTGCAACAGTATCCACAACGGGATTTTTCGTTGTTTGTCTACCGCAAAAACCTCATTGCGGTGCAGTGTTATCAACAGCTGGGTTTTAGTGAAGCCGAGCAGCCTGGTGAATCAGATCCGCTGCTGTATTTTCTGAAACTGAATAACAAACAAGCCAGACAACTATTAAAGGATCATCAGGATGCCAATCTGGGTTGATGCAGATTCCTGCCCCAAAGTATTAAAAGAGATGTTGTTTAAGGCTGCAGAACGAAGACAAATCCCTTTATATCTGATCGCCAATCACAGCTTACAAATTCCTCGCAGCCCTTATATCAGAGCTGTACAGGTAGAACAGGGTTTTGATGTGGCAGACCGTTACATCGAAGAACGTATAAGCTCTGGTGATTTACTGATCAGCAACGATATTCCACTGGCCGCCGCTGTTGTTGCCAAAGGTGCACTTTGCATCACCAGCAAAGGCCGTTTGCTAACGCCCGACAATATCAGCGACCGACTGACTATGCGTAATCTGCAGGAAGAACTGCGCAGCAGTGGTGTGCAGCTATCAGGCCCTGCGCCTCTGGGCCAGCAAGATAAACAACAGTTCGCCAATCAGCTGGATCAGTGGCTGCAAAAGCAGGTAAAAAGCGGGTAAACAACGCTGTTAATCGTGATACAGCCCTTGCCTGGCACTGATGCCTTTGACTGCAGTTTGAAAGGCCGGAGCCCGTTGCCACTTCGGCCGGATTGGAGTTAATGGCAATACCCTTTTACGGGCAACCAGCAGATACGAAGCACCAAAATACCCCAGATAAGTTTCACACCATTTCTGCCAGCGGCTCTCTGGTTTGTGCTGCCCCAGTAAACTAGACCAAAAAAAACGCTGCTCGTACATCACTTCAAAACCCAATAAGTGCAACCAGTCTTTGACACGGGACGGGGTAAAAAACCGTCCGGCCCATGGCAATTGCTGTTTCACTCCAGGCCAGAGTTTCATTAAGCCTGCACTGCTAATCGGATTGTAGCCACTTAACAACAGATAGCCGTCAGGCATCAGCACACGATGGGCTTCGCGGACTATGTGGTGTGGGTCCGGATAAAACTCCAGACAATGCGCCAATAATACTGCATCAATGGAAAGCTCTAAAAAAGGTAAAGCATCAGGGTCTGCCACAACAGAAGCTTGCTCTTGTTGCTCATTTAAATTGATTTGATGTTTGATATTGCATGCTGAGGTATCTAATGCACTGCTTAAACTGCCAACTTTGAGCAGATGATAACCAAAAATTTTTGGCCACCACTGACTCAGTTGCTGCTCTATGGCTTTGGCCATCAGTTCCCCTTGCGGCAATTGCTGCCACTGTCGGGGTATTGTTGTACTGTGGTAACTTAAAGCGGGTTTCATCCGGTACACTACACCTTATCAGAACATCAGCCATGGAAATTATTTATGCCAGATATTACCGCCATAGCGGCTTTTAAGGATAACTACATTTGGTGCCTGCGCCAAGCAAAGTTGGCCTTGATCGTGGATCCAGGTGATGCCACAGTAGTCCAGCACTATCTGCAACAACAGCAACTGCAATTAGCTGTGATCCTGATCACCCATCATCATCCGGACCATACGGGTGGTATTAAAGAGCTAAAACAACGCTGGCCTGATGTCAGGGTGTACGCGCCTGCTTTAGAACAAGACAAAATCCCTTATGCAGATGTCTGGTTAAAGGACCACGATCAGGTTGAACTGGTCGATTTCAATTTAACTTTTCAGGTGATGCAACTTCCTGGTCATACCTTAGGTCATATAGCCTACTATTCAGCGCCCGTTCTGTTTTGTGGTGATACGTTGTTTAATGCAGGTTGTGGTCGTTTATTTGAAGGCACCGCAGCGCAGATGTGGCAGAGCTTGTCACGTATTCTGACGTTACCGGACCAAACTTTAATTTACGCCACCCACGAATATACTTTGGCCAATCTGGAGTTTGCTCGCTGGGCAGATCCGGACAATACAGAATTGGCCGACTACCAACACTGGTGTCAACAGCAACGGGAACAGCAGCGACCTACCCTGCCAACGCCTCTTGCTATGCAACGACAAATTAACCCATTTTTAAGGGCTGAAGATATCGGTTTGCAACACCGCTGGCAACAACACAATGCAGTGGATCTATTCACTGCGTTACGATCCGCCAAAGATCGATTTTGATTTGCAACCTTGCTTTTGAAGGCTGAGCAGGTAACATAAGGCGGATTTTTTGATTTTGGAAAAAGCGAATGCTGAAAAAATTATCTGTCGCGGTAGCGGCTGCACTACTGGCCAGTTGTGCCGTTCCAACCTCACAGCATAAAACAGCAGGTTCTGCTGATGGACAATATGAAACGTCAGATGCTCCTATTCAGGACAAAGCCGCAACAGCGCAACAGGTCGCTAATGCCCTGCTGAAACATAACTCGCCGTTGCAACCCGACGCGAAGTTGGCGCAGTACGATAATTTATGGCAACGTATCGCTGACCAAATGACCTTAACTGTGCCGGATAATGACGATATAGAAAGCCAAAAGCGGTTTTTTATCCGTAATCAAAAATTGCTGAAAACAGCTTCCGAAAACGCAGCACCTTTTTTGTATCACATCGTCACCGAGCTCGAACGGCGCAATATGCCGCTTGAACTGGCACTGCTGCCTATAGTTGAAAGTACCTATAACCCTAAAGCAGGTTCCTTTTCAGGAGTGCTGGGTATATGGCAATTTAGCGCTGGTACAGGCCGCAATTTTGGTCTAAAGCAAAACGCCTGGTATGACGGTCGCCGTGATGTGATTGAATCCAGCCGCGCAGCTATGGACTATCTGCAGTATCTATACAGCAATGTTGATCAGGATTGGCTCAGTGCAGTTGCTGCTTTTAACGCAGGTGAAGGCCGGGTTTTTAAAGCCATTGAGCGCAATAGATACAGAGGAAAACCAACCGACTTTTGGTCGTTGAATCTGCCCAAACAAAATACCAGCTATATTCCCAAATTACTGGCGCTGGCGGAACTGCTGAAAAATAGCGAAAAGTACGCGATTCCTATGCCAGTTCTTGCCAACCAGCCACAAACCAAAGTGATCCAAATCAACAGAGGTTTGGATTTAAACAAAGCAGCAGACTTATTAAACCTGAGTGTTGCTGAGCTCAGACGCCTGAATCCGGGTTTTAAAAGTACAACGGTTCCAAGTGCCAGTTATCAGTTAGTCGTGCCTTTTGGCAGTGCCGAAGACATAGACCAGCAGTTGGCTGCATTGCCTAAAGTGAAAGTAGCTCCTGTTGCGTCAACCGGCCGCTATAAAGTGAAATCCGGTGATAGCTTAAGTAAGATTGCAGCCGCGCATAAAACTTCAGTCAAAGCCATACAGCAAGCCAATCAGTTAAGTAATAGTCAGTTAAAAATAGGCCAACAGCTGATTATCCCAGGTCTGGCGCAATCTGCAGAACCTTCAGCAGTCGCAAGCTCAGGCAAAAAAGCTACCTCTGGAGCCCAAACTTATACAGTCAAAAGTGGCGATAGTGTATGGGAGATAAGCCAGAAACTTAAGGTCAGTAGTGAACAGCTAAAGAAATGGAACAAACTGAACGCAAAAACCCAGTTAAAGCCAGGTCAGACTCTGACTTACTACAAAACGTCAGAACCACAAGCAAACTCTGTAGCAAAAACCATGACCTACAAAGTGAAATCCGGCGACTCTTTAGCCAGCATTGCGCAACGATTTAAAGTAAAAGTTGCTGATATTGTGAAATGGAATAATATTAAAGCAAATAAGTACTTACAGCCCGGACAAGAACTCACCTTGTATCTGGCGAGCTGACAGGCTGAAGTCGCAAATGGGGTTTGAGGTGTTGTATGGTTAAAACGAGCCTGATGTTGCTCTTTTTGCTATGGGTTCCTGGCACATGGGCCTATTTCACTGTGCCCGGGCAAGGCCAACTTATATTGCTGGATGGGACCAAACAAAGTCTGCAATTTGGCTTTTCCTTTAAACAACAAAATGGGACTGAAGTATTTCAAGCTGGTATTCAGGAAGTTGAAGTTGCTGAATTGCCTGATAAATATACTCTTGCTCTGGTACTGCATCAGGACGAACAAATTTGGGTAACAGACTGGATCAATAAACCCTTACAGGGTTTTGAGTGGACGCTTGGCAAACACAGCTTTAAATTGCGTAAAAACACCGACCCAAAATACAAAGACAAAGCACGTGGTGGTTATGTGCTGATGTTTGATGATACGCCGTACTTTTTCCACAAAAATATGGCGCAAATCAAGTTTTACTTTAACAAAGACGGAGTCAGTGAAGTACGTATAGAAGGTATGTTTACGCCCGGACGTTAAGCATTCTCAGCTGTAGACTACTCTTCTTTTTGTAACTGTAGCCTGGGAACAATGCCCCAGACTAAACAAAGCGTCGGTGCCAGCCAGTGAAACCACCAATGCCAGTCCATGGTCCGGCCTTGAGTCAGTAAGTAGAAACTCACAAGCACCTGAGTCAGTAACCCCAAAGTTCCTACATAAAAAAGCACAGCATTGACAGGCTTTTTGGGCAGCTTCAACATACTTTAGATCCCACTACTTTAACTTGCACCAGATTAGCAAAAACGCCAGACTGATGCGACTTAAACCGCATCAGGTTGTTGCTCAGGCGCAGCTTTTTGAAACGCATCCAGTTCATTGCAGCGCTGATAAATAGAGCTGATTAATGGATAATCCGTCATATCCAGTTGAAAACGTAAGGCATTATACACTTGTGGTACTAAACACAGATCGGCCACTGTCACCGCATTGCCAAAGCAATAACGCCCTGCCGTTAACTGCAACCTTTTTTCCAGCGCATTAAAACCTATTGCCAGCCAGTGTTTAATCCACTGCATTTTTTGCGCTTCGGACAACGCCAGCGGCCCGGTCAGATATTGCAACACCCGCAAGTTATTCAAAGGGTGAATATCGCAGGCGATATCCAACGCAAAAGCCATCACTGCGGCTTTCTGCGCAGGTTCTTTAGGATATAAAGGTGCTTGCGGGTAACAGTCTTCCAGATACTGAATAATGGCCAGAGATTGGTTCAGACTCAGCTCACCATCCTCCAGAGTTGGCACCAGTTCTGATGGATTTAGCAGCTGATAATCGGCACTGTGCTGCTCTCCGCCATTATTGACCAGATGCACAGGACAATGTTCTGCCTGTAACCCTTTTAGATTCAATGCAATACGCACTCTGTAGGCGGCGCTTGAGCGCCAATAACCATGTAATTTCATTATTGAATATCCCTTTGAAGCAGATACAAAAAAGCCAGTCGGCCCTTTTAAGGTCAAACGACTGGCCTTTTTAATCTAACTAAATTAAGCGCCGTATTTCACGACTTTTTGCTCAATAGCACCAAAGATAGATTGGCCCGCTTTATCCAGCATTTCAATACGAATGCTATCACCAAACTTCATAAAGGAGGTTTCAGGTGCGCCATCACGTATGGTTTCAATCATACGGATTTCAGCGATGCAGCTATAGCCTAAACCCCCTTCATCAATCGAAGTTCCATAGTCAGTGCCTTGTTTATTCGACACTGTGCCAGAACCTATCACAGCACCAGCACCTAAGTTACGGGTTTTAGCGGCATGAGCTACCAACTGACCAAAATCAAAGGTCATATCGACACCGGCATTAGGTTTGCCAAACAACTTACCGTTTAAATGCGACACTAAAGGCAAATGCAGCTTCGCATCCTGCCAGTCACTGCCTAATTCATCCGGTGTTACAGCCACAGGGCTAAAAGCAGACGCAGGTTTTGATTGAAAGAAACCAAAGCCCTTCGCCAGTTCATTTGGAATTAAACCCCGTAACGACACGTCGTTCACCAACATCACCAGACGGATTTTATGCCGGGCTTCTTCAGCGCTGATGGCCATTGGCACGTCATCAGTGATCACTGCGACTTCACCTTCAAAGTCGATGCCGTAGTCTTCGCTGACCACTTCAATCTGATCGCGTGGACCAATAAAATCATCAGAACCGCCCTGATACATTAAAGGATCAGTCCAAAAGCTTGGCGGCATTTCAGAGTTACGGGCACGACGCACCAGCTCGACATGATTGACATAAGCACTGCCATCCGCCCATTGATAAGCGCGTGGTAAAGGCGATTCACACTGTGCCTGATCAAAGGCTTGTTCGCCTTGCACAGAGCCACTGTTCAGCGCCTGATAGACTTCAGACAGCTGCGGAGCAGCAACAGACCAGTGATCCAGCGCCTGTTGCATAGTGGCCACAATAGCTGGCACTGCCATACAACGGGATAAATCACGGCTGACCACCACTAACTGGCCATCACGCTGGCCGTTTTTCAAACTTGCTAACTTCATTTTTAATCCTTACAGAGCCGCCGGTTTGATTTTCCAGCTATTCACATAGTCCGGGTTTTCAGTGGCTAAAGCCGCGTCGCCCACATAAAGCGCATCGCGGGTATCCAGCATAACGGCCACTTCATCGGTAAATTTCTTTTTGTACTCACGACCTGCCGCAAAGGCTTTAGGATGGGGACCGTGGGTAAAACCTGCAGGGTGAAAAGTCACCATGCCACGTTCAATATTGTCGCGGCTAAAGAAATCGCCTGCATGGTAAAACAGCACTTCGTCGTAATCATCATTGTTATGGTAAAACGGTACTTTAAGCGCGCCCGGATCGCTTTCAATGGGACGAGGTACAAAAGTACAAACCACAAAACGCTGAGCGACAAAAGTGGTGTGCGCAGACGGCGGTAAGTGATATCTGTGGCTCATTAAAGGCCGGATATCACGCCAGTTAATCCGCATCACCGCCAAATCACCGTGCCAGCCAATCGCATCCAGTGGATTGTATGGGTACGTGATTTGAGATACCTGATCGTGACGTTTCACCTGCACCTTGCTTTGCTGTTCGCTGTACTGAGCTTTGAAAGCCTCATCTATTTTTGGTGTGTCGATCATCGCTGCATCAAAAATGGCGTGATTGCCGACTAAACCTTTTTCCGGTAACTGGAAAGAATCATTGGTCGCTTCAATCATCAACAAAAACAGCGGCTCTGTGACCTCTAAACGCCACATAGTGGAACGTGGGATCACCACATAATCACCATCGCGTAAGGTCAAATGACCATAGTCACAATAAAGCTCGGCCGCACCTTCGTGCACAAACAACAACTCGTCACCGTCAGCATTACGCACCAGATAATCCATTGACTCTGTTAAACGCCAGGTGCGCATTTTTACGTGCGCATTGTGCAATAAAGTCGGGACTTGCCATGGCGACACGTTTTGATTACCGGCTATGTCGTTAAAGTTATACAAACGTGGTTTTAACGGCCCTTCCCAGTCACTCCAGCCTGTTGGGGCATGGGTGTGATGGAAATGGGTCGCTGGGCCAAAGAAGCCACTGCGGCCCACTTCACGCTCATAAATGGCTCTGTCTGGAAAATCAGCATGAGCCTGACGGGAAACTTCGCCTTCTTTTAGCGGAAAAGACGCCCATTTACGCATAATTAAATAACTCCGCGACGGATTTGATCTTCTTCAATGGATTCAAACAGAGCTTTGAAGTTACCTTCACCAAAACCTTCATTGCCTTTACGCTGAATGATTTCAAAGAATACAGGGCCAATCACAGTTTGGGTGAAGATCTGCAATAAAATACCGTCTTTCATTGGTGCACCGTCGATCAGAATACGTAACTCTTTCAACTGGTCCAGATCTTCAGTGTGACCTTCAACCCGGGCATTAACACGTTCGTAGTAGGTATCTGGGGTTGGCATAAAGTCCATGCCGCGCTGACGTAAAGTGCGGACTGTTTCGTAGATATCGTCCGTGGTCAGAGCGATATGCTGAATGCCTTCACCTTTGTATTCACGGATAAATTCTTCAATCTGAGATTTATCATCAGAAGATTCGTTGATTGGAATACGGATTTTGCCACAAGGAGCTGTCATCGCTTTAGAGACCAGACCTGTCAGCTTGCCTTCGATATCAAAATAACGGATTTCACGGAAGTTACCGATACGCTCATAAAAACCAGCCCACAGAGCCATATTGCCACGACGGACGTTGTGCGTCAGGTGATCGATGACTTCTAAACCGACCTGGTTTTTCGCCATTTCAGCCTGCCAGTTATCATGGAATTTGAAATCAACGTCGTAGACAGAATTTTGACCATAACGGTCAACAAAATACAGCAGGCTGCTACCAATGCCATACACAGCAGGGATATTCAGCTCCATAGGGCCCACCTGATTCTGATAGGCTTTAGCGCCATTAGCGACGGCATGTTTTAAGGCTTCGGCAGCATCTTTGACACGAAAGGCCATAGCACAAACGCTTGGGCCATGTTCGGCAGCAAATTGTTCAGCCTGAGAATTTGGCTGACCGTTCACAATAAAATTCACATCACCTTGTTTGTACAACCAGGCTTCTTTAGAGCGGTGTTTGGCAACTTCAGTAAAACCTAACGATTTAAACAGTTGTTTCAGGTCTGCAATGCCCTGTTCTGTCGCCGCAGTATATTCAACAAATTCAAAACCATCGGTGCCCAAAGGGTTAATAGGGTCAAACATAAGAGTGTCTCCAGACAAAATAAGGCAAGTTTGTGCTTATCTTGCGCTTGCCGGAAAAAAATGGAAGAGAGGGTCAACGGATGGCTGAATTGCGATAAAAGCTCGATTTTGTACAGATTAACTGACAAAAACGCATCTTTGCTTAAATAAGAACCAAAAAGGCCCTAAAACCAAGTTTAGAGCCTTCCATTTGTAGAGCAAATCACACAAAGCGTATCTAAATTTTTACGCTCTTGCGGTTAATGCCATATTCACGCAGTTTATTGGCCACAGCTGTGTGACTTAAACCGAGTTTTTTCGCCAATTGGCGCGAACTTGGATAAGCCGGATAGAGTTTTCGAAGTAAATCCGCTTCAAAATTTCGCACCGCTTCATCCAAAGTGCCGTCAAAGTCTTTTTCCAGATAACCAAAGTCGCTGGTATAACTTGGCAGCTGCATATGCTCTTTATCCAGCTCATAACCTTCGAGCAAAGTCACAGCGCGGTACAAGGCATTTTCCAGCTGACGCACATTACCGGGCCATGGGTAATGCTGCAGAAAATGTGCGCAGGAGTCGGTCATTTTTGGTGCTTTGCGGCCTAAACGGGCAGCAAAGCGGGCAATGAAAAATTCAGCCAAAGGCACAACATCCTGTTTACGCTCACGCAGTGGCGGCAGGTTGAGTGTCAGCACATTTAAACGGTAGAACAAGTCTTCACGGAATTTACCTTCCTGCACCATGGCGGGTAAGTCTTTTTGCGTGGTACAAATCACCCGCACGTCGACTTTCACTTCGTTTTCATCGCCGACACGACGGAAACTGCCATCCTGCAAAAAGCGAATCAGCTTAGTTTGCAGCTCACGCGACATCTCGCCGACTTCATCAAGGAAGACAGTGCCTTTATTAGCTTGTTCAAAAATACCTTTTTTCGCTTCACTGGCACCAGGGAAAGCATTGGGGCCATGACCAAAAAGCTCAGACTCAGCCACTAAATCCGGCATAGCAGCGACGTTTACCGCTAAAAAGGGTTTGCCTGTTCTGCTGCTGGCGGCATGACAAGCGCGGGCCAATACTTCTTTGCCCGTGCCGGTTTCGCCCATAATCAAAATAGGAGCATCCAGCTGAGCCATTTTCTTGGCTTCACGCACCACTTTGCGCATTAAATTGCTGTGGGCATGTAAGTTGTTAAAACTTTCTTGATCACCTTTTTTAAATACCACCATCTGCTCGCCTAAACGACTTTCAGATTTCAGGTTCAGTACAGCGCCAGCCAGAATATCTTTGCCAGAATCATCAGGCACTACTACAGGCAATAAATCGGCGATAAAACGTTTGTTCTGAATTTCTACCCGGCGGGTTTGCGCCAGTACATCATCACTTTCCAGCCAGCGGCTTAAATTAAAACCTTTGACCATGGCGGTCAGTGACTGACCTTCAATAGCGCTGCGCTCCATAGACAAGGCTTCAAGCGCTGCTTCGTTAATAATGGTGACATTGGCACGGGTGTCTATCGCAATAATTCCATCAGGCAAAGTGCGTAATAAGGTGCTTAGTTCGTTGTGTTCCCGCTCAGATGGCATAAAAGCAGTGGTTTTGACATCGTCAACGCCAGGAATACGGCGAATTTTCGCCATCAGCTCCTGAAATTTTTCAAACTCGACTGTTGGGAAGGATACAAAAATCCGGCCGAGAGTAGGATCTACTTCGATACCACGTAAATCCAGCTGATAACTGACCAGGATATTTAACACTTCCTGGGTAATACCCAGTCGGTCCTGGCAATGAATTTCTAACCTCATGATACAAAACCACCTTATGCTTTTGCTTAGCTTTAATCATACGGTAAAGAAGCTCGGGCAGACCAGTATTATTTGTAAAGAAATATGCACAACCCCTTTGCACTATCTGCAAGGCATTGGTAGTTACCAATGGCAGGGATCGAACCTTTAGGGATCTGTGTTACAGATAAGACGGGATGGGACAAGCCCATCCCCTACTACAGCAGGTATTAAGAAACTAACAACGCATCTGTTTTAGCAGCGCAGATAAAATCGTTTTTATGCAGGCCTTTAATCGAATGCGACCACCAGGTCACTGTTAACTTGCCCCATTCCAGCAACAAGGCCGGGTGATGGCCTTCATCTTCAGCCAACTGCGCCACTTTCTGATGAAAAGCCCATGCCAGCTTAAAGTTCTTAAATTTGAACTCGCGCTCCAGTTGTAAAATGCCATCGCGGGCCACTGGGGTCCAATCTGGGATCTGGTGCATCAGTTGGGCTAATTCTTCATCCGATACCTTAGGTGCATCAGCACGGCAGGCTTCACATTTCGCTTGTTTTAATTCAGACATTAGAGTGTTCTCTGTTATCGGCAAGGCTTAGCCTGCCTTTTTTTCTTTAGGCGGAAATTTAGCAGCATGTAAACCCAGGGTTTTGGCTTGTTGTACCATAGCCATCAAATCCAATTGGGATACATCAAATAAATCGTTAATCGAATTAATCATAAAATACACCGGCTGCATAATGTCGATACGGTAAGGCGTACGCAGCACGTCAACCACATCAAAGGCTTTACGCTCTGGCACGTCAGAGCCAATAGCGTATTGTGTTTCGCCTGGTGAAGACAAAATACCGCCGCCATAAATGCGTAAGCCATCTTTGCTGTTTAACAAGCCAAATTCGATGGTAAACCAGTACAAACGAGCCAGGTATACACGGTCTTCCTTGCTGGCCGCTAAGCCCAGTTTGCCGTAAGTGTGGGTAAATTCAGCAAAAGCCGGATGGGTCAGCATAGCGCAATGACCAAATATTTCGTGGAACACATCAGGTTCCTGCAGGTAATCAAACTCTTCCCTGCTACGAATAAAGGTCGCGACCGGAAACTCTTTATTGGCTAACAGCTGGAAAAACCGGTCAAAACTAATAAGTGCTGGTACTTCCGTGACTTTCCAGCCCGTACCTGGCTCTAACACCGCATTAATTTCTGCCAGCTGTGGAATACGGTCCAGTGGCAAATTGAGCTTTTTCAGTCCATCCAGATATTCATCACAGGCCTTACCTTCAATGCAGGACAACTGACGCTGCATTAACTCAGACCAAATTTGATTTTCGTCAGCCGACCAGTGAATAAAGCCATCTTCATCCGACTGGTGCGATACGTATTTACTTGATTTGCTCATAGAACCCTGTTGTTTCGATCTTATAGTGGTTTTATCAACCTTTTAGTTGCGGCCGATACTAGAGGATTGGACAACAGCTGTTAACCCATGGTTGAGTTGACGTGAACGTCAACTCTGTTGTTTTTGTAAAGCAATGGTTACAACGATAAGGGTGTCTTCTGTTGTTTTTGCTGCATCAGACTCAAAGCATGATTGAGGTCCGCAATAATATCTTCGACATGCTCAAGACCCACAGATATACGGATCAAACCATCGCTGATACCTGCCATCTGCCGTTCTTCGGCACTGTAAGGACTATGTGTCATCGAAGCCGGATGCTGAATAAGCGACTCTGCATCACCAAGGCTGACCGCCAGACTGAATAAGGTACATTGGTTAATAAAATAACGACCATCATCCAGACTGCCGTTTAGCTCAAAGGCCAATACCCCACCGGCAGCTTTCATTTGTTTGCCGATAAACTTATAACCTGGGTGAGACTTTAAACCTGGGTAATACACTTGCCCTACCGCCTGATGCGCTTCGAGGAATTCCGCTACTTTTTGCGCATTCTGACAATGCCGCTCCATCCGCACCGACAAGGTTTTTAAACCACGGATAATCAGCCAGGCATCATGCGGGCTAATGGTTGCGCCCATATCTTTTAAGGTAGTCAGTTTAATCTGAGTAATACGCTCAGTGCTGCCGACGATAATACCTGCCACCACATCGCCGTGGCCATTCAGGTACTTGGTCGCGCTGTGCAAAATCAGGTCTATGCCGTAATCAGCCGGCTTTTGCAGTAAAGGCGTCAGGAAAGTGTTGTCGATCACCGAGATCAGCTGATGCTGTTTGGCAAACTGGCCAATAAAATCTAAATCCAGTACCGTCAAAGTCGGGTTAATGGGGGTTTCTGCAAAAATCATTTTAGTGTTGGGTTTAAGCGCTTGTTTGATAGCGTTGTGGTCTGTCATATCAACAAAACTAACGTCTATACCGTAGCGGGCAAACTGATGATTAAACAGTGCAAAGCTACAGCCATAAATGGCTTTGCTGGCAATCAGATGATCGCCTTGCTGTAAAAAAGCCATAGTGGCAGCAGCCACAGCGCCCATGCCAGTAGCTGTCGCAGCGGCATCTTCCATGCCTTCCAAAGCTGCAACTTTCAGCTCCAGCTCTCTTGTGGTTGGATTACCTAAACGAGTGTAGATATAACCTGGCTCTTCACCGGCAAAACGAGCTGCACCTTGTTCGGCACTATCAAATACAAAAGTGGAGGTCTGGTACAAAGGAGTGGCTAAAGCGCCATGCGGGTTTAAACCGGTTTTTCCGGCATGGACACATACCGTATCAGGATGACTGTACTGCTGCTTACTCATAAAAACACCTGTTGTGGCTATTGTTTTATTTTTTATGAGTTTTTTATACCGAGCAGGTCAGACAGCGACAAGGCATATAGACATCTGACGGTCTGAAGCAGCACCGTCAGTTTGAGTAGAAACGACAAGAGATGTAGCGTTAAGTTGACAAAGGAGCGGCCTTACCAAGCAAACGCCGCACTAAGGCTTTGCTTAAATCCAGCAAACTTAGTTTCTGACTTTTCGCCAATGGCAAAGGACGTAGCAATTGCTGTGCAGCTAAACCTAAACGAGCCACCAGCATACCGGCAATTAAGCCCTGCCCTGCCCGCATCGATAATTTGCTGGTCAGTTCAGCCCCCAGCACATCAGAACCCAGATCCAATGCCAGCTCCGAACTGCCTGCCCATAACAAAGCTGCAAATAAGTGTTTAATCAGGATCAAACTGCGCAATTGGCCCAATGAAGCACCATAAGTTTCAGCCATTTGGCGTAACAATTTACTGGTACGCCAAAGCACCAGCAGCATATCGGCCAAGGCAAAAGGACTGACGGCAACAGCCATAGCAGCGTCGGCCGAAGCCTGATGTATTTGCTGACGCACTTTTGCATCGGCTTTGCTCAGTACTTTAAGTTCAAACAAATCCAGCAGCTCCTGATCACTGTGCTCTGCTTGTTTTTGCGCTTTCCAGTCCGCCACATCCTGTTGTGTTGATTCAGGTAATACGGCGGCGATATCCAGACAGAGCTGCTCCGCTTCACCGTATTGAATACTGGCATGAATACGCTGATGAGCCTGCTGCCAGCTGCGGGTTTTGGCTAAACGTCGCCATAAGCGCCATTCCCGCGCCAGCAACAAGCTGCCTAAAGTTAATAAAGCAGCACAAAACAAAGCTTCCAGCACAGTACTGATACCTGGCGTTATAAAAGCCTGCTGGATAGTAGTCACAGCGCTGTACAAGGCCACAGACACTAACAGCACAACACTACTGATCCCAGCCCACATCAGCGCCGACACAGGCTTAGGTTTTGGTGGTTCTGGTTCGAGGTGTGGTTCAACCACAAAATCGGCCTGCTCAAACTGCCGGGCTTTGCTCATAGGCAGTTCTGAAACCGTATCAGAGCCAATAAAATCGGCCTCTTTAAAGCTTTTGGCTTGTTTTAAATCTGTCATGTCAGTTTATCTCCTAACAGGTACTCCAGCAGATGATCCAGACGGATATGTTGCAGCACTTGCTGTTTAGGCCATGGCAAAGGCGCCAGCGACTGAAATTCAAAATGATGTTCGGTAAATAGCTGATGATCTGGCCAGTAGCGTGGCACATCCCCCGGATAATAAGTCAGAGCTTCACCCGTTGTGGCACTAAGCCCTCGTAAACAAGGCTGCTGCAGACCATTTTGTTTCACAAAACCAGCTTCACTGGCTTTGATAGCGGCTATCGCCATCACTTCATACGGACAAAGCTGAAACTTTACGCTCTGTAAATGCTGCAACAGCAGCTGCTGCAATAACAACGTCAGCGCCTGATGCTGATCCGGTGTGACATGATCGGCTTTACTGACAGCAAATAACACTTTACTGATCCGTGGTTTAAAAATACGCCGCAGCCAATGTTCAGGGCCATAATCAAAACTTTGCAAAATCAACAGTAAACTTTGTTTCAGCTCTAAAAGCGCTGACTCACCGGCATTCAGTGCACCCAAAATATCAACCAGCACCACCTGGCGGTCTAAACCTGAAAAGTACTGGCGGTAAAAAGGCTCAATTACTTTGCTTTGGTAACTGACAAAATGCTTTTGCATCAAGTCCACCAAAGCACCACCTTGTGCCAATTGTTCTGGCAATAAAGGCAGCAGTTGCAGTAATGGCGTGCCTTCAAATTCACCAGGTACCAGTAATCGACCAGGCTGATTTAAATAAGCACCTGCCACTTCGCGGAACTGCTGCAGTAAAGTGCTGTACTCAGTGCACAGCTCCTGTACAGAAAGCACTGAAGCATCATTTAAATCAACGGCTTGTAGTCGCTGTTTAAAACCTTCTGCTGTACCAGCCCTATGGGATTGGGCAAACAGCAACCAGCTTTGTTCACACCACTGCTGATAACTTTGTTGCAGCATAGGCAAATCCAGCAGCCACTCACCGGGATAATCCACCAGCACCAGCTCGGTTTCCTGATAATCCTGAAAACGGGCCCGTAAGCTGGATTCTGGTTGATAACGCAAAGCTAAGGTCAACTGACTCCAGCCTATGGTAGACGGAGGCCAGCGGGCAGGTTGCTGCTGCAGGTAACTTAAGTTTTTTTCAAAAGCAAAACGTGGCAGTTGCGGCAATTGATTATCATCAATGCGACAGCCTAACCAGCGTTTTTGCATCACAGAAAAAAAGGGTAAATGAGCAGAGTGACTCTGGGTCAGCTGGTGCACTATCGCTGTTAACAGCGCAGTTTTGCCTGCGCCGCTCAGGCCTGTCACTCCCAATCTGAGTTGACGATGAAAGGCCCGCTGCGTCAGTTGTTCTGAATGCCAGCGCGCCTTTTTTAACCAATCCATGCAGTGATCCTAGTTGGCGTCTTTTCGACAGGTTGGCAAACTTATTCGCTACTTCAACTATAACTTGCTGATTTCTCTGTTCAGTTGGAACTTGGCAGAGGTGACATGAGTTTCCATGTCGCGTAAACGTAATTCCAGACTATTAAACTGATTGACCAAGTGGTGTAACGCCGACTTCGGCACTTCACCGCGTTGCCATACCCGGGTTTTTACTTCCACAGGGCGTTCATCGTAGGCTGATTCAGTGAAGCCTTTTTTTGCCTCATGCACTGATTTCTTTTCCAGAATAAACCAGGCTGCGACGTACAATACAGGTAACAAACCACCTAAACCTAATAACACCGAAGTGACCACAATCAACCGTACTAACCACACTTCCCAACCGAAGTAGTCTGCAATACCTGCACAAACCCCGGCCAGTTTGCCGTTGCGGTCATCCCGCAACAGCTCTTTGCGTATTTTAGTCATGTTTCTCCCTCCACTTCGGCGACTCTGCATCTAAAATCGCTTCCAGCGTTTTGATGCGGTCGGCCATTTTTTCGGCACGATGGGACAACTCATTCAGTTGAGCCAACTCACTGTCACCCAAACCTTCACCAATTTTGTTTTTGCTTCTGTAGTGCATAAAGACCCACAGCGGCGCCACAAAAATCATGAACAGGATAAAAGGTACACCAATAATTTCATGAAGTGTCATTGATAGCTCCTATAACGCCTGATAATCAGGCGTTATCTTTTTTAGACATTTTAGCTTTTAATTCAGCCAGTTCGTTATCGATTTTCTCAGATGATGCCAATTCTGCAAACTCATCTTTTAAGGTCTTTTTGCCTAAATCGTACGATTCAACCTGAGCTTCCAGCGAATCGATTTTTTGCTCATAACGTTCAAACTTGTACATGGCGTCGTTTAAACGGTTGCTGTCTAACGTACGCTTTACATCCAAACGGGATGACACAGTTTTCTGGCGCATCAGCATGGCTTTCTGACGGGCTTTGGCATCTGCTAACTTATCCTGCAGCTGACCGACTTCATCCTGTAACTTGCTGACATGCTCGTCTAAATGAGTGATGTCGGCGGCTACTGCTGCAGCCTGGTCGGCCGCTTTTTGACGTTCAATCAGCGCAGCACGGGCTAAGTCTTCACGTTCTTTGCTTAAAGCCAGTTCAGCTTTAGCTTGCCAGTCGGCCACTTCAGCTTCTAATTTAGACACTACACGTTGCAGTTCTTTTTTCTCTGCAATGGTTTTAGCTGAAGTAGAACGTACTTCAACCAGTGTGTCTTCCATTTCCTGAATAATCAGGCGGACCATTTTTTCCGGATCTTCTGCTTTATCTAATAAAGCATTGATGTTGGAGTTCACGATATCTGAAAAGCGAGAGAAGATACCCATACTATTTTACCTCTAAATGACTTGTTGGATTCGCTATTACCTATTCAGGTTTCTTGCCAACTTGCCAAAATATTTTAAATCATTGTTTTTTATGAATTTTATTTATATACCAAAAAAGCTATGCCAAGTTCACGTTATGAAATACACTACTTATTAGTTAATTTCACCACTTCGTGAATCCAGATGAGCAGAAGTTTTCAGCAAGATAATTTAATAGGCCAATCCAACAGCTTTTTAAACGTATTGGATCAGGTTTCTCAAATCGCACCTTTGCACAAACCTGTGCTGATCATTGGAGAAAGAGGCACAGGTAAAGAGCTGATCGCAGCCCGTCTACATTACCTGTCCCAGCGCTGGGATCAAAATTATTTAACACTCAACTGCGCTGCGCTGAACGAAAATCTGCTTGAAAGTGAACTATTTGGCCATGAAGCAGGCGCCTTTACCGGTGCGGCTAAACGTCACGAAGGCCGCTTTGAACGGGCCAACGGTGGCACCTTATTTTTAGATGAATTGGCGAACACCCCTGCTATGGTGCAGGAGAAGTTATTGCGAGTCATTGAATACGGCGAGTTTGAACGGGTCGGTGGCAGCCGCTCAGTGAAAGTGGATGTGCGTTTAATTTGCGCCACCAACGAAGACTTACCTTCGATGGCTGAACTGGGTGAATTTCGTGCCGACTTACTGGACAGGCTCGCCTTTGATGTGATCACCCTGCCGCCGATGCGGGAAAGGCAGGAAGATATTCTGGTACTGGCCGAGCATTTTGCCGTCAATATGGCGCGTGAACTGGGGTTTGAACTTTTTAGTGGTTTCAGCGAAAAAGCCAAACGTATTCTGCTGGAACACGAATGGCCAGGGAATGTGCGGGAGCTGAAAAACGTGGTGGAACGCAGTGTGTACCGCACCAACAACCCTTATGTACCAGTGCATCATATTCAGCTCGACCCTTTTGAGTCGCCTTTCAGGCCCAGAACCCGGGTTCGTACTTTAGATCGCAGACCGCAGCCAGAAAAACCAGTGGTAGCATCCAAAGAGCAAAGCAGCGATAATCCGCCCGTTTCAGTAAAGGCGGCATCAGCTTTTGATTTTAATCAGGTGCAGGATTTTAAAGTTTTGTCCGAAAACTTTGAAATGGATTTGATAAAACAAGCACTTGCAGCCTGCCAATTCAATCAGAAGAAAACTGCTGAAGCATTGAATCTGACCTATCATCAGTTACGTGGTTATATGAAAAAGTACAAACTGCTGGACAGCCAACAATGATCAAAGCCCTGCTGAGCCTGATGGTCCCCTGTGGCTCTGTGTTGATACTCAGTGCCTGCCAGCCTGATATTCCTGAAACTATTCAGCAAGGTATGGTGTATTGCGCCGAAGGCTCCCCCGAGAGCTTTAACCCTCAGCGTGTGACGTCAGGCACCACTATCGATGCGATTAGTCAGCAACTTTATGACCGCCTGCTGGATATAGACCCGGCAACAGGTGAGCTTTTGCCTGCTCTGGCCACCGCATGGCGTTTAAGTGAAGATGGCAAAACCTACTGGTTCACCCTGCGCTCTGATGTGCAGTTCCATCACACTGCGTTTTTCTCTCCAGCCAGACCACTGAATGCCAACGATGTGACTTTTACTTTTAACCGCATTTTGCAAACCGATCATCCTTACCATCAAGTCGGTGGGGCAAACTATCCGTACTTTCAGAGTGTTGATTGGGGTTCTTTGGTTAAAGCCGTTATCGCCGAAAACAGCACTACAGTGCGCTTTGAGTTGGCTCGTCCTGATAGCTCTTTTTTATCCAATCTCGCCACTGATTTTGCCGCCATCTTGTCTGCTGAATATGCAGAGCAATTACTGCAACAAGGCACACCTGAGCTGCTGGATCAACGACCTATAGGCACAGGGCCGTTTTTCTTTAAAGAGTATAAAAAAGATCAGTTTATTCGCTATTACCGCCATCCTGAATACTGGCGTGGTAAAACAGAACTAACTCAGCTGGTGTTTGACTTAGTGCCGGATAATGCCAAACGTATGGCCAAACTACTGACCCATGAATGTGATGTAGTGGCTTATCCCCGTAACGCTGAGCTGAAACTCATTACGGAGCGGCCCGATGTGGAAGTACAAAGCCAAACCAGTATGAACGTGGGTTTTTGGGCCTTTAATACCAAAAAAGCTCCTTTTGATAATGTGCTGGTACGAAAAGCGCTGGCTTATGCCATCAATAAAGACGCTATTCTGGATGCTGTCTATTTTGGTTACGCCGACAAAGCTAAAACCTTATTACCACCAACGTCCTGGGCCTTTTACCACGACTTACCTGAACAGCAATACGACCCGGTGAAAGCCAAAGAGCTGCTGGCCCAGGCAGGTTATCCAAACGGCTTTCGTATGGATATCTGGGCTATGCCAGTGCAACGTTTGTATAACCCAAACGCACTCAAAATGGCGGAACTGATGCAGGCTGACTTAGCCAAAATTGGTGTCCGGGCTTCTGTGGTGTCTTTTGAATGGAACAGCTTCAGGCGCAAACTCTCAGAATTTGAACATGATTCAGTGCTGATCGGCTGGTCCGCTGATAATGCCGATCCGGATAACTTTTTCCGCCCGCTATTAAGTTGCAGTGCGGCAGAGTCTGGCAGCAACAGAGCCAACTGGTGCGATCCTAACTTTGATACTCTGATTAATCAGGCACTGCTGACGGCAGATGTAAAACAACGACGCAGTTTTTATTTAACAGCGCAGCTGTATCTTGATGAACAAATGCCGTTGGTCAGCATTGCACATTCCAAACGTTTTCAGGCTAAAAGTGTCAAAGTAACAGGAGTGACCATTAACCCGTACGGCGGTATTTCAATGGCTGCAGCGAGAAAATCCCTATGATGCTGCATTACTTTTTACGCCGTGCATTTTTAATAGGTTTTGTTTTTGTTGCCCTGACTGTGCTGGCCTTTAGCTTAAGTTACCTGTTTCCCGGCGATGTGCTGACCAACGTATCTGGGTTGACCAACATTCAGCCGGAACAACAGCAGGCACTGATCAAATATTACGCCTTAGATCAATCACTGTTACAACAGTACATTGCCTATGTGAACCGCATACTGGATGGAGAATGGGGGCTGTCATTTTCCAGCCAACAACCTGTTTTATCTGAAATTATCGCGGTATTTCCAGCCACATTGGAGCTGGCAAGTTACGCGCTGATTTTATCCTTTGTGCTGGGAATTCCTTTGGGATTATTTGCCGCAGTCAAAGCCGATAGCTTTTTCGGCAAACTGATCTCAGGGGTCACACTGGTGGCTTATTCCATTCCTATTTTCTGGTGGGCGCTGCTGCTTATCATGTTGTTTTCGTTGACGCTTGGTGTATTGCCCACTGCAGGTCGTATTAATGTATTGTTTGATATCCCGACAACTACAGGTCTTATGTTACCGGATATCTGGCTGTCCGATATCAGCTATAAGTCTGAAGCCATTCAGGACGCTCTGCGGCACCTGTTATTACCGGCCATAGTGCTTGCGACCTACCCAACGACGGTAATGATCCGTTTTACCCGCGATTCGATGCTGGCTGTGCTGGAGCAAAGTTATATTAAAACAGCACGCGCCAAAGGCTTAAGCCGGGCGCAGGTGTTGTATCACCACGGTCTGCGTAATGCGTTATTGCCAGTGATACGCCAGATTGGTTTGCAGTTCAGCACCCTTATTACCCTTGCGATGATTACCGAAGTGATATTTTCATGGCCTGGCATAGGCCAGTGGCTGCTGGACAGTATCTATCAGCGTAATTATCCAGCTATTCAGGGCGGTTTATTAGTGGTGTCCTGTTTAGTGATAGTGGTGAATATGCTGACTGAAATTCTGCATACTTTGTTTAATCCTCTGGCCAGGAAAGCATAAAATGAGAAAATTCCGGCTGTATTTTGAGGAACATAACCGCGGACCATTAACTCAGCTGTGGCAACAATTCCAGCGCCAGCATGCCGCGGTTTTGGGTTTAGTGATGTTTTCGTTTTTTTTGCTGCTGACGCTATTAGCGCCACTGATCACGCCTCACAACCCCTATTTACAAAACCCTGATCTGTTACTGCTGGCACCGTCCTGGAGCGATCAGGGTTTAGTGCAATACCCTTTTGGCACTGATGATTTAGGCCGTGATTTAATGTCGCGCCTGATGAAAGGCGCCACTTATACTTTTGGTATTGCACTGGTCACTGTCATTGGCTCTTTGCTGATGGGTCTGGCCTTAGGCGCTATGGCGGGTATGAGCAAAGGTGTTAAATCCAGTATTTTTAACCATGTGCTGGATTTAGCATTAACTATCCCTTCCCTGCTACTGGCCATCATTATAGTGGCAGTGTTAGGCCCTGGCCTGTGGAACACCACCTGGGCCATCATGCTGGCTTTGTTACCGCAGTTTGTGCACGGTATTCGTAATGCGATACAAGACACCTTAAAACAGGATTATGTCGCAGCTTACCGGCTGGATGGCGCGTCCAACTGGCAGGTGTTGCGTTATGCGGTGTTGCCGAATATCTGGGAGCATTTAACAGTGATGGCGACCATGGCACTTTCTACCGCTATTCTGGATATAGCAGCCTTAGGCTTTTTAGGTTTAGGTGCTCAGGCACCGACATCCGAATGGGGCGTGATGATAGCAGACGCGCTGGACTTAATTTATCTGGCACCATGGGCCATAGCGCTGCCAGGTATTCTGGTATTTGCGTCCGTCTTGTCGGTGAATCTGGTGGGTGATGGCTTGCGCACAGCGATGAAAAAGCGGCGGGAAAACTGATGATTCTGCTCGATATAAAAAATATGACGATAGAGCTGGAAACTCCGGAAGGCTTAATTCGCGCTGTCGACAGAGTCAATCTGACCATACGTGAAGGCGAAATTCGGGGTTTAGTTGGCGAATCAGGTTCAGGTAAAAGCTTAATTGCCAAAGCCATAGTAGGTGTGCTGAATAAAAGATGGCATATCACCGCAGACAGATTCAGCTGGGCTGGCCAGGATTTATTGCGTTTATCTTATGAAGAACAGCGCAAAATCATTGGCCGCGATATAGCCATGATTTATCAGGAGCCAAGCCGGAGTATGGACCCTACGGCCCCCATTCTGGAGCAGTTACTTGAAGCCATACCGGACTCAGAGCTTGCTGGCAGTTGGTGGAGCCGGCCTTTTGAGCGCCGCAAAAGAGCCATAGCCCTGCTGCATAAAGTGGGCATTCGCGACCATCAGGCTATTTTTAACTCTTACCCTTATCAGTTGCCTGAAGGGGTTTGTCAGAAAATCATGATCGCCATGGCAATAGCGAAAAAACCCAAACTCTTGATTGCCGACGAGCCAACGACAGCGCTGGAAAGTACCACTCAGGCACAGTTGTTCCGCTTACTGGCCAGCTTTAATCAGCTCAAAGGCATGTCTATTTTATTAATAAGCCACGAGCTGGAAACTGTAGCGCGCAATACTCAAACCTTAAGTGTGCTCTATTGCGGTCAATTGGTTGAAGCGGGCGAAACGGCCACTATTCTTAAATCACCCTTACATCCTTATACCGATGCACTGATCAAAAGCGTGCCCGAATTTCAGCCAGAGCTTGCCAGTAAGCAACCTTTGTATGCCTTGCACGGCAGCATTCCTACACTACAGCATTTACCTATAGGCTGTCGTTTGGGACCCCGTTGCCCCAATGCCCGCAAAGAATGTGTCAAAACACCTGTGCTGGAGCGCCAGCAAAATCACTACTTCAGTTGTCATTTTCCGCTGCAGGGTAAAAAGCTATGACCACCCCATTGCTGGAGATCCGGCAGCTGTATAAAAGTTACCAAAAGGCCCAGGGGATCTTTGGTCGTAAAACCATTCAGGCATTGTCTGATATCAGCTTTACGATTTATCCGGGACAAACACTGGCTATTGTTGGTGAAACCGGCTCAGGCAAAAGCACACTGGCAAAATTGCTGGTAGGTATTGAAACTCCGGATAGTGGCGAAATACTGCTCGACGGTAACGCCGTCACCATCAGTGATTATAAAAAATATAATCATGTCATTCGTTACATCTTCCAGGACCCAGCACGCTCATTAAATCCTCACCATAAAGTAGGACAAATGCTGGACGATGTATTGCGCTACAGTACAAAAATGGACGAAGAACAACGCCAGGATAAAATTCACCAAACCTTACAGCAACTGGGTTTAATGGAAGAACACGCCGACTATTACCCTCATATGTTTTCAGGGGGGCAATTACAGCGTGTAGCGCTCGCCAGAGCCCTTATTATGGATCCTAAGCTGCTGATACTGGATGAAGCTTTAACAGCGCTGGACCCATCGCTACGGGCCCAGATCGTCAACCTGCTGCTGGAGTTGCAAAAGAACACCGGCTTATCTTATCTGCTGATCACCAACCACCTGCGTTTGGTGCGGCATATCAGTGACAGCATGCTGGTTTTACATCAGGGCAAAGCGCTGGATTATGGTCCAACTAATCAGGTGTTTGATAACCCTCAGCACGATTACAGCAGAAAATTGATTAAAAGCGCACAAAGCTAAATAATGTTCTGGCCATAAAAAAACCAACCCGCAGGTTGGTTTTTTGTTTTCAGGCGAACGACAACTAAGATTATTCGTCTACTGCCGCAGCGGGTAAAGAGCGGGTAATTTCAGCATTGGCTTTTAATGCCGCCAATAATGCACCAAAACTACTTTGCGCTTTTTGATCTGCAAACTGTTGTAACTGCTCCACCGGCGGCTTCGTGGTTACTTCAGTATCAGTCACTTTGGTCACAGCGACTAATGCAGCATCACCACTGGCCAGATTTAGCATAGCCACAGTCACTGCTTGTGCCTCTGTTGGTTTCGCCAGTTCAAAGGCCTTGGTACGGATGTCTGAATCAATGTCGCCACCAAAACGTGTTACAGCAGCTTTTGTTTCTACCGTTAACTGCGCAGCCGCAGCAACGTCAGACAACGATTTACCTGCTACGATTTCAGCTAATAAAGCTTCAGCTTTTGCTTTGGCTAACTCAGAGCTCTTCGTCGCAACAACAGCGGCTTGCACCTGTGCTTTCACTTCTTCAAGCTTCTTCGTCGTTTCAGGTTGATGTGCATTCACACGCACTACCACTACATGCTGAGGAGCCACTTCAATCACATCACTGTTCACACCAGCACTGATAAAGTCTTCAGAGAACAAGGTTTCCAGCACCTTTGGCGCAGTTAACTCAGCAGGGGCTGTTGAACGGCTGAACGCTGGTACTGACACAACTTTGGTACCTACAGCGTCAGCAGCTTCTTGCAGGCTGTCTGCAATTTCAAAACTCTTCTCGCCTAACAACTGTTGCAGCTCAGCAAACTTCTCAGCCGCCTTTTCTTCTTTCACTGTCGCCAGAATTTGCTCTTTTACATCAGCAAAAGCTTTGGTTGAACCAGGCTGAACTTCAGTCAGTTTAATAATGTGGTAACCGAACTCTGTTTTCACGACAGGGCTGATATCACCAGCTTTAGCCAGAGCGTAAGCTGCTTTTTCAAATTCAGCATCCATCACTCCTTTTTCGATAAAGTCTAAATCACCACCTTTTTCGGCAGAAAAAGTATCAGCAGATTCTTTTTTCGCTAATTCAGCAAAGTCAGCACCTTGCTGTAACTGCAGAGCTAAAGCATCGGCCTTGGCTTTGATTTCAGCGTTGTCTTCCGCAGACTCCAACAGGATATGTGAAACACGACGACGCTCTTCTGACTGATAACGAGCCTGATTGGCATCGTAATAGGCCTGCAGATCGGCATCAGCCACCACAACAGATTTAGCTAAATCAGCAGCTGTTAGTTGCACATAATCCACAGACACAGTTTCTGGTGACACAAACTGATTGGTGTTGCTCTGATAATAGTCCTGCAGCAGTTGATCATTAATTTCGACAGCAGAAGCAAAATCAGCTGCTTTTAACACAGCATACTGAATGTCACGGCTTTGCTGTTGTAATTTAGACAACAACTGCATTTCTGAAACTGTCGCAAATTCTGAACCCGCTAAACCTACCACTAGCTGGTTCGCAGACATTTGTGCACGCAAATAATCACGGAACTGGTTTGGCTCGTAGCCATTTTGACGCAGCAAGGCTATGTAACGGTCATTGTTGAATACGCCGTCTACCTGAAACTCAGCCATAGCACGAATAGTGTCACGTAACACTTCATCGCTGACCATCAGATCCAGTTGACTGACTAACTGACGTTGTAACTGTTCGTCAATCAGCTTTTCCAGCACTGAATTGCGGAAGTTGCTCATGTAATTGCTGTCAGCCGACAACATGCCAAACATTTCACCAAATTGCTGTTGCATTCTGGCTCTTTCGTTTTGGTAGGCAGTATCAAACTGAACTTTGGTTATTTCATCACCGTTGACTGTGGCAACAGGAACTTCACTGGTGTTGCCAAGATAACTGCCAACCCCGGCTAAAGCGAACGTCAGGATCACAAAGCCAAGAATGACCTTGGCGATCATACCCTGCGAACCATCTCTGATCTTTTCTAACATTGTATCTACGTCTCTTTTGGCAACTTTTGGTTGTCTTAAAAAAAAAGCGCATCTTAGCAGATACGCCTTTTTCATAAAAGCTGTGGCAGCGTCAGGCTTAATGCGTTGTGCTTTTCTCCGCCTGTGTCAGTGTTGACTTGGGCAGAACCATCAGCTTCATAGGCTTGACTGTAACAGCCAAGCGTTCAGCTTAGTTTACGCTGTCTTTCAGCGCTTTACCTGGCTTGAACGAAGGAATTTTCGCAGAAGCGATTTGGATAGTTTCACCAGTTTGTGGATTGCGGCCTGAACGTGCAGCGCGCTCGCGAACTGCAAATGTACCAAAACCAACTAAGGCTACTGAATCGCCTTCCTTAAGAGCCTCAGTAACAGCGTCGATGAACGCGTCCAGAGAACGACCAGCTGCCGCTTTAGAAATATCTGCACCAGCAGCGATTTTGTCGATAAGTTGAGACTTGTTCACAATATCATCCCCTTCAATTGTTATTATTTTCAACAACTACAGTAAATTTGGTTTGTCGTAGTAGCGTGTTTGTTATATCAAGCCTGATGTGGGCTTGCAAGCACAAAACGACGCACTACAAAAATTTCTGTTAGGCCACAACCCTTGCTGGGCAAGGGCTGCGTCGAAACTGCCCATAACTTAACACAGCCAGAGCAATTGAAAAGCCCCTAAGCCGGATTTTTTATGCTTTTTTTGCTTTTTGCTGGATTTTTTTCCACTTCAAGCACCGACATGCCTGTTGGCGGCTCTTGCAGAGCCAATTCCAGCACCTCGTCAATCCATTTTACCGCACGAATTTCAATGTCACCTTTCACATTATCCGGGATATCTTTTAAGTCCCGAACGTTGTCATGAGGGATTAAAACCCGTTTGATACCACCACGGTGTGCAGCGAGCAGCTTCTCTTTCAGACCACCTATAGGCAGAACTTCACCACGTAAGGTAATTTCACCTGTCATAGCCACATCTGCCCGCACCGGGTTGCCTGTTAAGCTGGACACCAGAGCAGTTACCATAGCGATACCAGCACTTGGACCGTCTTTAGGAGTCGCCCCTTCTGGCACGTGCACGTGAATATCACGTTTTTCATAGAAGTCTTCGTTAATACGCAGCTTCTCAGCACGGCTTCGAACCACAGTCATGGCGGCTTGAATTGACTCTTTCATCACATCGCCTAAAGAGCCTGTATAAGTCAGCTTGCCTTTACCTACGACAGCAGCAGCTTCAATCGTCAGTAAATCACCACCGACAGAAGTCCAGGCTAAGCCTGTTACCTGACCGATACGGTTGCTGTCTTCCGCTTTACCGTAGTCAAAACGTTGCACACCTAAGAAATCTTCCAGATTGTCCTGATTAATCACAACTTTCTTCAGATCTTTGCCCAGCAGAATGTTTTTCACTGCTTTGCGGCATAACTTGGAGATTTCACGCTCTAAATTACGCACACCGGCTTCGCGGGTGTAATAACGGATAATACCGACTATAGCACTGTCTTCAATCTCAATTTCGTGAGGTTTTAAGCCATTGCGTTCAATCTGTTTGTTGATCAGATGCTGCTTGGAAATATTCAGCTTCTCATCTTCGGTGTATCCCGCTAAACGAATTACTTCCATCCGGTCCAGTAAGGCGGCCGGAATATTTAAGCTATTCGATGTGGCGAAAAACATCACGTCGGATAAGTCGTAGTCCACTTCCAGATAATGATCACTGAAGGAGGTGTTTTGCTCAGGATCTAACACCTCAAGCAAAGCCGCTGCCGGATCACCGCGGAAATCTGATGCCATTTTGTCAATTTCATCCAGCAGGAACAGTGGGTTACGTACCCCAACTTTCGCCATTTTCTGGATAATTTTACCTGGCATAGAGCCAATGTAAGTGCGTCTGTGACCACGGATTTCCGCTTCGTCACGCACACCACCTAAGGCCATACGTACATATTTACGGCCTGTTGCTTTGGCAACAGACATACCCAGTGAAGTTTTACCTACACCTGGTGGTCCGACTAAACATAAAATCGGGCCTTTTAATTTGTTGACGCGCTGCTGCACTGCCAGATATTCCAGAATGCGTTCTTTGACTTTATCCAGACCATAGTGGTCTGAGTCCAGAATACGTTCTGCGCCTGCCAGGTCTTTTTTCACCTTGCTGCGTTTTTTCCATGGCACATTGGTCAGCCAGTCGATATAGCTGCGCACCACTGTGGCTTCAGCCGACATGGGTGACATCATTTTTAATTTTTGCAGTTCAGCCGTCGCTTTAGTGCGTGCTTCTTCCGGCATTTGAGCCTGTTCGATTTTCTTCGACAGGGTTTCGAACTCATCCGGAGTATCTTCCAGCTCGCCCAGTTCACGCTGAATGGCTTTCATTTGCTCATTCAGGTAATACTCGCGCTGGCTTTTTTCCATCTGCTTTTTAACACGGCTGCGAATACGGCGTTCTACTTGCAGAATATCGATTTCGCTTTCCATCATCGCCATAAGGAACTCTAAACGTTCCGTCACATCAATGATTTCTAATACCTTCTGCTTGTCGTCGACTTTTAATGGCATATGAGCAGCCATAGTATCCGCCAGACGTGCAGCGTCATCTATGCCAGAAAGCGCTGTCAGCACCTCAGGTGGGATTTTTTTATTCAGCTTGATATAACCTTCAAACTGATTCACTGCAGAGCGCAGAATCACCTCCTGCTCGCGGCTGTCCATTTCCGGTGTCGGAATTAAATCAACATAAGCGGCGAAGGTGTCTTCTGTGTCTGTAAATTCAACCAATTGAGCACGCTTGCCCCCTTCCACCAGCACTTTCACCGTGCCATCAGGAAGCTTGAGCAATTGCAAAATAGTGGCGACAGTACCAACCTGATACAAGTCAGTATCTTTAGGGTCGTCCAGCGTGGCGTCTTTTTGCGCAACTAAAAAGATTTGTTTCTCTTTTTCCATCGCGGCATCCAGGCATTTGATGGATTTAGCCCGGCCAACGAACAGCGGGATCACCATATGCGGATAAACGACCACGTCTCTTAATGCCAATACAGGCATATGCAAACGTTCAGTCTTTGCTACTGTCATGAAATCTCTCTCGAATTATTTACTGCAGGTGACATGATTCAACAGTATATGGGGGCTGTTTATGTCACTTCAATGAGTTAGCAAAAAATTTGGACTGCTAAAATGAGGCCAGAGCACATTCATGTTGCATGATGTGATCTGACCTTTTTACTTACTGAGAAGCAGCAGCTTCTACAGTCTCATAGATCAATATGGGTTGAGACTCACCGCGGATCACTGTCTCATCAATGACGACTTTGCTGACATGTTCCATGGATGGCAAATCATACATGGTATCGAGCAAGACGTTTTCGACGATAGAACGCAAACCACGGGCACCGGTTTTACGTTCCATGGCTTTTTGCGCTATGGCTTTAAGCGCATCTTCACGGAACTCCAGTTCTACATTTTCCATCTGGAATAAGGCGCCAAACTGTTTCACCAGAGCGTTTTTCGGCTCACTTAAGATTTGCATCAAAGCGGCTAAATCCAGTTCAGTTAAAGTCGCAACCACGGGCAGACGACCAATAAACTCTGGAATTAAACCGTATTTGACTAAATCTTCGGGTTCCACATCTTTAAAACTTTCGGTCAGAGTACGGCTTTGTGAAGTCGCACGCACTTCAGCACCAAAACCTATGCCTGAACCTTTAGCACAGCGCTGTTCAATCACTTTGTCCAGACCAGCAAAGGCGCCACCACAGATAAACAGAATTTTTGAGGTATCTACCTGTAAAAACTCTTGCTGTGGATGTTTACGGCCACCCTGAGGCGGAACTGAAGCCACTGTACCTTCAATCAGTTTTAACAGCGCTTGCTGTACACCTTCACCCGATACGTCACGGGTAATAGACGGATTGTCAGACTTGCGTGAAATTTTGTCGATTTCATCGATATAGACAATGCCACGCTGGGCTTTTTCTACATCGTAATCACACTTCTGCAGTAACTTCTGGATGATGTTTTCAACGTCTTCACCGACATAACCCGCTTCAGTTAAGGTGGTGGCGTCGGCCATAGTAAATGGCACATCCAGCAAACGGGCTAAGGTTTCGGCCAATAAAGTTTTACCGCTACCTGTAGGGCCAATCAGCAGAATGTTACTTTTGCTCAGCTCAACGTCCTGTTTATGCTGCATGCTGCGTAAACGTTTGTAGTGGTTGTAGACCGCTACCGCCAGAACTTTTTTCGCATGCTCCTGACCTATGACATAGTCATCCAGGTGGGCACGGATCTCTTTTGGCACCGGCAATTTATTGCTGTCGCGTTTTGGCGAAATATCTTTAATTTCTTCGCGAATAATATCGTTGCACAAATCAACACATTCATCACAGATATAGACCTGTGGGCCTGCAATCAGTTTGCGCACTTCATGTTGTGATTTGCCGCAAAAAGAGCAATACAACAACTTGCTGCTTTTCTCGCCATCAGAGCGATGATCAGACATGTAACTTCCTCTTCCACTACATAGGGATGGCCGGCTTCGCGCCCTTCACCACCCCTGAATTAAACTTACTTCGCATCCCTTTGAGTTAATATGGCATCGATTAGGCCATATTCCAAGGCTTGTTGTGCACTTAAGAAGTTATCACGCTCTGTATCTTTACAAACCTGTTCATACGTCTTGTCACAATGTTCGGCCATCAAACGGTTTAATTTCTCTTTGATAGACAGAATTTCACGGGCATGAATTTCAAAATCTGTGGCCTGGCCCTGGAAACCACCTAATGGCTGGTGGATCATCACACGGGCGTTGGGTAAGCAGTAACGCTTGCCTTTGGTACCACCTGATAATAAGAATGCGCCCATGCTGCAGGCCTGACCCACACAGACTGTGGCGATATTTGGCTTGATATACTTCATGGTGTCGTAAATCGACATGCCCGCAGTGACAGAACCGCCCGGTGAGTTGATATAGATATAAATATCTTTCTCTGGGTTCTCAGATTCTAAAAATAACAGCTGAGCGACAATCAGATTGGCCATATGGTCTTCGACCTGACCGGTTAAAAAAATCACCCGTTCTTTTAATAAACGTGAATAAATATCAAAAGAGCGCTCACCCTTAGCGGTTTGTTCGATAACGATAGGAACTAAGGCATTCACTAACTCATTCATTCTCGGCTCAAATGCCATAATGCGATTTCCTTCATTGAAAAGAGGGCTGTGTTATAGAGCCTGCGTCATTGATGTTGCAGCACGCTGTCAGCAATGCTTCATCAAGTACGACGGCTAAAAATGAAAATGGCCCGAACTATGATGTTCGAGCCATTAAAACTGCCTGACAAACAGATGTCAAATCTTAGTTTGCAGCTTGTGGATTCATGATCTCATCAAACTTGGCTTTTTCTTCTGTTACTTTCGCTTTAGTCAGAACCAGGTCAATCGCCTGCTCTTCTAAAGCAACATTACGCATGCCTTGTAACAATTCTTTGTTGCTGTTGTAGTACTGGATCACTTCTTGTGGATCTTCGTACGCAGAAGCCACAGTTTCAATCAGAGACTGAACACGGGCATCTTCAACTTGCAGGCTGTTTGTTTTGATCACTTCACCTAATAACAAACCTACTTTTACGCGGTCTTTGGCTTGTTCAGTGAACAGAGCAGCTGGCAGTTCTGGTAATTGTTTTGGATCCAGGTTGTTACCAAAACGCTGTAACGCCTGACGACGTAATACATCGATTTCGCTGTCGATCAGAGCTTGCGGCACTTCAACTTCGTGAGTGGCTAACAAACCTTTGATCACCTGATCTTTTACACGGGCTTTGATGCTGTTGTTCAGCTCACGCTCCATGTTCTTTTTCACTTCAACTTTTAACGCATCAACAGTAGCTTCAGCCAGACCAAACAGTTTAGCGAACTCGTCGTTTACTTCTGGTAACTGTTGAGCTTCAACTGCTTTTACAGTCACAGCAAAGCTGGCTGCTTTGCCTTTTAAATTTTCAGCGTGGTATTCAGCAGGGAAAGTGACTTCAACAGTCACTTCTTCGCCGGCTTTTTTGCCGATGATGCCGTCTTCAAAGCCTGGGATCATACGACCCTGACCTAATTCTAAAGTGAAGTCAGAGGCTTTGCCGCCTTCAAACTCTTCACCATCGATAGAACCGACGAAATCGATGATCACGCGGTCACCTGAAGCTGCTGCAGCTTCAGTTTTTGCCCATGTCGCATGTTGCTTACGCAAAGTGCCTAACATGGTCTCTAAGTCATCAGCAGTGATTTCAACCACTGGCTTAGTCACTTCGATTTTATCCAGAGCGTTCAGTTGAACTTCCGGATACACTTCGAAAGTCGCTGCGAATTCTAAGTCTTTACCTTCAGCCAGTTGGCCAGGAGCAAAAGTAGGAGCGCCAGCAGGAGTCAATTTGTTTGCAATGATGGCCTGGTAGAAATGGTTTTGCATCTGACGTGAAGCCACGTCTTGCAATACAGACAGACCAAACATTTTTTTGATCATGGCAACAGGCGCTTTACCCGGACGGAAACCATCAACACGACGGTTTTTAGCAATCTGTTTTAATTCTTTGTCAACTTCAGTGCTGATTGCAGCAGCTGGAACAGTAATGGTCAAACGGCGTTCTAAACCCTGTGTGGTTTCAACAGAAACTTGCATCTTGTTACCTCAAAATCAAATCGGGCGTCTGACTACGCCATCTCTTCGCTTGTCCGGCTTATGCCTTAGGGCGCACAATCCAGACCTGTTATATAGGACGCGGCATTATAGCGAGGGTTTTTCGCTGAGTCGAGCTTTTGATGAAACATCAGATGTGGCGCGGCTTAGAGGCCTAATTTCGCTTCATTTTCTAGTGCAAAGACCAGGGCCTGAAAAGAAAAAACAGCAAAGGACAAGCATCGCTTTTCTGATGATTTTTAGCGTTTTACTCTCGCCTTAGCCCCCCGTTTTGTGTAGCAATAGACTTAGATAACAAAAACAACAGGATTTTTATGCCCGATTTCAGCCTTTGGCCTTTGCTTGGCATCGCTGTGGTGATGCTTGGTTTTTTATTGAAATTTAACCCTGTGCTGGTGGTGACAGTGGCAGCATTTGCCACAGGTATGGCGGTTAAAATGCCCATCCTGATCTGGCTTGAGTCTTTGGGCACAGCCTTTTTAAAAACCCGTAATTTGCCACTTATATTGCTATTGCCTTTGGCCGTCATTGGTCTTTTAGAGCGTCATGGCCTGCGCGAAAAAGCCCAAAGCTGGATACAACAGATTAAAGCTGCTACTACAGGACGTTTGTTGCTGGTGTATCTGGCTCTTCGCGAAAGTACAGCAGCGGCAGGCCTGACAAGTTTGGGTGGTCATCCACAAATGGTGCGGCCTTTGCTCTCTCCTATGGCGGAAGCGGCTTTTGAGCAAAAACATCAGAGCCTGCCAGATAAAATCAAATACAAAATCCGTGCTATGTCGGCTGCGACCGACAATATAGGGCTGTTTTTTGGTGAGGATATTTTTGTCGCTTTTGGCGCCATTATTTTAATGCATACCTTTTTACGGGAATCAGGTATTGAAACTGACCCTTTGCATATAGCGCTCTGGGGCATACCAACTGCCATAGCTGCTTTTTTAATTCACGGTACCCGTTTGATCCGATTTGACGCCTATCTGGCGCGCCAGCTTAAACATGAACTAAAGCAAGCACCTTCGCAGGAGCAGCGCCATGATTAGTATGACTCTGCTGTATTACGTGGCTGCGTTACTGTTTTTTGCTGTTGCTTTTTTTAGTTTTAAAGACAAAAGATTCAGCAGCGCTTTGTTCTGGTTCAGTTATGGCCTGATTTTCTTATTAGGTGATTTTATGCCACCAGCTTTGGTCGGTGCTTTAGTGGTATTGATGGCCTTAGTGGCAGGTTTTGGTGGTGTCAAAGGGGGGGTGTATCAGACACTGGAACTGCAACGGCGGCTGGAATCCGTCAAACGTCTTGGCAATATGTTGTTTATTCCCGCCTTGATGATCCCTTTGCTTACGGTATTTTCAGCGTTGGTTCTGGTGCATATTCAGGGCGATGGCTGGTCTTTATTGGATCCAAAAAACGCCACCTTATCGGCTTTAGGCTTAGCAGCTTTTTTTGCTGTACTGGCGGCTTTGTATCTCACCAAAGAAAAACCGCAACAAGCCTTAAAGGAATCCTCACGCTTAATTGAAGCCATAGGCTGGGCCTTTTTACTGCCGCAGTTACTAGCCACTTTAGGTTTATTGTTTAATCAGGCCGGTGTGGGTGAAACCGTATCGCAGCTGACCAGTCTGTATTTAAATTTAAATCATCCTTTGCTGGCAGTGGCTTGTTATGCCATAGGTATGGCCTTATTTACTGTCATTATGGGTAATGCATTTGCCGCTTTTCCAGTCATTACCGCTGGCATAGGTATTCCGTTATTGGTGCTACAGCATGGTGGCGATCCGGCCATTATGGCGGCTATCGGCATGTTTTGTGGTTACTGTGGCACTTTACTCACCCCTATGGCGGCGAACTTTAATATAGTGCCTGCTGCACTTTTGGAGCTGCCGGATAAAAATGCGGTGATTAAAGCTCAGGCGCCCACAGCCTTGGTGCTGCTTGGCGTGAATATCATTCTGATGTATCTGTTAATGTTTTAAGCTGGAGCACAAATGCAGACTATTTTACTGACCGGCTTTGAGCCTTTTGGTGGCGAACAAAGCAATCCGTCCTGGCTCGCCGTACAGCAGCTGGATGGGTATCAACTGGACGATGAAGTGCAGATTGTCAGCCGGCAACTCTCTTGTGTGTTTGAAAAAAGCCAGATTGAACTTCAAGCTGCTATCGCTGAATTAAAACCTGTGCTGGTGTTGGCTGTAGGTCAGGCCGGTGGTCGTACTGAACTTTGTTTTGAAAAAGTCGCTATCAACTTTATCGATGCCCGTATCGCTGATAATGCCGGCCAGAAGCCTGTAGGTGCGCCTGTGGTCAATGATGGCCCTACGGCCTATTTCACGACTTTGCCAATCAAAGCTATGGTCAACAGCCTGAAACAACAAGGCATACCCGCAGCTGTGTCTTATACAGCTGGTACTTATGTCTGCAACACAGTGTTTTACGCGCTGATGCACCAGTTGAAAGATAAACCCAAAGTGCGAGCTGGTTTTTTACATATCCCCTATGCACCGGAACAAGCCATTGGTAAAGCTGTGGCCTCAATGCCTGTAGATATGGTGGTGCGCGCACTAAAACTCTGTTTGCCTGTGGCACTGCAAAGCACCGAAGATTTACAAATAGCAGCGGGCACACTCGACTAGATTTCAGCCCAGAGCTTGCCTTAAAGCGCCCGCATGGTTAAAATTGCCGCGCTTTTTCTACTATGGCCTATCGGGACGACCCGATAGCGCATCAATAATTCGGGGACGACCCCAACTTCAAAAACTGGAATACCTTATGAACTGGTTATTGCTTGTTGTGGCTGGCTTATTGGAAGTGGGTTGGGCTGTGGGTTTAAAATACACTGAAGGTTTTACCCGATTCTGGCCGTCGGTCTGGACCCTTGGCGCTATGCTTTTGAGTATCACCATGCTGGGGCTTGCGATGCGCGATTTGCCCGTCGGCACTGCCTATGCAGTCTGGACTGGCATAGGTGCGGTCGGCACTGTGATAGTCGGAATTTACTTGTTAGGCGACCCGGCAACCGCAGGACGCTTAATCAGTATTGGCCTGATCTTATTAGGTATTATCGGCTTAAAACTCAGCTCTTAAATTTCAGTGGTTAAGAAGCGGGGCTCTACTGTGCCCCGCTAAAAAGTTAAAGCGTAATATGCTGCCGTACTCGTTCACCTAAACCCACACCAGCTTCTGACATGGTCAGATAGGTATGATCAGCGCCTGCGTCCAGAATCGCAGCAGCTTCATCTTTGTGCATACTGTGCGAGACAATCAAACCGCCAAAACCTGCTTGCCGCAGCTTTCTGGTCGCTATCACTTTGGCTTCCACATCATTTAAGCAAAGCACGACAGCTTTAATGCCACCCAATTTTAAACCCTGCCAGAACACCTGATCCTCTGCATCCGCAAACAGCACGTTATTGCCTTTTTCCTGATGCTCTGCCACTTTGGCTGGGTCAGAGTCTAATGCAACCAAATGGCATTTATGCTCCAGATACTGATAAGCCGCTGAGCCTGTGCGTCCCATGCCCATAATCAGCACTTCAGCGTCGCCCAAAGACACAGGTTGTTCATCCGGGTGATGGATATCGCGTTCAAACGGAATAAGCCGATGTGCTAAACGTTCATACAAAGGGTGGGCAAAACGGTTTAAAGGTGCAGAAACCACAAAAGATAAAGCCACAGTTAAAGCCAGCGGAATAAGAAATTGCGGCATCACACTGGCCGCGACAATAAGCGCAAATTCACTGTAGTTACTTAGAGCCAAACCGGATAAAAAGGCACTACGGGCTCGTAACCTGAATAACACCAGCAGCGCAAAAAACAACACAGCTTTAAAAGGCAATAATGCGGTCATCAGAGCTGCAAATAGCCAGGCTTGTTGATCCGGTAAGCCCCCTAAACCTATTTGCAGGAAAAAACCGACCAGGAAAAACTCTTTTAAACCCCATAAGGTTTTAGATAACTCCCCTGCTCTGTTGTGTCCTGCCAGCAAAGCACCAAATACCAGAGCCCCTAATTCAGAACTTAAGCCTATTGCATGAAATCCTGAACCGCCTAATACCACAGCAAGCAAGACACCAAACAAGATTTGCAAGTCGTCATGACCTGTTAAATCCATTAACTTGTACAGCAGCGGTCTTAGTAAGGGGACCAACAGCACAAGCAAAGCAAAAGGCGAAGGCGTAATGCCCTGAGTAAAACTCAAAAGCGCCATCGCTATTAAATCCTGCATAACCAGAATGCCGATGGCGACACGACCATGGAAAGCCCGAATTTCGCGTTTACCCTCCAGTACTTTAGCCGCCAGCACTGTGCTGGAAAACGCCAAAGCAGCAGCAAGCATCAGAGCGTAATACCAATCAGGTTCAAAGGTCAGATAGATGATAGGGGTATAAAGCAAAGCTGAGCTGGCAAAATGTGCCAGACTGCCGCCTAAGACTTCTGGTTTACCTAAACTGCGAATATTTAGTTTTAAACCTACGGTAAATAACAGCAGCAACACGCCTAAATGTGCAACATGGGCAATAATGGCATTGCCTTCTTTAGGTAAATCCAATTCTGTTGCTGAGGCCGTGATCATAAAACCAGCAGCCAAATAGCCAATCAGAGGCGGCAAGCCAATTAAGCGCACCAACAAACCTAAACTAAAGGCAAAACCTATCCATACCGCTTCTAACATAACAATCCTGTATTTATCTTTTATTATTTGCCTTGATCAGGCTCTGTTTCTGACTGTTCATGACTATCACCTGCACTATCACCTGCTTTACGGGCTATCCAGTCTTTTGTTGTTCTGTGTACACCACGACGTAAGGCTGCACTGGCATTTTCTAGCATATCTACACCTGTTAACACCCCGACTACTACGACAGATAACCAAATTGCTACCTGATAATGGCCTAAACCTGTAGCAACCCCTATAGCGGCAAGCACCCAAATAGTGGCAGCTGAAGTAACACCTACGACTATGCCTTCCCGGGTCAGCATGACACCAGCACCAAGAAAACCAATACCTGTCACCACCTGACCAATAATACGACTAGGGTCTGTCACGACTTGCCCCATCAAACGACTAGGATCGACGACGGAATGGCCTAAAGGCAACGACAAGGCGACAAATAAATAAGTGCCCAAAGTGATCAGAATAGAAGTACGGATCCCCGCAGGTTTACCCCGCAGCTGCCGCTCTAGTCCAACAATACTGCCGCTTAATAAGGTGATGCCTATGGCCTGCCAGGATAAAGGGCTGATATTAAACCAGACTGGATCCAGCATCATACTGCGCCTCCGGCCATTAACTTTTGTGCGTTACGAGCCCTAGCTGCTTTCCACTCGGCTTCAGTCATAGGCACAGTTTCACCTAAACTGCGGGCAACGGCTTTACGCTTTTGAATATTGAATGAAATTTGTTGGTACTCTTCTGGCGTTTTTTTACGCCAGTCGACAATTTCATCCATATGGCGATAACAACCTACACATACTTTTTCGTCATTGAGCCTGCAACAGGCAACACAAGGAGATTCCACTTCAGCTCCGGCTATTTATTCTAACTCACTCCAGTGTAACCACTTTTTGATGCAGGCCAAAGTTTTACTCCACTGAACCTGTAATCAGTCTGAAATGTTGGGTCTTTAACCGCAGTTTTGCTTGTGAGGCTTTACCCTGCTTTGGCTTTATGGCAGCGTACGGTCAACCAACAAGAGGTCCACTGATGAAAAACTATAACTACAGTCTGATAGCCCTGGCTTTATGTTCCACTTTGGCCATTGCAGCCGATGATAAAAAACCAGGCTGGAATGTCGATAAACCCACTGGGAAATTCACTGACATCAAAATCGACGTGCAACAAGGCACCTGGATGAATGTGAATGTCAGCCCGGACGGCAAAACCATCGTCTTTGATTTATTGGGTGATATTTACACCATGCCGATAAGCGGTGGCAAAGCCAAAGCCTTAACTTCTGATATAGGCTGGCAAATGCAGCCAGTGTTCAGCCCTGATGGCAAGTACATTGCCTTTACCAGCGATCAGGGCGGTGGCGATAATATATGGGTGATGAAAGCTGATGGTTCTGACCAAAAAGCTGTGACAGAAGAGACCTTCCGCTTATTAAACAGTCCTGCCTGGAGTCCGGATGGCGAATTTATCGTCGCCCGTAAACACTTTACTGCCAGCCGTTCTTTAGGTGCCGGTGAAGTATGGCAATACCATAAATCAGGTGGCGCTGGTGTGATGTTGACAGCCAAAACCAGTGACCAAAAAGATCTGGGGGAACCCGCGTTTTCACCTGACGGTAAATACATTTATTTTTCACAGGACGATACGCCGGGCAAAACCTTCCATTACAGCAAAGACTCAGAACAAGGCATTTATGTCATTAAACGCTTTGAGCGTGAAACCGGCAAAATTGATGTGCTGCTGCAAGGCGCTGGTGGCGCTATCCGCCCTACGCCTTCGTCTGATGGCAAATATTTAGCTTATATCCGCCGTGTTGATTTCCAGACCACGTTGTTTTTATATGACTTAGAAAGTGGCGAACATATCCAACTGGATAACCAGCTGGACAGAGACATGCAGGAAACCTGGGCTATTCATGGGGTTTATCCAACCTTAAGCTGGACACCGGATAACAAAAAGCTGGTGTACTGGGCCGATGGTAAAATCAACAGTCTGGATATTGCCAGTAAAACCAAAACCGACATTCCGTTCTCTGTTGAGCGCAGCAAAAAAATTCAACAGGCGGTTAAATTTAAGCAGGATTTAGACAAAGACCAGTTAGACGTGAAAGTCCTTGGCAACCTGCATATATCGCCTGACGGTAAAAAAGCTGTGTATTCGGCTTTAGGTCATTTATATATCAAAGACTTAAAATCAGGTTCAGCCAAACGCCTGACCAGCCAGAATGAGCATTTTGAGTTTTATCCGCAGTTTTCCCGTGATGGCAGCAAGCTGGTGTATGTCAGCTGGCATGACACAGCACAAGGCCGGGTCAAACTGCTGGATTTAGCCTCTGGCCAAAGCCGTGATTTAACGCCAGAAGCGGGTAAATATGTTGAACCGACCTTCAGCCCTGATGGTCGCACTGTGGTGTACCGCAAATCAGGTGCCGGCTCTTTACTGGATAAAAAGTGGTCACTGAATACAGGCCTCTATGCGGTGAGCGTCAGTGGCGCTGATAAACCAAAACTGGTCAGCCGTAATGGTTATGCCCCCATGTTTGGCAAAGACAGTAAAAGAGTATTTGCCCAGGATTATGGCGAATCCCCTGCACTGCTCAGCATAGATTTGACCACAGAGCAGCAACGCACTTTATATACAGCGAAATACGGTACTGAATTTAAGATATCGCCGGATGGCAAGTACTTAGCTTTTGTCGATCGCTTTAAAGTTTATGTCACACCTTTTGCCGAACGGGGTGCTGTGATTGATATCAGCGGCTCGGACACTCAATTCCCGGTGAAGCAGTTGTCAGTCAAAGCCGGTACTGATATCAGCTGGACATCCGACAGCAGCAGCTTGTATTGGCACTTAGGGCCAGAGCTTTATCATCACAGCATTGCCGGTTTATTTGATGTAAACAGCAAAGTGAAAGTCGATGCCAAAAACGGCAGCAATATTGGCTTTACTGTGCCTATGGATAAACCACAAGGCCAAATCGCTTTTGTCGGCGGTCAGGTCATTACGATGGAAGGCGATACGGTACTGCAGGATGCTGTAGTGCTGGTTGAAGGCAATAAAATTAAAGCTGTCGGCAGCAAAGCTGATGTGACTGTTCCGGCGGGTGCAGAAGTCATCGACATCACCGGCAAAACTTTATTGCCGGGTTTGTTTGATGCGCACGCCCACGGTGCTCAGGGTGTCAATCAGCTGATCCCACAACAAAACTATGCGAACTACGCAAGTTTGGCTTTGGGTGTGACCTCTATTCACGACCCGTCAAATGACACTCAGGAAATCTTCACCGCCAGTGAATTACAAAAAGCCGGTATCACAGTGGGCCCACGTATCTTCTCTACTGGTACTATTTTGTACGGTGCTTATGGCGCAGGCTATACCTCGCATATCGACAGTCTGGACGATGCGAAATTCCATCTGGAACGGCTGAAAAAAGTCGGCGCATTTTCGGTGAAAAGCTACAACCAGCCACGTCGTAATCAGCGCCAGCAGGTGATTGAAGCGGCTCGTGAACTGGAAATGCTGGTGGTGCCTGAAGGCGGCTCTTTACTGCAGCATAACCTGAGCATGGTCGTAGACGGTCACACCACACTGGAGCACTCTTTACCCGCGGCAGTGCTTTATGATGATGTCAAACAACTGTGGCAACAAAGCAACACGGCTTATACGCCCACCTTGATTGTGGCCTACGGCGGTATCTTTGGTGAAAACTACTGGTACGATAAAACTGATGTCTGGAAACATCCACGTTTAAGCCAGTATGTACCTGCCGATGAACTGCGTCCACGCAGCATGCGTCGTCCTAAAGCGCCGGATCACCACTACAACCATATTTCAATTGCCAAAATGGCCAAAGAGTTATCCGACTTAGGCGTCGTCACTAACATTGGTGCTCATGGTCAGCGCGAAAGTTTAGGGGCACATTGGGAAATCTGGATGTTTGCCCAAGGCGGCATGAGCCCGTTGGAAGCGTTAAGAACAGCCACTATCAACCCGGCTAAAACCTTTGGCATGGATCATCAACTGGGTTCAATCAAAGCAGGCAAACTGGCCGACTTGATTATCCTGGATGCCGATCCGCTGAAAAACATCATGGACACTGACAAAGTGAAATACAGCATGGTCAACGGCCGTTTGTATGACGCAGAATCGATGAACCAGGTGTATCCGGAGAAAAAACAACGGGCTCCCTGGTTTTTTAGTCCAAAAACCCCGTAAATGTTTCCTTGATCACAAAACCGGCTCAGGCCGGTTTTTTTATTTTCTGAGGTTACTTTGCATATTTTTTCTGCGCTGCTAGGATCATCAGTGTTATGGATTTTCAACATATCAGGACCTATTTAGTTGTTTTCAAGAGACTTTTTTAATATGCGTCCTGTCTTTACAGTATTCATCCTGTTCACTCTGCAACTGCTTTGCTGCTGCTTAGCAGCGCCGCCACAATTCTCTGCTTTGGCACAACAGTACGCCGATGCGCCTTTAGTCAGCTATGACATCACACAGGATCAACAAGGCTATATTTGGTTTGCAAGCGAGCTGGATGGCTTACAGCGTTTTGACGGTTATGAGCTGGAACCTTGGCCTGTCTTGAGAAAACAAGAGAAAAACCCGACATTTGCTAATGTGAATCAGCTTTTGATCGACAGTGAACAGCGTTTATGGGTCAGTACATGGGGTCAAGGCGTCACGTTGCTGGACCAACACAATCAAGTGCAATTGCGCTTCACCAGTACAGCAGATCCTGCACAGCGACTGCCCTCAGACCGGGTGCAAAGTTTCTTTGAAGACAGCCAACAGCGGATCTGGATAGGTGCAGTGGAGGGGCTGCGTTATGTGCAGGCGGCTCAGCCTTCTGTTATGCAACAGGTTGATGCACTGAAAAATGTCAGGGTCTGGCAACTATCAGAATCTGCTGATGGTGTGTTATGGCTGGCCACTTCAAAAGGTTTATTCAGGCTTTCGGCCGATTTGAAAGAGCATCAATACTGGACATTAGATACTATCAATGGCGGAATGTCCTCTGCAGTATCTAACGAGATCAGAACATTATTGCTGGTTGAGCAAGGGCTTTGGTTAGGCACCCAGTTTGGTTTGTTCTTTTTTAGTTTTGAGCGCTCTGAAATACAAAGCAGATATCCGGCAGAGCTTGGCAGTATCAATGCTTTGTTTAGTCCACAACCCGGTCGCCTTTGGGTTGGCAGCAGTTCAGGGCTTTTTCAGATCAATACTGATGACAAAAGCCAACCCAGACCAGACTATTTTCTGCAAACAGCAGATATTCGAAAGTTATTCAGAGACAAGACCGGGGTCATTTGGGTAGCTACCCGCAACAGAGGGATTTACAAGGTGAATCCCTTACAACATAAGGTCCGCTATCTGCCTTTGCCACTGGAAGCAGGTATGCCTGACAATGCATTACGCCGCATCTACAGCCAGACCATAGTGGACAATAGGATCTGGTTGGGGCTGGATCAGGATATTTTCAGCTACGACCTGCAAACAGAGCTATGGAAAAAACATAGTCTGGAGACCAACAGACAACATCATCAGGTGTCCGGCATAGTCAAAGATACAGATGGCGTTTACTGGGCGGGCACAGACATAGGCTTATTTCATGCTCAGGGCAAAGACGATACATTTTTGCAGGACAAACTGCCCGCCACTATCGCCAACTTTACTTCTGTCACTGCGCTGGCCACAGATCCGGACGGGACTTTATGGCTTGGTTTATGGGAAAAAGGCCTGGTGAAATGGGATAAAAAAAATCCTCTTGGCACACTGGAACAGCATGATATAGCCACTCAGCCTGGTGATGCCATTATTAGTATTGATAGCGAAGATCCTGAATTTCTATGGCTGGTCAGCCGTTTTAGTGGTTTATATCAGTTGCAGCGTAACACCGGGCTTATCACCAGATACCACAGCGGGGCTGACAGTCTGATCCAACTGCCGTCGGACACCCTACTTTGCCTGGAGAAAGCATCAGCTTATCAATTCTGGTTGTGCACAAATCAAGGGCTGTTTTTTATGGACCTTGAGAAAAAATCCGGCACCTTGTACCAAAGCCAGCAAGGCTTGCCTGATAACAGAGTGATCGCAATTCAGGCGCATCAAAACGGTACTGTTTGGGTCAGCACTAAAAAAGGCCTGGCGGTCATGGATCTGGCCAGACAATCATTCAAAATTCTTGGCGAAAAAGCCAATATCACTTCTATGCTGCTGGAGACCAGAGCGCTGCAAAGTACAGCTTCAGGCGATATCTGGTTAGGTACAGCGGCCGGACTGTATAATTTCAAACCTGATGATATACAGCAGCATAAATTTAATGCTCCGTTGGTGATCAGTAAAGTGAAAGCCGGGGTACAGCAATGGTTTCATCCTGTTACTTCAGCTCAAACGCCTCTGGAGCTAGCCCCTCCGGCCAAAGAAATTAGTATCTACTTCAGCTTTCTGGAGTATTACTTCACCGAAGGACATCAGTACCAATACCGTTTGTCAGGTGCAGGTACTGATCAGGAATGGCATTATATAGGCCATAAAAACCATATTAGCTTTACTCATTTACCTGCAGGCCAATACAGTTTTGAAGTAAGAAATGCCCTCGAACCCACTGAGATTGCAACGGCAAGACTAGACTTTGTAATTCCCACGCCTTTATGGCAAGACAAACGTTTATGGCTTTTCTCCTGCCTGATTGCCTCTTTATTACTCTGGCTGTTCTGGCAATCCAGAGTGCGTAATCTGCATCAGCAAAACATCAGACTAAATCAATTGGTACAACAACGTACCGAGGCGCTGGAACAGGCCAACAGCGCTCTGTTGCAACAAGCCCGTACTGATTTTTTAACCAGGTTACCGAACAGACTGGCGTTCTCCGAGCAGTTTGAGTTACTGCAACGCCAGGCCATACGTCAAAAGTTACCTTTTACTTTGGCGTTACTGGATATTGATCACTTTAAAAGTATTAACGATACCTATGGCCATGATGCAGGGGATGTAGTGTTGACCAAAGTGGCGCAGACCTTGAGCCAGCGCTTACGTCAGCGTGATGTGCTGGCTCGCTGGGGTGGTGAAGAGTTTATTTTACTGTTACCGGAAACCACAACAGAAGGCGCCTTCATCGTATGTGAAGAACTACGCCAAAGCCTGATGCAATTGGTGATTGAGTATGATCATAAACAAATTACTGTGACAGCCACTTTGGGCTTAGCTCAGTTAGATGACGTACAACTGGAGCTGGTTCGCTGGCAATCGGCCGCCGATATAGCCTTGTATCAGGGCAAAAAAACTGGCCGTAATAAAGTGGTGATCTATCCGGGGGATGCTGCTGTTATTGACTGACAGATCGATATAATCGAATAAATAGGGCCAAATATAGTCATATTTAATCGAAGCCATAACTTTTATACTGCATTTTTGTAGTTTTGGAGTTGTGTCATGTTGATTGAACCTGCTTTTTTTATTGGCCACGGCAGTCCTATGAATGCACTGGAACACAATGCGTTAGTGCAACAGTGGCAATCACTGACGCAAGGTCACACGCCCAAAGCTATTTTGATGATTTCAGCTCACTGGTACACCAAAGGTACGGCAGTCACGGCAATGCCCGCCCCCAGAACTATTCACGATTTTTATGGTTTTCCTGAAGAGTTGCATCAGGTGCAGTACCCTGCCGCAGGCTGCCCTGAACTGGCGGCGGAAATTAAAAGCCTGTTAGCGCCTCATCAGGTGGATCTGGATTTAAGTTGGGGTTTGGATCATGGTGCCTGGTCGGTTTTGATGCATATGTTTCCCAATGCCGACATCCCGGTAGTACAGCTTAGTCTTGATCAACATCTAGCCCCTGCTGAACATCTGCAACTGGCAAAAAAATTGGCACCGCTGCGACAGCAAGGTGTGATGATTGTCGGCTCTGGCAATGTAGTGCATAACCTGCGAATGTTGGACTGGCAAAGCACCAGGCCGCCTTTGTGGGCTGAGCAATTTAACCAACAGATCAAAGAGTTTTTACTGACAAAAAACTTTGATGCTATAGCTCAGTATCAAAATATAGGTGAAGCGGCCAGACTGGCCGTGCCCCATCCGGATCACTTTTTACCTTTGCTTTATGTACTGGGCAGCATGCTGGACGGCGATGAAATCAGCTTATTTAATGATGAGATTTTATATGGGGCTTTAGCTATGTTGTCAGTGCAGTTGCGAAACCAAACGCCAGACTAAAAGAAAAGCGTTATTCGAGGTAACGCTTTTTCTGTTGCTGCACATCGCTGATGGCTTGAGACAAATCAGCACCAGTTAACTGGTGTTGCTGCATTAGCTGTCGCATAGGCTCAGACAACTCAGCGCTACTGTGTTGCGTCACCGGGATTTTCGCCTGACGGTAATAGGTGGTGCCAAAATCAATCAAAGCACAAAGCAAATACACCAGAATAAAAACTGCCGGATATTTTATTTTGTGTACCATGTTTTCAGCTCCTGTTCCCATTGTTTCCGCTCGTCAGGCCATAAATCTCTGGTGGTGGCGTCGTCAAACTTATATCTTTTATTGGCTTTCAGTTTTAATAACACAGCGCCTGGTAAACTTTCCAAATCGGCGTATTCCAACTCACCCGCTTTCAGTACTTTGGCATAGTCGAGAATTTTGGCGGTAAATTCTTTGGTCAGTGGTGTCGGCGCCATCAATTTGACCTGACACAAGGTATTGCGGCATTCGCTGTCCAGAATACGTAATTCATTATTGGTGGTAGTGACCGCTAAATGCGCCAGCAGATATTCAGTAGCGTCAGCCCAGCCGTCATCACGGTCTTGATTTTCCCAGGCTTCATGTTGTTCCAGCAGCGCTTTCTCTTTAGCCATCAAAGCACGAATGCCTAAATAAGCATGGATCAGCTGCGCAGCCTCCGGATCCTTTGCTTCAAAGTCGTTGGCTTGTTTTAACTGGGATTGGGTCATAGGCTCAGGCAACAGCACAAATGCCAGCCAGGGTTTCACCTGATAGGCACAGATAGCCGCGACAACAACGAGCAGGCAGATCAGCCACTGTGCTGCAACAGATTGTAAATTGAGCTGAAACTTCAACGCCATACAAACTCCAATCAAAAGGCGGCAAAGTTTAACAGAGCCTGAATCAGTACTAAAGCGGCTTGTTTAAATGGCGCGGGAAAATAGTAATAAATCACATTCTTCGATCAAGGACAGCTTGGTTTTACTTTCCAGAGTAAAACCTAAGCGCAAGGCCACGTGCTGAGACCCTTCATTCTGTGGATGGATCACAGCCACTAATCTTTTCAAACCTAAGCCTTGAGCAAACTGGATCACAGCTTGCCCTGCTTCAGTGGCAAGCCCCTTGCGCCAAAACTCTGGCAAAAAACGGTAGCCAAGCTCAGTTTCTTTAATTTCTTCCAGAAACTTTATGCCACTAAAACCTATCACCTGCCCCGTTTCTTTCCAGACGCAGGCAAAACGGCCATACCCATAGACCTGATAATCCCGCAGTGGATGCTGTTGCAGATAATCCAGCACATCCTGTTTCGATTGTGCTGGTTTATTGCCGACATAACGTATTACGTCTGGCACTGTCATCAGTTGATACATGGCATCCACATCATCCAGCGTAAAAGCCCTTAAAACCAAACGTGGAGTTTCAAGTACAGCCTTCATAGACTTGCTTTAACCCTTAGCTTTTTTGCTAAAGGATGGCTTGCCGGACGAGCGTTTGATTTTGTCCACCGCTTTGGCCGCAGGATTGACCCCTGTGTGACGGGTTAACGCCACCTGACCTGGTTTTTTGCCCGGTACTTTAGTGCCACGCAGGAATAGATCTTCTTTGCCTTCTTCCGGCACCAGACAACCTTTGCTTCTGCCAATCAGGTGTTTTAAGCCCATTTTGACTAAAGCTTCGCGGATCATCGGCCAGCCTTTTGGATCGTGGTAACGCAACAAAGCTTTGTGCAAGCGGCGCTGGCGCTCACCTTTAGGCACAGGCACCACTTCGGTATTGCCTTTGATATTCTTTAGCGAGTTCATCTCTGTATGATAGATGGTGGTCGCGTTCGCCATAGGGCTTGGGTAGAAGTTCTGCACCTGATCCAGTTTAAAATCACGTTCTTTTAGCCAGAGTGCTAAATTCACCATGTCTTTGTCTGTAGTACCCGGATGCGCTGAAATGAAATACGGGATCAGGTATTGCTCTTTACCTGCTTCACGGCTGAAGCGGTCGAACATTTCTTTAAACTTGTCATAAGCGCCCATGCCTGGCTTCATCATCTTCGACAATGGACCGGTTTCGGTATGCTCCGGGGCTATTTTTAAATAACCACCGACATGGTGCTGTACTAACTCTTTAACGTAGTTTGGATCTTCAACCGCTAAGTCGTAACGCACACCGGACGCCACCAGAATCTTTTTAATACCATCCACTTTACGGGCAGCTCGGTACAAATCCACAGTCGGGCTTTGATCTGTGTCCATATGTTCACAAATGGTCGGATACACACAAGAAGGCCGACGACAGGTTTGCTCCGCTTTTGGATTTTTACAGCGTAAGCGATACATATTGGCAGTTGGACCGCCTAAATCCGAGATCACGCCGGTAAAACCCGGCACTTTGTCACGAATTTGTTTAATTTCATTTAAAATCGATTCCTGCGAACGGCTTTGGATCACGCGGCCTTCGTGTTCGGTAATAGAACAAAAAGAGCAGCCACCAAAACAACCTCTCATGATATTGACCGAGGTTTTGATCATGTCATAGGCAGGAATTTTCGCCTTGCCATACACAGGATGAGGCACACGTTGATAAGGCAGGCCAAATACTCCGTCCATCTCTTCTGTAGTCAGCGGGAATGCCGGAGGATTGACCCATAAATGACGGTCGCCATGGCGTTGGTAAATAGCGCGGGCACAACCTGGGTTAGTTTCCTGGTGCAAAATACGTGAAGCATGGGCATATAAAGCTTTGTTGACACTAACTTGCTCATAAGCCGGCAGTTTGACATAAGTTTTTTCCCAAGGCTTTTGACGTGGCGGCTGCACCAGTATCGGCTTGGCTTCCACTTCAGGCGCTTTGCTGAGGTCTATACCTTGCTGCGCAAATTCAGAAAAAGTGCCACAACCCACGTCATCAGCACCATAAGGGTTAGGCACAGGGTCAATTTTGCCGACTTTATCAATAGCGGTCGAATCGACACCACGCCAGCCCGGCAAAGGCTCTTTGCGGATCACCGCAGTACCACGAATATCGTGCAGCGTATTGATATCTTCGCCATTGGCAATCCGATGCGCCACTTCCACCAGCGGACGTTCGGCATTGCCGTAAATCAGCATCTCGGCTTTGGCATCAAAAATAATGGAGCGACGAACTTTTTCCTGCCAGTAGTCATAATGAGCAATACGGCGCAGGCTGGCCTCAATGCCACCGATGATCACAGGCACATCTTTGTAGGCTTCTTTACAGCGCTGCGAATACACCAGCACAGCGCGGTCAGGACGTTTGCCGCCTTCATTGCCAGGCGTGTAAGCATCGTCGTGACGTAATTTTTTATCCGCTGTGTAGCGGTTAATCATCGAGTCCATATTGCCGGCAGAGACGCCAAAAAACAGGTTGGGTTTGCCAAGCGTCATAAAAGCATCTTTGGACGACCAGTCAGGCTGAGCAATCATACCCACCCGAAAACCTTGGCTTTCCAGCATACGGCCCACAACGGCCATACCAAAGCTTGGGTGATCGACATAAGCGTCTCCGACGACCAGAATAATATCGCAGCTGTCCCAGCCCAGTTGTTTCATCTCGGCCCGGCTCATTGGCAAAAATGGTGCAGTACCAAAGGACTCAGCCCAGTATTTAGGATAAGAAAATAGTCCCCGCTCGGCCGCCATGCGGTCCACTGCTGCGGATTTTCTTAAAGGGGCCTGATTCATTTGCATCTGTTGTTTCACTCGGTTTTGCCTGCCAAAAATGGCCGCGCATTATACTTGTTTAAGTGAAGGATTACTAACTTTAAGCTGAACTGCTTCAGCTCTTTTGCCGAATAAAATTTAGCCGAAAGTATTGCCACGCGCCATCGCTGACTAAGAGCTTACCTTGTGGCTACAAAAAGTGCCTATATAACGACCTGAATTTTATGGCCTGTTCGTATCAACGCAGCAGCGTCATCGCGCGAAAGCCTGAGATTACTGCTGCCTCAGCTCAGAATGTGAATGCCATGCTCTGTTGATTAGCCCCCTTAACCTTTCATACTTCGCAAGTTCGTAACAGGGAAAACAGCGTTGCAGCGGCTCTAAACTCTCACTTCTTAAGCATTTTTGTTACTTGGTAACATATGAATAATCAATAACAAAGAGCAGCTTGCTTAGAGATTAACACGATAAAACGCACTTTTTTTCATCAACCCATGTTTACTTTTCAATCATCATGGTACAAAGTAACATTAGAGCTTGGCATATATGGTAGTAATGGCAGCTTTGAACAGGAAGAGCAGAGTCAATATCTCATGGCGATGTCAGTGGGACCATGACTGACAGGTTGCATGAATTAAAACAAGAACAGAAGAGACTTAAACTATGTCTGAATTACACAACAATAACTATCATCACTACAGCGCTAACTGTCATAACAACAGCATAAAAAGCACTAAACGAGCCAGAATTAGCCTGGCTATTTCTGCAGCTTTGCTGGGCATGAGCCCTGCGTGGCTGCTTGCACAAGATTTGCCAAAAAATGACAGCGGTGTCATTAGCGAAAAAAAGGCTGAACCACTAGAAGTTATTGAAGTAAAAGGGATCCGGGGCAGTATTATGTCAGCTCAGGATCTAAAGCGTTTTGCTGACACAGTGAAAGATGTCATCACTGCAACAGACATAGGCGCACTGCCGGATAAATCCGTCACCGAAGCCTTGCAGCGTGTTCCTGGTGTCACCATTGAGCGCTTTGCTTCTTCTGACGATCCAAAACACTATGCCGACGAAGGAACAGGTGTATTGGTGCGTGGTCTGGATCGTGTGCGCTCTGAAGTAAACGGCCGTGGTGCTTTCAGTGCAAACCCATGGGGCGGTCTGAGCTATGAAGACTTTCCTGCAGAGCTACTGGGCTCAGTGGAAGTGGTTAAAAACCAGACTGCCGATCTGATCTCAGGTGGCATAGCCGGCACTGTCAATCTTGTGACCCGCAAACCTTTTGATTCTGACAAAAGAGTCGTGGCCTTCAACACAAAAGCAAACTACGGTGATTTCCGCGAAGAAGTCACCCCTTCTTTCTCAGGCCTTTTTTCTGATAGCTGGGAAACCAAAAGCGGTAAATTTGGCTTTCTGATCGCGGCGTCCCAATCAGAATACAAATCACGAGGTGATGGCGTGGGTTTAGGTAATTTCCACTCCCGTGGAGATTCTTTTATACCTACCACGGATCAGTGGGGAGGCATTACTGGTGTTGACCCTAGCTCCCCTGTCGATGGTCCGGGACTTCCGGGTCAACCAGCAGGTAGTGTCTGGCATGTGCCGGTGGCGATTCATATGAGCACAGCAGATAATGATCGCGAGCGCACTGGCTTCACTTCGTCTTTGCAATGGGCGAACACGGACGACACCATAGTTGCCACTTTAGAACACATTAACTCTGATGCATCTTTAGAGTGGAACGAACGTCAAATCGGTCAGGCAGCTCAGGGCTTTAAAGGTTTTATGGGCTCCTCCCAAAACTGGCGGGACGATGCGGCCAACGGCCATCCTTTAACCACAAACAATGGATTTGTTACTTCAGGTGTTGCGCTTGGTGTCAGTCCGGAAACACCATTTTTCTATCGTAGTCGTTGGAACTACAACGAAAATACGGTGGAAGACACCTCACTTAACCTGAAGATAAAAGCTTCAGACCGCTTAAAATTTGAGTTGGATTATCAGCACATTGACTCTGAAAAAGTGGTGCATAACTACAGCATGTCAGGTCAAACCCGTGGCAACCATGTTCATGCGGTATCTCCTTACTTCCTGGATATGCGTGGCGACCGCCCGACAGTGGAGTTTTTGAGCGATAACATTCTGACACCAGGTTGGTCTCCAAACAGTGATTGGAATGGACCTGTGCCTAATCTGTTCCTTGGCAGCGGTATGGAACAGGAAGAGCACAACACTGCCAAAGCCGACAGCTTTAAATTTGACGCCAGTTATGAACTCGATGGTGTGTTCACCGGCATTAAAACAGGTTTTTACTACACCAATAAAGACCTGACAGTGCGCGATACTGCATACGAAGGTTGGTCTGCTATCGGTACGCCATGGGACATGAATGATCGTAACGCAGCAGCTGCAGTCAACAGACCTGAGTTATTTGAACGTGTTGATTTTTCTGACTATTACAATGGCAAAGTTCTTGTTGGCAATGTGAATAACTTCCTGTTCCCTAAAATGGACCTGGTGAGAAACTATGCAGATTCATTGCGTCAGGGTTGTAAAGACGGATGGCATAACGCAACTCTGAGTGCGGCCAATAATGGCGTCTGTACCGGCACTTACGTCCCTTATGCCGATAAACCTAACCGTGTTGAGGGGCCTTATGCGGCACATAACATCAGCTCATCCAATGAACAACGTACAGAGTTTTACGTGCGCGGTGATTTTGAGCTGGTCGACCTGAGCACGCCGGTGAAAGGTAACCTTGGTCTGCGTTTTGTTAACTATCAGTTGGAGTCTACCGGCGCTTTCGTGCAGCCATCCACGACAAAACGTGGTGAGCCAGGTTCCTCGCTGAACACTGTGTTGCAGCAACCACAATATAAGCGTTATTACGATCTCGCTTCGGGTGAATCACAATTGAGCACAGTGGACGGTACAGGTTACAGCGCGGTATTGCCAAGCTTAAACCTGAACTTTGAAGTAGCCGAAGATTTAGTGATGCGCTTTGGTGCCTCTCAGGGCTTGTATTACCCAAGCTTAGTGGATGCACGCAATATCAGTCTGCTGGATTTGGATTACACCCGTCGCCTGCAAACGCCAGGAGCGGATCAGGATGAAGTCAATAACCCTGTTGTTGCCATCGACGATATTGAAGTGACTGCATTGGCAGGCAACCCTTATCTGGAACCGGAAGAATCTATTAATCTGGACTTAACTGCAGAATGGTATTTCGCTGATGGCGGCTTTATCAATGTGGGCTTATTCCACAAAAAGCTGGACAATATAATCCGCAACAGACAATTTGATCTGGATGTAACCTACAACGGTGTGGATTACGACGTATCGGCTTATGGTCCGGCGAACACAGGCTCAGGTACTATTCGTGGGGCTGAATTTTCGTACTCTCAATTCTACGATATGTTGCCAGGCGCATGGCGCGGTTTAGGTTTGCAGTTTAACTATACCTATATCGACCAAAGTGGTCTGGAAGACCCTAATGCGATTTCAGAAGGTACCTTGGGTTTTGATGAAAATGGCAATCCTATCGCAGACAATCGTAATACCTTCCGTGTATTTGGTGGTTTGCCGTTACAAGGTTATTCCGATCAGAATATGAATATCGTCGGCATGTATGAGTACGAGGATATTTCATTCCGTCTGGCCTACACCTGGCGCTCTGAGTACCTGTTAACCTTACGTGAATCTGAAGAATACGTACCAGCCTTTGCCAAAGCTTCAGGCATGATGGACGCCAGCTTGTACTACAGCATTAACGACAACTGGAAAGTAGGCATAGAGGGCAGTAACCTGCTCAATACTGAAACCAAAACCCAGTATCAAATGAATCAGGCAGGTGACAGAACTGATGCGCTGAGCTTCACGACAGACCGTCGTTATGCGTTAAGTGTCAGGGCTGTATTCTGATTTCTTAAGGTAAAATAACACCCTATAACTGACGTAAACAGCTGTGAAAAAATAAAACCGCGTTGTAGCAATACCTCGCGGTTTTTTAATTCACTCTGACGTAATAAAGCCCAATTTGAACCTAAAACTGTTTTTCTAGTACATCACAATAGTGATTACACCCAGCAGCATAAAGATCGCACAAGCGACACGGCGCGCCCAGTCTAACGAAATACGTTCCAGCAACCAGCTACCGGCATAAACCACAGGGACATTGGCGGCCAGCATACCAATGGTGGTGCCTAAAATCACCTGCCAGGTTTCTGGGTAAGTAGCAGCCAAAAGCACAGTAGCTACCTGTGTTTTATCGCCAATTTCTGCCAGGAAAAATAAGATACAGCTGGCAAAAAAGGCACCGTATTTTAAAACGCTGACTTCTTCGCTGTCGTCTTTATCAGGAATAAGTAACCACAAGGCCACGGCAATAAAAGAGCCGCCTAACAACCAGGCATGCCAACCTTGTGGAATAAACTGCGCCACCCAGGCTCCAAACCAGGCCGATGCGGCATGATTTAACAAGGTAGCCACCAGAATACCGGCAATGATGGCGCCACGGGAGCGAAAACGGGCCGCGAGGAATAAAGACAAAAGCTGAGTTTTATCGCCGATCTCTGCAACAGCAACAGAAGCGAAAGAGGCAACAAAGGCATCAAAAAACATAAACTGCACCTGGCGGGAAAACTAAACATAAGACAACAGACCAACTCCCGCCTGGGGTTAGTACGTTGTCTTAGGTCTCATTAATACCTGATCAAGCTTGATCTGTGGGACGTTGTTGCCATGTACGGTGAGGTACAAGTATGTTGACAACAACACAAAACCTGGCGGTTTTGTAAATTACTCCCCTAAGCGCGGGGGCATTTTAGCCGCGCTCATGGAGTTGAGGCAAGCGAAAATTCAGTTACAACCAAATTTCCTCTAGCCTTTTAAGTGCCTTGCATGAAAACGCAAATGTTCTTCAATAAAGCTGCTGATAAAAAAGTAGCTGTGATCATAACCAGGCTGCAAACGAATTTGCGCTCCGCTTTGGCTGCGCTGATTGGCTTCGATTAAAGATTCAGTGCGAAGCTGTGACGGGTAAAACTGATCGCCCTCGCCTTGATCAATCAGCATAGGCAAACTGCTTTGTTGTTGTGCCAGTAAAAAACTCGCGTCGTACTGTAACCACTGGCTTTGATCATTGCCAAGATACGCAGTAAAGGCCTTTTTGCCCCAGTCACATTCTGATGGCTGGCAAATAGGTGAAAAAGCCGACACTGAGCGGTACGCTCCCGCTTCACGTAAAGCAATCACCAAAGCGCCATGGCCGCCCATCGAATGACCGCTGATGGCTTTGGCTGATGTGACAGGTAAATGTGCTTCTACTAAAGATGGCAGTTCGCGACTGATATAGTCGTACATCTGATAATGGGCTGCCCAGGGCTGTTGGGTCGCATTGACATAAAAACCTGCGCCCTGACCTAAATCATAAGCTGCATCGTCCGCCACTTGCTCACCTCGTGGGCTGGTGTCCGGGATCACTAAAGCTATGCCCAGCTCAGCTGCTACACGCTGTGCACCAGCTTTGACTGAAAAGTTTTCGTCAGTGCAGGTTAAGCCTGATAACCAGTACAACACTGGCACTTTTTGTTTTTCAGCCGCTGGCGGCAAATAGACAGAAAAGTGCATCACGCCTTTGACTGAATCTGAGTGATGCTGATATTTAATCTGGCGGCCAGCAAACAGCTTATGTTCGGATAACTGAATTAACGTCATTGCTTTATCCTTATGCAAAGAAAGCCCGGCGAGCCGGGCTTTTAATGAAATTAAAAGTGAATAACAGTTCTGATGGATTTGCCTTCATGCATTAAATCAAAGGCTTCGTTGATTTGCTCCAACGGCATGGTATGAGTGATAAAAGTGTCGAGTTCAAACTCACCTTTTAAATAACGCTCTACATAATCCGGTAATTCAGAGCGGCCTTTGACCCCACCAAAAGCAGTGCCACGCCATACACGGCCTGTCACTAACTGAAATGGACGGGTAGAGATTTCAGCACCAGCAGGCGCCACACCAATAATCACCGACTCGCCCCAGCCTTTATGACAGCACTCTAAGGCCGAACGCATCACGTTAACATTACCAATACACTCAAAAGAGAAATCAACGCCGCCGTCTGTCATTTCAACAATCACATCCTGAATAGGCTTGTCGAAATTCTTTGGGTTAATCACATCAGTAGCGCCCAACTGACGGGCAATATCAAACTTAGACTCGTTGATATCGATGGCAATAATACGGCTGGCTTTGGCCATCACAGCGCCAATAATGGCAGATAAACCTATACCACCTAAACCAAAGACGGCAACTGTATCGCCCTCTTTGACTTTGGCGGTATTCATTACAGCGCCCATGCCGGTCGTTACACCACAACCTAATAAACAGACCTTTTCTAAAGGCGCAGCTTTATTGATTTTGGCTAACGAAATTTCCGGCAGCACAGTGTACTCAGAAAAGGTAGAAGTGCCCATGTAATGGTAAATAGGCTGGCCATCTTTAGAAAAACGTGTGGTGCCATCCGGCATTAAACCCTGACCTTGTGTGGCACGAATAGCCTGACACAGGTTCGTTTTACCGGATAAACAGAATTTACATTTGCCGCATTCTGGCGTGTATAAAGGGATCACATGATCGCCCACCGCCACGCTGGTGACGCCCTCGCCTATCGCTTCGACCACACCACCACCTTCATGGCCCAAGATACAAGGGAATTTGCCTTCAGAATCCTGACCCGACAAGGTATAAGCGTCGGTATGGCAAACACCGGTCGCCACTATACGTACCAGTACTTCGCCTTTTTGTGGTGGCATTAAATCCACTTCTTCAATTTTTAACGGTTGACCCGGGCCCCAGGCCACAGCAGCACGTGTTTTGATCATTTTCATTTTTGTTCTCCAAACCAGATTAGTAGTTACTATAGCTTATTGTAATTTTTTCTTATTAGATGATAATCCCTGCAAATAACAAATGAGTTTTGCATAAATGAAAGAATGGCAAGGCATCAGCGAATTTGTGGCGGTAGCAGAACTTGGCAGTTTTTCTAAAGCAGCCAAAGTCTTAGGCATTTCAGTGGCTCAGGTGAGCCGCACAGTGCTGCAATTAGAGCAGCGGCTGAACTGCAAACTGGTGCTTCGCACCACCCGCCAGGTTCGTTTAACTGAACAAGGCACTTTGTATTACCAACATTGCCGCGCTTTGGTCAACGGTTTGCAACAAGCCAATCAGCTACTGACCAGCCTGCAACATGAACCTTCAGGTGCGATAAAAATTACCGCCCCTGTGTATTATGGCGAGCAGTTTATTGCACCTTTGCTGCATGAATTTTTATTACGTTACCCCAAAGTGCTGCTGGATTTGCAGCTGACCAACGATCAACTGGATTTAGTGCAAGGCGGTTTTGATTGCGCCATACGCTTAGGAACTCTTAACGATTCGAGCTTGCAGGCCAAAGCCTTAGGCAAACGCACTTTGTATTTATGCGCCAGCCCCGACTACCTGCAAAAATTTGGTAACCCCGCTACTGTGGCCGAATTGCATCAGCATAGATGCTTAGTGGGATCTGTCGATTTCTGGCGTTTTGAACAGCAAGGCCAAAAACTGCAGTTTAAGCCTCAGCCTTATTTACGCTGCAATAGCGGCGTGGCGTTAACAGATGCGGTACTCAAAGGTTTAGGCATCACTCAGCTGCCGGATTATTACCTGCAGCCGTTTTTAGAAGACGGCCGTTTAGTGGCCCTGCTACCAGAGCAACAACCCTCCGACGAAGGCATCTGGGCCTTGTATCCACTGAACCGGCATTTACCTGTCAAAGTGCGATTACTGCTGGATTGGTTGCAGCAAGGGCTGGAAAACAGTCCAAAAGCTACTGCGAAAAGCGGATACTAAAACAACTACCGCTTTGATCTGCTGGTCTGTATTCCAGCTGCGCATCCTGCACCTGCAACAGCGCACGCGATAAAGGTAAGCCAATGCCTGAACCTGTAGCCTTAGTGGTAAAAAACGGAATAAAAATTTGCTGTGCGACTTCCGGCGGTATACCTGGTCCGCTGTCGCTGATATCCAGTTGCCATTGCTGTTGTGTAGTGCGCTCGAGCTTCACGCTAAGTTGTTTCTGCTCGCTGTGCTGCATCGCATCCAGCGCATTTTGCAGCAGGTTAATCAGCACTTGCTCTATTAGCGCTTCATCCAGCCATAACAGGGCCTGAGCAGGAAAATCCGTATTTAGCTCAACTCCGGACTGACTGATGGCATCACGCTGTAGGGCCAAACAATTTTTGACAATAGCCACCAGATTGGTCTGTTGTAAATTCGCTTGTACCGGCTGGCTTAACTGTTTAAACGACAGGATAAAACCAGCCAGATGCTGGCCACGCCTGTGAATAGTCGTCAGCGCTTCGCAAAGATCAGCATGATCATCCTGACTTAGCACAGTGCCTGCCGCAGGCAAAATCTGCTGACAGCTTTGCGCCAAAGACGCCATAGGGGTAACGGAATTGGCAATTTCGTGGGTCAGTACCCGGGTCAGTTGCTGATAAGCCTGCACTTCCTGCTGAAGTAGTGCCTGATTAATACTTTGCAGCGTCACCAGTTTACGCAGCTTACCCTGAATGCGGCTGCATACAATGCTCAGCGCCAGCCGGTCTGTGTAACCTTGCTGTTGCCATTGCAACTGGCCCTGATAATGCGTAGTGGTGCTGTGCAGCATAGCGGCCAGTTGCGCTAAGTTAACCTCATCAAAGCGACCTTGTTGCAGCTGTTGCTGTTGTGATTTTGACAACAAACGCAGCGCTGCCGGGTTGGCTTGTAACAGTTGCCCGTCAGTTGAAAATTCCAGAACTGCAACATCCAACTGGCTCAGCAGAGTTTGCAGATACTGAGCTTTGGCTTCCGCCTGCTGGCGGCTATTGCCTAATTGCAACTGAACCTGAGCCAGTAACTGTTGCAGTTCTGGCTGGTCGCGCAGATTTAACGAAGTATCCTGATTCGCCAACGCTTTAAGCACCAAAGCGGTCTGGCGCTGGCGGGTGCTGCAGTGTTGCCAAATCAACCAGGCCGCCAATATCGCGGCCAAAGTTAGCGCAACGGCAAAGGCCGATGCTCCGCTTTGCCATTGTCTGTAGGCTAAAATCAGCAGCACAGCAAAACTACTAAGCAGTACCAACAAACGAGTATTAAAGGCCATATTTTTCCAACCGCCGGTATAAAGCACCACGGGTTAAACCCAGCGCTTTAGCTGCCTGACTGACATTGCCCTGATAATACTGCAGCGCTTGGCGAATGGTTTTTTCTTCAACAAATTCGAGGAAAAAATCTGTGTCCGCTGTTTGCTCCGAGGCTGTAGTTGCATGAGTCGTTGTAGTGGGTGTAAGCGCTGAACTTTGCAGCTGACTAAAATCCAGCGTGCTGCCTTCAGCCAATACCACAGCACGCTCTACTGCATGCGCTAATTGCCGTACGTTACCTGGCCAGTCATAAAGCTGCAGGGAACGCTTATCGGCAGCGCTGATGTGCAAAGCATCGCGCTGATAACGCTGAGAATAATGCTGCAGATACCAATCCAGCAGCAAAGGGATATCTTCTTTGCGCTCCCGAAGAGGTGGCAACACTATCTCCACCGTATTGATACGGTAGAGTAAATCCTGACGGAAGCTGCCCTCTGTCACCGCCTGATAGAGGTTTTCGTTAGTCGCGCAAATTAAACGAATATCCACAGCCACTGCCTGACTGGCCCCGACTGGCACCACAGTACGGTTTTGCAATGCGGTCAGTAGCTTGGCTTGCTGTGGCAACGCTAAATTGGCCAATTCATCCAGTAACAAGCTACCGCCACTGGCTTCAACAAAACGGCCGGCATAATCGCTTTTTGCGTCGGTAAAAGCGCCCTTTTTATGACCAAACAACTCACTTTCCAGCAAGCTGGTGCTTAAACTGCCCATATCCACACTGACAAAAGGCGCGGCCGCACGTTTGGAGGCCTGATGAATAGCCTGAGCGACCAAAGCTTTACCTGTGCCACTTTCGCCAAGCAGCAATACATTGGCATCAGTGGCCGCTACTTTTTCAATGGTGCGTAGCACCTGCTGCATAGCCGGACTTTCTCCCAAAAGTGGAATAGTGGCCGTGTTTTCTGATGCTGCACGCAAAGTTGGGTTCTGTTGAGCAGAGGTGTATTGGGCTGGCTGTTGCAACGCTTGTTGCAGCGTCTGTAATAGCTGCTCATTCTGCCAGGGTTTTGCAATAAAACTGGCCGCCCCACTTTGCATAGCTTTTACCGCCAAAGGCAAGGCTGCGTAAGCGGTCATCATCACTACTTTTAGCTCTGGCTGCGCCTTTAATGCCTGTTTTAAATAAAACAAACCTTCTTCGCCACTTTGGGTATCGCGGCTGAAATTCATATCCAGCAACAGCAAATCAAAGTGCTCCGAGTTCAATGTCGTCAGCAAGAGCGCAGGCTCCTGTAAGGTCACGACCTGGGTAAAATGCTGCTTCAAAAAAATACGGCTGGCGATCAGAATGTCGTGGTTATCATCCAGTACCAGTACCTTATAGGGCTGTTTCATTGCTACGTCCTTGCGGTTGATCCCAGAACCCTACCGAAAACGCCATGCCTTCGCAACAGTCTTTTAAATCCAATAGCTTAAGGCTTTTTCACACTGTCCATTTATGGACAGTGGGTTGTATCACCAGCGGACAGTTCCAAACAACCAAAAACAATAAATCATTGATAAACAATAGCTTACAATCTGGCACAGCCATTGCGTTATTAAGCTCACAACACAGGATTTTTTGGAGCATACCAATGGATAAAAAAATCACGCCTACAACCCGCCGTCGCCTGACCGCACCTGCTATGGTGATTGCGCTGCTTGCAGGCACAGCCTGGTTTGGCAGTACCTGGCAAGCCAGTGCTCAAATGTCATTGGCTTTGCCACTAAGCTCGGTCAGCACAGCCATAGTGCAGCAGCAGAGCCTGCAGGAAAGCATAGCGCTGCGCGCCAATGTGATGCCACAGCAGACGGTGTATCTGGATGTAATTGAAGGTGGCCGGGTTGAAGAAAAACTGATTGAGCAGGGTCAGTTTGTTATCCAAGGCCAGCCTTTGGTCAAGCTAAGCAACACAGCCTTGCAGCTTGACCTCATCAGCCGTGAAGCTCAGGTCACAGAGCAGATGAATTTTCTGCGTAACACCCAAATGACCATTGAAACCAACAGATTAAATCTAAAACGTGATGTGCTGGATATTGAACATCAACTGGTGACACTCAAACGCAATCTGGCTCAGACTGAACCCTTGGTCAAAAGCGGCGTTTTGGCCAAAGAAACCCTGCTGAATTTGCAACAGGATTTACGTTATCAGCAAGAGCGCCTGAAACTGACGCAACAGCAGCAGAAGCAGGACGAAGCTATTCGTAAACAGCAATTAAGCCAGTTAAGTGAAAGTGTGGCTATGCTGACCAAAAACCTCGAATTTGCCCGCCAGAATGTTCAAAACCTGCTGGTGCGGGCTCCGGTCAGCGGTTATTTAAGCGAGTTTAACGTTGAGGCTGGTGAATCCCGGGCTCCGGGCAGCCGTATGGGGCAAATTGATATCCCCGACAAGTACAAGTTAGTCGCCAGTGTCGATGAGTTTTATTTAAGCCGCGTCAGCACAGGCATGCAAGCCAATGCCAAAGTGAATCAACAGGACTTGCAACTGACGGTCAGTCGGGTTGACAGCCGGGTAGTCAATAACCAGTTCCAACTTGAATTTACTCTTCCGGGCGAGCAGCAGGTAAAACGTGGCCAGTCGGTGAACCTGACACTGCAACTCGAAGCCCAGCAGCGCGAAACGCTGGTGCTGCCACGTGGCGCTTATCTGGCCGACAGTGCTGGCCAGTATGTCTATCTGCTCGACAGCAAAACAGCCACTGCGCGTAAACAAGCCGTCACTCTGGGTAAACAAAGCGCCAACCAGATTGAAGTTGTCAGCGGCCTGCGTGCCGGTGATCAGGTGATCATTTCCGGCTATCGCGATTTCGCACAAGCCGATACTATTCAATTAGAGCAATAAGGACTATTCCATGATCCAATTACAACAATTAAACCGCGTATTTCGTACTGCGGAGCTTGAAACCACAGCATTAAACCAGATTGACCTGCACATCGAACAAGGCGACTTTGTCGCCATTATGGGCCCTTCCGGCTGCGGTAAATCCACACTACTGAGCATTCTGGGCATGCTGGACAGCCCAAGCTCTGGCGCTTATTTGTTTCAGGGCACCGACATAGCCCATTACAGCGAAAAGCAATTGGCAGAGCTGCGTAAAACCCAGCTGGGTTTTGTGTTTCAAAGCTTTAACCTGATTGATGAGTTGACGGTATTTCAGAATGTTGAACTGCCGTTGCAGTATCAGGGCGTAGCCGCCTCTGAGCGTAAAAGCCGGGTGGAAGCCATCTTAAAACGCATGCAAATTGACCACAGGGCCGATCATTTGCCATTGCAGCTCTCTGGTGGTCAGCAACAACGGGTTGCGGTAGCCCGTGCTTTGGTGATTAACCCTGCGCTGATTTTAGCCGACGAACCTACAGGGAATTTAGACTCTAAAAACAGTGAAGAAGTGATGCAGATGCTGCGCCAGCTCAACCGCGAAGGCACCACTGTGGTGATGGTGACCCACTCTGAACATGAATCACGTTACGCCAGCCGTATAGTGCGAATGCTGGATGGTCAGATCATTACCGAGCGCGCGCTGGAGGCCAAATATGCTTAACTCTTTCAGCATGATAGGCAACTATTTCACTACTGGCATACGGGCTGTATTGCGGCATAAAACTCATTTGGCGCTAAACCTGCTGGGCTTAACCACAGGTTTGGCTTCTGCCTTGCTGATTTTACTCTACGCCAGTTATGAACTGGGTTATGACACCATGCATCCGAATGCCGAAAACAGCTACCGATTGGAGCAGTTTTTTCTGCCGGTGAATCAGCGCTTTCCAGTCTCCAGCCCGGCGATGAAAGCCGTGCTGGAAAACTATGATAAACGGATTCAGGTGACTCGTATTAACAGCGGTGCACCCGCTTTGCGCCTGGCGGGGTCCAGCCAGCAACTGACTTTAGAAAAAGCTCAGGCTGTGGATGCCAATATCACAGATTTTTTCCAGATTGAGGTGCTACAAGGCGATTTAACTGCGGCTTTAACGCAGCCCAACCAAATCGCCTTATCTGAACAGGAAGCCCTGCGGTTATTTGGGACTACCTCTGCGCTTGGTCAGCAACTCCAACTGGGTGAGCAGCGTTATACGGTCAGCGCCTTATATCATATGCCTGAACAAAGCCATTTTCAGGCGGGATCATTGCGCCGGATCAGCGATAAAGTGGCGGCTGGCCGCCTGGCGGTGAATAACGTCTATAGCTATATCCAATTGCCCGTCGATTTTGATCAAGCTGCAATGCTGCAGCAATTGACTACACAGCTGAATCAGCAAGCCTACGAGGGCAGCAAAGTGATGGATCTAAAACTGCGCGCGCTGACAGATATTCATCTGCACTCCAATCTGGCCTACGAGTTTGAAGTCAATGGCTCTGCAGGCACAGTACATATCTGTTTGGTATTGGCAGCCTTATTGCTGCTGATTGCCGCCATCAACTTTATTAATATGAGCACAGCACGAGCGGCAATGCGGGCTAAAGAAGTCGGTGTGCGCAAGGCGCTTGGCGCCAGTCGCAGCCAGCTGTTTGTGCAGTTTATGCTGGAGTCCTTACTGATCGCCTGCTGTGCAGGTTTACTGGCAGCAGTTATGGTAGAGCTGGTATTGCCAGAGTTTAACCTGTTGGTGAACCGCCCTCTTCAGCTGAACTATATCGGCAATTTTGGCCTGATTTTACTGGCGAGTGTGTTCAGTGTCGGTGTACTGGCAGGTGTCTATCCGGCGGTATTTATCTCGGCTTTTGATGCGAAAAAAGTACTGAGTGGTGATTTTCAGCGTGGCAATACCGCTGTGTGGTTACGTAAAGGCTTACTGGTACTGCAAGGCGCTATTACTATAGGTTTACTGGTCTCAAGCGTTGTGCTGCAACAGCAATTACAACTGTTACAAAACCAGAGCACAGGCTATCAGCGTGAAGCCAGATTAATGATCAAGGCTATAGATAACAGCCTGCTATTTCATGCTGAAAATCAAAACCTGTTACAAAGCCTGCAAAAGGTAGAAGGTGTCAATGCAGTATCACTGCTGGATATGCAAATCACCGATACCATTTCTCAGGCGATGGATATTCAGCTGCCAGGCCAAAATGTGGACACGGCGCTGCCACCTATTTCACAGATGGGCACGGGCTTTGATATTGCAAAAGCCGCAGGTCTGACTTTGCTGGCAGGTCGGGATTTTAGCGAAACCTATCAAAGCGACTGGTATCAAAGACATGACGATCATGCCACAGCGGCAGTGATCATTACCGAATCGCTGGCACGTAAAGCGGGCTACGAAAATCTGCAGGATGTGATTGGTCAGCAATGGCTGCTGCCTGGAGACGTTCCAGTGCTACGTATGCAGGTGGTGGGGGTAGTTGCAGATATTCAGATCGGGTCCGCCTTAAAACAACAAGAGCCTTTAATTTTGATTTGCGGCCGCTCGCCTATGACGTACGCCAATATAGTACTGAGTATGCAACCAGAACAGGCCCTTGCCGCCCGCGCCAAAGTACAAGACCTGCTGACTGAGCGCCTGCAGCGGCAGGACTTGAAACTAAGCTGGTTGAGTGATGACTACAATGCGATTTACCAGAACCAGCAACGTCAGGGCAAAGTCATAGCACTATTCGCCGCACTGGCCATAGCTTTAACTTGTGTTGGTTTATTTGGTCTGGCCGCTTTTAGTGCCGAACAACGTTCACGCGAAGTGGCAATGCGTAAAGTACTGGGCGCAGGACGTTTTAATCTGGTGAATTTACTGGCCAGCGAATATATAAAACTGATGGCCATCAGTGCTGTACTGGCGATACCGGCCACTTTCTGGGCCCTGAACAGCTGGTTAAGCGAATTCAGCGTACGGATCAGCCAAAATCCACTCTGGTATCTGCTGGCGGCAGCAGCAACCTTCGCTATTTGCTGGTGTACAGTGGCCGCTTTAGCCTGGCAGGTTGCAGGGCGCAAACCGGCCATGGTATTAAGACAACAATAATGAACAGTAAGGGACTATTTATGATTATGAGACCAGGTCTGGTTTCAATGGGTGTGCTGCTAAGCGGTGCGCTGCTGCTCACCGCCTGCAGTACGCCAAATAAGGTCCAACGCCACTTAGGTAAAGATGCAGTAATACAACAATTTACTGAAGGTGAGCATAAAGGCACTTATCGTAATTTGTATCGCACCCCGGTAGAGCAGCGCCAGTATCCGGCCAACTGCGAGGCTGACTGCTATCCGGCACATCAGGCAGTGGAGTGTAAGACTCCAGGCCAGGATTGCCGCTATACCGGGGTACAGCAAGCACCAGTGTTAAATAGTGGTTTTCGCTTGCAGTGGCTTGGCCATGCCAGCTTTTTAGTGAACACGCCGGATGGCCAGCAATTGCTGTTTGATCCAGTGTTTGGCCAGTTTGACTGGCCTGTAAACTGGGCTCAGCATTTCGCCGGTATTATAAAAAGGCCCTACACACCCACACTAAGTGCAGAGCAACTGGTAGCCACAGACGCCGTATTGTATTCACACTTGCATTACGATCATTTTAGCCATGCCAGCATAGAGCAAATAGGCAACAGCCCTACCTATTACCTGCCTTTGGGTATGGCCGACTATATGCCCGAAGCGGGCTACAACATTGTTGAACAAGCCTGGTACAGCCACAGCAAACTCGGTGAACTGAATATCCATTTAGTACCGGCCCACCATTTTAACAGCCGCAAATTGTTTAACGATCAAAACCAGGCTATGTGGGGAGGCTGGCTGTTGGAGCACAACGGAAAAACTTTGTTTTTTGCCGGTGATACCGGCTATTCAGCCCACTTTAAAGATATTCAGCAAAAATATGGGGATATTGATATTTGCCTGCTGCCGATAGCTTCCTATCACCATGAAACCGAAGGTGACTGGTATCGCTATGTCCATACCACACCTGAAGATGCTTTAATTGCCGCCGATGAACTTGGTTGCAAAGTGATGATCCCCTGGGGGTATGGCAATGCCAGTTGGCAGATGGGCGACATTAGCTCGCACTCGCCACTATTACGCTTATTGCATATGCAGCAACAACTGGATAGCCAGGTGCCGCTGCTGATTTTAAATGAAGGCGACAGCGTGCAGTTGTAGAGGCGTTGCTATCAGGCGACTGGCTTTAAACTGGCTTTTTCAGCCAGTTTATCGCCCAGCTTGCCGGTTACAGCCCACACCACTAATGCAACCCAGGCTATCCATGAAAAACCTGCCGGAATGTTGAGTAAGGCAATTTTAGCTACATGTTGGCGATTAAATAATAGCGCCAGCAGGCTTGGCAAAAACCAGACTATTACAAACAACAGGCCAAAAACGACTAAAAAAACCAGATCCGCTTGTAGCCATGCCTGCATAAAGGTGTCGAAAAATTGCTTTAAAGTTTCCATGTTTTACTCCTCGTTATTGGTTTCAAATTTGTTTTGCAGTACAGAAGCCACCAGCCATAACAGGATAAACAGCACCATAAATTCAGCGTCGCTGGAGCGGGCTTCTGTTGTCAGTGCAGAGAGACAGTGGTTTAGAGTTTCCATAAAATAATCCTCGTTGTTGATATCAGCTCAGTGTTGTAAAAGCTTAAGTTTGCATGTCAGACAGACTTATTCTGTTTGCTAAAGAAGTCATGGCCTTCTTGCCAGCTGTTACACATTTTTTTTAATTTATTTTTGTAACACTTTGCCAGTCAGGGCAGACTTACTAATGGCAGATTGATAACTTCGATAAAAACTCTAATACATTGAACAGGGAGGTTTTTTTGACCCTATCCAGCACCAGCCTTGTGCAGCCGGAGCAGTTTTTACTGGAGCTGTGGCAACAAAATCAGGCCGCGATTAGCCGCACCCTGATGGCATCCGAGGCGGACCCGGCAGCAAGGCAGGATTTAAAACAGGATATTTTTCTGGCACTGCATCAGTCGGCAACACGTATCCAAGCAGCAGAGATGCCACGAGCTTACCTGTTTCGTATTGTGCATAACGTGACAGTGGATCACATAGCCAGAGCAAAACGTCAGCAATGGCAACCGTTGGATGAAGATACGCCACAACTGTTAGTACAGGATTGCCCTTCAACTGAGCTTACAGAGCAACAACAAAGCCACCAACTGATGCAGGCGATACGGCGCTTATCTCCTGCCAACCGTCAGGTTATTTTGCTGGCAATGGAAGATTTGGATGCCCCTGAGATCGCAGATATTCTGCAGTTAAGCCAGGGCGCGGTAAGAGTGCGGTTAAATCGCGCTAAAACAGAACTGATGGAGATTATGCAGCATGGCAGATAATTTTGACTTTGCCGCCTTGACCAAAAGCTGGCAACAACAGAACACCCCAACCGAACAGCTGCCACAAGCCGCAGATTTGAACCTTGCTAAACAGCGTCAACACAAGCAAAAGTGGTTGATGTACTGCGAATGGCTGAGTGCTGTTGTGATGCTAGTTGCTGCTTGCTGGTTAGCCTTTGCGATACCAGACTGGCTCGGCTATCTGTCCGCCCTATTTCTGGCTCTCGGCGCTATTAGTTCGGCTTATGTCGGCTGGACTGTGCACAGACCTATACTGGCCTATGACAACTGGAGCAGCAGTGGCTTGGTACAATTTCGTGCCCGCGCCTGTCAGTTAACACTTCGCTACTACCTCTACACCCAATTATCCTGCGTAGCCTTGATACTATTTTCCGGCTTGTTGTGGCTGTTGCAGTGGTGGAAACTTGCAGAGATCCCCACAGATCTGCTGCAGTTTTACAGCCTTGTGGTATGCCCGCTTTGTCTGCTGATGACCTTAGGTTTGCAGTTAAAAAAGCAGCAAAAAACAGCACAACTACAACAACTCACCCGCTTAGCGGATGATTTTCAGCGCAACGACTAACAGCGCTGCATCAAACCAGAAATGCCTTTAGCAGACCAAATGAAAGCATTCAGGACTAGAACAGTTATTGGCAAAGCCGCACTATCCCGGTAATGTAACCTTTTTGCAACCTTTTGTATCTTTTGAGGTAGTGATGAATAAGTGGTGGTTATTGGCTCTGTTGTGCAGCAGTGTGCATGCTTATGAACCGGACAGAGATCAGGTGTTGCGGTTTGAACCTTCACCATTTCAGGGGGTGGAGCTCAATTGCCAGCGGGACAAAGACATTGTGCCCAGACGCAGTGATCTGCTGCTGGATAACTATGCCTTACTTGCTGCGGATAACGGCGAGCGTGTGGCTATTATTACTGTGACCAATGGTGCTGCTGGTCAACGTATGTTTAATCAGGAACATTTAGTAGCAATAATGGCAGACTGCAGCCGCATCTATCCCCAGTCATTCGAGCTGACGCTGGCAGCTGGCCAGCAACAGACCTTACAAATCTATTTTGGCCGTCGGGTACAACCCGTACTGCAGTTAATCAGCAATAACTGATGCCGGTTTAGCCACCGGAATAACCGCATGCAGGGTAGTTATCCTTAGTTCTTTCAGGTAATACCCTCACCAATAAGTAAATTATTAGTAACTTTATTGATAAGGAAATTCAAGAGAAAGGATCTCTTGCCGACAACAAGCTAATAGCGGAAGAACAAGGAAAGTGACATGAACGTTAATCCACAGGATCCAAGCCAAGCATCCCTATTTATGTCGAATAGCCCGGCACTGGAAGTCAAAAAAGCTGTACATAGTGAAGATCAATTGAATAGTGAACTGGCGCGACTAGCCGAAGACATTTATCACAAAAATGCACACCAAGAACCTGATCCAAGGTACAGCAAGTCAATGACTATAGTGTCGAATAATGTTTTAACGACTCCGGAAATCGAAGAAAAAGCGCTACGCAGGAATTCGACGGCCATGTTCAATCTTTACATGCCTGGCGGTGAAGTGTCTCAATCTGTTGAAAAAATGTTTTCTCAGTATGAAAAAATCATGGATGAAATAAAAAGCAAGCAGCCTGAATTAGTCAGCAAAGACTGGGGCATATCCTTGAATCAATCAGGTGAACCAGAAATTACAGGCAAACTGAGCAATGATGAAAAAGCCTTCATACTAGAAACAATAAATGACAACGAAAATTTTATGAGCGCAGCTAAAGATTTTAGGTCTAGTTTCTTAGCACACTTAGACTTCGGAACTATGGGCTGGTCAGACTACGACGTCAATGAAAATAATTTTTCAAAAGTATTGGATGTAAAAGAAATACTGGATAACTCTCAAGGCGGAGAAAGTTTTAAAAAAGCCTGGAATAAAGACTTTAGCTGGCTTGAGCTAAACGATAATATTTCAGCTCAGCTGAAAAGAAATGCGGAAAAAAAAGTGAGCTTTATCTGAGAAACCCCAGAGATTTTCAGGCAGCATCAGCTCAATCAGGCGAAACTATTATTTAAAGCTAAGGTTACAGCTGCCGGAGCTTACTGTAAGAACCGCCTTTTGTCGTCTATTGGGCATTCGGCTGTAGCGACAGGCGTATCAGTGCGGTTTGCCACCCAACATTCATCGTAAATGGAGCAATAACAGAGCTCTATTTGCAGGTTGTCTTGGTCTGCAAGTAACTTAGCCACTTTTGCATCACGTAACTCGACTGGTTTAATAGTTTCTCCGGCAGAAAGAACTATTGAGCCGATTTGTGATTGCACATGGCTGACGCTATGGCCGCTGCGCAGCTGCAGATAATCAGGCCAGCTTTTTACTATTTTGTTGTCATAAGTGAGGCTGGCATACTTTATTACAGCAGGCCCCGTACCTTTGTTACTTACTATGTAATAAAACTGTGCAGTGCCAGCGTTGTAACTACGATTAATTTCAACTCTTGGCCATACCGATGCCCGGGCATAAGCTCTGTCAATAAAAGCCGAATAAATGCTAACAAAAGCAGTAATTAAACTGACAATCAGTGCCGAACCCGCGATGATCATTTCCGGGTTTTTAAAACTGTAATGCCTTGTCATCTATTGATAATTCCTTTTAAAAGCAACATGTAAATACTGTAAAACATTTGTGATTGCCACAACAAGAGGGCAATAGCAAAAACGGGGCATTTAACTCCATGCAGTTCAGCCCCCTCCAAAGCGGAACTGGCTATATCCGCTATACCTCCCTGCCCTTCCTAAATTTGTTTACCTTTGCCAACACCATTAGCGGTTTAAAAGCGTTAAACTACCCGCGCCTTTTTCGGGCTGTTTTAAAAAAGGAATGTTGTACATGTCTGATTACTCCACTCATGCGCCCAAGTCGCGTATTTCTACTGGCGAATTTACCTTGCTGGTGGCGCTTTTGATGTCAATAGTTGCCATCTCTATTGATGCCTTATTGCCCGCACTGGACGCTATTCGTGCTGACATTGCCATGAGTCATCCAAATCAGGCGCAGTTGGTGGTCAGCGCGTTATTTTTAGGTATGGCGATTGGTCAGCTGATTTGTGGCCCTTTATCCGATGCCGCTGGCCGTAAGAAAGTTTTAAACGGTGGCATAGCGCTGTTTTTAGTAGGCACTGTGATTTGCTATTTCGCCACTGATATCAACACCTTATTATTCGGCCGCTTTGTGCAGGGTTTAGGCGTGTCAGGCCCTTATGTCTCGGCTATTTCTATAGTGAGGGATAAATACTCCGGCAATGATATGGCACGTATTATGTCGCTGGTGATGATGATTTTTGTCATGGTGCCAGCTCTGGCGCCAAGCCTGGGTCAGGCGGTGTTATGGGTAGGTTCATGGCGCGATATTTTTGTGCTTTATGTATTTTATGCACTGCTCATCGTGGTATGGATTTTTTGCCGTTTAGAAGAAACCTTGCCAAAAGAGCACCGTATCACCATGAGTACCAAAGGTTTTATGGAAGGCTTTAAAGAAGTCGTCAGTAACGTGCCTACACTGTGCTACATGCTGTGTATGGGGTTGTTTTTTGGTAGTTTTATCGGCTATCTGAATTCGTCACAGCAAATTTTCCAGGACTTGTTTAAAACAGGCGAGTTATTCACGTTGTACTTTGGCCTGCTGGCGGTTGTGTTTGGTGCGGCCTCTTTGGTGAACTCGCGTCTAGTGCAGAAATGGGGAATGCAGCATTTATCTAACCGCGCTGTGTGGGGCATTATTATCAGCTCAGCGCTGTTTTTAGTGCTGCATCTGGTGGTTGAAGTGCAGCTGTGGATGTTTGTTGTGTACGCATCCTTGCTGTTTTTCTGCTTTGGCCTGGTGTTTGGCAATATCAATGCCATGGCGATGGAGCCTATGGGCCATGTGGCTGGTATAGCTGCCGCTATTATTGGTTCAACCTCATCCATTATGTCGATGATTATCGGCACAGTGATAGGCTTGCTGTACAACGGTACTGTTATTCCTGTGACTGCCGGCTTTTTGATTTTTGGCAGCATCAGTATGGCGATTTTAGTTTTTGCGCAAAAATACAAAGAAAAACATGAAGATAAACAGGCACAGAGCAAAGTTTCAGATCCTGCCTGACACTCGTTCTTGTTTGAAAGAGAGAAGCCCATGAATGACATGGGCTTTTTTATGCAAGCAGCTGAAGTTTAATTCCGCACTGGCCTTTTTCTACGGAAAATAATTGCCTCCCTGTCGTTACAACTGCATATTTTCATCTATCCCTTGTGCTATCTGGCAGGCTACGAAGCCAATCCCAACGCTTAAATTCACCTTTTTATAACGCAATTTCAAACTCAGGCACAGAAACTGCAACAACCAGCATAGGTTCAGGGACACCAGCTATCAAAGGGATCATGATGAGTGGTATGTTTAATAAAATAGAAAGTTTTGCTAAAGCCACGGTTCCGGCACTGGAACGCTACAACAACGTTTTACAAACAGGTCCGGCGGCACCGGTATCCACTGAAAACGACCTGTCACAAACAGCTTACATAGCATCAAGTACTATTGTGCATATTTCTGATAAAGCACTGGAGCTGCAAAAAAGTTACAACGCCACCCCGGCCTTTTTGATTAAAGATGCATATGTGTCCGCACCTCACCGTTTGCCACCAGACCCTGCTACACCGCTGGAAGATATGGTGTACCGGCGCGATGGTTTGCGCATCAATACGGAAACCAATCCGCCGCGCTGGATGGACTCAACCGACATCGTCAATTACGACGAATGGCTTAAGAGTGAACAGTTGATTGATCAGCATGTCGATAAGCGCATCGCTATCTTTAAAGAAGGTAAAGCCGAAGGTTTATCTGACAGTCAAATCATTCAGCAAATAGAAGACTACAATTCAACCCTACCAGACCGTTTCCACCACGACACAAAAGTACAAACGGATGCCGGTACTATTTACAGAGCGAAACAATGGGCTGGAGTTACAGATGAAACACTTGAGTCCAGCCTTGGCAGCAGACGCAGAGAATCTTATGAACAGCTATACAGCAGGGCGACTGCCAGGTTTAGCTAATTCTGTTATTGCAGCCCCTGCAATTGCAACCACTCTCTTGGGCTGCTGCCGGTTTTCCGCCTGAAAGTACGGGCCAGCGCCGACGGGCTTTCATACCCGACTTCATCTGCAATCAGGGCCACAGGACGGCCTTCACGCAATAGTTTTTGCGTAAGGCTTACCCGCCAGCTCACCAGATAATCGGCTGGCGTAATGCCTACTACTTTATGAAACTTAGCGGCAAAACTGGCTCTGGACATGCTGGCGGCAGTAGCCAGTTCAGCGACAGACCAGGCTTTAGCTGGCTGGTCATGCATTAAAGTAACGGCTTTTGACAAGCGTAAATCGGCCAGCCCGGCCATCATACCGCTTGATACACTGCGGTTCGCCATCATATAGCGCAGTAGCTGGATCACCACCAGTTCAAATAAGCGGTTTAAAACTGCATTTTTGCCACAATGCTGGGCAAAGGCTTCGTCGAATAACCAATCCAGATTGCCGCTGAGCATAGAAATGTCAGCCAAAGGCATCAGCACATAAGCAGGCAACGCTGTGGTCAGCGGGTTATCCAGCCCGCCATCAAAACTCAGCGCAGCAGATACCAACTCCAGTTGTTGATCTGAGTTCTGCCCTTGTGCCGCTTTCAGACAATGACTACAAGGCCTTGGAATAAATAACAAGCTTGGCTCTGTGATCTGCACAGGTTTTTGTTGCTCCAGCAGCAATACCGCATCACCAGAGCGTAATAAATGCAACTTGGCCGTTCTGTCGGTGGCATCAAAACCTATTTCAGTCGTAAGCACTCCACCAAAGATAGTGGTAGCGTGCATGCCAAATTGCGCTAACAACGTAGATAACCGATCCATAAATATCTTTCTCTCTTGAAACGGCAGCGACCTTGACCGCGCGCGCTCGTGTTTATCCCCAGCCAGTCCTATCGAACGACCCTGTATACGGCCTGATTTATTGTCGCCTTGCTGCAACTCCAATTACTTTGGAGAGACAGTTTTTTGTTTTAAAAAGCAGAATTAGACGATCTGTTGCATAACTTAGACTATTTGAACCCAAAAGAAAAGCAATGCGGCTTACTATAATCACAGCCGCTAACAAGGGGAAAACAACAAAACCCCCTTGTCTGAAGCGAGCGAAAAATTAAACAACTGAGCGCGACCAAAAGATCGCAACTCATTCACTAAGCTTGCAAACCCAGAAGGAAACTAACATGACTAATTTCAAATCACGCTTATTAACCACAGCTATTGCAACATTTGGCCTGACCTTTGGTGCCGCAGCTTTTGCCGCAGAGAAACCAACGGTTTTATTAGTACACGGTGCCTTTGCTGAATCATCCAGCTGGAATGACGTAGTCGCTGAACTACACCAACAAGGTTACCCTGTGATTGCTGTCGCCAACCCACTGCGCAGCGTAAAAAGCGACGCAGCTTATCTTTCTGATGTAGTGGCAAACACCAAAGGACCTGTAGTTTTGGTCGGTCACTCTTACGGTGGTGCAGTAATTAGCCAAATCACACCAGATCAAACCAAAGTAAAAGCTTTAGTATACGTCGCCGCTTTTGCTCCGGAACAAGGTGAAAATATTGCTGAATTATCAGGACGTTACCCAGGCGGTACTTTAGGCCCCACTCTTGCTGCTCCTGTAGTCTTAAAAGATGGTAACAAAGATTTGTATATTCAACAGGATAAATTCGGTGCCCAGTTCGCAGCAGACGTACCTGCAGCAGAAGCAGCATTAATGGCCACCACTCAGCGCCCTGTCACTGAAGCGGCATTGCACGAAGCATCAGGGGCTCCAGCCTGGAAAAAAATTCCGTCATGGGCCATCTACGGTACTGCGGATAAAAACATCCCGGCCGCTGCAATGAAATTTATGGCAGAACGTGCTGGAGCCAAAAAGATTGTTGAAATAAAAGACGCCTCTCATGTTGTGATGACATCAAACCCACAACAGGTAGCAAAGCTGATCGTTGAGGCCGCTCAGCCACAGTAAGGCTCAGATCACTGAAAATGCACAAAAGCCCTGAGCCAGTTTCAGGGCTTTTTGTATAGAGCGGACTGAACCCAAAGTAGCCTGGTTGCATTTATTCGCAACCCAAACCCCGGCCTGAGCGTTCAGTTGTGCCGGGGTTTTCTTTTCTACACTGACTATCCGAAGCCTTTTCCTGTTATTTGCTGAAAAGCAAAACTGAAATTGCCGACTATCCTCTAAGCTATAACTAAAAGGCATTGTCAACTGATCTGACCTTTCTTTATAGTCGTTACGCCGAATTTTGCTGCAACAAACAGCAAGCAAGGCTTTAGTCTGGCGCTGCAGAGCAAAGACACCTGACCGGGCCCCCGCTCGCATAAGAACCTTACACAGGCGGGGTGGTAGTCCCTTCAGGAAACACGAAGCAAGCAAAACTGCAGTAACCAGTGCAATACGTATGTCCTCCATCCTTGAAGATGTGGGCTATCGATCACTCTGCTTTGCAGGATCAAATAAAAAAACAGGACAAGAGGTCAGGATGTTTATTGCTATCCCCAAAGAAAAACTACAAGACGAAACCAGAGTGGCCGCTACTCCGGCCACCACCGAACAACTACGGAAATTAGGCTTTAGTGTCCTGCTGGAAAGTGGCGCTGGTGCTGCTGCAGGTTTTAGCGACGAAGCTTATGTTCAGGCAGGCGCCAGCATAGCTGATAGTGCAAAGCTCTGGGCCAGTGAGCTGATTTATAAGGTCAATGCGCCGACAGACCAGGAAATCAGTTTACTGCAAAAAGGCAGCACCTTAGTCAGTTTTATCTGGCCGGCACAAAACCCGGATTTAGTCGCTCGTCTTGCTGCTCAAGGCATTAATGTGCTGGCGATGGACATGGTGCCCCGTATTTCGCGCGCTCAGTCGCTGGATGCGTTGTCCTCTATGTCGAATATTGCTGGTTACCGTGCAGTGATAGAAGCGGCCCATAGTTTTGGCCGTTTTTTAAGTGGCCAAATTACTGCTGCAGGTAAAGTACAACCGGCCAAAGTACTGGTGATTGGTGCTGGTGTGGCGGGTCTTGCTGCTATTGGTGCAGCACGTTCATTGGGTTCTATTGTCAGAGCTTTTGATACCCGCCTTGAAGTGGCTGAGCAAATTGAATCTTTGGGTGGCGAGTTTTTAAAACTTGAATTTGCCGAAGATGGCTCCTCGTCCAGTGGTTATGCCAAAGTGATGTCGGAAGAGTTTATTGCCGCAGAAATGGCGCTTTTTGCTGATCAGGCCAAAGAAGTCGACATTATCATTACCACTGCGCTTATTCCCGGCAGACCGGCGCCAAAGCTCATCACCAAAGAGATGGTTGATTCAATGAAACCTGGCTCAGTCATTGTCGATTTAGCAGCAGCCACAGGGGGTAACTGTGAATACACTAAAACCGGTGAGATTTTCCAAACCGCCTCAGGTGTAAAAGTTATAGGCTATACCGACTTGCCAGGCCGTTTAGCCGCTCAGTCCTCACAGCTCTATGGCACCAATCTGGTGAACTTAGCCAAGCTGTTATGTAAAACCAAAGACGGCCAGATGGTACTGGATATGCAGGATGTGATTATCCGTAACATGTCTGTGGTGCATCAGGGCGAAGTCACTTTCCCGCCCCCGGCTATCAGTGTCACTGCCGCAGCAAAGCCTGTGGTCGCCCCTGAAAAACCAGCTGCCAAAACGCCGAAAAAGTCCATCAACACCAATTGGTTTATCGGCTTTGCTGCGCTGGTTTTACTCTGGATAGGCTACTCAGCCCCCTCTGAGTTTTTAGCGCACTTTACGGTGTTTTTATTGTCTTGCGTGGTGGGTTATTACCTGGTCTGGAACGTGACTCATGCCTTGCATACCCCTTTGATGTCAGTCACCAATGCGATATCCGGCATTATAGTACTGGGCGCTTTACTGCAAATCAGCAGCGATTCGTTGTTGGTGCAGGTGCTGGCTTTTGTGGCAGTACTGATTGCCAGCATCAATATAGTAGGTGGTTTTACCGTGACGCAGCGCATGCTGAAAATGTTTCGTAAAGGCGGGGAGTAACAGCCATGACTCAAGGATTAATCACCACAGCTTACCTGCTCTCTGCTGCTTTTTTTATTGCAAGCCTGGCAGGTTTATCTCAACAGGAAAGCGCTCGTCGCGGCAACTGGCTGGGTATTTTAGGGATGACGATAGCCCTGCTCGCAACTATTGCCGGAGTCAGCCTGGACGCTATGCTGCCTTTAGTCATAGCGTTGGCTATAGGTGGCGCTATAGGTCTTCGACTGGCATTGAAAGTTGAAATGACTCAAATGCCTGAATTAGTGGCTATTCTGCACAGCTTTGTTGGTTTGGCAGCCGTGCTGGTTGGCTATAACAGCTTTTTAGAAACCCACTCAGCTACAGGTGCTGCGTTAACAGTACATTTAACTGAAGTATTTTTGGGGGTCTTTATCGGCGCTGTCACCTTTTCAGGCTCTATTGTCGCTTTTGCCAAATTAAAGGGTATAGCAAGCTCTAAGCCTTTGAGTCTTCCGCATAAACATAAACTGAATTTGCTGGCACTGCTGAGCTCGGCAGCTCTGCTGGTTTATTTTGTAAGCTTCGATGGCGCCCTGCCTGCTCTGCTGATTATGACATTGATTGCGTTGATCTTTGGTGTGCATCTGGTCAGCTCCATAGGAGGTGCTGATATGCCGGTGGTCGTGTCTATGCTGAACTCTTATTCAGGCTGGGCGGCAGCGGCTGCCGGTTTTATGCTCTCCAACGATTTGCTGATTGTCACTGGTGCTTTGGTCGGTTCTTCCGGTGCTATCTTGTCGTACATTATGTGTAAGGCAATGAACCGTTCGTTTATTTCTGTGATAGCCGGAGGTTTTGGTCAGGCTGATGCAAAACAAAGTTCAGTGGAAGAAGATCAAGGCGAATACAGAGAAATCAGTGCTGAAGAGGTGGCAGATTTATTGAAAAACTCCAGCTCTGTGGTGATAACGCCAGGCTACGGTATGGCTGTGGCTCAGGCACAGTATCCGGTGGCGGAGATCTGCCAGAAACTGAAAGAGCGTGGCATCACTGTTCGCTTTGGCATTCACCCTGTGGCTGGTCGTATGCCCGGTCATATGAATGTGCTGCTGGCTGAAGCCAAAGTGCCTTATGACATAGTGTTGGAAATGGATGAAATTAACGAAGACCTCGTAGGCACCGACACAGTGCTGGTCATTGGCGCCAACGATACAGTCAACCCTGCGGCAGCTGAAGATCCAACCAGCCCCATTGCTGGCATGCCTGTGCTGGAGGTCTGGAAAGCACAAAACGTAATAGTCTTTAAGCGATCGATGAACACTGGCTATTCTGGTGTTAATAACCCGCTGTTTTATAAAGACAATACTCAAATGTGTTTTGGCGATGCCAAAGCGACTGTCGATGCTATTTTAAAGGCACTGTAACCTTGTATTTTTTAGTCTGATAGCTAAAAAACTAACAACGCTCTGCTCCGTTTATACAAGGGTCAGGGCGTTAACCACCAACTGGTATCAATAGAGGCTGTGCCTGCTGGCACAGCCGGATTGTGCAAAAAAATCATAGTTCTGCTGTTTAAATTCGCCTTTTTAATAGTGTCGGCATAATAACTCAGGAACAAGGCTTTGTAGGATCCATCCTGCGTTGCTATTTCCAGACCTTTTTCCACTAAAGCTGCTAATTCAGGCCTGTGTTTGCCGACAAAAAAATAGACTGGGTGTGGATAAAATAACATCAGATTATCGGCAATCACCAGTTGATCTGAGTGCTGAGCCAACTCAGACCAGACTTCATTGACGCCTCTGGAGAAGTAATCGAACCTTTCGTGCTTTAACATTTCAAATAAAGCGTCATAACTGGTCGTGCTGACCACTTTTAAGCCATTGGCTTGAAACACAGCAAAATCACTCCAATGTGGATTGTGACCTGCCACATAAGGTTTTAAATCCTGTAACTTAGCTATTTGTTTAAATTTTTCATTATTTTCAGGTTTAATCAGCAGCAGTCTTAATCCAAGCAGCCCCCGGTAAATGGGGACTTTAATGGGGATCATACTGTGTTCACGTGCTGCGGAAGTGGAGATAAACAACATGTCCAGTTCTCCATCCACCACCATTTTTTCGACCCGGCCCTCCGTTAATACTTCATTGGATTTCACGGCCAGAATTTGGTAAGGAGTCCCGTTTTTTGACAGTACCAGCTCCAGCAGTTTTAAAGCAAAATCGTGGCGGGGCTGCAAATGATAATGCCGGATTTTGATGATATCTTCAGCTCTGGATTGCAGAGGAAACAGCATCAGTGTACAGAAGATCACACAGCTTAAAAAACAAGTCATGGTGAAACCAAAAGATGAAGAAACCAACACTAAGAATAGATGCAGCTTATTGATTTACAAGGCAAGCACTGCCAGATCATCTAAAAAAAGAGCGGCACAAAGCCGCCCCAAACTAGCAAAACACTGTGGTTAATCCCCTGGAGCTTTAGTAAACAACAGGAAGTCTGTCGGCACTGTCCGGCTGGGATAAGAGGATGAAAAAATGTTGTGGCTGATTAGATGCTCAGGTGTTTTAGCCGCATGAAAGTACTGCGTTGTCATTGCCTTACATACCTAATAGAAGGCAAATCAAACCAGATTTGCCTTCTGCAAATGAGCAAACAACTAATTCGCCGTAATCACCTTATTTGCCAACAGCCGTGCCTTACCCAAAAAGCCAGACCAACGGATATTAAAGCGGATTAAGCCCCAGTAGGTTAATGGCACCAGCAGCAAGCTGGTTAAGGTAGAAAACACCAGCCCGCCAATAATGGCAATAGCCATAGGCGCATAACCCGGACCGTCCCCGCCTATGGTTGCATCACCAAAGGCCAGAGGCAGCAGGCCTAAAACTGTGGTCGACACCGTCATCAGAATAGGGCGTAACCGCGCCTCACAGGCTTCGATAATAAGTGGCACCAGCTCTGTATCAGGCTGCTCGTTACGCAGCTGATTAATGCGGTCCACCAATACAATACCGTTATTCACCACTATGCCCATCAGCACCAGCATCCCTATCATGCCCATAATGCCCATAGAAGTACCGGTGAATAAAAAAGCCCAGAACACGCCAACAAAAGAAAACAGCAGGGATCCAATTACAGCTGTTGGCATAATCAAGGATTCAAACAACGCAGCCATCACCAGATAAATCATAGCCACAGCCAACAGCATATTAATTTGCATAATCCCCTGAGCTTCATCCTGATACTGGAAACTGCCTTCAAAAGACCAGGCATAACCAGCTGGTAGCTGCAGCTGATTTAACCTCTTGGTCAGCTCTTCGCGGGCTTTGTCCATCGTCAGCTCTTTGCCCATATTCATACCAATGGCGAGCGTCGTCTGACGGTTAAAACGACGGATCTCTGACAACAAAGGTTCGACTTTAAGTTCAGCTACCTGAGCTAAAGTGATCACTACATTGTCTTTTACCAGCACAGGAATAGCAGCAAGCTCTGCAGGTGAATGACTAACTTTTTCGTCATACAAGACTCTAAGCTGTACTTCTCCCTGTTCATCAGAACGATAAGTGCGCAAGTTGGTGCCGCGCAGCGCCAGCGTTACTGCCTGAGCTACAGCACTGGCATCCAGGCCCTGACGTTGTAACTCTTCGTTATTCAACCGTATTTGCATTTCAAACTGACCATCGGCGATTTCAGATCGCACATCTTCCAGCCCTTTCACCTGTGAGATGACCGGCACTATATCGGCCGCGAGTTTGGTCAGCATTTCAGTGGATGGACCGGATAAATGCACCTGCATACCACCGCCACTATCACTCCAGCTAAAGCTGGGCTGTGCACGCACCAGTTGTGGCCAGTTTTTGCGAATACTTTCTTTAATTTCTGCAACGGGCTTCACCAATGGATCGTTAAACATAATGATCGAAATGGCATGATTGGCGGTGTAATAACTGTACACAGACTCAATTTCATACTCTTCTTTATGCTGATACAGATACGCTTCCATTCTCTTTACTTCCTGCTCAACTTCAGTCAGGTTGTAGTTGCCCTGCACGTTATAGTTCAGAAAAGCCCTGTTGCTGTCACCGCCATCATCATCGCCACCAGATACAGCGCCTATGGGGATCGCGACGCTGAACAACAATAAAAAGGCGATGCCAGTTGCGGCTTTTGGCGATGCCATGACCCAGCGTAAGCAGCGGCCATAAAATTTATCTACTTTACTTGGTGCCGCGTTATCAGAGCTGTGAATTTGTTTGATTTTAGTGGTCAGGAATGGAATTAAGGTTAAAGCGATTAATAGCGACACACCAAGAGCTATGGTAATAGCTATGGCGACGTGCTCTAAAAACACTGTCACATCCACTTTTTGGCCAATAATATTAGGCAAAAATACGATGGCTGTGGTGGCGGTACCGGCAAGTACAGCCAGACTGACCCGGTTTACTCCCAGTTCTGTGGCTTTTTTCGTATCAGGATCAGCGGCACGTTCACGGAATATACTTTCAGTGACGACCACAGAGTTGTCTACCAGCATACCAACAGCCAGCATCAGGCCCATCATGCTCAGTATATTTAAGCTGTAACCGAGGAAATACATAGCCCCCAAGGTGATCGCGATAGAGACTGGTACAGACAACACCACCACTAATGTGGTTGGAATATGGCGTAAGAACAAATACAACACGCCAAAAGATAATAAAGCGCCAATAGCTCCGGAACTTAACAAATTAGATAAAGAGTCCGTTACCCCCTTAGCTGTATCGTCCATCAGGAATAAATTAATGCCGTTAAAAGCCGGATCTTTACCTGCTGCATCCACCACAGCTATCGCAGCGCGGGATACATCCACCAGATTAGCGTTGGATTCTTTAAATACGTTCATACCCACGGCGTAAGTCTGATGTAAATGCCGGCCTTCGTGACGTTTAGGTAATTCAAGCACTACATCAGCCACTGCACCTAAAGTTAAACCAGCTCGTATAGGTAAAGCACGGATTTCATCCAGACTGGTAAACTCTCCTACAGGTTTCACCAGAATACTTTCGTTTGGATTACGCAGCTCGCCCGCAGTCATCGCGAAGTTACTTTCCTGCAGCAGCTGCACCAATTGCACCGGGTCTACCTGTAAATTACGCATACGCTGTGGGTCAAGGCGAATAGTTACCTGGCGTTTATCCACGCCATAAAGCTCAACTTTGGATACCCCAGGCACCCGCTCCAATGGGCGTTTAATCACCCGTTCCAGCAAGTCGTACGCCATAGCTAAGTCGCGATCACTGGAGATCCGAAGCTGGAAAATCGGCATATCGGAGGTATTAAACTGGTACACCATCACCCGCTCCACATCACGTGGTAACAAATGACGCATATTGTCTAAACGCTCACGCACCTCAATACTTTTGGTATTGATGTCTTCTTCCCAGTTAAATTCCAGCGAAACATCTGCACCATCTTCTTTAGAAAAACTGCGCATCTTTTTAATGCCAGTCACTGTCGCCAGAGCTTCCTCCACTGGTCGGGTGATTAAGCGTTCGGTTTCACTGGGTGTTGCATTTGGATAGGGCACATGCACATAAATTTCAGGAATGTCGATGCCGGGAAATCTCTCCAGTGGCAGCATCCTGCTGGCGATTAAGCCGAACACCAGCAAGGACAAAAACATCATACATAAAGTGACAGGCCGGGTTAAAGCAAAACGGGTGATGGCTAAAGGTTTATGATCCATAGCGTTACTCCTGAACCGTTTGCACGTCACGCGCAGTCAGACGATACAACACAGGGATAAACACCAGCGTCAGCAAGGTCGACAGGCTTAAGCCCCAAATCACGGTAATGGCCATAGGAGAGCGGATTTCAGCACCATCACTGCTACCCAGTACCATTGGCAATAAACCAAGCACTGTCGTTAAAGTCGTCATCAATACAGGACGTAAACGAGTAGCACCAGCCTGCACTATGGCATCATTTAACGCCATTCCTTCGTCACGTAACTGGTTAATACGGTCTATCAGTACTATGGCGTTATTCACCACTATACCAGCCAGCATAATCAAGCCGATAAACACAATCACAGAAACCCGGGTGCCTGTCAGCCACAAACCAAGCACAGCGCCAGCACCAGCCAAAGGCACAGTGAATAAAATCAACAGGGGTTGCAGCAGGTTTTCAAACTGCGATGCCATCACCAGATAAACCAGAAACACCGCCAGTAATAAAGCCATCAGCAAGGAATTAAAAGAACGTTCCATTTCTTCACTTTGCCCTACAATAGTGGCGCCAACCCCATAAGGCAGAGTCAGTTGTGCCAACACAGCTTTAGCAGCCACAGTGCCTTGTTCTAAATCACCGTAAGCCAGATTCGCGCTGACTAAAGCCACACGTTGCTGGCCTATACGGGTAATTTCGCTTGGGCCTACTTCGCGCTTAATATCAGCAACAGCAGACAATGGCAGTGGTTTTTCACTATTTGGGTTGATAATAATTTGCGCCAGTTGCTGTTCGGTATTGCGGAAGTTTTCCGCCAGACGTACACGAATATCTACTTTACGATCATTAATGGAATACTGACCTGCAATCTCACCGCCTATATAATTGGCCACCCGCTTGGACACATCCGCCGCTGTTAAACCCAGCTGAGATAATCTGTCGTGGTGAAAATGTAAGGTGATTTCAGGTTGACCTGAACGCAATGAGCTTTTGATATCAGTAAATCTGTCATTGCCGGCTAACAGTTTTGCCAGTTGATCCGAAGTTGCTTTTAAGCTGCTTAAATCATGGCCCGACAGCTCAACTTCCAGCGGTGTGCTAAAGCTGAACAACTGGGGTCTGTCTATTTTTGCAGTAAGCGCAGGCATTGTACTGACCGCATCACGGAACAACTGGATCAGTCGTTCTTCATCCGCTTTAGTCGCGCGGTCTTTTAAAATAATATTTAAGCGGCCCCAATGACTGCCACCGACATTTGGATCCACAGTCATTTGCTGACCTGTACCGGCCTGAGCATAACTACGATCAATTTCCGGCTGCAGCGTCGCAATTTCTGCCAATTGTTTTAACACCTTGTCGGTACGATCGATCGCACTGCCGACAGGAAGTTGCACTTCAACATAAAACTCCCCCTGACTCATGCTTGGGATCACATCAAAACCTAAACCTGGGATCAGTGAATAAATAAGCGCCGTCAGGCCTATAGTGGCAGTCAGTACTAAAGCTTTAGCTTGTAAGGCTGCAGTTAATACAGCGCGGTAACCCAACTCCAAGGCCCGTAAGAAAGCCTGCACCAGGTTAAGCAACGGGTTAAAGATAAAACTTAATGCCTTAGCAACAACACGGAACACAATAGTGAATAAGGTAAATAAGCCTAAAAACAGAAAGCGTACGCCCAGATACAACAGATGAAAAGGCACCAGCGGCCATAAATACCAGCGGCTTGGCTTAATAGACAGTGGTGTTGCTGCGGTGTCGGAAGCTACCGCTGCAGCAGACGTTGTGCGCTCACGAGCCGCCATCGCCGGGATCAGAGTTAAAGCCACCAGCAGTGACGCCAATAAAGCGTAAGTGACAGTTAATGCCTGATCTTTAAATAGCTGGCCAGCCACTCCTTCGACAAACACCAGTGGGAAAAATACCGCCACAGTAGTCAAGGTAGAAGCTGTAATGGCCATAGCGACTTCGCTGGCGCCTTTTTTCGCCGCCTCCATAGGCGCCATGCCTTGCTCTTTATAACGGGCAATATTCTCTAATACGACTATAGCGTTATCCACCAGCATACCTATAGCCAGAGCAATACCACCTAAACTCATAATATTTAAGCTAATATCCTGGGCATACATCAGGTTGAAAGTGGCAATCACAGACAGCGGGATAGAAATGGAGATCACAAGTGTGGTCCAGACATTTCGCAGGAACAAATACAGCACCAGCATCGCCAGAATACCGCCTTCAAAAGCGGCTGATTTCACTTCGTCTATGGCTTGTTTGATAAAGGTGGATTGGTCATACACTAAGGTCAACTGATAACCAGCAGGCAGGTTTTTCTGTAAATCTGCCAGTTTCGCTGTCACAGTTTTGGCCACTTGTACCGTATTGGCATCGCCTTCTTTGTAGATGGCAATTTCAATGGCTTCTTTGCCATGCACATAAGTAATGCTTTGACGATCAACGAAGGCATCGCGGATTTCAGCAATGTCTGACAAGCGAATTTGGCTCTCGCCTACCTTGGCAATATACAAATTGCGAATTTCGTCTAAGCTAGCAAACTGGTTAATGGTACGGACTAAGTAGTCATGACTGCCGGTTTCTAAACGGCCACCCGCCTGGTTAATGTTTTGCTCTTTTAAACGCTGATTGACAGTGCTGATATCCAATTTCAGCTGGCTAAGTTTTTCATTGTCGATCAGAATTTGAATTTCCTGAGTTAAACCGCCATCAGGCCGCACTGCTGCCACGCCAGCTAAAGATTCCAAACGGCGGCGTAAATCTTCTTCAGCAAAAGTACGTAAGCTCACCAGCTGCGCCGGGCTTAAGCCTGCGTTTTCATCCCGGCTTAAGGCCAGACGAACAACAGGATCTAAATTTGGGTTAAACCGCAGCAATAAAGGTTTTTTCACATCCAGCGGCAGGTACAGTACATCGATTTTTTCTCGTACTTCAAGGCCTGCCAGATCCATATCTGAGCCCCATTCAAATTCCATAATCACGTCTGAACGGCCTGCGCGGGATACCGAATGTACTTTACGAATGCCTTTGACAATACCCACAGCTTCTTCAATGGGTTTACTGACCAATTGCTCCACTTCGGCCGGCGCTGCGCCTGCATATTCAGTGCGGATAGTTAAAGTTGGGTAAGACAAATCAGGAAGTAAATTGACGGCCAGTCGGCCCATAGCGACCAGACCAAATAACATAATGCCTAAAGTGAACATCCACATGGTGACCGGACGTGCAACGGCTGTATCCACTAGTTTCATAGAAGATCTCCAGATATTTTTTTAGTTGTTTTATGCCCGTCGTACTTGAAGCCGCAGCTTTGTTGACTTCACTCTCTCGCCCCAATCACATAGGACAACTATGCTCAGGGGACTCTATCGCTTGTCGTCGCGCTGCAACTCCAATTACTTAGGGCGTAATGGCAGGGCTTTCGCCCTGCCATGGAGGGAGACTGAATTAACTCTTCGCAATCACCTGAACAGGGCTTTGCTCTTTCAAACTGGCCTGACCTGCAGTAACCACCTGATCACCTTCAGCTAAACCTTCAACCACTTCAAACATGCTGTCTGATTCATAACCTGTAGTGATGGTTTTGCGCTCTACTTTGCCATCTTTGTTCACTACAAAGACTGAGCTGCTGTTATCCATCGCCATTACGGCACGTTTCGGCACTAACAACGCAGCGGTTTTGGCATCGTATTGCACTTCGACCTGAGCAAACATACCGGCTTTTAATGTCAGATCACTGTTATCCACCGCAACAGTGACACGGGCAGTACCTGTAGTGGCATCAACAACCGGAGAAATACGGATAATTTTAGCTTCCTTTGCAGGCATAGCAGCGAAGTGTAAATAGGCAACCTGGCCTACTTTGGCGCGCGGCAATTGATGTTCAGGCAAATTGATCACGGCTTCTAAACGTTCTTGTGACACAATTTCAAACAAAGCTTTGGATGAATATTCAGTGATCAACTGACCCACTTTGACATGACGGCGGGCAATCACGCCGCTGATAGGCGCGATGATCTGTGTTTCTTTTAACGCCAGTTCGGACAGAGCCACAGAAGCAGATAAAGATTCAACCTGCCATTTTAATTTGTCGTATAAGTCAAAACTAACCAGTTTTTTCTGGTACATGGCTTCTAATCGGGTTAATTCGCTTTTCAGTTGACCTAATTCGGCTTTGCCTTTGGCTAAGTTTAATTGCTGACGCTCAGTGTCTAAGATAGCCATCACCTGCCCTGCCTTTACAGCATCACCTTCTTCAACAAACAGCTGCTGTACTATGCCGGTAGATTTGCTATTCACTTCAGCATCTTCTTTGGCTTCCAAGGTACTGGTTGTGCGATACAAACTGCTGATTTCACCACGGCTGACCAGAGCGGCTTCCACAGGGATGCTGATCACAGCCTCCACTTTTGCAGCATCCGGACTTCCTTCAGCGCTGCCGCAACCGGTTAATACCAAAGAGCCGGCCAATAAGGCAGTAGTTACAGCAGTAGCAAGCAATGAGCGGGTTTTCATAATTTATCCTTAAACAAGCAAAGTCGAATCAGTTGCAGTGGGATTGCATCCCTTGTGCCATTTCGAAAATGAAAAACAATTCCATTTAAAAACAACATCTTAATAAAATAAAACACATAATCAGCTTCTGTTCATTATTTGAATTTAGCTAATTCCACTACTTTTTAGTCAAAGCAAGATCCGACCAGTAGCAAAATTTGCCAGACTTAGAGCATGTACTCTAAGGCCTTACCCTCCTATAATGCCGCGAAATTTATTACAGGGTACAAAAACAATGTTACGAAAAGCTTCATTACCACTAGCAATCAGTCTTGCCTTAGTCAGTCAGTCTGCATTTGCTGAAGGCTACAAATTATTTGAACAATCTGTCAGCGCCGCTGGCAATGCTTATGCTGGCCGTGGTGCGCAAATCACAGACGCCTCTTTGGTGTATTCTAACCCTGCAGCTTTAACAAAACTAAAAGGTGCACAATTTTCCGGTGGTTTGAATCTGATCCACGCCACCACACGTTACAGCGACGCATCGGCGCAAAGTGCCAATGGTATGGCCGTTTCAGGCCGCGACTCAGGTAAACTGACGTTATCGGAGTTAGTGCCTTTTGCCTTCTACAGTGACCATTTCACCGACAACTTAAGCTGGGGTATTGGTGTGTACGCTCCTTTTGGTTTGTCATCTGACTACCAAAACGATTGGGTAGGTCGTTATTTTGCAGATGAAACCTCTATTAAAGTAGTAGCGATGCAACCCACAGTGGCTTACAAGCTGAGCCAGGACTGGTCTTTTGGCTTAGGCTTAAATATCAATTACGCCGAAGGCACCTTATCTAAATACAAAGACCATTCAGGTTTATGTGAGTTAGGAACCAACATCAATGGTTTGTATGGCGCGAATGTCTATAACGCGGCCTACTGTGACAGCCACTATGAAGTCAATGGTGACGATGTAGCTGCGGGTTACAGCTTTGGTCTTCACGGTGATTTAGGCTCAACTAAACTGGCTTTGGTGTATCACTCTGAAGTGAAATACACCTTAAAAGGTGATTCTGAAATCACCAATACACCTATCACTGGTGCCAACGTAGTGGGAAATCCAAACTTTATTGCAGTGGCTCCCAATCTGCCAGCCATCAGCTTAGCAACCGGAAAACTGGCATCAAACAGCTACTTGTCGGAACAAAGTAAACTGGACTTAACCACGCCGGCCAACCTGGCTTTTAGCGTTGATCAGAAACTGACCGATGTTTTATCTGTGCAGGCCAGTGTGAACTGGACTGGCTGGAGCAGCTTTGAGTCTATTGATATCGTCAGCGATGACGCAATACCTAGTATTTCATTAAGCACTCAGCTGCCACAAAACCTGAACCAGGCTGGCTATATTGGTTATATCCCTGAGCATTGGCAGGACACCTGGTCGTTCTCCGTAGGTACTACAGTGCAATACAACGAAGAACTGACCCTGAAAACAGGTCTGGCCTATGATGAAAACCCAATCAGTGGCAGTCATAAAACAGCCAGGGTTCCAACCGCCGACCGCATCTGGTGGACCTGGGGCGCAAACTGGGCTGTGACTGCAGAGCAAAGTATTGATTTTGCTTACGGTTATATGTGGATGAACAAAGTCAGTATTGATGAGCATGAATACAACGCCAATGGCGATCGTATCTATAACTCAGGTGTACAGGCTACCTACCGTAATAAAGCACAAATCCTGGCTGTCCAATGGAACTATAAGTTCTAATCCGCAGGAACAGTGCTACAGCTGCTCGTCAAAACCACCGTTTTTACGGTGGTTTTTTTTTGCCTCTGGCCAGGACATCTGCGCTTCATTTTTTATCCCTATTTTTATTTTTGATAAAAACTGCACAAATCATGCCCCTAATCTAGTGACAAGCCTTTCAGTCTGAGACATCATGATGTTCACATCAAAGGGACTTGGGTCGTTCAGCCTTTCTCTGCATTGATGTACAACTCACCGTTAACTTAAGGCTGCGCAGCATAGCTACCGCCGCCTGAGCAGTTGAGTTATACGGCTAATCGTCTGCAGCCTTTGGCTGATTACTTAAGGAGATGCTTATGACTCAACCCATTCAACTGGATATTGCCATTGTAGGTGGTGGAGTGTCTGGCTGTTACAGTGCCTGGCGTTTGCAACAGGACAGAGGCCACAACAGCAACATTGCTTTATTTGAATACAGCAACAGAATTGGCGGCCGCTTATACAGTCGTAAACTGCCCGGTTTGCCTAATGTAGTGGCTGAATTGGGTGGCATGAGATACATACCAGGCTCACACCTGATGGTAAAAAATCTGGTCGAAGCACTGAAGTTACCGACCAAAGAATTCCCTATGGGTTCACTATTGCCTATTGAGCCAGGTGGCAAAGCGGCTGGCGCTGACAACAACTTGTTTTATTTGCGCGGCCAGTATTTCCGTTACCGCGATTTTGCCGAGCATCCGGATCGTATTCCCTACAACCTGAACTGGTCGGAACGGGGTTATGGTCCGGAAAATATGCAGGTCAAAGTGATGAATTTAATCTGCCCTGGTTTTGCCGATATGAGCCTGCAACAGCAAATGCAGGTGAAGGTGTTTGGCAAAGAGATCTGGCGCTATGGTTTTTGGGATTTACTCTACAAAGTACTGAGTAACGAAGGTTATCAGTTTATGAAAGACGCAGGCGGCTACGAAGCAAACGTTGCCAACGCCAATGCAGTCACTCAGCTGCCTGCCACTGAGTACAAAGATGACACCGTATTTTTAACCTTAAAAGATGGTTTTCAAAGCCTGCCTCTGACGCTGGCACAGCAGTTTGCCGATATGCCGGGCCAGCTTGCTCCGTCAGAGCGTATTGGCATGAACCAACGTTTAACAGAAATCCGCTACAACACAGATAGTGACTACCGCTACAGCCTGATATTTCAGGCTACTGAAACCAACTCTGCCGGTAAAACCACGGATAAAGTGGACTGTGAACCAGTCGAAGTGCTGGCAAAACAGATCATTCTTGGTATGCCCCGCCGTGCTTTGGAATTAATTGCTTCACCCTTTTTTGATGATCCATGGCTAAAACAAAACCTTAAATCTGTACTGATCCAATCCGCCTTTAAAATGTTTCTGGCCTACGAAAAACCCTGGTGGCGCAGCCTTGGTTTAGTGGCAGGTCGTTCTGTCACTGATTTGCCGATACGCCAAACCTATTACATGGGCACTGAATGTGAGCAACCAGGCGGTGAATCCACTCTGCATTCGCTGTTGATGGCGTCTTACAACGACATAGGCACTGTGCCGTTCTGGAAAGGTCTGGAAGCAGGCAAAGCCTTTACAGGTTATGTACCACAATCTTTGTCATGCGCGCCTGAACAGGTGGTGCTGAAGCACGAATTTCAAATCACCGAAGATATGGTGGCAACTGCGCATCAGCAAGTCACCACCTTGCATAATCAGCAGCAACTGCCACCGCCTTATTCTGCTGTTTATCAGGAATGGGGTGATGATCCATACGGCGGTGGCTGGCATGAATGGAAAGCCAATTATCGGCTGGATCAAATCATGTACCGGATGCGCCATCCTGTTGCCGATCAGGAGATCTACATAGTCGGTGAAGCCTACTCCTACGAACAAGGCTGGGTGGAGGGCGCACTGAATACAGCCGAGTCTATGCTGGAACAATTTTTTGGATTATGCAAACCTGCGTGGCTACTTCAGGATCCAGTCTTTGCCAAAATCCTGCAGGACAATCCTGATTACAATTTCCTGCCAACAGCCTGCCCGGCACCAGATCTTCACTCCAGCAGTAACAGCTGTGTCTGCGGTGATTGTTCTGAAGTACTGAATGAGGTGACTGAATTTGCGTATGAGGGGATAAACAATGTCGAACGCTAAGCCCTTTACCGTTGCCGATTATTTGCTGACCCGCTTGCATCAGTTGGGTTTGCGTAAAGTATTTCAGGTACCGGGTGATTATGTCGCCAACTTTATGGACGCACTTGAACAGTTTGACGGTATTGAAGCTGTTGGTGATCTGACCGAACTGGGCGCAGGTTATGCGGCCGATGGCTATGCCCGCTTAACAGGCATTGGCGCTGTCTCTGTGCAGTTTGGTGTTGGCACTTTCAGTGTGCTGAATGCCATAGCTGGCTCTTACGTCGAGCGTAATCCTGTAGTGGTGATCACGGCAAGTCCCAGCGCCAGCAACAGAGTGACGATCAATAACACGGGTGTGCTGTTTCACCACAGCACAGGTGATTTATTGGCCGACAGTAAAGTCTTTGCCAATGTCACTGTCGCCGCAGAGGTATTAAGTGATATATCAGATGCCTGCAAGCAAATCGATAAAGCTCTGACCCTGGCTATTAGTTTGCGGCGGCCAATTTATCTGGAAGCCTGGCAAAATGTCTGGGGCTTAACCTGCGCTAAACCAGAGGGCGAACTCAAAGCTGTGCCTTTTATCAGTGAAACTGCAGCGTTAAAGGCCATGCTGGATAACACGTTAAACCTGCTGAATACAGCCAGGCAACCGCTGGTATTACTGGGGGTGGAAATTAACAGATTTGGTCTGCAGGATGCCGTGCTTGAGCTATTAAAGGTGAGCGGCCTGCCTTACAGCACCACCAGTCTGGCTAAAACCGTGATTAGTGAAAACGAAGGCATTTTTGTAGGCACTTATGCAGATGGTGCATCCTTCCCCGCGACCCGGGATTATGTCGAAAAGGCAGATGCTGTGTTGGCGCTGGGGGTGATTTTCACCGATGACTATCTGACCATGCTAAGCCAGCAATTTAACCAGATGATCCTGGTCAATAACGATGGCACATCGCGTCTGGGTCAGGCTTATTATCATCAGGTGTATCTGGCTGATTTTATTGCGCAGCTCACTGAAGGGATCAAAAAATCCTCTTTGTATCCACGGCAAAATATTGTGTTACCACTGTTACCGCCTCAGCCACAAATCACCGCAGCTTTGTTGCAACAGGATTTAAGCTACCAGAACTTTTTTGATCTGTTCTACGGCTACCTGTTACAGCATCAGTTGCAACATAAAGTGAAGCTGATTTTAGGCGAAAGCTCGTCGCTTTATATGTCAGCACGGCTGTATGGCTTGCCGCAGAACAGCTTTATCGCAGACGCAGCCTGGGGCTCTTTGGGACATGAAACAGGTTGTGTGGCTGGCATTGCTTACGCAAGCGATAAACGTGCCATGGCGATAGCCGGAGACGGTGGTTTTATGATGATGTGTCAGTGTTTATCGACTATCAGCCGTCATCAGCTGAACTCTGTAGTCTTTGTGATCAGCAATAAGGTGTACGCCATAGAACAATCATTTGTCGATATCTGCGCTTTCGCCAACGGGGGCCAGTTTGCGCCTTTTGACCTGCTGCCTACCTGGGATTACCTGAGCTTAGCCAAGGCTTTTGCTGTTGAAGGATACAAAGTACAAACCGGAGCAGAATTGCAGCAAGCGCTGGACAAGATAATGGCAAATAAAGATACACCCGCTTTGGTGGAAGTCATTATTCCCTCGCAGGACTTAGCGCCTGCTATGGCCGGACTGGTGAAATCTATCACGGGTAATACTGTAGATCAGTGCAAAATAAAAGCCGGTTAAGGGTAAAAAAATGGCCACTTCCTGTGGCCATTTTTTCTTTACAACTTCACTACCTGTGAACTATTTTACCAGCGTGATTTTATAACCACTTGGTGCAACAGTGGATGGCTCAGCCGCCAGAATATAGTTTTTACCGGCTTCCAGTTGCAGCGTGTCAGTTTTGTCTAACAAGCTGATAGTGCCATTTTCAGCCACTTGTACCAGAGAAATTGAGTACAAGTCTTTTGGCAGCACTAACGTAGCGTACTTTTTAAAATCCAGTGCTTTAACATGGAATTTAGCACTTTCAATAGTTTCGTTTTGACGAACAAAATAGAAGTGCAGATTTTTGAAATCAGGGACCAGGTTGGCCACGTTGATTTCATGTTCGTGGATTTGTGGCAGATTTTTTTCATTGAAGCTGACTAAACCTACTTTTTGTTCAGCATCACGGAATAACAGCACTGACTTGCTTTGACCTGCGTTGATGGTCAACAGTACGTTGTTTAACAACAGCTGGTTATTTTGATCAAGTACAGCGATGCTGTAGTCGTTTTTGTCTAACTGGATGTAATCCGTCAGTGTATCCTGCACTAAATCTGCAACAGGTAAATTGTTGATAGCAATCTGACCTTGCTGATTGTCCAGACTGTTGTAGATACGAACCTGGCCTTTAGCTAAACGGTGTTCTAAAGCTTCCACTGTGGTCGAGTTCCCCACTACATCCAGAGAAACCTGATTGACCATAGGGCCTAACTTATCGCGAACCACCATTACATAGCTGGTGGTGTACTGGAAGTTATAAGCCGCAGCTTCAAAAAATGGCGTTTTGCTACCAGCAGTGGTGATGAACAATTTGTATTTACCACGTTTCAGCATTTTGCCTGTTTTGGTAATTTCTTTAGCAGAAACGGACTCTAACAAGGTTGCTTTGCTGAAGTCATCAGTTTCGGCTGCAGTGTAAACATCTACTTTGTCGTAGTTTGCCGATAAGTTAGCAACAAAAACACGGAACTCATCATCAAACTTCTCTTCACGCTTGTGAGTTAAAGTTAAAATGCTTGGATTGGCCGCGTCACCCGCCATTAACAACAGCGTTTTTTCGCCTTTGTTCAGCGTGATATCAGCCTCTTTGATCAGGGCTGTGCTGGTTGCATTTTTTAGCTGATATTTGTAAGTGCCTGGCTCAATAGCCAGCATATTAGAAGCGTCACCAAAAATAGCTGAGCCAACTGCCTGATCATTGACTGTCAAAGCACTGTTCGCACTATTGGCAGCACCATTGTAAAACTGCACGTACCCCTGATTAAACCCTTCTTCTGCTTTATCCCCTGAGCTGCCACCGCAGGCTGCCAAGGCGATCAGCGAAAACAAAGGCAAAGCCAGACGACTGGCACGCTGTATCATGTTCATAAAGCTATCCTGTAACTTGGTTGTTAGTTGGCCAAGAGATTATGTATAGCCCCATGAAAAGCCTAGCGTTTTTACCAAATCCAACAGTTAATAACAGGTTTTAACAATTCAGGCATAACTGAACACGATTGAGCTATTGCAAAGTTATGTAAAGGCGCTGCGGTAAGTAGGCAGGCTTGCGCCTGCCTTTGGCTTAGTGTGTTTCCAGCTTCAATGAACCACTGACTGTGTTCATCTCTATACTGCCTTCACCATTACCAGTGCTGAATTCAAGGCTACGACGTGGGCCATATTTTGCTTTTTCAGCTTTCTGACTGGTCAGCTCATTTTTAATAGAGCCGCCGGCATTAGCCACCAGATTAAATTTGGCACTAATATCTTTTTCCAGCTTCAGCTCAGCGCTGCCACTGACAGTGCTGACTTCCACTCTGGGCGATTTACTGCCTTTCAGTCCAACATCTAATGAGCCATTCACTGAGCTCATGGTCAGTTGCTGTACATTGTTCAGTTCCAAATCAGCGTCACCATTGACCAGTGACACCGCAACTTCAGACGCTGAAGATTTGCTGTCAATACTGCCATTCACCGCCTCAATAGTAAGCCGGCCTTGTGAACCAGCGTCTTCTATTTCACCATTGACCGTATTCAGACTGATACGACCATTGTTATTCACACTGGTAATTTCTCCGTTCACAGTTTCCAATTGAATAAATTTTTGTAATTTTTCGCCATAGACCGAGCCGTTCACCGTGCTGATTTTGGTACTACCCTCCACGCCAGTCACGCGAACGTTGGCATTCACCCCCTGAAACTCCAGTTGTGCGCCTGACGGTACTTCAATTTTTAAACGTGAACCTTCTTTCTCCTGATCGTCCCAATTGCCATAGTTGCGCATACGGGGCATTTTGACTTTAAAGCTGGTAAATCCATTTTTAGATTCAAGATCATAACCTTCGGCTTTTTCATCTAAAGTGCCAGAGACTTTAAAGCGCCCTTGCCCACTGGCAACAATCTCCACTTCTCCGCGCATAGTTTCGATGTAAATTTTTTCGTTATTGGCCACCTGCACATTTTCATTGACCGATTCAGCAGCCCATAAAGACTGACTGAATACAGACAAGGCAAGGCCTAGAATAAGTTGTTGTTTCATCATGTTACTCCAGATTAAACCTGGCCCGACTGGACCACTTTTTGTAAGTAATTCTGCTGTTGGCTATACAATTGACGTAATTGTTTCAGTAACAGCGCTTCGTTCGGATTGTATTTTAAAGCCAGTTGTACTTGCCCGATCGCCTGCTGCCATTGCGCCAGTTGGTGCTGCCAGTCGGCATACACAGGGTCGACAGTTTGCATACTGGCCAATTGCTCAGCTTTGGCTTGTTCAAAGCTGTACACAATAGCGGTTTCGGCATCTGCCAGCTTCGGATTAAAAACCTGCGGCTGCAGTGCTGCCTCTGGCTGCCAGGCTGCTGGTTGCCAAAATAAAGTGACGGCGAATAACACGGATGCTGCACTGGCGACATAGGCACTGGCAAAAGGCACGGACAACCATCTGCTGGTTTTAAACTGCACCACTGTACTTACGGCTGCATTGCGATCCGTTAAGCGCTGTTCTAACTCTGGCCATAAATCGCGGGACGGCGTTAATTCACTGGAAAGTCCGGCGATTAAGGCATCTAATTCATGTTCAGTTTTCATCTAACCACTCCCGTAATAACTGCCGTGCTCTGTGGTACTGCGATTTCGAACTGCCTTCGGCTATGCCAAGCAGTTCTGCAATTTCCTGATGCTGATAGCCTTCTAAAGCAAACAACACAAACACGGCTCTTGCCTGATGGGGCAAGCGTAAAATCAACTGCTCTAATTCACCACTCTGGCCCATTTCCGCTCCTGCTGTTTCAGGCAGTTCTTCGGTGGCCAACCTAAGCAACTTATCCTGACGCCATAAATCGATGGCGGTGCGGGTGGCAATGCTATGCAGCCAGGTGCTGAAACTGCTGTCACCCCGAAACAAGGTTAATTGTTGCCACACCTTCACAAACACTTCCTGACAAGCATCTTCAGCTTTGCTGCGATCGGCAAGCAAACGTACGCAGACCGCATAAACCCGGCCAGAATGCTGCTGATACAGCTGCCTGAACGCTGCACGATCGCCCTGCTGTGATAAAGACACCAGCTCATCCATGACTCGTACACTTTGCTCTGGCACGCATTGTTCTGGAAAGTCAGACCTTAACATCCCATTCCTGTTGTTTTATTGCTGTTGTTATCTGGTTAGTCGAACGCACAGCTGCAAAAGGTTTAAAACCAAAAATAAATATTTTAAAACCCAGCATAATAATGGCCCATACTATAGCTGAGTGACTGATTTTTAATATAAATTTTGTTTGTCTTACGCTACTGAAATCTGACAAACTGAGTGCTGTCTAGTGTGAAACGGGAGCTACAGGTGCAAACACGGCTTAAAAAAATCAGCTTGTTTTTGCTCTGCCTGTTTCTGCTTGCCGGCTGTACCAGTCCGCATTTTTTAAAACTGTTGCCATCCACCAAAAGGGCGCTTGAAGCGAACCAACTCTTTAGTTACCAATATGCCCGAATGCAGCAGATGGACGCCGCTGAACTGGCTTTGTATTGCCCTGATTTATTGAGCTTACCGGATGAAACTGCCAATAAAAGCCTGTTACAACTCAGTTGTGCGCAGTTTTGGCTGTCGTCGTCCCACTTAACCACCACAGAGCTGCAACAAGCCACCACCTTATACAATCAAAGTCTGACTCACTTTTTGCAGTTGATGCTACCTAAACAAAAATACCGTCATCCTGCGCTTCGTATCGTACTGGAGCCTCCTTTGGATGAAACTGGGTTACCCTTTGAAAACTTTGTACTGGCCAGTGATTTTCAAGCCATTAAAAGTCATCACCAAAAAATAAAAGGAACTGGTTTAGGTGTCAGTCTGGTGGCTGCGCGGGAAAACACTGGCACAGGCTGGGATAAAAACTACCCGCCAGAAGGCATTTTCCGCTCTGTCACTGTTAGCCTTAAAGAGCTGAAGTTTAACAAAGACCTGCAAATTCAGCTGACCTTGCAAGGGCATCTGATGCAAGAGGCGACAGAGCTGAGGTTTACATCAGCCTCTTATCCGCTGCTGTATGACGCGGCCAGCAGCTATTTATGGCTGATGCAGCAGGCGAAGCTGGCGGATTTAGAGCTGCCTGGCTTATTTAATGCGGAACTGGCTGACAATAAGTTAGGCATTTACAGCGTCACGCCACTGCAAAAAAATAAACAACCGCTGTTAATGATCCATGGTTTAAATTCCAGCCCTTTGATCTGGTATGAACTCACCATGGCGGTATTGCAGGATGAAGAGCTCAAACAGCGTTATCAGATTTGGCATGCCTTTTACCCATCAGGGCCGCCGCCTTTTTACAATTCGATGCGATTACGTAAAAAACTGGATGAGTTGCATAGCATGCTCAAAGCCAACGATGACTCAGAGGTACTGGATCAGATGCTGGTGGTTGGCCATAGTATGGGCGGTATTATCAGTAAAACTCTGGTCCAGAATACCGGCTATCTGCTGTGGGATATCAGTTTTACAGAACGGCCACAACAGATAGCTTATGCCCAAAAAGAACTGGATAAAATTCAGGATATTTTCATATTTAATGCCAGACCTTACATCGACAAGGTGGTGTTTATGGATACACCACATGGCGGTTCAGAGTCCTCTGAATCTGTTTTAGCTAAAGTGGCCAGCTGGTTTATTAATTTGCCCAAAAATTTCACCTTGCTGATGAGTAACTTTATCCTGAAGCTGGGGCCAGACAAAATCACCTTAGCCATGCGCGAATATCTCAATGGTGGCGGAGGCCCACATTCTGTTCAGGTATTATCACCCCGCCACCCGCTGTTGCAGGGGTTAAATAAGCTTGAATACCAAAGGCCCATATATTCTATTGTGGGAAGCGATAGCGCTTTATCCTGCAAGGACGAAAAAAGCTGCAGTCAAATCAGTGATAGCGTGGTGCCTTTTTTCAGCGCGCATCAGGCTAAAGCTGTGCAGGAAATTATCGTACCTTCAAGCCACAACTCCTACCAATCCCCCCAAGCCATTGCGTTTTTACTACAAGTGTTGCGCCAACCGGCAGGCCAGGCCAAAATCCTGCCGCTGTCGCCTGACAAGCCTGACGATTAAAGCTATACTCGCCGCCCTTTTTTCTGACAGGTGATCTTATGTCTGCTCCTTATCTTGCTGTTGATTTTGGTACATCCAACTGTGCCGCTGGTTTTATGCTGGACCAACAGCCGCATTTATTAGCGTTGGAGCAGGACGGCAGCCGTTATTTAAGCTCAGCTTTGTATATAGAACGTCAGCGTGATCCGGAAGACGAAGATGCCTACCTGTCGGCCAGTCTGACCCGTTTATTAGCACAAAACAGCACAGTGCTGGTCGGTAAAGCCGCGCACGAACGTTACAGCATGGATCCCTTAGGTGGTGTGTTTATCCGCTCTCCTAAATCGATGTTGGGCAGCCGTTTAACGCCAGCTCAGACTGAAATTTATACTCAGGTCGCCACTTTATTGTTAGGCAGGATCAAACAAGGTGCAGAGCAGAAATTAGGTCATCAGGTTGAACGGGTATTGATTGGCCGCCCTATCCATTTTCAGGGCATAGATTTAGCCTTAGGCGATGAACGGGCTTTGGCAATTTTAAATCAGGCGGCAAGCCGGGTTGGTTTTAAAGAAGTGGATTTTGCCTATGAGCCAGTCGCAGCAGCTATAGAGTACGAGAGACATTTAACCCAGGAGCAACTGGTGCTGGTGGTAGATATTGGTGGTGGTACCAGCGATATCAGCTTGATCCGTTTGGGGCCAGAGCATAGTCAGAAGTTTGATCGCAGCAGCGATTTACTGGGCCACAGCGGTAAACGTATTGGTGGCGTGGATATGGATATCAAACTGACGATTTATGGTTTGATGAAACTTTTTGGCCGCCAGAGTCTGGCGCTGGATGGTAAACCATTACCTGGCGCGCTGTTTAGCGATGCGGTGAATATTATCGATATTCATGCACAGGAGCGGTTTTACGCTGAAAAAACCTACGATGAACTGCTGGATTTAAAAGATTTAGCAGCAGAACCAGCGCTGTTAAACCGCTTTGTGCAGGTGTATCAGCAGCATCTAAGTTATTACCTGAATCAAAAAGCTGAGCAAGCCAAAATCGGACTGACCGAACATGCTGCTGTGGATGTAGTGCTGGACCGCATTGATCAAAATTTGGTGCAAAATCTGTCGCAACAGCAACTGATGGATGCTTTGTATCAGGAGTTATCCGGCATCAGTAAGCTAATTCAACAATGTTTACAAAGTGCTGGCGTAAAACCAGACAGTATTTTTGTTACAGGGGGCGCTTCTGCTGTACCTGGCGTACAACAAATGCTGCAGCAGTTATTGCCTGATGTACCTGTGATCCGTGGTGATCAGTTTGGCTCTGTTGCTATGGGTTTAAGTAAACTGGCTTCGCTTCGATTTGGTTAGGGGCGATTTGGCTAACATGCTCTCTAAATCAGCTTTAATTCCACTCAATTCACTAAACTGCACAAAAAACCAACAATAGCGCTGGTCGCACCGGCGCTTTCCCGTTACAATGCGCGGCTTTTTGCGTGGGCCAATTGGGGTTCGCGCTTTTATTTGAGAAATTTAATGTCATTTTCTGCTTTGGGTTTAAACCCTGCTTTGGTTGAGGCCGTACATCAGGCCGGTTATACCCAACCTACCCCTATTCAACAACAGGCCATTCCTGCTGTGTTACAGCGCCGTGATCTGTTGGCTGCCGCTCAAACCGGCACAGGCAAAACTGCCAGCTTTGTATTACCTATATTACAAATTTTATCAGCACAACCCATCCAGAAACCTCGCCCGGTCAAAGCGCTGATTTTAACGCCGACCCGTGAACTCGCGGCGCAGATTGAAGAACAAATTCAGAAATACGGTAAAGAATTAACCCCTAAATTAAAACACCATGTCGTCTTTGGTGGCGTTAGCATTAACCCACAAATGATGGCTTTACGTGGTGGTGTGGATATTTTAACCGCCACTCCAGGCCGTTTATTGGATCTGTTAAGTCAAAACGCATTAAAGCTGGACCAGGTGCAAATGCTGGTTCTGGACGAAGCCGACCGTATGTTGGATATGGGCTTTATCCGCGATTTGAAAAAAATTCTGGCCTTGCTGCCAAAAGTACGTCAAAACCTGCTGTTTTCAGCCACCTTCAGTAATGAAATTAAAGGCTTAACTCAGGGCTTGCTGCAAAACCCGCTGATGATCCAGGTTACACCGGAAAATACCACAGTCGAGAAAATTGAACAGCAGGTGTACTTGCTGGGTAAAGGCCAGAAAACCGCCGCTTTATGTCAGTTAATTACTGAAAACAAATGGCAACAGGTGCTGGTATTTATGCCAACCAAACACGAAGCCAACCGTTTAAGTGAACAGCTGACCTTTGCCGGTATTCCGTCTGCTGCTTTGCATGGCAATAAAAGCCAGAATGCCCGTACTAAAGCCTTGGCCGACTTTAAAGCCAACGAACTTCAGGTGTTAGTAGCGACCGACGTTGCTGCCCGTGGTATCGATATTTCCCAGCTGCCTTATGTAGTGAACTTTGCATTGCCACGTTCACCTGCAGATTACGTGCACCGTATAGGTCGTACCGGCCGTGCCGGTAAATCCGGTTTAGCCGTCTCTTTTGTCGCACCAGATGAAGTTCCACAGTTAAGACAGGTTGAGCGTTTGATTGGTATTAAACTGCCAAGCCAGAGCATGAATCCGGATCCATTGCCGGATGCAGTGACTGCTATAGCTAAAGCACCACGCCCGCCTCGTCCTGTGCGTAAACCACAAGGTGAAAGCGCGAGCAGCAATAAAGCACGAGCTAATGGCGGACAAAAACCAGCCTCAGGTCAAAAGCCTGGTCAAGGCCAAAACCAAGGTCAGGGCCAAGGTCAAAAAACAGCTCAGGCGCCAAAGCCTCCACGCCGCTTTGAAGCACCAAAAACACCTGGTATTCAGACACAAGCAGCCGGTCATATGGCCACACCTGCGGCTGAACACAATAACGGCAACGGTCAACGTCGTCGTTTTAAACCTAAGCCTAAAGCCACCACAGCGGCTTAAGCTTTTCATCAGGTAAAAGGCGGATGAAAATTCGTTTAGCCAAATACCTGGCCGACCATGGCCTTTGTTCAAGACGAGCCGCATCGAGGCTGATTGACGAAGGCCGGGTTTTGGTGAATCACCGCTCCGCCAATCATATTGATCATGTAGACGCTGACGACCTTATTCTGGTCGACGGACAGCCTTTCAATGCATCCACTGAAAAACATTATGTGTTGTACCACAAGCCTGTCGGAATAGACTGTAACCTCAATCCTGAAAAAGCCGACAGCCTGTACCATCTGCTGCAACAATTCCCTATGCGGCTGTTTCCGGTTGGACGGCTGGATAAAGACTCCTGTGGTTTAGTGCTGCTGACCAATGATGGCGAACTGGCACAACGTTTGTTGCATCCTGATTTTTACCATGAAAAAACCTATCAGGTGACAGTAGATAAAGCCCTGACAACCCAGGCTTTAGAGCAACTGGCGTCCGGCGTCAGCTGGACTGTTGGCCCTCACAGCTATCAATCCCGCACTTGTCAGGTGACCCAATTGAGCGCTGATAGCTTTGAAATTGTGCTGACCCAGGGCTTAAACCGACAGATCCGCTATATGTGCCGCACTCAAGGCTTTAAAGTGCTGCAGCTAAAACGTATTCAGCTTGCAGAATTTAGCCTCGCCGATTTAGCTGAAGGTTGCTTTAAAGCTGTTTGTCTGCCGGTTAAATAATGTCTGTTATCAATTTCTATTTTTGTGTTGTAGAGTAAGTTTTCATAAAGTTACTGAAAAGGACAAAAATGAAGAACTTAGCTATCGGGATCCTTGCTGCTTTCTGCTTTGCGGTAACACCTCTACAGGCATCAGAGCCTTCATCGTTACAAGGCAGCTGGACACTCAAATCTGCGGTTTACACCAAAGCCGATGGCACTGTGATCAAAGTGTCAGGTGACGATCTGAAATCGGTGAAAGTCTTGTCCAAAAGCTATTTCAGTTTTGTCACAGTGAATAAAGACGGCAGTTTCAGCAGCGCCTTAACAGGCACTTACCTGTTGAAAGGCAATGACTATCACGAAACACCACAAACAGGTTCAGTCGCCAGCATGCTGAATAAAACCTATGAATTTAAAGCCAAAGTCGAAGGCGACCTCTGGCATCACAGTGGTATGGAAGATGGAATGAAAATTGAAGAGATCTGGGTAAGACTTGATTAATCCAGTCTTACCAAAGCAGAGAAATCAAGCTGCTGCCACTGTGCATCTTGATGAGTCACCAACATAAAACCCGCCGGATAAGTCTGTAAAAAGCGTTGCAGCATAGCCAACGCCTGAAAATCCAGATGATTATCCGGCTCATCCAGCAGCAAAAAAGGCGCATAAGGCTGCAATGCCAAAATCAGTAACACCAACTTCATCCGCTCTCCGCCGCTGAGCTGCTGTGTGGGTAACGTCAGGCGCTGTGCACCAAGGCCTATACCAGACAAAGAGGTTCGGATCTGCGACTCCTGCTGCGACATAGTCAGCGCTCTGATGGCTTCTACAGCGCCTGAGAAATTATCCAGTAAAGATAAATGTTGATCCAAATACCAAAGCTGTTGTTTTACCTGCACCACACCCTGTGTTGACTGAATAAAACCCGCCAGTACTTTAAGTAAGGTCGACTTGCCACTGCCATTACTTCCAGTGACAAGGCAGCGCTGCTGCACATCAAGCTGGAAAGATAAAGGCGCTTTTGAGCCATAAGGTAAAACCACGCCGTCACAATAAAGCACAGGACCGCTGCACGCTTTTGCAGCGGCGGCAGACGGTAACTTTGGCACGTCACGGTAATCCAGTTGTCGCTGCAACTCTTGACGCTTGGCAGTTAACTCCTGCTGCTGAGCCTGCACCTGAAGCTGCAAACGACCATGGCTTTGTTCAGCCTGCTGAGCTTTTCTGCCCAGTAAAATAGGTGCCTGATTGGTGTGTGCTTTATTCTTTTTGGCCTGATGATGTTTTTGCTGTTGCTGCTCAAGCAAACGCTGTTGTTGCTGTTGCTGGCTTTTTTGTTGTTGTTTTAGCTTGTCATTTTGTTGCTGCAACTGCTGCTGTTGTCTCTGGCTCTGCTGCAAAAAGTCCTGGTAGTTGCCCTGATATTTCTCCAGCCCTAAAGGCGATAACTGGTAAATACAATCAACAGTCGACAATAACTCCACATCATGGCTCACCAACAAATAACCAGCTTTGTAATGCTTTAACTGCTGTTGAAGCCATAAACGAGCGGGTTGATCCAGATGATTTGACACTTCATCGAGCAATAAAAACTGCTTTGTTGCAAAAGCCTTTGCCAGCCGCAGTTTCATCAACTGACCTCCGCTTAAAGCCTTGAGTGGCAAAGCCGGATCTGCGGGCAAGTTTAAATCCAATAACCACTGCCTAAGCTCTGCTTTAGCTAACCAGCGATCGCCAATACAATCAAAATCAGTTTGGTCCAGACTGCCAGCTTCTACTCGTTCTAAAGCGTCAAACAAAGCATCTAACCCCAGATAACAGCTGATGCTTTGGTTAAGATCCGGCTCTAGCTGTGACAAGTAATAAAATGGCTGTTGCCACAGCAGTTCACCGCTGTAAGCCAAGCCAGAGTCCTGAGTGGCTAAACACCGTAAAAATAAGGATTTACCACAGCCGTTTAGCCCAACCAAAGCCTGGGCTTTATTCTGAAGTTGCAGATCAATAGCTGGGTGTAATAATTCCAGACCCGGATGGGTCCATTTAAATTGGCGACATAATAAAACAGTAGATAATTCAGACATACAGACTCCTGAAATACAGGACGACTGTGTTCACAGACAAAAGAAAAAAGCGATAAAGACCTGTTAAACAACAGCATTCCTGATGATTTGTAAAATAACGGCTACAAATTTTCGGGAATTTAGTTGTTCATTTCAGCGGTACTCGAAGTGGAAGTGACGTTATGCTAACAAGCAAAACAAAGTGGACGCAAGTTATTTCACGGCGCTTTTGATGCACAGTGCTTTAGCCAAAGACTTAAAACTAAGGTCAGCATAAACATCAGCAAGGAGCCAGCCACTACTCCATCCCAGCCCCACTGCTGCCAAAAGGGCGATAAATACAAACCACCAGTACTCGCACCCAGATAATAAAACACCAGATACAAAGCGCTGGCACTGGCTTTGGCTTTGACCGCCTGCTGATTGACCCAGCTGCTGGCCAGCGAATGGCAAAGAAAAAAGCCAAAGGAGCTGATAAAAAATCCAAACACAATCAAAGGCAAGGCATTAAAAACCGTCAGCGCAGTGCCTAACATCATAATGGCAATACCCAGCGCCATGCCCAAAGCCGGATGAATACGCTGCCCTATTTTGCCGGATAAAGCAGAACCTAGGGTGCCGGTTAAATAGGTGATAAATAACAAACCTATCCAACCGCTTGATAACAAATAAGGCGTATCAGACAAACGGAAAGCGACAAAAGTGTACTGATTTAAAAAGATAAAAAAGTTAAGGCCACCAATCAGATAGGTCAGCAACAAGGTTTTCTGGCGTAAATGAAACCAGTTATCTGACATGGCTTGTTTGAGCTGAAACGGCTGCTTTTGAAAATAGCTGGATTTAGGCAAATAACGCCAGACCAGATAAGTGCAAAGCGCACTACCCAGCCCCATAGGCCAGAATACCCATTGCCAGTGATTCATTTCCGCAAACCAGCCTGACAACAAACGCCCGCTGATCCCACCCAATGAATTGGCACTGATGTAATAACCCACAGCCACCACCATGGCCGTTTTACTGAACTCTTCGCCCATATAAGCGATGGCAATAGCAGGCAGACCACCCAAACAAAAGCCCTGTAAAGCCCGCAGTAACAAGAGTGAGTGATAGGATTCGACCTGAGTCAGCGCCAATGTGCTCAGCGCCATACCGCCCAGGCTCCAGAGCAATAAAGTGCGACGCCCATAAGAATCTGACAAGGCTCCGTATACCAGTAAAGACAAGCCTAACGCCAGTGTGCCTATGGCATAACTCCAGCTGGTTTGCAGGGGTGTCAGTTGAAATTCACGGCTTAACAGCGGCAACAAAGGCTGCAACATATGCAGGTTGGCAAACACAAAAACAGCAGCCAGACAAAGCGCAAAACTGGCGGCATAAAAAGCAGGGGTGTTTTTTTCAATCATAGCTTTTAGTCATATCGTTCAATCACGACCATCATCAACACTACAGAGCCAAAGAGCGCTCACAAAAGATGGCTAAGTATACCGCGAATAAGCTAATTTTTACTTTGCTTTACGGCAAATGGCTGTCGCACTGCTGAAATACCTGAGATCAAAGCGTAAGATAAGCTCTACTTTACGCACTCAAACCAAAAGGAAAAACTATGCGTTTGTCATTTCTGGCCCTGGCCATCAGCGGTGTGCTGTTGGCAGGTTGTAACGAAGCCCCAACAAAAGCAGAATCGAACACTGCAGCTCAACCAACAACAGCAGTTGAAGTAACGAAGGCTCCCGCTGCTCAGTCAGCTGAGCAGCTGTATCAACAGGCCACTCAGCTCTTATTCCAGGCTCGCGCTTTAAATGCCTCAGCTTTGGGTTTATCTGAAGACGTTGTAGGTAAAGCATTTAACACCGAACTGGAGAACTATAGTGCAGAAGCGGAAGCTGAACTTCGCAAACAACTGAATGCAGTAATCAGCCAACTCGCCGCCCTTCCGGTGCCAGCAGATGATGTTGATGCGGAAAATCAGGCCGTCATGCTGAACATTATGCAGTACTACGCCGGCAGCAATGAGTTTCCGCAAGGTTATATCGACTCCTGGATGGGGCATTCAGCTTTTGTCGTCAATCAAATCAACGGCCCCACCATAGATATGGCGGGCGCTTTACAAAATTCACATCCGATAAGCTCAGAACAGGATGCGAAAAACTACCTAAGCCGGCTGGAGAAATTTGGCGCAGCGTTAAAGGCCGTTGAACAGCGTTTTACATCAGATGCCGCAACTGGCTGGGTAGCCCCTAAAGTACTGCTGGAAAAATCACTCGCCATTTTAGATGGTTATGCCAGTGGCGAAGTGACAGAGCATGTGCTGTATAAAGATTTTGCGAAAAAACTGGATGGCCTGAGCGGTTTAACTGCAGAAGCAAAGCAGCAGTATCTGACCTCAGCCGCACTTTTAGTACAAAAGCAGGTACAGACAGGTTATCAGCAACTCGCTGCTGCAGTGCGGGCAGAACTGCCAAAAGCCAGAATGGAATCCGGCATTTGGGCTCAGCCTAATGGTGATAAGTTTTATGCCTGGTCAGTGAAGCAACTGGGTGATACCAACCTGACACCAGAGCAAATTCACCAGATAGGTTTGGATGAAGTCGCCCGTATCAGTCAGGAGATGGACAGTATCTTAAAGTCTGAGGGTTATAAAGACGGCACTGTCGGCGCTCGTATGACGGCATTAAATGGCGAAGCCCGCTTTTTATATGAAGATTCAGACGCGGGTCGTCAGCAAGTATTGGATGACTTAAATAAATACATAGCTGAAATTAATTTGCGTATGCCAGAGCTTTTTGCCACTAAACCGCCTTATCCGGTGGAAGTGCGCCGTATTCCGGTAGAAATTCAGGACAGCGCTGCGGGTGGCCAATACAGCTCGCCAGCCATTGATGGCAGCAAGCCTGGTATTTACTGGATTAACCTGCGCGATATTAAAGCCAATGCCAAATTTGATCTAAAAACCCTGACCTACCATGAGGCCAACCCAGGCCATCACTGGCAGGTAGCCTTGAATTTAGCTCAGGAGCATTTGCCGCTGCTGCGCCGTGTTGCGCCATACAACAGCTATGTCGAAGGCTGGGCTTTGTATTCAGAGCTGGTTGCTAAAGAAATGGGCATGTACAAAGACGATCCTTTTGGCGATTTAGGCCGTCTGAAAGCGGAGTTATTCCGTTCTGTACGCTTGGTGGTCGACACCGGCCTGCATGCGAAAAAATGGACCCGTGAACAAGCCATAGCTTATATGGCAGAAACCACTGGAACCACAGAATCTGATGTCGTGTCTGAAATTGAACGTTATATGGCATGGCCTGGTCAGGCGTTAGGTTACAAGCTGGGTATGCTGAAAATTGTTGAGCTGCGTTCTTACGCCAAAGAGCAGTTAGGCAATAAGTTTGATATCAAGGCCTTCCACGATTTAGTGCTGTTAGGTGGCGCTGTGCCTATGTCGGTGCTGGATACGAAAGTGAAAAACTGGGTAGCCAGCCAGAAGGCATAAAACTAAATAGGGGCAGAGGTTAGATTCTGCCCCAAACCTCTTAGCTTTTTAAGCCTTTAACCACCAGCCTGCTCACCTTGTTCTGCCACTTTGACTTTAGTCACCAGCAGTTGGTCAATTTTGTAGCTGTCGATATCGACCACTTCAAACTTGTAGCCCTGAAACACCACAAAATCGGTGCGTTTGGGGATTTTACGCAGCATATACATCATAAAACCGGCAATGGTTTCGTAGTTTTCGTCATCAGGGAAACTGTCGATATCAAAGACCCGCATCACATCATCCAGCGGCGTTAAGCCTTCGACCAGCCAGGATGCTTCGTCACGCTGTACGATTTGCTCTTCGTCCGAATTAACCAGCTCTCCCATGACGATGCTCATCACATCTTTCAGCGTGACCATACCCACTGTTAAGGCGTATTCGTTCAGCACCACAGCAAAGTCGATACCACTGGATTTAAAATGCGCCAGCACTTCGTACAGCGACAACGAATCAGGCACTATTAAAGGCGTGTGGATCATGCCTTCTTTGAGTAAATTAATAGGCTGCTGATGCAACACCTGCATCAAAATATCGCGACTGTCGACATAACCCACCACTTTATCCAGGCTGTCATCACAGACAATAAATTTGGCGTGTGGATGTTCGGCAATCTTGTTTTTAATGCTCTCGGCCGTTTCTTTTAAATTAAAATAAATTAAGCTTTCGCGCGCTGTCATAGCGGACGTGACAGTGCGGGAGTCCATATCAAAGACGTTCTCCAGCAAGGTGCGCTCCTGTTGCTGCAATACACCAGCCTGAGCACCTTCATCCATCATGGCCACTATATCTTCAGGTGTAATTTGATCGATACGCTGCATAGGTACGTTAAAGAGTTTGAACACCAGATTGGCCAGGCTATTAAAAAACCAGACCAGAGGTTTAAAAATAACCAGCATCAGCAACACAAGGTTCACCACAGAAATCGCGACTTTTTCCGGCGATAACATCGCAAGGCGTTTTGGCATTAAATCGGCAAACAAAATAAACAAAGCGGTGACAAAAAACACCGACAAACCAAAGGCAATGCCTTCGTTAGCAGGATTTTCAAAAATTAAATTCAGTAAACTCAGGATATAAGGTGTAAACGCAGCTTCACCCAAAATACCACCTAAGATAGCCACAGCATTTAAGCCAATCTGGGCTATGGTGAAAAAACTACCTGGGTTCGACTGCAGCTGCAACACCAAGGCTGCGCGCGGTTCACCATCTGACGCCAGCTGTTTTAAGCGAATTTTTCGTGAAGCAGCTAAAGCTATTTCAGACATGGAAAAGAAGGCACTGGCACTGATCAGCAACACCATAATCAGCAAATTTTCTAGCAGGGACATAAAATCACTCTTTGTTTCAACAGGCTTTGCATAAGTGAAAAGCCATCAGGTTTTAATGAAAATCACTATACCGCTTGTCAGTATACGACTTAAACTGTGTTTTCCCAGCATAAGCGCTTAAAAAATGTTTAAATTTGAACCAGTTACCCTATGGCTGATTTAGTACCCCGCATTCAGCAAGCCTATTTTCGTAACGGCCCGGAGCACAGATCCGGTGCCGACGTCAGCTTTTTGGATATAGTAAAAATTTTTGGTTTCCAAAGTATTAAAATTGGCCGCTGGGTCACAGCAGCTGAGCAACAACTGGCTGCTAACCTGTTTTTTGATGCCCTATCTGATCTGATGCTGCTGTTACAGGTGCCAGAACAAGTGATTTCACTGAACCAAAGCCTGAGCCTGAATTTCGGTATAGGGGGACAACAAGGCAGCTGTGCTTTTTATCAGCCTCAGGGGCGTTTATTGGCTTTGGCCAAAAATGCAGGCGGCGGTAGTTTGGCCCATGAGTGGTATCACGCTTTTGACCACTACATTTGCAGCAAACTCTTTACTGATGACCTTCCTGCTTCCGCTTTTGCCAGTTCCAGCTGGCTAAATAATGCGGCGGTTTCCCCTCACCCACTAAATAAGTATTTGGATCAAAGCTTTGCGGCACTGTTTTTATCTGCCGATGGATCTGAACCCAATAGCTATGTCAAAACCTCTGCCGCCTTTGATCAAAGCCATAGCATTTATTATTACGCCAAACCGGAAGAACTGGCCGCACGGGCTTTTGAACATATGCTGCAACAACAATCATTGAAAAATAGTTTTCTGGTCAGCGGCACCTTAAAAAGCAAAGCGGCTAAAGCGGGCTTATACCCGGACTCCGCTTTGTCTGCACTATTAGCCCAACACTGGCTTGACTATTTTTCTTTGTTGGGCCGCGCACTGCGTTAAGTTCTGTTGTCTGTAAAAGCCATGGCACAAAAATTGAAGTGCATCCTTTACTCAGCAAATACTGACGGTATTTTGACCAAAGGAGCGTAACGATGAACACAACATGGCGCACAGAGCAATTACGTCGTTTAAATCAGACGATGAAAGCCATAGAGATATTGGCAGAACATCCTGATTTAACTGTAATTTATCAAGGCAAAGCCTGGGACTATCGTGATTTACTTGAACTCTCTGTCAGAATATTCAGGCTGGCCAGACAAGAAGGTTTTGATGTACAGGCCTTTGAAGTGTGGTTTGCTAAAGATGCGGAACTATTTGCACATTATGGTCTGGAATGGCGAGTAGGTTGACCGAGCTGGATTAAAAATAACAGCAAGCCGATCACTGACTTGCTGTACTGCCGTAGCATCAGGAGTATTATTGATCGCTCTTCTCTGCAATTTTTTGCAGGTTGGCATTGATCTTAAATAACACGATCAACAGCTCACACCAAATACGGGCCCCAACAGCACCGCCAATCAGAATACCTAATCCAACCAGAAAACCACCACCATAGTCGGAAAACATTGCACCTAAGCCGCTGAAGACCGAAACAGCCAACAAGATCCAATACACCACAGTGATAATTTTTGGCGTCAGCATGGAGTCAAAGAAAAATATACTTTTCATTACGAAGTCCTTTTATTCATTGTGTTATCCCAAAAATCCTACGACCTTTGCTAGCAGCAAAATCTGGATTGGAGCCAGCTCAAATGAACTAACTTGTTTTAAAGTAATGAAAAAAATGATTTATTTCAATTACTTTGTTAGAGAGGCTTTTTGGACGAATGCTCCGCATACCGTAGTTGAACAAGAGCAATTTAACTGAATAAACCCGACTGAAAATATTGTATCATCGCGATTTTAGACATGATCTAACTCTACAAGCGAGTCGTCTTTATGTGGCTGAATCAACAGCAAGTTACGGATACTGCGATCCGGGCCTATCGAAAGGCTTTAGTAGGATCCAATCCGAATTATGTCGTTATTGATGATTTATTTGATCACGCCAAACTCGATGCCGTCTGCCATATTTTGCAGCAACAACAGTGCTGGAAAACGCAAAAGCATACCTACTCTGCTTTATATGTGAATAATGCAAAATGGCAAAAAACCCCTGACACAGAACGTTTTGTGCAGCGGGACATTTGGGACCGCGCCGCGGCCAGTGCTGACGAACATCCCTATGCTATAGCTCATGAGTTTTTGTCATATTTACGTAGCGATGAATTTATGTCTTTGTTATCACGTATCTTTCGTGTGCACATAACGGATATCAACGTGGCAAAACCAGAAATTAATACCAATTATTTTCGCTTAAATGCCAAGGATTTTGTTAATCAACATGCGGATGACTCACCAGGCCGAGAAATTTGTATGCTGCTCTATTTAAATAAAGACTGGCAGAACGACAAGGGGGGTGAACTGGTATTTATGGGGAAGAATGATAACCCCGTAACTATCCCGCCTTTATACAACCGCAGTGTGTTGTTTGACCCTTCGTCAGAGGGTTCTGAGCACTGGGTAAAAGCTGTGAATGGCGAAACTGCAGACAGCTATAGGTATAACGTGACCAGTTGGTATTGGTCGGAGTGATGGTTTAGTTGACTCAGGGAGTTTAATAACGGACCTGATAGCCCAACATCAAATCGAGAGAATGGTCGCAATCAATACTTTTACATTAGCCAAACAATCAGCACTCACCTGATCCACCTTTTTAAGCCTTTGGGCTTGCGCATCTAAAGATTTCAACTGATCGGCCAGAATAACACCCTGCGTTTTTTCTGAGCCCGTAACCGCCACTTCAAAAGGATAACCTTTCACTTGGCTGGTAATTGGACACAACCAGACAAAACCAGTGATCTTATTAAACTGTTGTGGACTTAATACCAGTGCAGGTCTTTTCCCTGCCTGTTCATGCCCTGCTTGAGGATCAAAATCGATAATGACAATATCACCTGCATCAGGAGTTTGACTCATAGCAGCTCCCTGCCCTCTATATCATTCACAAGTGATTGATGTTTGTTTTGGGCTGTAACCCTCGACAGTAATTCTTCCAGAGAAGGTTTACTGGGCGTAATCACGATCTGGTTACCTTGCTGCTGTATTTCGACCTTGTCGCCAACCTGCAAAGACAACCTGTCCAGCAAGTCTTTTGGCAAACGAAGCGCAGCGCTGTTGCCCCATTTGGCTATTGCTATGGACATAAACACCTCTATTGATGGATATACATTGTAGATACTTTGGAGTATAGATTAGGGGTTAGGATGGGGCAAGGGGAAGGCCGCAGCCAGTCACTTATAAACTGTGTTTGTCGGCAAGAACACTAATGCAGTAATCTGGAGTTTCCAGCATCAGGCCAGATTCAATATAAGGGATATTTATGGCAGTTAAAGACATTGATTTCTTCAACAGGGAAGGATTTTCTAATGGCATTTTGCAACTAATTCAGAGTTTACCCAGCACTCCTTTTGTTATTGGCATCGATGCCCCTTGGGGTGAGGGAAAAACTACATTTATTAATGACATACTTCTGCCGAAGGCTGATGAATCAACATACCAAAAGCTCAAGTTCATAAAGTACGATTCCTTTGAGCATGAAAGAGATGGAGATCCATTCGCCAGCATAGTGGCAACATTAATTTCTAACGTAAAGAACCAACTTAAGGAGGTTGAGCCTACAGACCAACTAATAGAAAAAGTCGCTGAGAAAGCAAGTTCAATTCTTTTAGGCGGACTTAAAGTTGTTGGGAATGCAGCCGCTAGGCATATTCTGAAAGAATCAGTGGATGCTGCCCTGCAGCGAGCAGGCTTTGGCGAAAACGCATCGAACTTATCAGATAAGGTCGTAGATGATACATCTGAGTTACTTAAGCAAAAACTTCTCAACTACAAAGACGAAATCAGAATCAAAGAAGCATTCAAAAAAGCAGTCAGTGAGCTGATTGAGACACTGAAGCTTGAAAAGCTTGTTATCGTGATTGATGAATTAGATCGTTGCAGACCTAGTCATGCACTGGATGTATTTGAATCACTATTACATTTGTTGGATGTGGACAATTTGGTATTTATTGTTACTTACCACAAAGCACAACTCTGTGAGATGGTAAAACATGCTTACGGCTCAGGGGTAAATGCCGAACTTTATTTGCATAAGTTTATTAATGTTGACTGGGCACTTCCTTCGACAAGAGCGGATAACTATGCAATTCGGTACGAGTCTGCTCTTACTTCGATCTGCCAAGAGTTTAGGTTGAGCACAAGAATCACAGCTGAGGTTATTGAAGCAAAAGAACTTATCCAGCATCTAAATAGAGTGTTTGGCGGCAATCAAAGGACAAACAAGAAAATTATTTTAATTTACCTTCAGCTATCAAGCACAGGAATCGGATTTAATGATGACGCGGCTTGGATTATGATTTTCTGGAAAGTGTTTTATCCAGAAATGCTGCAACAACTTTCTGATTCTGGTGACACAGTTCCGATAGATAGTGATGTTTGCTGGCTTAATGCAAAGTTAGATGATTCCCTCAAACCTTTTGGGAATAATGCAGTTAATGTCTGTAACTGGCTCAAGAGTCCGGAGCGTAACTACGCAATAGCACGAAAGTCCTTCGTGAAGAAACTATTACACTTACTTTGAAAAGTTTGGCTTTTAGTAATGTGGATAGAGTGCAAACACGATAGAAGTCCATTATTCGCCTAAACTGGCTCCGAGAGAGGGATTGCCAGCACCATCCGTGGTGCTGGCCCTGCGGGCCGCGCTAAAGCGCGTCCAAATTCGCTCCCGGCGAATTTGTCGAACTAAGGGTTCGAACCAAATCCTCGCTCTCCGGATTAAATGAAAAAGGCCCACGCAAAAGCGTGGGCCTTTTTCATTTAAACTGGCGGAGAGAGAGAGATTCGAACTCTCGTTAGGGGTTAACCTAAACACACTTTCCAGGCGTGCGCCTTCAGCCACTCAGCCATCTCTCCGAGGCTTGCTACAGCAAGCGCGGCTATCCTATTGAAAATCACCGCGCCGTGCAACAGTTAAATACATAAGCCTGTTCTTTTGCTGGAATTTTCAGCAACTATGGCCAACAAAGGCTTAGGCGTTGCCTTTTACCGGCATTTGCGCTGATTTAGCGAAGTTCAGCATTCTGTCCAGCGGGATTAAGGCTTGTTCGCGTAAATCGGCATCGACAAATATCTCGTGGCCTTCAGACTGCAGTAAAGCGTCCTCAATCGCCTTCAGACCGTTCATCGCCATCCAGGGGCAATGTGCACAGCTACGACACGTTGCGCCATTACCGCCCGTTGGAGCCTCGATAAAGGTCTTCTCTGGCATAGCCTGTTGCATCTTATAAAAAATGCCTCGGTCTGTTGCCACGATAAAGGTATCGTTTGGCATGGTCTGGCTGGCTTTGATCAGTTGACTGGTCGAACCTACTGCATCGGCTAAATCAACCACATTGGCTGGTGATTCAGGGTGAACCAGCACAGCGGCGTTTGGATATTGTTTTTTAAGCTCAACCAGCGCTTTGGCTTTAAACTCATCATGCACAATACAAGCGCCCTGCCATAACAGCATGTCGGCTCCTGTTTGCTTTTGCACATAAGCACCAAGGTGACGATCAGGGCCCCATAAAATCTTTTTGCCTTCGCTGTCCAGGTGTTCAACCACATCCAAAGCAATAGAGGATGTCACCACCCAATCAGCGCGGGCTTTTACAGCAGCAGAGGTATTAGCGTACACAACCACAACACGGTCAGGGTGCTCGTCGCAGAAAGCGCTGAACGCATCTGCTGGGCAACCTAAATCCAGTGAACAGGTGGCATCCAGAGTAGGCATTAATACCGTCTTTTCCGGGTTCAGTATTTTGGCGGTTTCGCCCATAAACTTCACACCGGCCACTATTAAGGTTTTAGCTGAATGCTTATTGCCAAAACGCGCCATCTCCAGCGAGTCAGACACACAACCGCCTGTCTCTTCGGCCAAAGCCTGAATTTCGGGGTCTGTGTAATAGTGCGCAACCAATACAGCATCACGTTGCTGTAATAAAAGCTTGATACGTTCTTTGTAGGCAGCTTTTTGATCTGCGTTTAACGGCAAAGGTTTTTTCGGGAATACAAAGTCAAGTTCGTTGAAGTGCAGTGCTTGATCCATAACGGCCACCCGGTTTTAAAAAGTGCGGCATTATACACAAAAAGCTTAGCTTAAAACATAAGGAAGGTAACGATTGCATGGTGGGTCATGATGGATTCGAACCATCGACCAACGGATTAAAAGTCCGCTGCTCTACCAGCTGAGCTAATGACCCATGCAAGGAGAATCGATAAAGTGGTGGGTCATGATGGATTCGAACCATCGACCAACGGATTAAAAGTCCGCTGCTCTACCAGCTGAGCTAATGACCCAAACAAGGGTATCGAAGTGGTGGGTCATGATGAATTCGAATCATCGACCAACGGATTAAAAGTCCGCTGCTCTACCAGCTGAGCTAATGACCCAGTTCGATACCAAAGTTTGCGCGGGAGTGGTGGGTCATGATGAATTCGAATCATCGACCAACGGATTAAAAGTCCGCTGCTCTACCAGCTGAGCTAATGACCCCTGCCGCGGACGCATATCTTACTTATTTAAATTTCCAGTGCAACCAAAAATTACCAGAAAGGCCATTTTCTTTGTTCAACTGCTTAAAATGACAGCATAAAGCGGGCCGCTTCGGCGAAATCAAAAAACAACAGTATTATTTCTGTACAGAAAAACCGCTGCACCTTGCCCACTGCCATGATGAGGCGTGTTTTTGCTTTCTGCTATTACCGCGCCTTTTTTGCCTGAAATAGAAAATTTTCGTGCATATTTTGCGTTATCTTTTTTCCATAACAAATTGTATGGCACATTTTTTAACAGCTTCAGGCTCATAAGGATGAGTACAAAATATGGCGCCAATAAAAAAACCCTGGTATTTACCAGGGTCTTTATTCAGCACAGCAATACGCTTACAGAGTCTCTAACTTTGCCTTGGCTGCTTTTGCAGGCTTAGCTTGAGGGTATTTGCTGACTAAAAGCTGATAAAACTGCTTAGCTGCAGCTGTATCCCCTTCTCGTTCTGCCAATTGACCCAACTTAGCTAAAGAGTCAGCTGCTTTTGCAGACTGCGGATACTGGGCTACCACTCGTTCAAACTGGGCTTTGGCTTTCAACAGTTCGTTTTTGGTGAAAAACAACTGGCCTAACCAATAGTAAGAGTTTGGGGCGTAGCTGGAATCCGGGTAGGAGCGGACGAAATTCTCGAATGCAGGGATAGCTGCATCATAGGCGCGATCTTTCAGCACCAAATTCACCGCACTTTCGTAAGCATCACTTTCCGACGGACTGGAAGACGCTTCAGCACTGCCTGCAACTGGAGTTTCAGCAGTCTGGGTCTCACCAGCATTCACCAAAGCCGCAGGATTGCCAATAGGCGCCTGTTCAGCAGGTGTTGTTGGGGTGCTTGGTTGTGTCGGAGTGGTTGAAGCTGAACCAGAAGTGGCACCAGTGCCTAATCTCCGGTCAATTTCCTGATAAATATTGCGTTGTTGCTGCAATATTTCTTCTAATTTGTAGGAATGCATTTCAGTCACGCCACGCAGTTCAGACACTTCGTCTAATAAAGCGGACACTTGCTGTTGCATTGCAACCTGAGCGTTGGCTCTGGCCTCAACAATACGTTCCAGCGCAGCTATACGGTCAGCCGTGGAGGCGTATTTTGGAGTCTGGATAGCGCCACCGCCTGCGCGGGACAGATCGGCTACAGGAGCCGGATCTGCCCACGAGGCAATGCTGATAACAGAAAGCGCAGTAACTAAAGATTTTTTCACTGCTTTGCTTCGTATCAGTTATTAGTAAACTAAAACAGCGCGACGGTTTTTAGAGAACGCGCTTTCGTCGTTACCTTCAACAGCTGGTTTCTCTTCGCCGTAGCTAACTACTGACATTTGGCCAGCAGCAACGCCCAGGTTAGCTAAGTATTGAGTCACAGCCTGACCACGACGCTCACCTAACGCGATGTTGTACTCTGGAGTACCACGAGCATCAGTGTGACCTTCAACAGTTACAGTGATGTTAGTGCGAGCGCGTAAGAATGCAGCGTGAGCTTCCAGAACAGAAGCGAATTCTGAACGGATAGCTGACTGGTCGAAGTCGAAGTAAATAGTGTTGTCTTGACGCAGAGCTTCTAATTGCTGACGCAGCAATTCTTCAGCTGACAGGCCTTGTTCAACTACTTGGCTAGTGTTTGCACCAGTGTTTGCATCAGTAGCAGCTACTTCATCAGTTGAGCTACAAGCAGCTAAAGTTAACACTGGCACTGCAACTAACAAGCCTTTTAAAACTTTGTTTAAGTTCATAATTGTTGTCCTTAGTAAATCAATTAACCAAATTTTCGTTTTTTATAAAAATGGTGACCAAGCCGGAGATTTAACTCTGCCGTTTGCCGCCGGTAACCGTGCTTTAAAGCGCCCATCCATGGATACCAGTGCCAGTACTTGTGACGAACCGTACAAAGTACTATAAATTATCATTGAGCCATTCGGCGCAATGCTTGGTGACTCGTCCAGATAAGTGCGAGTCAACACCTGCAAATAGCGACTCTCAACGTCCATGCGGGCGATATTATACTGGCCATTTGTTCTGTTGACCATAACAATACCACGCCCATCTGGAGTATAAGATGCAGCTAAATTCATTTCTCCCTCAAATGTTACCCTTTCAGTCACACCTGAAGCTACATTTACGCTATAAATTTGTGGATTACCACCACGTTCTGAACTAAAAATCAGTTTAGAACCATCTGGCGACCAAGACGGTTCAGTATCAATACGTCTGTGATTCGTCAGTTTAGTCAGCGCTTTTGTTGCAATATCCATCACATAAACTTCAGCATTGCCATCTTTTGACAATACCATGGCCATCTTACGACCATCCGGAGACCACTTAGGTGCACCGTTAATACCTTTGAAACTGGTTAATATACTGCGACGGCCTGTATATATATCTTGAATATAAATTTGCGACTGACGTTTTTCGAACGTCACATAAGCTAATTTAGTACCGTCTGGTGACCAGGCCGGAGACATCAAAGGCTCTTTCGCTCTTAATAATACCTGCTCGTTTTCACCATCGTAATCAGCTACAACTAATTGATATCTAAAGTCTGCTTTGTCACGTACTAAGACATAGGCTATTTTAGTTAAAAAAGCACCACGTTCACCAGTTAATTTTTCATAGACTATGTCACTGATGCGGTGAGCATATTGTCTGAACTGGTCACCACTGATGGTTGTTTCGCGCGCATCCAGCACATGAGTCAGGCCTGTAGTCAGTTGACCGCCAATGATAGCGGAAGACGAACCACCACCTGAAGCACCTTTAAATACGTCAACCAACTCAAAACGCACAGCGTATCTGTTAATTCCTACTTCGCGGATAGTGCCTGTAACTACAGCTTCCACACCCTGTTTCATCCAGCGCTGATAATCAATCTCTTTGCTGTTAGTCGGCTGCTGCGGCATACGGGTTGCTGCGATAGGGTTAAACTTACCACTGCGCATTAAATCAGCAGACACAATATCAGCAATACGTTGATTAGGCAGTGTATTGCCTTCAAATTTAAATGGCACTATGGCAACAGGGCGAGCACTGTCCACACCATCTGTAATGACAATTTCTAAACTGGCATACGATTTTGCACTTAGCACCAGGGCGAACGCCACCAGGCTTTTTCCTATCAACTTCAGCATATTGTTATCTCAGTTCCGGTCTCAAAATTGGTGTTAAATCCTTCAACGCATCATAGACATCAGGATCAGGTGACATGGGGAAGTTACCTGCCTTTTGTATTGCACGCATTGCCGATTCACAAAGAGCTCTGTCGCCCCCCACTACAGAACTGGAGGTGACAAAACCGTTGCTGGCCAAACGAATATTCACCCGACACTCTTTGCCGCGCATTGTATCGTCTACAAACCAATTTTGTTGGATTTTCGCAATAATCATCGCCAGGTAGCGTTGCTTTTCGGTCAGGATCTGACCCGCTTTCGCTGCACGGCGTGCTTCTGCTTCTTCTTCCAACTGCTCAGCCAGCATTTCTTCTGCGGCTTCGCGTTCACGATTTTCTTGTTCTGCCTTGGCTTTTTCAGCCTTTTCTTTGGCTGCTTTTTCTTTAGCGGCCTTCTCTTTGGCTAATTTTTCCTTTTTCTTTTTCTCTATTTCTTGCTGCTTTTTCTTTTCGTCTTCTTTCTTTTTCTTCTCAGCAGCAAGTTTTTGTTGTTTCTCTTTTTCTACAGCTTGTTTTTTCTTTTCCTCGACAGCCTTTTTTTCCGCTATTTCAGCTTCTTTTTTCTCTTGTTCCTGTTTTTTCAGGCGCTGTGCTTCAAGACGTTTATCACGTTCTTCCTGCTGTTTTTTCTTTTCTAAATCTTTCTGACGTTTCTCTTCAGCCTTCTTCTTCTGCTGATTTTTTTCTTTCATATCGTCAAACTGGGATTGATCGACAACGGTCGCATTTAGCGGCGCACTCAAATCCCCGGGCATAGGTAACACTATAATTTCTTCATTTTTAAAGAAATTAAAGTTAACAAACAGCAATACCGCTACAAGAAGGTGTAAACCACCCGAGATGATCAGCGACTTCTTAAACGCTGGTTCCATCTTAGTTTTGCTCCACATCGTCAGTCATTAAACCAACGGAAGGGGCACCGGCATCTTTTAACAGATTTAATAACTGGATAATAGCTGCATAGTTTACGCGGCCATCACCTTTAATAATAACCTGAGTACCTGGCTCTAATTGCAGAGTACCGGCCACTTCCAGTTGCATTTCCTGAGCATTAAATGGCCCTTTATTCACGCCATCTTTTTCGAAGTAATACAAACCGCCTTCATCCACTGTAGCAACAAGCGGAGTTTTACCATCTTTCATTTGCTCTATAGGTTCAGCATCTGACTTAGGTAATTCCACTTTGACGCCTTGAGTGATGATCGGCGTCGTCACCATAAAAATAATCAACAGCACCAACATCACGTCGATATAAGGAACGACGTTGATCTCTGCCACCATACGGCGTTTTTTACGGACGTACATTAGTTGTTTTCTCCGCTGGCCATCGCCTGACGGTGCAGAATGTTAGCAAACTCTTCGACAAAGTTAGCGTACGCACTTTCCAGCATCTCTACTTTATGAGAGAACTTGTTGTAAGCAATAACAGCCGGTATAGCAGCAAATAAACCTATAGCCGTAGCAATCAGGGCTTCCGCAATACCAGGCGCGACCATAGCTAAAGTTGCCTGTTGTACCGCACCTAAAGCGATAAAGGAGTTCATGATACCCCAGACTGTACCAAATAAGCCGATATACGGGCTGATGGAGCCTACAGTAGCCAGAAATGGCAAATGCGTTTCCAGACGTTCGACTTCACGAGACAAGCCAACACGCATCGCACGTTGGGTCCCTTCCATCACTGCACCAGATTGGCGGCTGCTTTTATGCAAGCGGGCAAACTCTTTGAAACCTGCCTTAAATAAAGCTTCAACACCGGTTACCGTCACTTTGGCACTGACTTCGTTATAAAGTTTTGACAAGTCAATGCCTGACCAAAACTTGTCTTCAAATTGCTTTGTTTGTTCTACGGCCGCACTCAGGGCTTTATTGCGCTGAATGATCATGGCCCACGACATCACAGACATGCTCAGCAAAATCAGCATAACCAGCTGTACTACAACACTAGCGTGAAGAATTAAATCAAGAACTGATAGTCCGCCTGTCACCTGATAACACCCCTAAAACATCGCGAGGTATTGCACTCGCTTTCATTAATGATAGTTTTACGCAGGCAATACTAACCTGCGCTGAACAAAGCAATTGTGCATCTGCGTTGTAGATTTCCTGCCAAAATACCAAGCTGGCCTTTTTTAGCTGCCTAATCTCACTTTTTACCAACAAAAGCTGGTTAAACCTTCCCGGCTTATGGTTTTCCATCTGAACACTTTTCACTACAAAACCTATATCCTGACTTAGCAACAGGTCTTGTTCTATGCCTAAACTTCGAAGCCATTCTGTTCTGGCTCTTTCAAAGAATTTCAGATAGTTAGCATAATATACTACGCCACCCGCATCGGTGTCTTCGTAATATACTCTGACCGGAAACTCGAACACCTCAAGCATCATACTGTTTTGCCATCCAAATTGGTCGCTATGATATTGGAGGCCACTGCCGAACTCAACAGGGCGACCCTTACCAGAGTTAAAAATATTTTACTTTTACAGCTATTTTGACTGGTTAAAAAAACTCTGGCTCTGATATTCATAAAAAGTTTCCCCTTCACGACAAAAGGGGAAAAAATAGCGACTAATGACCATTTTACTCAGTCAGATAAATTTTGCTCAAAAAATAGTAATTCGGAGCAAATATTCACCTTATTCAGCGCCCCTTAATTTTCAAGGGCTGGCGATATATCGACCACAAAATAAGATTAAAATTCAGACAAAATAACTATTTATTCAGATTAAAAAAAGTAATCCGAAATCTCAATTTTTCTAGTTTGAAGTAAATGCACTAACTCCCTAAAATGCCCCCGTGTTCTGAGCTAGCGCAAAAGTTTCGGCCCTTGTGCCCCAACTTTAGTGATGAATACTGGTGATGTGATTATCTGTTCGAAGATGGTCATGTTGCTTCTCAACATGTTCCCTGGATTTTGAAGATTTACTTCAACTTGTTGCATTCGCCCGCTAATTTAGCGGGCTTTTTTTTGGGGTAAAATCCAAAGCCTGAGTTTGCCAGCAGACTACCCCACTGGCAGCAAACTGGCAGCAAGTCAATGTATCGTTAATTCGATTCTGGTAAATCAAAACCAAAGTGTTTATAGGCTGCTGGGGAAACTATGCGGCCTCGTGGTGTGCGTTGGATAAAGCCTTGCTGAATTAAAAAAGGTTCTATCACATCTTCAATGGTTTCTTTTTCTTCGCCTATAGCTGCCGCCAGGTTATCCAGCCCTACCGGACCACCACCAAACTTCTCAATGATGCTCAGCATTAACTTGCGATCCATATAGTCAAAACCACTGGCGTCTACGTCGACCATATGCAAAGCGGCTGAGGCTATTTCCACGGGCACCAGGCCATTGGATTTGACCTGAGCATAATCCCTGACTCTTCGCAGCAGACGGTTAGCGATACGAGGTGTACCACGGGAACGACGTGCAATCTCAGTAGCTGCAGGCAATTCAAGCTCTAAATTCAGGTAATGAGCTGAACGTAAAATGATTTGCGCCAGCTCATCGACTTTATAAAACTCCAGCCGCTGCACTATGCCAAAGCGGTCACGCAGCGGTGAAGTTAAAGCGCCAGCTCTGGTGGTGGCACCTATTAAGGTAAAAGGCGGTAATTCGAGTTTGATAGAACGGGCTGCAGGCCCCTCGCCTATCATAATATCCAGCTGATAATCTTCCATAGCAGGATACAATATCTCTTCCACTACAGGGCTTAAGCGGTGGATTTCATCAATAAAAAGTACATCATTGGGTTCAAGGTTGGTCAGAAGCGCCGCTAAATCACCGGCTTTCTCCAACACAGGACCTGAGGTGTTTTTAATATTTACACCCATTTCATTGGCCACCACCATAGCAAGCGTAGTCTTACCTAAACCAGGTGGTCCAAAGATCAGCAAATGGTCCAGAGGCTCACCACGACCACGGGCGGCTTCGATAAAAATCGCCATTTGCTCTTTGACATGGGACTGCCCGGTATAGTCCGCCAAAGATTTAGGCCGGATGGCACGGTCAATCAGCTCGTCTTCACGACTGGCTTTGCTATCGATCAGACGATCGGCTTCTATCATGAGTATTCCTGCTTAAATCTGGTTTAAATCATACTGCGCAAAGCCAGTTTGATCAGCTGCTCACTGCTCATATCGGCTTGTTTAATTTTTTGCACTGCTTTACTGGCTTGTAATTGACTATACCCCAATGCCACTAACGCACTGATCGCATCCTGTTCAGCGCTTTCTACCAGTTCAAACGAATCCACTTCATCGCCGGCCAGCACTAAATGGTCAGTGACTGGAGTGCTGATATTCAGCCCCCAGTCTTTTAAACGGTCACGCATTTCAATCAGTAAACGCTCAGCGGTTTTTTTACCAACACCCGGTAATTTTACCAACGTGCTGATATCGCCATGTTGTACACAACGGACAAACTGCTGGGCTGACAAGCCGGATAAGATAGTAAGAGCTAACTTCGGCCCTATGCCATTGGCTTTAATCAATTGTCGAAACAAAGCCCGCTCTGTGCTGGTGTGAAAACCGTAGAGCAGCTGTGCATCTTCCCGCACGACAAAATGGGTGTAGATCACCGCTTCTTTGCCGACTTCAGGTAATTTATAGAAACTGGTTAAAGGCAACTGTACTTCGTATCCCACACCTGCCACATCGATGAGTAAATCCGGCGCCTGCTTTTCTAAAATAACACCACGTAATAATCCAATCACAGTCAAAAGCTCCGGTATTCAGAAAAAATCAGCGCAGGCGGCCACGCACTGTTTTGGTAGCCTGTCCTGCCATATGCAATAAACTTTGGTGAGTATGCCCGTGACACATAGCCACAGCAAGGGCATCGGCAGCATCGGCTTGTGGATTGCCTGGTAATTTTAATAAGGTGCGGATCATATGCTGCACCTGAGTTTTATCAGCAGCACCAGTGCCTACTACAGCTTGTTTGACCTGACGGGCTGAGTATTCAAACACCTCAAGCCCGGCATTTTTTGCAGCCACTATAGCGGCACCACGAGCTTGCCCGAGTTTTAAGGCGGAATCAGGATTGCGCGCCATAAACACCTGCTCTATTGCAAAGACATCAGGCTGGGTTTGCTGAATGATTTCGCTGACACCATCAAAAATTTGTTTTAACCGATCAGGTATATCGTTTAGCGTTAAGCGGATACAGCCACTGGCGATGTATTCGAATTTCTGCCCTGTCTGACGCACAACCCCGTAGCCCGTTAAACGGCTACCGGGGTCAATACCAAGGATAATAGCCATTAAGGCACTAACGCCATGACGTCATCCGCAATGTCAGCATTGTGGTAGACGTTTTGCACATCGTCGAAATCTTCCAGCATGTCAATCAGCTTAAAAAACTTCACTACATGCTCTGCATCCATGTCAGCTTTCACTGAAGGCACCATGGTAATTTCAGCGTCGTCCGCTACTAACTTTGCAGCCTCTAAAGCTTCACGCACATCGTTAAAACTGTCTGGACTGGTGATAACTTCAATGCTGCCGTCCTCATGACTGACCACATCTTCAGCACCAGCTTCTAACGCGATGTCCAGCACCTGATCTTCCGATAAACCCGGCGCAAAAGAGATAATGCCTTTTTTACTGAATAAATAACTGACAGAGCCTGCGGTGCCCATATTGCCGTATTTAGTAAAAGCACTGCGTACATCAGCCACTGTACGTTTATGATTGTCGGTCAGAGTTTCCACCACTATAGCGACACCGCAAGGGCCATAGCCTTCATATACTAACTCTTCGTAATTGCTACCGTCCTGCTCACCTGCGCCCCGTTTAATAGCCCTGTCTATCGCATCACGCGTCATATTATTCAACAGTGCTTTAGCGACTGCAGTACGTAACCGTGGATTGGCATCCACATCAGCACTGATGCGGGCAGACACCGTCAGCTCGCGAATAAGTTTGGTGAAAATCTTGACCCGCTTGGCATCCTGACGAGCCTTACGGTGCTTCATGTTAGCCCATTTACTATGACCAGCCATCAGCATCAAACTCCATTGTTATTATAAAAGTGAAGCGGCCTTAGCCGCTTCAACATACTTCATCAAAAGCGCGCAATAACAGCTTGCGGCACTTCGTCAGTTATTGTTTTTTTACCACCTGAATACCCAGCTCGGCCAGTTGAGCCGGATTGGCTTCGCCTGGTGCGTCCGTCAGCGGACAAGCAGCTGTGGCTGTTTTTGGAAAGGCCATTACATCACGGATAGAAGTAGCGCCTGTCATTAACATTACCAAACGGTCTAAACCAAAAGCTAAACCTGCATGTGGCGGCGCACCGTAACGTAAGGCTTCCAGTAAGAAACCAAATTTCTCAGCCGCTTCTTCATCGCTGATGCCCAGCAACTGGAATACTTTAGCCTGCACGTCTGGCGTGTGGATACGCACAGAACCACCACCTAACTCAGTACCGTTGAGGACCATGTCGTAGGCATTGGATAACAGCGCTCTGTGATCCAGTTTGTCCATTTCGGTGGCCAAAAACTCAGCCGTATCCAAAGGAGAAGTGAACGGATGGTGTACCGCAGAGAAACTGCCGTCATCATTTTCTTCAAACATGGGGAAGTCCACAACCCAGAGTGGTTTCCAGCCCTGCACCGTTAAGCCTAAATCTTCACCTAACTTCAGACGTAAAGCGCCCATAGCTTCACAGACTACTTTGTAGCTGTCAGCACCGAAGAAAATTAAGTCGCCTGTTGTAGCTTGGGTGCGGCTTAAAATTTCGCTGATAATTTCTGGCGTTAAAAATTTGGCAACAGGAGACTGAACACCCTCAGCGCCTGCATTGATATCATTCACTTTTAACCAGGCCAGACCTTTAGCGCCGTAAATGCCAACAAAAGCTGTGTAATTGTCGATGTCTTTACGTGAGACTTTTTCTGCAGCACCTGGTACTTTTAACGCCACCACACGGCCTTTGTTGTCGTTAGCAGGGCCTGAGAATACTTTAAATTCCACGTCTTTGACTAAGTCAGCGACATCAACAAACTGCATTGGGTTACGCAGGTCTGGTTTGTCTGAGCCATATAAGCGCATGGCTTCGTTGTACGTCATACGTGGCATTTTGCCCAAATCGACATTCAAAAGCTCAAGGAACATCTGGTGCACCATCTGCTCTGTGACTTCCATCACTTGCTCAGAAGTCATAAACGAAGTTTCGATATCAATCTGAGTAAATTCCGGCTGGCGGTCAGCACGTAAGTCTTCGTCACGGAAACATTTCACGATTTGGTAATAGCGGTCCAGGCCAGCCATCATCAGCAATTGTTTAAACAACTGAGGTGATTGTGGCAACGCGAAAAATTGACCTTTGTGTGTACGGCTAGGTACTAAATAGTCACGGGCCCCTTCCGGAGTGGCTTTGGTCAGAATTGGAGTTTCAACGTCCAAAAAGCCCTGGCTGTCCATAAAATTACGCACAAAGCTGGTGACTTTAGCGCGGAATTTTAAACGGTCGCTCATCAGAGGACGGCGTAAATCAATATAACGGTATTTTAAACGTTGCTCTTCGCTGTTGTTCTGGTTTGGATCCAGCGGTATAGGCGCAGACTTATTCAGAATAGTCAGGCTGGAAGCGTAGACTTCCACTTCACCTGTAGCCATCTCGCTGTTGACCTGTGAATCAGGACGGGCACGCACTGTCCCAGTTAATTGCACACAATACTCATTGCGTAAGTCGGCAGCCTGAGTGAATAAGTCAGTTAAATCCGGATCAAAAAATACCTGAACCAGGCCTTCGCGGTCGCGCAGGTCAATAAAAATCAAACCACCTAAGTCACGACGACGGTTTACCCAACCACATAATGACACCTGTTGACCAATGTTTTCTGCCTTTAATGAACCGCAATAATGGCTACGCATTAACTTATCCTTTCAGTCGAACTTTAATCTGCCTGCGAAAATGAGCGCTAATTATATAGAAAAGACGATTAATGTCACTGCTCTTAGAGCCTGTTGAGGTTGCGAGATTAAATTTTATTTGCCTGAACAGTACTTCAATCGGAAAACCAGGATCGTAAAACAAGGATTAGCGACTAAACCTGTATTGGCTTTTGCCCTGCTGCTTGACCTGATACATCAGCTTGTCGGCAGACTTTAATAAAGTCGCAGCATCTGTACCATCATGCGGGTAAATAGCAATGCCGATACTGGCACCTACTGTCGCCTGACAAACCGACAAAGTCAGCGGTTCCTGCAAATAGAGTAAAATTTTCTCAGCCACTATGGCAGCATCATCTCTGTCGACCAGCCCTGTTAATAAAATAACAAACTCGTCACCGCCAAAACGCGCCACCGTATCAGTTTTTCGTACACAATGACTCAAAAGCGCCGACAATTTAACCAGCATTTCGTCACCCAAATCGTGGCCGTGTTGATCATTGACCTGTTTAAAGCCGTCTAAATCAATAAACATCAGCGCCAGCATTTCATTGTGACGGGCGTGTTGATGCAAAGCAGTTTGCAGTCGCTCAATCAGCAGACTGCGGTTAGGTAACTGCGTCAAGTCATCGTGGCCTGCCATAAAACGCATTTTCTCTTCAACTTTGCGGCGTAGATCAACTTCACGACGTAACGAAAAATTCCAGATCAAGAACCCTATAATGACCAGCAGTGATAAACCCGCTATTTGCAATACCAGCGTCACTACACGACTTTGGTCCACCCCCTGTTTAATCTCCAGATTTAGCCATTTATCCTGCAAGCTTTTTCTGTCTGCATCACTAATGGTTTTAATACCTTTATTCAGGATCACCAATAATTCGGGAAGGTCTTTGTGGACTCCAAAATAAGAAGGATAAACCGGTAAATCTGTTGGCAAATAAGCTCGTAAATTAACATAACGGGGGTCACGAATTGCTATTCCTGAAGCAACCACAGTATCCAGTGCAAAGTCGGCCTTGCCCTCGACAACCATCTCCAGCCCTTCATTTAAGCTATCGACTTCAATCACCTGATGTTGCGGGAATTCTTTTTTCAGCTGTTTGACAAATTGATACTCGCGCATAATGGCGATACGTTGAGCTGGCATCTGAGCCACTTTTGCATCAAATTTTGCATCATGCTTCCCAAGCATAATCCACTGCAAAGTCCAGTAATCCAGACTGAAGGCACTGAAACTGCGTCGCTCCGGCAAGTCGGAAATATTCGCCACCATCTGCAACTTTCCAGCTTTATAGTCTGCCAACAACAGATCCCAATCGTTGTAAGGCTGTGGCACAAATTGCACTTCCAGCCGTTTATTCAGCAGTTTCAATACATCCGCCGTTATGCCTTGGGCTTCGCCTTTTTCATCCACAAACTCCACCGGGCGCCAATTGCTCATTACGCCAACCCTAATTTGTTGATGCTGATTTAGCCACTGTCGTTCTGCCACAGTTAATGGCACTTTGTCGCGGAATGTCTGGAAATAGCCGCCAGCCTCTTTGTCCAGCCAACGCTTTTCAATGGTCACCATTTCATCCAGGCTGATTTGCGCAAAACCTTGCTGAATATTTTGGTACAGCTCTTTATCATCAATACGGGTCAGGGAATACACAGCAGATTCATAACGAATGCCGGGAAACACTTTAAGACTATGCTGACTGCTGCTCTGCGCCAGCCGATTGCGCACTATCACATCCGAGGCTAAAAAACCTGTTAACTGATTTTTTAATACGGCTTCAATCATTTGGTCAACAGTATCAAAGACTTGTAGCCGGATATCAGGAAATTGCTGTTGAACCTGCGGACCAAAGCTGGCTGTGTGCAATAAGCCAAGCGTGGCACCTTTGAGCTGTTGCGGATCGGTGAGGACGGATTGGCTATTATAAAATAACGAAGAATAGATATTGTACAAATGGTACGCCGGTTTTAAGCCGGTAAATTTTTCAGCGTTTTCCACCTGAGCCATTTGCACATCAATACGACCTTTACGTAAATAAGCTAATGAATCTTCAGACTGGTTAGGTACAAAGCTGATCGCTATACCGGTTTTCTCTGACCATAACCTCCATAAATCAACAAAAATACCCTGTACATCTCCGATGCCGCTGACATGCATATAAGGCTGGTTACCAATAGAAACCCCTATCAGTAAGGTATTAGGATCGGTATCCACACTCAGCCACTTTCGTTCCAGTTGATCTCGGAAGCTCATATCAACAGCTTCTGCCAGCTGCTTTAAAGCCTGCAACAACTTCGGCTGATCCCGCCTGACGGCAAAAGTAAGTTCTATTTTCCGCACCGGTACTTTTTTATACACCGGATAAAAGGACATCAGTTCGCGGTAATTGCTATAACGTGGTGGCAACCGGTCAAGACCAGTAAAGGCTTTTATTTCTCCCTTTAAAGCCGAGTCATACATCTTCGATACAGAATCATAGTGTTTTAACACCAAATCGGATTGCTGCTGTGTCAGGCTGTCAATATGAGTAGAACGCTCAACGACCCCTACCAGATGAGGCCGTAAATCAGCCAGATTATGCACTCCGGCTAAATCGCGATGCACAAACACATTGCTGAAGATGTCCAGATAGCTCTGGCCTAACAAATACTGCTGTTCTCTGTCCGCTGTCCGCCCTAAACCACCATGCAAGTCGATAGTCCCCGCATCAAGCATACTCAAGGTATCGGCCCAGTCTGCGGCAATAAATTCGACCTTCACGCCTCGTTGCCCAGCGACTCTGCGCCAGTAGTCCACCACTAAACCCGCGGGTTTGCCCTGCTCGTCAATAAACATATAAGGATAAGTGTCGCTGGAGATACCGATTTTCAGCGATGCAGGAAGCGGACTGACGGCTACAGAGTTTTGAGCCTGAGCAGTACAGCATGTAAATAACACAAACAACAGCAGCAGCTTTTTAATCATGTTCAGGACAGTGATCGTTACCTTGGGTTAAGATGTCGAATACAGCGATAATACGCAACTCATTTATAACAGCACTTTTTATAACGGAAATCGCAGATGCTTTATCTTGGCTGCCCGGTCTGGGCTAACCCTCAGTGGAAAAACCTGATATTTAACAGCAAACTGCAACCGTCCGACTTTCTTGCTAACTATAGTCGGTATTTCAACTCTGTAGAGGGCAATACCAGTTTTTATGCAGATCCATCGGCGCAAACTGTGGCACGTTGGACGGAGCAAAGCAGCGAAAACTTTCGTTTTACCTTAAAAGTACCTAAGCGTTTAAGTCATCAGTTCCAGCAGTTTCAGACGGAAGAATTGCAACTCTGGCTGGATTTGATCGCACCTCTTACTAACAAACTCGCCCTGGTGCATTTACAGTTGCCAGCCTTTTTTTCACCAGAGCATTTAAGCTGGCTGAAACAGATGCTCAATAGCTTATGTTCATCTTTTGCTGTGGCTGTTGAAGTGCGTCATCCGGTATTTTTTGACAAAGCAGAGCATGAAATTACTCTGAACCGTTTGTTACGTGACTTCGATGCAGAGCGGGTGATATTTGACAGCAGAGCGTTATTTTCTGTGCCTGCTACTACCGCAGCTTTGTTGGATGCGCAGCGCAAAAAACCTTATTTGCCTGTGCATGCGGTGGCGTTAACCAAACAGCCGATGCTACGTTTTGTCGGCACGGACGATATGGCGGTGAATCAGCATTATTATCAGCCCTGGCTGGGTAAGGTGAGGCAGTGGCTGGATGAAGGCAAAACCCCTTTTTGTTTTTTTCATAGTCCGGATAATTTAACAGCCCCGGTATTGGCGCGGCAGTTTGTGATGGATTTGGGTATAGATCACCCCATATTGGCGCCCTGGCCACAGGATCAAACTCAGCTAAGCTTGCTTTGATTTCGTCTTAAAGTCGAAATACGTTAAACTATCCGCCAATTACAGGTATGAAGTTGTTCCACTGATGCAAAAAGATCATATTTACGCCGACCCTCTGGGCCATATTCAGGATTTTTGTTTTGACTCTGCCGTGGTCGATGTCTTTCCGGACATGATCCAGCGCTCTGTGCCTGGCTATCAGACTATCATTCAAACCATAGGTAAACTTACCAGCCGTTTTCAGCAGGCTAACAGCAACTATTACGATTTGGGCTGCTCTTTGGGTGCTGCCAGTTTAGCTATGCGCCGTCAGATCACTGCACCAGGTTGCCAGTTGATTGGGGTCGATAACAGTGCCGCTATGGTCGAGCGATGCACCAGTCATCTACAAGCGTTTCGCTCTGATGTGCCAGCCACTGTATTACTGGCTGATATCCGTAATATTCCTATGGAAAACGCTGCGATGGTGGTCAGTAATTTCACGTTGCAGTTTCTGGCGAAAGAAGACAGAGCCCGCCTGATTGAGCGTGTTTATAAAGCGCTTAAACCAGGTGGTATTTTTGTATTGTCGGAGAAAATTATCGAACCCGATGCCACAACCCATGAATTACTGATTGATTTACACCACGACTTCAAACGCGCTAATGGCTACAGCGAGTTGGAAATCAGCCAAAAACGTACTGCGCTTGAAAATGTGATGCGCCCTGACAGCCTGGCCGAACATAAAGCCCGACTGGCCGCTGCAGGTTTTGAACATATTAGTTTGTGGTTCCAGTGCTTTAACTTCTGCTCTATGGTGGCCATTAAAGCAGAGGCGCCGCGATGAGCCGTTTTCAGAGTTTTTATCAACAAATAGCTGGCAATAAACTACTGCACTGGCTGGAGACCCTGCCCGCTCAGCTAAAAAGCTGGGAACAAGAGGCTTTACATGGTGACTTTAAGCAGTGGCAAAAAGTACTGGATCACTTGCCTGTTGCAGCCAAAAGCTGTGTCGACTTAAAAACTAAAGTCGAATTTGGCCAGCCAGATGAGCTGAATGATGGCCAAAAACAACGCCTGGAAGTCTTGTTACGCCAGTTAATGCCATGGCGCAAAGGCCCTTTTACTTTGCATGGTTTAACCATAGATACCGAATGGCGCTCCGACTGGAAATGGGACAGAGTATTGCCTCATATCAGCCCACTTCAACACAGAACAGTGCTGGATGTCGGCTGTGGCAGCGGTTATCACTTATGGCGCATGAAAGGCGAAGGTGCAGAATTTGTTGTAGGCATAGACCCTTCACAGCTGTTTTATTGCCAATTTGAAGCTATTAAACATTTTAATCCTGAGCCGACAGTGCATTTATTGCCGGTCGGCATAGACGATATGCCGGCTCTAAAAGCTTTTGATACGGTATTTTCAATGGGCGTGTTGTATCACCGTCGCTCCCCCATCGACTTTTTAGCTCAATTAAAACAGCAACTGCGCCCCGGTGGCGAACTGGTGCTGGAAACCTTAGTGATTGAAGGCGATGAGCACGCCGTATTAGTGCCCACCGATCGCTACGCAAAAATGCGTAATGTCTGGTTTATCCCAAGCACTGCAGCTTTATTACTTTGGCTGCAGCGGGTTGGTTTTAAAGACGCTAAAGTGGTGGATTTGTCGGTGACCAGTCTGGATGAACAACGCAAAACCAGCTGGATGGAAAACGAAAGTCTGATTGATTTTCTCGACCCAACTGATCATAGTAAAACCATTGAAGGCTATCCGGCGCCATTGCGCGCAGTGATAGTAGCACAGGCTTAAACTGAAGGAATTTCGATGCCATACCGCCCCAAGTCAACCATGGAACAATGGCGCATACTGCAAGCTGTAGTGGATGCCGGGGGGTATGCGCAAGCAGCCGACTTGCTGAATAAAAGTCAGTCTTCACTGAATCATGCTGTAGCCAAACTGCAGTACCAGTTAGGTGTAGAACTGCTGGAAGTCAAAGGCCGCAAAGCCTTTTTAACCTCAGCAGGCGAAGTGATGTTACGCCGCTCGCGCTTATTAACTCAACAAATTGAAGATCTGGAGCTGTTAGCTTCTAATATTAATGTAGGCTGGGAACCTGAAATTCGCATCGCGGTTGAGCTGGTCTATCCAAAGCAAATACTGTACCGCGCCCTGGCAAAATTTCATCCTGTATCCCGTGGCAGTCGTATTCAGATTATTGATACCGTGATCACGGGCTCTACGGAAATGATACTGGAGCATAAAGCAGATTTAGTCATAGCAGCCTCTCCAAGCGTGCCTAAAGGCTATATCGGTGAACCTCTGACAGTGATTCAAATGATCCCGGTCGTAGGAAAAGACCACCAGTTGGCGCAGCAACCAGAATTGGATTTAAATGAACTAAGCCAGTACTTACAAATTGTGATCCGTGATACCGCCAGCAAACCCAAAGATGTAGGCTGGTTGCGCGCCGAACAACGCTGGACAGTGAATAACTTTTTTGAAGCTGTAGATATTCTGAAAAACGGTATTGGTTTTTGCTGGCTACCTGAATTTCTGATCTGCGATTTAATACAAAATGGTACTTTGGCGCGACTTAAAATAGCGCAAAGCTCAGCACGGGCCGTACCTTTAGCTTTGGTTACACCTAAAGAAGAAACATTAGGGCCTGGCAGCCGTCAATTACGTGAGCTGCTGCTAGCCGAACATAAAGTTTAATAGCCGGGGAATAGCATGAACAACCAAGAATTAACCGAATTAATGAAAGTGACGGCGCAGGATGCAGTGGTGTACTCCGCAGAAGAACATCAGGTTTTGCTCGATTTCAGTCTGGATAGCCTGACAAAAGTCGACGAAATCCTCAGTGAGCTGTTTTTACGCCAGCAAGAACAGCGCCATGCCGATGAGGTGTTGTTTACTTTGTCCAATGTGTTTGGCGCTTATACAGGTGAAGTCTTTATTCATCATGTAGGTGGCGAGTGGTATCACGATGAGTCCACACCAGATGCGCCTTACATTTGTGTGCGCTACAACGGCAAAGAGTTTCCTTTTGCCTCTCTGGTTTATCATCAGATTGCCAAAACACCAAGTGCCAGCTTACGTAATTATGTGGCTCAGGCCATGAGTAATGCGATGCAGTAATACTGTGTTGTAACAAGGCTCAAGCAAGCATACAAAAATGCAGAGCAGTAAATCCTTTTGTCTGGCGGCGTTACAAGGTAAAATGCCGCCAATTTTTTTGGACCTTCACTTTTTAGCCATTTGGGGATTGCCGTGAGCGAGCAAAAAACGTCGTTAAGTTACAAAGACGCTGGTGTGGATATTGATGCCGGTGAGGCCTTGGTTGACCGTATTAAAGGTGCGGTAAAACGCACGACCCGTAAAGAAGTGATGGGCGGTTTAGGCGGCTTTGGTGCTTTGTGTCAAATCCCTGCTGGCTATAAAGAGCCGGTACTGGTATCAGGCACTGACGGTGTGGGTACTAAACTGCGTCTGGCGATGGATTTAAAACGCCATGACAGCGTAGGTATCGACTTAGTGGCCATGTGTGTCAATGACATCGTCGTTTCAGGTGCTGAACCTTTATTTTTTCTCGACTACTACGCTACAGGAAAGCTGGATGTAAATACCGCAGCTACTGTAGTTGAAGGTATTGCCAAAGGCTGTGAGCTGGCTGGTTGTGCTCTGGTCGGCGGTGAAACTGCTGAAATGCCAGGTATGTACCACGGCGAAGACTACGACATCGCTGGTTTTAGCGTTGGTGTGGTTGAGAAGTCTGAAATTATTGATGGCAGCAAAGTAAAAGCCGGCGATCAACTCATTGCATTAGCGGCTTCTGGTCCTCATTCCAATGGTTTCTCGTTAATCCGTAAAGTACTGGAAGTCAGCGGCCAGGATCCTCAGACCATGCTGGAAGGCAAAACTATTGCCGATCATCTGTTAGAGCCTACCCGTATTTATGTAAAAAACCTGCTGGCTTTAATTAAATCTATGCCGGTCCATGCCTTGTGTCATATCACTGGCGGCGGTTTCTGGGAAAATATCCCACGTGTACTGCCAGAAAACACTCAGGCAAACATCATCGAGAGCAGCTGGCAGTGGCCTGCTATTTTCAGCTGGTTACAACAGCAAGGTAATGTAGAGCGTCACGAAATGTACCGCACCTTTAACTGTGGTGTTGGTATGATTGTGGTGGTTCCTGCAACTCACCTCGATGCAGCTTTAGCCCAGTTAAAAGCAGCTGGCGAAAATGCCTGGCATTTAGGTGAAATCAATCAGGTTGCGGCAAACGAACCACAAGTTGTGATCCAAGGCTAAACCCATAGATGAAATCTATAGTGGTATTGATTTCAGGCAGCGGCTCCAATCTGCAGGCAATTTTAGATGCCTGCAGTGCTGGTTTTATCGACGGAAAAGTCACAGCTGTGTTGTCAAACAAAGCCAAAGCTTTTGGTTTGGAGCGGGCCAAAAAAGCCGGCGCTAAAGCTGTAGTGCTGGATCATAAAGCCTATGCCGACCGCGCAGCTTACGATCAGGATTTGATCGCAACTATCGACCAGCATCAGCCTGATTTGGTGGTGCTTGCTGGTTTTATGCGTATTTTAACGCCTGAATTTGTACAGCATTATCAGGGCCGCTTACTGAATATCCATCCTTCGTTATTACCCAAATATCAGGGGCTGAATACTCACCAGCGCGCTATTGATGCAGGTGATACAGAACACGGCTGTTCAGTGCATTTTGTCACTGCGGAGCTGGACGGCGGGCCAGTGATTTTGCAAGCCAAAGTGCCGGTATTCCCTGATGATGACGCAGACATTGTCGCAGAACGTGTGCATGAGCAGGAACACCGTATTTATCCATTGGTTGTACGCTGGTTTTGCCAGAACCGTTTACAACAGCAGTCAGATAAGGCATTGTTAGACGGCCTTTTATTATCTGACCATGGATATGCAAATGACCAGGATGATGAATAAATGGCGCCTTAGTGCGTCATTTTTTTTACTCTTTTCAAGCCTCTTATCAGCTGAAGAACCCACAGCTGCTCCTTCTGCTCAATTTTCAGCCTTTGAAGCCAGTTACAATGTGCTGCGTTCAGGTAAAAAACACGGTGAAGCCAAACGTTATCTGAAAACCACAGAACAGGGTTATGAACTGGGTTACAGCAGCGATATCAGTTGGCTGATATTTACTGATAAACGTTCAGAACAATCCTTTTTTACCATTAAAGAGGGCCGTATTCAGCCCACTCGTTATGTCATGCAGCGCACAGGCTCAGGCCCAAACCGTTATTACGAGTTAAATCTGAACTGGAACAGCAAAGAGTTACGGGTTGAGAAATCTAAAAAAATTAAAGCCATTCAGTGGAATGAACAATGGTTAGATCCACTGAGTTATCACAACCAACTGGCTTTGGATTTAAAAGCCGGTAAAACTGAATTTGTGTATCAGGTGCTAAACCGCCATGGTGACGAGCGCAAATACAGTTATAAGGTGGCTGGCGAAGAATGGTTATCCCTGCCCTACGGTAAAGTAAAAACCATCCGGATTGAGCGCACTGGCACTGGTGCAGATAAAGAAGTCTTGGCTTGGGTAGCGCCAGAGCTGGATTATTTATTGGTGCGTTTACGGCAGGCCGAAGATAAAGTCGAACAATTTGATATTCAGCTGGCGACTTTTAAACCTTCCAATTAAAGCTTTAAAACATCCATGACAGAGCCGCTTATTGCGGCTCTCCTGCTTTAAATAACTGCGCCTGACCACTTTCCATGACCTGCCATTGCTCGTTACAAGTCAGCGGCAAGGTCGCAATGATAGTCACCACATCCTTTTCTGTGGTTTCTTTGGAAAAATCTATGTCTACATCCATATCCGACAACAACGCCACACCAAAAGGTGCCCTTCTGGTGATCCAGTGTAATTTGGTGCTGCAATAGGCCAGCAGATAATCACCATCCGATAACAGCAAATTAAACACACCTAACTGCTGCAACGCAGGACACAAAGAAGCGAGGTAATCAAAGGCCTGTTTCATATCAGCAGGTGCAACCGGAAACTGTTGCTCAAGCTTATGAAGTAAATAACAAAAGGCATGCTCACTGTCGGTCTGCCCTACAGGGTGATGTTGGCCAACCGTTAAAGTTTCAAAACTGTGCAGTTGACCATTGTGGGCATAAGTCCAGTAGCGCCCCCATAAAGTGCGGGTAAAAGGATGAGTGTTTTCAAGCCCTACTCCACCACTGTTCGCCTGGCGGATATGCGCCACCACAGCGGTACTTTTAATAGGGTAATCACTAATAAGCCGGGCGATTTCCGACTGGTAACTCGGATCAGCATCTTTAAAGGTGCTCACCCCTTTGCCCTGATAAAAAGCTACACCCCAGCCATCTTTATGCGGACCAGTTTTGCCACCACGTTCTCTTAAACCTTTAAAACTAAAGCAGATGTCGGTAGGCACATTGGCGGACATCCCTAATAACTCACACATAGATCGGATAGCTTCCTATACTTGATAACGTGACGCACTGAAGCTGCAACAAAAGTTGACAGTAAACCAGAGTGCAAAGTAAGGAATTACTTGCATCTTTGCAACAGGCACACTACTCTAAGCCCACAGTGGTCTGACCTCTAGTTCTCAGGAGTAAATTATGGATGTGTTGATTTTTTGGGTAGCCTTGCTTGGCACAGTTGCCGTGCTCGCCTACCACAGAGCAAGTTTAACTATGTTTACAGCGTTGATCGCTGCTTTATTAGCTGTTGCAACTTTCACTGATACAGTGGGTGTGGTCAGCTGGATACTGTTTTTAGTCGTCGCTTTACCTTTGAATATTGCCAGCATACGTCAACAGTATTTAACCAAACCTTTGTTAAAACTGTACCGCAAAATTATGCCGGAAATGTCGACCACAGAAAAAGAAGCCATTGATGCCGGTACCACCTGGTGGGAAGGCGATTTATTCCGTGGCACGCCGGACTGGCACAAGCTGCACAATTATCCAAAACCACGTTTAAGTGCTGAAGAACAGGCGTTTTTAGATGGCCCTTGTGAAGAGTTACTGGCCATAGTCGATGACTGGCACACCACACATGAACGTGCTGATTTAGCTCCAGAAGTGTATCAGTACCTGAAAGACCATGGTTTCTTTGCAATGATTATTAAAAAGAAATACGGTGGTCTGGAATTCTCTGCTTATGCCCAGTCTTGTGTACTGCAAAAATTAACCAGCAAAAGTATGGTGTTGTCCAGCGTCGTTGGTGTACCTAACTCGTTAGGCCCAGGCGAGCTGTTACAGCACTATGGAACAGTCGAGCAGCAGGACCACTACCTGCCTCGCCTAGCCAAAGGTTTAGAAATTCCTTGTTTTGCCTTAACCAGCCCGGAAGCAGGCTCAGACGCAGGTGCTATTCCAGATACTGGTATAGTTTGTAAAGGCGAATGGGAAGGTCAGGAAATTATTGGTATGCGCCTGACCTGGAATAAGCGTTATATCACCTTGGCGCCTATCGCCACTGTATTGGGTTTAGCATTTAAGATGCAGGATCCGGACGGTTTATTAGGTGACAAAAAAGATTTAGGCATCACTTGTGCTTTAATCCCTGTCTCTACACCAGGTGTAAAAATTGGTCGTCGTCACTTCCCGTTGAACGTGCCATTCCAGAATGGTCCTACTCAGGGTGAAGATGTTTTCGTACCATTGGATTACATCATAGGTGGCCCGAAAATGGCCGGTCAGGGCTGGCGTATGCTGGTGGAATGTTTGTCAGTAGGCCGCGCTATTACACTGCCTTCAAACAGTACTGGTGGTATCAAAGCTGCCGCCTTGTTAACTGGTGCTTATGCCCGCATCCGTCGTCAGTTCAAACTGCCTATAGGTAAAATGGAAGGTATAGAAGAAGCCTTAGCCCGTATCGGTGGTTATGCCTATATGGCGGAAGCTTCGACTACTATGTCGGTTGGTTCTATCGATTTAGGCGAAAAACCTTCGGTTATTTCTGCTATCACCAAGTTCCATATGACAGAGCGTATGCGTCAGGCCATTATTGATGCCATGGATATTCACGGTGGTAAAGGCATCTGTATGGGCCCGAACAACTATTTAGCCCGTGGTTATCAGGGTGCTCCGGTGGCTATTACTGTAGAAGGTGCAAACATTCTGACCCGTAACATGATTATTTACGGTCAGGGCGCAATTCGTTGCCATCCGTTTGTATTGGCTGAATTACAGGCTGCAGGTTTAGAAGACGAACGTGCTGCTGTGACTGCCTTTGACCGTGCTTTGTTTGGCCATATTGGTTTTAGCATCAGCAACTTCTTCCGTGCTTTATGGTTAGGTTTAAGCAATTCAGCCTTCTCTGCCAGCCCGTATTCTGATGCAACAGCGAAGTACTACAAACAAATGAACAGATACAGCGCTGCATTGGCACTGATGTCTGATGTTGCTATGGGTACCATGGGTGGTGACTTAAAACGCCGTGAACGTATCTCTGCCCGTTTAGGCGATATGTTATCCATGTTGTATCTGACCTCTTCAGTACTGAAACGTTTTAACGACGACGGTCGTCCGGCACAGGATTTACCATTAGTACAATGGGCCTGTGAAGACAATATGTACAAAGCTCAGGTAGCTTTGGATGAAATGCTGGATAACTTCCCGAATCGTATCGTAGGTTCAGTCTTAGGCAAGCTGCTGTTCCCTTGGGGCCGTACTTTACGTAAACCATCGGATCAGTTGGATCATCAGGTGTCACGCATTATGCAAACGCCTTGTGAAGCCCGCAGCCGCTTAGCCACTAACGTCTATTTGACACTGGAACCAAACAACCAGATCGGTTTAATTGAAAAAGCCCTGACGGATATTCTGGCCGCTGAGCCAATCTTCGACAAAGTGGTGCATGCAGCCAATAAACGTCTGCCATTCTTCCGCTTACACGAAGTGGCTGCTTTAGGCTTAGAGCTGGGTGTGATCACCGAAGCTGAAGCAGAGAAGCTGCGCGTGGCTGAACAAGGCCGCCTGCATACCATTAACGTGGATGATTTTGATCCACTGGAACTGGCTGCAGATAAGTCACTGTTTGATAAAAAGCCAAAAGCTAAGTCTGTTGCCGCTTAAGCGACAATAACCGACAAAGAAGCCTGCCCTGTGCAGGCTTTTTTTTGCCTGTAATAATGCATGGTTTAGAGATCTTGATAAGGAGATCAGGTAAAGCTCAAGAGGATCATTGAACAGGAACAAAAGAATGGGAAGGTTGTTGTTTGTGGTAGCACAGATTTTCAGAACGCCAGAAAGCAAAAAACAGCATTGCTGCTGTTATTGTTTTTACTGGGAGAATGGTCGGTGATGCAAGATTCGAACTTGCGACCCCTTGGACCCAAACCAAGTGCGCTACCAAGCTGCGCTAATCACCGACATATAAACCAGTCTAAAATGGGGTGGCTGATGGGGCTCGAACCCACGACAACCGGAATCACAATCCGGGACTCTACCAACTGAGCTACAGCCACCACGGTAGAACTTTTAACACTGTACTTGTTGCAATGGCGCGCCCGATAGGACTCGAACCTATGACCCACGGCTTAGAAGGCCGTTGCTCTATCCAGCTGAGCTACGGGCGCCAAATTCGAGGCCGCTAGGCTCTCTTAAATGGTCGGTGATGCAAGATTCGAACTTGCGACCCCTTGGACCCAAACCAAGTGCGCTACCAAGCTGCGCTAATCACCGACTTCGCTACACTACTGCAACGGGGCGGAATATTACAGCCCAACCCTTGGAGCGTCAAACCTTTTTTGCAGCTAAAAAACTGATTGCTTAATATTTGAACCCATTTGCTATAAAAGCGACCAATACGGTGAAAATATGCTGATTTTTTAACTTTTTACGCCAGTTAAACTGATCTGCTTGGCCTCTTTAGCGTAACTGTGCGAAAATACAAATCCTCAGATTTCAGGTCAACAGAGCAGTTTTATGGCAGCACAAATCATAGATGGCAAAGCGGTAGCTCAATCTACCCGTCAACAGGTCGCATTAAGGGTTCAGCAACGCCTTGCAGCAGGAAAAAGAGCACCAGGCCTTGCGGTAGTACTGGTAGGTATGGATGCTGCGTCTCAGGTCTATGTAGGCAGTAAACGTAAAGCTTGTGAAGAAGTAGGCTTTGAATCCTTCTCTTACGATTTGCCGTCAGGCACAACTCAACAAGAGTTATTTGATTTAATAGATAGTTTAAACGCAGATAACAAAGTAGACGGTATTCTGGTGCAATTGCCTTTGCCTGCAGGTTTAGACGCTTCGGCCATTCTGGAGCGTATCAATCCACTGAAAGATGTCGATGGTTTCCACCCTTACAATATAGGCCGTTTAGCTCAGCGCATGCCTGCCCTTCGCCCTTGCACACCAAAAGGCATCATTAAACTGTTGCAAAGCACTGGCATTCAAATCCGTGGTATGGATGCAGTGGTAGTAGGCGCATCGAACATTGTAGGCCGCCCTATGGCACTGGAGCTGTTATTGGCAGGTTGCACTACAACAGTCTGCCATAAGTTCACCAAACAGCTGGAGCAGCATGTACGCCGCGCTGATTTAGTGGTGGTGGCCGTAGGTAAGCCTGAATTTATTCCAGGCGACTGGATTAAGCCTGGTGCGCTGGTGATTGATGTCGGTATTAACCGTTTGGAATCCGGCAAACTGGTCGGTGACGTTGAATTTGATAAAGCCAAAGAGCATGCGCGCTTTATTACGCCAGTGCCGGGTGGTGTAGGCCCTATGACAGTAGCCTGCCTGATTGAAAATACTTTAGAAGCGTGCGAGCAGTTCCACGATCAATAGTCAGATGCAGCCATAAATGAAAAAGGGGCAGAGCTAAAACTCTGCCCCTTTTTATTGCAGACTATTAACCCCGACGCCAGGTGGTAACACCAGCTTTATCTTCCAGAATAATACCCTTAGCCACCAAAGCGTCACGGGCAGCATCAGCCGCAGCCCAGTCTTTGTTAGCTCGTGCTGTATTGCGCTGTGTAATTAAAGCTTCAATCTCAGCCACATCATCTGAATCTGTACCTGACTGTAAAAAGGTCTCTGCATCGCCCTGCAGAATACCCATCACGCTGCCGAGTTTAATTAATAAGCCCGCAAGCTGTGAAGCTTTGGCTGGATCTGTGGCTTTTTCTTTGTTGATATCACGAGCTAATTCAAATAACACAGGCAAAGCCAGGGCTGTATTGAAGTCGTCATCCATAGCAGCACGGAAGGTTTTGACGTAATCGTTATTCATATCGACGTCTGTCGCAGGTTTTACTTCACGCAAGGCTGTGTACAAACGGCCTAAAGCTGAATGCGCCTGCAACAAGTTTTCCGCCGAGTAGTTTAGCTGGCTGCGGTAATGACTGGAGATCAGGAAATAACGCACAGCTTCAGCGTTGTAATCAGCCAGCACATCTTTGACAGTAAAGAAGTTGCCTAAAGATTTAGACATCTTTTCTTTATCCACCTGCACCATACCTGTATGGATCCAGGTATTGACGTAGGGTGTGTCATGCGCACAGCAAGACTGAGCAATTTCGTTTTCATGGTGCGGGAACTGTAAATCTGAACCACCGCCGTGAATATCAAAATGTTTGCCTAAATGTTTTGCACTCATAGCCGAACATTCGATATGCCAGCCAGGACGGCCTTCGCCCCATGGCGATGACCAGCTTGGCTCATTTGGCTTGGCCATTTTCCACAATACAAAATCCAGCGGATCGTCTTTGGCCTGATCAATTTCCACCCGGGCGCCAGATTGCAACATGTCCAGGTTCTGCTGACTGAGCTGACCGTAAGCTTCATATTTACTGACATCAAAGAGTACATCACCGTCAGAGGCGATATAGGCATAACCTTTAGCCACTAAGGTTTCAATCAGCTCAATGATTTCAGCCATATGAGTGGTGACACGAGGTTCAATATCGGCAGGCATTAACCCCAGCGCATGAAAGTCATCATGCATAGCAACGGTATAACGGGCCGTTAAAGCGTCACAACTTTCGCCGTTTTCATTGGCTCTGTTGATGATTTTGTCGTCTACATCTGTGATGTTACGGACATAAGTGACGTCATAGCCGCTGAAACGTAAGTAACGGTTCATTACATCAAAAGCCACATAAGTACGGGCGTGGCCAACATGACAGAAATCATAAATAGTGATGCCGCAGACATACATAGAAACTTTGCCAGGTACTAAAGGCACAAAGGACTCTTTTTTACGGGTCAGGGTATTAAAAATCTGTAGCATGGGCTCCTCGGGAAATCATCAAAACGGCAATCACAAAGTGCAACAGTGTAACATCAGCAAATGCCTTGAGCTATCCTCGCTTTGTTATCTACCACAGCTGCGGTACACTATCGCCGTTTTTAAGCCATAGGAGATGATCATGGTTAGCTTACATACCAATTTTGGTGTTATTAAACTGGCGTTATTTGCCGACAAAGCCCCTGCAACAGTAGAAAACTTTCTGAACTACGTAAAAGAAGGTTTTTATGACAACACCATTTTTCACCGTGTGATCAATGGCTTTATGATCCAGGGCGGTGGCTTCACTCCTGATATGGAACAAAAAGAGCCGGGCAAACCAATCAAAAACGAAGCAAACAACAAAGTGGCGAACAAAGCCGGCACTGTGGCCATGGCCCGTACCAGCGATCCACATTCAGCAACCTGTCAGTTCTTTATTAACGTAGCCAATAACGACTTTTTAGATTTCAGCTCAGAAACTTCTCAGGGCTGGGGTTACTGCGTATTTGGTGAAGTGGTCGAAGGCATGGATGTGATCAACAAAATCAAAACTGTGTCGACTGGACGCAAGTTTGGTCATGCTGATGTACCAAACGATGCTGTGATCATCGAAAAAGCAGAAATCCATGGCTAAAGGCCACAGCCTTTTTATTGCCGATCTGCATTTAAGCGAACAACGCCCGGATATTACCGCGGCGTTTTTGCTTTTTTTACAGCAAAAGGCAGCCAATGCTGATGCGCTTTATATTCTGGGCGATTTGTTTGAGGTCTGGATTGGTGATGATAACCCCTCGCCTTTACTGACTGAAGTTGCAACAGCAATCAAAGCCTTAACAGCTCAGGCTGTGCCGGTGTATTTTTGTCATGGCAATCGCGACTTTTTACTGGGTAAAAATTTTGCTAAGCGCTCTGGCATGCGGTTGCTTGCGCCTCTGACTGTCGTCGATTTATACGGCACCCCCACTTTATTGATGCATGGTGATTCGCTTTGCACTCTGGACATTGGCTATCAGAAGTTTCGCGCCTGGTGGGATCAAAAATGGTGGCAAAAGCTCATATTGTCGTTACCACTATGGTACCGGCAACACCTGGCGCGTAAAGCCCGCCGGGTCAGTGCTATGGATAAAAAAGGCAAAACCTCTGACATTATGGATGTCACGCCGGATGAAGTCCCTAAAGTGATGGCTCAACATCAGGTGCAGCATTTAATTCACGGTCATACCCACAGACCTGCAGTGCACCCATTGCAACTGGCCGATGGCAGCGCAGCACAACGTTATGTGTTAGGTGACTGGTACAGTCAGAGTTCTTATCTGGATGTGTCAGCGGACGGCTGGCAACTGCACTTTAACCCCCTGTCCCAGGCTTAATGCTGAGATCTTTATAAGTTTTACCGAATGACTTCAGCCCATTCATCAGTTTTTACAGTGTGAAACCCCGGACTCCTGGTTAGTCGAAGCGCAGAAACCAGAGCGGCTGGCGGTTTTATTACAAGACCACTTAATTTGTGAATTAAAAGTTTGTGTGTATCTTTATTTTGAGATAAAAAAGACCATTCACTCTATGCCTGAGTTGGCATAGAGTGAGCCAAAATTTATGTTTAGCTAACGTTCAGGTTTTGATGAACACTTATCCAATAGCTGTATAAAAGCTTATCTTTGACATTACGTATAGCCCTGTTAGAGCTCAAGTGGTTCCCGTCCAAGCATGTTTGCTAATTCAAAACATTTAGCCCCCCATGAAGCTTGCCAATTCAGAATCATTTTTCAACCCCTTGAGCCTTTTCAGTTCATCGAGATATTGAGAGAAAGAAATCATGACTATCCTACGCAACAAAGTTGCTAACCAGTTACTTTACACGAGGGGATGAAGGGAGTGACTGTCCGTATAGTTTGATCACTAATTACTTAACATTTAATCAATGAAGCCATTGAAAATTATAAATATTTGGTGGTAAGGTGCGTTTGCCCATCGATAATCAGGAAGATAGAAATGGATATAGGAGCTCGTTTGTTAGAAGGCGTACTTCTCGAAAGCAATAAACATTCAAAGACTCACGTTTGTTCCACTGGCCTTGGAACAGAACATGACCCCGTCCGAGTTAAATCAGCGACTGTCACGATCCAAGAGTTTTGGCTCCAGACGAAAAATAGCGTTGATGAAAAAGCCACACGTCATAATGCAGAAGTCAATGCCCGTCAGGGACATCATATTGCAATGATCATTGCAATATGATGGATCAGGTAATTATAGCTAATTGGGTTATATCAACTTCACAAGCAACAGAAGCATATGTTTTGACAACAATGACACAGCAACTTTGTTTGCAAAAGGTGCTACCCCCTGCGTGCTGATACAGGCGCTGGCATTCTTAGCTTTCGGAGGGGGTGGTACATGTATGACTTCATGAAAGGATTAATCTCTTTAGGAGCGGGTCTTGTTGCGAGCGTGATTGTCCGTAATATCCATGAGATCGGAATTAAATGCGACATAAATAGAGAGTGTGAAGCCATTACTGCGCACGCAATTCAAAATTATGTTCATTCTAATCTCACGACAACAGCAGCAGAGAGTCCTGCCACTCGAACTCCATAGCCATTTCGATAAACCAAAATACACGTCTTGTTTTAGTAATAAGTAAGGGATCTTATGTTCAAAAAATTAACGTTAGTTAGCACTGCACTTGCTTTGCTTGTTGGATGCGGTGGTGGCGGTGACAATGACGACGGTCGTGTTGCTGTATCAGCGAGCGCAGGCGAAGGTGGCACGATTTCACCTGCAACTCAGCGGATTACGAAAGGAACCCAAGCAACATTGACTGTGCAGCCTAATAGCATTTACGACATTCAAAGTGTTACGGGGTGTGCAGGAAGTCTGAACGGAGCGACGTATCAAACAGGTGTGGTAAACGCCGATTGCAGTGTGACAGCAAGCTTCAAATTGAAACCCCTCGCATTGACACTTCCTGGGGTATCAGAACGCATAGCCGAAAACGCCACTACTCCGCTCAACGTGGTAGTCGAAAATGCGAAAAACACTGCCATCGTGACGGCCAAAATTATTGGTGGTTACGGCGCAACATTTGTAACAATTGAGTCCGTTGGTAATGGCGTATTCAATCTGATCGCACGGAATATAGACCGCGAAGCGCCTGTACAGCTAGAAATAACAGCACAGGACGGAACCGATACAACGCGCACTGTAACACAACGTCTTACTGTTTTGATTGAAAATACTTCATTCAGCGCATCACTAGCTCGCTATAAAGTGATAGCAGCAAATGCTCCACGTATTCTTGCGCTGACCGAAGAAAAAGCAGTCAGTAAAGCATTAACGGATGCGGCAGCAGTGTTAGATCTGAAAGGAAATGTAGCCGTAACCAGCACTGCTGTAAGCACCTCAAATACCACTTCTACAGAGCTCGAATTGCTGCTCAACCAGAAGTCTGTCGATGCTTATATTGCAGGTACAATCAACGATGCAGAACTTACTACAGCAATGAATAGCATTGAGACACTGATGACAGAGCACGTAGCCCCGTACATCTCCAGTATCAATTCTGTGATGCCAACAATCGCTGCGCAGGGCGTTCCTGCTGCATTGACCCAAACATGGCATATCAATCCGGAGCTCAACACGATTTCATTGTTTATAGGGAATTCAGAGCTGGGGCAGGTCACAGAGGGTAAATGGGTATTCAAATCTGGTTATGAATATCTGAATGGATTAATTAACAGTGAATGCAGCATTTAAGCCAGCTACTTTGGATGAATTGATATGAAAAAGATTACAACTAAATTGACCTTGTTAGGTGCTGCCCTGTTCTCTGTTACTCTGATGGCTCAATCCCAAACTGACCGTCTGGTGGTCAGTTCAGAAGTTGCATCCGGTGCCTCTACTAAATCTGCGGCCGCTGCAAAGGCTACTCCTAAGAACGAATACTGCTTCACCTTAAACAGTGGTGATGCATGGTGTGTTCCAGTGTTAAATGCAGGCCAGGACCGCGTAAAATCGAAAAGCGCAGCCGGTGAAAAAGTGTCGTTACGTACAGCTGTTGTTCGTGTCCCTGCTGAATTATCCATTGAGCAAGCAGAGCGCATGCTGAAAAACACCGGCATGTACACGTATGTTGAACGTGACGTCGCAATTAAAGGCGAAGCGACATGGAATGCGACACTACCAAACGACCCTCGTTTTGACATCCAAACATATTTCAAAGACAACTCAGCTGAAAACCCAACGGCATCTTCTATTTCTACACTCTGGGGCAAGTTGCAAAACCCTGAGATGAATACAGATATCTACGTGTTAGACAGCGGTTTCCGTCTGCACCAGGATTTGACTTACGCTGACGGTGTAAACTTTACAGTGGTTTCCTTTGACAACGAGCGTCGTCCAGGCTTTTTAGAAGATGATTTTGATCCCGACCGTAGCTGCCAAACAAGCCATGGCTTAGGCGTTGCAGGTGTAATTGCGGCTGGTATTAACAACGAAAAGAACGTTGCGGGTATCGTCGGCAATGCAACAGTGCATCCTATCAGAGTCATGGACTGCAACGATGGCTTCCTGTCAGACGTTGCATACGCACTGGGATGGCTTGCAGGTCGAACGGACGTCTTCGCACAATCTCCTGATTTACCAGCGTTCACAGGCAAGCCAGGTGTAATTAACATGAGTCTGGGAGGCGCAACTGCCGGTTGCCCTGCATACATCCAAAACGGTATTGATGCTGTTGTAGCCAAAGGTTTCGTCGTGGTGGTGTCTGCGGGTAATGAATCAATGGACGCAAGCACGCAATCTCCAGCAAACTGTAAAAATGTGATCACCGTCGGTGCATCTACCAATGCAGGGGACGGTGTTCCAGCAGATATCGCTGATTTCAGTAACTACGGTGATAACGTGACTGTTATGGCCCAGGGGATGTCTGTTGCGAGCTTGACTCGTGATGACAACACAGCAATGTGGAACGGCACAAGTTTTTCAAGTCCAATCGTGGCAGGTATCATCGCTGCTGTAGAAAAAGACTTCGATTTCACGCAGGAACAATGGAACATGCTGGTATCAATCTCTGGTGAAAACCGCTGGACTGAAAACAGCCGCTGCGAAACTGTGGGCTGTGGTGCTGGCATCCTGAACGCGGCTACGCTGTACGACAACGCCAAAGCGTTGTCTGCAGGGCAACTTGATACAATGTCTTATTTGCTCAACGAATTAGCAGCGTGTAATCAAAGTTGGTTTACCTCTGTTTTGCTTAAATCAAACGAGCCATGCAGTTGGGTCCTAGTTGAAGTGCAATCGCTGGGGATAGTGAATGAAGACCAGCACATTAAACTCTGGTCCGTTGAAAAGGGGGCTGACAACATAGCTCAAAACAGAACATTGCGCGGAAACTTCGCTACGTCAAAGTTCACAGTGAACAAAGATATAGTGGCAGACCGTGATTTCTATGTTCAAAAGTGTGACAACTCCGATGATACATGCGGTAATTTGAGTAAACTTGATACAAGTGAACTTGAAGACATGCCTGTGGCCTGTAAGTAAAGTTAAACTAGCCAAAACACGGGACAGCCACACTGTGACTGTCCTGTGTCAAAACCAACCAAAACTTCAGGTTATCTTTTGTCTTTTTGTAATACCTTAGTTTTGAGCTTTTCAGCATCGCTAAAGAACTGGTAAAATTGAAAAAAACTGAGTTTTTAAGATATGCAGTCCGATACATTACTTCAGCCCATTCATCAGTTTTTACAGTGTGAAACCCCAGACAGCTGGATAGTGGAAGCGCAGAAACCAGAGCGGCTGGCGGTTTTATTACAAGACCACTTAATTTGTGAATTAAAAGCAGCGCAAACTGCCATGTATCTGCTGCGCCGTTATGCTTGCGATAAAGACAGCTCTTTAACCTTACTAAACTGGCTGAAACCTTTTGAAGACTTTGCCTATCGTTTTGACGGTGATATTCAGGGGTTAAAGCTGGCTGAAAAACTAAACAAAAGCATTATTGGCCGTTCTGATTTTGCACACTCCGATCGTATTATCGACCGCATGGTGTTGTTAATTCGCGAAGAGTTGCACCATTTTTGCCAAGTGTTGGAGATTATGCAGGCTCGCGGCATTCCCTATGAAAATATTAGCGCCAGTCGTTATGCCAGGACACTTATCCAGAACTGCAAAACCCATGAACCACAAATTCTGATCGATAAACTGATCTGTGGTGCTTACATCGAAGCCCGTTCCTGTGAGCGTTTCGCCAGACTCGCTGAATTTGTTGACCCGGAGTTAGCCAGCTTTTACACCTCCTTGTTACGCTCAGAAGCCCGGCATTTTACCGACTATCTGGAACTGGCTCAGGTGATCTCCAAATCAGATATTACAGAGCGGGTACGCTTTTTTGGTAACCTTGAAGCACAACTGATTTCAAGCCCGGATCCGGATTTTAAATTCCATAGTGGCGCTCCTGCTCCGGTCATTTAAAACTGCTATTTTAATCTCTCCAAATGCATGTATCAGTTGACCTGAGACATGCAGCTCTTCTTCACCGCAGATTTTCAGCTCTAAACTTGACGAACGCTGTTCTATTAGCCATAACAAAGGTAAGGGTTTGTTGTGTGGCCCTGTATTGAACAACGTAGTAGCCAAGGATAACAACTATGATTCTAAATCACTTATGGGGACTGTATGCCCATCCGAAAGAAGAATGGCATACGATAGACGCACGTCACGAAAGTTTCAGATACAGTTTAATTCACATCCTGCTGGTCGCCTTAATTCCGTCTATTTGCGCTTATTATTCAGCAGTGCACATCGGCTGGAGCATTGGTGTGGGTGAACCTATACGTTTAACTGCAGAAAGCGCCATGATGCTTTCTGTCGCTATGTATGTGGCTCTAATAGGCGGGGTCTTTGCATTGGCCTACCTTGCGCACTGGATGGCTCATACTTTTGGTTCTGAACCCACTTATACCCAAACACTAGAGCTGGCCTCTTATACCTCAACACCGCTTTTTATGGTGGGTTTTGCCGCCTTATTCCCTGAGCTTTGGTTTGTGATGCTGGTGGGTTTGGCAGGCTTAACCTATTCAGTGTATTTGTTGTATGTGGGCGTGCCTATCCTGATGCATATTCCTGAGGAACGTGGCTTTATTTATGCGAGCTCTGTAGTGACCACAGGTCTCATTCTGTTGGTTTGTGTAATGACTGCCACCGCTATTTTATGGAGCTCCGGTTTCGGCCCTGCTTTTACGCATTAGCTGATTTTCAGATCCTCATTTTACAAAAACAAAAGGGGCCAGTTAAAAACTGCCCCCTTTTTTAATTCACAAGATTGGCTCTGACCGATCAGTTGCCTTCGTTATGCAAATCTAAACTTGCAGATAACTCTGCTTCTTTTTTGCGTTTAGAAGCTTCATTACGTTGTGCATCCAGACGATTCAGGTAGGCCTGATCAATGTCGTTAGTCACATAAACACCATCAAACACAGAGGTCTCGAAACGCTTCAGTTCCGGATTTTGTGAACGCACTGCGTCCACTAAATCTTCCAGTGACTGGAAAATCAAACCATCTGCACCAATAATTTTGCAGATGCTTTCAACATCGTGACCATGAGCAATCAGCTCGTTGGCCGATGGCATATCAATACCGTACACGTTCGGGAAACGAATTTCCGGAGCTGCAGAGGCGAAATACACTTTCTTGGCACCGGCTTCACGCGCCATATCAATGATTTGCTCTGATGTCGTACCACGCACTATAGAGTCATCCACCAGCAATACGTTTTTGCCTTTGAATTCCTGCCAAATCGCGTTCAGTTTACGTTTGACTGACTTTTTACGCTCCCCTTGACCCGGCATAATAAAAGTACGGCCAATGTAACGGTTTTTCACATACCCCTGACGGTATGGCAAACCTAACTCATGCGCAATTTGCAACGCAGCATCGTTACTGGTCTCAGGAATTGGAATGACCACATCAATATCTAAATGCGCCCATTCTTTTTTGATTTTCTCACCCAGCTTTTTACCCATAGCCACGCGGGATGCATACACAGACACATTGTCTATGGTGGAGTCCGGACGGGCAAAATACACATATTCAAAAATACATGGGGCATAACTTGGGTTTTCAGCACATTGCTGGCTAAACAACTCGCCATCTTCAGTGATATACACAGCTTCACCAGGCGCCACATCACGCAGCACAGTAAAGCCGTCCGCATCTAAGGCCACGCTTTCAGAAGCCACCATATACTCAGTGCCAAGCGCAGTTTCACGTTTACCCATCACTAAAGGACGGATGCCGTTTGGATCACGAAATGCCACTAAACCATGGCCAATGACGACTGCCACCACTGCATAACCACCACGGATTTTACGGTGTAAATTAGTGACAGCACCAAAAATATGGTCAGGGTTAACATGCATATCGGCATGAATATCCAGCTCGTGAGCAAAGGCGTTTAACAGCGCCTCTGAGTCGGAGTTGGTATTGACATGACGACGGGCGGTACGGAATAACTCGTCTTTTAATTCTTCAGAGTTGGTCAGGTTGCCGTTGTGCGCCAGGGCTATACCAAAAGGACTATTGGTATAAAACGGCTGAGCTTCGGCCGTACTGGCAGAACCCGCTGTTGGGTAACGCACATGGCCTATGCCCATATTGCCAGACAAACGCTGCATATGGCGGGCTTCAAATACGTCTTTCACTAAGCCATTGGCTTTGCGTAAGCGTAAGGTTTTGTTGTCTACTGTCACTATGCCGGCGGCATCCTGACCACGGTGCTGCAACACAGTTAAACCGTCGTACAACGCCTGATTGACCGGATACTTACCTACGATTCCAACAATACCACACATCGATTATTTCCTCGCCACGCTTAGGGTCGCTGCATAAAACTGGAATGGGTTTTGATGTACTCAAAAAACCATTCAATGATAAAACCAAATTCGGGTATTAGTTTGGACGCTTGCCACCATTCGCTTTGATCCGCGCCAGTAAAAGCATCCAGGAAAAATAACAATGCACTGACCACCAACACACCACGCAGGGCGCCAAAGATCAGGCCAAGTAAACGGTCGGTGCCGGACAAACCTGTAGATTCAACCAAACGGCCAATCAGGTAATTAATTAAGGCACCAAGAATAAGAGTAGAGATAAACAGAACAGCAATAGAAACCGCATTACGCACCAGTGCGTCTTGCAATTCAGTGAAATAGGTTGCCAGATAGGGGTAGTAATAACTGGCAACAAAAAAGGCCAGTATCCAGATAATCAGTGAAACCGCTTCTTTGGCAAATCCCCGGACCAGACTGATCACAGTCGACAGGCCGATAATTGCCAGAATGGCATAATCAATCCAAACCATTTGCTACCAAAGGATGCTTAAGGACGGCGCGCATTCTACCAAAACACGCGCCCGAACACCTAATTATTTTCGATAGGCTTAAAAGCTGTCAGCTTCAGACCCGCTGTTCCGGTCAGTTGCTGCAGTTGAGGTAGTTTTTGTTCCAGACGCTCTTTTTTCAGTTCAGGCCCAACCACGACACTGACCATAGACTGGCCCTGCGCGTTGGTGGTTGAACGGGTAAAGGTAGTAAAACCTGCTTCTTTTAATTTAGCCACTAAAGCGGTCGCGTTGTCCACTTTACCAAAACTACCTACCCTGACTATCCAGGCCGTCTCATTTAATGCTGGATTGCCTTTAGGTTCAACTGGCTTCTCTGTAGCTGCTGCAGTCTGAGTGGTGCTGTCTGTCACAGTCACAGGAGCTAAAGGGTTCTCTGTCGGCACAGGAATTGGATCTGTGTCTGCACCTTCAGTGGGTTGTGCCACCATAGCTGCGCTGTCTGCCGACGCTTCACTGCCCGGAGCACCAGCAGTAACCTCTGCAAAACTATTATCAGGTAAAGCTGCATCAACAGCAGGATCATTGACTGGCGTCGCCAGTAACTCCTGCTGTTTTTCCGCTAATTGCTGTTTAGTAAACACCTGTTCCTGTTGCACTGTGGCAAATTCCGGGCGCTCTGGAATAGCTTTAAATTCATCTTTTACCACCTGTTTTTGCCCATCCAGCAAATCAGGTAAAAAAACGATGGCAGCAATAATTAAAATGCTGCTGCCAATTAAGCGATTTTTAAAGGCGCTGGTCATACTTCTCTCTCCTTTTGCAGCGCTAGAACTGCCGACACTGTAACAAAAGAGCCGAAAATCACCAATAAATCATTAGCCTGCATGGATAACAGCGCTTGTTGGTAACCCGACTCTAAATCTGAATAACATGAATAACTGCTCTGCGCTGGCAACTGCTCAACTAACATGCTGGCCTGTGCCCCACGAGCGCCCGGTAAATCCACCAGATGCCAGCGATCAGCCACCCCATGAAAAGGAGCCAGACTGTGCTCAATATCTTTATCTTTTAACATACCTACCAGCAGATGGACCCGAGCATAACCTGCTTTGATGAACTGAAGCTGAGCCGCCAAATAACCGGCCGACTGCGGGTTATGCGCCACATCCAGTAATATACCCGGAGTTTTGCTCAGCCATTGCATCCGTCCGGGTAGACTTAAAGCGGATAACACCTTTGTGGCTTGTTGCTGTGAAGGTAATAAAGCCAAAGCTTCAAGTGCAGTAAGAGCTGTCGCTATATTCTGCAGTGGCACTGCAGTCAGAGGTAACGCATCAAGGCGAGTATGTACACCTTGCCAGTGAAAACCTGCATCTGTGATGCTGTACTGGTAATCCGTATTGATGCAGAGCAGTTGGGCCTGAATATCCTGACTGTAGTTCAACACCGACTGTGGAATATCAGTCTCACCTATCACGGCTGGCTTGCCCGCGCGGAACACACCGGCTTTTTCACGGCCAATGCTTTCGCGGTCTGGCCCTAAATAATCCTGATGGTCTAAATCGACAGTGGTCAGAATGCTTAAATCCGGCTCGATGATATTAGTCGCGTCCAGACGACCGCCTAAGCCTACTTCAATCAGGCAGAGATCAGGTTGCTGCTGTTTCAGCAAATAAAAAGACGCCAGCGTGGTGAACTCAAAATAGGTCAGTTCAATGTCGCCACGCAATTGCTCGATAAAGGCAAAAGCTTCGCACCAGGCGTTGTCGGCGACATCTTCGCCATTGATACGTAAGCGCTCGTTAAACTGCAGCAAATGAGGAGAGCTATACACACCAACAGACAAACCCTGCACGCGGCAGAGCTGCTCCAGCGTGCGGGCTGTGGTGCCTTTGCCATTGGTACCGGCGATCAGGATTTTTTTACCCGGCAGCAGATGCAAATCAGCACGCTGCGCAATCTTCAGCACACGAGCAAGCCCCAGTTCAATCTGATGTTGCGGATGTTTTTGTTCTATATAACAAAGCCAATCCGTCAGGGTCTGACAGGATTGGCTTGCAGGCGATAAAAGATTGGTCATAACACCTTATTAGGCGACGCGGTGTTCCTTGGCAGGAGCTGGCCATCGCATGAATTTAGCCACAAGTCGCGCAATTGTATCGCGCATTTGGCGGCGGTCAACAATCATGTCGATAGCACCGTGTTCCAGCAGGAATTCGCTGCGCTGGAAACCTTCAGGTAATTTTTCACGTACTGTCTGCTCAATAACACGGGGACCGGCAAAACCGATCAGAGCTTTTGGCTCACCAATGTTTAAATCGCCCAGCATCGCCAGACTGGCAGATACACCCCCCATAGTCGGGTCGGTCAGCACAGAAATATAAGGTAAACCTGCTTCACTCAGCTTAGCCAAAGCAGCGCTGGTTTTTGCCATTTGCATCAAAGACATCAAGGCTTCTTGCATACGGGCGCCACCACTGGCAGAGAAACAGATAAAAGGCACTTTGTTTTCAATAGCGTATTCAACACCCTTAACAAACTTGGCACCTACTACAGACGCCATAGAGCCGCCCATAAACGCAAATTCAAATGAAGCCACAACCACTGGCATACCCAGTAAAGTACCGCGCATCACCACCATGGCGTCTTTTTCATTGGTTTCTTTTTGTGCAGCAACAATACGGTCTTTGTATTTTTTGCTGTCTTTAAATTTCAGCAGATCCTGAGGTTCCAGCTCTGCAGCCAGTTCCACCATACCACCGGTATCAAGGAAACTGTTTAAACGGTCTCTGGCACTGATACGCATATGGTTGTCACATTTAGGACAAACACCTAAGTTCCGATCCAGTTCTGCCTTGTACAATACAGCGTCACAAGAGGTACATTTAGTCCAGACCCCTTCAGGAATATTACGACGGGATGAAGACGAAGTTCTGGGCAGAATTTTTTCTAACCAACTCATAGTTGTTCCTTGGTATCGCAGCAGGGCTTGAGCCCAAACTTAGTTTATTGTGTAAAAAAGCGCCGATCATGCGGCTAACGGCGCTTATTAAAGCACAAAGCCATGATAGAACCTATAGCTAACTGGTCGTAGTTGTTAGCAAAAGCTGTCGGGTAAGAACAGTGGCCCCAGTGGCATTTTCGGAATACCAAAGTGTTCAGGGTAGTCCACATCCACCAGATACAAGCCTTCGGCTTTGGCCGTTGCGGCAGCCAAAGTCCGATCTTTCGCTGCCAGCAATTCTGCAATCCATTCTGGCTCTTTTAACCCCATACCCACCTGTAACAAGCTGCCGGTGATATTACGTACCATATGGTGCAAAAAGGCATTGGCTTTAATATCCAGCACAATAAACTGCCCAACCCGACTTAAATGCAGATGCATCAGATTACGGAAGGGGCTATGTGACTGGCATTGAATAGCGCGAAATGAGGTGAAATCATTTTCACCCAGCAAATGGACAGCAGCTTGCTGCATCAGTTCAATGTTTAATTCCTGATGATAGTGACTTAAACCAGCACCTAAAATGGCGGGTCTGAATTTGTTGTTGTAAATGACATAACGGTAACGACGGGCTGTGGCAGAAAAACGGGCATGAAAATCATCTGATACTTGTTTTGCCCAGCGCACAGCTATGCCATCCGGCAGATTGGAGTTGGCCCCCATAATCCAGGCACGCATATCACGATTGGCATCGGTATCAAAATGCACCACCTGACCAGTCGCATGGACACCGGCATCAGTACGACCAGCACAGGATAATTCGATAGTTGCATTGGCAACTTTAGATAACGCAGCTTCCAGATGGCCCTGTACACTTGGCACTTCACGTTGCCTTTGCCAGCCAAATAAACCTACACCGTTGTATTCGATACCTAACGCAATTCGCATTCTGACTCCCATCACTTAGGAGCGGAAGTATAACTCAGGCATGGAGAGAAACTCACGAGTTTTAACGGACAGAGCCTCGTCTGACGATAAAAATGGCTGATTAATTTGGCTTTGGTTTATATCGTGCGGTGGCAAAATTCAAGAACTGAAGGGTCAGAGTTACTACTCTGACCCTGCGATTTAAAGCTGCTCTTTTAAGCTTTGAGCTTCTTGTTTGATATGCTCTGGCGCTGCGGAATTGAGCACTTTGTCAATCAAGTGCTCTGCACCGTCCTGCTCACCAATTTCAATGTAAGCACGGATTAAATCCAGATCGGCGGCAAAACCCTGCTCGGCAGGATCCAGTTCAGGCTCGTGTTGTGCAGCAATAAAATCCTGATAATCTTCCAGCCCAACATCTATATTGCGCACCGGATTTTGATGCTGATCGGACTCATCTTCAGAATCATCCAGTAATTTATCGAGCGCCAGCAATGAAAACTCCAAATCATTGGACTGAACCTGCTTCGCTTGCACTGAACCTTGTTCTTGTTCTGGTGTTTCAATGGTCCTGTCAACAGGCTCAATATGCGGCTCAACTGGATTTAACTCAGATAACACAGCATCAGCTATCTGCTCGTCAGCCAGTCTGGTTTCAGTGTCAGTTTGCGCATAATCGGCCAACAAAGCATCAAAATCAGTCCCTTCCAAAGCATCAAGTTCAGCTGAGATGTCTTCATTTGCCTGCTGTGTAGCTGCCGCATCCACAGCTAAGACATCAGAGCTTTGGATTTGGTCGTCATCCAACTCATCCTCTGCCTCATCGCTTGGTGCAGCTTCGTCTGAGAATTCAAGATCCGGGTATTCTTCCAGTACTTTGCTTGGGTTCTCCACTGACAACGTTGCAGCAGATATGCGGCTGACAGTTAAATCTTCCTGTAAATCCAGATCTGGAACCGACTCGCTTAAAGCTGGCTCAATAGCCTGATCGGCAAGCTCTTGCCAGGCTTCATTTGACTCAACCTCATATCGGTCTTCATCACTAACCTCTGAACTGTTGTCTGCTGACAGCCCTGGTTGTGAATCAACTTCGTCGATCAACTCTGCCAAATCACCATGGTCTGCATGAAAATGGGATGGCATATCCACGGCTTGTTCCTGTACTGGTTCATCCGACAACAGTAAAGCAACATCATCGGGGCTTAGCGGATAATCATCTTCGTCAAATTCGAGACTGGTATCAGACGATGCAGCAGAGTCAATTGCAACATCATCTTCATGCAAATTAAATTCATCTGGCTCAGGCTCACTAACAGCATCAAAGTGTGAGGCATCAGGCCTGTTCACTGTGTCTTCTAGCAAGGCGTCAATATCAATATCACTTTCATCTTCAAGAGACAGGACCTCTGGTTCTGATAATTCTTCATCAGCCAGCGACTCGGCGAACTCGTCCAATTCTGAACTGTCAAAATGAGGCTGTTCCGAGTTAACATCGACCACATCTTCAGCGTCTTCTGCCTGACTGTCGAATGTATTGTTCAATGAGGTATCCAATGCACCGGCTGGCATCACCCCAGCTTCAGGCTCATCTTCTGTCACCACCAATTCGTCAAGTAATGAATCAAAGTCGACTTCTTCAACCTCTTCAATTTCATCCAGACTGAACTCATCCGTTTCAGCAGAAACCGGGTTGCTCACATCAAAGGTGTCACTGTCCGGCTCATCCAATTCAATTTCTTCAATCAGCTCATCCAGTTCATCTTCAGTCTGTTCAGCTTGTTTTTGTTTTTGCTCTTCAGCTAACTGCTCAGCCACGGCCTGAGCGAATATATCTTCGCTGTCATCCAGCTCAGGTTCTTCGTCAAATAAGGCCGATAAATCAGCGCCGGATAAAATATTGTTTGGATCAAAATCCTTGTTCGACTCTTTTGCCGGTTGATCTAACAAATCATCCAGTAACTCATCATCCATTGAACTGGCGTCAAGTAAATCTTTGCTGTCCAGTAAGTCATCGTCATTCATCAGAATGTCGTCAAATTCATCAGCTCTGGTATCCAGCAACATATCATCATGTAAATCGATCGGCTCATCATCCAGACGTATGCCTTTGCTGCCAGAATCTAACAAAGATTCATCCAGCGTCATCAGGCTGCTTTCGTCAAAATCAAGGCTTTCATCCAACGGAGGTAAGGGTGAACGATAACCAGGTTCTTGCTGCGGTACAGCAGTGGCCGCATTCACTATCTGCTCCGATTTTCTGGTTCGGCGCTTAATCCAGCCCAATACCGCAAACAACACAAACAAGGTGGGTAAAGTAGCCAGCAGCACCCAGGTCAGGCTGCTGGAGGAAATATTTTGCCACAGTTCGGCAAAATTCATCCCTTGCTGTTCCCGCTCAATTTGGGCCTTTTGCTGTGCAAGCATTTCGGATTGTTGCGCGACCAGTAATTGCAGTTGCTGCTGAATTTCACTGTCTTTATCAACCTGAGACTTCATCAACAGCATTTGATCAGCCAGTTGATCCAGTTTACTTTTTAAGGCTGTGTTATCAGCTAAAACAGCTTCAACCGTAACTTTAGATTCAGCGAGTTTGCTTTGCAGATCAAGAAGCTGTCCTTTTTGCTGCCCTTCAACTCTGCTTAACTCCTGTTTAATTTCTTGCTTAGCTTTATCAACATCTTTCTGTTGTGCTGTATTCACCCCTTGTTTCACTTTGGCAGCCGCAGCCGCGCGCACTCTGTCGGCCCAGATGCGATCGTCTTCTTCCGACTTACGCTGTGCATCCACAGCATCAACTTGCAGGATTTCATCTACATTAGGAATAGCTAAAAATGAACCTACATTCAGATGGTTGAAGTTATCATCAAGGAAAGACTGAGGGTTTTTCAGATAGATGGCATGCATCACCTGATAAATATTTAAACCTGGATGTGGCCTTACTTCTTCGGCAATACGCCATAAGGTATCGTTAGGGGTTAAAGGGCCTACCCTGCTGCGGTCCGGGTTTTCGGTGCTTTTAGGGCCTTTAAGACGCACAGTGGTTTCCGCAGTGGCGTTAGCACTGCAGATCTGCAATAAAATACTGAAAATGAGAAGCCCAACTAAACGCATCGATGATCCCTTAAGGCCGGAGATTATTTTTTCTGACACAAAAACACTGCAAGCATCGTTCCATACCTGAATAGTAAACCAGAAGGATGCCACTGGCTACGCTTATAGAAAATCTGCTCTATTGCTTATATCGGCTGCAGAATCAATTGCTTTAGATACAACAAAGGCCCCGTCAGGAGCCTTTGTTTAGTTTTAATCTGCGTTTACAGATAATCGCGGATTAGATGCTCAGCGATCTGAATACTGTTGGTGGCAGCACCTTTACGGATATTGTCAGCAACAACCCATAAGTTAATGCCATTTTCGTGCGAGAAGTCCTGACGAATACGACCAACAAATACATCATCCTGACCAGCGGCATTGCCCACCTGAGTCGGGTAATCTGCGTTGTCTTCCATCAGCGTCACACCAGGTGCGTTAGCTAACAACGCTTTGACCTGTTCAACACTGATTGGCATGCGGGTTTCCAGATGCACAGCTTCGGCATGGCCATAAAACACCGGCACACGAACCGCAGTAGCATTTACGGAAATGCTGGCGTCACCCATAATTTTTTGGGTTTCCCAGTGCATTTTCATTTCTTCTTTGGTGTAACCATTATCCAGAAACACATCAATTTGTGGAATACAGTTAAACGCGATCTGGCGGGCAAACTTGCCGCCTTCTTCTAAAGGGCGACCATTGAGCAACTGGGCCGTTTCTTTAGCTAAAGCTTCAACACCTTGTTGACCAGCACCAGCAACCGACTGATAAGTGGCCACATTAATACGGCTGATACCGACGGCATCATGAATAGGCTTTAAGGCCACCAGCATTTGAATGGTGGAGCAGTTTGGGTTGGCGATGATATTGCGGTTACGGAACTCAGCAATAGCGTGCGCATTCACTTCTGGCACCACCAGTGGAATATCGGCTTCGTAGCGGAAATGTGAGGTGTTGTCGATCACCACACAGCCTGCATCGGCAGCACGAGGTGCATAAGTTGCAGAAACACTGCCACCGGCAGAGAACAAACCAATCTGCACCTTAGTCCAGTCAAAGGTCTCAGCATCCAGTACTTCGATTTGTTTACCCTTAAAGGTGATAAAGCCACCGGCAGAGCGGCTGCTGGCTAAAGGATAAAGTTTATTTACCGGAAAATCGCGCTGTTCTAAAATTTCAATTAAATGCTGGCCTACTAAACCTGTAGCACCTAACACAGCGACGTCGTATTGCTGAGCCATGGTTATTCCCCTCTGATTACTGGCTGCTAAAACCTAATGTTGTTAAAAACTCAGGCACTTCTTGTCCTGTCAGCCGCACCGAGCTGTATTCACGCCGCGGTGGGTATGACTTTCTAAGCCAGTCAAAACCTTGTGTTTTCTTATCTTGCATCATGTAGAAACGAAACAAAGCATCGTCCCGGCGCACATCATATAACAGCCGGGTTAAATTTTGGACATCTAAAAGTCCAAAATTTGAATTTATTTTCACCTCTGAAACTTGGGGCTCTGGCAGCACTTGCGCCAGGGTCTTTGCCGGGCTTAACCCCAACTGCTGGCAAAATGCCTGATACAGCATTTCTGTACCACGGGCTTTGCCTTCAATACTGTGTCCTGCAATATGCGCGCTGGCTATATCTGTATAAGGAATCAGCCTTAGATCCGGTTCTGGCTCATTAGCCCAGACATCCAACACCAGCGGTCTTTTGTGGCCAGACTGTGTTTCTGTCCATTGGACCTCCGTCAATAAAGCGTCGTTATTGGTCACTTCGCCACGACAGGCATTGATCACTGCACAATCAGGCTTAAGTAACTTTAAGGTCCGGCTGTTGAGTAAATCCACTGTGGCATCAGGCCCGGTTTTCACTAAAGGCACATGAAAACTGACGATATCAAGCGCAGGTAATAATTCCTCAAACGGAATATGCGGAAAATCAGCTTCGGCTGCTGCACGTTGTGGGTCACAACATAATACCTTGATGGACAAGGCCTGAAGTGCACTGACCAGCACGCTCCCTATATTACCCACGCCGACCACGCCAACAGTTTTCTGCTGCAAGTCCCACTGGTACTTTTCAGCCAGCACAAAGATGCTACTCAAGACATACTCAACCACAGACTGAGCATTACAACCAGGCGCGCTGCTAAAACCAATACCCCGTTGTTGCAGATAGCTCTGATCGATATGATCGGTGCCGATAGTCGCAGTGCCTACAAATTTCAGCTGTCGGCTTTTTGATAACAACTGCTGATTGACCTTGGTGACAGAACGCACCAGCAGCACATCGGCGTCAACAATCTGCTCAGCCGTTAAAGCGCGACCATTGACCAGCGTTACTTCGCCTAATTCGGCAAAGAAGTCTTTGACGTACGGCATATTTTCGTCGGCGTATATCTTCATCTGTATCAGTCCACAGCCAGAATGGCGGTATTGTAACGACGCTCAATCCTTTGAGCTATCGGATTTGTGAATTTTTGACTTGCCAATAAAAAACGCTGCACCAGGCAGCGTTTTTTGACAGAGGAAAAAATTAGCCCTGGTATTTTTGCATCACTAAGGTGGCGTTGGTACCACCAAAACCGAAGCTGTTTGACATCACGGTCGTCAGTTGAGCTTCTGTCGCTTTAGTCACGATATTTAAACCTGCAGCAGCTTCATCCAGCTTGCCAATATTGATAGAAGGGGCAATAAAGTTATGCTCCAGCATCAACAGCGAATAAATAGCTTCATGCACACCGGCAGCACCTAAAGCATGACCTGTCATCGCTTTAGTTGCGCTGATGGCAGGAGATTTGCCGCCAAAGACTTGTTGTATAGCGCCTAATTCTTTGACATCGCCAACCGGAGTACTGGTACCGTGGGTATTGACGTAGTCGATTGGACCTTTGACGTCTTTCATCGCCATTTCCATACAACGTACTGCACCTTCACCACTTGGAGCTACCATGTCGTAGCCATCTGAAGTTGCGCCGTAGCCGACGATTTCAGCATAAATTTTAGCGCCACGAGCCAGAGCGTGTTCCAGCTCTTCAACCACTAAAATACCGCCACCACCGCTGATGACAAAACCATCACGGTCAGCGTCATAAGTACGGGACGCCAGTTCAGGCGTTTCGTTGTATTTAGTCGATAAAGCGCCCATAGCGTCGAATTCCATCGCTAAAGTCCAGTGCACTTCCTCACCGCCACCGGCAAAAATAATGTCCTGTTTGCCCAACTGAATAAGCTCTACCGCATGGCCAATACAATGGGCACTGGTCGCACAAGCAGAACTAATGGAGTAGTTCACACCTTTGATTTCAAAAGGAGTAGCTAAACATGCTGAACAGGTGCTCGACATAGTTTTTGGCACTGCATAAGGGCCAACACGTTTCACACCTTTTTCACGTAAGGTATCTGCAGCTTCAATCTGAGTTTTAGACGAAGCCCCGCCAGAACCTACCACTAAACCAGTGCGGAAGTTCGATACTTGCTCTGGGGTTAATCCCGCGTCGTCAATGGCTTGTTGCATAGAGATATAAGCATAAGCCGCTGCATCGCCCATAAAACGTAAGGCTTTGCGGTCGATTAACGCCGCAGTATCAATTTCAATTTGGCCCCAGACCTGTGATCTCAGGCCCATGTCGGCAAATTCCTGTGACGCTTTAATACCTGAGCGTCCGGTTTTTAACGATTCCAGCACTTGCTGTTTATCGTTACCAATGCTGGATACTATGCCTAACCCTGTGATCACTGCTCTTTTCATGCTTGCTCCAAACAAAAAATCGGATGTCTTTTAGTAATTGCGCCACATTGTACGGAGTTTCTTTTCGAAACTGGTCCGCTTTCAGCGCACAGTTGTACACTATTATCTATTTATATTGCGGCTAAGTTACAATACCTCAATCTTTTTCGATAGGGTTTGACTTACTTGCAACAGGCTCAAGTTCACTACAACGACGCTGGTACACCGGTTTCCGACCTGTTTGGCGATATTTATTTTTCCGACAATGGCGGCCTGGACGAAACCGATTATGTATTTTTACATAAAAATCAGTTACCTGAACGTTGGTTTACTCATCCGCGCCCATTTTTCCATATCGCAGAAACTGGTTTTGGCACGGGTTTAAACTTTCTGCTGACCTGGTTGCGGTTTCGTCAGTACAAAGCGCAATCCACCACTTGTCAGCGTCTATACTTCAGCAGCTTTGAAAAATATCCCTTTAGTAAAGCAGACTTAACCAAAGCCTTAGCCGCCTGGCCCCAACTGGCAGAACTGACTACTTTATTAGCACAGAGCTACCCTGTTGCTTTACCAGGCCCACATCGAATGACTTTTGATGAAGGCTCTGTGGTACTGGATTTATGGCTGGGTGATGTCAATGAACTACTGCCTCAAGTACCAGAACAGAACAAAGTCGACGCCTGGTTTTTAGATGGTTTTGCTCCCAGTAAAAACCCGGATATGTGGCAACAAAATTTATTCAACCAAATGTTCAGGTTGAGTCACAGCGGCACTACGGCTTCTACCTTTACCTGTGCTGGTTTTGTTCGTCGTGGCTTAAATGACGCAGGTTTTTCTGCCAGAAAAACCAAAGGCCATGGCCAAAAACGCGAAATGTTAATTGCCAGTGCAGAACAGGCTGCAGAATTTACGCCACAATTGCCAGACCAAATCACAGTGATAGGTGCTGGTGTCGCTGGCATCAATGCTGCTTTTGCGTTATGGCAAAAAGGATTAAAAGTTCAGTTGCTGTGTGCGGATGCAGAAGCGGGTATGGGAGCATCCCACAACCGCCAGGGTGCTGTTTATCCTAACCTGCATGCGACTTACGATCTGATGTCGTCTTTAAGTTGCCAGAGCTTTTTATATGCCAGACAGTTTTATGCCTGCTGGTTAGGCAAATTAGAAGTAGCGGCAGACTGGTGCGGCGTATTAACCCTTGCCTGCAACGACAATCTTGTTAAACGCCAACATAAAATCCAGCAGCAGCCTTTTGCCTTAAGTGGCTTGTTTAGCCCTATCACCAAAGAGCAAGCCTCACAAATCGCAGGGCTTGAATTGCCTTATGACGGCTTATTTTTTCCAACCGCAGGCTGGTTATGTCCTCAAGACTATTGCCAGCAGATGGCGCACTGGCTTAGCAGCCAAGGCGTTGAGATTCTTTACAGTACCCAGGTGCATCAAATCACTGAGCATGAGCACTACTGTGAACTGGAAACATCTGCCGGAACTTTGCATGCGACAACAGTGGTTTTGGCCACAGGTGCACAATTAAATGCCCTTGCGCAGCAGGAGTCCTTTCCACTCCGGCAAATTCGTGGCCAGGTCAGCCATCTGCAAAGCCAGACCATGACGCCACTAAAAACTGTGGTGTGCCATCAGGGTTATATCACCCCCGCCCACCAGCAACTGCATTGTGTTGGAGCCACCTTTGATCGCAGCAGTGGGCACAGTGAAGTTCTGGCAGAAGACAATCAACAAAACCTCGATTTAGTCAATCAGACATTGGGGCAACCTGATTGGTTTGAGGATGTTGAAGTGATGTCTGCCAAAGCAGGTTTACGTGCCACTGTACCGGATCATATGCCTGTACTTGGTAAGCAAAAGCAGCTATGGAGGTTTGGCGCTTTAGGCGCACGGGGTTTAACCTGGGCGCCTTTACTTGCCGAAGTATTGGCTTGTGCCATCGCTAAAGAGCCGCTACCTTTAACGGTACAACAGCTGGATAGCATTGATATACAACGTTATCTTCGCCACAGCACAGCGGAACAACCCCTTTGAACTTACTTTTTGCTGAAGATGATGCACTACTGGCCCAGTTGTTTCAGTTACAAGCTGAAAGTGCGGGCCATCAGGTTATTTGGGCAGAAAATGGTGATGTTGCAGTGCAGCAGGCGTTAAGTTACCAGTTTGATCTGATTTTTATGGATATTCAGATGCCAATACTGGATGGCGTTAGCGCAATGCAGATGCTACGTCAGTTGGGCTACGACAGGCCTATTGTTGCCATGTCGGCCGAAGAGGTGACCGCTGTTGGCTTTGATTTAGTACTGAAAAAACCACTGCAGTGGCCAGAGGTTCAACAGCAACTGACAAAGTTTAAGGCTATTCCTTCGATAGCATTAGAACTACCAACAGAGCTGAAAGGGGCTTATCTAGCATACGCTAAACAGTTATTGCAGCAACTGGTTGTACTCTCAGAACAACAAAATTGGATTGATTTTATGGCAATTGTGCATCAACTTAAAGGCAGTGCCGCCAGCTTTGATTTAGCCCCTTTGAGTCAGTTGGCCGATCAATTACAAAGTGAATGGGAAACGATCCCTGCAGCGCAAAGGACAAACCGCGCCACCTATTTTCTGGAGCAGTGCAAGGCATGCAAACTAAAGTAAAAGTGCGGGAGCAAAAAATATTGCTGGTGGACGATCTGGATTACAACAGGCAGTTATTGCGCAACAATCTGACTGCGTTATTTTCCAGAGAAAAATTAAAATACAAAGCCTTCAGCTATTTTCAGGCTCATAACGCTTCTTCAGCTTTGCTCACCTTCAGCCAACAACTACCAGATATGGTGTTTTTGGATATTGAATTACCTGATGGTTCAGGTCTTGAATTGCTCACGCGCTTTAAAGAACAAAAACCAGATTGTTTTGTCGTGATGGTCAGCGGCGTCAGCACTTTGGAAAACGTCAAAACCAGCATAGCTTCAGGCGCGGCCTCTTTTATCGTCAAACCTTTTACCGCAGATAAAATTCTGGCGGTGTTAAAGCAATTTGATCGCTACTACGACAAGCTCCCCAAAGCTGCCACCGATCCACTTATTCAAAAGCCCTGAACCATCAGGGCTTTTCCATTTGAATCACTACACGACGGTTTTTGGCGCGGCCTAATGAGCTTTCATTTGAAGCCACATGACGTTTTTCACCCAAACCTTCGGTGCGTATTCTACTTTCTTCCAGACCAAAACTGACCAGTTTGGTTTTGATCGCTTCAGCGCGTTTTATCGACAACTGCTCGTTCATCCAACGACCACCAAAAGAGTCACTGTAAGCCTGAATATCAATACTCTCGATGCTCTGATCATGTTTTAAATACTGAGCTATTTGTTCTAAACGCTTTTTAGAGGCTTTAGTCAGCTCATCACCACCCGATTCGTAGGTCAATACGGTAAAGGCAATATCGTCAAAGGTGTAGGGCAACAAGGCACTGACACACTGGGTAAACTGATCCATTGCTTCAATAAAATGCACAGGATTCAGTGATACGCTGACCTTGTCATAAGGGCTATACCAATCGGAGAAATAAAAGGTTGGGCTATACCCCTGCTCCAGCTCCGTCAGCATAATCCAGCTTTCCGCTTTACCTAAATCACCATCAAACTGTTTCAGCATTTTCATGCTGCTGATGGCTTTCGCCTGCTCGCCCGGACGCCAGACCGGTGGTACTGACAGCACTTCTGCCAAAGCATAGTGATCCGGCAAACGCAGCATGTTCAATTCAAACTGCATATTCAGCTCTTTCCCGGCCATGCTTCTGAAAAACGCTTCACCGAAATGAGGAACAGGATGGCTGAGCTCACAGACTAAAGGCGAATTTTGCTTTAAAGCCCAGGTGGACTGGTCCAATGTAGCCGAATACTGACGCAACCCTGCTTCCGCTTGCGTAGCAGAAAGCAAAAACAGCACCAGCCAAAGCTTATATCGCATAGGTTTCCCTTTTTTCATCTCAACACCCGTTGTTTTTCAACTTCAACCAGGACAAACAAGGTACTCAAACAAGACGCTTCGCAATTTATTTGGCATAATACCTGCCAATCTTATCAGGACACAGGTCTTATGACTCAAGCTTTACATCCGTTAGCACAACGTTTTCGTGGCTACTTCCCTGTTGTTATCGACGTAGAAACCGCAGGCTTTAATGCAAAAACAGATGCATTGTTAGAAATCGCTGCAACTTTGTTGACTATAGACGAAAAAGGCATGCTTGTTCCAAGCCAGACTTTGCATTTTCATATTGAACCTTTTGAGGGTGCCAACATGGAAGCAAGCTCTTTGGCTTTTAATGGTATAGACCCCTACAACCCTCTTCGTGGCGCGGTTTCAGAGCGGGAAGCCCTGACTGAAATTTGCCGCGCTGTGCGTAAAGCGCAGAAAGATGCAGACTGCCAGCGTGCTGTCGTAGTAGCTCATAATGCTGCTTTTGATCAGGGCTTTTTAAATGCAGCTATTGACCGAATTAAATTAAAACGCTCACCTTTTCACGCTTTTGTGTCTTTTGATACTACGACTTTGTCGGCCCTGGCTTTAGGTCAGACCGTTCTGGCAAAAGCCTGTAAACAAGCTGGTATTGATTTTGATAACAAAGAAGCCCACAGCGCTTTGTATGACACAGAACGCACGGCTGAACTATTTTGCTACATAGTCAACCGTTGGCATCAACTCGGTGGCTGGCCGCCACCAATGCTGATGGATGATTGTGAACCACAAGAAAGTACGGAATCTAATCCAGCTTAATCGTCTCGAATTTATAAATACTGATGTAGAAATACAAAAGGCAGCCTGAGCTGCCTTTTTGCTTCAAACGCAAAATTACTCTGCGCTTTCGCTGTTGTGCTTAGCGGCAGTCTCATTAATTAACGGTTGCAATTCACCACGCTGGAACATTTCCAGAATAATGTCACAACCACCAATCAGCTCACCTTCAACCCATAACTGTGGGAAAGTTGGCCAGTTGGCATATTTTGGTAATTCAGCACGGATATCCGGGTTTTGCAGGATGTCGACAAACGCAAAAGGTTGGCCACATGCAATCAGGGCTTGAGAAGCCTGAGCTGAAAAACCGCAACTCGGGAATTTCGGCGAACCTTTCATATAAAGAATGATTGGATTATCAGCCAACTGTTGTTCAATTTTCTCAATGGTTTCCATCTTCAGCCTCTGGCACTACTGGGTTTAAAAATTTATCTCATTTTACGCTGAGTTCGTTCATTTCGCACTTGAGATTTTACAAAGTGCCCCAAGAATATGGGGAGCAGACACTTGCATTGCAATAAGCTCAGGCTGTGAAATTTACGACTAAAACTTGAGTAATTTAGTCGGGTTTTGTAGTCTACGCGATGCAGACCCCATAAACAACGCCTACGGAGAACTACAATGGCTTTCGAATTACCAGCATTACCTTTCGCAAAAGACGCATTATTACCTCACATCTCTCCTGAAACTCTGGATTATCACCATGGCAAACACCATAACGCCTATGTGGTGAAGCTGAATTCATTAGTTGAAGGTACTGAATTTGCCGGTAAGTCTTTAGAAGATATCATCCGTACTTCTCAGGGTCCGGTATTTAACAACGCAGCCCAGATTTGGAACCACACCTTTTACTGGAACTGCTTATCACCCAATGGTGGCGGTGAACCAACGGGCGCTTTAGCTGCTGCAATTACTGCACAGTGGGGCTCTTTTGCTGCATTCCAGACTGCTTTTAATGACAAAGCTGTTAACAACTTCGGTTCAAGCTGGACCTGGTTAGTGAAAAAAGCAGACGGTTCTTTAGATATCGTCAACACCAGCAACGCTGGCACGCCACTGACTGATAGTTCAGTGACTGCACTGATGACTGTGGATCTGTGGGAACATGCGTACTACATCGATTTCCGTAATGCACGTCCAACTTACTTGAATGCCTTCTGGGCATTAATCAACTGGGAATTTGCTGCGAAAAACTTCGCTGCTTAATTTGCTGTTGTTGTAAATCTTTAAGCCCGGCTCGCCGGGCTTTTTCTTTTGTTCCGAATTAAAAACCATCCCCCAATTAAAGTCCTACCTTACTGTTCTGTTCACCCATCGCTACAAAAAAATTCATATTTTTCTGTGAATTAGTTGAGCGAAGCGCTTTTTTACTGTCTAACCTTACATCAGTGGCTTTATTTGCATTCAGTTCCCACAGACCAGTTTCGGAGGTGCACTATGGGCATTTTTGAGCACTACAAATCTAGATACGAAGCAGCCAAAGAAGAGGAATACAGCATCCAGGAATATCTGGAGCTGTGTAAAAAAGACAAAAGTTGTTATGCAAGCGCTGCCGAGCGTTTGTTAATGGCCATAGGTCAGCCTGAGCTGATAGATACAGCACAGGACTCTAAACTCAGCCGCCTGTTTTCCAATCGCGTCATTGGCCGTTATCCGGCTTTTGCCGAGTTTTATGGCATGGAGGATGCGATAGAACAAATTGTCTCCTACCTTAAACACTCGGCTCAGGGCCTGGAAGAACGCAAACAAATTTTATATTTGTTAGGCCCCGTCGGTGGCGGTAAATCGTCCTTAGCTGAAAAGCTAAAATCACTGATGCAGCAGGTTCCTGTCTATTACATCAAAGGCTCACCTGTTTACGACAGCCCTTTGTGTCTGTTTGACGTCAACGAAGATGGCAATATTCTGGAGCAGGAATACGGTATTCCCAAACGTTACCTGAAAACCATTATGTCGCCCTGGGCCAGTAAACGCCTGCATGAATTCAACGGCGATATCAGCCAGTTTAAAGTGGTAAAAAAATACCCTTCGATTCTGGATCAAATCTGTATTGCTAAAACTGAGCCAGGTGATGAAAACAATCAGGACATCGCGTCTTTAGTCGGTAAAGTGGATATCCGCCAGCTGGAGCATTTTGCTCAAAACGATCCGGATGCCTACGCCTACTCAGGCGCTTTATGCCGTGCCAATCAAGGCCTGATGGAGTTTGTTGAGATGTTTAAAGCCCCTATTAAGGTGCTGCATCCACTGTTAACTGCCACTCAGGAAGGCAATTACAACGGCACCGAAGGCCTGGCCGCCCTGCCCTTTGAAGGCATTATTCTGGCGCATAGCAACGAGTCGGAATGGCAGACCTTTCGCAACAACAAAAACAACGAGGCCTTTTTAGACAGGGTTTATATCGTCAAAGTGCCTTATTGCCTGCGGGTGTCTGAAGAAGTCAAAATTTACGAAAAACTGCTGGAGCATAGTGAATTAAAAGTCGCACCTTGCTCTCCTGCGACTTTAACCTCGCTGGCACAGTTTGCCGTGTTGTCGCGTTTAAAAGCGCCGGAAAACTCCAGCTTGTATTCCAAAATGCGGGTTTATGACGGCGAAAGCTTAAAAGATACAGATCCCAAAGCGAAGTCTTACCAGGAGTACCGCGATTACGCTGGCGTCGACGAAGGCATGTCGGGCTTATCCACCCGCTTTGCCTTCAAAATTTTATCCCGTGTCTTTAACTTTGACTCGACCGAAGTGGCCGCTAACCCAGTGCATTTGTTTTATGTGCTGGAGCAGCAAATAGAGCGGGAGCAATTCCCGTCCGATGTGTCAGAGCGTTATCTGGAGCATTTAAAAGGCTACTTAATTCCAAAATACATCGAGTTCATTGGCAAAGAAATTCAAACCGCTTATTTAGAGTCTTACTCTGAATATGGCCAGAATATTTTTGACCGTTATGTCATTTATGCTGACTTCTGGATCCAGGATCAGGAATACCGTGACCCGGAAACCGGTCAGCTGTTTGACAGAGCCGCACTGAATGCTGAGCTTGAGAAAATTGAAAAGCCAGCAGGCATCAGCAATCCAAAAGATTTCCGCAATGAAATCGTCAATTTTGTGCTGCGGGCCAAAGCCAAAAATAATGGCAAAAATCCAACCTGGACCAGCTATGAAAAACTTCGCACTGTGATAGAGAAAAAGATGTTCTCCAGCACCGAAGAGCTGTTGCCTGTGATTTCCTTTAATGCCAAAACCTCCACCGACGATCAGAAAAAACATGATGATTTTGTCGACCGGATGATGGAGAAAGGCTACACCCGTAAACAAGTGCGCTTACTGAGCGAGTGGTATTTACGGGTTCGCAAATCGCAGTAAGGTCAGAGCCTTGGAGGTTGTATGGCGCATTTTATTGACCGACGCTTAAATGGCAAAAACAAAAGTGCTGTCAACCGACAGCGCTTTATTCGCCGCTACAAGCAGCAAATTAAACAGGCTGTGTCCGAGGCCATCAGCAAACGTAGTGTCACTGATATCAACAACGGTGAAAAAGTTTCTATTCCCGGCAAAGACATTACCGAACCTTTTTTCCATCAGGGTCAGGGCGGCCACAGAGAAAGGGTGCATCCTGGTAATGACCAATTCAGCCCTGGCGATAAAATCAAACGGCCTCAAGGTGGACAAGGCGGCGGTTCAGGTCAGGGTGATGCCAGCGCAGATGGTGAAGGCGAAGACGAATTTGTGTTCTCAATCTCCAAAGATGAATACCTGGATTTATTATTTGAAGATTTAGAACTGCCCAATCTGAAAAAAAATCAGTTGGATAAGCTGGTGCAGTACAAAAATGTGCGGGCTGGTTTTCGCTCTGAAGGCGTGCCCACCAATATTGATATAGTGCGGTCACTGCAAGGATCACTCGCACGCCGCGTCGCTATGACAGCAGGTAAAAAACGTGAACTGCATGAACTGGAGGCCAAATTAGCCTTAGTCGAAGCAGAACCTGTACCGGATCAGCATCAACTCATGTCACTGCGGGAGCAAATTGAGCTGCTTGAAAAACGAATAGGCGCAGTACCTTTTATCGATAGCTTTGATTTACGCTTTCGCAATTTTCAGAAGCGCCCGGAACCTACCAGTAAGGCGGTGATGTTTTGCCTGATGGATGTGTCGGGTTCTATGGATCAGGCGACCAAGGATATGGCCAAACGTTTTTATATTCTGCTTTATATGTTTTTAAGCCGCAGCTATAAAAATGTCGAAGTGGTGTATATCCGCCACCATACCCAAGCGAAGGAAGTGGACGAACAAGAGTTTTTTTACTCTCAGGAAACAGGCGGAACCATAGTCTCAAGTGCGCTAAAAATGATGGCAGATATAGTCAAAGACAGATATGACCCGGCCGAGTGGAATATCTACGCAGCTCAGGCTTCAGATGGTGATAACTGGGCCGATGACAGCCCACAATGTGCCGATTTACTGGCACAGCAGATATTACCTTTTGTGCGTTATTACGCCTATATCGAAATCACGCCACGGCCCCACCAGAGCCTGTGGCTGGAGTACGAAAAATTGCAGCAAAGTTTTGATAACTTTGCCATTCAGCCGATACGGCAAGTAGCGGACATCTATCCTGTATTTCGTGAGCTCTTCAAAAAACAGGCTGCTTAACTGCTGACTTCAGGGAGTTGCTTATGTCTTCTGTTGAACAAAAACAACCTTTATCCGACGGCCCGGACTGGAGCTTTGAATTGCTTGGGCAATATCAGGCAGAAATCGAACGGGTCGCCAAACTATACAAACTGGACACCTACCCTAATCAGATTGAGGTGATTACGGCCGAGCAAATGATGGATGCCTATTCCAGTGTTGGTATGCCTATTGGTTATAACCACTGGTCTTACGGTAAAAAGTTTATCCAGACCGAACAAAACTACAAACGTGGTTTTATGGGGCTGGCCTACGAGATTGTAATCAACTCCAATCCTTGTATTGCTTATCTGATGGAAGAAAATACCATGACCATGCAGGCGCTGGTGATGGCGCATGCCTGTTATGGTCATAACTCTTTTTTTAAAAATAATTATTTATTTCGTACCTGGACTGATGCGTCGTCCATTATCGATTACCTGGTGTTTGCCAAACAGTATTTAAGTCACTGTGAAGAAAAATACGGTATCAGTGAAGTGGAAGATATGCTGGATTCTTGTCATGCGCTGATGAATTACGGCGTAGACAGATACAAAAGACCACAAAAAATTTCGATGGACGAAGAGCAAAAACGCCAAAAAGACCGTGAAGCTTATCTGCAGTCTCAGGTGAATCAGCTGTGGAAAACCATTCCGAATAAAGGCGATTTATCTGCACAGCATGAGTACCGTTTTCCATCTGAACCTCAGGAAAACATTTTGTATTTTATTGAAAAAAATGCCCCGCTGCTCAAACCCTGGCAACGTGAAGTAGTGAGAATAGTACGGAAAATTTCTCAGTATTTTTACCCGCAAAAACAAACACAGGTGATGAACGAAGGCTGGGCAACCTTCTGGCACTACACCATATTGCAGCATATGTATCAGGAGAACTTAGTCACCGACAAGTTTATTCTGGAAGTGCTACATAACCACACCAACGTGGTGTTCCAGCCTGAATACCACAGTAAATATTATTCAGGTATTAACCCTTATGCGTTGGGTTATGCCATGTTTACCGACTTGCGCCGTATTTGCGAGCACCCAACCGAAGAAGACAAAGAATGGTTTCCGGATATTGCAGGTTCGGACTGGCTGGAAACTTTGCATTTTGCGATGCAAAACTTTAAAGATGAAAGTTTTATCAGCCAGTATTTATCACCCAAAATTATCCGGGACTTTCATTTATTCGCCATCACAGACGATGACAAAGAAAGCACGCTGGAAGTGGCCGCTATTCATAACGCTGAAGGCTACCAGCAAATCCGCCAGACTTTGTCTGCTCAGTACAACTTAAGCAATATTGAACCCAATATTCAGGTGTATAGCGCAGATATCACAGGGGATCGCAGCTTAACCTTAAGGTTTATTCCTAACAAACGTATTCCGCTGTCAGACAATTTCCAGCAGGTACTGAAACATGTACACCGGCTTTGGGGGTTTAATGTGCAACTGGAGCAATTAAACGAAGATGGTAGCGTGAAACTATTAGGGAGCTGCCCTCTGTAGTAGCGTGTCAGAGCCTTTACTCTGACACTGCTTTAGTAATGCAGTTGCGCCCTGCCGCCTTGGATTGATACAAAGCCTTATCCGCGGCTTCCAGCCAGTCCCGATATTCCCCCATATCTTCGCGGTATTCTGCCACGCCTATACTGACGGTCACCCTCAATACTTGCTGGTTGTATTCCACTGCCATAGCTTCAACATTTTTGCGCAAACGTTCGGCAAAAAACATGGCCTGTTCAACAGTGGTATCGAGCAACAAAACGGCAAACTCTTCACCGCCATAACGACCAGCCACATCAGTGCTACGCAGATTTTTTTTCACAGCAACAGCAACCTGTTGGATCACCGCATCACCAGCGGCATGGCCGAAGGTGTCGTTCACCCTTTTAAAGTGGTCAATGTCACACATCAACAAGGTACTGTGATGACCGCTGCGTTTGATGCGTTTGTATTCATTGATCAGCGCTTCTTCCCAGAAGCCCCTGTTATTTAAGCTGGTCAGGAAGTCCGTTTTGGACAAAGTACGGAGCTGTCCATTCATCGACTCCAGCTCTAACCTGCTGACAGCAACATCAGTGACATCATAAATAATCAGACAAAGGTGAGTTACTCTGCCCATGGTATCGGTCAGCGGGAATATGGTGCTGTTTTGATACATATATTCAGCAGAACCTGTAATAGGCCGGTAGTTACGGAATTTAAAAATATAAGGCCGCTGCTCCCAGATCGTGAAAGCACGGTTTTTCAATAAAATCACCGGATCGCATTTGCGCCGTAGCCAGTCTTCATCAATTTCGGAAAATAAATCAAACAGGTATCTGTCACGCACCTGACGGGGCGTCAGGCCACTGTGGTTTTCCATAAAGCCGTTCCACACCTGAATGCGGTAATCAGCAGATAACACCACCAGACCAACGTCAACCGTTTGGAACATGTCCATCAACCAGTGGATTTCGGATACATCTACGTTGTTTTGTGACATTTAATCTTCCAGAAGGAATTCGACTTTATAATTCAGCGTTTTAATACTGTCTTCGGTAAACAACAGTAATAAATCGCAGCTGATATTATAGTTTTCAATACCATAGCTGATTTCTATCGCTAAAGTACGGCGCCAGCGTCTGGCATTGGCTTTAATTAACTCACTGACAGGCGCATGTTGGCCTAATACCACAGGGTGACCCTGACTAAAGGTCATATCAATTTGTTCGGCCAACCCTTTTAACACAGCACCAATCAGAATATTGGCGATGTCCATTAATAGCTCAAGCTCCACTTTAGTGGTCAGCTCACCGTCGTATTGCATCAATCTTGCTATATCGACAAAGCTGGAGTCATTGAGTATCAACAGAGCTTCACCAGCAACACCGCCGCCAATAAAGCCCTGACAGACCGCAGAGGTGTTTTCTTTTTGCTCCACTGAGGCGATGGCCATATGCAATTCGCTGACTTCAATAACATTGACGTTAGGGATCGGCAGTTTGACAAACACTTTCAACAGGCGTGCTAATAAGTCACCAGCCTGGCCCATAGCCACATTACTCAGCTCCTGGAACACATCACGTAAATCATTTGATAGAACAAAAGATCCAGTGTTTTTTACTGCTGCAGCTTTGGGTTCGGTTTTGGCTTGCTCTTGCTGCTGAATAGTTTTTTGTTCAACCAAACCCAGTACATGATTTAGCTTTTGTTGATCGACAGGCTTTTTAATAAAGTCCAACGCGCCATAAGATAAAACCCGTTCCCGGGCTTCCGGCTGAATGTCACCTGATACCACTATGGTTTTGACGGAAAGCTGTTGTTGCTGGATAGCAGCAAGCACCTGATAACCATCCAGGATAGGCATATTTAAATCGAGGAAAAGTAAGTCTATTGGCTGGCGCTGCAAAATATCCAAAGCTTCCCCACCATGACCAGCAAACTGTACATTTTGCTGCCACTCTGCTGGCAAAGCTCTCGCCATTTGCTTACGTGCCAGGTTGGAATCGTCACATATCAAAACTGCTGCTACCATTTACGGCTCACTTCACGTATTGTTATTTTTCAGTGTAGTCAGAAAGATGGCTCTGCGCTAACCCTGTGTAGTATCTGACAAAAAATAAGCAACACCTACTATTTTTTTCACTTTCAGCCGTATTACCAATCTGGGAGACATCGAATGTCAACTAATCTGATAAAAACAATCATCTGCTGTCTGAGCTTAAGTCCTGTGGCCTGGGCGGTCGATTTAAATGCTCAGTTGCCAAGCCGTTTGTCCGAAGTGAAAGCCGGTAATAAAGCCGTTGAATTGCAAGGCCATCAGGTGCAGTTGCAACAACAGGCGCCTGATTTTCAGGTGGTGGACGAGAAGTTTAAAACTATCAAATTAAGCGATTTTAAAGGCAAAACCGTATTGATCAGCGTGGTGCCCAGTGTCGATACCGGCATTTGCTCGCTGCAAACCAAAAGATTTAATCAGGAAGTCAGTAAAGTGTCTGACGATGTGGTGATGATGACCATCTCTACCGACCTGCCATTTGCGCAAAAACGCTATTGCGCTCAGGAAAAAGTCGATCAGTTACTGGTGTTATCCGACGCGGTCTGGCGCGATTTTGGTAGTAATTACGGCCTATTAATTAAAGATATGGGTATTCTGGCTCGCGCCGTATTAATTATTGATGCTAAAGGGAATTTGGCCTATCAGCAGTTGGTACCAGCTCTGGCGCAAGAACCGGATTACGCTCATAGCATGGCTGCCCTTGCTCAAATAACCGGCAAAAAATCTTAAATATTTGCTCGCCCTTACCTTGAAAATTCTCTAAGCGCACTTATCTATGTAGCAGGTGGCCATCCGGCACCTGCTTTTCCCTGACAGGGAAATAAGATGAAGAATTGCTCGTTCATTTGAAGAGCAGAACAAATAAATCGCCTTAGAGGATTTTAACTATGCATACAGTAGATTTCACCCCATTTTACCGCTCATTTATTGGTTTTGATCATTTAGCTAACCTGATGGATGCCGCTGCCCGCAATGAGAAGCAGCCTGCTTATCCACCTTACAATATTGAAGTAACAGGTGAGGATCAGTACCGTATTACTATGGCTATTGCCGGCTTTGATGAAAACGAGCTGTCCATTGAAACCGAACACAACAACTTAGTGGTACGCGGTCAGAAGGCCGATAAAACTGAAGGTCGCCGTTTCCTGCATCAGGGCATAGCAGAGCGTAACTTTGAACGTAAGTTCCAGCTGTCGGATTATATTAAAGTAACGGGCGCTCAGATGAGCCATGGCCTGTTGCATATTGAGCTGGTACGTGAAGTACCGGAAGCGTTAAAACCACGCAAAATCAGCATTAATCAACAGTCGACGGTCAAAGTTGAACCTGCGCTGCTGAATGAACATTTGGCCCAAGTTAGTAATGGATAAGCTTAGTAATGGATAGGCTTAGTAACGGCTAAACGCTGAATAAACTCAAGCAGAACAGAGTTCACCAGTTCTGCATCAGTAACGGGCCCCATGTGGCCCGTTTTTACTGTTTGGAACTCAACACAAGGCAAAGCACCAGCCAGCATGGTTGCCAAACGTTGCGCTGATAACTGGCTTTGCTCGCCACTTAACAGCAATACAGGACAGTGGATAGCAGTGGCGTAGTCGGTAAGTGTTGCGGGCTCAGCACTTAAAGCTTCAAAATCAGCGGCCACTTTCCCCACTTGCGTTGTGAGTTTTTGCTGCATGACATCCGGCAAATGACGGAAATAACATTCACCTTGCCAATAATCAATAAAAAGCTCTGCTGCGTCTTTTGGGCTTACATTTAGCATCTGCTGACTTAACTGCTGCACCTGCTGATACAAAGCTGGCTCTGTCGTTTTAAATAAATGAAAAGCCACAGGTTCAAACACTAACACGGCTTTAAATAATTCTGGCCTTGTGCGCGCCATATGCAACGCTATTGCACCACCAAAGGAGTGACCAATCAGGATCACCGAAGCTGCAGGTTTTCCTTCCAACAAAGGCCACAGCTGGCTTGCCTCATCAGCAAGTTGCATAGGGCGGGGGTAACTGGCTGTATTACTGCCATAACCCTGCAGATCAGGGTTTAGTACCTGATAATCCGCTTGCAGAGCGAGCTTCAAGCCCTGCCATTGGCGTCCACTGGAAAGCGAACTATGTAGCATCAGAACCGTAGTTTGCATCTGTTACTTCACAAGTAAAAGCACAGCACCCGCGATAAGTGCAGCAAAGGTGGATAACATACCAACAAAACGTGGCACTGAAGTGCCACTGCTCTGCCATAAGCCAACAGCATGCAACACACGGCCAGCTAAAGTTAAACCAGCCACCAGATGCAGTTGCCAGACAGGGCTTTGTTGTAACTCCAGCAACGCAACAAGAATAAGCAAAAACGGCACATATTCAGCAAAGTTGCCGTGCATCCGCACCGTTTGCAGCATCCGGGGTTCTTTACCTATGCCCAGCCCAACACGGTGTTTAATACGCTGCCGGACAACTAAAATCGCTAATACGACATACAACAATGCCAGAATGGCGGCATAAAAAGATGTAATAGCTAAAGTCACATTTATCCCCTTAACGTTGTTGCAGAACTATCTATTCAAATAGTTTGCGGATGAGACTGAAGCTCATTGAATCCTTAGAACCGAAGAAATCACTACGACAGCCAATAAAAAGCCCACTCTAGGTGGGCTTCGATGAAACAGCTGTGGGTTAACCTAATAACGCCTCAAGTTTTGCACTGACTTGCTCAACGGGTAAGGTACCGACCATATAGTGGTACTGAGTACGACCCTGCTCAGCTTCTTTACGGTAATAACCGACCAGCAGTTCAGTCTGCTCGTGATAAATACCTAAACGCTTACGCACAGTTTCTTCTTTGTCGTCTTCACGGATCACTAAATCTTCACCCGTTAAGTCGTCTTTACCTTCGACTTTTGGTGGATTGTAACTGACATGATAAACACGACCTGATGCCGGGTGCACACGACGGCCGCTCATACGCTCAACAATCACATCATCTGGCACATCAAACTCAATCACGTGATCAACCACCACGCCATTGGCTTTCATGGCATCAGCTTGTGGAATAGTGCGCGGGAAACCATCCAATAAGAAACCTTTGGCACAATCTTCTTTACTGATCCGTTCTTTCACTAAACCAATAATTAGGTCGTCAGACACAAGCTGGCCTGCATCCATCACTTGCTTAGCAGCCAAACCTAAAGCACTACCCTCTTTGATGGCAGCACGCAGCATGTCACCAGTCGAAATTTGTGGGATCCCATACTTGTTCATCAGAAACTGCGCCTGAGTTCCTTTACCAGCACCCGGGGCACCCAACAAAATAATACGCATACAAAGATCCTCAATTAACCTGGGATTGATCCATTTGTTATAAGGTGTGAATCTTTACATAATGTGCATCATCAGACAAGGAATTTGTCTGCTTGTCTTACCTGATCGGCCGCAGTCAAGCCTACTTTGGTAGGATAACTTACTACAATAGCCTATTGGGCTATCTGGAGAGCGGAAATAGGACTGACAGGCAAAAAAGTCGAATAAAGACAGTCAGCTATTCGACTAAGGTAGTGCATATTTACTGCGTTTCAGCGCAGTAGCTATCACAAGGCTTTTAAGGTTAAATTGTAAGACTGTCGAAATAACAACCAAAAAGAAATTAAATTAAACAATTGATTTAAAAGGACTAAATTAATAATTTACGCGCGCAGTCTCAACAAAATTGATTGAGATCAATAAAAGCAGGAATTTTATACAGAAAGGCTCCGGAAGCACAGAAAACGCCCCGAAACCCAGCTTTTATTCAGGCTTTAAATTGCAGGTTTTGCAGCAGTTGCTGTTCGCCCTGTTGCAGCACTTCTGCTTTATCGCTCACCATTACCAGAATAGCTTTATGGCTATTGATACTACGTCCCTGATATTTATCATCATGAAACTCTGCTTCATAATCCAATGAGTTCTCTTTGGGTACCACAAAGACTGTCATCAGACCTTGTTCTGTCTCCACGACCAGATGCAAAGAGCGGGTGCCACGGAAGTTACAGAAGTTGGCATAAACAACAGCATGGCTGCTTTCAACCAGGCTGGCATCAAACTCAGCCAGTTTTGCATTCACATCAGACAACGACAAAGCCGTCGTCATATGCTGGATATAAGGCTCTTCATGGTAGACATGAGCCAGCGAATTTTCACCGAGACTTTGCGAGCCATACAGAAAAAACGACCAGTTCAGCGCAAAACCGGCTAAAAACGCCACTGAAGCCGCTAACGCAATCAAATTCTGATAAAAGCGCTTTTGCTGTTGTTGCTTATGTTTGTTCTGCTGCATCAACAATGTATTTTCCAGCGTTTTTGGCACCGGCGGGCTTAACAACTGCTTGATGTGCTGATCCAACTCCAGTACATCCTGATGAAATTGCTGACTATCCGGATCCTGCTGCAACTGCTGTAGTTGTTCAGGCGTCAAATGATAGGGATCAGTCAGCAAACGACGGCGAACTTCTAACTCATCCATTTTTTTGCTCCCTGACGCTTTCATGGCTTAACAAATCCCGTAACTGCTTACGGGCGCGGAATAAACGGGTGTTCACTGTATTAAGATTCAGAGACAACAATTGCGCTATTTCGTCCCCACTAAAACCGCCGATAATTTGCAGGATCAACGGCTCGCTGTATTCAGGCTCCAGGCTCTCAATTTGCTTTAATAATTGCTGCTGTGAGTACAATTGTTCAGGACTCACCTGATGCTCATCCAGCAGTAAATCCTGCTCTACTTCCTGGTACTGAAACTGTTTACGTTCAAAACGTCGGGCATTTTCATTACGTAAAATAGTAAATAACCAGGCTTTGGCAGAGGCTTCGTTTTGCAGTAAATCAATACTTTTCCAGGCTCGTAAATAGGTATCCTGCACCAGATCTTCTGCAATATCAGTACTACGGCAAATCCAGCAGCTATAGCGGTATAAATCAGCATGATATAAACGTACCAACTGCATATAGCTGTGCTGACGTTGCTCTTTCTCCGTCATTTGTTTCTTTGGTGCTGATTTGAGAGTTGACCACCACATTATTTTTTTTGTCCTTGTAGCCAAGAGCCTTAAATCCGGCGGTTCTGTCGGTTCAGGCTGCTCACTATAGGACATAGAGCGAAGAAAACTCAAGCTACAGTCTCCTGTGTTATGACTATCCGAACGACTTTGCGCCCTAACCAATAATCCAGACTTAACCAGCGCCCTGCCCCATACACAACCAATACCAGTAACATAACAAAGTAAGTGGCGGCAAACTCAATACCGTTATTCAGCACCACTAATTTTCCGCTGGAAACAAGCCAGTTGTAATCAGGTTGTTGCTGCAAGATTTCATTGGCTTTGGCCAGTTTCTCTGGTGCAGCCATCACAGCGTCATTGCGAAAAATAGTGCCGTCTGCGAGCCAGCTTGACGCATCCGCTATCGCTAGCCAACCGTTTTTCGCATGCACTGTCAGCATAGCCACCAGCATGGTCATACTTAATCCCAAAGCGGTCAGTCGGGTGAATAAACCCAATAACAACGCCAGTCCTCCGCCAAGCTCCAACAGAATCACAAGAGACAACATCAGTGCTGGAGCAGGTAAACCTAAGCCCCAATCCGGGTTGGCAAACCAACTTAAGGTGCTGTCAAAGCTTTGTAGCTTAGTCCAGCCCGCCTGCATCATCACAGGGGTCAGATACAGCCGCAGCAATAGCAATGGAATAAAGTCCCGTTGTTGTAGTTGGGTCACTAGTTTTTGATAAAAGAGGATACTTTGTTGTATCACAATCAGGCTCCGCATCATGCTGTTGTGATAAGAGACAGGGAAATAGTGGGAAATCTTTCTCTTGTCTATAAAAAATTACCCGGAACAATTTTTAACAACGCGAAGCGTTGGCCCGGCAGGGTGAGCCCCATGGATGGCTGCGAATAAAAAATTACCCGGAGCAATTTTTAACAACGCGAAGCGTTGGCCCGGCAGGGTAAGCGCCATGGATGGCTGCGAATAAAAAAGCCCCTGCGCTTGCAGAGGCTTTTTAAACTCGGAGTAAAACTTATGCTTTTTTCGATAAATCCAGCAGCAGCGCGTTTAAGCGGCTGACAAAAGTTGCAGGATTTTTCAGGCTGCCACGTTCAGCTAATAAGGCCTGATCAAACAAGACTTCCGCCCACTGTTTAAACTGCGTTTCGTCCTGCACATCGGCAATATGTTTCACCAGTGCATGATCCGGGTTCAGTTCAAAAATAGGTTTCACATCCGGCACTTTCTGGCCAACAGATTCCATCAGCTTCATCATCTGCGTGCTCATATCAAACTCGTCAGTGACAATACAAGCTGGGCTATCGGTTAAGCGATGACTGGTTTTCACGGCTTTGACCTGATCACCTAAAGCTGTTTTAAAACGCTCAGTCACAGCAGCAAATTGCTTTTCCGTTTCTTCCTGAGCTTTTTTAGTTTCTTCGTCATCCAGCTTGCTGATGTCCAGGCCACCTTTGGCGATAGAACGCAGTTTTTTGCCTTCAAAGTCAGTCAGATGTTGCATTAACCACTCGTCAACACGGTCGGATAACAACAGCACTTCAATGCCTTTTTTACGCAACACTTCTAAATGTGGGCTGTGCTTAGCGGCTTCGTAGCTGTCGGCAACGATAAAATAAATTTCGTCCTGACCTTCTTTCATCCGACTGACATAAGCTTCTAAGCTGACCGTCTGATCGGCATTGTCGTTGTGAGTCGAAGCAAAACGCAGTAGCTTAGCTATGCTTTCTTTGTTACCCGCGTCTTCAGCCGGACCTTCTTTCATCACTTGACCAAACTCGTTCCAGAATGTCTGGTATTCAGTTTGATCTTCAGCTTTGGCCATTTTCTCCAGCATTTTTAATACGCGAGAGGTACAGCCTTTACGTAAGCTTTGAGTCACCTTGGTATCCTGCAAAATTTCACGGGATACGTTCAGTGGTAAATCGCTGGAATCCAGCACACCTTTGATAAAACGCAGGTAACTTGGCATAAACTGTTCGGCGTCATCCATAATAAAGACACGCTGCACGTACAATTTTAAGCCATGACGGGCTTCACGGTTCCACATATCAAAAGGTGCTTTTTTCGGCACAAACAATAAACTGGTGTAGTTGGTATTGCCTTCGACTTTGTTGTGAGTCCAGCTTAATGGTTCACTCCAGTCGTGCGAAATATGCTTGTAGAATTCCTGATATTCATTTTCAGTGACTTCAGATTTATCACGCATCCAAAGCGCTGTGGCTTTGTTGACTGCCTTCCAGAACCCTTCAGTGGCAGGGATTTTTTCCCCCTCTTCGCCGTCTTGCTCTGGCGTGCCTTCCTGATACATTTCGACTGGAATACTGATATGGTCAGAGTATTTAGTGACAATGGACTCAACTTTCCACTGGTTTAAAAACTCAGTTTCTTCGTCACGTAAATGCAGGATAATTTCTGTACCACGGCTAGGTTTGGCGATAGGAGTAATAGTGTATTCACCCTCGCCTGTCGATTCCCACTCAACAGCAGAATCAGCTGGCGCACCGGCTTTACGGGTTTTGACCGTCACTTTGTCAGCCACAATAAAAGCAGAGTAGAAACCCACACCAAACTGACCAATCAGTTGAGAGTCTTTGCTTTGATCACCAGACAGCTGACCAAAAAATTCTTTAGTGCCGGATTTCGCGATAGTACCTAAATGGCTAATCACTTCATCCTGCGTCATACCAATACCGTTGTCGCTGATGGTAATGGTTTTAGCGGTTTCATCCAGACTGATACGGACTCGTAACTCGCCGTCATTGTCATACAGGCTGCTGTCTGACAAGGCTAAAAAGCGCAATTTATCGGCCGCGTCTGAGGCGTTGGATACCAGCTCGCGCAGGAAAATTTCTTTATTGGAATACAGCGAATGGATCATCAGCTGCAGAAGTTGTTTGACCTCGGCCTGAAAGCCGTGCTTTTGTTTTTGTACTGTTTCAGTCATATACAGCTCCTTATCTTTCGTGGAATGACTTTAAATGCAAAAGCGCCTATGCAAGGGCGTAGCGCCTTTCGAATTGTGCTGGCAAGGATATGGGTTTAATACCCACAAATATCAAGGGGGCAATAGCGGCAAAACTCAGAACAAAATGGAGGATCAGGCAATTGGATAAAGAATAAGCAAAGCTACAGCTTCAAGGATGAAGGTCCTGAGCAAAGGCATTGGAGCTAGAGCGCGGCGGCAAGCAAGCGAGACCCCAGGAGCATAGTGTCCTATGTGACTGGGGCGAGAGGCGCAGCCAACAAAGCTATAGCTTCAAGGACGAAGCTCAGATGGGTTTGCGGCCACTAAAGGCGTGCGACAAGGTCGTCCCGTCCACATACTCTAAATCCCCACCCACAGGCACACCATGGGCAATACGGGATACATTCACCTGATACTTTTTACACTGCTCAGCAATGTAATAAGCAGTGGCATCGCCTTCCACTGTCGGATTGGTCGCTAATATCACTTCCTGCACTGAACCTGTACCCAGCTGCTTTTGCAGTAAATCCAGGCCCAATTCAGAGGGACCTATGCCATCAAGTGGCGACAACTGGCCCTGCAAGACAAAATATCGGCCTTTAAACTGACCGGTTTGCTCAATCGCAAACTGATCAGAAGACGAAGCGACAATACAAAGACTTTGACTGTCGCTGCGCCTCGGGTCTGAGCAAATCGCACATAAATCAGTTTCACAAAAAGTACGGCACTGCTGGCAATGCCCTACTTTCTCCATCGCCACAGCCAAGGCCTTCGACAACTGCACAGCGCCTGAACGGTTGCGTTCCAGCAACTGCAAGGCAATACGTTGTGCCGACTTTGGACCTACGCCTGGCAATATACGCAAGGCGTCGATCAGTTGCTGCAACAATGGGCTAAATTTGCTCATAGTGGATCAGATAACCACTTAGAACGGCATCTTAAAACCAGGAGGTAATTGCATACCGCCTGTTACAGCAGCCATTTTGGCTTTGTTATTTTCTTCAACACGGCGTACCGCATCGTTAATAGCTGCAGCTACTAAGTCTTCCACCATTTCTTTGTCATCCTGCATCAGACTGTCGTCGATGCTGACACGGCGTACATTGTGGTTGCCTGTCATGGTGACTTTCACCAAACCTGCACCCGACTCGCCTGTGACTTCCAGATTAGCCAATTCCTGCTGGGCCTTTTGCATTTTATCCTGCATGGCTTGCGCCTGCTTCATGATATTGCCTAAACCGCCACCACCACCTTTGAACATAACTGTACTCTCTTTAAAAATGACTCGATTAAACTGGCGACAAGATAATGACTTGAGCCCCAAAATACAAGACGAATTAGTTGACGATAATGCTATCGGCGACTATTTCCGCCCCAAACTCTTTTTGCAGCTGCACCACCCATGGATCCTGCTGCAGCAACTGCTCTACATAAACCAAACGTTCCTGCTCAATACGCTGCTGAATAGCCACAGGGCAAGTCTCTACCCAAGGTTGGTATTGAATTTCAAGCTGAACCGATTTATGGAAGGCCTGACTCAGCTCTTTGACAATTTCAGCACGGAATTTTTCTTTATCCAGATGCTGCTGGCTTTGGCAGACCAGCAACTGTACCGTATCACCTGCCCAACTGATGCAACTGTGCAGCAGATACAAACGCAATAATCCACCTAAATTCAGGCTATCTACTAAAGCTGCCCATTCATCAACCTGAGCGGCAAGGCGCACAGAGAAGTTTTCGGCTGTGATCACACCATCAAAACGATATTGTGCTTTCGCTTCCGGCGCAGCAACTGGTTGTGATTCTGGCACAGGTTCAGATTGATGTTGTTGCTGAAATTCCTGCCAGGCCCAATCGGCCGCAAAATCAGCATCCTCTGTTGGTATATCTGAAGTATCAGATTCATCAGGGTAAGCGGACATTGCCGGTTCTGGCTGTTCTTGTGCAGCAGCGGAAACCTGAGTGAGCTGAATAACAGCTGGAGCCGTCTGAGACGGCTGATTCACAGGGGCTTGCTGCTGTAACACAGGCTGCTGTTGTAATACGGGCCGCTCGACTGCTGCTGGAGCAGCTTGTGCTCTTTGTATAGCAGCAGGCTCTGCAGCCTTGGCTACAGCAGGAGCTGGTTCAGACTTTTTTTCGCTCTGAGTCTCCACAGCTCTATCAGCGCTAACAGCATCAGCTTTAATGCCACGGCGCGCCAGAATAGAAGCAGCAATACCTGCAGCAGCTGGTTGCGCAACAGCAGCCACAACTTCTGTTGCAACATGCTGCTCTGGCGGCATTTCGACTACAGCTTCAGGCTCTGAGTGCAATGACTCTGCCATAGCAAGCGCAGGTTCGGGCTCTTTAGCCGGAGCTGCCGCTGTTTCAGGCAAATTAAACTTAGCTTTGAGTTCAGCCGCATGTGATACAGGAATTGAAGCGCGCATCGCTGGAGAAGTGTCAGCAGCTCCAGGCACAAAAGCCACAGCTCGTAATAATGCCATTTCCAGACCAATACGTGGCTCTGGTGCGAAAGCCAATTCTTTTTTGCCGGAAATCAGTAACTGATAAAACAGCTGTAACTGCTCAGGGCTTTGCTGCTCTGCCAGTTGCTGCACAAAAGCACTGCGGTCTGTGACCAAATCAGCAGCCTGCCAATTAAACTGACTTAAGGCCGCTAAATGCAGTAAGGCCAGCATATCATCCAGCACATGGGCAAAATGACTATGTTGCTGCACCAATTGATCCAGATGTTGTTTCAGCGCCGATAAATCGCGGTTAATTACAGCCGCTAACAGAAGCTCAGCCCACTGCTGCTCCAGATACCCCAACATATCGCGCACCAGCGGCACTGTGATATTGGAATTACTCTGGGCTATGGCCTGGTCTGTCAGGCTTAATGAATCGCGTAAACTGCCTTTGGCAGCACGAGCTAATAAAGCTAAAGCATCTTCCGCTGCCGGAATGCCTTCCTGCGCCAATACATAAGATAAGTGCTGCTTAATTTGTTCCGGGCTTAACGCCTTTAAGCTGAACTGCAAACAACGGGATAACACTGTGACAGGCAGTTTTTGTGGGTCAGTCGTCGCCAGCAGAAACTTCACATGTGGCGGCGGTTCTTCCAGAGTTTTCAAAAGTGCATTAAAACTGTGGCGCGACAGCATATGCACTTCGTCTATTAAGTAGACTTTATAACGGCCACGGCTTGGCGCGTATTGCACGTTATCGAGTAAATCGCGGGTATCTTCTACTTTAGTGCGGGATGCAGCGTCAATCTCTAACAGATCAACAAAAAACCCCTGATCAATTTCAACGCAAGCGCTGCAGACACCACAAGGTGTAGAGGTAACGCCAGTTTCGCAGTTTAAACTTTTAGCAAAAATACGGGCTATGGTGGTTTTACCGACACCACGGGTGCCGGTAAACAAATAGGCATGATGTAATCTGTTGTGATTGAGCGCATTAGTCAGCGCAGTTTTCACATGGTCCTGACCAACCAGTTGACCAAAATGTTGAGGTCGCCATTTTCTTGCCAGTACCTGATAACTCATGCCACCTGCGCCTGTGTTTTATTGGAATTAATCGCCTGCAAATTCAACCAGACTGTAAAGGTTCAACCCAAGCTTTTCTAAACGAGCTTGTCCGCCCAAATCCGGCAGATTCACCACAAAAGCGGCGTCTGTCGCTTTGCCACCCAAACGCTCGACTAAACTGGTTGTCGCAGCAATAGTACCACCTGTAGCCAATAAGTCATCCACTAACAGCACCTTATCTCCGGCCACTATAGCGTCTTTATGAATTTCCAGCGTGTCTTCGCCGTATTCCAGCTGATAGGACTGAGCAATACGTTCACGTGGCAATTTACCCGGTTTACGCACTGGCACAAAGGGCAATCCCATCGCATAAGCTAAAGGTGCACCAAAAATAAATCCTCGGGATTCAGTACCAACAATTTTAGTAAAACCTTTGCCCTGATACTCTAGTTTAAAAGCATCAATCACCTTTGCAAACGCATCGGCGTCCAGCATCAGACTGGTAACGTCACGAAATAAAATACCTGGCTTTGGATAGTCAGGCACAGCTTTGATCACCTGGCTTAATAAAGCAGAAAGAGATTCTGTAGTCATTCTCAGTTTCCTGATCCTAAAATAGTAACCAAAGTCGGGCACAATCAGACCGACCTAAAATAGATAAAAAAACCGCCACAAGGCGGTTCATTTATCACTCGCAAAAGGCTTAGCTGAAAAAACGAACCCAGCTGATAATTGGAGGAAGGCATAAACACGCCAGAAAAGCGACTACCAATAACACTAATTGGCCGATGCCAAAAGATTCTTTAAAATTTTCGTCTGCCATGATCGGAGCTCACTCACTAAAAAGGTGGAACATGGTAATGAATTTTAGTCAGCTTGAAAAGCATGCACTATGCCTTTCGCCGCAAAATTCAACAGTATTTGTTCAGCGCCTGACAATAATTGCTCAGCATCCAGTTGTGGCACATAAGGAGCTAACTCATCAACCAGCCCTACCAATGTCAAGCCGGGTTTCTGCGCTAATAGTTGCAACAATAAAGTAGTCAGTTGGTTGAGGGCAATAAATTTCACTTCATCGTCACTATTACGATGAATAAGTAAAAAACTGGCTTCGATTTCAGTGGGTTGAAACTCAACACAAATTTTATGCACCGGGTACTGATAGGCCTGTACAGATGCCAGTTCAGACAATTGCAATGCCTGCTGTTTTAGATCCGTCACTGCAAACCCGACTTGCGCCTTACGGGTTGCCAATTCCAGTTCCAGCCACTCGTAATGCGCCAGTTCCAGCATAAAAACCGGGTCATCACTCTGGGGCTCGTATTGCTCTTGTAAAAAATCTAAAAAACTCATGGCTATGGATAAAAAGAATGGATTTTCGCAGCGATAACCAGCAAAAAACAACTGTAACCGCTGTTGCCATGCCTGATCTGTATACAGAGACTTCAGTACAGGAAAAGCGCTGCTGACAAAAGCTGAAACATTGTTAAACAATAACTCCCGATACACATCGAGGCGTTCCTGCGCCACATCGGCTGGTTTTTCGTTCTGTTGTGGAGAGCGTAAATAAGCAACGAACTGATGTTGAACCTGTTGAAACTTCATATCAGGCCCTTAACTTCATAGAGTCAGTTGGCTGCAGGCGACGAATATGCGCCAGCTCAAGTTGCAGTTGCTGCATATCCGGAATATTAAAATCCCGCTCCAGCAAAGTCGGAAACAGGCCATGATGCTGATAAGCTTCAGATAATAAAGCCCAGACCGGATCAGACACATCAGCACCGTGGGTATCAATCAATAAGCTGTCATGTTGGCGGTAATGCCCCGCGACATGACCATAAGCAATACGTTGTGTTGGCAGTCCTTTTAAGAAAGCCAGAGCATCATAGCCGTGATTGACTGAATTAACGTAAATATTATTCACATCTAACAGCAGCTTACAGTCGGCCAGCTCTAATACCGCATTGGTAAACTCAAGCTCTGACAACTCCTGACCGGGCGCTGCATAATAAGAGACGTTTTCGACGACTAATGGCTGCTCAAGAATATCCTGCACTACACGGATACGGTCAGCCACATAAACAGCAGCTTCTTCGGTAAAAGGAATAGGTAATAAATCGTACAGATGACCAGCTGCTGAGCAGTAACTCAAATGCTCGCTGTAGAGCTTAATCTGATGCTCTTTTAAAAAGGCTTTGATTTGACGGACAAAATCCAGATCTAATGGATCAGGACTACCTAAAGACAAAGATAAACCATGACAGATAAAAGGATAACGTTCGGTGAGCTGGCGGAATTTTTTCTGGTAAACCCCACCATAAGGCAGCCAGTTTTCCGGCGCCACTTCAAAGAAATCAATATCTGTTTGTTGCTGCTCCTGCACAGCATTCAGCATTTCACGCCGCAAGCCTAAACCCACATGAGAAGCAGCTAAACCAAAATCAGACATACAGTCTCCTTAAAAGCAGTCAGCCCGCGATTGCAGGCTGACTATCTGTGGTACTACGCAGCACCACCGCACTTGCCTTCACCACATTTAGCTTCTTTGGTTTTTTCTTTGTCTTTAGCGTCTTTTTTATCGCCGCCACATTTACCTTCACCACACTTGGCTTCTTTGTCTTTCGCTTTGGCTTTATCTTCGCCGCATTTAGCTTCTTTATCTTTGGCTTTATCAGCACCACAAGAAGCTTCAGCGGACGCTAACTGGTAACCCGCATTCAGCTGTTCAGCAGAAAACGGATTCGCATTTGCGCTTAAGCTCAGCGTAGCTAAAGAACCCAGTACTAAAGCACTAACAGCAACAGCAGTAGTTTTATTTGATTTCATAACAATGTTCCTTGTGGTTGCATTAAGTTGCATCAAACAGACCAGACTAACTACAAAAAAATTTCAATACTTATCACATTACGCAAAATTTATTGATATACATCACGGCAAACACCAGCACTCAGGTACACACTAACAGCTTCATCAGGAGCTTTCGTCATGCCTTTGCACACAACCCAGTACTATCAGCAAAAACTAGAACTCGAGCTTGCTCAAATTCAGCATAAAATCATCAGTTGCTTACAGCAAAGTCATGATTCTGACTATTTGCTGCTTGCAAAAAAACTGCAAGCTGATTCAGTTATGAAATGGCCGGAGTTGATGTCTGGTGTATTTTCAGAGCAACTGAAAGATTACCGGCACAGACTAGAGCAATTGGAAGCGTCATTAAGCCAAATTCAAATTGGATTATACGGTTACTGTGCTGACTGTGAAGCCGAATTGTCTGCTGAGCTACTTGAACTCGATCCAGCTCAGCAACGGTGCAATAACTGCCGCAAATCCTGACATCAGAGTACAGCTTTATCCCACTCGGTAGAATTAATCCATTTAGAGCCTTTGCCATAAACAGGCTGACGTTTTTCTAATGTCTCAAAATCAAAATCACGCCGAAAAAAAATAGATGTTGTCGAAGTATGGGATTCGCACGGCTTAAAACCAGTCATATCGACCTGCAGCAAGCCAGCCGATTTAAGTAAAGCCGCTGTATTTGGATGCCAGTCTGCATTATCAAGCACAATACATCCTCCAGGTGCCAGCTTATTTAAAGCTTGCACTGCGGAATCATAACGATAACCGAAACCATCAACGATGATGATATCAAACACACCGTCCTGCTTACTGATCGTCAAAGGAAAGTCGCGATTCTCTGCAAAAATGAGCTGCACATTAGATTTAATTTGCGATTTGAGTTTAGTGTACCAATCCTGATTATTTTCGACGCTGACAACTTCAGCAGCCCTTTCCATCCAGAAAAAAGTGGAAGCTCCGGCGCCAAATTCAAACACCCGCTTTTTCCTGAAATCGAACTGCGTCAGGTATTCAATGGTCGGATAGGTATAGAGAGGTAAATAGCCGCCACTTTTATCTACCGCAACCCCCTTTTCAACCGAAAAAACATAACCATACACATTACGCAAAATATTCATACATGAAGCAAGATACATTTCACCTTTGGGCATTTCGATCGCATCTGCATGATTTTTCAGCTTATTATCCGCAGCTTGCTCTTCACTAAATCGTCCCCAAAACATAAATCCCCCTTTAAAAAGTTAATCCAATGGAATTAAGTCAAACGCCACTGTTAGACGGTAATGCTGGCCTGCAAAAGGTTCAGTGCCATGCCACATCATTGACGGAAACAATACTACAGTTCCGGCCTGAGGTTTAACTAAAATATCTGGCTGCATTGCAAGTTGTTCCGTCAATTCAGCCTGACCAAACTTAATCCACCCCTGCCCTTTTTCTTCAACAGCTGGCGGTATATCCACATAATAACAACCACTGATCCAACCTTCGCTGTGGTAATGATTCTTATGAAACCCGCTTTGGTTCAAACGCACAGACCAGGCACCTGTAAATAAAAAACTGTCGGATCTACGACATAAAAACGGATGAGAATTGTCCTGTGGCAAGCTTTGAATGTATAACAACACCTGTTGACGAATTTGTTGTTCCAGCTGTTGGATTGGCTCTTCCTGCCTTAAAAACAAGTGATCATCAGTTTGAGTACCGTGCCGGAGAGATTGATCCAGAGGATGTCTTTGTGTCTGATGAAGAGGGGTTATCACTGACGCTAAGCTTTGATTAAACTGTTGTATGGACGCATAACCAACAGGAGGTTCAACGGCTCTTACCTGCACAAAGCTGTCGTAATTGTACAAATGTCGATAGGCAGTGCTTTGGCCGAGGTGCTTTAATGCCGCAGCATAATGCGCATACCAGGCCTGATTCAGAGGGAAATCCTTGATGAGTGCTTTAAACTGCAGTAATGCCTGTTCATTTGCTTCCTGAGACAAATAGCATAGTGCCATTTCGTTACGAATTTCCGGGTCTGCCGGCTGCTGCTGCAAAGCTGCGCTAAGAAAACTCAAGGCGTGCCCGGCATCTCCGGCACTACGGCGCAGAAAGCCTTTGTATACTAAAGCTTCAGCTGTCTGCTTTTGAGCCAGATACAAATCTGTGATCTGTTCAGCTTTCACCAATGCATTCGCTTTAATCAGCTTTTGAATATAAGGTCCATATAAATGCAGTAGTTGCGGTTGCTGTACCAGCAGCTGTTCATAATGACTAAAACAATCGTCATCGCCAGCCAGCCAGCTAAAATCCGATAGTAAATGATGCAGAGAAGCATCCGTTGGAAACTGCTGTAGCAAGTCTTTAACCTGCGTTATGGCGGCTTTTGTATCACCTGTTAAATAACAGATGGTCGCATACTCTCGTTTTAACGACAGATCGGCAGGGGTCGCTGCCACAGCCTGACTTAATCGCTCAAGTGCGTACTGATACTTTCCTTGATGTCTTAATATAGAAGAATACATTAGCCATAACTTGAGCTGGCTCGGTTGCTCAGCCACTGCAGCTTCAAGTAAAACTTCTGCGTCATTCACTCTGCCGCATTTTTCGAAGGCCTGCGCCAAAGCCAAAATTGCGTCAGGATGTTTTGGCTTTAGGCTCAGTGCTTGTTGCAACAAAGGAATAGCCTCGCGCAATCTGAGCTGTTTTTGTAGCAGCAAAGCAGCATTATAGTGAGCGTCAAAATACCGAGGCTGAAGCTCAATAGCGCGATGGAACAAACGTATAGCTCTGGCTTCCTGTTTATGCCGCTTGAGTAAGTTTGCAAAGTTATTTAACAACTCAGGATTATCTGGTTGTAGCTTAAAGGCATGTTCAAAGGAGGTAAGAGCATCCAACTCCTGGCCTAACTTACGTTCTGTTAATGCTTTTAAATGCCATACCTGTGCATGCTCTTTGTGGCGTGAAGCCAATAGCTGTAACAACCGGATAGATTGCTGGTACTGTTGGCTCTGATACAAGCCCAGCGCTTGCTGCATTAACTGAGCAGAATCTAACTGTTTCATCACTTCTTATTATCGCAGTCTGTTTTCATCAGTCTAGGTTTTACCACAAAGCCGCTTATTGCGGCAGATCATTTTCTACCGCATAAAGGTAAAAAAAAACCAGCCATATGGCTGGTTTTTTCAAGAGTTCAGCTTAGAACTTAGCTGATACACGAGCATACCAGTACTGACCAGCAGTATCGTATGACGCGTTCAGAGTGTTCATATCACCGTAATCTGTTACGTATGGTGGCTTCTTATCAAAGAAGTTACGAGCACCCAATGTAAAGGTCATATTCTCATAGTAGTAGCTACCTTGTACGTCGTTGTATACAACAGTACCAGTGCTGTCACTAGTGTTACCTTCAGTTGGAGTTAACGCATCAACACCAGACAGAGAACGTATCATCCACGTGGCAGACCATGCATCTGTAGTGTATGAAGTTGTTAAGTTAGCACGTAATTTAGAGAATGCTGCAGGGCTTGTTTCCCACTGATCTTCAGCATACTTGCCAGCGTATTTCAGCTCATCGCTTCCATCGAAAGGAACGTAAGAGTAGTTCTCTAAGTAAGTACCATCTAAACGAACTTTCACACGACCAGCGCCTAAATCGAATTGGTAAGACGTATCAAAGTCAACGCCTGAAGTTTCGAAAGTAGACAAGTTCGCATTAGTAACCAGAACACCTGAAATTGCACCTAATACATCACGACGTGGTGAAGTAGCATGAGGAGCACCAGGAGTAGGTAAAGCGCCTGGACCAACCAGCAGACTACACAGCGGGCTAGAGAAGTTTACGCTTTCATAACAGCCAGTAATGATGTTGTTTGTACCAGCAGTACCTATACCGTTGGCAATTTCGATGTCGAAATAATCAAGTGCAAAGCTGAAGTTATCAAATGGCGTGTAGACAAAACCCATAGTTAAGCTTTCAGACTCTTCCGGGGTCAGATCTGGGTTACCACCAGTTAATGAGCTTGCCTGACTAGATGTCAGAGCAAAACTACCTGGCAGGCCGTCAGCTGCACAGTTTGCTTTTACAGTAGCTGACTGGCTACCAGTACCATAGTTAGTACAAGGTTCAGCGTAGTTCAGATTTGACTCAGCTTGTGGAGCATACAATTCTGTTACGCTTGGAGCACGGAAACCATCAGCTCTAGTAGCACGAACTAATAAACCATCAAACGGAGTCCACTCTAAACCTAATTTGGTATTAGAAGCTGCACTTAAGAAGTTATAATCTGTGCGACGAACAGCAGCAGACAAGTTCAGGCTCTCAACCATTGGTAAATCGGCCAGTAATGGAGCACTTAATTCTAAGTAAGCTTCATTTACATCATACTGACCTTCAGTTTTCTCACCTACAACTGAGTAGATTTCACCAAGGATTGCAGCACCATCTGGCTGGTTCAGGTAATCTTCCCAACGTCTTTCAACACCAAAAGCCCAGGCCGCTGGACCTGCTGGTAATTCGAAATCACCAAAATCACCGCTTAAGTTAGCCTGGAACTGCTTAGTCACACCACGAACAACTGGTGAGTTTGGCAGGAAAGCGTAAGCGATCATGGCGTCAGTTAAGGTGCCAGCTGCAAACGGGTTCCATAAGCCAGGACAATTAGCGTCTGCAGCACAAGCTGACGGATCTGTTAATGTCAGGAAACGTTTAGGGTTAGCACGACCGAAGTCAATACGTGAATCTACGTAACGGGCATAGTTAAAGGATGTATCCCAAGACCAGTTGTTTTCGAAGTCACCTTCAAAACCAACAACCATACGGTAGTCAGAGAAATCCTGAGTAAAAGCACGGCCACCTGTTTCAAATAAACGACGGTTTACAAACACGTCTCTAGGTGTGGCAGCACTTCCATCTGGAGCAACTTGAGTTGGGTTGTTCGGATGGTCCGCTGGAACCAATTGACCCCAGAATGTACCTTCAGCACCCATTAACTGATTAGACTGACGGTTAGTAAAACCAGCTTCAGTAAAAATACGGGTATTGTCAGTTAATTCATAACGGCCTGAACCATTAAGACTGAATACTTCTTGTGGAGTAACCATGTAACTTACAGCAGCAAAGTTAAAGGTGTCTGCGTTTGTTAATGGACGGTTTAAGCCCGTTACAGGATCAACAATCCAGCTACCCTCATAACCTGCAGCAGGAGAGCTCCAGGTACCATCAGCAGCAGTACCAGAACCAACACATTCAACGCCACCAGCTCCGTCATCGCCATAAGCACAAGCAGAGAAGTCACGTGCGCCCTGAGAAATCGGATTACGCTTGCTGTACTCTAAAGCAAGAACTACGTTACCTTTTTCGCTCGAAGCACCTGTAGTTACAGAAAGTTTATAAGTTTCACCGTCACCTTCGCCAGTCATATCTGTCTGGGCACTAACTTCTGTACCTTCGAAGTTTGACTTAGTGATGAAGTTAACAACACCGGCGATGGCGTCAGAACCATAAACAGTTGAAGCACCGTCACGCAGAACTTCTACACGTTCAACAAATGACAGAGGGATAGAGTTTAAGTCGTTTGATGCAAAGCGGCGACCGTTGATCAATACCAGAGTACGACCTGAACCTAAACCACGTAATGAAACAGTAGCATTACCAGCACTACCATTGTTTACGTTAGAGCCTTGAGCCGCACCGTTTACTGCAGGTAAAGATTGAACAAACTTTTCCAGAGTGACATGGCCAGAAGCTTCGATATCAGCAGAAGTGAAAACTGTGATTGGGCTTGCTGACTCTAAGTCAGTACGTTTAATGCGAGAGCCAGTAATTTCAATCCTTTCGACATCTTTAGCTTCTTCAGCTTCTTGTGCACTTACTGATCCCGTGAATGCAGCTGTAGAGGCAGCACCAAAAGCAACTGCTAAACGCACTGCTTTGGACAACTTAGTATTTGTAAACATGTTTTTCTCCCTGGACCACTATATAGTGATTCTATTTTTACGATGACCAACCTTTACGGCGATTGGAACTCCGAACGTTTCGCAATCTGGGCAGACGTCGAAAACAACGACCCGATAATAAACGCAATTTTTCAGCACGGTCAACAGCTTTTACGGAACGAATTGCCATTGGTGTTGTCAACCGGCCCCATGATTCAAATAGTGTTAAGTAAATATAGTTAACAGAGTTGGTGTTTTTTTTTAATTTCTCTCTATTTAATCCTAAAAAAGTTCATTTACCAGCCAATATTGGCCTCTTTTTTAACCATTTTGGTTTTTTTCCTCATTTCGTCGCTAATTTTTGTAAACTTAACTCTACAACCTATAAGTCAATTTTTTTCATTTATCAGACGAAGAAAATGTCAAATTTTAACCTTAATACCAATATTGCCATCCACTGAAAGCTGACTTATCATGAACACCTGTTTTTTTATCCAGATGTTTTAATGCTTACTGATGCTTTAAAAAACCAAATCCGCGACATTCACCAGCAGCTAAAAAGCAATCTGACGAATTACCAGCCTCGCCCTGGCCAAAATAAAATGGTGGCCGAAATTGCCAATACTCTGGCAGGTAGCTACCACAGCTATGACAGAACGTTATTAGTAGAAGCAGGAACTGGCACAGGCAAATCACTGGCTTATCTAATGGCTGCTATTCCTTTTGCATTAAAGCAAAAGAAAACACTGGTGATAGCGACAGCGACTGTGGCTTTGCAAGAACAGTTGGTGCAAAAAGATTTGCCCTTTTTCCTGAAATACAGCGGTCTGAAATTTGAATTTTGTCTGGTGAAAGGCAGGCAAAGGTATGCCTGTGTCGAAAAAATCCGCCAGCAACTGCAGCAGCCAGATTTACTGCCTTTATCCCAAAGCACAGCGCCAGCTTCTTTATTACAGCAGTTACTCAGCAACTGGCAGCAACGGCATTGGCTGGGTGACAGAGACAGCTTAAAAGAGCCAATTGCAGATGAGCATTGGTATGCTATTGCTTCTGATCCTGCTCATTGCAGCAAAGCCAACCCTGTGCATCATCAATGCCCTTTTCATTTAGCCAGAGCGGAAATAGAAGGCAGCACTGTATTAGTGGTCAATCATGCCTTGTTACTGGCTGATTTGGATGCCGGCTCGCAAATATTGCCACAGCCCGCTGATTGTATTTATGTGATAGATGAAGCCCATCATTTACCCGACAGCGGTCGTGATTTCTTTTCAGCTTATGCGCCGCTGAGTTTTCCAACCCAATATCTGGAAAAGTTAAAAAAGACCACCCAGCAGCTGGCCGGTGTATTGCCGCAGCATGGCGCCATGACCGAAGTATTAAAACTCGATGAACTGGTGGCTGACTTTTTAAAGCAACTCAAACCTGTGCAACATCAGATTGAACTGAATCAGAACCATTGGTTTGCCAAAGAGCCTCATTACCGTTTTGCTGATGCAGTACTGCCGGAAACCTTTGCCTCCAATGCAGACCAATTGGCTGAATTGAGTGGTAAAGCCTTATCCGCTATAGAGAAGCTGCAGCAGTTTTTATCTGAAGCGGCGACTGAACATAAAGTCGCGACTAAGCTGGTACTGCCGCTGCAGTTTGAACTCACAGCGATAGAGCATAGATTTGAGCAGCAATCTGAACTGTGGCGTTTGTATTCAGTCCCGCAGCAAAAACATGTCAATCAGGCACGTTGGGTCACACAAGATCAAAAAGAGCATCAGCAAAGCAGCGCTTATGCCAGCCCTTTGTCGGTGAGTTTTTTACTGGACGATTTATTATTCAGTCAGGCTTTTGCCACAGTTTTATGTTCTGCCACCTTAACCACCCTGAATAGTTTTGACTATATCAAACAGGAGTTAGGGCTTTCCCAGCACCCGGGCTTGCAAACACTCAAAGTCGACTCGCCCTTTGATTACCAGAACAAAGCCAGCCTGCTGCTACCTAAAATGCAGACTGACCCCAGCAGTGACGCCTTTACTGATGAATTAATAGCAAAACTGCCACAGTACCTGGATAAAAAAGCCGGTAATCTGCTGCTGTTTGCGTCGTATTGGCAAATGCAAAAAGTCGTAGAGGCGCTCCGAGCTAAAGGTTGGTCTTTTTTAGTGCAAGGCGAAGCATCCCGTCAGTCCCTACTCGAACTTCATGCCCTGAAAGTAAAAGCAGGCGAAGGTAGTATTTTATGTGGTACCCAGAGTTTTTCTGAAGGTTTGGATTTACCCGGTGCTTTACTGACTAATCTGGTGATCACGAAATTACCTTTTGCAGTGCCCTCCTCACCTTTGGAAGAAGCTTTATCTGAAGCTATTACTAAAAGAGGCGGCAATCCATTTTTGCAAATGACAGTACCAGCCACAGCACGAAAACTGGTGCAGGCCTGTGGTAGACTGCTGCGTCAGGAAATGGATCATGGCCGAATCGTCATTTTAGACAGACGCTTAGTGACCAAAACTTACGGCAAAGCCATGCTCAAAGCTTTGCCTCCCTTTTCACAAACTATTGAAGAGTAAAGATGGAATTAGGTTTAGACCTCTGGGTAGTAGCAGCTTTATGTGCAGTAGCTTTAGTGGCGGGTTTTATTGATGCGGTGGCCGGAGGCGGTGGCTTACTGACTGTCCCTGCACTACTGACCGCAGGTTTACCGCCTCATCTGGTGTTAGGCACCAACAAACTGGCTGCCACTTTTGGTTCCATTACTGCTTCTATTACTTATTACAGACGTAAACTTTTTGACCCTGCGTTTTGGCGAACAGCGCTGATATTCACTGCTATGGGTGCCATTTGTGGCACTTTAGTCGTGGATTTAATCAGCAAAGAATGGCTGGAACGTATCATTCCGTTTTTTATCGTCATCGCAGCTTTATATAGCCTGGTGGTAAAAATGCAGCCAGACGATCAATTGACCCTGCCGGAACAAACCACTAAACATTTCTGGCAGCAAAGAGCCCAGGGTTTTACCTTAGGCTTTTACGATGGTCTGGCGGGCCCTGGCACAGGTTCGTTTTGGATGGTGTCAACTATGGCGCTGTATAAAATCAATCTGCTGTTGACCAGTGGCGTGGCGCGTTCAATGAACTGCGTCAGCAACATCTTCGCACTGGTGACCTTTGCCTGGCTTGGCCACATTTATTGGGCTTTGGGATTAGCCATGGGCGCTTGTTTAATGCTCGGATCCTATTTTGGTGCCCGTTCAGCGATACGTTTTGGCAGTAAGTTTATCAGGCCGATCTTTTTAACTATGGTATTAGCTATTACCGCCCGCTTGTTATGGCAAGCTTGGAGCAATGGATGAAAGATTTATTGGCTGCGCTTGAGCAACAACTTAAGCAACTGACTCAACAAGCCAAAGTGATAGATGGTAAACAAAGCAGCTGGCAACAAAAGGCCTGGTTTGATAGCGACTTGTTTCAATCCCACTCGCCTTTTTTAACCGACTATGTGCTCGAAGCTGAAGCTATGCTTAAACGCCTGAAAACAAGCACAGAACAGCGCACCAATTCAGCTCAGGCTTTGGCTGCTAAACTCAGCGCACAAATTCAGGCCTTAAGCAGGGCGTTTCAAACCAAAGACTTACGTTATTTGCCCGGTAAAAGCAAAAAACGCCCGGTTTCCCCTAATGCGTCAGAACAAGCTCAGGCTATGGTTGGGCAATTACGCCGCTCCACTCAGGAGTTGTATCAACAGCTCTCTGAATATCAGGGTTTTGAAAGGCGTTTGCTGGATATGCTGGAACTGGAGCAACGCCAGTTGTCCGGTGGTTCAGCGGATACCAGCGCCGACAGAGTGCTTGCTATTCATGCCCGTTTAGGTCGTTGTCGCAAAGCCTTAAGCGAATTAGAGGTAGAAATTCAGTGGTCAGAACAAAACCGCCGGGGCTGATCTATCACCCTATTTACAGTCAGCTCGAACTGCCCTTTAAACATCGTTATCCGATAGGTAAATATCAGGCTTTGTATCAGGCCTTATTAGAGTTGGGTGTGCCGGCCGATCAGTTCACGTCATCTCAAATCGCCAGCACTGAACAGTTATTATCAGTGCATCAGGCTTTTTATGCAGAGCAGCTCATCTCCGGTCAGTTGGATACTAAGGCCATGCGTCGTATAGGTTTTCCCTGGTCGGAACAATTGGTCACCCGCTCTTTAACTTCGGTTGGTGGCACAGTGCAAACGGTTCAGCTTGCTTTGCAGCAAGGTTTAGCTTTGCATTTAAGTGGCGGTTATCACCATGCTTTTGCAGGTGAAGGCAGTGGGTTTTGCTTATTTAATGATTTAGCAGTGGCAGCACGCTACGCCTTAACTCAGGGCGTGGATAAAGTGCTGATTTTTGATTGTGACGTACATCAGGGCGATGGCACTGCCGCTATTTTTTCTGATGAGCCCGCTATCATTACAGCCTCTTTGCATGGCGAAAAGAATTTTCCCGCCCGCAAACAGCAGTCCAGCTGGGATTTAGGTTTGCCCACAGCCTGCTCCGACGACGAATATCTGGCAGCAGTACAACAAAGTCTGGATTATTTGTTACGCATCCATCAGCCGGATTTAGTGATTTATGATGCGGGTATCGACATTCATCAGCAGGACGATTTAGGGCTTTTGCATATCAGCACAGCAGGAGTGGCAGAGCGGGATTGGTATGTACTCAACGAATGCCATAAGAAAGGAATTCCGGTAGCAGCAGTGATTGGCGGAGGCTATCAGCGTGATCTATCCGCTTTAACTCAAATTCATCTGCAGTTGTTTTACGCTGCCTTTAAAATCAGCGGTTTGTCGTTACCAAATACAAACCGCTGGTTTCATGCCCTGCGTACCTGAATTGAAAGACGGGCGAGTACAAGTCCCACCCCAATTTAAACCTGCTGAGAACCAGCGAAATAAAATCCCAGCTGTTTACGCACTGCCGAAGGCAGTTCAGGTAAATCAGATTTTGGCAGTAAGAACGTAGCCATATGGAATAAATCAGTAAAAATACGATTTTTCTCTGTGGTGCGTTTTAAATAATCATGACCTGATGATCCACCGGTACCAATCTTAGTTCCCAGCATACGCTGCACCATCATGGCGTGTTTGTAGCGCCAAATCGTCATATTTTCATCGATTTCCGTCAGGCAGGTTAATACCTGAAATGGCAGGTTAAACACAGGTTCTTCCTGATACAAGGTAATAAACAAAGCGGCCAGCATAGCGCGTTGGCTTAAGCGGAAACTACCTTGTTGTTGCAGTTCAGCGTATTTATCTTTATCCAGCAAAGCGGCAAACTTGGCTCTGGTATTGATGATTTCTTTCAGCTGCATTTCACGTTCATGTTCAGCAATCTGCTCTATGGACAGCACTGTGCTTTCATCTTCGTTCAGCATTTTTTCTGTCGCGTTCTGGTACATCTGCCAGAAGCTGAAATCGCCAAATTGCAAAAATGGCATACGTTCCAGCCATTTTTCCACTTGTTCAAATAAACTCGGCTGAGTTTCCAGTCCTTCTAAAAACAGCCGGTCTTTTTCATTTAAGCGGCTGTAAAAAGAGTTTTTATCAAAGTCGATACGGTATTCGCTTTTTAGACCCAGACCAATTTCCAGCATTTTAAATTGCACGCTCTGAAAACCAGAAGCTGGTACCAGATAATCACGGAACGACATAAAGTCCTGTGGTGTCATGGTTTCCATTACACCAATTTGCTGGTTCATCAGCTGCTGAATGGTAATAACCCGTTTAAGCTTATGCACTACGCCCGTCAGTTGCTGATCTTTGACTTCATCGGTGGCAAACACGCCAAGCACAGCTTTGAGCTCATGCAGCACTTGCTTAAACCATAATTCATAGACCTGATGCACTACGATAAACAAGGTCTCATCATGAGCTTCATTGGCATACTTTGCGCTTTCAGGCGCCTGGGCTGTTAAAATTTTGTCCAGTTGCAGGTAGTCACCGTAGTAACAAGGGGTTGTATTCTTTTGCATTTTTTTGATCTTAGGCCACGGCCTGTTGTTTTGACCGCGCTATTCTATCAGCACGACCAGAAGTTAACATCTGCTGGTAGCGTTTTATAACCGAACTGATTATGCTTAGGCTCAGTTAAGTAGTCAGCGGCAGGGGCATAAAGCCCAGGCACACAAGGAGTAACAGATGAAGTTAGATGACGATATCCATAACTATTACGAAAAACTTCTGTTGGACCATTTAGTTGAGCTACGTCTGGATGATGAGTACGACACCGAATATCTGGCCGATTTATGCTGCATAGTACTGAATCAGTTACCGCCTAAATACATTCGTTATGAAGTAGATATGGCGTTTTACCTGCCTCAGACTGAACGTTTTGAAATGGTGATGAAAGTGCGTGAAGCTGTTGCCAAAGCCAAAGGCTTTTTAGACACCCAACGTGACAAAAATTAAGACTCCGGCTTTATCTGATGCGCCCCTTGAGGTGCAACTCGCAGTGGAACTGATCCTGTTGCTTGAGCAACAGGATTTGCCAACAGAAACAGTGCTAACAGCTCTGACCATAGTACAACGCGATTTCCAGAAAAAACTGGCAACACCAGTTAAACAAGCTGATTAAATTCTTATTTTTCCTGAGGCAGTATGCTGACCCATTCCATTACCTTGTATCTGGCCACAGTATTGATTTGGGGCTCGACCTTTTTCGCTATTAAATTTCAGCTCGGTGATGTGCCGGAAATGTGGTCTATTGCCTATCGTTTTGGTTTAGCAGCTTTGTTGCTCTGGTTCTGGTGTCTGTGGCGTAAGCTGCCACTGAAATTTAGTCGTCGCCAGCATGGTTGGATGGCACTGCAGGGCTTGTTTTTATTTTGCTTAAATTACCTGCTGATTTATCTGGCCACCTCTGATTTAACCAGCGGCCTGATTGCAGTGGTGTTTTCCAGCATAGTGCTGATGAATATACTCAATGGCGCCTTGTTTTTTGGCCGTCCGATTGAAGTTAAAACACTGCTGGGAGCTTTGTTAGGTATCCTCGGTATAGCCTTTGTATTCTGGCCAGAACTGGCAGGATTGGAGAGCAACAGCTCGGCTTTTTGGGGCTTAGTACTGAGTATTGCCGGTACTTACATCGCCTCACTTGGCAATATGCTCTCATCAAAAAATCAACAACAGCAGTTGCCTGTGGTGCAAAGTAATGTGTTTGGTATGACCTACGGTGCGATTATGATGGCCATACTGGCCTTAGTTCAGGGCATCATGCCGGTTTTTGATAGCAGTCTTAGTTTTAACTTGTCCCTGTTGTACCTGTCATTATTCGGCTCAGTACTTGCCTTTGGTGCTTACCTGACACTGGTGGGTCGTATCGGACCAGCCAAAGCGGCTTACACCATGGTGTTATTCCCTATTGTCGCTTTGGGCATATCCACCCTGTTTGAGAATTACCACTGGAGCTGGTCTGCCCTGATTGGTGTTTGTATTGTTGCTTTGGGAAATTTAATTATCTTGTTGCCTGGCGCACAACTAAAACGCATATTCAGACTTTAAGCACAGTCTTTTTAGGGTTCTGCAACACTTACGGACTGCAGAGTGACGGCTATAAATCTGCCCTGAGATTCCTGCTGACGATCTAACCGAAATCGCGAACTCTACGCCCGAAAGCCGGCACGACTTTCTTTAACAGACTAGCCGAGAAATAAACGACAAAATAGATGATCAGCAGATGCCAAACAAGCTGAGCCAGAGACAAAGTAATTTCAACGCCCCCAAGGTTGTCTGTGAACAACTGATTTAAATCACTATATACAGTTAGTAGTGATGTAGGAAAAAGTGACAGGTAAACGTAGTAACTAAACCAGACATAAAAAAGTGCCATGCCAGCAGAGTATATAAGTATCGCACTGGATAAACAGCTGTCTTTCTCTTTAATCTGTTTCAGCAGCCCTTTCGGTTCGAAAAAAAACTGTTTAATAACCCCATAGGCAACATATCGAAGATTTTTAATATTCATTAGATCACTTGCTATCCAATAGCCGTCCATGCGAAAAAACGGGTTTAAATTAAACAGGCTGTACAGAGCAAGCAGAGCTGAGGCGGATAGAAATACAAAATGCCCCGTCCATAAATACAATCCCCATAAGAGCACGCCAAAGATGGTTTGAAAATAACCACCAGCGCAGTCAATAACCAAACGCTTATGCCTGCCAAACTGCCACGCTTCTGATAACTCGGCATAAAATACAATAAAATAAATATACCAGCCAATCCCAATATCAACACGACGGCAGCCATACTTAAATGCAGCTGTGGCATGCCCCAGTTCATGAAAGACCAAACCTGCGGCAATTAATACTACAACGTAAAGGCTATCCATCGGAGTAAGTAAAGTACTCTGTTGTGAGAAATAATCTGTACTTATAAGCCATGAAAGGTGGGCAATACTGGCAGCAAATGACAACAAGACGAATACTGCGACGTCTTTTCGAAATATCATCAGTAAAGGAGTAACGATACAATTTACTATGTGATAGGGCACCAGCTTCAGTTTGATTCTGAGAGAGCTGTCATTCACTTTTGGGTCAATAGTTGAACCTCCAACCGGAACAAGAATGCTTTTTTCAACTAAAAAGTGTTGAAAGAAAGCGTCAAAGTTAGCTTTCGTCAGATAATGTCTACCTATAGCAAAAGCCTCTATATCGGCTTTTTCCTGAGAGATTTTACAATGCTCTATGACGGCCGCTATCGCCGAACTGACGACAAAACTCTTTCTCCTGTTACCTATTTGGACAGTACAGAGGTAATCGTCACTATTTTCTACTGCAGATAACTGCAATTCGCTGTTTGGTAGATATGACACCGCAGACTCACTAAAAAGGAGTTTGTTTAAACTCCTTTATCATTGCAAAAGCGGCCAGACTAAATACTGATTAGGCTGAACCGCAGACTGAATTTTACGACTTGTTATTTTTCGTTCTCTTCACCTGGCGGCAATGTAGGATCACCAGGTGCACCGCCACCATCACCACCGCCACCACCTGAGCCACCACAAAGACCAAATTCTACGCGCTCTTCCAACTCAGTGATTTTTAACTCTACCAGGATATTATTTTTCATATTACGTTCCTTTTTTAATGTTCCCCACATGGGTTGTATCAGTTACCTCCTATTTTCATAGTGACGAAGTAACTAATTCTTTACTCATCAACTCATTGATAAGTTTAATTTTCAAATACCGTTTATCACCTTGCTCCAGCCATTGATGAACGTCTCTCTTTGTACAGCCATCACGTAAAAGACAACTGAGTTCAGCTGACCAGTCCGGTAATTTAAACGCTGTTTGCTTGTTCAGATTGAACAGAAAAACATCCTCGCCTTGTTGGACCAAACGGACATTTTTTGGATGTAATTGCAATCCTGAGCCTTGTTCATATGTCATCGCAGCTTGGGTACGAGTGCCCTCAACCGACACCATCCATCTGTGACAGCAGGTAATGTATTCCCAATTTTGCGGACGCTGCCTGACGTGAGTCTCTAACTGGTGATACAACTTCTGCATCAGGTCTGGCGTAGCTGGCAACAATTCGCCTGCCGCTATGTGGTAGATATCTTCAGCACCAGCTTGCCTCAGACTAAAAAGAGGTAGCACTGGTAATTTGAATGTGGCAGCTAATCTGGAAATGCCCTCTTTAACATGGATTTCTCTACCGCAAAATTGAACTGTTACTCCACCTTCTGTCACATGGGCTCCGTCGGGTCCCATATTTCCGTCAACATAAATGGTGATCAAATTCCCCTTTCTCATTTGCCTTACCAACTGCTTACCAACTGAAACACTATCTACTTCCACTAAGTTGAAGCAGTCAGCAAACTCAGCAGGAGCAACATGTTTTTTTTGGTAAAAATCCCAATATGCTTTTCCTGCGATAGGGGCAACTACAGGAATACCATTGCATGCCAAATCAACAAGAATGCTGCGATGCAAACCAAAATGAAACAATGCCAGAATGACACTGCCCTGTTGTTGCTGAGCCAAAGCGATGCTCTGACTTACCTTCTCCCAGCCCAAATGTTCAGCAGCGGGTATACCTGCAGTATTTTGGTCAGAAAAATGCTCAATTAAAAAAGACAGGCGACGATCAAACTTATCAACACAAAAGTCGCGAAACACCTGATTCTCGCCTGCAAGCTGATCAGCAGCCTGCCCTGGAACATCCAACAAAGTTTGATAGTTAATTGATGAAAAAAAATTTCTGTCGAGCTCCATAATCGCCACCAATTACAAATCGGTAACTTTTTTTACCATCTAATTTCATTTAGATCAATAAAAGGAACTAATTTAAAATAAAATACTTGCGACCGCACCTCCTGAACTGCAGAGCCAACCAAGGACTAGCGGCAAATACTCTATGTAGAGTTGCCAGAACTTCGATGCGTGGCTATAAACTAACTAGTGTTTCTTTATCAGAGAACGCAAAGCATGCGATGGATTGTCAGCCTTTTGCTCTTCTGTATAAGTTTTGAGCTTCAAAGCCAAACTTTACGGATCATCACTGTAGTCGAGCCGCCAGCCAGTTATCTGGATAGCCATGGTCAACTGACAGGTTTTTCGGTCGAAGTGGTGCAGGCAATTCAGCGCAGCCTGAACGACAAAACTGTGATTGAAGTATTACCTGAAGCTCGCGCTATTCATATTGCCCGCACTGAACCTAACGTACTGCTATTCAGCTTTTCCAGAACACCAAAACGAGAAGATGAGTTTTATTGGGTTGGGCAGTTAAGTGTTAAAGCCTGGTCTGTTTATGCTTTAAGTTCTAATCCTGTACAAATTCAATCGCTGGAAGAATTACGTAAAGTGAAAGCCATTGGCGTTGTTCGCGGTGATATAAGGGAAGAATGGTTGACTGAACAAGGCTTTAGCAATCTACACCCTTCTGTTAATCACCAGCAGAATATGCACAGGTTACGCTCTGGCCGGTTGGATTTAATAGCTTACGAAAGTCAGGGCATTCAGCATTTGTTATTAGAAGAAGGACTCGATCTCCAGGATATCAAACCCGTCTATCAGCTAAAACGCTCTGATGTTTATTTGCTGATGTCAAAAAAAGGCACTGATATAAATTTGCTGGAGCGCTGGCGTCATGCAGCGAACAAGCTAAAAGCCAGCGGCGAACAGCAATTTATCGCCGAAAAATGGCAGATGATCCTGCGGCACTATCATGACGTTGAAACTCAAACCCTAAATGGAGTCATGATTTTTCCATAAGATACGAGATAGCAGCGATAAACAAGCTTTAGCCAGCTGAGCTTCAGTCTCAACAAGGCGAGGAGCAGTTGAATAAACTTAAATATTGATCCCGCTCAATTTTTATAAAACAGGCTCTGGTTATTGGTAAAACTTTATGGCAGTCTGGCTCGATATTTCCGTCAGGGCCTTTGCTGCAATGTTAAGCAAATCAGATTTAGTCGTTATTATTCAAAAACTTATATCATCGAACTCATGGGAGGAAGCTCGCCCTCTTTGTAACGATCTTCTCAGACAAGAGCCCAATGATATTTATGCATTAAATACATTAATCCAAATCGACCTGACGCAGAACAACTACAATCAGGTTATTTTTTATTGTGAAAAACTACTGGCCATTCAACCTGCTAACCTACAGCTACATCAAATCTTGGCCCGTTGCCTGGAGCAGTTATCAGGCTCAGACCCTTCAGGCGCGTCTTTAGCCACAGTGCTGGAAAAACTGCCTGCAGCCTATTCAAGTCGTTTGTTGTATGGCAGAGCACTGGAATTGCAGGGAGATATGTTTGGCGCTGGCAGTCAATACCTGACAGCAGTTAAAACAGCTCAGGCCAAAGGTTTCTGGTTAAATGAGGCATCCACAGCGCCCTGGTGCCGCCAGTATGTCGCGTATGCTCTTGGCTTTATCAATAAATACAAAGTAAACCTGGGTTACCAGTGGCTTGAGCCTTTATGGCAAAGATTCGGCAAAACCGAGATGGAACGGGTCACTAAAGCTATACAAATGTACACTGGCGAACGGCCTTTAGTGCTGGCTGATCCAAGACAACAACCCAACTATTTGTATGTACCAGATTTACCCCTGGCTCCAGTCTTTGACCGTCATGTTCTATCTTTTGCTGAACAATACGAAAGTGCTACCGCCAGTATTCAGGCGGAACTGAAACAACTGCAAGAGCAATCGAAGGATTTCAAACCCTTTCAGGAAGGCGAAGAAGGGAAATCACTGACCGCAGGAGGGGCATGGGATGCCTACTTCTTCTACCGTCACGGCAAGACCTACACTGAACATTTAGCACAATGCCCCGCTACAGCTCAGGCCTTGAGCCAGCTTCCCTTAGTTCATATAAGCGAGCATGCACCTGAAGTTTGTTTTTCTATCATGCAACCACATACTCATATACTGCCGCACAGAGGGGCAACAAACAGCAGAGCCGTATTGCATCTGGGCCTGGATATCCCGGATCAATGCAGACTTAATTTACCCGGTATTGCTGAATTGAGTTGGCAGGAAGGCAAAATATTTGCGTTTGACGACACCTATCTGCATGAAGCCTGGAACAAAAGTGACAACACCAGAGCCGTCATACTGGCAGATATCTGGAATCCTTATCTGCGCGAAGAAGAGCAAATAGCTCTCACCGAATTGATAGAACAGATTGGTTTGCTCAATCAGCAAACCAAAGCTGTGCTTTCTTAGTCTGGCTGGCGCAGTTGGGATTTCTCGCAACTGCAGACAGCATCAGATTTGACCCATATAGTCTTTTTTACCTACTTCAACACCGTTGTGACGCAATAAAGCATAAGTGGTGGTGACGTGGAAATAAAACTGGGGTAAACCATACTGGGCTAAATACTGACTTCCGGTAAAACGTTTTTCCTTTGGAGTACCCGGGCGCAATACAATTTCTTTGTCCGCAGCGTTGGCAAATTGCTCTGCAGTTAAACTATCCAGAAAAACCAGAGTTTTATCCAAACGTTGCTGCAGTTCAGCAAAAGTCTGTTCATTGTCTTCATAGCCCGGAACCTCAACACCAGCTAAACGAGCCGACACACTTTTGGCAAAATCAGCGGCAATTTGTACCTGACGTACCAGCGGAAACATGTCAGGGTATAAACGTGATTGCAATAATACAGCGTCAGCCAGATCTTTCTGTTGGCTGAACTTTTCAGCTTTAGCTAACAAGTCTTTTAAGCTGGTAAGAAACTGTTTAAATACCGGCACTGACGCGCTGTAAAAAGATAAACTCATATTATTTGCCTCATTCAAGCCATCCTGCCCTTTGCAAGATCTGCTCTTTGAAATGGGGGTGCACAAGAGGATTACAAGGCTTCGAGCTGATGAAACAATAAATCACAGCTTTGTTTTAACTGCAGTAACTGCTCTAAAGGCATACCTGACTGCTGAAAAATGCTCATAGGAATATGGCTCGCCTCTGCCTTTAGTTTTTTTCCCTGCTCGGTCAGACCAATCTGCACCACACGTTCATCCTGCTGGCTGCGGGTTCTGCTCACTAAGCCTTTGCTTTCCAGCCGCTTTAATAAAGGGGTTAAAGTACCAGAATCCAGATGTAGTTTTTCACCTAATTCTTTGACGTTCAGCTCGCTCTGCTGCCACAACACCAGCATAGCCAGATACTGTGGATAGGTTAAATCTAACGGTTCCAGCAGCAGGCGATAACTGCGTACCAGCCGGTGGCTGGCACTGTACAGTGAAAAACACAGCTGCTTTTCCAGCACTAAATAATCTTCGTTCTCTGCATTCATGGCCTTGCCTGACTCAATTGAATTGTGTGCAATATACTTGAGTTCAGCTCTAAAATCGAGCTTGTGGGCCTAACCAAAAATCAGTTGCCAGAAACTGGGGCTACGGTGTTTATGATATTTTTTTCGCAGATCATCCATTTTTACCAGTTGCTGTTGTGCACCAGCTAAATCATTTTTCTCCAACAGCAATTGAGTCTGATCAAGCTCTATCGCTAATTCTTTCAGTCCTTGCTGATACAACTCTGATTTTTCAGGCTGGAATTGACCTTGTTGGGCTTGCTGCAACTGGCCTTCAAAACTGGCTAGAGCAGCCGTCATTTGTTCGACGGATTGCGCTTCTTTGGCTTGTTTAAAACTCAGCGCCATCTGCTTCATAGTTTTTTCCATATCCACATCACTTGCAGATACAGAGCTACACACCAACAGACTACTTAACAGCACAGACATTACTACTTTCATCAGGAATCCTCTTAAAAAAACGGCCTTATTATAAGCAAGTTCGGTCCTCGTGCTGTGCTTTTCTGAGCTATGATGCTGCAACTTAAGGTCAGACAGAGAAAAGACACCGATGAAACTGCCGATTTATCAGGTCGATGCATTTACCGATCAGCTTTTTAAAGGTAATTATGCCGCAGTGGTGCCATTAACACAGGCCATCAGCAATGAACTGATGCAACAGATTGCCACCGAAAACAACCTGTCGGAAACCGCTTTTGTACTGCAGCTTGCTAAAGATCATTATCAGATCCGCTGGTTTTCTCCTGTCACTGAAATTGATTTTTGTGGTCATGCCACTTTAGCAGCTGCTTTTGTGTTGTTTGCTCAAAGCGACAGTACAAAGCTTCGCTTCAGCACCTTAGCTGTAGGTGACTTAGTGGTCAGCAAACAAGCGGGTGACTGGATCCAAATGGATTTCCCCAAACGCCCTGCCAGCCCCGTTATAGCGCCAGAGGCACTGCTTGCCGGATTATCCATAGCTCCGGCTGCAGTTTTGCAAAGCGCTCAGGCTTATTTTGCGATTTATGAAAATGAGCAGCAGGTGAAAGAATTAGCTACAGAGAGTGCTGAGCTTAAAAAGCTTGCACCTTATGATGTTGTGGCTACGGCTCCTGGCACAAACTATGACTTTGTTTCCCGTTATTTCTGGCCAGCCAATGGTGGCGATGAAGATCCGGTGACAGGTTCTATTCATGCCGGACTCGTGCCTTACTGGGCGGCGCAATTGGGTAAAAACCAGTTGATGGCTTATCAGGCGTCCAGCAGAGGTGGTGTATTGGCGTGTGAATTAACCCAAGACAGAGTACTGGTATCAGGTCAGGCTAAGTTGTATCTGCACGGTGAGATTTACCTGCCGTAACAGGCTTTAGCAGCAGGGCAACACGCTTTGCCCTGCTGTGAATGTCATTTTAAATCGCGGGCAAGATACTGCTTAACAAGCCGATCAGAGCACCAAACACACCGCCCCACACCACCAGCCAGCCTAAATGCTGGCGGATCATCTGTTGCACTATGTCTTTCACCATCTCTGGTGTCAGCTCGGCTAAACGCCCTTCGACTACTGCAGCAATTTTAGGTTGCAGCAAATCGATAGTATCGCCCTGATGCAGTTGGTTTTTAATTTGCTGTTGTACTTCAGGACTATCGGCCAGCTCTACTAAGGAACGGCTTAAATTCTCAATAAAAGGCTCTTTCAGTGGCACAAGCATCTGAGCTCCGCCAAACATCGCCAGCATGCCACCCAATGAGGATTTTTGTACTGTTTCAAGCAAAGCATCAAAAGCAGGTGATAAGTCGATAGCCTGAATGACCGGGGCCAGTTTTAAGCTGACTGCATCCTGATCATGTTGCTCTGCAAGCAAACGTTGCAGGTTTTCTTTACTGAAAAACTGCCCCATGATCAAATCATAAATACCTTGTTTAAACTCAGTAAAACGCGCAGGAATGACGCCTGAGCCATAAAGCAAAGGTACTTTTTCAAACAGCATATGAATAGCCAGCCAGTTGGTCACGGCACCGGAAAAAGCAAACAATCCCATAGCCCACAACCAGGGCAGTGCGAAAAACCAGCCACAGGCCATTATCACCAAAGACAACAGATTGGTTAAAAGACTTTTATTCATCAGAACTCCAAACAAACAGCAGAAATGGCGGCGATTGTAATCAGTGTACAGGAGAACAACAAGAGAGCAGATCACAAAGCCTGTGCCCCTCTGTCATTGCGGGACAGAGAGGCACAGGCTTTGTCTGCATCGACAAGCTTACACCTGAAAAGCTGCCGCCATTTGTTGCAACGAACTGGCCAATTTAGCCTGTTCAGACACAGTAGCAGATAATTGTCGGCCGCCTTCGGCCGCGTGCTCGGTTTGATCGCTGATATGCTGGACGCTCAGCGCAATTTGTTCAGCAACTGTTGCTTGTTCTTCCACTGAAGCACTGATTTGAATAGCCATAGCACGGATTTGTTCAATAGACTGAAAAATACCAGACACCGCCTGACTAACAAACTCGCTTTGCTCCAGACTGGAACTGGCAAGTTGTTCACTTTGCTGCATAGAGTTTGTAACCGCAGACATATCCAGTTGAAATTGACTGACCATGCTCTGAATTTCTGAAGTAGATTGTTGAGTACGTTGCGCTAAAGAACGCACTTCGTCAGCAACTACAGCAAAACCACGACCTTGCTCTCCGGCCCGGGCTGCTTCTATCGCCGCATTTAACGCCAGTAAGTTAGTTTGTTCGGCAATAGCGCGGATCACAGACACCACTTCATTAATTTTCTGGCTGCTTTGATTCAATTGACCAACCTGAGCGGCCACATGATTTAACGTGCTGACCACCTGTACTACCGCCTGATGGCTTTGCTCTACTCTTTCATTCACGTTAGCTGTCAGTTGATGCGTATCTTCTGCCGCTGCTGAGCTCTGGTGTACATGAGAGGCCACATCTTTCACCGATACACTCAGTTGTTCAACAGCGGAAGCGACTGTCAGTGTTTCTTCATTTTGTTTGTGTAAGGCGTCCGCATTATGATCCACAGTAGCAGCTGTTTGCTCCGCCACTGCTGAGAGCTGCACACTGGCATGCAACAGTTGATCTACAGTACTTCTGAATTGCTGTAGCATTTGATTCAAGGCTACTGCAATCTGGCTGAATTCATCCCGGCCCCATTGCGGTGCTGTCACGCGCAAATCTTTTTGCTGTGCCGATTTTTGCATCACTTGCACCAGCGTATTCACTTGCATCACTAACCCCCGGATCACTTTCCAGGCTAAAAAGCTCACAAACATCAGCACCAGCAGGTTCAATCCCACTAACCAGATAAAACTTTGATAGCTTTGCTGATAACTCTGACCAGCCAGCTGCACTATTTGCTCTGTAAGTTGCTGCTCCATCAGTTTTAACTGATTAATACGTGCTGTAGATAGTTCAAACCACTGCCTGGCTTCAACCGTCAATTGTTGCTGCATCGCCTGCTGGCGGATACTTAGCATTTCACTGAATGACGATTGTTGATTGTCCAGCCACTGTACTTGTTCCTTTGTGGCAAATTGCTGAAATAGTGAGAAAAACAGTTGCTGCTCTGCAGTATTGCTCAGATAAGAAGCAAAGCTCTGCGGAGTAAAACTGCCTTTTGTCAGCGCCGCATTTAACTGCGCCCGCTCTAATCCGGCTCGTTCTTTCGCTTCACTCCAGCTATAAAGGGAGTTCAAGGGGCCGTTCAGCTGCATATCAGTATTAAACTTCAGGATTGATGGTGCTATCGATAACAGCTGCTGATTTAACTCACTGTAATAGCGGATCATCGCAGCTACAGTGAGATTTTTACTGCTCACTTGCGCCCGGTTTTGCGATAAACTGCTAAGTCTGGTTTCTATTTGTTGCAGCAGAGTGAATTGCTCTGTGCTCTGGAAACTTTGTTGGCTTTGCTTTAATTGCTGCAAAAACAACTGAAGTTGCTGATCCACTAATGCCCGTTGCTGAGCAAGTTCCGCAGGTACATCCGACAGCTGACTATTCAGAAAACCTGCACTTAACCCCCGTTCTTTTTGCAGTTCATGCACCAGGTCCACCGCCTTTACCAGCACAGTCATTTGCTCTGTGACCGCATTACTTTGCCGGGTTTGTTGCCAGCGGCCGCTCGCCTGCTGACTAACAAACCAAAGTAATAAAACAAACAAAGGCAAAACTAACACCAATAACCTGAATTGAATTTTTAAACTCAGTAACATCATGTATCTCCCTTTTGGTGATTATTCCTTTGCCTTTTCCACTGCACCCTTGAGCCAAAACAAAGATTTATTCTTGCTTAATCAAATAATTACCTACAAAAAGTTAAGTATAGTCAGATCTTTTCTACCCCGGTGTTTCATCTTAAAGGTTTTTGTTTCAGCTGTAGCAGTTCCAGCCAAACATTGGATTGGTCTTGCTGATGCGAGGCTGGCAACACCGGATTATGTAGTTTTAGCACTATAGACTGACTGTAACGTTGGGGTTCAAATACATGTCGGGTGACAGGATGTTCCAGCATAAACCGGAGCAACTCTCCTGAGTCATGCATTGCCGTCAAGCCTTGTTCCAGTCGTCTGGCTAGCGTTTTATTCTCTGGGTCTACATAAAAATGTACAGGCAGAGGGTAATACAGCAGCACTGATGTAAAAAAAATCAGCCCCTGATAATTCTGCGGCTGGCTGGCAAGTTCAGCATCGCCTTCAATGATGCTGCGAGGGAAATAGTCACAGCGACCTTTGTGCAGCATATCCAGTATCGAATCAAACTTCTGCACTGTATGAACTTTAAGTCCAGCATATTGCAACACCTGTACATCAGGCCAATTTTCTCCCTGACAAGCGGTAAAGCGGCGTAAGTCATCTACAGTTTTTACGTGCTGAAACTCCTGTTGCAGGCTGCTTTTGATTATCAGACCTCTTAAACCTAAACCTCCATATAAAATAGCGACCGGAATACGCTGCAATTTGTGCTCTATTTCAGCTGTTGGCGTTAGCCAGTGCACGTCGATACGGTTTTTTTTCAGCATCAGTTTCCACAAGGAGCCAGAAGCAGGCATTGGTTCAAATACCAAATGGGCCTGGCCATAATCAGCGGACGTCTTTTGCAACACCAAACGGAGTAAATCAAAGTAATACGAAGTGCTGGCTTCCAGCTTAGATTGTGGCGTGACCACATGAATTGCAGTACTGGCGCTTGCCCTGACGAAACACGCCAGACTAAACAAACTAAAACACAGCAGTAACAAACGCATCAGACAGTCCTCAGCAGAACCATCCCTGAGATCAACGTCCTTCAATAAATGCCCACAATCAAATTTAGCGTTTTTATCACTTTTACGCAATATCAATACATGCGGTTGGGATGACAAAGATTTCAGGCGGGGATCAACGCAATACTTTCAAGCAGTAACAACACAGCACCCGCCAGCACAACAAGGAGTCCAAGCCATTGCCGGGCAGTTTTAATAGTTTTTGATGGCGTTTTTTGCGGTTTAGATTCAATCATCAGGTGTTAACAGAGGTTAGTAAAAACAACTCAGATGATAATAATTCCTATTTGCAAAATAGGCAACATTTTATGCTTCACTGCCTTTTTTAAACAGCGGCAATAAGCGCGCAATTAACTGTACACCCGCATGAAGCTGCGATTCTGTGGTATTGGCTAAACCTATCACCAAACCAGTACGCGTTGGACCGGAAAATACATAACGGCTTAACGGCTGCACTCTATAGCCTTGCTTTAACAATTCGGCTGTCAGCTGCTGATCGGCAACTCTGCTGGGAAACTCAATGCTGATATGCAATCCTGCATAGCGGGCATGCAACTTCACCTCTGGCAAGTACTCTGCAATAAGCCACAGGCAATACTGTTGTTTATGCTGGTATAACTGCCGCATTTTACGTAAATGCCGGCCAAAATGGCCCTCCAACATAAAATCGGCTGTTACTGCCTGAGGCAATAAAGCCACATCTCCATACACAGCCTGCAACAAAGCTGCAGCTTTGGGCATCCACTGTTTCGGCAACACCAGATAGCCTAAACGCAATGCAGGAAACAGCGTTTTACTAAAAGATCCAACGTACAGCACTCCCAGGCCTTGAGCTAAGCCTTGCAAACTGGCGAAGGGCCTGTGTTTGAACTGAAACTCACTGTCGTAATCATCCTCCACCAGAACACAGTGCTGCTGCCGTGCCCAATCCAATAAATGCCGACGCTCTGACAGCGGCATAATGCCTCCCATAGGATACTGATGAGCCGGAGTCACAAACAAAGCTTTGCAGCCATTCAGTTGGTGGAGATCTGAAATCGCTAATCCATGCTCTGAGCTGGCGTCAATATAATGGATCTGTGCTTCTGCAAGCTGCAAAGCCTGACGCAAACGTGGATAACCCGGAGATTCCATAGCCACCTTGTCGCCAGCTTTACTGGCGAGCTTTGCCGCTATAAATAAAGCTGCCTGAGCGCCTGGGGTGATCAGAATACAGTCCTCGTCACAGACCACCTGACGGGACTGACGTAAATAGTCTTTCAGTGCCAAACGCAGTGGTAAATACCCCAGAGCATCAGCCATTCCAGCCAAAGCTGCTCTGCTGCTATGGCGCTGAGTCAATTTTTGCCATAAAGCGAATGGAAAGGCAGATAAATCTGGCACTCCTGGCTGCAAGAAACCCGTTGCAGGCCCGGTTTTGGCGGTTACACCGTAATCAAACAGTGTCATCTCTGTTTGTGCTGTATCTAAAGATGGCTCTGTGCTCGCCTGAAAAAACTGATCAGGAGTTGTGGATATAATCTGATAACCCCGCCCCTGTTGCCCCAGCAGATAACCTTCAGCCACCAACTGCTGCAATACCTGATTAATGGTATTGCGGCTTATCTTCAAATCTGAAGCTAACTGTCTGCTCGATGGTAATAACGCATCCGTTGGCCACTGCGCTGTGAGCAACTTTTCACGCAGCGCCTGATACAGCTGCTGTTGCAAAGTGCCCTGACCGGACAGAAAAAAACTTCCAAGCTCAATTCGCAAACTGGATCTCTCACTTTAATAAAACTGGCACTTTCTATAGAACCAGTTTAGCGATAAAACTGCAGCAGACACAAGCACAGAGGAGTCTATATGCTGAGTTATCAAGTGGAATCCGGTTTTGATTTAGAAGAAATGCTGGCGTTGTATAAAGCCTCTGGCATTAACAGGCCCATAGAAAATAAAAGCCGGATGGCAACCCTGCTCGCCAGCGCCAATTTACTGGTAACAGCACGACAAAACGGCAAGCTGGTGGGCCTGGCGCGCTGCATGACGGACAAAGCCTGGGTGGTGTATATTTGCGATTTGCTGGTGGATAAACATCTGCAACAACAAGGCATTGGCAAAGAGCTGTTGCATCAGGTGCAGCAAGTTACAGGCCCTGAAGTCCAGCAGTTGTTACACAGTGTTGAAAGTGCGATGGGTTACTACCCCAAAGTAGGTTATCAGTTATGCCACAATGCTTTTGTGCTGAAAAGAGAACGTTAAGCAACTATGTATTTACCAAAACACTTTCAAAATCAGGAAATTGATCAGATCCGTGCCTTTTTACAGCAGAATTATTTTGGTTTACTGCTCAGCAACAGTCCGGATTTGTTTTACACCCCTTTGCCTTTTTTGTTTGACTGGCATGAAGGCCAACTGACTGCACACTGCCATATAGCACGCCATAATCCGCAGTTAAAGCAGCTTAATGAACAGCAGGTGCAAATTGTCATTATGGGGCCCCATGCTTTTGTCGCAGGCGACTGTTATGGTGATGAGCAGGCTGTTTCAACCTGGAACTACAGCCTGGTTGAACTCAAAGGTACAGCCTATACGCTGAACACTGAGCAAACCCTGGCATTAGCACGCAGGCAGGAAAGCTTTTCTGCACCTGATATGCAGCAATCTGCTGACTGTCAGCAAAAACTGGTTAATGGCATCTGTGGGGTGCAGATAGACATCAGCAGCTGGCTTGGCAAAATGAAACTGTCGCAGAATAAATCAGCAGCACAACGCCAGAAAGTTGGGGATTATTTGCAGTCGGCAGAGCAACCAAAAAGCGTCTGGCAATTAATGCAACAACTGGGTCTGTATCAAAGCAGTTAAAGCAACCTTGAGTTTCCGAAAACAAGCTAATTTATCCAGAAAACTCAGACGCTTAGTTTGAGTTTTTCATATAGGATAGCTACGGGCTTTGGGAGTTGTAATCATGTCCGATCTGGTCAGTTGGTCCCGTATAAAAAATTTACCCGGCCCCGCCTGGGTATTGTTGCTGGGCAATTTTTTTGTTCGCGGCAGCTATTTTATGGTCTGGCCTTTTATCTCTGTATTGCTCTATCAAAAGTTTAAGCTCAGTGCGACCGAAATAGGCCTCTGGCTCACCAGTGCAGCTTTGCTTGCTGTGGTGCTTGGCTTTTATGCAGGTTATTTATCTGACCGCTTTGGTCGTTATCCGTTATTGCTGGCCGCAGCGGTACTGGGCACTTTTGCATTTAGCTGCTTCGCTTTAGCCCAAAGCAAAGAAGGCTTTATTTGTTGTATTTTCTTATCCACTTTACCACGGGCGTTATGGGATGCGCCCAGTAAGGCCTGGCTGGGCGATTCATTACCCGACCCCAAAGATCGTGAACTGGCGCTGCAAGGCCTTTACTTTATGGTGAATGCCGGCGCAGCTATTGGGCCCTTGTTGGGTCTTTCTGCAGGTCTGACGGGTAATCCTCTGACGTTTTTTATTACAGCCTTCTCGTATTTTCTATTAGGTGTGGCCGTGCTGTTTTTCCGCCGTAAACCGAAACAAAGTGCGCAAAGCTACAATCCTATGCGATTTGGCCAAACATTATTTTTATTAAAGAAAGATCAGCTGTTTTTACTGGTGATTGTCGCCAATATTTTAGTGACCTTTATCTATGCACACTGTGACTCCAGCCTTATTCAATACCTGACACGGGCAGAAGTTCCAGAATTGGTGGCACTTATATCCGCCATGATTATTCTGAATTCCAGCGTCATAGTACTGTTTCAATTTCCATTGCTGCGTCTGATGGCCAGTTGGCCTGTGGTATCACGTATTTATGCGGGTTTGTTGCTGCTGGCGTTGTCACAACTTGGTTTCGCGCTGAATCCACCAGAATGGTTTTGGGGCTGGATAGTGGCTGTAGTTGTATTAAGTCTTGGCGAAGCTATTTTATTTGCCAATATGAATGTGCATTTGGATCAGTTGGCACCGGCTTCGTTACGTGGCAGCTACTTTGGCGCCGCCAGTTTGTACGCCATAGGCTACTCATTATCCCCTGTATTAGGTGGCGTGATCTTAGATTTGTGGGGAGGCCCTGCGCTTTTCGCGATAAGTTTTAGCTTATGCCTGGCGGTATTTATCAGCTATCAGTACAGCGGCAAACTAAAACGACCTGACTTTATTCAGCTTGAGCAGGAATGGCAAGAACAGGCAAAACAAGGGACAGTTGCGGGTTCATAAGTCCCTTACTTTGCCTGAGCACTGACAGGTGAAGCTCAGTGCTTTTATAAAATCAGTTGTAACCCAGTTCTGCACAATGCTCTATGGTCGGGTCAAAGCGTTTTGCTTTAACAGGTTCGCAGTCATCGTCACGCCAGATCAAGCTTAGCGCCCTGCGTTCTTGCTGGGTTAAATCGTCGTTTCTGTTACTTGCGCTGTATCCAAAGGGTTGCGCACTTTGCTGTTGTTTGATTGCACTCATAAGATGCACTCCTGTCTTCTTTTGGTTGACACTGCCGGGTAAGATTCGGACTTCCCAACAGCAGGCGAATTTGAAGCTTAACCCGCTAAAGATGAGCGCTAGCTGAACTGATTGATTGTTTTTTGACCACAAAATATTCCCCCAAATATCCCCTCAGAGCACAGTTAAACAACAGTAAGCTGCCGTTCAGTTAACAAAGGTAGACTGCCGCCCTATCGTCAGCGGACATCTGCTTGATTTACAAGAGGGATCACAACAATGAAAATTAAATTAGCTCTGGCAACATTCGTATTTGCAACCACAATGGCAACAAGCTTTGCTCAGGCAGGCGAATTTGTCCCGGCCGCAGGTTTTGGCTCTCAGTACGGCGACTTAGGCGGTAAGTTTATGTACCGTGAAGACAATATGGCTATTTATGTGGGTGCAGGTGTAGGTGGAGCTGCTGTAGGTTTTCACATCGCACCATCAGCTAACAGCCAGCATGTATTTGGTGCCCAGTATGCTTCTGCATCTGATGTGTTCGACAGTGAAGATTTAATACTGGCCACTTATGATTACCACTTTAGCGGTTTTAGTGGCCGTGGCTGGACTTTAGGTGGTGGTTTAGGCACTGCAGATTACGATGGTGGCCGCCGGAATGGCGACAGCAAAACTGTGGCAGTATTTAACGCTGGTTATAAATTCTGATTGATGGCTCGAGCAACACAGTTCTCACGAAGAAAGGCTGCCGATGGCAGCCTTTCTTGATCATGCTATAAAAACAACCTGGTGTATTGTGCAGGCATCTGCTGCAACGGCTTAATTTTCACATCTTTATAAAACACTTCAGCGGCTTCACTTTGCAGCTGAATTTTACCTTCGACTAAAGGTTCGGTTTTGCCTTCCGGCGTCACATATCTGGAATTGCGTAATACCATCACTACATGACCGTTGACTATATGTAGGCTCTGGCCTTCAAAGCTAATCAGCTCCACTGTATTCCACTGCCCTGCTGGTTTTTCATGATTTTCTTTACGCAGCACAAAGCCCTGCAACTCTTCGCCTTTGCCTACCTTGAGGAATGGCTGAGTCTCATCAGCGACAGCATTCATAATAGACTCTGGCATAAAAGCACGAATATCAATGGCTGAACCTGCTTGTTGCCAGTAGTCGCCGTTATGACCTTCCATGATCTGGAATTCCTGCGACATCATCCAGGAACGGAAATACTCCTGCCCATGTTCACCAATGGCGTGATACAAAATACCGCTGTCTTTCAGTTTATTCAGCCGAGGTGGCCACTTTTTATCACCCCAGCGAAATTGCAGTTTTAAATGGTAGTTTTTGTAGGAGTTCTTACTGGTGACAGCACCATAGATTTCACCGCTGACCCGAAGTACAGGTTCGTTGTTTTCTTGCTGCATCGTAAAGACTTTGTATGTGTCGTTGCCGGTATTTAAACCTATAGGCGCTATCGGCTTACCCTGTTCGTCTTTTGGCACAGAACCATCGTAAGACTCTTTATGTTTATAACTTAAGTAGGTGTCCCACTGACTCAGATTTTTATCCAGCAAAGGCTGCCAGTCCGCTGCCAATGCTGAATAACTACAAAAGGCGATAGAAAAACACAGGAGTTTAAGTTTCATTGCTTTTATCCAATAATGAGTGATTTCAATTGGATACCAGTTTAATTACCAAATGTAAAGCGCTTACATTGCAATGTAGGAGTAAAGCATATTACGTTTTTTCGTAACCCGCTCTCCCCCCATTTTGAGTGTATACCGAAGTAACTTGGAATTGCAGGGAGACCCCAGTCACATAGGTAAACTATGTGACTGGGGTGAGAGCACGCAGTCAACAAAGCTGCAGCTTCAAGTACGACGGGTATATTACCAGTTCAGCTTTTGTGCATCTTTGGCCATCCCTGGTTTTAAAGGTTCAGCTTTCAGTTGTGGCACAGCTTTTTCCTGTAACTGTTTTTGTAGCACACTGATGGCATAAGATAACTGTGCATCCTGACCGCTAAAACTGGCGTACGGCAGATTATCGACCAGTACATCAGGACTAACACCACGGCCTTCGATGATCCAGCGCCCTTCTTTATCAAACTGCGCGGTTTCGGCGACACGAGCCACGCCCATATCAGCTAACAAATTACGACCAGATAACCAAACACCAGCACCTGCAGTTTGCTGTCCTATCACTGGCCCTAAGCCTAAGCTTTTTACTCCTGCGGCAAAAGTTTCGCCATCAGAATAGGTCAGTGGATCAGTCAGTACCACCAACTGGCCACGGAAGCTTTGTTGCATATTGCCATAGGCTTTGCCCTGAGTGGGTTGCCAGAAGGACCAGACCCGGCGTAACAGTTTTTCAATCACCCAACTGTCAATATTGCCTCCTCTGTTTCGGCGCACATCAATAATCAAACCTGGTTTATCTACATTGGCATAAAACTCGCGGGCAAAGTTACTGATATCATTGGCTGTCATGGCGTATAAATGCAGATAACCCAGTTGCTGTTTACCCTGCTGCTCCACCTGATGTTTTTTCTGTTGCACCCAATGCTGATAACGCAACATCTGTTCTTGTTGTGGGCTGACTGGCACCACCACTTTTTTAAATGCTTTACCATCCCGCTCTAACTGCAACAACACTTGCTGACCTTGTTGCTGCTGTAACACCTGATGCAAATCCAGCACTGAAACCACAGCCTTGCCATTGACTGCCAACAAAGTATCACCCGCTTTCAGCTCTACGCCGGGGCTATTAAGCGGACTGGCAATAGAAGGTAAATCCGGGTCGGTCTGGTATATGGTTTGCAACACCAGTTTGCCATCGCGGCTGATAAATTCGCCCCCCAGACTGGCTGCCTTGCTGCTTTCACTGGCTTTGGCATAATCACCGCCCCGTACTTGCGAGTGCAATACAGACAACTCACCAATCAACTGCGCCAGCAAATCATCCAGCTCAAATCTGTCTGTGACTCTGTCGAGTAAAGGCTGATATCGTCTTTTGGTGCTGCCCCAGTCCACTCCACGCATGGCCGGATCAAACAAAAACTCACGGTGCATCAGCCAGGCGTCATGGAACATTTGTTGCCATTCTGCTTTGGGCGTTACTGTCAGGCTTATTTTATCAATAGCCCAAGGTTCGGCGTCTTCCCCTTCCGGAGCTTTAGCTGTTGCAGAACCTAAGAAAAACCTGTGCTGACCAGGTTCGGTTTCATAGTGCAGAAACAACGACTTACCGTCTGTACTGGTTTCTAAGGTGCGTACCTTGCCTGCAAAACTCAACAATTTTTTATTGTCAGGTTCAATTTTTAAAGCACGCGCTGCCGCCGCATTACCACTGTATTCAAATTCCTGCAGATAGAGGTAATCAGAACCGGCCTGCAATTTCTGATAGTTTCCGGCCGCAACAGGCACTTGCCATAACTGGCCAGGCAAGTCTTTGAATAAGGCTGGCTTCTCCTGGTTGTCCAGCCCTGCTGTTAATTCAGTTTCAGCGGCAAATGGAAACTGTGCGGCACTGGTTAATGCATATGCAAACACCTGCGCTCTTTTATCAAAAGCGGGTCCCATATTGCGATCCCCCCATGGGCCGCCCGGGGTTGGTTTTAATTCACGTTGTGACAAAAAATACAACCAATCACCATCCGGATGAAATGCCGGACTGAACGAGTTGTATTTATCTGTAGTGAACAATTTGGCGTGTTGCTCTTTGACTGAATACAGGCCAATTTGCTGCCGGCCCACGCCATCTTTTTCAGTGGTAAAAGCCAGCAAGCTGCTGGTTTTATTCCAGCTCAGGTCACTGTATGGGCTTAAACCAGAACCACTTTTATACAGCAACTGATTGCTGCCACTCTTTACATCAAGTAGCCACAGCTGACCTTGTTTATCATCATGAGCCAGATAACGACCATCGGGGGATAGGGCTAAATTCCAACGGAACCCACGGCCATCTTTGGTCAGTTGCTTGCCTTTATCGGAACCATCAGCAGCGTATTGCCAAATTTCAGGCTCACCAGACTGGTCAGAAATTAAATACACCCATTTGCCATCCTGACTGACCACTGCACTGCGGGCACGAGCAGTTTCAGGCACAGCTAATTCCACAATACGTTGGGGGGCACGGGATAATACCTGCACCTTGCTGCGAAGCGTAAGCACCAGCTTTTCTTTGGCAAAGCCAACTGAGCCCGCAGTTAAATACTTCATAGGTTCTGCCAGTACACGCTGACGTTGCTGCGGAGAGTCTGTAATTAAAGCTGGGGCGAGACTATCGTTTTGGCCCGAGTTTAAATCTAACAGTTTGATATCAGCGCCCAACTGATAAGTCACTTTGCCCTGATCAAGGCGGGCTGAACGTACTGCAAAATCCTGGTGGGTAGTCAGCTCTTTTAATTGTGCAGAGACCGGATCGTAAGACCACAAATTTGCATTGCCACCCGCATCACTGACCAACACCAGCTTCCCTTCCCACATCATTGGGTTGCGTAAAGACCCCTGATGATCGGTTAGTAACCGCTCTGCTTCCAGTTGCGAACCCAGTTTCCAGCGCCACAACTGGCCTTTGGCCCCGCCCTGATACTGGCGGGCATTATCTCCGGTCAGTTGCAAACCATAGCGAATAAAATAAACATAGCCATTCTGTGGGTCCAGAGCTGCTTCAACAGCATCTAAAAGCGGCAGAGTTTCAGTCTGTTGAGTTTCCAGATCCAGTAGTTTCAGCACCCAACTATTTACCGGCCCTGTCATCGCATCTGTGCTGTACAGCAACTTGCCATCCAGACTCCAGCCTTGTAGTTTTACTTTGGCATTAAGCGCCGTCAGACGCTTTGGAGCCCCACCAGCTAAGGCTAAATAATAAATATCCGCTGTGTCGTCATAAGCCGCAACATAAACTACCGCTTTACCGTCTGGTGTAAACAAGGCCTGAGTTTCTTCAGCAGGATGAGTCGTAAGGCGTTTCGCTTCACTGCCATTTATAGAACTGAGCCATAAATCCCCCTCGGCGGTAAACACCAGTTGGTTTTGTTGCACAGCAGGAGAGCGGTAATAAGCAGCATTTGCATAAGCGCTGGTAAAAACAGCGGCAGTCAGACAAGCGATTAAAGTGAGTTTCATGGTAGCCCCGGATGTTTTTATTTGTTTTTACCATATCAGCTTCAACATAAAAAAAGCAGAGGGCACCACCTCAGAAATCAGACAGTTAATCCCATGCCAACATTCCAGAACATAAAAGAGAAAGGGGGCATCAGCAGCCCCCTTGAATTACTTCACTGCCTGTAAATATTTCTGCAAGGTTTGAATGTTGTTGTTATACGCCGTAGGTTCACCTAAAGACAGGCCCTGACTGCGTACATAATAGTCAAACGGCAATTGACGCTGGCCAAAAAATGCAACAAAACCATCAGGTTGCAGCGTATCACCATTTAAACCTATAGCCCAGTTACGAGACTGATAGTCTTTAAGCTGAGTCACAATAGCATTCACCAGATTAGTTTCAGCTGTGACTTGCTGATTAATATAGCTCTGTAAGGTATTGATGTTCGCATCATAAGCAGACTCATTCCCTGCAGAAACGCCCTGGCTACGCACAAAATATGCAAAAGGCAGGCTGCGGTCTTCAAAAAACTTCAGAAATCCGTCTGGTTGCAGGGTGTCACCATTTAAACCTATTGCCCAAAAACGGCTTTGATAATCCTTCAGGCCTTGAATAGTGGCATGACAAGCACTCAGGTTTTGTGGTGGTAAAGACCAGACTAAAGATTGTTGTTCCATTTCAGTTCTCCATAGCTGTGATTGTGCCCGATAGTGGGCCAAGACACTATAGAAGTACAAAATAACAGCACCTTTATATATTTGTGATATTTTTATTATATTTTTACCTTATTCAGGTATTTTTTGGCATAAAAAAAAGCGCCTTCTTCAGCGCATTTTTTTCTTCTTTAAAAACGTCCAACAGTATCAAGCGCTTGCTGAATATCTGTGGAGCATATGTCCAGATGCGTCACCCAACGTACCCGCTTGTAGTGCTGATCAGCCTTGTTGTAATTACTGCTGGTCAGTCGGATACCATGGGCAGCTAAATGGGCCAATAAAGGCTCTGCTACCTCAAGGGCAATATCAGTAAATAAAATATTGGTATGTACTGACACCAGCTCCAGCTTGCCTTTAAGTCGCGGATGTTCAGCGGCTATCCGCTGCAAACCTTCAGCCAGTTGCTGTGCATGCTGATGATCCTCTGCCAGGCGTTCTATATGATGTTGCAGCGCATATAAACCAGCTGCTGCCAGCACACCGGCCTGGCGCATACCGCCACCCAACATTTTACGCAGACGTCTTGCCTGCTGAATAAACGCAAAACTACCCAGCAGCAAAGAGCCTACCGGAGCACCTAAGCCTTTGGATAAACACAAAGATACGGAATCAAAACCAGCACAGAGCTGTTTGGCTTTTTGGATTGGATTTGAGCCATCCGCTGTCGCTAAAGCCACTGCCGCATTCATCAGCCTGGCGCCATCAATATGGCAATTTAACTTAAGCTCTTTGGCCAAAGCTGCCACTGAATTCATATATGACAAAGGCAACACTTTACCGCCAGTGGTGTTTTCCATCACAATCAATTTTGTACGGGCAAAATGTGGGTCGTCCGGTTTTACCGCAGCACGAATATGCTCAAGCGCCAGAGTACCGTCTGCCTGGTGTTCAATAGGTTGCGGCTGAATAGAACCTAACACCGCCATACCACCAGCTTCCCAGCGGTAGGTATGCCATTGTTGCCCTACAATGGCTTCGTCACCCCGCTGACAATGCGCCATCAGTGCTATTAAATTGGTTTGGGTGCCGCTGGGCGCAAATAACGCGGCTTCAAAACCTAACAGCTCTGCGGCATAACGCTGTAACTCATTGACCGTCGGGTCATCCTGAAATACATCATCACCTAAAGGGGCGGCCAGCATAGCGGCTTTCATTGCTGCTGTAGGTTGAGTGACGGTGTCACTGCGAAAATCTGTCATCGATAGTCTCCATTGAAGTTAACCTCATCAGAGCGCAGAAGCGAATTCAGTTCAAGTGTAAATCGACAGTTTGGATTGGAACTGCGAAATAAAACACAATGAGGCAACTCATAAAGCAGCCGCAACAAAAAGCCCGGTAAAAACCGGGCTCTGTGCTAACAAATGGCGTCAGACATGACGTTATTCAACCGCCTGTTCACGGTGAATAGGGGATAAACCTCGGGCGCGATAATCTACAGCGTCATCCAATTCAAAACCTGTAGCGACCCAGTTTTTCGCTTCTTCAGCACTAAATTGCTGTGCTGACCACTCTGTTGCAGACTCAAGGTTAAAACCCATTGTTTTCCAAAGGCCTGCGGCTTCTGAATTAAAACCGCTGGCTTTCCACTGCTGTGCAACTTCCGCAGTAAAACCACTGGCTTGCCAGCTTTGTATTTCAGTTTGGGTCATATTGCTCCAGTCGTCCGGCACAGAGCTACAACCTGCCAGCGCAAAACCTAACACAGCCACTAACAACAACTTCTTCATGCCATTTCCTCTTGTATCCGCGACTACCACAATTGAGCCCGCAACTGACCCAGTAAATGCGCCACATAGTAATGCATGACTAAAGTTTTGCCCAGTAGATCAGGGCTTGAAATTTAAAGCGCCAGCTTCAATGCAATACCAGACAAGACCAATGCAACAAGGCAATCAAACAGCCGCCAGCGCAGCGGCGAGATCAGCCAGACTTTAAGCTTCGGGGCTAAACCAGTTAAAGCACTAAACCAGCACAAAGAGGCCAGACAAGCTCCTACTGTAAACCAGAAAGGCTCTACCTGCACTGAACCGACACTGCCAATCAGTACCACGGTATCCAGATAAACATGAGGGTTTAATAAAGTAATAGCCAAAGCAGTCAGCGCAGTTTTTTGCCAGCTTTGTACCTGTACCGCAGAGCTGGAATGCAAAGCAGCTTGCCCACGCCATGCCCTTTGTGCAGCACCAAAGGCCAACCACAGCAACATCACAACTCCGGCCCAGGTCAATACTGGCACCAACGGCGGTAGCCACAGTTGAATAAGCTGCACACTGTAAACTCCAGTCACAATTAAAGCCGCATCACATAAAATACAGACCAGAGCTATCACCAGCCTGTTTGCGCCCGCCATACTTTGGCTGAGTACCCAGATATTTTGCGCACCTATCGCTACTATTAAACTTAAACCCACAGTGAAACCCGTAACAAACGACAGCATGCAATTCGCCCTAAAAGAAATAAGTGGTGCAAGTTTAACGAAGCGGCTTATTATGAATCCAACGAATAAATTTTATGCATCATGAGAAAAACTGATGATTGATTACCGCTTATTGCAGGCACTTTCTGCCGTGGTTGAACAAGGAGGCTTTGAACGGGCTGCGCTGGTATTGCATTTAACTCAGTCAGCCATCAGCCGTCGTATTAAACAACTGGAATCTGTGTTGGGTCAGCCGGTGTTATTACGCACCAGCCCACCAGCTCCTACAACAGCAGGGCAACGTTTGTTAAACCATTTGCAGCAGGTACGACAAATGGAGACGGCTTTAGGACTAACAGACGATCCACAAGATTTGGTGGTGCGTCTGGCGACCAATGCGGACTCTTTAGCCACCTGGTTATCCGAAGCGTTGGTCTTGCCAGAGCAGCAGGCAGTTCGTTTTGATTTGGTGGTGGAAGATCAGTCCGTTGGCTTAAAGCGGATGAAACAAGGCGATGTGATGGCCTGTATCTGTGCCAGCCCTCAACCGGTCAATGGCGGTGCTGTGATGGCATTAGGCGCACTGCGATACCGGGCTGTGGCAAGTCCAGCTTTTATTCAGCGTTATCAATTAAATCAGCAGTTTAAACAAAAGATCAGTCAGGCGCCTTGCCTGGTATTTAATCAGGACGATCAGTTGCAACATCAGTACCTGCAGCATGTAGCGCAAGCTGTACCTCAACGTTTTCATTTGTGCCCTTCGTCTGAAGGTTTTTTAAAAGCCACTTTGGCCGGTTTAGGTTTTGGCTTACTGCCAGAACTGCAAATGCAGTCACAGCTGAAAAGCGCTGAGCTGGTGGATTTAACGCCGGGTTATTTTCTCGATACAGAGTTGTATTGGCACTATTGGCAAAGCGAAAGCCCGCTGATGTATCAGTTGCGGCAAAATGTATTGCAGGTGGCAAAACGGTTTTTAAATTCCTGAGCGTCGCACTGACTTCGATGCTCTGACGCAGAAAAACCGGAGGCAACGCCAACAAATTCAGCTCAGTGATAGGTTACAAAAAGTGCGGTTGAACTGTGTCATGAAGTAGTCTTTACTTTACCGACCAAAATCAACCCTTCACCTTTGGTGCTTTCGCAGAGCCAGCTATCTATGAAATTCACTTTGTTTTTTATGCTTTGCCTCGCTTTGTTTTGCAGCACACTAAACGCAGAGAAGCCCGTGAGTCTGAAACCTCTGCTTTTCAGCTACGTCAGTCATCCTATTGTAGAGCAGCAGCTAAAACCCCTGATCACAGAAGCCTATCGTAATCTTGGATATGACATCCGCTTTGTCAGTATGCAAAGTGACCGGTTTATTAAGCAATTTGAATCAGGTGCTGTTGATGGCGATGTGGCCAGACTGCATCAGTTGACGGCCTTTCTGCCTTCGATGCTGTTAGTCTATAAATTTGATTCACTCAATCTGACCTTGCAATGCCGGCCTGGCCTGAGTTGTACAAAAGCTGATTTAGACAATCCGGACCACCTGTTATTTATTCCGGCACAAACTCAGGTATTCAGAACCTTGCAGCTGAGTTTCGGAGCAAAAGTGTACACAGTGCGAGACTGGTCACAACTCATTGAGTTATATAACAAAGGTAAGATAGATCGCTTTTTTTGGCTGGAAGGTACTTTACTGAAATCGGGGCGCCTTCCTCCAACCAGCAGTGTTGATATTAAAACTCCGGCTTTGGAGCTTTATCATATTTTGCACAAATCCAATGCACACTTAGCCCCTTTAATTAGTACTGAACTACGCAGGTTGATGGAAAAAAAGACGTCTGTTGGCGTTGGAAAACCAAGTGACTTGTAGTCACTTGGGGATAAAGTCATAGCAAACCAGATCAACCTTGCATCACAAAGCTGATCTGGTGACGTGAGGTTACTGCTTAGGTAACTCTTTCACACCCATATTAAACAGCGTGAAACCATAGATATCCGCAGCTAACTCGATTTGCTTGGACACAGGCACACCTGCACCGTGACCTGCATTGGTTTCAATGCGGATCATCTGTGGGTTAGGGCCGCTGGCTTTAGCCTGTAGTTCAGCTGCAAACTTAAAGGAATGCGCTGGTACTACGCGGTCATCGTGATCACCTGTGGTCACAAGAGTTGCCGGATAAGCCACGCCTTCTTTGACGTTATGTACAGGTGAATAGCCTTTGATGTAGTCGTACATCTCTTTGCTTTGCTCAGATGTACCATAGTCGTACGCCCAACCAGCACCTGCGGTGAAAGTATGGTAACGCAGCATATCCAGTACACCCACCTGAGGAATGGCCACTTTCATCAGATCAGGTCTTTGGGTCATTACAGCGCCCACTAACAAACCGCCGTTAGAACCACCACGAATAGCCAGTTTGTCGCTTGACGTGTATTTCTGTGCAATCAGGTATTCGCCTGCGGCAATAAAATCATCAAACACGTTTTGTTTTTTCAGCTGGATACCGGCATCGTGCCAGGCTTTACCGTATTCGCCACCACCACGCAGGTTAGGCACTGCATACACGCCGCCCATTTCCATCCACACCAGGTTAGCCACACTGAATGAAGGAGTCAGGCTGACGTTAAAGCCACCGTAGCCGTACAACATGGTTGGGTTAGACCCATCCAGTTTGATGCCTTTTTTGTGGGTGATGATCATCGGCACTTTAGTACCGTCTTTAGAGGTATAAAACACCTGTTCAGACTGATAGTCGTCGCTGTTAAACTTCACAGCAGCTTTATAGTACGTACTGGTTTCGCCGGATTTTGGCTCAAAAGCAAAAGTACTTGGTGCCGTATTGTAGTTAGTGAAGCTGTAGTACAAGGTGCTGTCTTTGGTTTTGCCACCAAAACCAGACACAGTACCTAAGCCCGGCAGCGCTACATCACGCACCAGCTTGCCTTCGTAATCGTATTGCTTGATCTGGGAAATCGCATCCACCATGTAGTTGGCGAATAAGAAACCAGCACCTTTGTTCACATCCAGCACGTTTGCCGTTTCCGGGATCACATCTGTCCACTTATCAGCAGCAGGCGCTGTTGCATCAATTTTGATCAGCTTTTTATTAGGTGCATTTAAGTTGGTGACAAAATACAAGGCGTTGTCACGGCTGTCGACAAACTCAAAATCGGCATTGCCTTCAGCGTATAAAGTGATAAAAGCACTGTCGGCTTTAGTTAAATCTTTCAGGAAGACTTTGTTGCCAGAGGTTGCATTTGCGGCAGAGACAATCAGGTATTTACCGTCATCTGTGACACCACCACCGACATAACGGTGTTTCTCCGCATCAACACCACCAAACACCACTGGATCGTCTTTTTGTGCAGTGCCTAACTTATGGTAATACAGCTTGTGCTGATCGGTTTTTGCGGAAAGCTCACTGCCTTCTGGCTTGTCATAGCTGGAGTAGTAGAAACCTTCGTTGCCTTTCCACGATACACCGCTGAACTTAACGTCTACCAATGTTTCTTCAATTGGTTTTTTCGTCTCAACATCGATGATAATAATTTTGCGCCAGTCACTACCACCTTCAGAGATAGAGTAGGCCAGGGTTTTACCGTCATCTGAAAAAGATACATCAGCTAAAGAGGTTGTGGCATCAGTACTGAAGGTATTTGGGTCTAAAAAGACTTCAGCTTCGCCTTCGCCTTTTTTGCGGTACAACACGGACTGGTTTTGTAAGCCGTCGTTTTTAAAGAAATAGGTGTATTCGCCTTCAATAAAAGGCGCGCCTACTTTTTCATAATTCCACAGCGCTTCTAAACGTTGCTTGATTTGGTCACGATAACCAATCTGGTCCAGATAAGAAAAAGTAACTTTGTTTTGTTCTTTCACCCAGTTGCCGGTTTCGACACTACGGTCATCTTCCAGCCAGCGGTATGGATCCGCTACTTTGCTGTCAAAATAGCTATCAACCACGTCACCTTTAGCGGTGACAGGGTAAGTAAAAGGGTGAGCGGCCTGAGTTTCTGTCATAACGGTTTCTTGTGTTTTACTGGTATCACTTGGTTGACCACAGGCTGTTAATAAAGCCAAAGCCACTGCGCTTAATGCGTATTTCATCGATCCTGTTCCCCGGATGTTGTTCCCTTCTTCATTGAAGCCGCAGCGTTGTTAACCATGGTTCAATTACTTTGGGTAGTGTGTGAATAAAGTCGTTGCCGAGCATAACAAAACTGTTGGCCCAAAGCATCCTTTACGACGAACGGAACACAACAGGAGTTTATTTACCTGTGAAGTTCGCTTTATGGAATTTTAAGACAGAACTTCAACTTAAATTTTGGCGATGCTTTATGCTCAGGCAAAGACTTTGGAGCTTGTCCTCATGTTCAGATTCAGTGGTTTGTTGTGGCTTTGTAGTATCAGTTGGTTTGCCTGTGCCGATGTCACTTTACCCCTGGCCCCTGCGCCTTTCTATTCAGGGAGCTGGCAGGAAAAAGGCACACCAGCGCAATGGCACCAGCAGCAACAGCAGTTCTATCTCGACGCCCTGCTCGCTCCGGATGCAACGGATCTGGCTGCTCCGTCCCTGCTGCAACAAGAAGACAGAGGCAACTACAAAGCAGAATTGTGGCAAGTTCCGCTCAGCAGCATCAGTCATAGCAACGCCATAATGCTGCTACCAAAAAATCAGCCAATCAAAGCCGCGGTGTTATTGCTGCACGATCACGGTGCTTATTTTGTCATTGGTAAAGAAAAAATGATCCGGCCTTTTGCCGGTTCCACCTTGAAAAAAGCAGCCAAAGACTGGGTGGACAAACACTACAGTGGCCGTTTTATTGGTGATGAACTGGCTGCTTTGGGTTATCTGGTGCTGGCCGCTGATACCTCAGGTTTTGGTGAACGTGGGCCCATTCAATACGAACAGCAACAACAACTGGCGGCTAATCTTATAGCAACAGGCCATTCGCTCTCAGGCTTGTCGGCTTACGAAGATATGCAATTAGCGAAGTTTTTAGCAGAACGGCCTGATGTGCCCAAAGGCAAAATTGCCGCCATAGGGTTTTCGATGGGCGCTTACCGCGCCTGGCAAGTGGCTGCACTGTCTGAGCATATTCAAGCCGCCGCCGCAATTTGCTGGTTTAACACCTATCAACAGCTGTTACAACCTGGTGCTAATTTAACCAAAGGTCAGTCGTCCTTTTACATGCTGCACCCTGGCTTGGCCCGTCAGTTGGATATACCGGATCAGGTCAGTTTAATGGCGCCCAAAGCTTTGTATTTAATCAATGGCGGGCAAGACCCATTAATGCCGGTGCAAGGAGTTATCCAAGGTCAACAACAACTGAAAAAAGTCTGGCAGGCTTTTGGCGCCGGATCCGCGCTACGCACTGAACTCTGGAGTGAAGCCCGCCACGAATTTAACCAGCAACAGCAACAACAAGTCTGGAGCTGGTTAGAGCAATGGCGTTCAGGACGGTAAACGGAAGTAGGCAATTTGCTGCTTCAGCTGCACAGACAACTGCTGCAGCTGCCCTGCGGATGCCAATACAGTGACCGCAGCGGCAGAACTTTGCTCTGCCCCCTGGTGAATAAAGCTGACGTTTTTATTAATATCTTCAGCCACCACACTTTGCTGCTCTGCGGCACTGGCTATTTCTGAACTCATGTCCCAGACCAAATGCGCGCTTTGGTTAATTTGCTGCAACCTGTCGCTGGACTGATTGACTAATTCCACCACCTGTTGCACTTCATCGCGGCTTTTTTCCATCGACTGCAACGACACATCCACCCCACTTAACAAAGTGCCGATAATTTTCTGAATAGCCTGAGTCGATTGTTGAGTACGGCTGGCCAGGGTGCGAACTTCATCAGCCACTACAGCAAAACCGCGGCCTTGCTCACCTGCTCTGGCCGCTTCAATGGCCGCATTTAATGCCAATAAATTGGTTTGATCAGCAATGCCGCGGATCACCTCAATCACCTGACTAATTTGCTCACTTTCTGCCGACAGGCTTTGTACGGCCTGGGTTGAATGAAGAATATTTTGCTGCAACTGATGCATAGCAGTCAGCGCCTGACTCATCACCTTACCGCTGCTGACACTTTCCTGGCTGGCAAATTCCGCCTTTAACGAAGCCTGACGGGCATTGTGAGCAACCGAAGCCACTGTAGTGGTCATTTCATTCATTGCAGCACTGACCGACATTACTTCATTTTTTTGCTGTGTTAGCTGAGCTGAGGCCTGATGACTGTTTTGCTCCAGCGCCACTGAGTTCTGATTGACTAAATCGCCAGCCTGGCGCACTTGTGTTAATACACTAATCAGCTGTTCAACCATTTGTTTTAATGAAAACAATAAACTCTGTTCATCGGCTTTTTGTAACTGAATACTCAAGTCCAAACGCCCTGCCGCAATGTCTTTCACCAGCTGCACAACATGCACAGGTTCAGCGCCTAACTGGCGTAAAATGCGTTGGCTCACTATATAACCAGCCACAGCACTACCGGCAAATGCCAGCAAAGTAATAATCCAAATGCCCCAAACCTCAGAGTCATACAAAGCAGTGGCTTGCTGATCAATGACCGCAGACTGATCCAACTGGTACTGAATTAAGGCTGAAATCTGGTTACTGATAGGATCTATGGTTTGGTACAAAGGCCCGTCCATGCTATCCAGTTGTCGCACTACAGAACCTTGTTTCGACGAAATCAGTTCAATAGCAGCAATAATTTGCTGATCGGCAGCACTGAACAATTGCTGGGTTTGACTGATCAGTTGCAGCTCTTCGGCTTGCATCGCATGCGACTGATAAACAGTCCACTGCTCTTTAATAATTTGCTGGGCTTTTTCCAACTCCTGTACTGCCTGTTCAGCGGTAAAGACCCCGGCATTGGCTTTATTCACCGCATCTATCACGTTCACCGCATAAGCATCGGCAATCAATTTTAGTTCGGTTAAAGGCACTATTCGATCGTCATATAAGGTATCAATATGCTGATGCATAGCCCGTACTGAAAAGTAACTCTGGCTGCCCAAAATGACTAATAGCAGCAATGGAACAGCAAAAGCCAGAATCAAACGCAGACTTATAGTGGTAGATTTAAACATGGATGTTCAACACCTGATGCAAAAGGATAAGACTGCAGCATAAGCGCAGTCATAAAGCTGACGTCAGCTTTTTGTGGCGGCGATTATGGCACAGCGGTGTTGCGTTTTATTGATCTGAATAACAAAGATTCACAAAATTGACTCAACTGCCCTGTAAGCGCACTCGTTCAATATCGGCTTTAGGTGGTGCACCAAATAAACGGCTGTATTCACGACTAAACTGCGACGGGCTTTCGTAGCCAACTTTATAACTGGCGGTGGCCGCTTCTATACCTTCGTGTAACATAATGCGGCGCGCTTCATTCAAACGTAATTTCTTCTGATACTGCAAAGGTGACATTGCCGTTACCGCCTTAAAGGCCTGAAATAAAGCCGACTCGCTTAAATGCACTTCATCGGCCAGATCTTTAATACGTAACGGCTCATTGTACTTTTTCCGCAGCAATTCAATCACTTTACTAATACGATGACCCTGACTGTCCAGCAGCATAAAATCACGCAACTGGCTGCCTAAATCCCCCAACAATAAGCGGTATAAAATTTCTCGCTTCAATAAAGGATAAAGCACAGGTATATCGGCAGGTTTATCCAGCAACTGCACCAAACGGCCCATTGCCGATAATAAAGGTTCATCCACCCGCCCTACGCTCATCGCCTTGACCTGCGACTTACTCCGTTCAACCCGGCCACCTATATCGATGACCAAATCGGCCAGCTCTTTTAAATCGATCGTCATACGAAGCGCAAGATAAGGTTTATCGCTGCTGGCTTTTGTGACTTTACCACTGACAGGCACTGTCACAGGCACCAGTAAATAACTTAAAGGGTCATACACTATCAGGTCATTATTCAGATAAACCTCCTTTTCTCCTTGCAGCATCAGGCATAAAGAAGGCTCATACACAACAGGGGTGACTTCTGTGGTGACTTCAGTACGATACAAAAACAAATTCGGGATCGGAGTTTCTATGCCACCATAAACTGGCATATGGGGTATAAGCTGTGTTTTTAGCTGTTCAAGTTGCTGCTCTATTGAAATGCTCATTCCCTGACTCCCCAAAAATATTTAAACCCAGTATAAAAGCAAAGCACAAGGGCTGCATCTGCCAGACCGCTCATCTGGACTTTTAGGCAAGAAGTGCGGAGCAACAGACAAAGGCCGCATAGCCTTAGTTCGAAGCCGAATCAAAAGGTTACTAAGCTGCATTCGATAGATGGGCCAGAGCCAGAGATCGGTCCTTTTAACCTGAATCTTAGTAATTAGTCTCAAGTCTGGTGGTCATTTTGCTGCTTGTGAGTTACACAGTAAACTGAATGACCACCCAAAGAACAACAAACAATAAAAGTACCAGCAGGAAATCTATGAAAATCAGTCCACTTCTGTTGCTCAGCCTGTGTCTGAGTGCAACCAGTTTAAACCTCACAGTTCAGGCCGAAGAAACCAAAACCGAAAAAAATGCCACAGTGCAAATAGACGCTGACTCAGTGGTCGTTACAGAACACAAAACGACAGTGCTGGATCAAAGCTTTAACTATAAAGCCTACACTGGCACTCAGCCCGTATGGAATGAACAAGGCGAGCCAACAGCTGCCATTTTTTATACTTATTATGAACGTCAGAATGTGAAGGACAGAAAAAGTCGTCCTTTACTGATTTCCTTTAATGGCGGCCCTGGTTCTGCTTCCGTCTGGATGCAAATTGCCTATACAGGCCCTAAAGCGCTGAATGTGGATAGTGAAGGTTACCCACTACAACCTTATGGCGTAAAACAAAACCCGTATTCAGTGCTGGATACGGCTGACATCGTCTTTGTAAACCCTGTGAATACAGCCTATTCCCGCGTGTTACCCGGTAAAGATGGCAAAATGCCAGGCCGCGACGAACAAGGTAAAATGTTTTTTGGGGTGAATGCCGATATCAAATACCTGGCCGAATGGGTGAACACCTTTGTCAGTCGCTATAACAGATGGGAATCGCCTAAGTATCTGATCGGCGAAAGCTACGGCACAACACGGGTTTCAGGTTTAGCTTTAGCACTGCAAAACCAGCAGTGGATGTATTTAAACGGCGTGGTACTGGTGTCTCCTACTGAGATTGGTATTAAACGTGACGGCCCTGTTGATGCAGCCAACCGCCTGCCATACTTTGCCGCCACAGCCTGGTACCACAAAGCGCTAAGCAGTGATTTACAGCAAAAAGACTTAACCGACTATCTGCCGGAAGTAGAAGCCTTCACGCTCAATACCTACCTGCCGGCTTTAGCCAAAGGCAACTCTTTACCACAAGCTGAAAAGCAACAAATCGCCGAGCAAGTGGCGAAGTATTCAGGTTTATCTGTCAAAGCTGTGCTGCAGAATAATCTGGATATTACTACCGACTTTTTCTGGAAAGAATTGCTGCGTGAGCGTGGCCAGACTGTTGGCCGTTTAGACTCACGTTATTTGGGTATCGACAAAAAAGATGCAGGCTCAGAGCCGGATTACAACGCCGAGTTGACCTCATGGCTGCACTCTTTTACTCCAGCTATTAATAACTACCTGAAAAACGAGTTAAATTACAAAACCGACGTGAAATACAATATGTTCGGTAACGTGCACCCGTGGGATCGAAGCAATGACAATACAGGCGAAAACCTGCGTCAGGCAATGGCACAAAACCCCTACCTGCATGTGATGACTCAGTCAGGTTACTACGACGGCGCCACCAACTATTTTGATGCCAAATACAATATGTGGCAGTTGGACCCAAGTGGCAAAATGAAAGACAGATTAAGCTTCAAAGGCTACCGCAGCGGTCATATGATGTACCTGCGTTACGACGACTTACGCCAGTCGAACCAGGACTTACGTGACTTTATCAAAGCCACTTTACCTAAGCCGGATCAGGCGGCTAAGTATTGATTTGACGTTGTAAAAAAGGACCTTCGGGTCCTTTTTTAATGCCTGGCAACAGGCAGCTATCGCCGCGATACAGCATTACGTCATCCCACTAAAGAACACAAACGCCCTAAGCGTGACGCCCCTTGATCTCTGTAACAGAACCAAGCAGCAACTCCTCCAACACTGAGCGATCCAAATCAGCAAGCTGCTTAAAGTACAGGCAAGATTTTCCCATTTTGTGTTTACCCAGTCTGACTAATAAAGCTTGCTGTTGCGCACTATCCACCGATAAGTAAAGCACCAGTTCCCGGCCACGAATGGCAAATCCGGTTAAAGGCGCTTCGCCAGTGCGGCCAGTATCGTAGGTGTATCGGTAGGAGCCATAACCCACTATGCTTGGGCCCCACATTGTACCGACCTGCCCTGTGACCTTTTCAAGCAGCGCCATCAACGCCTGACAATCGTCGCCTTGCTGCGCTTTGGCTCTGGAAGCAATGTAGTCACCGACACTGGCATCAGTGGCTTTAGTTTTGTTTTTGTCCATGCAATCTTTGTCCTTACACAGAGTCCGTAGTTGACCGTAAGTGAAGCTATAACCCTGTGCTGCACTGGTTTAACACAGCGGCTAATAAAAAGGCATAGTCATCCAAGTCAGAAGTACAACCAATAATCCCAACTAACGAAATAAAAAAGAATATCCTTAAGACTGCGCCTTGAAATAGTACATCCAGCGCATAGGGCTAAGCTTGAGGGACGCAACCCGCTTATTACAGCAAGAACCTTCCCATAAAACCGATACATACCATGACCATGCCGCTATATAAAAATCTTTCAGAGATCTTCTCCCTACGGCTTTTACGCCTTACTTTGAATGCGTCTGCTAGTTTCAAAAAAGCAAACTCAGGAATGATTGCAATAGATAAAACAAACAACACAGCACCAAAACCTGAAACGGTTTTGAATGTCACTGTTCCTTGCTCATATATCTCTAACATGACATTTCCCAAAACCGCAGCAGCCAGACAAAACAATAGAGAAGAAAAAATTCTATGTTTAAGTTTAGGACCAAACATAAAAACTCCTTTACACACCACAACCTTGTGCTTTGCGGCAAGCCATAGCAAATTCTGTCATGAATGTACCTGCTGCCTTGTTAATTTTTCTTCGTCTCATGCAACTCTTGTAATGCAGTTTCCTGAGTCACCAGTCCAAGCGAGTATTTACCAGAAAAACTCGCCAGATTCCCAATATAAGCTGCGTTAGCAAGCTCAGCAGATAAGCGCACAAAATAGAGGTTATTGGCTTGAACATCGAGCGCTATTTGCAATGGCCCGGCACGCCAGTTAGACATAAGCCCGCCCTCTTTAACTGCAATTACTGTATTGCCAGGAGTAAGATCCAAAACATGATAGCCGCCATTGCTGATGCTAAAACTATCGACCCCATTGATCTGCACTGTCGGAGCGGCTGCGCCATCCAGCATGGCCCAAGGTCGATAGAAATAGACCTTAGCTTTATTCGCCTCGGCCGCTTCCGTTTGAGTAAACTTAGGGCCCGTTGCACTGCAACCTGTCAGTGATGCAATCATCACTAACGAAAAAACAAATTTGTTAAACATCGACAACATTCCTTTTCAACTAAATGCAGGTCCACACTTTCGCAACAACACAGTACCAGCCCTTTCCCCTACTGATTTAACTCCGCAAAGTATTTCAGCTGCAGTTGACTAAATAACTCCGACTGTTTTATTTCAGCCAGCGCTTTGTTAAAGCGCTCTGCCACTTCCGGAGTACGGGCTAACATATGGTAATGATTTGATTGAAAAAAACTCAAAATTTTCAGGCTGTTGTCACTAGGTGCTGTTTTACGGTAATAGTGCAGAAATATATTTCGGTCCATCACCAGCACATCGACCCGGTTTTTTAACAGCAGCGCAGGAAGTTGGTGTTGTTCTACCACTTCCAGATAACTGCTGGTTCTGGTTATGGCTTCGGCGTAGTCGGGTGGCAAAAATTGCCTGGCATTTTGAAAGGCCATAACGCGAAGCCCGACAAGATCACTCAGGCTTAAAATATCTTTGTGCAGGTCCTGGCGGACAATCAAAATATTCTGATAACTGATATAAGGCTGGGTGGCATAAAGGCCTGCAGGCGTGCCACGCTGCAAGGAGACTAAATCAGCCTGGCCATCGTTGAATAAAGTTAATAACCTGCCGTTTGGTACATGAATAAACTGGCTGTCAAACCCCATACGTTTAACCACAGCTTTAAGTAAATCAAGCTCATAGCCCGTTTGACTCTGTACTTGAATATAAGGTGGTTTTTCCATCCCCACCAAAAGCTGCAGTTGCTGCGCCTTTGCAGGAACAGCCCATAAAGCAACACAAATCAATCCCAGATACAGCAGTTGTTGCATCAAACTCACCTTCCACAGTTCAATTCCAGCATAGGCCAGAGTCATGCGAAAACTCCAGTTTTTTCTTTGCGTAAACTGCAGATCAGGTCAAGGAGTTTTCATAAAACTTACACTTTAATTACTTCATTTTGTCACCTGCCTTTCACTGGGCTGTAATCAGACCACTCCAGAATGTTCGCGTTTTCCTCAATTCAAACAACAAAATGGAGTTCAACGTGGCATTACATCACAAACATCTGCTCGCTCTGGCGATCAGTACAGCCCTGGGTTTATCAGCATCTGTGGCAGCAGAAGAAGCCGCAGTTGCTGCAGCTGACGAGCAGGAAGTCGAAGTACTGGCCATCACAGGCAAACGTATTAGTTATGCCAATAACAGCACAGACGAAGCCATAAAGCATACCAAAGCGCCTATAGGCAACGTGCTGGATTTAGTCAGTCAACTGCCCGGTATCAGTATCGGTCAGGGTGATGCCTTTGGTGGTGATGATTGGTCAACCACTATTTCAATGCGCGGTTTTAATGTGAACGGCAGTGAACAGCAGCTGGGTATTACCGTCGATGGTTTACCTAATGGTGGTTCAGGTTATGGTGGAGGCAGTAAAGCCAACCGTTACCTGGATACAGAAAACACCGCTTATGTTGAAGTAGGTCAGGGTACGTCCGATATCGGATCGGCATCACTGGACGCTTTAGGTGGCACTTTAAACTTTGTATCAGCTAACCCACTGGCCGAAGAAAACCTGTCCGTTGGTGTGACAGGCGGCGATCACAATGCCCGCCGTTATTACACCCGTTTTGATACAGGCCAGATTGGTGGCAATACCACAGCTTACTTCAGTTTGTCTGACAGCTTTAACAACAGATGGATAGGTTCAGGCAGCAATGGTTTTACTGACCGTTTGCACGGTGAAGTAAAAACTGTGACAGAACTTGAAAACACTACTATCACAGCACGTTTTTCTTACGATGACGCTGAAGAAGACAACTACAACACCGTCTCTTTAGCTCAGTTTTTTGATAACCCGGAATGGGACCGTCTGACCAACGTCTGGACTGGTAACCCGGATATCGATCAAAACTTTGCTGAAGTTTGGTCGACCTTACGGGAAAACAGTTTCACCTACGTAAAAATTGATACTGACTTATCTGATAGTCTGAACCTGACAGTGACCCCTTATGTCCATATGCAATCTGGCCGCGGTGACTGGATGCCTCCGTATCAGGTGTATGTGGAAGATGCTGCAGGCAATCGCGTTAGTCGTGGTACAGGCAACGGCAAATTAACGCCTTACATGTATGTGAATGCAGCGGGTCAGCCAATTCTGGATCCAAATGCCGATTTAACAGGTGCTACCCGCGTATCCTCTTACCGTCACACTCACTATGAAAAAGACCGTTACGGCCTGACTTCTGAATTAAAGTGGAGCCTGGATAATCATGAGCTACGTTTAGGTGCCTGGCTGGAGCAGCAGGACCGTGACGAAAGCCGCGACTGGCACAACGTGATTGACCCGAAACAGTATCACTATTTCGACAATCAGCCGTACTGGGTGCATTACGACCGGACTTACGAAACTGACACTCAGAAAATTTACCTGCAGGATCAAATCAACTGGAACGACTTCACTGTCACTGTAGGCGTGAAACAGTTTTACGTCGATGTAAGCCGTAAAGACAATATAGTCGCAGGCAACGAAGGCAAGCTGGACAGCGATTCAGATTTATTACCAAGCCTGGGTTTTGTTTATCGCTTAAACGAAAGCTACGAAGTCTTTGCTGGTTACGCTGAAAACTTTAAAGCCATCGGTGATGCAATTTTAGAAACCGATCAGGATTTTGCTAACCTTGAAGCTGAAACTGCGGAAAACATCGACTTAGGTTTGCGCTACTTTGGCGAAGATCTGAGCCTGTCTTTGACCTACTACGATGTGCAGTTTGACAACCGCATTACCATGCTGCAACCAGGTGCAAACGGTGGCCCGGATTACCTGAATGAATTAGACGGTACTTATGTCAACGTGGGTGGTATTGAATCCAACGGTTTAGAAGCGAGCTTAAATTGGGAATTTATGCAAGGCTGGAGCATCTACAGCGCCTTTACCAGCAATAATGCCGAATACAGCCAGACCATCAACGCTTTGGTACTGGATGAAGATGGCAATGTGGTCAATGGCCCTGATGGTAAACCTCTGGTCAACCCGGCTGCAATTTTTGCAGGTAACAAAGTGGCAGGTTCGCCTGAAACTATGTTGAGTTTGTCATTGCGTTATCAGGGTGACGCTTACCGTGCAGGTTTAACGGCCAAGCGCACTGACACTTACTTCGGCGCAGCTTTAGGTGGCAATAAAGATGAAATTCCGGCCTCTACTGTGATGGATTTTTACGTCGGTTACAGCAAGGATTTGTCAACAAACGATATGTTTAAAGGCATAGATCTTTCATTGGTACTCAACAACTTAAACGACGAAAACTACTTAACAGGCGGCCAGGAAGGCGCTTATTTCATAGGGGCAGGACGCACTGCCACTGTGACTTTAAAGCTGGATTTCTAAGCGAATTCAGAGTGAACACAGGCCGGAGCCCTCAAAGCTCCGGCTTTTTATTTTCTGCTACCTGACGGCTTCCACACCCCATGTAAAAATTACCAGCAACGGGTAAGTTCTACAGTCATTTGAACCTTTGACTAAAAACAAAAAACAGCTAAGCATTTGTTTTTAATCAGTTAAATATCTTTGGCACAGCCATTGCTCTATCTAAGATGCAAAGTGCAGTATGTTGCTGCATTTCACAATCTTTACCAAGGAGTCATCTTATGGCCACTTCACAAAGTGCAACAGAACAAGCGAAGAGTAAAAGCAACAGTGCATTAAATTCGCCGGTGACGGAAAAAGCTATTGAAGCAGCCCATCATGCAGTGGACGCAGTTGCGATAAAAGCTGCTGTAGCAGAAGATACGCTTCGCAAAACAGCGGCCAGCTCGCAGGAAACGCTGACGCATAAACAGGAAGAAATTAAACAGCAACTGCAACTGTCTTACAGTAAAACCCGTGAGTTAGCGGCACAAAATCCGTTAGCAACCGCAGGTATAGCTTTTGCTGCTGGTGTATTGCTCACTGCTTTGCTGCGCCGTAACTAAAGCTTTCGGTAAACACGATTTAAGCAAGGCGGATTTATGCAACATCGGGAAAGCTCTGAGGCCCCTGCACAAAAACCAGGGCAGCCTGCATCGGCTGCCTTGAGCCAGAGCGCTGAGCAGGCGCTGGATCAACTGGCGCATCTGGCAGCGCTTGGCCATTCTGTTAGACAGGCGTATGTCAGCCAGTTGAAACTGACAGGGCAAATAGCCACAGCAGAATGGCAGCTTAGCGGGCGCAGCCTGACTATAGCAGCAGCTTTGGTGGTCTGTTTTGGTGCTGGTTTGATTTTACTTTGGGGCAGTATTTTATTAGTACTGGGTTATCTGCTGTTTCAACTCAGCAGCTCACTGCTGATAACTGCTGCAGCTTTAGTGCTGTTGCAGTTTGCCTTATTGCTGTGGTGCTGGAAAAGTCTGGGTTATGTATTGTCGCAAGTGGGCTTTTCGAACACATTAAAGCAATTACGTCTTTTGTTTTTTGCCGCAAAACCGGAGGACAGCAATGCTCATTCAACAGCTTCTTAACAAGCAGCAATTAAAGCTGAGCTACCTGATACAACAAAGCCAGCAGCAACAACAGGTTTTACTGCTCAGAAAGCAACAATGGTCGCAAAGTGCCCTGACTTTTATAGGGTCAACACCAGGGGTGATGCTAAGTTTCAGTGCCGGTTGCCTGTTTCAATTACGCCACAACAGCGCAGTCAAAGTGCTGCGCAGTGTGGTTGGTTTTCGCTGGATCAGCAGGTTCATTGGATAAGCCTCAGCTCTAAAGGCTAGCGCGCCAAGACTGAAGCCGAGACTCAGGCCGTCAGATGCTGGCGGAAAAAGCGGGTCATTTCGTCAAAAGGGATCACATCCATCTGGTCGTACAGATCAACATGGTTAGCGCCTTTGATAATCATCAGCTCTTTTGGCTCTGCGGCGGCGGCGTACGCTGTTTCACTAAAGTACCGTGAATGCGCTTTTTCACCATGGACCAACAATAGTGGGCGTGGTGAAATCTCGTTGATATACGATAGCAGCGGCATATTCATAAAAGACAAAGAGTTGGTGATAGTCCAGGAGCTGTTCGAGTTAATAGCTCTTGGGTGGAAGCCGCGGTCGCGGGATTTATAATAGCCGGCATAGTCCAACACAAATTGCGGTTCACCACCTTTTAACTCCAGTGAAACAGGCCCTGCGGCAGGACTGCCTTTTTCTGCATCCAGCCATCGTTGTTGCGCCAGTTGCTCAAGCGTTGCTGTGCGCTGCGCAGGGGTCACACTGTCGTTATAACCTTTAGACATCACTCTGCTCATATCGTACATAGTGCTGGCCACTACTGCTTTGACACGTTTGTCGACAGCAGCTGCATTTAACGCCATTCCACCCCAGCCACAAATACCTAAAATGCCAATACGCTCACGATCGACATTAGCTAACAGACCGATAAAATCGACGGCTGCACTAAAATCTTCTGTATTAATATCGGGTGAGGCCACATGGCGTGGTTCACCGCCACTTTCGCCGGTAAAGGATGGATCAAAAGCCAGTGTGATAAAACCGCGCTCTGCCATGGTCTGCGCATATAAACCAGACGACTGCTCTTTAATAGCACCAAAAGGACCACCTACTACAATAGCTGCCAGCTTACCGCCATTGTTTATGATTCCTGGGTTTTTGGGTTGATATAAATCAGCAGCTAACCTAATGCCATAACGGTTTTTAAAGCTGACTTTTTTATGCTCCACTTTGTCACTTTTGGCGAAGGTTTTATCCCACTCTGTGCCAAGCTTGAGTTCTGCCTGAGCTGCAGCGGAGAGTGGAGCTGCTGCAGCCGAAAACAACGGCGCAACACAAGCTGCAGCAATACCTACACCTGTCATTTTTAATAAATTACGCCGGCCTGTGTCCGGTTGTCCGGCATGTTTCATCTGGGATTGCTCGTTGTTCATGGTCTTTCTCCTTATGGCTTAATTAGAGTGAATAAGGCTGATAGTGGCGTGTTTTTCGCCGCTGAAGTTCAGGTGCTCTATACCGCTGCTGACGCGTCCAAGCTTGACAAGCTCTGCGGAATAAGCGAAATCTTTATAGTAAATAGCCAGATTGGCCCAGGGGGCGTAATAACTGATATCACCAACGGCTGGTGTACTGCCGGAAGGAGCTCCCTGAGTGGTCAACTTGTCCGGCAAAAAACCGATTTTTTCGGTAGAAGCGTAGTCTTTAAGCTTCAGTGTCAACGGCAGGCGGGCAATAAAATCCCGCACTGTCGGGTTATCATCCAAAGTGGCAGAGATCACTACGCCATCCAGTTCAATTTGTATCTTGTACACCTTTTGTATCTTGGACACTGGGACCTCCTCCGAACTGACATCGGCATGGGCGATTGGCACTAAAGCGCAGGCAACCAGAATAAGCAGTGCAGCAAAAGCCCGGATAATGAAGAAGTGATCAGATGTTTTAGTCATCTGAACCTACCTTCGGCTTTGTTATGGCTGCAGTGCGAGCTGCGATGACTGTCAGTCCTGCAGAAATCAGCAGCAGGGTAGCGCTAAGTAAAAAGCTACTTTGGTAGCCGCTGTGGTCAAACAGTAAACCGCCGACTGTCGAACCTGACGCAATAGATAACTGCACCATAGCAACAAAGAGACCACCGCCCGCTTCGGCATCATCCGGAAAAATCTGAGCTATCCAGGCCCACCAGCCGACAGGAGCCGCAGTTGCAGTCAGTCCCCATAACCCAAGCAAAGCAAGGACAGCAGTATTCCAATCGCCAAACGCTATCAGTGCCAGAGCTGTCAGTGCCATCAACACAGGAATGACAACCAGGGTCTGATAAAAGCGCCATTGCAGCACTTGCCCTATCAGTAAGGTGCCAATAAAACCTGCAATGCCGATCACCAGCAAATAAAACGAGATAGTGCTGCCTTGCACTGCGGTCACGGTTTCCAGAAATGGCCGCAGATAAGTGAAAAGAGCAAACTGTCCCATAAACATCAGACTGCTGGCACAAAGCCCAGGCAGCACTCCGGGACGTTGAAGTAAACGAATAACTTTAAAAGCGCGACCAGAACCAGCTGCATCAGAAACGGCAGGCATCGAAGGCAAGGTGTGCCACAACCAGCCAAGCGCCATCAATGCCACTGGCACCAAACAAAAAAAGGCAGTACGCCAACCTAGTGTGGCCCCGAGCCAGGCACCAAGTGGCGCAGCAACTACCGTAGCCAGAGCATTACCACCATTGACGATAGCAAGGGCGCGTGGCACCTGATGTGTCGGCACCAGTCGAATAGCGGTAGCGGCAGACATGGACCAAAACCCGCCGACAACAACCCCAATCAGTGCGCGGCCGAGCATATAGACCTGATAGTCAGGCGCAAAGGCAACAATAGCGCCTGACAAGCCCATGGCTGCGGTCAGCCCCAGCAATAAGGTTTTACGGTTGAGCGTGCCAGAAAGTGGAGAAATAAACAGACTGGTCAGCACAGCAAACAAGCCGGAGATGGCGATCCCCTGGCCTGCCAACCCTTCAGTTACGCGTAAATCTTCAGCTATAGGAGTTAACAAACTCACAGGCAGAAACTCTGAAGCGACCAGCGCAAAGGCACACACTGACATGGCAAATACGCTGCTCCAGCTATTTGCCGTCTCAGAAATACCGGAACTATGAGTAAGGCTGTTCATTTCATCACGTCTTCAAGGACCAAAAACATGGCTTTATATTGACAGAGCTTTTATATTTTGATTAGTAGACATAATCTTTATGTAGTTGTGAGAAAAATTCAGCAATGGCACAAAATAAGATGAACGATTTACAGGCCTTTCTGGCGGTAGCACAGCAGCAAAGTTTTACCAAAGCTGCAGCTATACTGCGGGTTACGCCTTCGGCTTTGAGTCACACCATCCGTGCGCTGGAAGAACGCTTAGGGGTGCGTTTACTTACCAGAACAACACGCAATGTTTCGCTAACCGAAGCTGGTGTACGTTTATCGCAATCTATCACGCCTTTGTTTGAGCAGATCAACGCCGAACTGGATGCTTTGGCTGAACTCAGAGATAAACCCAAAGGCACGATTCGATTGACCTGCACTGATGATCAAATCCAGCTGCATTTGCGCCCTATGCTGGCTAATTTCTTGCGTGATTACCCGGAGATCCGATTGGAACTCTACGTTGATTATGGCTTTACCAACCTGGTAGAAGAGCGTTTTGACGCCGGGATCCGGCTTGGAGAATCCATCAGTAAAGATATGATTGCGGTGCGCATAGGCCCAGACTGGCGCTTGGTGGTGGTGGGATCTCCCGATTACTTTGATCGAAACCCAGCACCGATTACACCTGATAAGCTGACAGAACATAGCTGCATTAATATCCGCCATCGAGTGGCCGGGTCTATTTATGCATGGGAGTTTGAAAAGGACCAACGCTCTTTTACCGTCAAGGCGGAAGGCCCGCTGGTGTTTAACAGCATTATGCATGTGCTGAATGCGGCTGTGGATGGTATTGGACTAGCGTATGTACCAGAACCTCTGGTGGCACCTTATCTGGCAGATGGCAGATTAAAAATGATCCTAACCGACTGGAGCCCGTATTTTCAGGGGTACCATTTGTATTACCCAAATCGCCGTCAGGCGTCACCTGCTTTTATGGCTTTTGTAGATGCCATCAGATACAGAGAAAATAAATAGTCTGTCGCAGTCGCACAGTAAATACCATGATTGTTGAAATTTACTCATGACTGCATAAAGTTTTATGCCGCTAATCAACGGGCAGCTTCGGCGGTACAATGGCGTTACTATGGCAATACCACTGCAGTATCAATTTAACAATTCGGTCGTCAGTTCAGGCAGCAAAGAACTGCCGTACACAACCAGAGTGACTACATGATAAAAAAACTTTTTATTGGATTTATCTGCCTGCTAGCCCTGATAACAGGCTTAGTTTATGCCTATTTTCAACATGCTTTATTCGGCACTTTACCGCATGGAGCCAAGCTGGAAATGATCCAGGCCTCTCCGAACTATGCTCAAGGCGCGTTCAAAAATCAGGCTGAGACACCTTTTTTAACCAACGGCGCGACGCAATTATCTATCCGCATTGAAAACTGGCTTGCCGAAAAGAAAATAACCCGGCCTGAACATCTGATCCCCGCAGAAAAGACTGACCTGTTTGCCCTCAATCCCAAGGATGATGTGGCTATTTGGTTAGGCCACTCCTCCTGGTATCTGCAACTGGGTGGCAAACGCATGCTGATTGACCCAGTGTTTAGCAACTATGCAGCACCAGTGCCTGGCATGATTAAAGCCTTTGACGGCACCAGTTTGTATTCCGCTGAAGATATACCGACACTGGACTTGTTACTCATTACCCATGACCATTATGACCACCTGGACTATGACACCATTTTGGCAATAAAACCCTTGGTTAAACAGGTGGTTACAGGTTTAGGCGTCGGATCGCATTTTGAGTTATGGGGTTACGACCCAGCCATTATCAATGAATTGGATTGGTATGCTGAACTACAGATCAGTGAAAACCTGAAACTACATGCCACTCCTGCCCGTCATTATTCAGGCCGTACTTTTACCCGCAACCAATCTTTATGGCTAGGGTTTGTCGTAGAAAGCCAGCAACGTCGGCTGTTTTTTAGCGGCGATTCAGGCTATGGCTCCCACTTTGCGGAGATCCGCAGTAAATACGGTGCCTTTGATTGGGTGACGCTGGATAGTGGTCAGTATGATCCACGCTGGGCACATTTGCATATGACTCCGGAACAAGCTGCCCAGGCGGCCGATGACCTCGACGCTCAGGCCATGACCCCAGCCCATGTCGGGCGTTTCACTCTGGCGCCTCATGACTGGTTCGAGCCATTCGAGCGCTTGTCAAAGGCCAGCCAAAACTATGACTATCAGCTCTGGACTCCGGTTATAGGACAACCTATTTATTTTGATAGCACAGAGCAGTCATTTAAGCCGTGGTGGAAAGCTGCTCTCTGACAGAAAGCAGCATGGTTTAGGGGGAACTAGCTCACGACCATGGTTAAAGCCCGCAGCTTTGCTGAAACAAAGCCCGGCTTTTTAAGGCTAAATCAGGGTAATCGGAAAATACTCCGTCTATGCCCTGTTTAAACAAAGCCTGCATTTCTTCATCAAAGCTGAATGTGGTTTTGGCGTCTTTCGCCATCAAATAATTGGCTTCAGCCCTGAAGGTATAAGGATGCACTTTTAAGCCCTGCTGCTGGGCAGCTTTGACAAAAGGCTTTAACGTCAGACTATACTTTTGATAAATACTGCTGCGCCATGGCCCAATACCGGCGGCGTAACTGTGCATAAAACCAAGCCCCTTAGCATTGAGTAAGGCGGAATAATCCAGCGGCTGAGCGGCGGCCGCTAAAAAACCAGTGTCTTGCGGGTATACAGCCTTTAAATCAGTACCTTGCTGCTGATGATAGAACACATCATAAGGTACAGAAAAACTGTCTTTCGGTGGCAAATAGGCTTTTTCGGTATCGCCAATCAGCTGGATCAGCGGAAACTGAACTTTGAGTTCCGGCATCCACTGCTGTTTTAACTCCAGCAGGTTTTGCACTTCAAAAGACTGAATAAAAACCCGTTTGGGCTCTGTAAACTGCAGTTGCTTTAACTGTTGCACCAGCTTTTTGCTGATGTTCATAGCAATAGCCTTACCCTCTACAGTTTTTCCCTCATACTGAAAATACGTCGGGTGTTTGGTTTCAATATAAAGCCCGACTTTACGACCTGTATCGGCTTCAAACTGTTTTACCAAACCAACAATTTCAGCCAAAGTAGCAATGGCATACTGATCATTATGCTCAGCGCCCTGAGGCCGCAGTGCAGGCAAAGGCTCACGAGCTTTCAGTTGCTTAATTTCAGCCAGAGTAAAATCTTCACTAAACCAGCCGGTAATCGGAATACCATCAATACGCTTGGTGGTTTTACGATCAGCAAACTGCTGCAGTACCGCCACGTTAGTCGTATTGGTTAAGTCATTTTCATGGCGGCTGATAAGCTGCCCATCTTTGGTCGGGACTAAATCCGGTTCAATAAAATCTGCGCCCATCCGCATCGCGAGCATATAAGCTTCCAACGTATGTTCAGGTAAGTGACCACTGGCACCTCGATGGGCGATCACCAGAGGTGGAGTTGCACAGCTATCTGCTGCTGCAGCAACACCTGAGCATAAAGTGACAGACAGCAGGCTCAGAGACAGCAGGAAAAAACCTTTTTGTATCAGCATATTTAGTACACCTTTCGCAAAACTTCATACTAAAACCACAGAGTGACAATAGCATGACATAAGCGGCCTGGTTTACCCCACCCATCTCTTGTTCAACGCAGCAGCATAATGCTTAAATCAGCGTCGTTCCTGCGCCCATAGATAAAGGCCACTGGCCACAATAACTCCAGCACCAATCAGTAAAGATAAGTCCGGATACAACTGCCACAACAAGATATCAAAACCTAAACCCCAGACCAGAGCAGTGTACTCAAAAGGCGCAATCACAGAAGCCGGAGCTAAACGAAAGGCCTCGGTAATAAACACCTGCCCTACAGCGCCACTTAATCCCATCAACGCAAATAACCAAAGATGATCAGACGACAAAGCCACCCAATCCGGATAAGCCAAAGCACCAGCGCCAAGTCCTATCATGGTCATCAACCAGAACACCATGTTGCCGCTATTGTCGGTGCGGGACAACACCCGAACCGTAATAGCCGAAATGGCATAACAAAGCGCCGACACCAAAGCCGCCAGCGCACCTAAACTCAGCAATTGATCCCCTTCAGGTTTGAGCATAAAGATCACTGCCAACATGCCAATAGTAATAGCCACCCATTGGCGTACCTGCACATGTTCACCTAAAAACCAGACCGACATTGCGGTAATAAGAAGTGGCGCAGCAAAAAAGATAGCGTAGGCATCAGAAAGCGACAGGCTTTGAATCGCATAGACAAAGGCCGATAACATCACTATGCCAAGAACGGCCCGTAGCAAATGCAAAGACCAGCGTGAATTAAGTAGATGCTGCACTCTGTTGGTGGTGATGAGCCAGGCGACAATCAAAGGCCAGGCGAATAAAGCCCGCAAACTGGTAATTTGCATAGGACCATAATGCTGCGTCAGTTGTTTCATGCAGGCGTCCATTGCACAAAACATCCCCACAGCCAACAACATACACAACATTCCCTTCGTGGGATGATCAAGGGAGGGATCAGCCAGACTTTTCATAAAACCCTGAATAATGCAGAAAATAGCGGGCTAGTGTTCAAAAATCCTCAAACGAAAGCAAGTGCAAAAGCAGCAAAGATCGAACATGAACTGGAAACACAGATATTCCGGCAGTCACAACAACTGCACAACGCCCGCCGCTGCATCAAAAAAGCGCTTTATGTAAGAGGTTTTAGCGCTTTAGTTACTAACTGTTACCCTTTCGTATAAGGCCGCTGCTGACTGATAAAATTGCATTTTACTTATACCCATTCAGCGGATAGCCGGGCTATGCAATCAGACACTGTATTATCTGTTATTGTCCCTTTCTACAATGCAGCGCGTTATTTCCCGCAGTTACTGCACTCTATTGATATGCAACTGACCGAAAAGGTACAAGTGGTTTTAGTCTGTGACGGCGCTACAGACGGCAGCCTTGAACAGGCACAACAGCATATTTCTAATTCAATGCAACCAGAATGCTACCTGCTGCTGTGTCAGGCGAATAGCGGTGTCAGCATCGCAAGAAATAACGGCATAGCCCGCGCGACAGGCGAGTACATTGGGTTTATCGATGCAGACGACATACTACTGCCTGGTTATATCAGCGGTTTGCTGGAGGTGATCCGTCAGCATCAGCCAGATTTGATTGAATTGGGCTACAAACGTTTTACAGAGGGTTCCGCACTTGATGAGGCAAAACCACGGTATTTACATCGCAAAACAGGCTGGTTGCCAAAAGACAAAGCCATGACCGAAGTATTTCAGGCGAATCGCTGGTTTCCATGGCTAAGGGTATATCGCAAATGCATTGCGGCGGATTTTCAGTTTCCTCCGGGCATTGCCTTTTGTGAAGACATGATGTCCATTCCCACTTTATATCAGGCAGCACAACGACTTTACCATTTGCGCTTGCCGCTCTATGCATACCGCGAGCACGCCGCCAGTGCATCTTTTCATGTCAATGCAGAGCATCAGCAACAGTTGCAGCGCTTTTTCACAGGCTTACAGCAAAAGCAATCTTTTCCGTCGATGCCAGAAGTGTTGAGGCATATCTTATTGTTTAACTTAGCTTATTTACTTTATAAATTGCAGCTGGACAATAAAACCCTGCACAGCTTCCCAAGCCAACTGGCGCAGCAACTGAAAGCGCTGATGCGCCAATTTTGGTGGTCGCCACGTTTTTCAGCACGAAAGAAATTAAATCTGGCTTTTGCCGCATTTTTTTTCCGCTGGGAGAGGAATAAAAGCTAAAAGACAAGTGACAACAGAGTGAAGCTTTTATTGTTTTATATCAATATCTAAACCGCTGAACAGGCGCACACTCTGCTTTGTTCTTGTTGCACGACTGAACGGGTTGTAGAAGATACAGGTCTTTGATTCAACCGATCCCAACCTTGTGTATTTGCGCCTGACTACAGCTTTGTCGTCAGGCGTTTTTTTAATCCCCTTCTTACTTGAAGCTGCAGCTGCGTTACCTTCGCGCTTTCGCCCCAGTCACATAGGAAAACTATGCTCCTGGGGTCTCAATCACTTGTCGCCTTGCTGCAACATCAATTAATTTGGGGATTTAGACTATTCTTATTTTGTCGCTAACGCCTGTTGAATTTCGGCTTCCAGATCTTCGGGTTTAGTCAGCGGCGCGGCGCGTAAAATCGCCTTGCCATCACGACCAATCAAAAACTTAGTGAAGTTCCATTTAATGGATTCTGAGCCTAATAAGCCAGGTTTTTGCTGCTTCAGGTTTTTAAATAAAGGCGAAGCGTCCGGGCCGTTCACATCAATTTTGGCGAACATGGGGAAAGACACTCCATAGTTCAGCTCACAAAATTCACTGATTTCACTTTCATTGCCTTGCTCTTGCTTACCAAACTGATTGCAAGGAAAACCTAAAATAGCCAGGCCCTGCTCTTTATACTTTTGGTATAACTCTTCCAGACCTTTGTACTGCGGCGTAAAACCACATTTGCTGGCGGTGTTCACGATCAGCAATACTTTGCCCTGATAGTCTTTTAACTGGACAGCCTGGCCTTGAATGTTGGTCACGGCTAAATCAAAAATTGGGTTTGACATACGATGCTCCTCTGTTGCGCTCTGCGGTTCGGGTCCAGTAACTACTGAAAGTGCAAACATAATGCCCAACAATTAAATTGCATGCAATTTAATTTTATCGATGTACTTTATGCAAAAAACCGAACAGCACAACAACCCTGCTAGCTGGATGGCTCGCTGATAAAGCCTAACTTCAACAAACCCGATTGCTGCACCGCTGCCATGGTTTTAAGCACATGCTCATAAGGTGCTGCTTTGTCGCCCCGAATATGCACTTCGGGTTGCGGCTGCCTTTGCGCTTGCTCAACAAGTTTCAGCTCCAGCGCAGCCGCGTCAATAGGCGTGTCATCCCAGAACACAGCACCATCGGCTTTTACTGTTAAAGTGACAGTCTGGGGTTTAATTTCCTGCTTTTCATTGCTGACCCGAGGTAAATCCACCTTCACGCTGTGAGTGAGCACCGGCACTGTAATGATAAAAATAATCAGCAACACCAGCATCACATCGACCAGCGGTGTCATGTTAATTTCACTCATTACTTCATTGTCTGAATCTAAGCCGCCACCAAAAGCCATTTATTTTGCCTCCTTTAATGGCACTACCACTTTGCTGCTTTTCGGCGCTGCGCCTGTCAGAAAATAGGCATGCAACTGATGGGCAAAACGGTGCATTTTATTCAGCACCTCTTTGTTACCCCGCTGCAAAGCGTTGTAGCCAAGCACTGCTGGAATAGCCACGGCCAAGCCAAAGGCCGTCATGATCAATGCCTCACCTACAGGCCCTGCAACTTTGTCGATGCTGGCCTGACCGGACACACCAATACCCACCAGTGCATGATAAATCCCCCAAACAGTGCCAAATAAACCAACAAAAGGCGCAGTTGAACCGACAGACGCCAGAATAGCTAAGCCTTTTTGCATCTGCTCGGCGCTTTCATCTATAGCGCCACGTAAACAGGACGTCAGCCACTCAGCCAAAGGCAAATTACCATGTAAGTCCTGCTGGTGACCTTGATGGTGGTCCAAAGCCGCCTGACCTTCATCGGCCATATAGCGAAATGGATTCATAGGCCCAGTAGCAGAGTCGGCCGAACTTAAAATACGTAAACCTTCAGTAAAACTGTGAGCATGCCAAAAATCGTTGCTGGCTCTGCTAATACGCTTTAACCGCCATAAACTAAGGGCACGAATAACAATCACAGACCAACTGGCGACAGACATCAGCAGCAGCATTACAGCAACAGCTTTGATAACAAAGTCACCCTGTGCCCAAAGTGCAGCAATACCATAGGGATTTTCTTGCATGATTTACTCGCTAATTAATTGAATTTAAATTAAAAACTACAGGCTGCACAAACCAGTAATCTATCGGCTGGCCTAGTTTCAGCGCAGGTTGGTAAGTCCAGCCGCGCACTGCGTTTAATGCCGATTGATCCAGTCGTGCAAAACCCGAACTTTGTTTCAGTTTTAACTGCCCTACTTTGCCGTTTTTTAGCACCAGCACTTGTAAATAGACTGTGCCTTGCTCTTTCAACCGGCGCGATAACGTCGGATACAAAGGCGCTTTGTTCAGTGCTGTATTCGCAGAGGCCACGGGAGGAGTGGCTTGTGGTTCTGGCTCTGCTGTCTTGGCTACAGCACCGGCTTTTGCTGTGTCAGCCTGAGGTTTTGCTGCACTGACCGCTTTAGGTGAAGCTTCTGCGACAGGAGCGGTTTTTACCGGAGCTGGCGTAGGTTTAGTCACGGCTTTTTTCGCTTGCACTTTTTTCTGTTTCAACGGTTTGGGTTTTGGCTTTTTAACAGGTTCAGGCTGAACTGGCTTAGGTTTAGGCTTTTCTGGTTGTGGTGCTACAGGAGCCGGAATAATCACGCCTTCAATGGCTTTTTCCACAGCTTTGGCTTGAGGTTCGGTTGCCAAAGTGACGGCTGTAGCAATTAAACTCAGATGCACTATCAGTACCAACATACATAATGAGACAGCTCGTTTCACAGTTCAGCCCATAAACGTACTAAGTTATGGTAATGCCCGGTCAGCGCCAGTACTTCTGTCGTATCACCATACTGTGAACGTAGCTGTTGTATGGTCTGATCCAGTTCAAATAACATTGAACGCTGTTGATCATTGCGTACCATACTTTGGGTCCAGAAAAAGCTGCATACCCGCTCGCCGCTGGTGACAGGCAACACCTGATGCAAACTGCTGGACGGATATAAAATTAAATCTCCTGCCGGCAGTTTAGTTTCATGCAAACCAAAGGTATCCATGATCTGCAACTCGCCGCCCTGATAGTCATCAGGCTCGGACAAAAACAAGGTCGAAGACAGATCTGTTCTTAAACTTAAACCAGAACCAGGCAAACCACGGATAGCGCCATCGACATGTAAACCATAATGTTCACCACCCTGATAGCTGTTAAACAAAGGCGGCACAGTGCGCAGCGGAATAGCTGCAGCCATAAAAAGCGGATGCTGATACAGACGTTGTAAAATCACGGCACCCAGTTGTTTAGCCAGTGGTGATTCAACAGCTAACTGTTTGTTTTGCTTAACCAAAGCACCTTGCGGCCCAACAGTAGCACGACCGTCTGTCCAGTCGGCGACGTCCAGCAATTGCCTGAATTGTGTCACCTGAGCCTTAGTTAAAACTTCCGGAATATGGATTAACATAAAAAATCCTGTATCAAAGGCCTCATTGCTGAGGCCTTGTACCAGTCAGAACCTTAGAATTGAACATTGACACCTAAACGGAATGAACGCGGAGTTCCGGCAAAATACCGTGAACCGCCATTGTTCAGCTTGGCGATATACTCTTCGTCCAGCAGGTTATAGACGTTCAGCTGCACATCGACATAAGGAGTCACCGGGTATGAGGCCATTGCATCGACCACCCAATAGTCTGGCATTTCAACCACAGCAGTTTTAGCCAGATTTAAAGTGGTGCTGCTGGAGCGAACTACCGTATCGACATAACGCACACCACCACCTAAAGTCAGGCCTAGTGGCAACTCGTAGGTATTCCATAAGGTAAATGTCAGTTCCGGAGTCCACTGGATCACACCACCATCTGTCAGGTTGTTACCTGACTGGTTACCACGGGTAATTTCAGAGTCCATGTAAGCCGCACCAGCACTGATTTGCCAGGCAGACGTAATAGCACCTACCACGCCTAACTCAACACCACGAACCTGACGCTCGCCGACTTGCACCGCGCTACCGTCCGGATCGGTCGCAATTTCGTTTTCGTTGGTACTTTCGAAAATTGCGGCGGTCACGGCCAGATTGTTATCCAGCAGATCCCACTTGGTGCCTAATTCTAAATTGGTGCCTTTTTGTGGATCCAGATTTGGGTTATTAATGTTGCCAGCCGCCTCACTTAAGGTGAAGTTAGCGCCACCTGGCGGTAACTGACTGGTGGCGTAGGACAAATACACACTGCCATTTACAGCTGGCTTATACAAAGCGCCCAGTTTGTAGCTGGCCAGATTATCTGATGCCTCCACAGCAGTACCCAGTTTGGTTCCTACCGGAATAGTTTGTGGTGTAGAGGTGCCCTGAATTGTAACTGTATCGGTTTCAGTCTTGTAATGATCTAAACGCGCACTGGCGTTTAATTGCCATTGCTCGTTTAAATGAATGGTATCTAATAAATACACACCGGAGGTTAAGGTGCTGCCATCTGTGCTGGCGCCGGTATGAACCGGGTCAACAAACACATCATTCGTACTTGGGTTATATAAATTAGCAGCAACTTGAGTCGTGCCGGCTGGCAAGCCTAAGGTGTTGTTACGCTGACTTTCATAAATAAACTCGATACCAGAGCTGATATCGTGGGTCAGGCCAGCCGCTTCAACAGACGTATTTAACTGGGTCTGGTTGGTTAAAATCTGGTTTTGCTGGTCTTTGCCCTGACGACTACGGGAAACCGTCCAGTTGGCCGGATCCGGTATAGCTACGGCAGCAGCGCCGGTGCCCGTTGTAGTGGTAATGGCATTGACACCTGTCAGTAAATAATCCTGAGTCGATTGGCCAAAACGTGAGGTATTACGGATCGTAGTTTTATCGCTTAAGTCATGCTCAATTTTTGCGGTAACCATAGTGGCTTTCACATCGTCAAAGTCATTTTTTGAGCCATAAAAATTACGGGTATCCACAGGCGCCAGAGTTTTGCCGGCATTTGGGCCACCATTTGGAAATGCGGTGCTTGGGTCGGCATCAAAAGCCGTGTTGTAGTAACCAGCCAAACCTGCAGTCGTCAGGCCACCGTCAGGCAGATTTTTCTGATCCACATGGAACAGGTTTAAATAAGCACGGGTTGCGGTGCCTAAACCCAGTGCCAAAGAAGTGGCAATACCGGTTTTGTTGTCTTCCACTTCATCACGGTCCACTACTCCTGAATCCTGTTTGAGTAAATTAACCCGGATAGCAGAAGTGTCAGACAACTGACGGTTTAGATCTACGGTTGCTCTTTTGTGTGAACCAGAACCTAAAGTCAGATTACCACTCGTGAATTCTTCTTGTGTGGCCTGTTTGCTCGACAAGTTGATGTAACCAGAAGATGCTCCACGGCCGTTATCAGCACCGGCTGGGCCTTTAGCAATTTCAACTTGCTCGGTATTAAATGTATCGCGGCTGATGGTACCTAAGTCGCGGATACTATCGACAAAAATACTGCCTTGTGTATCAAAGCCACGCATAAAAATGGAATCACCGGTGGCGGTGTTGCCATTTTCTCCCATTAACATGGTGATACCGGGTGTATTACGTAAGGTGTCAGACAAGGTGGTTGCAGCCTGCTGTTGGAACAACTCCTTTTTCACCACCACTAAAGTTTGTGGTGTGTTCAGCAAAGGCTGAGTCAGCTTGGTTGAGCTTACTTTTTCAGCCTTATATTTTGCTTCTACTGTATCAGCAGTCACAACCACCGCATCCAGTTGAGTTTCTTTTGGTTCTGTCGCATTTTGCTGTTCAGCAAGTGCCGTTGCCGGTAAAGCCAAAGCAAAAGCGGAAGCCAGCAAGGTAGTATTAAACTGGGCCACCTGCTGATGCTTTTTAGCGGTGATAAAAGCCATCAAGTAAAGTCCTTCTATGAAAATAAAGTGTTAACAATAAGAGTTGAAGGCATCGGCGCTGATCCTGTCACGCATGCTATCGAGAATCATTCTTATTTGCAAACAATTTTCATTTAGATGGAACTTTTTTGTATTCCCCTGCGATAAAGCTATTAAACAGCCTTTAACGACGGCGGATCAGTAACAGGACCCCAAGTACAGTGGTTAACATCAGTACCGCTAACCCGACAACCCCAAGTATCTGATCCAATGTTTTATGCCCTGTCCATTGCAGGTAATGAGCTTTGTATAAATTGTTAATTAATTCAGTATCTTTTCCTTGTTGTGACAGACTTAAGCTGGCCCAGTCTAACTGAATAGTGACCCCTGTATCAGTAACGAAGCCCAGATCTGTTTTTTGTAACTCTTGACCATATCGTTGCGGATCAACACGGATAGCATCTTTAATCAGCAGTTGTATGTCATCCACTGCCGGCTCTGAGCGCAGGGTGAAATCTTCGGGGTTCAGTTGCTGCCAGCCATCAGATTGTTTCACCATCAGATGTAAACCCAGCACAGTTTGCAGCAGCTTAATTTCCTGCCACTCTGGTTTTGGGTTGATTTGAATGACTTTGCTAATAGGGTAAGACTGGACTGTCAGGTATGAAAAGGCAGCCTGATAACCAGGTTTGATAAAAAAGACTAAGCCAGTTAACGCCCAGATAAAAAACGGCAGAATTAAACACCAACCTAAAAAGCGATGCATACGACGGGGTAAGGACATGAAATGTAACACTCAATATTGTTGAATAAACAAAAGTTTAACAGCAATAAGAGTGAAATTAACCGTAATTTTTTCCGGTTAATTGTGGAGGTTCTGCTGCAGTACAAAGCCGAAGACCACCTGCTTGTTTCGCTTTATACATAGCCCGGTCAGCCGCAGCTAACAGGCTGGCCTGGTCCTGACCATGCAGAGGGAACAACGCAATACCTATACTGCCAGAGAGTTGCAACTGATGTTGTTCAAATACAAAGGGCTGTTGAAGTTTAAGCAACAGGTTGTGCAAACAGGATAACACTGCGGATTGCTCGGTCACTGCATCCATCACAATAACAAACTCATCGCCACCTAAACGGGCTACGGTGTCGGTTTCACGCACTGAATGCAACAAAAGTTCTGCCACTTTTTTCAGACACAAATCACCAGCAGCATGACCGTACTGATCATTTACCTCTTTAAATTTATCCAGGTCAATAAAGCACAAAGCCAGCATGCCCTGCTCTCGTCTGGCGCGCGCTAATGACTGCTGCAGCCGGTCTTCAAACAAAGCTCTGTTAGGTAACTGGGTCAGTGGATCGTAAAAGGCAATATGCTGCAGTTGCTCTAACAGCTGTTTATGTTTGGTGATATCGCGAGCTACCGCCACCCGCACTTTTTGGTCTTCCGACCAGCGTGCCGACCACTGAATATATGCAATCTGGCCATCTTTGCGGATATAGCGATTTTCAAAATCGATTTTTTGATCGCCCGCCATAATTTCACTGGCAGCAAGCAAAGTACGTTCCCGATCTTCAGGGTGTACCAACTCAATCATAGGCCGGCCAACCATTTCAGTGCTTTTGTAGCCAAAGATCCGCTCACAGCCGGAGCTCAGGTACAAAAAGCATCCATTGGCATCCACAACACAAATAGCTTCAAGTAACTGATCAATATAGTCACTTAACGAGGCTAACGACGGGCTTGGCATATCATTCCTGTAAATTAAAGATTGAACAGCAGTCTGGAGCTCAGGTTGAGCTCCAGACTCCAAACTTATACCATTTATTTCCAGTCATTCGTTGTTTTAATCCTGCAAGAGGTAAACAAAAGTCGGCTCATTCATCATAGTCTGACTTTAGGCTGTTGCTTATGAAGTCAAAATTACGTTAGAAATCTGGCTGACTACATTATCTGCCCCAGCTTTAATATCTGACATCACATCTTCAACTTCGCTGATACGTTCGTTCACCTGTTGAGCAGACTGATTTACATCTGTAATGACAGTCATCATCGAGTCGACAATCTGCTGCGTAGCAGAAATCACAGTCGCAATTTCCGATGTTGAATTTGCGGTTCTGGATGCAAGGTTCCTCACCTCATCGGCAACAACAGCAAAACCCCGTCCCATATCACCGGCCCGGGCCGCTTCAATTGCAGCGTTTAATGCCAGCAAATTGGTTTGTTCTGCTATGGAGCGGATGGTACTGACAATCACACCGATATTTTTTGCGTGGGAAGTCAGAGTTTCGGCTTGTTGATACGCGCTGCCTATTTTGTTAACCATAGTTGTGGTAACACTGACCGTTTCCTGTAACTTTTCCACCCCAGTTGCCACAATCACTGAAGTTTCTTCTGACGTATTACCCGCCATATCAGCTGCATGCCGCACCGCGTCTTCTTTATTGACGGCGACTGTTATATCTGACGCGAATTTTATCACTCGAACCACATTGCCGTTCCCATCAAAAATGGGATTATAGGTTGCTTCAATCCAAACAACCTGACCATCTTTAGCATAACGTTTGAACCGTCCTGACTGATGTTTACCCGCAGCCAAATCACTCCAGAATTTTGGATTATCTTGATAAAACTCATCATCACAAAACATACGGTGATGGCGCCCTACCAGCTCAGTCGCGTTATAACGCATAACCTGCTGGAAATTTGTATTTGATTCCAACACATTGCCTTGTGGATCAAAATGGATCACCGCCATAGAACGATTCATTGCGTCGTAGACTGCATTTTTTGTATCCAGTTCCATTTTAGACGCCGTCACGTCAGATGCAATTTTGATGACTTTATCAACAATTCCATTGCTGTTTCTGACAGGGAAGTAAGTGGCTTCCAACCAGGCAATCTGGCCATCCCCCCGGACCCGTTCGAACTGGCCATCAAAACAATCACCCTGCTTTAAACGCTGCCAGAATTGACCGTATTCACGTGAATTTACATAATCTTTGCTACAAAACTTACTGTGATGCTGCCCTATGATGGCATCTTTCTGTACTCGCATCATAGAGTTAAATAAGTCATTACTCTTCAGCACATAACCATCAGGGCTAAACTCGATCACAGCTAAATATTGCTCAATAGCACTCAGATCAGCAGTGGCCACATTCACTCGAGTTGTTAAGCTTTCAATTAGTTCTTTCGTTTTACGGCTAAAAATCATAGGTCACCCCGGTGTATTAAAATAAAGCGTTTGTGTATCCGTCAGTACCACTATCAGTATCTGTGAACTCACTTAAGCTTTCTGTTTGGGTTCAGGTCCTACTGAGCAAGAAAAAACAGGTAATAGCGATAACACAGTATTAGCCTGCCACAACAATCCATAGAGGCAGAATATCAAGCAAAAAGCGAAAAATCAATAAATATGATAAAATTGATACTTTATTTGGTTTCACTTTTGTCGGCATTCGGCGATAGCATTCCATTGTGCTAAGGCGATCATTGATGCTGAGCAGTCAAAGCATCACTATCAACCGGATAATTAAGTAATTATGTGGAACATGAGGATCAAAGCAAGGCTGGTTGGCAAAGTATTAGGTCACGACAATTGCAGTAATGAGAAATGGCCCAGATCTAAGTCACGGGCCAATAGAAGGCATCAGAAGTTTGTTTTACTTAATGTTCTGTTTGATGAAACTTGTCCATACTGCGAGGCTAAATGCCACACATTAAGAGCTGTCTCCACGCACAGTGCAATCAACAAAGTATGGGGAACTCCGAAAGCCACCCATACTTTAATCCCAATCAGGTGCAAAATCAGGATTCGCCAGTCGTTCGTTTCTGTCTAAACCAGCCAGTTGAGTCATATTCTCCGTCGTCAGTTTCAGATCGATAGCCATTAAGTTTTGCGCCAGATTAGCTCTTTTGGTCGATGATGGGATCACGACAAAACCCTGCTGTAACGACCAGGCTAATGCCACTTGCGCTGCTGTTACCTGATGTTGTGCCGCTATCTGCTGGATCAGCGGCTCAGTCAGCACCTTGCCATAAGCCAAAGGCATATAAGCTGTGATCTGAATACCCTGTTCTTTTGAATACTCCACCAGTTTGCGATTTTGTAAAAACGGATTTACTTCCACTTGATTGGTGGCGATTTCCGCCACACCCACTGCATCTATCGCAGCTTTGGTTTGTGCAATAGTAAAGTTGGATACGCCCATCAGCCGGGTTAAACCTGCTTGTTTAGCTTCAGCTAAAGCTTCAACATAAGACTGCACCGGAACTTCATCAGGCAAGGGCCAGTGCACTAAAGTTAAATCCAGCTTATCCAGCTGTAATTTCTCCAGACTTTGCTCGAGGCTGGCGTTGAGTTTGTTTTTGTTTAAAAACTCAGTCCAGATTTTTGTGGTGACAAAAAGTTCACTGGCTTTAATACCGCTGTCTCGGATAGCACGGCCTACGTCTTGTTCATTGCCGTAAATCTGAGCTGTATCGATGTGGCGATACCCCAACTCTAAGGCAGTGATCACCGACTGATAGGCATCATCGCCTTTTAAGCGAAAAGTACCGGCCCCTAACACAGGAATAGTGTTTTTATTAGATGTGTTCATGATCTGGTTCTCTGTTGAAGTTGGCGGTAGCATACAATATGCAAGACTTTGAATAATCCGGACCATCAACAAAACACTTTTGCTCTGACAGCAACAAAGGCTTTGATTTATGCGATTTAACAACATAGTAGTGCTGACAGGGGCCGGTATATCTGCTGAATCCGGCATTAAAACCTTTCGGGATAACAATGGTTTATGGGAAAATCATCGCATCGAAGATGTCGCCACACCTGAAGGTTATCAGCGCGATCCGGCCCTGGTTCATCAGTTTTACAACTTGCGCCGCGCTCAACTACTGGATGCCAAACTCAAACCCAATGCGGCCCATCTGGCATTGGCAAGCTTTGAACAACAGCATAAAGCCAAAGGCGGCAGCTTTTTATTGATCACTCAAAATGTCGATAACCTGCATCAAAGAGCAGGTTCAGAGTCTGTGATTGCGATGCACGGCCAGCTGCAAAAAGTGAAATGTCCGGTGACTGGCAAAAACCAAAGCTGGTTAAAAGACTTAACCAGCACAGACTTATGCCATTGCTGCAAAACCCCACAACCACTCAGACCCGATATTGTCTGGTTTGGAGAAATGCCTTATCAGATGGATGAATGCGTAGATGCATTGATGCAGGCCGATTTGTTTATCTCCATTGGCACTTCAGGCCAGGTCTATCCGGCTGCTGGTTTTGTACAAATAGCTGCAGAGTCCGGCGCTTTGACCACAGAACTTAATATGGAAGCCACCCGTGGCGATTTTGCCGAAGGCCATTATGGTCCAGCCGCTAAAATAGTACCGGCTTACCTTGCCAAACTAGGCTGAAGTTATTTGCTGCTTTAGCTGCGCCCGCAACCGGGCCTATCAACTGAAATAAATTCACTCGCATTTGATTTATCAAAAAAAGGGACTATGGTTTTGTAGCCAATTCAGCTAATGTTTCTACGATAGAAACTGAAGCATCTTGTCTACACTACAAAAAGGATCCTTGTATGCGCTCCGCTCTGATCAAAAAATCACCTAACAAAAACAGAGGCTTGCAGCTGGCTTTGAGCATTCTGCTACTGTACTGCTCGCAAGCTGTTGCTGACGGTTCTTACCGTATCAGTGTAAAAGATTTCTCTGGCGACCCGGCCAAGGTAAAAGCGCTGCGACAGGGTATAGAGCGAATGAAAGCAGCGGGTCAGGCGAATCCTACCTCAGCTGATTTTCGCACCAGCTTTACCTACTGGGCCAATACCCATGGCTACTTCGGTACAGGCCCTCACGCAACCAATCTGCAAACCTACACAGAAGCCAGAATGCAGCGCTGCCTGAAGATATACACCAAAGCGACCTGCGATTCCTACTACGCCCATCTGGTTAATGTCACAGTGCCTGACGATGGTTTTACCAAAGATATATGGGGCACCTGCCAGCATGGCACTTCTGAATTTTTGCCATGGCACAGAATGTATTTGTATTTCTATGAAAAAACACTGAGAAAACATGTGGGAGATGCCAGTTTTTCATTGCCGTACTGGGATTATCTACAAAATGTGACTCCGGATGCGAAACGCATGGAACTGCCTGCTCTGGTCAAAGGCCAGCAAGCGGGATCCTTGTATGATCAATTCCGGACGCCAGGGTTAAATGAAGGCACCACTTTTATGGACCCTGACGACGCCAGTGCAGCCCAAGCATTTGAAAACAATAAATTTACTGATTTCTCCGACAGCTTGCAAGGCCAGCCACACGGCACTATGCACTGCGCAGTGGGCAAAGTCTGTGGCATCCCCAATATGGGATTCGTGCCTGTTGCTGGTAACGACCCAGTCTTTTATATGCACCACGCCAATATAGACCGCTTATGGCAATGCTGGCTGAACAAAAAGGCGAATGGAAAAACCATCGATCTGGCCTGGGCGAAAGCAAACTTAGATATGCCGGATAGCTGGTATCAAACCCGTTACAGCTTTGCCGATGAAAACGGTAATCAGGCCACTATGACCATAGCGGATGTCTTTACCCCTGGGAAAATTCCGGTGCGTTACGATAAAGATATCAATTGCACTGTCCAGCCAGGACTGAAACAAGAGCAACAACTACTTACTCAGGCAACATCAGTGTTTAAGGCCCATGCTCCGGTCAACAGCAATAAACCAGTGACACTGCAAGGATTGACCACCCAAGTGGCGTTGGACCCACAGCAGCCAGCTCAGTTGAAAGCTGCAGAAAAAATCGCGGCACTGACAAGCCCGTCAGCCAATACCTATCTGATCTTACAAGGCGTAAAAATGCAGGGCATGCCTGCCGTCACTTACAAAGTGTACCTGAGCAGTGAAAAGCAACCGAAGCAAAAGCTTTATGTGGCAACCATCAGTTACTTTGGTATTGGCGATCACGCTCACGAAGGTCATGACACAGGGGATATAGGCACTTTGGTCTACACAGTAACAAAACAGGCCAGACAACTGGGGGCTGCCGCTGCTGATCTGATGGTGCATTTTGTCCCCACAGACCATAGCACCACGCCGGTAAAAGAAATCCGTTCTGACAGTGGCCTCACTGTCGAACAAATCCGTCTGGAAACAGCACCAGCGAAGTAATTTAACTATCAGATAAAGCCGGATCGTGCCGGCTTTGTTATATGTCATTCACAAGGAGTTGTTATGCCAGACCTTATTCTTCGCCGTGCATTTCGTATAGCACTGACAGGGGCCACATTGTGCTGTTTTGTGCTGCAAGCCGATCAACCCCAAGCCTTACAAGACCCACCTGTGCTGGAAATAAAAAGAGCAAGCCTGGCACCACTGACCAAAGCACAACAACAAGCCGGAGCGCCGCAACCTGATGAAGCCAGCCTAAACTGGGATGTAGCCTTTACCTTGAGTAAGTTATGGAACCCGAATACCAACAGCTGGGATCAGGTCAATTTACGCAGTTATCAGGGCAGTAAAGTGGATCCCGATGCGCCTTTTGTTGCCCCTACTTTGCGGGTGTTTCCGGGGGAAACCATCAGAGCCAGCTTAAATAACCAGCTGCCTGCCGACCCAAGCTGTATCAGCCACGATCAAGGTGTCAATGTTCCGCACTGCTTTAATGGCACTAATATGCATACCCATGGGTTGTGGATCAATCCGGCAGGCAACAGCGACAACGTACTGATTTCCATAGACCCTACAGTGTCTTTTCAGTACGAATACAATATTCCGGCTGACCATCCGGCTGGAACCTTCTGGTATCACCCTCACCGTCATGGCTCTACCGCCATTCAGGTGGCCAGTGGCATGGCCGGCGCTTTGATTATTCAGGGCACACGTCAGCCCACGCCAGACCGAACCGGAGATATCGATCTGCTGCTGACCAGTTCTGCCAACCAAAGCTTTAAAGAACGCACTATGGTGTTTCAGCAAATTCAGTATGGCTGTTACACCAAACCGACCAAGCCAGGTGAAAAACCAAAGCTGAAAAAGGAAGACAATGGGACTTATATATGTAGCAAAAAAGATATAGGGGAAATACGGGATTACGCCGGCTTTGGCCCGGGTGGCTGGAGTAAGTCAGGCCGCTACACCAGTATTAATGGTGCAGTACAGCCTTTTTTTGCTGATGCCAAAGCAGGTCAGATAGAACGCTGGCGTATGGTGCATGCCGGAGTACGTGACAGTATTAACTTAAAAGTCGTGAAACTGACTGGCCCCACATTAAAAAGCGCGGTTTCAGCTGCTGATGAGCAAAAACTACTGCAAAAATTCTGTACCGGGGCTGTGGTGCCGCAACACCAGATCGCAGCTGACGGTTTAACTCTTGCCGAAATAGACACCACGGAAGTCACGGTGTTTCAGCCGGGTTATCGCTGGGATACGCTGATGATGTTTCCTGAAGGCGGGCAATATTGTGTGATTGACGATGCAGCTGCAGCCTCGGCCAACGTCGATCAAACCCCTTCTGAGCCTGTGCTATTAGGCATAGTGCAGGTTGCAGCTATACCAGGACCCGTGACGGCGACTATAGGGCAACAACTGATCCAAAGTGCAAAAGTGAATATCAGCCCTGCGATGCAAAACGCGGTAATAAATGATTTACAGGCCGGCCTGAAACTAAGCCATTTTGTGCCCCATCAGGATCTGCCGGAAACGCCAAATAAGCAGCATCTGGAGTTTAATATCGAGAGCGTGGAAGATAGCAAAACTAAACAAACAGTGACCCTGTTTGAAATAGATGGTGAACCTTATCAACCTGGCCGTATCGACCGTGAGCTGATTTTGGGCAACACAGACGAATGGATTTTAACCTCAAAACTGGCCAGTCACCCCTTTCATATCCACGTCAATCCATTTCAGGTGGTGGCTGTGTTGGATCCAAATGGCAAAGACGTCAGCGGCGACGATGCAGTCGATGATTTTGATACAAGCAAAAAGTTTCCTGATCCTCAGTACAGAGGCATGAAAGGTAAATGGAAAGATACCTTATGGGTAAAAAATGCCAAGGGGCAATCCTATAAAGTGATAGTGCGAACTAAGTACCAGCGCTATATCGGCGACTTTGTATTGCATTGCCATATTCTGGATCATGAAGATCAGGGCATGATGCAAAATGTCAGGATCAGCTTACCCAACGCCAGTGGCGGAGCCAGTAAAGGCCATCATTAAAAGCAAGTGCGCAGTGTAGCTTTATTGCACTGCGCTAATGTGCCCGACAAGGCTAAATCACCACACTGTCATATAAATGTCGAATAGCCGTCTTTATTTTATCAACAAAAAGTAACCTTACTGAAACATGCAACAGCTCTAATGTCGCGGGCAGATTTTAATTAAACCGACATCGGAGTCAAAATGCAGAACAAAAATTTCGAGATCGATAACAGTGGTGTAGATCCACAAACAAACTTTTCTGATAACCCGGATTTTCAGTCCGTGCTGGCATCACGCCGTAGCTTTTTAAAAGGCTCATTAGGTGCAGCCATTGCCACTATTATGGGCACATCTTTAGTAGGTTGCAGCAGCGACACCGCAGAACCAGTTACAGGCCCTGTTGGTGTTAAGCCTGAGCCTGCTCCTGTGTTATTAGGTTTTACGGCTATTGCAGCCAACCGCTTAGACACAGTTACAGTTCCGGCTGGTTATACAGCCCGCCCCTTTTTGCCTATGGGCACACCACTTTTAGGCAGCTACCCGGCTTATCTGGCTGATGGCAGCAACACGGGTTCCGATATGGAACAACAAGTAGGCGCACACCATGACGGCATGCACTTTTTCCCGTTAGACGCCCGCAGCAGCAATAAAAACAGCGATGAAGGTGTGCTGGTATTTAACCATGAATATCTGGATGCCAACGTACTACACCCTATGGGTCCTACAGGTTTACCACGCCCTGCTGATGAAGTGCGTAAAGAAGTAGCAGCCCATGGCGTGACTGTGGCTCATATCAAAAAAGATGCGCAAGGCCAGTTCCAACTGGTGCAAGGCAGCCCGCTGAATCGCCGTATCACAGGTGCTACCCCTATGGATATCACAGGACCAGTGCGTGGTGATGCCAAAGTCGTCACAAAATACAGCCAGGACGGCACCCGTACCCGTGGTACTTTAAATAACTGTGGTAATGGCTTTACGCCATGGGGTACTTACTTAACCTGCGAAGAAAACTGGGCTGGTTACTTTATGAATGCCGATGCCACTCAGCCACGCGAACATAAACGTTATGGTGTAGGCACAAGAAATGGCCGTTACTACTGGGAAACGGCTGATTCAGGTGCTGAACAATATCAACGTTTTAATGCGTCAAGTCTGGGTTCAGGTGCAGATGAAGATTACCGTAACGAACCAAACACTTTCGGCTGGATAGTAGAGATTGATCCTTTCAACCCGGACAGCGTGCCACAAAAACGTACAGCTTTAGGTCGTTTTGGCCATGAAGGTGTTATTTTTGGACCTGTAGTGGAAGGTCAGCCCATTACGGTTTATTCAGGTGACGATTCTACTTTTGAATACATCTATAAATACGTATCCAAAGCCGCCTACTTTAAAGCCACAGCTGGCGGTCATTTATTAAATGACGGTACTTTGTATGTAGCTAAGTTTAACGCTGACGGTTCTGGCGAATGGCTGGCTTTAGATGTTAATAACCAGGCGCTGATGGCCAAAGCAGCTGCTGCCAGCGTGACTTTTGATAGTCAGGCCGACTTATTAATTAATACCCGTCTGGCAGCTGATATTGCTGGCGCGACTAAAATGGACAGACCTGAGTGGGGTGCCGTGCATCCAACAAGCGGTGAAGTGTATTTTACCCTGACCAACAACACCGGCCGTAAACCAGAGCAAATCGATGCACCTAACCCACGTGCTAATAATGCCACTGGCCATATTATTCGCTGGAAAGAAAACGCTGCAACTCAAGGCTTAAGTTTTAACTGGGATATTTTCCTGTTAGCAGGTGATGTAGGTACGGCCACTCCGGGCACTAACCTGACACTGACGGCGGATAACCATATGGCAAGCCCGGACGGTTTATGTTTCAGTGCCAACGGTTTGCTGTGGATCCAAACTGATATGAGCGGTTCTCAGCAAGGAGAAGGCCCTTATGGCAATAACCAGATGCTGGTTGCAGATCCTGTCACCCGCACCGTAAAACGCTTTTTTGTTGGCCCTGTCGATGCAGAAGTAACAGGTCTGGCTTTTACGCCGGATTTAAAAACTATGTTCGTGAATATACAGCACCCGGGCGATCGCTCGACCCCAACCCAGTTCACCAGTAACTGGCCAGCGAACGATGGCACCAGCAGACCACGTTCTGCCACAGTGATTATCACCAAAGATGATGGCGGCGTGATAGGCTCTTAACTTATGCCTTGTCGACCATTGAAGCCGGTGTCAAAACCGGCTTTTTTATTTGCTTAATGAGTTTCAACAATCAGGGCCGTCAGCTTACGTACTATGGGCAGGATCAACAGCAACACCGGATAAGCTACCATCCAGGATAAGCCCCAGGCTCCCAACCAGACAGGCAGTTCAAAACCGCTAAAGCCAGTGCTTTTTAATGTACTGATCAAAGATACAATACAGCTCATGATAATGGATAAAATCAGCGGCATGACATAAGCCATAGAGCGGGCTGGCAGTTTTTTAAATACAGGTTTTGACATCTCGGAACTCACCCAGTAAGAACGTGTTTACAGCTTTCAGGCTACATTTGGGCATCGCGCGGCAAAGTAGCAGGATCTGCGATTAAAAGATAAAGCCAGCTCAGTTTGATTCTGTTACACCAATTTGGGTGCATCAAAGTTTTCCGGCTCATCGCTGTAAATACAGACATTCCAATCCGCTGCTAAACCTGTTTCAGCGACGCAATAGGCCTGGAAAAAGTCTTTAATTTCATTGCGCTGGCAATGAGCTTCAAAGCTTTGCATATCAGCCCAAATTTCGTTAAAGACAATAGGGAAGCTTTTACCTTCGGCAAAAGGGCTTGGAATATGACGGGTGACTCTGTAATGCAGGCAGGCATCTTCCCGCAAGGTATTGGCTTCCAGACCCTGTAGCACTTTAAACAGTTCCGCTTCTTTGCCTGGTTTAGGTAAAAATTGGGCTATGCAATAGACTTTTTTAGACATTAGTTTTCCTTAGATCCGTGAGGTACAGGCCAGCTTTGCAGCTGACGGCTTGATTCAAATTGATGCTCCAATCCAGTGGCTGGATCGGTAAAACTTAAGCTTTTTGCCAACAATTGCAAAGGCTGTGTGAAATCCAACTGCTGCCCTGACTGTTTTGGTAATAAGTGCGGGTAGTATTTATCAAATAAAATAGGGCAACCCAAAGACAACATATGCAAGCGCAGTTGATGAGTTTTACCTGTATGGGGGCTTAATTCAAACAAACCAAGTTCAGCTCGTTTATCTACCAGACTAAGGCTGGAAAATGCATTGACCTCCCCTTCCACTTGCTGCATTAAAAATGCTGGCGTTGATTTTTCCAGCCGGTTTTTTACCTGCCAGTGCTGTGGTAAATCCAACTGCTGCAGTGCTTCAGTTAAATGGGCTACCGCCTGATAACTTTTTTGGATCTGACCATCGGCAAAGAGTTGATAATACAAAGGACGGCTTTGGCTATTAACAGAAAACAACACCAAACCTGCTGTTTCTTTATCTAATCTGTGCACTGCAACTACATCTTGCAATCCGGTATCCCGCTTCACACGCTCCAGCAGGCATTCATTGACGAATTCGCCACCCGGTGTCACAGGTAAAAAATGCGGTTTGCAGGCGACAACTATATGCTGGTCCTGATAAATAATCTGATGAGCAAAAGGAATTGAAGGTTCAGCGACCACTTCACGGTAATAACAGACTCTGCGGCTGGGTAAAAAGGCAGTATTGGCATGGATCACGTCACCACCAAACCAATGCACTTTGCCATCCGCTACCCGCTGTCGCCAAATAGCAGCGTCGATACGGCTGAATTTCGCAATCAGGAAATGCAGCACAGTGCCCCAACCCAGATCTTTGGGAGGCAAGGTAATTTCGGAAGCTTGTTTTGCTTTACTCATAGGCCCTCGCTAAAGAGGGCCAAGAGTTAAAACCTTTCAACGATCCTCGTCAACCAGTTTTAGCTTTTCTGACCAAATAAACCGGGCAACATACGTTTTAAGGTATTGTCTTTGAATAGGTAATGATGCGCCAGCGCGCCCAAAGTATGCACTGTAATAAGCACATAACCTGCTGTACCCAGCACTTCATGGATTTCTTTAATGGACCCCGCCAAATCCGGGTCCGGCTCTATCAGCGCTGGCAATTGAAAACCCCAGAACGGAATAACTTTGTCGCCAGCACTTAATATCAGCCATCCCAGTAAAGGCATCAGCAGTAAAAAGCCATAAAGTGCCAGATGCATCAGGCCAGAAATTTTAATAGCCAGAGCAGAGGGCGCCGGTTCTATTGCAGGGATAGCACTAAAACGCCGCACCACCAGACGCAGCAAGGTAATCAACCACAAGCTTAACCCCAGCACAAAATGCACCTCTTTGATCAGATCACGCTCTGCTGTGCCTTTTTCAAAAAGGCCTCTGAATTCAATACTGGCGTAAATAGCAATAATCAACAGCACTGTCAGCCAATGCAAACGTACCATCCAGTTGCTGTAGCTTTGTTGAGAAACCGACATAACCACCTCTGTGTTTAAAAACTTATTGTCATTCTGCCAGCCTAAACTTAAGACAAGCTGAGGCTTTACGTATTGAAGACCTTTGCATTTAACTAAAAAACAACAGTCCTGCCAGACCAAGCACCAGCATGGCTGCACTTATACGTAAGGCCAGAGTTCGGGTACCTGCTACCCATACCATGGCTGTTTTCACCAGTGAATTACTTAAGATGGCAATAGCTATGGCTGTCGCTGCTGAATCAACCGCCTGACTGCGACCGGCATAATCGGCTAAAGACAAACTAATGGCATCGACATCCGTTAAACCCGCCAAAGCGGCTAACCAATACAAGCCCTGACCAGGCGCATAATGTTCAGCCAGCTTCACCAGCAGCAATACCAGCGCAAATAACAACGCAAACTGAATAGCCGACCATAGGCTAAAGGGATTTTTCACAGGCACATCAGCCGCCGATACTGCTTGCAGCCTGTGTCCTGCCAGAAAAAACACCAGCGCAAAGACCGCAGTTAACACCGCCAACCCCAGCAAAGGCCAGAGTAATTGTTGCATTAAAGGCACAGAGACGGCGGTCACAATCAGCAAAACCCGGCCAAACATCACCAGCCAGGACACTAAAATACCAGCAGCTAACCTGTTGGCAGCACCGCTGTCAGTTTCTATTTTACTGCTGCGGGCAAAACTTAAGGTCATAGCGGTAGACGACACCAGGCCACCTGTCAGGGCCGTGACCATAGTGCCTTTCACTGACCCCAAAAATCGTACCGCTATATAACCCACTAAGGATAAACCGGAGATTAAAATCACCAACAGCCAGAGTTTATAAGGATTCAGCGCCTGCCAGGGATCGACAGCTTCATTGGGTAACAAGGGCAACACAATAAAGCTGGCTATCAACAGCTTCAGGCCAGCATAGAGATCATCAGCACCAATTTTACTGACCAAGCCGTGCAAAGGCTCCCGAAACGCCAGAATAGCCGACGTCAGAATAGCCAGAGACACAGCTATTTCGGCAAAACCAAAAATCACAGCGCCACCTAATAAACACACTGTAATAGCAGACAATTCGCTGGTTAAACCTAAAGCCACAGCGTTGGTTTTGTTCTCCAGATAATAAGAGCTCAGCACGATCACAGACACTGCCGCTAAAGCCGCGATAAACAACCAGGGCGTTTGCAAAAACACCGATAACCAGGCGCTGACGGCTCCCAGCTGAGCAAACAAAATATAAGTACGTACCCCGGCAAAAGATCCGGGGTGGTTATTGTTTTTATGTTTTTCCCGCTCAATCCCGACCAAAGCGCCAATCAGCAGCGCAATCAGAAAGTTCTGAGCCAGTGTTACGTCAAATCCAGTCATCATTCACCGTCTTAGTAAGTTGATCCCAGCATAGCTGAATTTTTCTTTACGCTATTGATCTGTCGCAACACCAGTTCAACTTGCTTATATCTGTCGCAAAAAACAGCGCACTCAGCGGCAAAATCTGACTAAATACAGCACTGCACTTGAATCTATATAGCCGCGCACCCATTGCCCTGTTAGTTTTATACCAAGTGGTATTGAATGCACTATTCACAGCATAGCGGAGCACTGATGATCCCTTTTTCTATTTTAGATTTAGCCCCTGTCCCTTCAGGCAGCACTATTAGCGATAGTTTTGCCAACAGTAAAGCCCTGGCCCAACAGGCAGACGACTTGGGCTACCAGCGCTACTGGCTGGCTGAGCATCACAATATGCCGGGTATTGCCAGTGCTGCGACTTCTTTGTTGATAAGCCACCTGGCGGCCGCCACTTCACGCATCCGTTTAGGCGCTGGAGGCATTATGCTGCCGAATCATTCACCTTTGGTGATCGCCGAACAATTTGGCACCTTGGCAACCTTGTATCCGGATCGTATCGACTTAGGTTTAGGCCGGGCTCCGGGTAGCGATCAGTTGACAGCAAGGGCGTTGCGGCGCAACCGCATGGAAACTGAAGACCAGTTCCCAAGTGATATCCTTGAATTGCAGCAGTATTTTGGTCCGGTAAAGCCAAATCAGGCAGTACAAGCCGTACCGGGACAAAATCTGAATGTGCCTTTATGGATTTTAGGTTCGAGTTTATACGGCGCTCAACTGGCGGCCCATATGGGTTTACCTTATGCATTTGCCTCGCATTTTGCTCCAGCCATGATGGAACAGGCCGCAGCTTTGTATCGCAGAGAATTTAAGCCGTCAGCCCAACTGGATAAACCTTACCTGATGCTGGCACTGAATGTATTTGCGGCAGAGACCACGGCAGAGGCTCATCGACTTTTTACCTCGCCACAACAGCAGTTTGTCAATTTAGTCAGGGGCGTACCAGGTTTATTGCCTGCGCCTGTCGGGGATATGGATCAGATTTGGCAAGCGCATGAAAAAGCCTATGTGGAAAAAGCTCTGGCCTGCTCTGTGATAGGCAATCCGGCTGAAGTAAAACAAGGTATCTTGAATTTTATCGCAGAACATCAACCGGACGAGTTGATGCTGACCGCTATGATGCACGACCCAAAAGCCCGGCAAAAGAGTTTTAAAATTGCGGCAGAGCTTATCGGTAGCTAAAGTCGGTTCAGGGATCAGAGTCTCGCTCTGATCCCTCATTAGAACTTATCGGCTAAAACTTAGCGCCTATGCTGAGTTTTTGATGTAAATCTCGGCTGTCTGCCGAAAGTCCTTCGTATTGTGGCAACACCACATCAATTTTTGACCAGTCTAAATCAACAGAAAATGACAATCGGATGCGCTCTGTCAGGTAATAATGCAAACCTGAACTCAGGTTTATTTCCTGTTTGAATTCAATATATTGCACCGGTTGATTGACAGGTTTTAAGTAACTGCCTTCACTGAATACCTCAAAGCTGCTGCCGGGCCATAAATAGCGCAGATCCCATTCCAGCTGCACATGACGAAAGTCCAGACTCTGCCTGTCACCAAGAAACAGCTCAAGCCCTGCAGATTCTTTAAAATGCGTCCGTTTTAAACCTGCCAGCGCAATAAATTCAACCCGCAGTTCAGCTGTGTCATACAAGCTATAGCCCACACCTGAGCTCAGATCCATATTTTTATAATCGGACGCCATAAAGTCCTGCGCATAATCCACTTTATTACGCCAGAACAGTTGTGGCAGGAAAAAATAGTCAGCACCGGGGTTCAGCAGGTACTTATGGGTTTTCTTTAGTGAATTACTGGTTTCGTAATCGTATTTGCCGTCAAAGGTCAGCCGCATATTGTCGTCACGTTGCTCAAACGATCCCTTAAAACCAAGATTATCGGTGCTGCTGCTACTGCGTTTTTTTCCTGCGGTTAAATCCACACTGTAGTGTCGAACAGGCTGATTTTTAATCACCACAGCTTCAGTTTCAACAGCGACAACTGCCGGGGGAACAGGATGCAGCTTTTGCTGTTCAATGCGTTCAATCTGAGCTCTGGGTAATTGCACCTGTCCCGAATAAGGCAGGTTTAAAAAGACGATATCTTTGTCCTGCTGAGTGATAATGCCTGTTAATCTGTCGCCATTCTTCATCCAAATCACAGCACTGTGCCCTGTCGAAGCATGACAAAAAGTGCACAACAACATAGCAGTTAACAGCAGCGCTCTGATCACAGCCCTCATCCTTGTCCAGATAAAACGAATCTTTAATAACATCAGTTTAACAGCAGTGAATTAGTCTACGCAGCTCCCCCTAACCAAAAAGGCAAAGAAAAAAAGGAGCACAAGGCTCCTTTACTCTGGTTAAAAAACAACTATTTAGGCAAAACGACAGAATCAATCACGTGAATGACACCGTTGCTGGTTTCAATATCAGTGCTGATCACCTTAGCGCCATCGACATAAACCACACCATCTTTGACGGCAATTTTCAGCTCTTGCCCTTGCACAGTTTTGGCTGATGTTAACTTCACCACATCAGCAGCCATCACCTTGCCTGCAACTACGTGGTAAGTCAGTACCTTACCAAGTGCCGCTTTGTCTTTTAACAACGCCTGTAAGTCTGCAGCTGGAATTTTGGCGAAAGCTGCATCATTCGGTGCAAACACAGTAAATGGACCTGCACCTTTTAAAGTATCGACCAAATCCGCGGCTTTAACGGCGGTCACCAGTGTATTGAAGCTACCTGCAGCTACCGCAGTATCCACGATATCAGCCTTAGCAGCAGCGTAAGATGCAGCAGAGACGACTAAAGCTGCAGAGAGCACGGTTAAATTCAATAATGAGCGAAATTTCATTCTGATTTCCTTTTAGTTGAACATAAAACCCGCAATAGAAAACGGCGTCGATGTTTAAAAAGATCAGAAGTATATTTATTAATTTTCGGTAAACTTAAGTTAAAAAATGCCGTATTACGCTGTGACAAGCAGATGGTTTATTCACGCTGCATTTTAGTAATTTAGCGTTTAGGCTCTGGTGTTTGCGGAACTTTCCAGCAGCGTGATTCATGTCGGGTTACAGTACCAAAATTGATCGAAAATCCGTGTTTGACCAGACCAGCCAAAGCCTCACTTTCATCGTTAGTCGGATAAAAAACCTCAGTGGATGTAAAGGCATTTAAACTTTTTAAAGTCTGCTCTACTTGCCAGCGCCCTACAGAGTCCGGCGGTAGCAGCACATATTCCAAAGCTAAACCCCGCTTTAAATCCTGTTGCAGTAGTTGCTCTATCATTTTTTGATTCTGCACAGCAGTCACCGACCACTGGCGCAAATCCACAATACGAGCCCAGGGGCTGCCCTGCAGAGCCTGGCAAAACTGCTCCAGAGCTTCGGCATAACGGGCCGTCAGGTAATCTTCATGAATGCCGGTAAAACACACATAAAGCGCATTTTCGCTGCGACGAAGTTCCAGTGACGATAAAAAACTATTCATACCCATTCCCGCTCACTGTGCCTGCTTTGAAAGTCTGTTTTGAGCATAGCAGCAGACAAATGTACCGGTCAGAACAAAATAAAAGTTGCATATCGAATTTTTACGATATATATTTCGCTTTATCGCGATATACAAATATGGATTAAACGATGAGCTCTGCAGAACTCGACGACATGATCAAAGCCCTGTCCCACCCAGTGCGACGGGATATTTTAAACTGGCTGAAACAACCTGAAGTCTATTTTGCCGATCAGGAACACTCACTGAGTTTTGGTGTATGTGCCGGCAAAATCGACCAGAAAACCGGTTTGTCTCAGTCCACCGTATCCGCCCACCTGGCCACCTTGCAACGTGCTGGTTTTATCAGCAGCAAAAAAGTAGGCCAGTGGAATTTTTTCTCGCGCAATGAAGAGGTTATTCAACAGTTTCTGGCGCGGTTAAATGATCAACTTTGAGGAGTTACAGATGCCAACTTTATTTGATGCAATCACCATAGGTGATTTAACCCTGAAAAACCGTATTGTCATGGCGCCTTTAACCCGTTGCCGTGCTGACGAAGGCCGTGTGCCTAACGCCATGATGGCTGAATACTATACCCAGCGCAGCGGCGCAGGTTTGATTTTATCCGAGGCCACAGCAGTGACCCCTATGGGTGTCGGCTACCCTGATACACCAGGTATTTGGTCTGAAGCTCAGACTGAAGGCTGGAAACTGGTGACAGATGCTGTGCATAAAGCGGGCAGCCGTATTTTCCTGCAGTTGTGGCACGTAGGCCGTATTTCTGATCCAGTTTATCTGGAAGGTGCAAAACCAGTAGCACCCAGTGCTTTACGCCCTTCAGGTCATGTCAGCTTGCTGCGTCCAATGAAAGACTATGAAGAGCCACGGGCTTTATCTTTAAACGAAATCAAAGACGTAGTAGAAGCTTTCCGTCTGGGTGCAGTCAATGCAAAAGCTGCAGGTTTTGACGGCGTGTTGATCCACGGTGCCAATGGTTACTTGCTTGACCAATTCCTGCAAGACAGCACCAACTTACGTGATGACGAATACGGTGGTTCTTTAGAAAACCGTGCCCGTTTGATGCTGGAAATTACAGACGCTTGTATCGACGTCTGGGGTAAAGACAGAGTGGCCATGCATTTAGCACCTCGTATGGACTCACACGATATGGGCGACTCCAACCGCACCGCTACTTTTGGTTATGTAGCAACTGAACTTGGCAAACGTGGTATTGCTTTTATCTCTACCCGCGAACATCCGGCAGAAGACAGCATTACACCGCTGATTAAACAGCTGTTTGGTGGCACTGTGATCGCCAATGAAAAATTCAGCAAAGCAGAAGCCAACGCCTGGTTAGCACAAGGCAAAGCAGACGCCATCGCCTTTGGTATTCCGTTTATTGCCAATCCGGATTTACCAAAACGTCTGGAAACCGATGCTGCTTTAAACCAGCCGCGGCCAGAGCTGTTTTACGGCAAAGGCCCGGTAGGTTATACCGACTACCCGACTCTGGCTTAAAACTAAACTGTACAACGAACAAAGGGCCAACCGGCCCTTTGTTTTTACACTGCATTCTGCGCAGCTAACGGAAAACTGATTTGCACACAGAAGTCCGATGGCTGATGCTGCACTTCAAGCTGCCAGTCCATACGACTGCAGATCCTCTCTACTATCACCAAACCATAGCCATACCCTTGACTATCCTGCTCTTTGCTACTGCTATTACTCACTTTTAATTGTCGTTCATTCAGCTCAATCAGCAGTTCGCCTTCGCCATGAATAAAGGCATTTTTTAATAAATTAATCAGTACCACCCGCACAAAACTTTGCGGTGCCCAAAGCTGCACTCTGTGATGAACCTGCATAGTCCAGCTGGCTGTGTCAGAGGTTGCAGCACTTTGAGCTACAGGCAATTGCTCACGCAACAGAGCTTCCAAATCAAGCAGTTGATAATGGTGGGAATCGATCGTCTCTTTACCCAACAACAAAAAAGTGTCAGTTAATAAAGCGATATCCTGGCAGGCGCGTTCAATCCTAAGCAAAGCTTTCTGATAACGTGGCTCTTCTGCCAGCATAGTTTGCAGCAATTCGGACGATCCCTGTAATACCATCAACGGCGTTCTGATCTCATGCGCAGCAAAACGGCTAAACTCCTGCTCACGCTGAAAAAAAGCCGCTATATGTTTTTTACTGTCGAACAGCGCCTGCTCTATAGTACGCAGCTCTTCAAACCTCGCCTCCACCACAAAGGAAGGTTGCTCAGGCGACATCTGTTTAATTTTACTGACCACATTACGCAGCGGCACCGCCATTTGTCGCACCATATACACGCCATAACAGACAGTCAAAACCATAATGGCAAAGCCAAACAGCAAAGCAAATAGATGCAGCTTAGACTCGTATTCGTCCAGATAATCATCGGCGTTGTCTTTAAACACCACATAAAACAGGCCTTTGCCTGACGGATGCAGCCGCACCAGAAAATGTTTATCTTCAGGCCCTAAATGATGTTCATAGTAGCCAGGAGTAGTGTATTCCTTAAGCCATTGTGGCATAGGCTCTTCACTCCAGTAGCTGTCAAATTCGTAGTGATTCGGTAAATCAGCCGCAGCGCCCTGTAACTGATAATCCCGTTCAAACATGCGGGCTTCAGCGTCCAGCCAGTGATCGAGGCTGATCACTTCCATCTGATCTTCAGCCACTAAAATCACAATCCAGAATAACGAAATAAATACCAGACTGAGGACAGAAGTGATTAACGTCACTCTGCGGAAAAAACTGCTGTTCGCTTTATAAAACAAGCTTATACCCCTGACCATGTAAGGTCTCCAGTGCAGGTCTTTCCTGCTGTGGACTCAGTTGATTTCGGATTGCATAAACATGACTGCGTAACACGTCACTGGCAGGTTCTTCATCTCCCCAAATCTGCTCAGTCAGATACTGACGACTGACCACAGCGGGTGATTTTTGCAACAGCACTTTTAGAATTTGCAGCTGAATACGGCTAAGTTTAAGGGGCCTGTCACCTTTGCTGGCAGACAAGCTTTGCAGATCCAGTTTTACATCACCCAGCACCAGCGTGCTTAAATCCTGGCGCATGCCTCTTTTACTTAAAGCCTCCAGCCGTAACTGCAGCTCTTTTAATGCAAAAGGCTTCACCAGATAGTCGTCGCCCCCGGCTTCAAAGGCTGCTTCTTTATCCACCAGACCATCTTTGGCGGTCAGAAACAGTACCGGAGTCTGACATAATAATTCCTGACGGATTTGCTGCACTGTGCTGATGCCATCCAGCTTTGGCATCATGATGTCCATCACTATCACATCAAAACTCTGCTGTTTCAGCATACTCAGAGCGCTCACCCCGTTGTAGGCGCAATCCACCTGCACACCAGATAATTCCAGGTAGTCGGTCAAGGTTTCCATCACTTGCTGGTTGTCGTCCACTAACAATACTTTCATTTATTTTCCACCAAAGACTTCACGATCACTTCACTCAGGTCTACTTACACTTGCCGCCATCAGTCTATGTTGACACACCAAAGAGGTCTATATGAAACACATGAAAAACCTGATGATAGCGGTATCTGCATTAAGTCTGGCTGCTTGTGGCAGCTCAGGAGCCAACTCCGGAGATAGTACAGCAGCACCGGACCAAGGCAATGGCACTAATCCGATAGTGACGCCTGTGACGACAAAAACCACTATCGGCACCGTCGATAGCGTCAGCAGCACCGCATTCACAGTGCAGGATCAAAGTTTTAATCTGAGTTCCAGCACTGTCAGCTACGCCAAACAGAATTTGGCGTCCTCAGTGTTAACCAGCGGATCCAAAGTTCGGGTGACAAGCGACAGTTCTGGCCAACATAAGGTGGAACTCAATCCGGATCTGGCAGGTTTTATCAGTGCAATTCAGGGCGATACAGTGCAATTAAATGGCCAAAGTCTGGAGTTAAGTAACCATCAATTGGTTGCCGGAGACTTTGTGCTGGTCAGTTTAAACCCACTGCAAAGCAGCGAAGTCACAGCAGTGACTAAGCTATCTTCCGCAGAAACGCCGCTTTATATCGAGCTGGAAGGCCAAATCAGCGAATTGAACCAGACCACTCAGCGCTTTAGTGTATTGGGACAACAAGTCGATTATTCAGCAGCCGTGATTGAAGATGGTCCTATTGCCTCTGGCCGTTGGGCTGAAGTGTATGGACAGCTTAGCAATGGCGTTTTAAAAGCCTCAGAAGTTGATTTTGAGCAATTTCCTGACACTGCAGAAACCGAAATTTCAGGCGTGATCAGTTGGGTTAATGAAAACAAAACCAGCTTTGAGCTGAATCAGCGCTACAGTTTTAACGTCACCAACGCCACCCGCTTCGAACAAGGTTCAGTCAATGAGTTGCAGCCAGGCCGCTTTGTTGAAGTGACATTAAATCAGCAGAATAACCAAAGTGTGCTGACCGAAGTTGAGTTTAAAAACCAAAGCATCAGCACCCCAGGCAGTCAAAGAGTGGAAGTCACTGGCACTATGACCTTTGATGGTACTCATCTACAGCTAAATGGTTTTAGTTTTGCAGTGAATAGCCTGACTGAGTTAGAGGATGGCCTGACGTTACAGACATTAGATGGTCAATACCTGCAAATCGAAGCGGTGCAAAGAGCGGATGGCAGCATCACGGTGAAAGAAGTGGAAAAAGCCGGAGTATCCACCCGTATAGAACTGACAGGACAAGTACAGAACAACAGTATCTGGGGTTATCAGGCCGCAGATAACAGTCTGAGCAGCTTTACTAATCAATGGCTTGAGTTGGACTGCAGTTTTGATGGTGTTCGTTTATCAGCTTGTACTCTTGATGATTAAGGTTGGCTGTTGAAGCACTTCACGTTTACTTCACGCCTGGCTTGCTTTAATAGCTTCAAAGCTGCGAAGTGCAGTACTGAACTCTTGCTGGTTCAGGTTTATTTGATTGGAGATTTACCATGAAAACACTGGTTATTTTTATTGTTTTAGCCTTAGCATCATGTCAGCTGCATGCTCAGTACAAAGGGCCACAAGCTGCAGTTCAGCAACAAATTAAAGCTATTCTGGATAACCCAAAAGATAATCAGGGCGTGCGACTGACTGGTTATCTGACTGAAAAACTCAGCCACGAAAAATACTGGTTTTCTGATGGCACCGATCGGATCCGCGTAGAAATAGAGCCTGAGGATTTTCCGGCAGGTGAATTTGATGAAAATGATTTGATTGAAATTCACGGTGAAGTAGAAAAAGACTTTCTGGAATCACCCGAGATAGATGTGGAATATATCACTATCAAGAAATTGAACTGACCCCACTCTCTGCCATAGTGAAGAAATTAACCTTTATTCACTATGGCAGACCATCAGAGTCATCACCTGAAACAATGCCAATGTACCTATCCCACAACTCGCACAGCATTCAGATTTAAGTAATTAACCATCACAACACTCTGTCATTCTTCGTTTTATCCGCTGGTACAGATTAAGGACAGAATGCTATTTCCGACGAACAATTTTGATTATTCTTTGTGATAACAAAAATGACATCGTTATCACAAAGACAACTAAAAAGAAAATTTACCGAACTTAACCCATTTGCATGGATAGCAAAAAAAAAACAAAAACACCCTTTAAAATCAGCGACAAACAGCACAATTGATGAGACAAAACTCAATAAACTTGAGTTTTTGCTCAGATTTTATTCATAAATCATTATTGACATCGATGTCATTTTGACTTTATCTAAATGCATTCAGAAGCACACCTACTGAACAGCGGAGTGAAGCAACACAGAGTGCAGCTCCGGCAGTTTTGCCACAACAGCGCGTAACAACGCCAGATCACCATAAGGCAGAACTGAGTGTGCCAAGACCACAAGTTCGCCAGTGAAAACCTACGGTAAAGGGTACTTAGGTTGGCACAGGCAACACAGCCTTCGGGCTGGATAAGGTCGGTCGCAGGTGGCAACACCTGCGACATTTAAAACAAAAAGACGGGGATAGCATGTTCAAATTAAAAAAAACCAAAACGGCTATGGCAGTCGCCATGTCGCTCGCCAGTCTGTTGGCACCGTGCGCTATAGCAGCTGAACAGCAAGACACTGGCACTGCGGAAAAAAAAGAAGAAGTTTTTGAAGTCATTACAGTGACGGCCAACCGTACCAGCACTGTGGCAGATAAAACACCTGTTGCTGTGTCAGCTGTTAGTGAGGAAGGTTTACGCCGCGCCGGCGTGACGAACCCAACAGCGCTGGCAGACGTTGTTCCTAACCTGTCCATCGACAGAGTAGACGGTTTACAAATTACCATCCGGGGTGTCACCAGTGCCGACAACACAGAAAAAGGCGATCCTTCAGCCGCATTTTTGCTGAACGGCGTCTATATTGCCCGACCTCAGGCACAGGAGGTTTCGTTTTTTGATATCGACCGGGTCGAGGTGTTACGCGGCCCACAAGGCACATTGTATGGCCGCAATACCACAGCTGGTGTCGTAAACATTATCGCAGCTAAACCTCGTGATGACTTTGAAGCCAACTTTAATTTGGGTTATGGCAATTACGGTAATACCCAAACAAGCGCAATGCTAAACCTGCCGGTAAATGACAGCATCGCAGTGCGTGCTGCAGTGAATTTCGACAGACGCGACAGTTTTCTGGACGATGTGTCAGGTTCTGGTTATGACCTGGATCCTTTTAAAGATAATAAATCAGCTCGTCTGAGTACTTTGTTCCATTTAAGTGACAACGCAGACTGGCTGGTGATGCTCGACTACACCAGCATGAAAGGCAAACCACAAAATGCCGTACTAACCTCAAACTTTTATCAGCTGCCTTATTTACCAGCGGAAGAAGGCGAACGTGGAGTGGATCCAGTCTATATTGATCTGAGTTCAAAAGATAAACGCAAGCTCACTTACGCGCTGGCACAGCAGCCGGATATGGACAACAGTACCTGGGGTATACACTCAGAGTTGGATTGGCATCTGAATGATAACCTGACTTTTTCTTATCTGGCGTCTTACCGCGAATTTACCAGAGACGAAGTCACTTCATCTCTGGTTGGCCGAAATGCAGACAATACAGTGTCCACGGCCCGATCGACCTGGCAGGGAGATTTCGAACAAAGCTCCCATGAGTTACGTCTGGCTTATGATATTGGCGATCTTCAACTACAAGGCGGCGCCTATTACTTTAAAGAAGAGTCTGGCATAGCTCTGGTTCTGACAGGTTTTGTCAGTCCAACTGAAGGAACACCTGGTTACATCTTTGGTTTCCCACAAGATCCAACAATAGCGCAATCTGTCGCATTTTTTACTCAGGGCACCTACCACCTGACAGATGAATTGCGTCTGACTTTGGGCTTACGTCAAACCGAAGATGAAAAATCCCGCTACGGCGCCACTATTATCCACAGTAGTCTGGATGAACCTATTGGCTTTATGGAGAATGGCCGGGATTCACTAAACCTTGCCGACCGCACTTACCGCAAAACCACCTGGAAAGCAGGTCTTGACTATGATCTGGCCGATGATGTGCTGCTATACGGTAGTGTAGCCACAGGCTACAAAGCAGGTGGCTTTAACGATGGCTGTACTGCTGATCAAGCAAGTTGCCTGTCACCACGGCCTGAAGAAGCTATTTATTATGATCCAGAAACTCTGACCGCTTATGAGCTTGGCATAAAAAGCCGCCCCTTTGAACGCTTGATGCTCAACGCCAACCTGTTCCACTACGACTATCAGGATCTGCAGTTAAGTCAGGTCAGCGATCTATGTGGCGGCCCCTGCACTATCACCACCAATGCAGCAGCGGCACTGGTTGATGGTCTTGAGGTAGAAAGTATTTATCGCCCAAGCAACTCACATAAATTTACTACAGCTCTTACTTTACTGGATGCGCGCTACGACGATTATCAGGTGAAAGATGGGGTGAACTTTGCTGGCGAGCAGCTGGCACGGTCGCCGGACTGGACTGTTACCGCAGGTTATCAGTATACCCATGAGCTACCAGATGGTGCAGGCCTTGAGCTGGCCATTAGTAGTAAATGGAGTGACAAATACTATATCTACTCCAATCAGCTATTTGCTCAGTTTACTCAACCTGAGTTTCATAAAACCGACGTTACCCTGACTTACAACTCTGCGGATGCCAGCTGGTATGCGCAGTTGTATGGCAAAAATCTGGAAGACGAAGTCACTGTATCAGGTGCATCTTTGGTTTCTTCTTTCCCAACCCGTACTGAGGGTAACGTCAACATTTCAGACCCACGTTTATTCGGCGTGCGTTTTGGTATGTCGTTCTAATCCACCTCAACCCGGTTGCAGACTGCTGCATCCGGGCATTTGATTAAAAGGAAAAGTTCATCTATGAAGTCGCATTTTAATTACTCCCCTTTGATGTTGGTTCTGATCTCACTCTGGGGCTGCAGCCAGGCAGTGCCCGAAGCATCCAAACCAATTGCTGAACAAAAAGTTGCAATAGACCTGAACAAAAACGGCCAGCTTGAGCCTTATGAGAATTCAGCCCTGCCTCTGGACGAGCGCTTAACCGATCTACTATCCCGCTTAACTCCGGCAGAGAAAGTGCAATTGGTAACAGGCACCGGTATTAACCTCAATGACATAGGAGGTTCCAGCAAAGTACCAGGTGCTGCGGGATCCACCCATGCCATTGAACGTCTTGGTATTCCTGCCATAGTGTTGGCCGATGGTCCGGCAGGTTTACGCATCACGCCAGTGCGGCCTAATGATCAAAAAACGTACTACGCTACAGCATTCCCCATCGCCACTGTTTTATCCTCCAGTTGGGATAAAGCTCTGGTCAATCAGGTGGGTCAAGCCATGGGCACGGAAGTCAAAGAATACGGCGTCGATTTATTTCTGGCGCCTGGGATGAACCTGCAATACAACCCTCTGGGTGGTCGTAACTTCGAATACTACGCTGAAGATCCTCTGCTCAGCGGCCAAATGGCAGCAGCTATGGTGAATGGTGTCGAATCACAAGGTGTAGGTGCAACCATCAAACATTTTGCGGTCAATAATGCTGAAACCAGCCGTATGCTGCTCAATTCAGTAGTTAATGAAAGAGCTTTACGCGAAATTTATCTGCGTAGCTTTGAAATTGCAGTCAAAGAAGCACAGCCCTGGGCTGTCATGAGTTCCTATAACAAAATCAATGGGGTTTACACCTCACAGGACCCACAACTGCTCACAACCTTATTACGCGATGAATGGGGTTTTGATGGTTTAGTGATGACCGACTGGTTTGGTGGCGACAGCGCCAGAGCGCAGATGAAGGCCGGAAACGATCTGATTATGCCTGGCCGGCCACATGAGCGTGACGATATCCAGGCTGCGCTGGACAGTGGCGACTTGAGCATGGCGGAGTTGGACAAAAACGTAAAAAACATTTTGCAAATAATTTTCCGCAGTCCGGCTTTTGCTGCTTATGCCTACACCGATACTCCTGATTTAAAAGCTCATGCTCAAATTGCACGCACTGCTGCAGCTGAGGGTGTGGTCTTGCTGAAAAACGACAATGGAACTCTGCCACTGCCATCTTCGTTAAAATCCATTGCTGCCTTCGGCAATACCTCCTATGACTTTCTCTCAGGCGGCACCGGCAGCGGTGATGTCAACGAAGCTTACACAGTCTCTTTGGTACAAGGTTTTGCTAATAATAATCTGCAGGTAGATGCTGAATTGCAGCAAGTCTACGAGCAGCACCTGCAGGCTGAACGGGCAAAACAACCGAAAAAACGTTATTTCTTCGAACTTTTACCACCACTGCCAGAGCTGACCCCGGATTTAACTTTGATCCAGCGTAAAGCAAAAGATAGTGAGCTCGCAGTTATTACGATAGGCCGCAATTCAGGCGAGTTTCAGGACCGCAAAGTGGAAGGTGATTTTGATTTAACAACCACAGAAAAACAGCTGATCTCTATGGTATCCACAGCTTTTCATGCTGAAGGCAAAAAAGTAGTACTAATCCTTAATATAGGGAACGTCGTAGAAACAGCAAGCTGGCGTGATCAGGTCGATGCCATAGTACTACCATGGCAAGGTGGGCAGGAAGCTGGCAATGCAGTCACTGATGTACTGACAGGTAAAGTAAATCCGTCGGGCAAACTGCCTGTCAGCTTCCCACTGCACTACACTGATGTCCCTTCTTCCGCCTTTTTCCCTGGCGAAGCCTTATCAGATGAAGTAGTGATGGATGCCTATCTGAACATGCCACGCGGCAAACACAGCCAAATGAAACATCAGGACGGAATTTATGTGGGGTACCGCTACTACGACAGCTTTGCTGTTCCGGTGGCTTATCCATTTGGTTATGGTCTGTCCTATACCAGTTTTAGTTATAGCCAACCGCAACTGAGCAGTACCAGCTTTAATGGCGAATTAACAATCAGCATTGAGGTGAAAAACACAGGTAAGGTTGCAGGCAAAGAAGTTGTTCAGCTCTACCTGACTGCCCCAGCCGCTTCTATGGATAAACCAACCAAAGAACTGAAAGGCTTTGCAAAAACCGGAGTGCTAAAACCAGGAGAAAGTGAAACCCTGCGGTTTAGTGTAACCGCAGACCAACTGGCGTCTTATTCAGAGCAAGCGGGTCGCTGGGTGGCAGATGCAGGCTCCTACCAGATCCTTTTGGCAGCCTCGTCATCTGACATTCGTCAAAAGGCAAGTTTTAATCTGGCCAGTGCACAGCAATTACCAGTAGTAAAAGTCAGATTGCAGCCGACCACAGCGCTGACAGAATTAAAACCGCCGGTTCGCTAATTCTGCGTTACAGCAATAACTGAATGTTAAATGGGGGCACGGCCCCCTTTCACCTGTTTTTCACCCACCTTTTCAGGAATTTTTATGGCTATACCTTCATCGCAAGCCAGCACAGCCTCTGCAGTGTTGAAAGGCATGAGTTACCCTGTGGCACTCTGTGCTTTAACCTCGTTATTTTTTCTCTGGGGTTTTGTGACCAGTTTAAATGACATACTGATCCCTCATCTAAAAGCAGTGTTCGAGCTGAGTTATTTTCAGGCAATGGCTGTGAACATGGCTTTTTTTGGCGCTTATGCGCTGGTGTCCTACCCAGCCAGCTTACATGTACGACGCCATGGTTATCAGACAGGTCTGGTGACTGGTTTACTGGTGGCTGGCACAGGAGCTTTGCTGTTTGCCTGGACCAGCACTCACTTATCTTATGGTCTGACATTGACAGCCCTTTTTGTGCTGGCAAGCGGTATTACTCTGTTGCAGGTCGCTGCAAATCCTTACGTTATTCATCTGGGTAAAGCTGAACAAGCTTCAACTCGCCTGACCATGACGCAAGCATTTAACTCGCTGGGGACAACGCTCGCACCTGCTATTGGTGCCGCGTTGATCCTCAGCCAACTAGAGCCTTCCACAGCAGATTTCACTGTGGCTCAATTGAACGACTATAATTTGGAAAAAGCGGCTAGAGTGCAATGGCCTTATCTGATTCTCACCGCTTTATTGTTTAGTCTGGCCCTGATATTCAGCCGCCTGAAACTGCCACAGATCATGCAGGAAACCTCAGCTCAGCCAGCGAGTTTAGGCTCAGTGTTGCAGCAACGTCATTTAACTTGGGGTGTAGTTGCGATATTTGCCTATGTCGGTGCAGAAGTTGGGATCGGCAGCTTTATGGTGAATTATTTTGCCGAACCAGCCATTGGCGCCATGACCGAACATCAGGCGGCCAGCTTTGTCAGTTGGTATTGGGGAGGCGCGCTTTTGGGCCGTTTTATTGGCATCCCTCTATTAAACCGTATTGCTCCAGCTGCTATTTTGACGTTCAACGCACTGGCTGCAGTGATTTGCTTACTGATCAGCATCAACAGCAATGGCTTGCTGGCAGTTTATAGCCTGGTCTTGGTGGGACTGTTTAACTCAATCATGTTCCCAACTATTTTCAGCCTCGCACTACAACGTCTCGGAGCCTTATCCAGTCAAGGCTCCGGTTTATTATGTATAGCTATAGTAGGCGGCGCTATTCTGCCTATGCTGCAGGGACTACTGGCTGATCATATCGGGATACAACTGGCCTTTGTGCTGCCATTGCTTTGCTACCTGTACATAGCGGGTTATGGCCGGGTTGGCTATAAAATCAGATAGCACTGTACGAGCAACGTTGTATAAGTGTTGCCAAGCCACCTGACATATACATTCAATCAACGCCAGGTGGCTTGCTCATTAGCACAAATCCCTTTAAGGTAAATGAAGTTTATTTTTATACATCAACAGGTTGTTGCTAACTATGTCCAGAGCGACCATTGCCGATGTCGCTACTCTTGCAGGCGTCTCAAAAAAAACAGTTTCCAGGGTGCTGAACAATGAAGCCAGTGTCAAAGCCGACACCAGGCAACAAGTTCAGAGCGCTATAGAACAACTGGGCTACAAGCCAGATTTAAGCGCGCGTCGTTTGCGTACAGGTCAAACATTTTTGTTGGCTATTCTTTATCCGGATGGCGGCCAGCATGCAGACCCTTATGTCAATGCGTTGCTGCGTGGTGCGCTGACCGCATGCGATGAATTTGGTTACGACTTACTGCTGCGTCCAGTACCACCAGTCCCGGCAGAGATAGTACAAATGGCCAGCGATTTTATCGGCCGTACTCAGGTCGATGGGGTCATTTTATCGCCGCCAGCCTGCGATAATAAAGTTCTACTGGAGTATCTGGATTCTGTCGGCGTGCCTTATGTGCGGATAGCGCCACGTGAGCCACAAGGTCAACCTGCTGTACTGACAGATGAAGTCAGTGCCAGTCGCGACGCTATTAACTATCTAATCAGCCTTGGGCATAGGCAAATCGCCATAGTAAACCCATTGATGACCCATGGTGCTGGGCTATGGCGTAGTGAAGGATACCGCCAGGCACTGGAGGAAAATGGTATTGAAGTGAATCCTTGTTATCTGCTGGAAATGGACCGTTCTCCTGAACTGGAAAAAGATATCCGCCGTTTACTCAGTCAGCCCCAACCTCCCAGCGCAGTTTTTGCAGTGAACGACAGTTTTGCAGCCACTGTGTATAAAGTAGCCTACCAATTGGGGATCATGATCCCGCATCAGTTGTCTGTGATTGGTTTTGATGACGCTCCTTTAGCACAATTTTTATGGCCACCCTTGAGTTCTGTCAGGCAGCCTATATTAGAACTGGCAGAAGAAGCAGTGGCTGTACTGGTTAAATCCTTACTGCAGAACCAACCTTATCTGGCTAAAACCTTACATTGCTCTTTAGTACAACGCAGCTCTGTTGCACCTGTTGTTAATCGTTTCCTGCCCATCAAAGACGAATAACCAAAGAACAGTTGCAGAACAAAAAAGATGAAAGCCCCTCAAGCCTGGTTGACTAAGCCGTAGCCCTGCGTTGCCAAAACCTTAGCAACACAAAAGCCACCAGCGACAATACAAGTAGCGGAAATAGCATCACCAGCACCAGCAAACTTAGCTTTAACCCCAAAGGCAGGTGGTCTGTGTTTTGCAAAGGCGGTAACCAACGGCCTGATTTTCTGCGCCGCCACCACAAAGTTAAACCTGCGATCAGAGCGGCCAGCACCACTAGGCAGAACAGTAAATTCAACCACTGATTCCACATCCCATATTGTCGGCCTAAATGCGTCATGGTGCCCCACTCCACCACTTTGGCTAAAGCCGAATAACGCTGCCAGCCAATATCATCCAGCAATTCACCGCTGACAGGGTCTATATAAAGTGTCTGCTGACCCTCTGCTTTATCAGGTACATAGTTGATTTTAAATACATCTGTTGCAGTAGCTGGATAGAAAATACGTACACCTGCACCATAAGTATCCAACCCTAGTCTCGCCAGATAAGGTTCAGCTTTGCTGATATCCGCTTTCATAGGCTGATGATGCAAAGTGCTTACAGGTGCCGGATGATGTTCTGTTACCCAAGACTCTTTTCCGCCCGTGACATGCACTTCAGATGCGTGCATTTTATGCTCGTGATGCGCGTCCACAGCTCTGGTTTTGACACTGTCAGGTAAATGAAAGTTTGGGGATGGCGTTACCCAATGCCACTGGGGGCTAAAATCCCGGCCTAATTGCGCAAACTGCTTACCCCAAAAGGTTGACCAGGGCATGCCAGTAACCACCAAAAAAGCCAAAGCTAAAGAGCTGACTAACGCCAGCACAGCGTGCCAGTCGCGCCAGTGCACCCGGCCATCACTGCGTTTTCTTGGCACTAACACTCCGGCTAGCCGCCACTGTTTAGGCCACCAAAGCCAGGCCCCCGTTAGCAATAAAAACAAAGTCCAGCAGGAAAACCATTCAATGATATAACCGCCTACAGTGCCTGCGAGTAGCTCACCATGCAAACGCCGCACTATCGCCATAGGCTGAGTTGCGGGGTCAATATCGGCCCTTACCTGCAGGCGATAAGGGTCCAGATAAATTAAATGCACGGCGTCGGGCGCTGCCAATTGCCAGCGCACCGCATGAGCAGATTGTTCCGGTAACACCACTCTGTTGATGGTCCAATCCGGATACTGCTGGCGTAAGAAATCCTGCTGCTGCGCCAAAGTGGCGACGGTGCCTTCAGGCGTCAGTTCCAGCGCGTCCTGTTGCCACCATTGATCAAATTCGCGATCAAACAGATAAGCACTGCCTGTTAACAACAAAATCAGCAAAACTGGCGCTATCATCAAAGCGGACCAGCCATGCCAGAAAAACACAGCGCGTATAGCACCAGCAGCGTTTTTATCTGCAGTGGAGTGATTCAGTTCAGCCATCTTTTACCACTGCCACATCAGCTGCAAACTGGCCTGTTGCGGCTCCCCCGGATAAACCACAAAACCATTGCCTGAAGCGGTGTAATACAGCTCATCCAGCAGGTTGTTGACCGCCAGTTGGGCAGACCAGTTGCTTTGCTGATAACGCAGACCAGTACCAATCAAACGATAACTATCCAGTTGCCAGGCTGAGCCTGTAATTAAAGGCCGACCACTGCTGTAATTCGCCCGCACAAAAGCCGACCAGTCATTGTCATATTGCCAGTTGGCGCTGAAGTTCAACCGATGACGCGCTAAATCGCCCAGCTTATTGCCACGATCGCCATCATTACTTTCGGTGATTTCGCCATCCATCCAGGCATAACCCGCTTGTAATTGCAGCGCAGAATTGAACTGCCAACTGCCTTCCAACTCAACACCGTCGACACGTTGTTCGCCACTGTTGACACTAAAATCGGAGTCAACAGGGTCTGTAGTCAGTGCATTTAAGCGCTCTATCCGGAACAGTGCGAGGCTGCCACTGAACTCATCCGCACTGTAACGAATACCCAACTCTGTCTGAGCGGATTCTTCCGGCTCCAGCGCATCCCCTGTTCTGCTGCGTGCAGCGGCGCTACTTTCAACGTCAAAACCTGTGTTATGGCCAGTGAATAACGTGAGTTGATCATTGAGCTGCCAGGTCAAACCCAGTTGCCAGATAGTGGACGATACCGGCACCCATTCAGCGGCGCTGCCCCAGGCACCGCTGCCGGCTTTGCTGTCGGTGTAACGCACTGCACCTATCAATTGTAGATCTGGGGTTAACTTGATTTGGTCCTGCAGGTACCAGGCGTCTGAATCCAGGTTGTAGAAATTATCAAAACCAAAATCCAGCACTGGTACCGCTGTATCGTATTGGTACTGCGGATTATTAATATCAACAGGATTTAAAGTGCCAGCCCGGATATTGGACTGGGTAAAACGGCCCCGCTCCCGGCCTGCTTCATAACCCAGTAGTACTTTGTGCTCTATAGCACCAGTGGTCACACGGCCATTTAAATCCAGCTGCGCTATCTGGTAATCATCATCTTCACGGCCCTGACGACCGGTGCGGCTGATCAGGTCTGGTTGTCCAGCCACAGGAGTGCGTAAATTAACCTGACCAAAGACGGTATTAAATTCCTGATACTGCAAACGGGGCGTCAGGGTCCAGTCGGCATTGAGTTGAATATCTAACCAGTATTGATACAAAGGCGCAAAAGAGCGCAGGCTGGTAAAACCCGGCTCACCCAATTGGCTGCTGATATCAAGCACCTCTTCATCCTGATCAGGCAACACCACGGACACAGGTAAACCGACATAACGATCGGTCTCGCGTTTTACATACTCAGCGACAAAATGACCTGTAGCACTATCTCCGATCTGATGCTGCAGCATTAAACTGATATTGTTTCTATCCATCGGCTGACGATCAACAAAAGTGTCTGAACGCTCCAGCTCAGCTGTTAAACGAAATGACAAAGTGTCAGACAGTACTTTGCTGATATCCCCATTGGCTACTTTCTGATGGTCAGTGCCGAACCTTAAGCCTGCACTGCCGCTGTTATCTGCGCCCGGCGCTTTACTGACCAGATTGATCACCCCGCCCACAGCCGACTGGCCATAGAGCACACCGGATGGGCCTTTTAATACTTCCATCCGTTCTATGCTACCTAGCGCAGACGCGTCCACATCTTCAAAATAACGCTGGCGCATGCCGTTACGCATCTGGTCAGCACCAAAGCCACGGATCTTCAGACTAAAAGATTGATAAGGCCCTACCCGTGAATAACCAGGATTGGCGCTTGGAATGTCGCGCAATAAATCGCCTACAGACACCAGCCCCTGCCCCCTCATCTGATCTACATCTAATAGCTGAATACTCTGTGGTAACTCTTTTAATAAAATGCCCGACTTGCTACCGAAGCTATCGCTTTGGCGCTGGCCAAATACAGACAAGCGCTCCAGGCTGGTTTCGGTCACAGTGTCTGCTTTATTTTCTCCGTTTGCTGAAACTGAAAAAGACAGTGCAGAAAATGCCTGCAGGCAGGCCAGACTCAGCAGAGCCCGACGGGGAAAAGACAAGGATTTCATTGAATAGCGCCTTAAAATCAGAAAGTTATGCTGATGTTATTTTTACATAGAGGCTGAGTTGAGCCGATGCGACATATTGTCGCAGTGCGGTATTCAGCGGGCTTGCTATTAAAAGGTGAGACATGAAGAAGTACAGCGGTGACTAAGCAAATGCAGTTCAATTTGATGATCAATCAGAACATTCGCAGCGCTTTGTTTCTGCGAGCTTAAAGTTCATAAAAATGCAGTTGACGGCGGATCAGAAAAAACAGAAGATCGCACTGATTTTTTTTCGGGCAAATCGGAATAATTTCCTGTATATTGTCGCACTATTTTCAAACCCTAGCTTATCGAGATGACTATGTCAGCAGATTTATCCTTATACAGAAACATTGGTATCTTCGCCCACGTTGATGCCGGCAAAACCACTACTACCGAGCGTATCCTGAAACTGACCGGTAAAATCCACAAGCTGGGCGAAGTTCACGAAGGTGAATCGACCACTGACTTCATGGAACAGGAAGCTGAGCGTGGTATTACTATCCAATCAGCGGCAGTAAGCTGCTACTGGAAAGGCTACCGTTTCAACGTTATCGATACACCAGGCCACGTTGACTTCACAGTTGAAGTGTACCGTTCTCTGAAAGTATTAGATGGTGGTATCGGTGTATTCTGTGGTTCTGGTGGTGTTGAACCTCAGTCAGAAACTAACTGGCGTTATGCGAACGACGCGAAAGTATCTCGTCTGATTTTCGTAAACAAGCTGGACCGTATCGGTGCTGATTTCCTGCGTGTTACAGAACAGGTGAAAAAAGTTCTGGGCGCTCAGCCACTGATCATGGTTCTGCCAATCGGTCGTGAAGATACTTTCGTTGGTGTAGTTGACCTGTTAACTGAAAAAGCTTACGTGTGGGATGACTCTGGCCAGCCAGAAAACTACACAGTGACTGACATCCCTGCTGATATGGTTGATGACGTTGAAATGTACCGTCAGCAACTGATTGAAACTGCTGTTGAGCAAGACGATGACCTGTTAATGGCTTATATGGAAGGTGAACAACCTACTATTGAACAGATCAAAGCTTGTATCCGTAAAGGTACCCGTGATCTGGCCTTCTTCCCAACTTTCTGTGGTTCAGCCTTTAAAAACAAAGGTATGCAGTTAGTGCTGGATGCTGTTGTTGATTACTTACCATCACCAACTGAAGTAAACCCACAGCCACTGACTGACGAAGAAGGTGCTCCAACTGGCGAATACGCTATCGTTTCTGCTGATGAGCCGTTCCGCGCTTTAGCATTCAAAATCATGGATGACCGTTTCGGCGCCCTGACCTTTATCCGTATTTACTCTGGTGTACTGAACAAGGGTGATACCCTGCTGAACTCGTTCACAGGTAAGACAGAACGTATCGGCCGTATGGTTGAGATGCACGCGAATGACCGTACTGACCTGACCACAGCTCAGGCTGGTGACATCATCGCGCTGGTAGGTCTGAAAAACAACACTCAGACTGGCCACACTCTGTGTGATCCAAAACACGAATGTACTTTAGAACCAATGATCTTCCCAGAGCCAGTAATTTCTATCTCTGTAACACCAAAAGATAAAGGTTCTGTTGAGAAAATGAGTATCGCCATCGGTAAGATGGTTTCAGAAGATCCAACTTTCCGTGTTGAAACTGATCCGGATTCAGGCGAAACCATCCTCAAAGGTATGGGTGAACTGCACTTAGATATCAAAGTAGATATCCTGAAACGTACTTACGGTGTTGAATTAGTAGTAGGTCAGCCACAGGTTGCTTACCGCGAAACTATCACTCGTGAAGTAGAAGACAGCTACACGCACAAGAAGCAATCTGGTGGTTCAGGCCAATACGGTAAAATCGACTACCGCATTCGTCCGGGCGAGCAAAACTCTGGCTTCAAGTTCATCTCTTCTACTGTTGGTGGTAGCGTTCCAAAAGAATTCATGCCAGCCATCGAGAAAGGTTTTGCTTCAATGATGAGCACTGGTACTTTAGCAGGCTTCCCGGTATTGGACGTTGAAGTTGAAGTATTCGACGGTGGTTTCCACGCAGTTGACTCTTCAGCCATCGCGTTCGAAATCGCTGCTAAAGGCGCTTTCCGTCAGTCAATTCCAAAAGCTGGCGCGCAACTGCTTGAGCCAATCATGAAAGTTGACGTCTTCACTCCTGAAGACCACGTAGGTGATGTGATCGGTGACTTAAACCGTCGTCGTGGCATGATCTCTGGTCAGGAAGCTGGCGTAACTGGCGTTCGTATCAAAGGTGACGTACCACTGTCTGAGATGTTCGGTTACATCTCTACACTGCGTACTATGACTTCTGGTCGTGGTCAGTTCTCTATGGAATTCTCTCACTACTCACCATGTCCACAAAACGTGGCTGACACAGTGATTGCAAAAGAGAAAGAAAAGAAAGCTGCAGCCGCTAAGAACTAATTAGTCGCTAGAGCATAAAAAAGCCCCGCTGGTGAAAACCGCGGGGCTTTTTGTTATCAACAATAACCTTGAACAAACTACCACAAGCGTTTTCGCGCCAGCCAAATCCGTGCTCCGGTAATACTGAGCAGCAAAGGGATCAAGCCACCAATACACCACAAAATCCGGCTGAACCAGCCCCCAAATTCGCCAAAATGCAAGGGGATCAACCACTGTGCCATAAAGGCTGAAGCTCTGGGTAAAGTGGCGGGATCGTAACTGGATAACAGCTCACCGGTTTGCGGATGCAGTTGTAAAAAGACCCGGTATTGACCACCGGCTTCGATCTCTGTGCTTTGTTGATAACCTAAAGACAACACCCCTTGTGGCTTTTGTGTCATCCATAAATTCCGTGGCTGCAGCCCGGGGTTTAATTGCTGCATCCGGCTTACGACCTGCTCCACAGACAAAGCCGGAATATCAACTGGTGGCAAATTATGCTGAGTGATCCAACTGTCCTTTAGGGCAGCATCAGACCACATCAGTACATCAATCACTTTTTGCATTGGGGCCGTATATAAAAAATAAGCACCAGTGAATGCCATGATCAATAAAGGAATACTAAACCAAACCCCGGCGCTGGCATGCAAGTCAAAATTAAAACGTTTTGGATTGCTGCGACTTATACTCAGCGCCTGCTTTAAGCGCCTGACAGATTTAGGCCACCACAAATACAAGCCAGTCAGTAAACTGGATAAAGCAAAAAGCAAAGAAGCCGTTGCTGTGACATAACGTCCGGGCTCCCCCAGCATTAAATTGGAATGCAGCCGGTACACCAGCTCCAGTGCCGGATGATTGTAAGCGCCCTGATCTGAGCTGATCACACCGCTGCTTTGATCAAAAAAGTACCAGTGCTCATCATCAAACAACTTAAAGGCATAAGTCTCGCGACTGCGTACCGGCCATTGCAGGCTTTCAATCCGGCCTTGTGTTTGTTGCTCTATAAAACGCACCAGTTGCTGATCAGAGCTGAATCTGGCTATTGCCTGCTTTGGCTGGTAATACTCCTGCTGCAGCCAGCCGGACAGTTCGGGTTCAAACACATAAATAGACCCCGTCAGTCCAACCAGGCTGACAATAAAAGCGCAAAGCATGGCTGTGTACAGATGAAATTGTCTGAGCCAATGTCGCATCAGTGACCCCCGCTGTAAAAGCCGGTGGTCAGAACCACCAGGCTAATTCCACGCGGGCGTCACGGCCCGGCTCAGGCAAACCAGCCAGACCTTCGTAATCAGGAATATGATTAAAGTCCGGTAAGGTCGCCTGATCTCTGTACCATTTATCGCTCAGGTTACGCAGAGCAAACGTCAGGCTTAAGCCTTCGATCTGACTGGATTGCCAACGGGCAAAAGCGTCAAACACTGAATAACCCGGCTGATCAATCAAACCTGCAGAAGTTTGTACCTGATGCAGGCCTTCTACAGAGCGCATACCGGCACCGGTCAGCCATTGATCTGTCAGTTGATACTGCAGCCGCATCGCCACGGTCAGGCCTGTACTGGTGCCTAAGCCTGCATGATCGTAAGCATTGAGTTTGACACCATTTAAGGTCGCATCGGTTTTACTGAGACTGGTCAACCATTGCCAGCCCGCCTGCTGGTAGCGCAGGCTCAGATCATAACCTTTACTTTCCACTTCACCGACATTGCTATACACCCTGGCCCTTTCGGCAATCGCATTGCTAATTTTGTTCTGGAACAGGTTGGCGTTCAGCAGCCAGCTTTGGTACTGCCACTCGGCTCCCAACTGATAATGATCTGCTTCTTCCGCTTTTAAATCAGCAGCGTTAGTACGGTTATCCAGCACAAAGCTGTTGGTGGTCAGGCGGCCGCGTAACGCACTGCTATACCCGGTATAAATTCTGAGTGTTTCAGTGCTTTGCCAGGACAACCCCAGGTTAGGACTGATGCCATTGGAGCTTAAATCCTGCTGGTTCATATCCAGCACCTGATAATTGTCATACCGGGCGCCGACATTTAATTTCCAGTCTTTTGCCAGTTGCCAGTAATCCTGCAGGAATACGCCATAGACCCGGGCGTCCTCACGGTTTGTTGGCAGACTTGGATCATTTAAGGCGGTCAGGTCAGTTTGTTCTTTACGATAATCCACGCCGTATACCCAGTGGTGATGACCCAGCTTGCTGCTGTTACGAAGGTCCAACCCGCTGTTTTTTACACCGCCTTCGTACAAACCAAATCGGGCGTCCTGACGTAACTCGGTATCACTCTGATAGCCGGAAAACTTCAGTTCCACCCATTCCGAACCCGGTGCAAATTCATAATTCAGCGTATGAGTAGCACGTTCAGTTTCCAGTGGGTAGGCCCTGTTCCAGTCACTGATTTGCCAGTTAGGCCGCTGGGCACGTAACCCTTCGTCTGTCGCATGTTCGGTGCTCAAACGAATATGATGATGCTCTGCAATCTCACCTGATAATTTAGCAAAGCTGAACTCTTGTTCTGCCGCTGTTCCTTGCCAGCGCTGCCCTTCAGCGTCTTTAAATTCATCACTGTTCTGACTCGAAGCCGAACCTAACAAACTCCAGTTGTCCGTTAAACGACCTGCTAACGTCAGACCATATTTGTCACTGTTATTGTTACTGGCATGAGCGGCTTTAATTAAACCGGAAAAGCGCTGATCGGGCGCCAATAAATCTGTAGCATCTTTGGTTACAAAATCTATGCTGCCGCCTAAAGCACCAGCGCCCTGAGTGGCATCACCAGGCCCCGCCTGCACTTCTACCTGACGTAATAATTCGGGCTCTAAAGACAAACGCCCTGTATGGTGAAACATGCTGCCCGACTGAATAGCACCATCCAGCGATACGTTCAGCAGTAAATCTTCCAGACCATGCAGATAAAGCTTCTGCGCCACGCCCAAAGCCCCACCAACTGCTACAGCAGACTGATCGGCAAATAAATCTTCCAGATCCCGTGCCTGACGTTTTTGCCAATCTTCTTCGGTGAGCAGTAAACGCTCTGCGCTGATGCGCTGACCATGTACATAAATTTTTTCAATCTCTGCCTCATTAGCTATAGCAGACCAGGCAGGCACCAGACTGGGCAACAGCAATAAAGTCAAAGGACGTAATTTCAGGGTCATAACGCAGCTCCAAGATGAGAATAATTATCATTGGAGAGCATTCTGGCGAAACAGCGGGTCAGAACAAAGGACTTTTACATTCGTTACATTTGCGGCAATTCAATTTCCATCACCAGACCAGAACCCGGCTGATTTAACGCCCGGATCCTGCCACCACAGGCATTGATTAAACGCCGGGTTAAAGCCAGGCCTAAACCATAACCTTTGCCATAATGCTCGGCTCCGGGTAAACGGAAAAAGGCGTCAAACAAACGCTGTAGCTCTGCTTCTGGCACACCTGGGCCTTGATCGCTAACCCTAATCAACCAGCCATAATCAGCGGACTGAACCTGCAGCCGTACTATGCCCCCCACCGGAGTAAAACGTAAGGCGTTTCGCAGTACATTCTCCAGAGCCTGGCTCAGCCACAAGGTGCGGCCACAGTTGAGCTGCAGCTCCTCCGGATAATGGCTGTCCAGTTGCCGGTCCGGATATTCAAAACGGGCGTTGTCACATAAGGTATCAAGCAGCGCTGGCAAATCGGTCTGTTCCGTGTTTTGGCTTTCAGTTTCACTATCAAGCCAGGCCAGCGTCAGCGCATTGGCGACCAGTTGCTGCATAGCATCTGTTTCCTGCCGTAACCGCTGTGGCATACCTTGAATGTTAATGCCCTGCTCCAGACAATCCAACGCCAGACTAAAGCGGGTTAAAGGAGTACGTAATTCATGCGATAAGTCGGCAACAAACTGGCGCTGCCGCTGTAATTGCTGCTGCACCTGCTGTGCCATTTGATCAAAGCTGTCCGCCAATTGGCTTAACTCGTCCTGTCGTTGCCCTAAAGCAGGTCGCAGCGGTTGATGTGGCAAGCCTTGTTCCATATTCAGTGCGGCTTGCTGCAATTGCCGGATAGGACGCATCAAATGCTGATAAATCAGATAACAAAGCGCCAACAATAAACACAAAGGCAACAGCAGTTGTAATAACCATTTCAGCGGACGCCAGGCATCGCCTGGTCGTAAACGGCTGGGCAATTCAATCATTAAATGGCCATCACCACTGACAAAAGGTAAATCCATTACCGGGTTGTAATCCAGATACAAATGGATAGGCCAGTCGATACTGCGGCCCAGAATAAAACCATCGGTAAAACGCGCCTGCAGATCGGTCTCATCCACACTGTCTACCTGCACATTAGCCACTGTGACCCAGACATTTTCCTGTTGCCTTAATTGCTGCAACCACAATTGCAGTTGCGTTGGGCCCTGATGGGATAAAAGTTCAGCCTGATCTCGCCAGTCCAGTAATTGCTGACGTGAAGCCTCGCTTAGCATACTCAGCTCACGCTCTGTATTATCAAGCAGCAAAGCTATAGCCCAAAACAAAGCCACAGTGCCTAACGCCAGCAGTAACCAGAGCTTGAGTAACAGCGGTTTGTTCATATCAGCCGGTAACCTTTGCCATGCACTGTAATCAAGCGCTCAGCCGGAAAACCAGCCTGCACCAGCTTACGTTTCAGTCGGCTCCAGTGCATATCCAGACTGCGGTCATAGTCGGTCAGACTACGTTCAAGCACCAGCGGATACAGCAGGCGTTTGGACAACAATTGCTGAGGCTGAGCCATCAATTGCCACAATAACCTGGCTTCGACCGGGGTCAGCTCTACCTGCTGTGCACCCACCTCCAGTTGTTGATTGCTGATATTCAAATGGAGTTGTTGGTAGTTCAGTTGTTGCTCGCCCAAAGCTGCAGGCTGGCTGCGCCTGAGCACAGCTTCAATCCGCAGCATCAGTTCAGTCCAGTTAAAAGGTTTGGCCAAATAGTCATCAGCGCCATGCCGTAAACCCGTGATCCTGTCCTGCTCAGCGCCCCAGGCGGACAAAATAATCACAGGTGTGCTACGGCGTTGTCTGAGCAATTGTAAAACGCTCAAACCATTCAAGGAGGGTAAACGAATATCCAGCAGAATAAGGGCGAAGTGTTTTTCCAACGCCAGTTCAGCACCTTGTTCTCCGTCGCTCGCCAGTGTCACCTCAAAACCGTGATGACTTAACAAAGCGCAAAGTTGTTGCGCCAGTTCAGTATCATCTTCAATCAGCAACAAAGAAGCAGACACAAAGCGGCGCGAACCACTCTGTGATTGTTCAGTGAAAGCTGACGTATCAGCGCTGGCTGTTGTCATGGCACAACTTGTAGAAAATCCCGGAACCAGTGATTCCGGGATAGTTCTATCAGAACTTGTAACGCAGGTTGGCGCTGACAGAGCGGCGCTGACCGTAGAAACAATCCCCACGATTCAGACAGGAAGTGATCACTGTTTTGTCCGTCAGGTTTTGCACCTGCAGACTTACATCGTAATCCCCCATTTCATAACCCAACATGGCATCCAGCAAGGTGTAAGAAGGAGTGGTCAGCGGGTCGTTTAACACCACACCATTCATGGCGACATATGCGCTGCCATCCGATGTTTTCCCTACATGACGCACGCCACCACCCACTTTCAGGCCATCAACCATAGCCAAACGCCAGGTCGCCCAAACTGAGGCCTGTTGTTCTGGCACTGCAGATAAATCTGCACCTTCTTCACCTAGTGTATTACTTTGGCTGACATAAGCGTCGGTATAGGCATAGCTGGCATAAATATCCAGTTGCTGCCATGCCAGCTGAGCTTCCAGCTCCACACCTTTAGTTGTGACTTCCCCGCCCTGAATTTGGCCATTGGGATCAATCAGCCCTTCGTCATTCATCTGGTCTGCCGATAAAGTGGTAGTGCGGTTTTGCTCTTTAATTTGATAGATAGCAGCTGTTAACAGATGTTCTGTATTGTCAGGCTGGTATTTCACACCAGCTTCCCACTGCTCACCGGTTTGAGGTTTAAAGGCTTTACCATATGCGTCAGTGCCCAGCAGCGGTTCAAAGGACTCGCTATAGCTGATATAAGGCGAAACGCCACCATCCATCAGATACATCAGGCCCAGACGACCCGTAGTAGCATACTGAGATTCTGCCTCAGCTCTTTCAGTGCGGCTGACAGTGCGGTCACGGCGTAACGCCGCAGAGACCATCCAGCTATCGGCAATTTTCATATTGTCCTGCAGATACAGACCACTCTGATACACCTTGGTGGCAGCATAATCAGTCACATCAGCATCTGTTGGCAAATCTGTCACCTGACCATACACAGGGTTGTATAAGTCCAGCAAACCACCACCAGTAGGCGAATAAAATGAGTCATTGTCGGTGTAGGCATTTTGATAATCAAAACCCATCACCAACTGATGTTCCACTGCACCTGTTTGTAAATCGCCATGCAACTGAGCGTCACTGGTAATAGAACGTGCATCAGCGTTACTGACATAAGCCACACGGGAGATAGTACGGTTATCTGCCTGCAACACAGGAGGCCAGCCATACATAGTATCGTAATCGGCGTGACTGTCACTGTAACGGCTGGCGACACGTAAATCCCAGTCATCCGTCAGATTGTGTTCAACAATCACAGTTGCGGCTTGTTGTTCTGTGTCATAACGGTCAAAACCTGGTTCAGATACAAAACGGCTGCTTGGGATCTGGCCAAACTCATTGGGTAAAATAGTGCCCTGATGCGGGAAAAACTGCGTGCTGGAGCCGGATTCTTTTTCCTGCCAGTTGCCAAGCACCGTCACTTTAGTGTCGTCACTGGCCTGCCAGCTAAAAGACGGCGCTAAGGCTTTGCTGTTATCCGGCACAAAGTCTGTCTGAGTATCACTGTCGCGCCAAACCCCCACTAAACGGCCTTGCAGTGTTTCATCGTCATTCAGCGAGCCGGTAATATCACCAGCCAGTTGTTTACGTGAATAGTTACCCAACTGTGCCCATAACTGACCGCTGGTGGCAGCTTCAGGTTTTTTGCTGACTAAATTAACGATACCGCCAATAGAACCCTGTCCATACAGCACTGAACTCGGGCCTTTTAGAATTTCAATTTGCGATAAGCCAAAAGGCTCTGTGCGCACATTGTTGTAATAACCAAACAAGGACTTCAGACCATCCAGATACTGCACCGGCGACACACCACGGATCACAGACCAGTCACCACGGGTATCCAGACCATAAGGGCCATTGTATAAACCCGACACATAACCCAAAGCATCCTGAACCGTCAGCGCGCCTAAATCAGCAATACGCTCTTCGGTCAGTACAGACACGGACAACGGAGTTTCGATAATAGGAGTGTCTGACTTCGCACCTGATGCGCTGACATAAGAAATCAAACCACGCTGGCTTTTTACCGTGATCACTTCAATTTCTTTTTCGTCGGCGGCTTTGCTGTCATCTGCCAGCAAAGCTACAGAATAACAACTTGTGGCAACAGCCAAAGCAACTAAGGATATTTTGTGGAGTTTAAACAACGACATGGCACTTCCCTCTGAATACAGTGCCGGAATTTTAAATGAAAATAGATCTCAATTGCAAAGTAATTAAGAACTATTCTTGTTTGAATGCAGTTAAAACAACAGAGCAAGCAGCAACTGCTCTCAATTCAGAACCTTTAAGTGCCTATAGAAAAACTCAGAGGGCAATCAATGTGTTTTAGCATTTGATTCACTATGGCGGGCAGCGTAAAGCCTGTTGCATCAGTTGCTTTTACGCTGACAAAAATGTCGCAGTTGTTGACATTCAGGCCCTGGCGCACATAAAACATGTTGATGGCATCAAGATTGGAAGCAGTAAGTTCGACCAAAGCTTCGAAGCTATGGGGCTTCAGGTTATCTTCATTGGCTGAGTGTTCAGAATATGAAACCCTCTCAAGTTCGCGACACAATGTCAGTAGCTGCATTTTGTTTAACTGACGAAAACGAAAGCTGACATCCAGCACTAAATTATCCATCTTTCCTGCTTTTTATTTATGTTCTGTCTGTTTAATCAGGCGTATTCAACTGCCGGAACAACGCCACCCGCTGCGCTGTACCTTTGGCTTTATACATTGCCTTATCTGCGTGTTTGATAAGAAGATCCGCAGTGTCACCGTCAGACGGACACAACGCAATACCTATGCTGATTTTTATATGCAGCGTCTGACCACTCACGTCTACCCCTTGCGCAACTCGCTGAATTAACTTGCTGGCAAGGCGCAACACATCGTCTTCGTGCTTTACTTCAAGCAGCAGGCACACAAATTCATCGCCGCCCCAGCGGCTCACCATATCACCATCCCGGATAAAGGATTTTAACCGGTTTGCTACGGTTAACAGTACCCTGTCACCCACATCATGACCATGGCTGTCGTTAATACTCTTAAATTTATCAACATCAATAAACATCAGTGCAAGCCCCCAGCCCTGCCGCTTTGCCTGCACCAGACCATGATTCAGAGCCTGATCAAAAGAAGCACGGTTCGGTAAACCTGTCAGAGTATCAGTCAGCGCTAGTTGCTGTGCCTGTCGCCCGGTTAACTGCGCCTGTAATAAATCGTCACGCACTACAGCTAAGTCTGTTTTTATGGTGTCGAGTTCGAATTCAATACCTACACGTACTGCAATTTCGTTCGCAAGTTTAATATTAACTCTTTTCAGATCTTCAGCAGCTTTCGTCACTCTGTTTTCAGCATCTGCGTTTTGAGTCAGAGCTATTTTCATCGCCCGGACTGAAGCATTCTCTTGCTTTAAAACATCATTGACTGATGCCAGTTCCCCAGCGGCTCTGCCCACATCTATTTTAATTTCTTCATTCTTTTTCAGTACGCCATCCAGCGACACGCTCTTGGTGCTCACTTTTTTTCCGGGCTCTTTTGATTTTCCTGACATGGCCACCTCTTGATAAAACAACAGTACACTATTTGCCCGCCCTCACCCAATGACTCAGTACAGGCAAAAGTAGTTGCAATTGCAGCCAGAGCACAGCAACACCGCAGCTTTAGTCAACCAGGCCTAAACAGTTGGCAAGGTGACCACAGGAATAGCTGCGACATCCTTAATCACCTGCCGCTGCGGCAGATAAGGCAATAAAATTTCAGTTTCTTTTTTTACCACGCCGTAACATTCACAGCTCATGGCTTCTAATTTTTCCCTGTCCAGTACTTTAATCAGGCCACGTGAATACGAAATGATGCCCTGCTGCTGCAGCTTTAATGCAGCCTGTGTCACGCCTTCACGGCGAACCCCCAGCATGTTGCCAATAAACTCTTGCGTCATCGTCAGCTGATTGTGTGATAAACGATCCATAGACAACAGCAACCAGCGGCACAGCTGCTGGTCAATCGAATGATGTCGGTTGCATACAGCTGTCTGTGCTACTTGTGTGATCAATGCCTGGGTGTAGCGCAGCATTAACAACAGTAATTGGCCATGCCGATTAAATTCTTCTTTCACCTTGGGCCGTGGCAGACGATATGCATGGCCAGCACTTTGCACTATTGAGCGGCTTGGAGTTCCCTGTCCTCCCATAAACAATGAGATCCCTAATAACCCTTCGTTCCCCACAACCAGAATTGCTGTGGATGCACCGTTTTCCATTATGTATTGCAACGACACTATCGAGTCTGTTGGAAAATAGACATGGCGCATAGTACGGCCAGACTCATACATCAGAGAGCGCAGCGGTAACGGCACCAACTCCAGATGCGGAAACAAGCGAGCCTGCACATCGGGCGCTAAAGCCGCCAGCAGATGATTTTGCTGTGGATGCGGTTTGGGTTTTGTTGACATAATCCCTCGGTAAATTGGAATGGTGACCAGGATCCGGCTAAAACCGGCTGAAGATACTGCTTAGCTCAAAACGACTTCTGTGCGATATCACACGCAAGATTAACTTCACTGCGCAAAGTACCCTGCAAAAATACAGCTGCGGTTTTTATTACAGTAAAGGAGGAACAAGAGATGTTGGAAGTTAAGCTGTAGGTGAAAAACCCTTACAGCTTTTACACATACGCAAATAACACATTATCTGCCTACAGCACTCAGACAGGATGTGGGTTAAGACATGAACAACTGCGGTTAACATAACACACTAACGAGCACGAGCCGCTTAAATATCAGCAAAGGCCGAAGTCTATTGCAATAACAGCCCGGCAACTTGCAAAGTCTCAATCAGGCTTGTTATGAACTGAGCTCCTCTTGAGTTTTTGCTGGTGACTGTAATTTTTGAAAAATATGTACCCCACAAACAAAAACATAAGCACAACAAAATAGCTAAACATCAATGAAAAATCACGTTCATCGAAAGACAAAAAGCAAAACACTGTCAGTGGCAGGCAAAAAATCGCAACATCAATCAGTGCACTCTTCCACCAGTTGGTTCCAGATAAACTCATATGCTCCTTACTCAGATTACTGCACGTCGAACGCAGCTTGACCACACTTTGGGCAATGATCTGTGGCTAATGCAATATCAGCCTGATCTCCGGTTAACAGTCCATGACAAAAAAAACAGCGCAAACCTGAGTTACTGATCTCGCGTTGTTGTAACGTTTTGATCCAGCGAATACAGATAAATAAAATGCTGATCAGTGTCAGCAGATAAAGCACAATCCACGACTCAACAAAGGAACTGAACTGACTGACAAACAACCAGTTCAATAAAAGTACAACGACAAAAGCGATTGCGTAAAAAATGTCATGTTGCTCAAATCGTTTTTCGAATAATTTTTTCTGCTGTATAAACTCTTGTTTCGTCATTATCTGTTCTTATTTTTCAACCATCTGTGCACTGCCGCTTCACATAAAGCCAGATTGAAACAACTCAGCATAGTGAAAACTGCTGATGACCACTCTTAGCTTTGCTTCGCAATTAAAAGCGCGTTGTGCATAAGTGACTGTTACTCATCTAATTTACTGTAACGGCGGATCACTGATACTTTGCCATTTTCAAGCTCCAATACATCCATTGCTGTCTTGGCATAACTAAACTCAGAGCCGTCAGCCCGCTTTCCCTTCGCTGAAAACTTATGTTTAATAGCCACTGCATTGTGGCCAAATTCGTAACTGATCAGTTCAGCTTTATAGTCAGTATGCGAGCCTAAGTAATAGGTCATACCTTTACGCATCAAGGCCTTGCCATCAGGCTGGCGCGAATCATCAGGTGCATTCGGCAAATGCTGGTTGCCCACATCGTCCGTCAAAAAAGACAGGTACTGCTCCAGATCCTCTTTGGTGGCGTCAGGTTGTTGAGTGGCCACCTCAGCCTGATAATAAGCCTTCACAAAGGCATCATAATCAAAGTCATCTGCCGCTAGCTGAGCATGATAAATCGCAATAAAACCAACCAGCGCTAACACTAACTTTTTCATCTAAGTTCCTTTTATTAATTGTTTTTTATAACGCCTACAGTACTGTTCACTCAGCCAGAATTGTCAACATAACTAATACATTCAGGCCTTTATATTCAACCTGAGCTACGGGTACAAAACCATGACGAGCATAAAGCCCCCCCGTTAAATCTTCAGTTTGTAAATACAGCTGCTTTATTCCGGCAGTACGGGCTCGCGCCAGTGCTTCTTTAACCAAAGCTGAAGCCACGCCATAACCCCGGGCCTGCTCAGCGACATAAACTCCTCCAAGCCAAAACTCATAATCTGGATACAACTCCATTTCACGAATTTTAAGCTCGGCTGCCCCAACCAATTCTTGATTCAGTCTGGCAAGAATAAGCATCGGAGCCTGATCTCTGTTTGTTGCAGCTAAGACTTTAGCCAGCACTTGTTCTTGAGTGTAACGGCCTGTATCGCGACACCACTGCTCAAAATACCAGGACGCGACTATATCTGCTGCAGATGGCTCATCTGCAAGTAATAAAAATTCAATCACATCTTCCCGCATCTGGCTCAGCCTCACTGCTCACTTAGTTTTCATCAGTTTTATCAATCAACAATTGCAGTTCACTCAGCACCAATTCCGGCTCATCAAACTGCACGTAGTGGCCGCTTTTTTTGGTTAATAGTGCCCTGCCCTGTGGAAATGCCGTTGCCCATTGTTGCCATAGTTCACCCCACATCTTGCGGGCCTGATCGGTAAAAAACAGATGTGCTGGCTTCTCATGAGTTTTAACAGAAGCAATAACAGTCACCGGCATATCTTTGATTTGCGGGTAATCCGGCAGTGGTCTTTTGCTCCAGAAATCCAGATACTGATTCGACATGCCATTGGCCATATCGTCCAGCTTAATTTGCGCTATTTCACGATTTGCCTGTTCCAAATCAATGGCACGCATAATATCTACATCATGCTCAGACGAAGGGTCAAGCATCAACAGCGCTTTGATCTGCGTTGGGTAAGCGGCCGCAAAATCCCGGGCAATACTGCCGCCATAAGAATGTGCCACCAGTATGACAGGAGTTTTGATATTCAGTTTGATCAGAAGCTCGCTGGCATAATCGGCGTAATCACGCGAGGTAAAATGACGTTTTATCGCTGTTGAATTGCCGTTACCCACTCTGGAGTAACGGATCACTGTGGCCTGCTTTGTCATTTGCTGAAATACCGGATCCCAATCCGACATGGCAGCACCACCACCGGCTTCCAGCAACACTATGGTGTCGCCGCTGCCTGCCATTTCGTATTCAAGTTCAGCATCTTTTACCTTAACAAAAGAACTCCCGGCGGCAAAAAGTGAAAAAGACAACAGAGCAGAACAAATCAGAATAAACTTCAAAATAACTCCTTACTCAAACTCACTAATGTATTGTAAAACATTGTATTCCTTTGCTTAAACTGCATTCGTTGACAGGGACATTGTAGAGTTGAAAAGCAGTTCAGATGAGCGTTTTTATCTGGTGTTTCCCCAGATAGTGTTCAATTTCGAGTGCCGACTGCTGAATAGTTAATCCAGTGCTGTTGAGATGGAAAGTTTCAACTTCAGCTATGTCCACAGAAAAATCGAATCTGTTCAGATAGTCTTCAAGATAAAGTTTCGACTGAATTTTATTGGTGTTTTTCCGTTGTTCAGAACCCACCCGACTGATGTGTTCTTCCAGAGCACAAGATAGCCTGACAAAATCAGCCTTGATCTGATACTCATAAAGCAGCTCAAACAGGCCTTCGATAAAGTAATTGCTGGCCGGATAAACGTAACAGAAGGTAAAGACAATTCCGGTCACTTTCTTGTCAATCAAGGTTTTGAATGCGTCTAAACAAATCTTGCGTTGGTACTTCTCAAACCCCGGATTACCAAAACCAACGACAGCACAAGCAATATCAAAAGCCAGATGCTGTGGGAATATATGCCAGCCATTTCGTTTTGCCAGCTCGCGTCCGACGCTTTCTTTGCCGACACCTGAAGCACCATAAATCATGACAAATTTCATACTTATCTTCCTTGAATGATAAAACGCAGCATGACAAACAGGTACTCACTGTTTAGCCACTGCGGCCTTTTGGTCGCACCAGATACCAGCTTGCCAACACTAAAACGCCAAAACTGCTATACAAAACTATAAATACCCAATCCGGTGCAGAGTAATACAACAACTGATGTAACCAGTGCTGGATAAAAGAGCCTGCATAAGTGTCCGCCCCGGCCTCTTTTCTAAGAGCCATTTCCCAAATCGTTAAAGGGCAAATCACACCCAACCAGGACTGCACAACCACTATACCAATAGCCAGCAAATGCAGTAGCCGAAATTTGAGATTTAAAACCCATGACCACTTAAGAAAATAGCCAAGATAAACAGCAAAAAGCCCAAATACCACAAAACAGACGAAGAGCACATGTACAACCAAAATCGTATCAGCCAGCAGTAAAAGCAGCATTTCTCTGGACACTGTAGTTCACCTCAGCAGCTATACAGAACCTGAATACAGCATTTCAACATTGGCCTTGTATTCAGTGCTGTTGGGCTCGACGGCCAACACTCATCAGCCTGAAAGGCAGCATGATCAGGACATTTAATAACAGCCCAAATACCAGACCAAAAAGCAATCCGCCTGGACTCAGGGGTATACCCACGTTGAAATTGTGCAGCACATCCTTTACCACATGAATACGCTCAGGATGCAGCATAAACACCATCTTCTCAAGCAAGTGCCCGTTGGCGAATATATCCATTCCAGCACGAAGCTCCTGCAACAACTCAACAGTGTCCTGCTTTTGCTGTGCATCAGCTCTAACACTGGGTTCAGCATTTTTCAGATGGTGAGCAATCATCGCTTGCACATCAGCAAACTCATGGGCTTTTGCAGTGGCGGCATAGCCATCCACTTGCCACTGAGTGGCACTATAAAGGCCAGATAAATACTGATGATAATGATCGACCAGCAAAGGCATTTGCAGCGATACAAGAAACGCTACAGCAAACACGAACTTATCTATCAGTCGTCCAATCAAAGTGAATTTTCCTGTATAGAGTTGTCGAGCAAAAATGCTCTTCGGCTAAGTGTGCAGATACATACCGCCATTCAAGCAGTGGCACGACAGTTCCTGTCGCTCTGAACATCAAACAGCATATTAATTTACTTTTATTTTCAGCCAGTTGGCAATCGCATCAACGGATGCTGATACCGATTGGATATCGGTCACTATCATATCACTGCGGCTACGAACCTGATTGACGGTCTCAATATAAATATCCCTTAAGTAGTCGTCATACTGGCTCAGGTAGTTTTGCACAACGTTCAGGCCATCTGTTGAGTTTATGCCAATATTCCGTCTGATCACTCTGCAAAGGCATAACTCCAGCGGAGTATCAAGCAATACGACATGAGTGATCATCGAAGCAATACTCTGACGTTCCCTGCCAAAAGGTTCTTCCACAACAATATAATTATGCTGCTGAGCTAACAAATTTCTGAGAGCGGAAACCATAGTAGAGGTGCTTATCTCAGATAAATTAGCACCGTTTTCAAACCAGGCTTTCATATTTGCCGGGTAGGTGTTGCTATCGACATAATCGTCAAAATACAACGATGGACAGCGAAAATAATCCGACAATGCCTTCACAACAGAGGTTTTACCCGCTCCCGAAGCCCCGCTTATTGCTATTACTTTTGTCATGTGTTGATTATCCATGACGAAATTCAGAGCGAAGCAGGCCAAAACACCGCAGATCATGAAAGCGGTTTTTCCAGTAGCCACATTCACGCCTGAGTCCTTCGTCTTTAAAACCAAGCTTGAGTAACAATGTTTCAGAGGCTGTATTACCTGGAACTGTATCGGCTTGAATTCGATGTAAGGGCCCACAAGGCAGCTGACCAGTAAATGCTGCCTGACTAATGGCACGAACGGCTTCAGAAGCATAACCTTTTCCCCAAAACTCAGGTAAAAGGTCGTAACCTAAAACAGCGTTTCGCATTTTGCTGCTCCAGGAGTTAAAGCCACAGGTTCCGATGAGTCGCTCCGATCCCTTTAATCGAATAGCCCAACGAATACCAAGTTGGTCCTTGTAGCGGGATTTAAACAGATCGATGAGAGCTCGAGCTTGTTCCGCTTGTGTAAAGGCAACTAAATCATAATATTCAACGACATCTGGATTGGAAAACAAATTGAATACGTCGGTTTCATCACCCAACTGAAGTTCAGTAAGCCTTAGTCGATCCGTTTTTATTTCTGGGAACGTCATGTCATTCACTCTTCGAAAGTACCTGTCACAGACAACAACAAGCAAGTTATCAGCGGCTTGATACCAAAAGCTCAATCAAATTCAAGCACCGCAGCCTTGAGCAATTGATCAACTTTTTGACATTAAACTGAGTGGCCATATCAAACCACCACAATACATTTTTGTATTACAAACAATAAGTTGGTTTAACAAAAAACACAAAAGTGTAATGATAAATGCGCCTGCCATCGTATAAAAACTGCGAGCTGCTATTTTGTTAAAAATGAAACCCGACACTAAAACTCCTGCAATCAGGCCCGGCAAGGAAAACAAATGACCTAAACCTATTAAGCCGTCTGGACGGACTGAGAATAAATTATGATAAAAATAGGGGACATAAGTGAATTGTGTTGCCAGAGCAACCCCGGTTAAAAAATACGGTTTTGGTTGAAAAGGCAGAGAGATCAAATAGGTCACAGCTGGAATTGCTATGTAATACCAAAGACCAACATACATCGGGTCACCAACGACCAGAATGGTGGCGATGACGATCAGAGATATAGCGATAAATAGGATTCTGTCCATGATTTCCATTCTCTCTATTGAGTAGCCCGCCTTTTTGGTAACTTGCGCAAGGCTTTACTGACAAAACGGATACCCGGCTGTTCCAGCGTTATATAGGTAAGTCCTTGTGTATCAATTAATAACCCTAACTGACTATTCACCACTTGTTCAAGCCTGAATTTATTTTCCGCCGTAAAAATGGTGGGAACAGGCTCATTCCGACGTTCAGAATTAAAAAGAACCAGATGCTCTCCCTGTTTTTCTATTGTTACTTTTTTCGCAAAAGGAGAAAAATGATGTGGTGTTAAATTTTCATACTCGCCAACCAGGTGATCTACAAAGTCGTTTGAGATCTTTTCTTTGGTTGGAACTATCTGCTTTTTCCACCCCAGAGTGGCAGTCACTGAGGCAACAATTTGATCAATAGTCGACACTCGCGCCCGATAATCACCATTACCGAAAACCAAAATCCCGCGACCATTTTCTACTGTGGCCATGATCAGTCCACCAGTACCATTGTTATAACCACTATGGGAAAACCAATCCAGATTACCAACAGCAGCATTACGCATCCACCCCAGGCTCCAGCCGCCAGTCAGTTCTGTGGTTTGAATAGCTATGAGTTGCCTGGCAACTTTTGTCGATATGACCTTCGTATTTTTACCCGCTAAAGCGTTTTGGATTTCAATTGTAAACAGCGCCATATCTGAAGCATTGGTCCATAAACCGCAGGCTGCTTGCGGGCACACAGGAATGCCAGTGGAAATTACTTCTCTGTTGTTATTGTGTGCTTTGGCTACATTCAATGGAAAATTAGCATGACCATGCTGGTAGAAGGTGCTGTGTTTCATGCCCAATGCTGTAAAAAGCATGTCTTCCGCTAACTTTGCTAAGGTTTTTCCTGTTACATCTTCTAACACTAACTGAGCAATCAGAAAGCCGCCGCCACTGTATTTCCAGCTGGTTCCAGGTTCAAAAGTCACACCAATGGCTTCATTCTTATAGCTTCTGAGTGTCTCTGCTGTCGTTGGAATCAGATCACCACTGTAGCTTGCAGCATAACCGCTATGGCTTGTCCCGGCGGTATGAGTGAGTAAGTGACGTAATGTGATTGCATGATTGTTAGTGAAATCAGACTCGGGGATCGTCCATGTTTTGAGGTACTTGCTCACAGGTGCATCTAAATCCAGCATCCCTTGTTCGGCTAACATCACAGCTAAAGTCGCAACCACAGGTTTAGAAATCGACGCCGCATTAAAAGACGTATGAAGGTCAACCTGCTCCATTTTCCCTGCGTCTTTCAGGCCCCCGGCAAAAGTGAAGATCACTTTGTAGTTCTCGACTACGGCAAGGCTAATCCCCGGCAAGTCATTATCGTCAAGTAATTGCTGGTAAGTCTTCGATTCACCGCTGTTTAACTGAATGGTTGCAAGATCGCCTTCAGCATGGGAGCGAAATGCGCAAAATAACAAAAGAAAAATTAAGTTTATAGTCCTGAAGTTCATACATTCCCTGGTATTTATTGGATGCGGGGTCTCTGCTGCCAGATGGTTCTGCAGCACTCACAACAATCAATGCACAGGTGCTAACTTTTGTCGTAGCGTCCTGTCATCTACAGATGAGTCGTCACAAGGAGCAATTTAGTTTGCTCCTCCGGCAAAAACTTGGAAAATAAGCAGAATGAAACAAAATGCTTTATTGCCTGAGGGAAGGCGGTACCGATACTATTTAACTAACCTGGCTTTAGGCTCAGTGGTGTAAGCCCACCAGGATATATCCCTGCTCTAAGTAAATACGCATTTCAAAGCTGACAGCGATCAATTGCCCATCATCCTTGGTCAGCTCAGGGCGTGTGATCATGACGCACTCTTTAGCTGATCAACTGATCGTGGAGGCCTTAAATAAATCAGCACCACCAACATCAAGCCTTGTAAAGCCAGAGTGAATAACTTGGGATTAACTTCCTGATAATTGACAAAAAGTGCAGCGTGCATAGCCAGATACAAGCCAAGTACTATAAATCCCCAGCGTTTATAGCAGAACACACCGGCAGCGCCAGCAGCTAACAAAAACCCCATCACCATAATGTAAACAGAGTATCCCGATACACTAAAGGACATTAATTCCTTGTCTGCCCGCGCTTCTGTAAAACGCTTTACTTCCGCTATTGCATCCGCCAAGTCAGTGACATGAATTAAATCAAGCGATTGAGCAAGTAACAGGCCGCCAACACCAATCCGAATCAGCCCATAGCCAAACAATACCGCTATGATCACTAAGCCTAGTAGACGCCACATAGTTAGTCCCTCAAATTGGTCTGCAGAATAGGGGGAAAAAGAAGGTTGTATGCAACACAACTCCACTTTCTCTGTTGGTCCAAAGCTAGCACAACGCTAAACAGAGTACCCACTTGAAGGAGCCCTTAAAGTGTAACCAGATGCGATAGTTGTAAGATTTGTTTGGCGTAACATGTATTTATTTGGCTTAGGCAAGCAACTGTTATCCACAAACTTCATCCGCTTTGGGGCAGGATCACACTGTATTCAGTGATCATAGGTCTTTACCCTATATCCCCCTATGGATCATAGTTGCACTAAGTATCACCAGGTCACCGGTATTATGGTTATTTTCTATCTGCAGAACCCGCAGACTCAGCGGGCTTAGTTGCATAATTGCCTGCATCTTCAACGGCCTGCATATCCTCGGATAAATCCAGCGCCATGCGTGAACGCTTCAGCGCAAGGCGGCGATGACAGTCTGCCGCTTGCCGTAGATCCGCATCGCCACTTGCTGCCAGATTGCACCGTACCTTTACAGCCACTCTCGGCTAATGAGGCTCTCGTTTTAAGTGCTCTATTTATCCCTTAGCGATACAAAACTTAAGCAGTAATACCACGACACAGCAGAAGCGCCAAATTGACTGCCTTACTGCGTTTTGTGCAAACCCTGCCACTGGAGCTTTTTAAGTTCGTAGTGTTTAACATTCCGACCAGCAACAACTTCATCCCTTAAATAGTGAAAACCATTTTTCGTAATCACCCTGCCTGATGCCGGATTTTTGGTAAGATGCCTTGCATAGATCTGCGATAAGCCAAATTGATTAAAACCAAACTCAAGCAGTAGTCCTGACGCTTCTGTGCAATACCCATTTCCCCAATAAGGTAAGCCAACCCAATACCCAAGATTACCCGTCTGCTCTTCGATTTGCGTAAAACTAATAGCACCTATAAGTTCATCTGTTTCCCGGATCACCATAGCAAACACTGCGGCAACTCTGTTTTGATACCAGCTTTCATGCTCGTCTATCCACGCTTCTGCCATGCCATCCTGATAGGGATGAGGAATATTTTCTGTCATTTCGGCAATTATTTTTTCACCGGCAAGCTGCTGAACTCTGGCTGCATCTTCTGGTTTAAAAGGCCGCAGTTTCAGCCTCTCAGACTGTAAGTTAGGTATCATATTTATCCTCGGGACCACAGATTAACAGGCAAGCCTGATACCAGTGTTTGCCACTCAATATCCATGTTGAAGTTTCGGATTCAATGCTTTTTCAGCCACACCTGTATATCGCATAGATGAAAAACATTACTGGCAAACATCAACAGGCACAAGAGCTTAGTTTCGCATAACTTACAGCGCTGTTGAGACTACAGAAACAGCTTCAAAGATGAAAATTAGGGTTGCTGGTAAAAAAGTGAGTATTTACGACACAAAAAAGCCCCGATAGCGGGGCTCTGGCAGAGAGGTATTAGTTAAGCGCGTTTTAAGTTAAGAGCGCTGAGGGATACGCTGAAGTACAGCCAGCAATAATTCCCAGTACTGGCCAACAGTAGTAATATTCACCATTTCATCCGGTCCATGTGGGAAACGAATGGTTGGGCCTATCGACACCATATCCATATCCGGATAAGGTTTTTTAAACAAACCACACTCTAAGCCTGCATGGATCACCATTATCACAGGCTCTTTATGGTAAATATCCTGATAGGTATCGCGCACTATCGCCATCACTGGTGAATCCGGATTTGGTTTCCAGCCAGGGTAAGCGCCGCTGAATTTCACTTCTGTGCCAGACAACTGCGCCAATGAACTTAACATACTCTCAATCTGCTGACGGCCGCTGTCGATTAAAGAGCGAATTAAGCAAAGCACCTGAATGCTGTGCTCTTTAGTGCTGATCACGCCCATATTGAGGGAAGTTTCGGTTACGCCTTCTACTTCATCACTCATCCGCATCACGCCGTTAGGGCATAGATTCAGTAAGTGGATCAGAGTCTGTTGTGTCGCGGCTGTTAGCACTTGTGCCGGAGTCACAACTTCGGCCAGACCTAATTTTAATGCAGGTTCAACCGCTGCTAATTCAAACTGCAACAAGGCTTCGAACTCTGTCACAGTCTGTTGTAACTGCGCCAGTTTTGCCGAAGGAACTGTCAAGCTTACAGTGGCTTCACGAGGTATCGCATTACGTAATGAACCACCGCTAAAACTGGCAATAGCTAGTTCCAGTGCTGTGGCATGGTCAGCTAAAAAACGCGCCAGGAGTTTATTGGCATTACCACGGCCCAGGTGAATATTCACACCTGAGTGGCCGCCTTTTAAGCCCGTTAAGCTTAAATCAAAAGCTATAACGCCAGAAGCAGTGTTCTGCCATTGCGCAGGCACAGTAAATTCAGCATCCACGCCACCGGCGCAGCCCATGTAAATTTCGCCTTCCTGCTCAGAGTCGGTATTGATCAGTATTTCAGCGTCCAGCATGCCAGGTTCCACACCAAAGGCACCTGTCATACCGGCTTCTTCGTCTATGGTCAGCAGCACTTCTAATGGGCCATGCTGAATGTCGTCACTGCCCAAAATAGCTAAAGCCGATGCCATACCTATACCGTTGTCAGCACCAAGTGTTGTGCCTCTGGCTTTAACCCAGTCGCCATCGACATAAGCTTCAATAGGATCTGTGGTGAAATCATGGGTTTTGTCGGCATTTTTCTGCGGCACCATATCCAGGTGCGCCTGGATCACCACCACTTTACGGTTTTCAAAACCTGGGGTGGCTTTCTTTTTAATGATCAGGTTACCCACTTTGTCTTCAACTACTGGCAAACCTTTGTCACGTGCCCACTGCTGAATATACTGACTTAAGGCTTGTTCATGTTTAGAAGGATGTGGAATGGCACAAATTTGACCAAACCATTGCCATAACGGCTGTGGGTATAAGGATGATAATGCGGACACAACAACTCCTGATTAAGAGGCTCAGCTAAAAAACGCGGCATTTTAGCACAAACAGCAGCGGGCGCAGCGCTATAAGCCCTGAGCCACAGGTTCTGCAAAATCGCAGTGATGTAAAGATACAGTGTCAGTATTTGTATCCACACCGGTCAGTAGTAGGTAGTGGCTACATTGATTTTGCATAGTCAGAATTATGAAAGTTACCCAGAGCACCTGATTTACAAACCTCGCTCTGCAAAGCTATTCAGGCAACACAAAGACTGAGTGCTCATGGCAGGTGCTTTACAACAATGGCGCCAATAGCAAGTACAGCTCCTGTGGCAGTCGCCCAACTTACATTTTTGTAGGTTCCAAAAGCTAACAGTGCAAAGCCTGTAGCTCCGGCCAGATTGCGGATTTGCTGCCCGTCATAGAAAAAATCATAGAAATTTATCGCAGCCAGTATCACTGCCACACTAATTAAAACCTTGTCAGTCTTCGTCATTCTGAACTTAACCCTCTCATCTTTTACTGAACTTGGCCACTTAAGCCAGACTACATGCTGGACATATACTTTCAGGCTGAATTATTCAAATGCCTCCATAAGTAAATAAGTTCCGGGCGCTCTTTGGTACTGATCGATCTGTGGTACCAGCCTGTTGAAATGTTCAGTGTTACAATGTGCATCTAAAGCCGCCCGGTCGGGCCATTGTTCTATAAATACGAAATGCCCTGGATCTTTCTGATCGATGAACAGCTCATAAGACAGGCACAAAGGTTCTTCTTTTGTCTTCTTCACAAGCTCACGATACAACGGCATCACTTCCTCGATGCAATCAGGCTTAATGAAATCCTGAGCAATAACTTTGAGCATAATTACCTGTACGATGATTTAACCTGAAGCCACATAAACGGGCTTCATCCCATAGTCGGCTAATAAAACACAGCTGACTGTCATTTGTCACTGTGACATCTGTTGATACGTGCAAAAGTTTTACCCTATCAAGCCCCGAGCAATGGAAGGTGTTTCAAGCTATGGTATTTCAAAGCCATCCGGAAGCAATGGCTTAACGGCCCCTCTTTGACTGCGGCATGCAATGGGATCACTATTGCTCTTTTCCCCTCGTATTCAAATTCATCCCGGTATATGTCTTTGAAGGTTTCAATCAGGCGGGTCTGACAATGAAAATAGATCTTTATCACATCAGGATCCTTTGGCTTCCAGTCTATCCGTATCGTACTGCCACCTTTTACAAGGTAGCTGGCTTCCCCCCATTTAAGCGTTTCTTCAACCGGGTTCAAACCAGCTTCTTGCGCAACATGCAGAAGCAGACGGCGCACATAGTGCAGCTGCTGTTGGGCCGCCACAGGATAAGTAGCAAATTTGGTCTGTATTTCGTGTTCCATACGGCCGCCTATTGTCAGGTATTGTCACCCCCGCGTATGGCCATTGTCGAATAGGGCCTGCGGTAACTCAGCTACAGCCAGCACATGCCGCACTTTGTTACATCTTTACAGCGCCATATGCAACAAAGGATAAGATTTGCCCTGACCATCAACTGCTGAGCGTCCCTTGATCGAAAAACCTATATGCTGATAAAAACCTACAGCTTGTGCATTTTGCTCATTCACGTCCACTCGGGTTGCCCCCTGAACCTTGATGGCATAAGTCGCTAATAAGCAACCCACACCTTTTCCCCGAGCCTCAGGTGCAATAAACAACATTTCGATAGTATTTTCATGCACACCACAGAATCCCAGTATTTCACCATTGCCATTTTTAGCGCACCTTAAATCAACAGCGTCAAAGTACTGCTCCAAAATCAGCGGTTTTAACTGCTGCAGATCGTCTTCTGCCAAAAAGTCATGGGTAGCTCTGACTGAAGCTTCCCAAACATCCAACAGCTCGCGATAGTCTGTTTTGTGCACCAGCTCAATGTTCATATGGTCAGCCATGTTAAATTTAGCCACTCTTAGAGCGCGTGGTTGACTTTGACGACAGCGAAAATGCTGAGACCAAAAAACCAAGTGCAACTTCTCTGCTACCTATCACAGTGATAGTCGGATTAATAAAAAACAGTATAAGTACGATTAATAACATGCTTGCTACAAAGATCACGAAGAAGGAAACCAAAGGATAAAACTTCATTTTACTCATCTTCTTAAGAACATATGTATAAAAACCAGCGGCTAATGCAATGCCCAGCCCCCCAGAAATGATGCAGGTCAATAAATAATCAAAACTCAGATTTTTATCAGCACGGAGCAAAACTGATGTGATAAAGAAAGTGATGGGTACCACTAAAAGCAACATAAAAATATCAGCTTTGAAGCTAAGAGATTTCATTAAAAATGCATTCCTAAAAGTTCAGAGACATGAATTTAACCAATTTTTAACGCGCTGAAAAGGGGGACACCTGAGCATTGCCTGTCATTGGGTAAATCGGTTATGCACTATAGGTCAGCCATCTCTAGCCTATCCTTTTGTTAAATGCAGGCAGTTTCCCATATTTTTGAAGATGTATAGTGTGAAGAAATACTTCAATGAGTGAGACCAGTTCAGGCTTTGACACTGTAGCGACACCCAACCTTGCCGTGCCGTCTTGCACACAGCGTATTTCTTCCAGCGCTTCATCACTTCTGAATGTTTGCGCGGGAAATTGCCTTTTACCATTTTCAACAGGTCCGGGAGTATTGACATGATTCCATATTCTTCCGTGCAATTTTGCAGCTTTGCCTATATAGAACACTTCGCCACAGGGCTTAGCAAAAAAATAAACCCCACTTTTTGAACCAATGCCGTCGTTAGTAATAACAATGCCAAATGTTGAATGCTCTGACCATTGTCCAATTGGCACTGTTGAATCTTTAAATGGGAACTCTATTTCTGCTCCATCAAACAAATGAGGCAGCGAAGATTTGAGGTTCATAATCTCTTCGTAGAGTTCGGATATTTTCATCATGATTTACGGATCGTTTTGATTACCCTACAAATATAAGGCTATTTAGTGAGCCGCGGCAACTCCGTCTCGTCTGGAATCAGACCCAGCCACATAACCCTTGTCTAATTTCATTATGCCCTGGCCGCCACCGAATATTAAACCCCGGCTGTTACCAAGAAAAACACTCTGCGCCGTAGCCATAATTGGATTTTGTGGGGCATGGCCCATTGCATACAATTTATCGACAGTGTCTTGAGGTATACCTTGCTCAAAACTGACACTGTTTTCTTCCCAGTGCCGAAACCTTGGCGCATCTATGGCTTGTTGCACATCCATGTCAAACAGCACCATATTCAGCAGCACCTGGACATGAGCTTGCGGCTGTTGCGCACCGCCGACAATGCCATAACTTAACCAGGGTTGTTGCTTGCCTTGTGCGTTTGCCTTAGTCACAAAACCCGGAATAATGGTATGAAATGGGCGTCTGCCAGGAGCAACTGTATTGGCTCTGTCAGGCTGCACTGACAGCCCGACCCCGCGGTTTTGTAACGCAAAACCTGTACCAGGTACCACAATACCTGAGCCAAAAGAACCCGCTAAACTGTTAATAAAAGACACCATATTGCCTTGGCTATCGGCAACGCTTAAGTAAGTGGTTTCGCTGGTGGTTAACGAAGGTTCGGGATCAGCGCTTGTCATGGCTTTGTCCGCCTGAATTTGCGCGCGCCGTTTTGCAATCACCTGATCTGACAATAACTGATCTGGTGTAACCTGCATAAATTCGGGGTCACCAACAAAAAGTTCCAGATCAGCATAAGCCAGTTTTTTCGCTTCAATCAGGTGATGCAAATAATCCGCCGAATTGTGCTGCATAGAAGCTAAATCAAAAGGTTCCAGTATTTTGAGCATTTCTAAAGCAGCAATGCCCTGGCCATTAGGCGGTAATTCCCATAGCCGGTATTCTTTAAACGAAACCGATAAAGGCTCAACCCACTCTGCACTGTAATTGGCAAAGTCATCTTGCGTTAAAAAGCCACCTAACTCCTGCACTCGTGCCGCAATTTTTTGCCCTAATTCGCCACCGTACAGCACGTGTGGGCCTTGCTCAGCAATCAGCTTCAGAGTGTTGGCATAATCTGGGTTCACAAACCATTCGCCGGCTTTTGGTGTTCTGCTGCCGTCCATTAAAAAAGTAGCTCTTGAACCCTTGTCCCAATTGATCTTGCTTTCGAACATGCCCCATTCAGTGGCTGTAGTATCAGAGATCAGAAAACCCTTTTCGGCCAGTGCAATAGCCGGTGCCAATGCTTGCGCCAAGGTTAGAGTGCCATGCTGCTCTAATAGCTTTGCCCAGCCCGATAATGCACCAGGCAGGGTAATAGATTCAGGACCTTCGTCTGGCACACGACGACGGTCAGCCATCTTTTCAAAGGTCATTAATGCGCCTGCATGCCCGCTGCCATTGATGCCGACCAACCGCTGTTCTTTTTCCAGCCAAAGCATGGCAAACATGTCGCCACCAATGCCTGTCATATAAGGCTCGACCACACTTAACACCGCTGCCGCAGTCACTGCAGCGTCAATTGCATTACCGCCATTTTTCAGCACAGTAAGACCCGCCTGACTGGCTAAGGGCTGACTGGTTGCAACCACAGCATTAGGCGCATACACAGCCTTTGCCTGATAAGGTTCATCAGGTTCACCAAGACCTGCCCGAAAGGAAAAACCAGCCACAATAGCTGACACCGCAACCAGCGCTATAATGGCCAGCATCCACAGTAAAAACCTCTTGATTCCGTTCATATAATTTAATTTCCCCGATGTTTGGCCATGATCTGTTTTTTTAGTCAGAAACTCTACCCACAGTAATTGGAGTTGCAAAGAGGCGACAAGAGCGTGAGACCCCAGGAGCATAGTTTACCTATGCGATTGGGGCGAAAGCACGCAGTCAACAAAGCTGCAGTTTCAAGTACGAAGGCTATATAACCCAATGAAAGTTCTGGGGTATAGTAACCCTGCACACCACTGCGTTATTGAACGATATTGCGCTTTGATGCAGAGACTAATACCTGCTTTGGTTTGGCGTGAAATGGACAAATTCAGGAGTATCACAAGGATGGGGAAAAACCTCAGCGGGATAAAAAGTTGGGTAAAAAGAGCTGCTGGTGAAACAGAACGCATCGAAGCCTGTTTTAGCGGGCTTGCTTATGCGCCACATAGCCATGACACCTACACTTTGGCGTTAACAACAGCTGGCGTGCAAAGCTTTAATTATCGTGGCGAATTACGCCACTCCCTGCCAGGTGAAGTGGTGATATTGCACCCCGACGAAACCCACGACGGCCAGGCAGGAACAGATAGCCCCTTTGCGTATCGCGCTATCAGCATCAACCCTGTTGATGTGCAGAATATTTTGCACGGTGTCAGCCTGCCCTTCTTGCAAGGTGGAGTCACCAGAGATCCGCGATTTAACCAGATCGCCACAAAGCTGTTGGCTTAATTTGATCGTCCACTGGAGACACTGGAGCAGCAGGATCTCATCTTTGCATTTGCCAGCTGTTTACAGCTGATAACGTGCAACAGCGTTCAACATACCAAAGCAAACTACCACGCCATAAAACGAGTCCGTGAATACATTGACGATGTCATCGCTATTGACTCCTGTATGCCCATCGACATCAGTTTGGATGAACTGGCCGCTATTTCACACTACAGCAAGTGGCAAGTAACCCGCGATTTCAGATCCCTTTACGGTACAACGCCTTACCGCTACGTCACACTCAAGCGACTGCAAAAAGCCAAAGCCTTAATTGAACGGGGCTTGCCCTTAGTGCAGGCAGCCATCAGTAGCGGCTTTGCCGATCAAAGCCATCTGACCCGACACTTTAAAACCTGTTTTGGTACCACACCCAAAGTGTGGGCAAAACTGAATCAATGCTAAGCAAAGCAGCTTAATCAGCAGGGCATGTTCTTCAGCTTTTCATATTGCGGCTTGTTTTCATCGCTTGCTTTAAGCAAATAGTGGCGTCGAATTTTACTTTTTACCATCCAGCTGAAATTTCTCCAGCCGGTATAAAAATGCCTTGTAGTTAAGCTGCAGTAATTTGGCCGCTTTGGTTTTATTGCCATTGCTCAATTGCAAGGCTTGTTCCAGGCAACTGCGCTCCAGAGCTTCGAAGTCCAGGCCGGCTTCAGGCAGTTGAAACAGGCTTGCAGCTGGCTCTGGTTTTTGAGGCTGTAAATCGGCCAGCAATTCCTGTTCATCCTGCAACAAGACAAAACGCTCAATTTTATTGCTGAGCTCGCGCACATTGCCGGGCCACGGATAGGCCATCAGGGCTTTGAGCGCTGTTTTTGATAAGGCAGGCAAACTGGTTTTATAACGGCTTTGTTGCAGCTGAAAAAAATGTTGGATAAGACCCGGAATATCTTCAGTGCGCTCACGTAAAGCAGGCATATGCACGGGTACCACATTCAGGCGGTAAAACAGATCCTGACGAAATCGCCCCTGCTGCACTGCGGTCGCTAAATCCTGATGGCTGGCGGCAATAATTCGCAAGTTCAGTTTGATTTCATGATGGCTACCCAACCGGGTTACAGTCCCTTCCTGCAATAAGCGTAATAACTTGGCTTGCAGAGGTAATGGCAGTTCAGCAATTTCATCCAAAAAGACAGTACCACCCTGAGCAGCTTCAAACTTTCCGGCTTTGCTTTGAACAGCCCCTGTGTAGGCTCCTTTTTCAGCCCCAAAAAGCTCGGCTTCGGCCAGACTTTCCGGAATGGCACCGCAGTTGATCGCAATAAAAGGTGCATTTTTACGTGGCGATAACTGATGCAAAGCACGGGCTGCCAACTCTTTACCTGTACCACTTTCACCACTGATAAGCACAGTAACATTACTGCCTGCAACACGTTGAATGCGCTGAAACAGCAGTTGCATACATGGCGCATGGCCAATCAAATCAACCAGTTGTTGCTGCTCGGTCAATTGAGCACTCAACTGCTGGTTTTGCAGGCGCAATTGCCTCGCCCGCAAACCTTTACTGATAGCCAGCAGTAGTTCCTGCCGTTTAAATGGCTTAGACAGATAATCATCAGCTCCGGCCTGAATAGCTTCAACTGCATGGCTGACTGAGCCATAAGCCGTGGCCACAACAAAACCCAAAGCAGGACATTCTGTCCGTACATACTGCAACACATCAGCGCCACTGCCGGAACCAAGCTTCCAGTCACAAAGCACCAACGCAAGCTCTGGCTGATTCTTTAACGCCACTATAGCTGATGCAGTGCTGTCCGCCTGGTGCACCAGATAACCGTCAGATGTCAGTAACTGGCTTAATAAACCACGTTGCGCCTGGTCGTCTTCAACCACTAATAATTGCAATGCTTTCATGTGGTTTCCCCTTCGATATGACAGAGCTCAATACGAGCAATGCAGCCACCTTCGACCGTATTTTCCAAAGTCACTTTCCCCTGATAATACCTGTGTAATAAACGCTGACAAAGATAAAGTCCCATCCCAGCCCCTTCAGCTTTGTTGCTAATATGAGGTTGAAACAACTGCTCAGCAATGGCTGGGTCTAAGCCTGAGCCCTGATCCACGACCTCCAGCAGTACGCTGTTTTGTAAAGACCTAAGGCTGATTTGTACTTCTGAGCCAGCAGCGCTCGCTTCCACTGCATTGCTAATCACCGCATGAAAGATACTGCGAAGTTCGGCCTCTGCTCCATGCAGCTTCAACTGCTCAGGTAATGTTAAATTGAGCCGGACTGGCTGAGCGCTGAATTCCAGCGCTATATCATGCAGCAAGATATTTAAGTTGACAGCCTGACTGCGATCCACGCCTTCGCAGCTTAAAGTCAGCAGCGCTGTTAAAGTGCGGTTGATATGCTGCATTTTGTGCTCAACCAGTTTCTGTAACTGCTGTTGCTCTGCAGATGCCTGTGGCAATTGCTCCAAAGCCAACGCCATCGTATGGATAGGGTTACGCAGCGCATGCACCAGGCCACGGCTGATTTCCCCCAGTTCCACTAATTGTTGCTGTTGTTGTAATTGCTCACGGTGTTCTGCCAGTTGATCCAATTGCAAACTGGTTTGATTAAATTGCTCCAACACATAACGATATTCTTTCAGCCTGAACTGACTGACAAGTTGCACCTTGTGTTCACCCGCAGCAAGGCGGCGAAAGCCCTGGACCAGCAACTGCAAAGGTGCAATAAAACGATACCCAAGCCAGCTGGCTAAAAAAAATGCCAGCACAGCAATGACGATAAATGCCATGATCTGGTTTTTCAGATAGTTCTGGATCAGTATCTGGCTACTGCCTTTTTGCTCCAGTTGGAATTTTTGTACCCAGTTGCCTGCAGTGGGGCTTTGTTCACGCAACTCCTTCAGGGTTTTATCCAGTTGTTGTTGCATCTCGGCAGGCAGAGTATTGTCCGACAGCTGAATGACTTTTATGCCCTCCTCTACCTGAACTATCGCCTTAGCCTTTGTTGCAACAGCTGATGTGCTAGCGGCCTCAGGCGGTTTTATCCGGCTGATGTTTTCTGCGGTACGGGCTAAAACAATGCGGCTTAACTGGCCACTTTGGGTCGTCAGCTCCTGCTGCAATTGCTGTTGAAACCACCAGAGGGTAGCAAGCTGGCTCAGGCTTAACAGCAGCAGCAAGACACTGATCCCTATTAACAAGGCTTTTTGAATACTCATGCAAGGGTCCTGTTGTTGATGGTCTTATCTGCAGTCTTGTCTGGATAATACAAGATAGATGCCAGTATCCCAGCCCAAAGGTTAATAAAAAAGCTTTTGAATAATAGCCACTTAGCTAAAAATCAGGCATCACCATGCTGATGTAGCGCTGTTTAATTTGCCTATTTCAGCAGAACCATATCCTTATTTCGGGATATTTGGCATTAAATCCTGATATTATGTTTGTAAGCTATTGAATTTAAACGAATGTAATTCTGGCATTAAATTTTCAAGTCAAAGGAGCAAGCGCTTCATTGGTGAAGTGCTGTTACTTAACTGAAGGATTGATCATGAAAACATTTCAACCACTGGTTCTGCTTAGCTCACTTTTTTTACTGGTCGCGGCCTCCACTCAGCTCTCGGCAGCTGAGGCCAAAACCGACACAAGCTCCGAAGAGGTTCAAATCGAAAAATCGCTAAAAAAAACCAAACTTCTGCTGGTTCAGGATGGTGAAACTGAAGAGTTTAACTGGAGCAATGATGAGCTGAAAAATGAGGCGGAATTAGATCTGGCTTTAAGCAAGTTACCCGAAGAAAAACGTGAGAAGATCAAAAAGTTATTGATGGATCAAAAAGATGGCCTGCGTGGAATGGTTTTCCATGCGCTGGATGGTTCAGAGGGCGATATAAACCTCATCGATAAAAAAATCATAGTAAAAACACTGGACGGCAAAAGTGAATTCGATGTAATCAAACACTTGCTGCAAAAATCCAGCCTGACAAAAGAGCAACTGCTGGAACTGCAAAAACTGTTGGACAGCAAACATTAAAATCCACGAACCAAGCCCAGGGGAAATCGTCCCTGGGCTTGTACCAGATCATAGTTAACCCTTATGTAGGCGCTGGCCAAGATTGCCCGCCCTTCCGGTTTGCCCTGACCGGTTCTACCGGTTTGGCCTGCTCACCCTGCTGGTGATTTTGCTCGGTTTGGATAGCAAAAAGGACACCGGGTTATGGGTGTCCTTATATTCACTATTTAGGGGCAAAGGGCAAGACCGATCACCGTTTTTACATGCACGTAAATTTGCGTAGTGGATAGATCCGCATGCCCCAGAAACTCCTGTACATGACGAATATCCGTGCCATTATCTACCATGTGTGTCGATGCTGCATGACGGTATTGATTGCAAGCTCCAGTCTTTCGAATATCTGATAGCTTGATGTACTTCGCCACCAACTCAGACAACTGCGCTGCCCGAAAGGGTTTGCCATTATTAGCCAGAAACAGAACTTTTCCTGAGTACTCATTGGCCAGTTGATGTCGAACCTGTTTTATATAGCGGTAAATCCAAAAGCACGCTCGCTTAGCCAAAGAGATGTAGCGGTCCTTAAAACCTTTGCCCTGACACTGATGTTCTCCCTTGATAAGGGAATAACTTTCTATGTCCGATCCTTCGTATTTTTACTGCTAAGATTTTTTTTACTACCACTCCGTACGCTCTGGCTAACCAATGATCATCTCAGCCACCAAAGGCCGCGAATGATGCGCCTTGCTAGCAGCCCAACTCTGTAATGTGCAATAGTTCACCAACTGGCCCCCACAGATAAAATACTTTCCCCCAAGACTCTTTCTGAATTGGAGTAATTTTTGTTTTGTGCTTTGATTGCGAGCAAAGGCTGTAAGCTGATGCTATATCTGACACACAAACCTGAAGCATAAAATTAGTTGCCAAATCTTCGTTGAAAAAGCGCTGCAGGAAGAAAAAGCAATCTCCGTTTTGAAAAAGCGTTAAGTCCTCAGAAACGTACTCGGATTCAAATCCAATCTCGGAATAGAAAGACTTTGAAACCTCATAATCTTTACTCGGAACAAAAGCTTTTATATCAAGAACATCCACTATATCCCTCCTGGCCATGAGTAATTTGGGTGACTAACGCCCATCACAAACGCGAGTAACTTATTGCGAGTCGAGCGGCAGCAGGACGCCATGTTTTAGGCGCTTGTTAGCATTTACTCAGCATTGGAGAATGCAGACCTATACTTAACAAAACCACGTTTTACTGACCCTTTAAAACCCTGTTTTTCAAAAAATGTATGCGAATCTGAGCGCTGTACTGAACTAAGAAGCATGATCTTAGAACAGTTGCTATTAAAGCAAAAAGCCTCAATTGCCTTGAATAAGGTGGAGCCAACACCCAAGCCCCGAGCTACTGCATCTACAATAACGTTTTCAACTACAGCAAACGGCTGTTGACGAAACATTACATCTGAACACAATGAAACTAACGCACTCGCGACAACATCCCCCTGGTGCTCACAGACAAACAACATTGAACGCTCATCATCATAAAGAGCCTGTATTTGCTCTGGCTCTACGCTTACCGCAGGGTTATTCACCAACTGGTTATATAATGCAGACAATCTTAATGCATCATCGGGTTTTGCTTTACGAACGATCAATTGAACACCTACCTGAATGCTAACCCCCTGTTAATCGGGAAAAATATCCTTAGCTAAAATAAGCGACGAAGGGGCAAAAGCCAACAGGGTTTCGTACCTATTAAATAGCTTATTGGCTATGCATTGCAACAAGATACTTCCCATCAACACTTTTTTAGATCCACCAGATAAAGACATGTATGGAAACAACTTAAATTTAAGAAACCGCGCTATGCAAAAAACGAGCAACGCCAAACCAAGCTCAATAATATGTACAATCAAATCATTGCCAAAGCCTTCAATCTGAGTAGGGAGCTTCGTCATAGTTAAGAGCGCACAAATCAAATACGCTTGATGGTAATGCCTATGGATCCCATAAATCAAAACAGCAAACAACGTCGCAATGAAAGCCATAACGGCATTACAGAAGCACGTATATGGCCATAACGATAATTCTCATTTTGGCCGCTGACGTCCCAATACATCGGCGAAACGAGCGCAATGACTTGACGCAGGAATAATTGGCTTTTTAACTGTTTTCATGGCGTTGCCATAAATATAAACCACCGGCGATTGTTCCTGCCAGAAAGCTAAATATAGATACAACAGCCACAGGAAGAGCAATTCGGTGAACCGCACTATTGTTTTTAAGAAGATAAACACCACACAAAAATGCTAAAAATCCTAAGGCAATAAACAAGTTGTATAGAGCTAAAAAAAGAAAGTAAATACCACCAATTGGTCCAAAATAGTTTGAGAGCAATGAATATCCAAAAAGAAGTGTGATCAAGCTCATCGCACCATAGATACTTAAAGCCCATCCAGAAATTTTATATTTATTTTCCATTGTAAATATTCTCCTTAATATTAAGACAATTAACGCAAAACACACAGGTAACGACCACGTAGTGGTTGACATTCCAGCAGCCGCATATTGTTATGTAATGCTTTACCTGAAGAACTCATTAACCCAAGCGATATGGCTTTTGTTCATGTTTTTTAAAGGAGCCAAAGCGTTCAAATCCAGCTCCCAAGGTTTAAACAAAACAATAACTGATTTATCGTATTTTGAGAAATTGGCTCATTCAGTTCGATTATTAGAGCCAGGCCGCGTCAGGTAACCGAATAATAATTTGGCAGAGAGTAAATCCACTCAAAAAATCTATCTTCGTCTTCTTTATACCAAAACCTTGCCCTCTGATTATATCTGCACAAATGCTCCTTGCTTGTTAGGCTAACACCCCGCGCAGGTGCAGCACAGCAAAGGCCGCAAGCGTTGAATGTATACCTTTACGGCTGAAGTAGTTGCTTAACCCAGCCATTGCCCTTTATTTCAAATAACTCTCGTAGATGCAATCGACTTTCCCGGAATGTGAGAAACTCAATTGAAACAGGCTTAATACGGTAACCACCCCAATTACTTGGCCTGGGAACAGGTTGCTCAGCAAATTCAGCTGATGCTTCTTCAAGCCGCGTGGTCAACTCGTTTTCTGAGTGAAGTGGTTCACTTTGCTCAAAAGCAGTGGTAGTTAACTGTGCACTTCTGCTTCGGCTTTGCCAAAAATAATCAGCTTCTGCGTCAGATATAACTTGAGCTGAACCAACAATACGAATTTGGTAACCCAGATGGTCCCACCAAGCTGTCATTGCAACTTTGGGGTTGCGCGCAATATGTCTGCCTTTGACTGAATCAAAATAGGAGCAAAAAACACAACCTGAATCACTTACCAACTTTAAATCAACAAATCTACCTGCCGGAAAACCATGTTCATCAATAGTGGAAATGCACACCGCACTCTTTTGCTGCAATGGACTATCGACCAATGCTTCCTTCCACCAACGTTCAAATTTACTTAGCGGATTGTCCATAAGCCTCGATCTCATTCAGGTATAACGCTTCAAGCCGTCGCCATGCTTGCTCTTGTTATACATTTGCCGAAATTACGGTTGTGTTGAACCCTTCATCAGATGTAGGGGCAACAAAGTACCTTGTAACCAGTTCAAACATCTCTTCCGTATCAGTCGCAGCTCTCTGTGGTTGCTCTATCCGCCTCTTTGCGATTTGCTCCAGGCAAACCTCATCTGGCTGGTCGATGTAAATTAATTCATGGCGAGCATGGATCTCTGCAAAAATGCTTTTAAACCACTCTCGTTGTGGAATTGTATTTGCCGGAAAGTCCATTACCACGTTAGCGCCAGATGACAAGATTGACTGAACCAGTTTCTTGATTTGAGGCTTCAGCAGGCCAGAATATTCAATGTAGTCCGCTAACGTCTTGATACGATTTGGATAAATTGATGATAACCACTCGTCTTCTGACAGCAGTACGGCGTTTCGCTCTTGGGATATTTCACGAGACTTTGTAGTTTTCCCTGCTCCCATTTTTCCACAGAAAAACGTCAATACTCCTTTGTTCATTTCTTACCTCGTATTACATAACTATAAACACAGGGCTACAAAACACAGCCAGCATCCTGCTGCTGAAGACGGCGCTGACGGGCTTTGTTAATGCTCTGTACGCATAAAATATTCAAATTGGTCTTCGTCAAAAATTTTAAATCCGAGCCTTTTGTATAAATTAAGCGCCCGATTTTCTTTTAAAACTGTTAGTTCAAGATACTTGGGTTTTGAAGTTTCTAAAACTTGCTTTAACACCAGACTCCCTAAACCTTTTCCTTGGTTATCAGGATGAATTTGAAGCTGCATAATTTCTAGCTTATCTTCAAATTCGCGAAACTGTAATGTGCCAACAATGCTCTTGTCGTAAATGATTAAGTGCGAGCATTCGTAAGAGTCTTTTAATCTAAACTGGTGTTCCTTTTCAGAAAGGAATTGCCCAGACCTTTCAAGGTGCTCAACCATTGTCAATTTTCTAAGTTCAAACAAATAGTCCCAATCCTGGGCTGTTGCTTTGATAAATTTAAATTGCATCTGAACCTTATGGAGCATTAACGCTCAGCGAAAACACGAACTGGTAAGCGCCGCAAGAGCCGAGCCCCCAAATGACGCGATTTGTTATGAATTATTTTTTTGAAACCATAATGACACCCAAAACAAGAAACATTGCACCAATAATGCGGCTAGGTGTGATCTCAAGTTTTGGATAACCAAGCAATCCATGTTGATCGTAGAAGATGGACGCGATCACCTGCCCACAAACTACTGAAATTGCCAATGCTACAGCCCCTAGTTTTGGTGCCAGATAAATTGAAACTGCAATGTTAAATGCACCAAAAAAACCACCCATCCATGCCCACCATGGAACATTTAGTGCCTCACTAACCGAAAACCATTTATCTCGTTGAACAAGTAGAATGACACCAAGTAACACTGTACCTATCAGGAAGGATATAAACGCTGCCTGTATTGGGGAGCTAAGCGCAGATCTGAGTTGAGAATTCACACCCGCTTGAGAAGCTAACGAGAAGCCAACAACTATTGCAGACAAAAACAATAAATAGCTACCGAGATCCTTCACAAAAATTATCCTTGTAGATTAAAGATTCATAACGCCCAAAGCCGCTGTACGGTGCCATCAACCGCTTTTTTGTTAGGCCATATCATATTAATTATTTGATTGCTCAGCGGCCTTTTTACGCATATCCGTCAGAGCATCCAGTACCTGCGCGTCTAGTTTCTGGGCTTTACCAAGCGCAAGTGCTTTGTCAAAACTCGCTACCGCCTCTTTAGCTTGTCCGGCATCCAACTGTCGTTGGCCCAGCACCATATGGGCGTAAGGCAGATGAGGATATGCCTGAACCAAGGTTTGGGACGTGGTAACGGCAGCCGCATGGCGTTGCTGCGCTGCTTGAGCTTCTGCAAAATCCACATAACTGTTCACTGGCGGAACCATCACAAATCCCACTTTTTTGGAAAGATCAGCATAGTGTGCTGTTAAGGCTGAAACCTCTGCATACTTTGCTATCTCTGGCGATATGGTGAAATTTAAATGACCAAACAAATACTCAAGCCCATCTAACAAGGCCGGTAAGATGCCACTCATATGACCGCGGTTTGGATACTGTTGAAATTTCCAGACTAACTGCGATGGTTTGTTCTGCTCCATCGCCGCTAATAAATCCAGTGTTCCCGAGTAAAAACGCCCGCCCTCCCCACCAACACTGATAAACAAATGCTGATACGTCCGTTTTTCACCCGCTAGTTTTGCTGCATTCGACACAGTTTCGGCATGACTCCACCAACCTTGTGGACTCATGGCCAAGTAGTTATTAAACAGTTCTGGCTGATTAAACAGACTATAAAGCGCCAAAGTGCCGGCATTTGAATGTCCTATCAGTGTGCGATGTGGATAGGTTGGATAACCTTTATCGACGTAAGGAATAAGCTCGGTGCGAATAAATTTTAAAAAGTTATCGGTTTGTCCTGAATTTGGCCACTTAGTGGATATAAAGGCTTGAAGCTCATTTTGCGGTTGCCCCACAACTTTTGGTAAATAATCTCTGGGTCTGCTGGTAGTTTCAATACCTACCACCATAGTTTTTGGCATCAAACCATAATCAGTCAGTGATTTCACCACACCTGTGACTGTATGAAAATGCTCTGCTCCATCCAACAGGTAGATCACATACAGCCGTTCATCATCTTCATGCTCAGGCGTATAGATCCAAATGGGTCTGTCTTCGCCAATAACATCCGAGTGCAAAATCACTTTTTTACCAATACTGATCTCACTCGCTGTAACAGGAAAAGCTGCAAAGATCACAAACAGAAAAAGCACAAAACATCGCATCTAACACTTCCTTATGTAAATTAATGATTGGATAGTAACGCCCAAAGCTGCGGCACGCGAACTAACGAGCGTCGCCTAAGGCTTCAAATGACGCGGCTTGTTATGTGGCATTTAACGCTTAGCCATTGTTGAATGGTGAATTACCCAATAGGCTAAAGCAACGAATACACCACCAACTAAAACAGCTAAAGACCACAGCCAAGAATTAACAAATACCAAAGAGTCATGCTCTTTTTGTAACCTGTTCGCATCGTTAAATACTGCGGCACTGAACGCAAGATGCACTAAAACGGCACCTATAATTGGCAGAATATTCCAAATCAAACCAAAAGCCATTACCTGACCAGAGTTTAAATTATTAAAATATAAATCCATTTAGATACCCTTTTTAAAGATTAGAGTGATGCTGCTACCACACAGCGCATCAAACATCGACTTGGTGTATTTGGCGTCTTTTTTTGGAACAAAAAAGGTGACAGCGTTACCAAGTCCGAGTGCTTTGATTTGTTAGATTTACTTAGACCAGTTATTGCTGATTACCATTCATTAAAACCCCCGCCACTACTAAATGCATCATCGAGACTACTTCCAAAACTATCATCGAAACTACTACTGATAGTGTCGTGACTAAAGTCAGTGCCGAACGGGTTGCCCTCAACATCAACGCCACCTTCACCACCAACCATAGGTAGACCATTAACAGGGTTAATTGCACTATCATCGATACCACTACTGATGGGGTCGCGACCAATATCCGTTCCTTTTTCCAACCCAGCCGAAGTATCAGAAAACAATCCTGTAAACCAACTAAAAATACTCATACATTCTCCATGTAAAATCTAACGCCCACCACACACGCGAACAACGTGTTGCGAGTCGAGCGCCAAAGGCGCGTTGTGCTGACGTTTGTTATGTGCTTGCTCTGAAATAATTAGCATTACTTGTATCCAAAACCAGATCCGGCTCTAATTGCTCAGTTTGATAGTACACTTGAATATCAGCGATACTTGGTGCCCCTTCAAAGTATCAGCTAAAAAGCTGCTTCGATTTTTTGATCGCAGCGACCTCAGATTTTCCATCCGCTATTTGCGTAATAATGTTGCACAGTCAAACATCGGGCTTATTCAACACTTGGAATAGGGCCACTGCTGCGCGCGCCTATCCTTATTTGTTATATGCTTTACTGCTTGGGTCTAAGAGTTTCAATAAATTGTGCGTCTACCCAGAATATGTCTACGTTTTCATGGTTGCCTGGAGCCATATTCCTATTGAAAAAAAGATATTTACCATCCGATGTGACGCTAGCCATTGCTTCCCAGCCTTCGGTATTTATTTTGTCGCCTAAATTAATGGGTTCCCCCCATGTATCATCTTGCTGTCGATAGCTGATATAAAGATCTGAGTCGCCATAACCTCCTTCTCTTTTACTATCAAATATCAGATAAGATTCATCTGCGGCGATGAAGGGATGAAAACTTTTTCCACTATTGATCTCTTTCCCCAGCAGCTTGGGTTCTTCATATTTTCCATCCACTAGCCGTGAATAGCGAATTGAGCCAGTGAAATCCTTTTTGAACTCGTCAAAAAAATAGGTTCCTTTTGAAGATGCTGTAAGGCGCATGATAGGCAATTTGTCGAAAGGAGCCCCCAGTGTTTTCACTTCAGACCAGCCAGTCTCGGTACGCTCCTTGTAACGCTTACCCAAATGCATGGTTTTCCCATCTGGCGCGATCAAAGGGGTTCCCACCCTTGGCGAAAAAACTGATTCATGCCACCGATTATTGGTATTTTTAAAAACAACCATTTCTTGCTTTTCGCTTTCCTTGCTATCTCGAATGAAATAAAACTCATTGAGTTCAGGCGTGAACACTCCACTAACTTCCCAACCTTCAGTAGAAACAATACCAGGTGCAAAAATTTCTGGCGTTGAACCGGGTGGCTTTTGCCCAAGGTAAGGGCCTGTTAGCACTGGAGATTCATTTTCTGCATAACTTTCGCCAACGACAAATAAAGCTGAAAACACCAGAGCCGCTGACATATAAATGCGCTTCATAATTTATCCCTATTAAAATGTGGTTGATATAGCGCTCAACCTAATCAAACAGGCTTTAAAGTACCTGACGTCTTTATGATTTGTGGATGAGATGATTTTGCTCTGACCGCGATAAAGAAACTCTAAACTTTCGCGGCCTTGCCGCCCACGCGATATTGACCGAAACTAATGTCCCATAAATTAAAAAACTAACCAGCCAAGTACGATACAAATAAATGACTGGAAACCTTAAAATAACCGCAAGAATGGAGTCTTATTAATCATGCTTTATTGCCATTCTTTTGAAAAGTAGCTTCCCTAATGAATAAGCAGAGGTACAGGTTGCAAAAAACAAAATAGTAATAACAAACGAATATCCGCCCAAATCACCGTGAATACCCTGAATGTTTGTAGCACTAAGTAATAACCCCATTCCAGCTAAAGGTAAGCAAACTAACCCTGTAATACCACTGTAGAATGCAGCTTTCTCGCTTGAGCTTGAATAATTTCGAAAGTAGTAAATCGCACAAACATTTATACATACAATTAGACACAATAACATCCTGATCATTTCTGACTCCCTTATATATTCCGTGGCTCATAAAAACTCATTTTTGCTAACGATATAGCTCAATGGCGCGTTTAGCCTCCATTGCAGCGTCTTGTTCTGTCTTTGGTTTGCGGTGGACCACCATTCCCTTGGTTCCTTATCAATCAAACAGTAAAACAATGCCCGACGCAAAAACTCGCCGGTGTTGAGGTTTGTGGCCTTACTCGAAGCTGGTGCGCGCCATCCGTCAGCATGCTCGCATCAGCGGTGACGCGAAAGCTTCGAGCGTTGCTGAAAAACACAAACTTTTCAAGATTAGCTTATCCCTTAAATCTGGACATTATGCTCCCCCGCTCTAAAGCCCTTAATCCGGCGAGACAGAACTTTTTAGCGTCTTATCCGGTGTTCACGACGGATAAACGTCTGTTGACCTGTGGGTATGCTCTGTATTGGTACGTCTGATGCTAATGGAATTTGTATATTTAGGGAACAGCTGCTTACAAGATTATTTTGAACAATCTGAGGCAGTCTTTCGCGGTGTTACTGTCATTTCGTATCTCATCACCAGCTTCATATAGTGAACATGTGTCAGTATTCAGAGCTTCTGACAATGCATCACCCTCCCGATTTCCCGGGCTCATAGTTTTGCAGCTTATAACAATCAGCCTTCAACTATCCGGTGGTCCGGTATCCAGCCATTTGAGTTGCCCTGCCAGTTGTAACACACCACCTTTGCAATGCGGGCAATGCTATACCGGCTCTGTTGTCGTCTCTGGTTTCTTTCGCGGTAGTGCGCCTTCTGGTTCCTGTGCTTTGATTAAAACCCGTTTCTCTTTACGGCTTTTATTGCTCAGCCAACCGAAGTGCCATATTTGTATTAAACCTTTACAGATATAACTCCCCAGATAGCTCAGCACGGTTTCTGATTAGTTTAAAACCTCGTGTCATTTTCACAAGGAATGCCATCGTGATCCCCGTCCATTTTAGTGTTGGGGCAGTTTTTCAGAAAATACTCTGCTTCAGGTCGTGAACGCATTTGGCTACAGTATTGGCGGCCATCACAAGAAAAGCCTGTGCTGGGTTCAAAGCGGATCAATTCGGGTTCCTGATAAACCGGTGCGTCATGCTCTTCAACTACTGCCGGTTCGGGGGTGGCTTCAATCTCTATGGGTGCGGTGTTTTTTTGGTAGTAATGCCAGGCAATAAATATCAGTAACAGGTATACCAGCAGTTTTTTCATCAATGCCTCCATAGCGGTTTTGTTTATTTGTTTTCTTCCATGGTGTTTACCATTAAGAAACTAGTGGCTATAGAGCGTTGTGGCAATAAATTCACCCGAATTTTTAATAATTATGGCTGATATGTTGGCTTTGGTGAGTATGTGTTTAAGGAGTTATTAAAAAAATGGGAGGGCATAAAGCCCTCCCCTACGGTATTTTCGACGGGTTGATTACCTTACTATTTCCATCTCCGCCAACAAATTATCAGCGTTATCAACATATTGCATCATCCAGAGCACGTAGCGGATATCCACATGGATGGCGCGGGTGATTTCCGGGTTGAAGTACCAATCTTTGGTGATCGATTCATAAGTCGAGTCGAAGTTTAAACCCACCAGTTCGCCTTTACCGTTCATTACGGCTGAACCTGAGTTGCCGCCTGTGGTGTCGGCACTGGATAAGAAGTTGACTGGCACTGAGTTAAAGGCTTTTACGTCATTTCTTGGACAGCTGAAAATGCCGCAGAACCATGGCTCTTTGCTTTGGGCTGCCAGGTCGGCATAAAAGTAACCTGCAGTTTTACCAGCCTGATACGCATCCACCAGCTTTTGTGGCGCGTTAAATGGGTAATCTGCCTGGCGTTTGGCGATTAAACCTTTGACTGAAGTAAAAGGTGTTTTATAGACACCGTCTTTGGCCGGATAACCGTCCACTGAGCCATAAGTGATACGCAAGGTGCTGTTAGCATCCGGGTAGACTGGTTTTCCCTGTGCTTTGTTGTAGGCAATAATGGCCTGCATATAAGCTGGGCGCACTTGCGACAACTGGCCTTTTAACTCTTTATCCTGGGCTTCTAAAGCCAGATTTTTGTCAGAAATAGCCACTGCTATACGAATAAATGGATCTGAGCTTTGGGTAAAATCAGCTGGTGTTTTGCCCAGCCAGGCTTTACGGCCATCAGTACTGGTTAAATTGCTTTGTGGGTAAAGCGCTGTCAGTTTTTCAGCAACCTGCGCTTGTGTCATGCCAGCCGTTAAACCTAAAGCGGCATCTAATTCGGCTACACGCACTGCATCAGGCTGAGCTAAATACTCAGCAAGTTGTTCTGACCAAATGGCGATATCCATAGTTGGGTGGAAGCTTTTTTCCATCCGGGCTAAACGGCCTTCGATCATTTTTAAGTCACGTTGCTGAAAGCCCATTTCCCGCTCTGCGTCAGGCTTTTGGTTTTCCTGCGCTAAACGATACAGCAACATAGCAGCTTGTAATAAATCGCTGCGTTTGGCGGCTTCAAAGTAATAGGTTTGCTGGGTAAAAGCCTGTTCGGCGTCTATTACTTGCTTTAATGCATCAATGCTTTGTTGGTACGGAGCGCGCGCGGCATCGGCTTTAATCCACTCCAGTAAAGCTTTTTCCTGAGTTTCTTTAATGGCCTGAATGTCCGTTACTTTAAAACCATCCAATAAGCCCTGCAGCTTTTTCATGCGGTTATTGTGGCCTTTGACGGTAGAGGCGTATTTCACTTTTAAATCGCCGTCAGCCGCACCTAAACTGTCTATGGTGTTGATCATTTGCTGATAGGTTTTTACCTGAGCCGGATATTGCCAGTCGGCAGCAAAAGAGATTTCATCGGCTAAACGGTAGCGGCTGGTTTGGCCCGGGTATCCTGCTAATAAAATACCATCGCCCTGACGTACACCACTGGCATTTACTTTTAAGAAGTTTTTGCTGCTGTAAGGCACGTTATCCACTGCATAAGGCGCTGGTTTGCCATCTTTACCGACATAACCACGGATAAAGGTGTAATCGCCTGTATGGCGTGGGTATTCGAAGTTATCGATATCACCGCCGTAATTACCTACAGATTCTGACGGTGCATACACCAAACGCACATCCTGCAGCATCAGCTGTTTAATTTGGAAATACTCCATACCATGGTGAAAACTCACCACAGAGCAGCGGTAGTTTGCATCGCTTTCGCAGTCTTTGATCAGTGCTTTACGGTTGGCTTCTATCGCTTCATAACGTGCCTTACCCGATAAATCTGCAGCCAAAGCACCGGTAATTTGTGCTGTAACATCGGTGACTGCTTCAGTGATATACAAGCGTTCCTGCGGTCCGGCCGGTAATTCTTCAGCCATAGTTTTGGCTAAAAAGCCTTTATCAATCAGGTTATTGTCTTTAGTCGAGTTATTCTGAATAGCGTTGTAAGCACAGTGATGGTTAGTGACTACCAGGCCTTTTGGCGACACAAAAGAGGCTGAGCAATAGCCGAGACTTACAATAGCGTTCATCGGGTACTGGCTTAAATCGGCCAGCTGTTTGCCCGGAATAGTTATGCCTTTGGCGGTTAATTCATTTTGTAATTCAGCAAGTTGATGTGGCTGCCATTGGCCTTCGTCGGCTTGACTGGCAAAACTGGTGGCAAGCGCCAATGCGCTTAGCAGATAGACAGATTTCATAGGATCCCTTGGTTGTCGTTTTTATAATGCAAAAGTTCGTCGCAAATTATCCATGTTAAGCGCTCTGGTGCAACCCTGTTTAGTTCAGCGTGGGAAATTTAAGCCCAATAGCAGACAAGATTCTTTTCTCTGACCAATTGAGCAAAAAGCAGCCTCGTGCTAACAATAGCGACACAAAAACAACAACATGGACAAATTCTTATGCAAGCATGGAATGAGCGTTTTCCCCGTTTAGCGCAGCTGCATTTTGCGCAGTGGTGTTATTTACTGGCTACTGTGTTTTTTCTGCTGTTTTTGCTACTGGGTGCAGACAACGAAGTTTTCGCACAAATTGCAGCTATTTTATTGCTGCTCGCCACAGCCAAAGAGATGTGGCAACGCTTTGCGATTTGGTGGCATAGCCTGCTGGGCAAAGCCTGTATTCTGACCTTTTATGCCATAGTGCTGAATTTCTCTTTTGCCTATGCCGAATCTATTGTCAACGGCGTGTTAGGCATACGACCCAATGTGGTGCCTTACAGTGTGAACTTAGCTGCATTGTTACTGGCCCCAGCCTGGACCTTAATCGGCAGTATGCTGACTCTACAGTTTTACTCCATGCTGCATCTGTTTAAAGTCATGTTGCTGCTGATGCTAAGGCCTTTTGGTGTGTCATCTAAACATCTGCTGGATGACGAAGTATTTCCGGCCTGGACTTTAACAGCCCGTATTTTTTATCTGCCTGTGGTGACTGTAATTTTAATCCTCACCTTAGTTAGCTATTTCAGTGGTCATCCGGAGCAATTGTTGAATTGGGGTAACACCGGGCAACAACAGCAAAACAGCCCTGAAGCTGTGCAAGAACAAGTGACAGAAATAAAAAAACTGGAAGAAGAATTGAAGCGGCAGCAACCAAAAGGCCCTCACAGCAAAGTCCCTGAATTTCAGATATTTATTGATGATGGTTATCTAATGGGCGATAGCGGTTTTAAACTGCCCACTATGCTGTGGCTAAATAAACTGGTGGCATCCTTTAACTACCATGTCGAAAGTATGGGCGCCTCCAGTTGCAAACTGACCCCACCTGAACATCTGGTGCATATCAACGACTACGAAGTACTGGTCATCACACCTGATACTACGCAACCCGTAGGTTATAGCTACAAAGTGCGGGTCTGTGACTCGCCGGCTTTTCCTGCTGGCGTGACAGGCCGGGCTTTATCAGCACCACCGCCGCAGGAAAACTAACACAACAGCGAAAAACCTTAATCTTTGCAACTGGTTATCTGCCATTGGTTTGAGTATCTGTTTCCCCCTTAAAAAAACGAAAGGCCAGAAAACTGGCCTTTCGTTATAACATGATGATGTCTGGTTATGAGACTTTAAGGCTGTAGCTCAAAAGCTCCAATATCCGCTTCGGCTATGTTATCCGCGTTGCCGTCAACAGGTCTTGGTTTGCCATTCAAATCAACAGTCACTCCGCTCGCTACAGCTCTGTCTATCGCCGCAGATCCGAGCTGAAGCTGACCTGTATCAGTCGCACTGTTTTCAGCGAAAATAGCCCCGGTTTCAGTAATGAATTCATTTACAGGTAACTCGCTGACTCCGTCATACAAATTATTCTGCAGCTGATTATTCACTAAGCCCGCCGATGCAATAGCGTATAAAGTGACGGGTCTGGCTACATTTTTGAATAAATTATTACGAACCAAAATACCAGCACCCAAAGTAGGTTGACTGAATTGATCAACAGTAAGCAGGTTTATTAAGCCAAGCGTTGTATTGTGCTCAAAAGTTACAGCAACCCCAGGTTCTGCATCGACAAAACTACAAAATACGGGTGTGGTATAGAGGTTATTTCTGAATACAGCATCATAAGCCACGCCATTTGTGGGTCCTCTCAAATAGAAAGTAGAGCAACTCTTGTAGCTGTTAAAACTGCCGACCTGAAAAATCAGTTCCACTTCTGCGCTTTTGTGCTCCAGACGGTTTTGTTCAAAAACCAATGGTCCGTAAGCAAACAGATCATTGCGTGCCATTTTCAATTGAAGATTACCCAACTGATTGTCACGCAACACAGCCCCACTTTCTGCAACTGTGATCAAATGGTTGCTCAGCGATACACCTTCAATAGTGCTGCCCGAACCAAGCCTCAACGTAGCATTTTGTTGAATGGTTGCTTTATCCAGATCCGCAATAAAAAGACCCATTTCTTTTGGCTGGTAAAAATGTGCCTTTTGCGCCACACCTTTTAACCTGACAGCGCGTTCTGACAGGTCCAGATCTCCAATATAGATGCCATCCGGCACTATAATCTCAGCCTGATCAGGTGCAGTATCAATTTGCTGCTGTAGAGCTTCTGTTGAGCGTCCTGTCACAACAGGAATAGAGTACTCAACAACAGGTTCTGTGCTTTGCGCCGGATTAATTAACAAGCCGAATCGAAGCTGAGCAGCACCTTCTTGCTCAGCTTTTAGTCTGATGCGGAAACGATTGGACGATTGTGTTGTTACTATCCGTTCACAGGCTAAAAAGCGTTGTTCTGTCTCGGAAAAACAAGACAATGAAACCAGAGAAACCAGCTGTGGAATATCCAGTTTCAGCTCACCTTCAGGCGGGTTATTGTGGGAGTTAAAATCAATGGATAAGTCGTATTCTCTCTCCTCCCCAAGCACAGCAATCATATCCTGGCTCAGAGGTTGCGCAGGTTTTGGTAAATCGCTGACGTTTGTATAGTCTTGCATTGACGGAGACATCTGGATCGGTAAGCGCTGGATTTCCGTGCTGACTGTGTTGTTGCCCGGATTGGTGTCCGCCATTGCAGAGCTGACTTTTAATGTCAGTGTGGCATTAATTTCTTCAAGTACATGTCCTGTCGTTTCGAATTGAATAGCAGCCCAGCCGCGATTTAGATTGCGGTTAGCCGGTAGCTCACACCTGAAACTATGACCTGCAGCAAGATCACAATAGTTAAAGATTTTCTGTTGCTTAAAGCGCAGTGGCGCTGCAATTTCGCCTTCCAGCACAATAGTTCCTGGCTCTTGAAGATGTGTCCAGTTCAGATTGATCTGGGAACTCATATTCTCTGCGTAGGTAAAACGCTGGTTCAACACCACAAGACTCAAATCTGTCATTCTGGGGCGAGTTGAACTGTCTTTTGGTGAGCCAAGGTGCAGGAATTCTTCAAGATTAGTAAAACCATCCATATCCGCATCAGCACTGGCATCTGCAGGGTTGGTTGGCGAAAAGCCCATGGCCAGTTCATACCCATTGAGCATGCCATCTTTGTCGTCATCACCCCAATCTGTGATCATTTGCGCGGTAATAATATGCGCAGGCAATCTTAATCTCAGAGTGTCAGCGCTATTGGCCTGATGAAGAGTCAGCAGATGCTGGCTAACCTGTGTAGCACCTGAAGTATCAGCACGGCCGCTCCACTCCATAGCATTGATACCTTGCATAGTCAGGAAGCCTTTGTCTAAAGGAACCCATAGCCTGAAGGTAAAGTTTTCCGAAGTGTTGATGTTCACTTGACCAGAGTCAGACAAATAGACTTTGCCGTTGACGGATAACCCAGGGTTCTCATCACATGAATAGGAGTTGCTTCCTCTGATACTGACATTGAGGTTATTTAACCAGACCTGCTGTTGGTTCTGGCTTAATAAAAGATTAAATCTGGAGTTCGAGATAGCGCTACATTGAGTATTGCTAAAGACTTCCTCCTGAAACATGGTGCCACGCACTTTGTAAGTTTCGGACTCATTCAGCAAACTCACATCTTTAAATACAAAAGTAGCAGCTTCAATTTGGTTAGAGCTGTTGTAACGATCGACCAGTATGGCAACTTCACCGTTGATAGTGATGCCATCGTCCCGGCATTGACTTAACAGCATCACTTTTTGTTTGGCATCGCTGGTATCTTTGATACTGACACTGCCACCTTGTGCACAGGAGAAGCTCTCTCCTGAGCTGAAGTCTCCAAGTAATTCCGGCGCAGCAATAAGTAAAGCATCCAAAAACTGCCCGACATTGCCTGATGTCAGAGTGGCGTCAGTTTTAATACCGGTATAACTTGAAGACACATCACGATAAATAGCTAAAGGATCGTTGTTACCACCGCCATTGCTATTGCCCCCATCACTACCACCAGATCCTCCGCCTCCACAGGCAGTTAACAGAATCCAGCTTGTTAACAACACGAACGTCTGGCCGACTTTGCCCATACTACTCCCTTACATTGATGTACTAAACCGCTGGTAATTGAGGACCAGACTTATTGTGATTTACTTGATGTGATACAACTTACTCGTTTTGCGCCTGACGGATTTGTTTATTTAACAGTGGTGTTAAGGCAAACATAAAGATGGCGCAGCCCACACCTACCCAACCCAGGATAGAAAACACATCGGCATAAATAGCCAAGGCAGTGCCTGTGTCTGTACCTGCTGGCATAGAAGCTAAAGTACCAAAACGACCCGCTAACATTTCACCAAAAGCTGAAGCTAAAAACCAGACGCCCATCATTAAACTGACCACACGGCTGACGGACAAAGTTGTGACGGCGGATAACCCTATAGGCGATAACACCATCTCACCAATTTCCAGCACCAGGTAAGCCAGAATAAACCACCAGAAACCGGCTAAACCATTGGCTTCAGGGTTTAAGGCTGCGTATTGCAATACAAAGTGCGCGAGGCCTGCGAATAACAAACCAAAACCAAATTTGGCAGGGGCAGATGGGTTCCAGCCTTTTTTATCCAGCACAGGCCAGAGCCAGGCAAAAGGAATAGCCAACGCAAAAATAAATAAGGCGCCTACTGAGGTTAATTGCGAAGCGTTAGGAGTAAAGTCGCTGACTAAAAGGTTGAAAGTGTAGCTGTTCATTACGCGGTCGGAAAACGCCAGCCAGGTACCGTAGGTTTGTTCGTACAAGCCCCAAAACACAGCGGAGATGCCAATCAGCACCATCAGCACTATCATATTGGCGCGTTCAACTTTGCTGCACTCGACAAAAATAAACTTAAACCACCAGATGAGTAAGGCTATGGTCATCAGAATAGCCACCACTTCAGTGGCCGTAATTTCTGTGCCTTCAGCCAGGCCTAAAATGGCAGCCAAAGCGCCAAAGTCAAAACGGGTTTGCAGAATTTGCTGAACCACAATAACACCAACCAAAGCGCCGATATAAATCAGCGTTTCGCGGCGAATACCAAAACGTTTTTCTTCCAAAAGCTCCGGACGACCAGGTTCGGCCTGGCCTTGTAAATGTTTGGTTTGGGTAACAAACACCAATAAACCTAAAATTAAGCCAATGCCGGCAGAGCCAAAGCCATATTCCCAGCCATATTCAATACCGACCCAGCCGACAAACAAGCTGGAGATAAAGGCGCCCATATTGATGCCCATATAAAACACGGTAAAAGCCGAGTCACGGCGTGGGTCGTTATCTTCGTACAAGCGTCCTACTATGGTAGAAATGTTTGGCTTTAAAAAACCTACACCTACAGCCACCAATGCCAGCGACAAATACATAATTTGCACTGCAACGTTATCAAAACCCATCTCAGGTGTAGCCGCATGACCACGATAGGCCATACCCAACATGCCCACAGCCATTAAAGCGCCACCAAAGGTGACAGCTTTGCGCATACCAAGGTATTTATCCGCCAGCAAACCACCAACTACTGGCAAGGCATAAGCTAAACCGGCGTAAGTACCCAGCAGGATGTAACCGTCGTTATCAGAAAATAAATGGTGTTTGGTCAGGTATAAAAACAACAGGGCTTTTAAGCCGTAGAAAGCAAAACGTTCCCACATTTCTGTGAAAAAGCAGACATAAAGGCCAACAGGATGGCCCAACAGCTGTCGCTGTACAGGAAGAGTTGTAGTAGTCATAGGGATCCGCGGATACTGTAGTTATTAGTTATAAAGTCTTAAAACCGCACTATTAAAGCCGTTGCATGGTGACTCAGCAAGCTTTTCCTGCCTGCTATTGGGCAAAGCCAGCGGTGAAATTCACTACTAAATGGTGATTTTTACTGTTCACTTTCCAAGTTTAAAACCTATACCACTGATTTATATAACAATTAAAACTGGCCCTAATCTTGTAACCCTTTTGATATAAATGAAAAAGGAGAACGACCATGGGTGCTTTAAGGCTGATATTTAATCTGTTTTGGTTTGTGATGGGTGGCTTTTTAATGGGGCTGGCCTGGTGGTGTATTGGCTTGTTGTGCTTTTTAAGTATTGTGTTTATTCCGTTTGGCCGCGCCTGTTTTGTCATTGGTGAAATGGCGTTCTGGCCTTTTGGCAACGAGCATGTCAATCGCGAACGTTTAAACCGTATTTCCGATATTGGCACTGGCCCTTTGGGCTTTATTGGTAATGTGATTTGGTTTGTATTTGCGGGGTTTTGGCTGGCGTTAGGTCATTTGTTCCATGCCGTGGCTTGTTTTATCACCATCATCGGCATTCCGTTTGGCTTAGCCCACTTAAAACTGGCGACTTTAAGTCTGGCGCCTATAGGCCGCACTGTCGTCAATAAAGCTTATTAAGCTGATTGCGGAGTAAGAGTCATTGATTGGCTCTTGCTCTTGCTCTTGCTCTTGCTCTGGCTCTTACTCCTGCTTTTGCTCTTGTTCCTTTTGCACCAACCAGGCTTTTTGCTCTGCACGGTAATAATCCCAGACACAAGGGCAACAGCTGCCGCTGCCACAACAATCGCTGCTTTCTGGTGCTACAGGCTCTTCGGTGGGAATACGCAGCCGAATACCGTCAATAGTGGTAAACATAAAAAACTCCGGCAAAAAATGCGGCGGCATTGTAGCATTGTCTGCAGAAAAACAATGACAGATCTGCTGCTATGCCCCAACAGACCCCCACCAAACAACAAAAAATCTGGCAAACGGTATTACAAATTCCAGCCGGAAAAATTGCCAGCTATGGTCAGATAGCCGATTTGGCGGGTTTACCTGGCCGTGCCCGTCTGGTCGGGAAAACTTTGGGTTTGGCACCGGATGAACTGCAACTGCCCTGGTACAGAGTGATGCGTTCTGGCGGGCAGCTGGCTTTTGCTGCAGGTACACCCCAAGCTTTAGCACAACAACAATTGCTGTTGGCCGAAGGTGTGATAGTGCGCAATGGCCGGGTGGCCAAAGACTTCTGGTGGCAACCCGATTTATCAGAACTGTTGTTTAAACTGCAGTATTAACTGAAGTCGCTACAAACTGAATTTCCCCAACAGCACCGTATTTTGTTGGCGTTGATACCAGTCATTGCCGACCAGTTCCAGCTCTTCAATCAGGCAAGTACCAAAATCAACTGAGGCTAATGCTTTGATTTTCTGCAGGAACAGCTCAGGGTTTGCAGGCTGTTGGCTAAAACGTAACACCGTCATATGAGCCGTTTGGATGGCATAACGCTGGTCAATCGAATGCTGCAAGGTCGATTGTCCAAAGGCAGAGCGCAGCTGATCTCTTAAATTATTTAGCTGCTGATCGTCAAAAAAGCCCTGCACCAGCACACAAGAAGGCGATGCGGTGATCCCCTGAAAATGCAGACGAAATGGGCCTGTGTTTTTAATCACCACTTTGACTAATTCGACATAAGCCGCTCTATCTATCTGCGATAAAGCAAAGCCTGAATAGCAGGAAATCAGTGACAAGACCGTCAGGTGTAAATCCGTCGCCGGATAATAATACTGCGCTGGTTCGAACTGCATCAGCTCTGCGAGACTGCGCTGGATTTGCTGCTGCACCTGCTCTGAAGGACGGGCCAACAAAGTGACGCCATAACGGCTGTCATCTTTAGCAGTTAACAGAGGGTCAGTTTCAAACTGATGCTGTTCAAACTGCACTAAAGACTGCTGCCACAAGGCTTGATAGTGCTGTTGCAGTTGCAGTTGCTGCTTAGTCATCAGTTGATTAAGTAAAAGCTTTGGAGCGCAATAACCAACGCAGTGGGAGTTGGGATACCAGCATACCCAGTAGCATCAGGCCACAGCCTGTCAGCGCCCTGCTACTTAGCTCTTCTCCCAACATCCAGACACCACCTATAGCGGCAAAAACGGTTTCTAAACTTAAGATAATGGCAGCATGGGCCGGATGGGCATGCTTTTGTGCCATCACCTGCAAAGTGTAAGCAATACCCACAGATACCACACCTGCATAAAGCACTGACTTCCAGGCCAATAACGCATTCGTGACTGTGGGTGTTTCAATGCTAAAAGCCACCACCATACTCAAAGTGCCACAGACCACAAATTGCAGACAAGCCAATAAAATTGGCGGTACTTTTTTGCTGTAGTGATCAATAGTCAGTAAATGTGCTGCCCAGAAAAATGCACCTATCAGCTGCAATAAATCGCCAAAATTTACTGAAAAGTTGTCACCCACACTCAATATATACAAACCTGAGACGGCAATAGCGCATCCCAGCCAGATATTGCCACTGATTTTATGCTTCAGGAATATCCCCAACAGCGGCACCAGCACTATATAAAGCCCGGTAATAAAACCTGCATTGGCGGCAGTCGTGTACAAAAGCCCAACTTGCTGCAGTGATGCAGCGATAAAAAGCAGAACTCCAACAGGTAAACCAGCCCACAGCAGCAGTTTCCAGTCTACATTTTGTAGTTTGCCCTGATGCCGATACCACCAGATCAAAGGCAATAAACTGAGAGCCCCGATAAAAAAACGTAGGCCGTTAAAGGAATAAGGCCCTAAATGGTCCATGCCCAAACGCTGAGCGACAAAACCTAAACCCCAGATCGCAGCGGCCAGTAATAACATCAGATTGGCTTGCATGGTCGACTCCCTAAAAAAGCCTATTGAAATTTTGTGCTGTAAAGCACCGGATTAAAGCGTGTCGCCATCGCCATCAACAGCACAGCAATAGCGGCTAATAATAACCAACTGATGCTAAAGCTTTGGCTAAAGTCACGAATAAAACCAGCAATCAGCGGTGAAAAAGCCGCCAGCGTATAACCTATACCCTGCACAAAAGCCGTCAGACTGGCTGCTGAAGAAGGCTGATGCTGATGATCCATAGACACAATCAAAGACAATGGAAACAAACCGCCAATACCTAAACCTAAAAGTGAAGCCCAAACTAAACCCAATGCAGGTGCAACCACTAAACCAGCAAAACCTGTCGCCATCAACACCAATAAAACCAACATCACAGGGCGACGGTCGGCTTTACGACTGGCCAGCCATGGGCTGATGAATCCAGACACAACTTCCATGCAAAGCAGCAAGCCCAGCAGCAAACCACTTTTTTGTTCACTCCAGCCCTGCTCCACATAATAGGCAGGTAACCAAGCCAGCACACAGGTAAAAGCACAAGTGACCAGACCAAAAAATAGCGCTAAGGTCCAGGCTCTGCCGTATTTACGAAAACTCAGCGGCTTTTGTTGCGACTGCGCCACAGGCAAGTTTTGAATAGCGTTTTTTTGAGAAAACCACAAAACCAAAGCCACTACAGATAAAACCACCCAACCAGATAAAGCCACTCGCCAGCTTTGTGCCCAGTCGGCCCAAAACGCCGCTAAAGACGCAGTTAAAGCAGCTCCGGCAATAATGGCGGATATATACCAACCCATCACTAAAGGTGCTTTGGTGCTGAATTTTTGTTTAATGACCCCAGGCACCACAGCCTGCACCATGGCAATACCTAAACCCGCCACTATGGCACTTAAGGTTAAATCCAAAGCGCCTACAGCCCAATAACGTTGTGCTGTGGCAGCGGCTATGGCGATGGATGCCCAAAAGATCAGCTGATAAGAGCCAAACCACAGCGCCAGCTGGTGCGCAAAAAAGATGCCTAAACCCATCGCCAGTACAGGCAACATAGTCAGTAACGAAGCCTGAGTAAAAGACAGATGCAATTCAGGTTGCATCAAAGGCAATAAAGGCCCGATAGAGGCCATGGAAGGCCGTAAAGTGAGAGCGATCAGCACTAAACTCAGGATCAACATCCAGGTTTTGGCGGTAAATTTTGTGGTTTCAGTCATATCAGTACCAAGATGATGCAGCGCCAGAGGACGCTGAAAAGCCGCGCAGATTAACATAATTCTTACGCCCTGATCGACCCGAAGCAAAAGATCAGAAAACCCTGACTTTATCCTTGCGATCCAAAACAGATCTTTTATACTGTTTTTATATACAGTATTTTGAGATGAAAATCATGAATGCTCTGCTGCAACAACTACAGAACAGACAACTGATCTGGCAGGCCAGTCAAACCGAAGCGCCTTATGAACATTGCCAAAGCACAGGCTTTACCGCTTTGGACCAGCTTCTGGGCGGCGGCTGGCCACAGCATAACGTGATTGAATTACAAAGCCATGGCGCTTGTGCTGAGCTGCAATTGATCCAAAAAGCACTGGCAGGATCAGGATCTGAGCTGCTGCAAATCTGGATCAATCCACCAGCCACTCTCTGTGCTGAATACCTGCTACAACAAAAGCGGCCTTTGCATCAGGTGCTGCAACTGAATGCCCCCCGCTCTGCTGATGCACTCTGGGCGGCAGAACTCTGCTTAAAAAGTGGCAGTTGTATGGATGTGTTGCTCTGGCAAAACAACTTAAATTTAACCCAGCTTAAACGTTTGCAGTTAGCGGCGGCACAAGGCCAAAGCCAGTTGTATTTTTTCCGCCCTGCAATGGCTGAACAACAACTGCTGCCCTGGGCTTTAAGTTTACAACTGACCCCCTCTACAACAGGTTTACAGATCCGTATTCTGAAACGTAAAGGCGGCTGGCAACAACAGGAATTAGTGCTGCCATGGGCAGAGCTGTATCCGCAGTTTATAAAGCCGGAGCTACAACAGGAGCAGTATTCCAAGCCACCTTTATCCAGAGTCAGCTGAGGCTATTTCAGATGTCTGAGCGGATGGAGTTTTGGTTGTATTTATATTTCCCGCAATTGCAGCTGGATAAATTACTCTTACTGCAACACACAACGACAGCCTTATCTGATCAGGACAAAAGTCATCATCTGGATTTAACAGCGCCTCTGGCGATAGTAGGCGCTGACCATCAGTTGCTGCAACTCAACTCTGTAGCCAGGCAGGCGGGTTTAACTTTGGGTATGGGATTGGCGTCCGCTGCCTCGTTATGCCATCAATTGCAATTGGTGCCGTATCAGGCTGAGCAAGAACAGCAGCAACTGCAGCAATTAGCTCAACTGTTGTATCAATACTGCGCCGATATAGCACTGCAAGCGGATTCAGGTTTGTTGCTGAAATTAAGCCCTATGCTGGCTTTATATGGTGGTGCTATGCAGTTCTGGCAGCAAATACAACAAGTGCTGCAACAAGCGGGTTATCAGTATCATTTTGCCACAGCGCAGCAGCCCCTAGTTGCACGTTTACTGGCGCAGCAGCACTGGGATCAGTTTTTACTGCAAAGCGATAAAATTCAACAGCAACTCAAAGCGTTACCACTGCAACATGCCCAATTGCCAGACAAACTACAGGAACAATTACAGCGGCTTGGGCTGACGCAGCTTGGTGATCTATTGAAGATCCCACAGGCCGAACTGGTGCGGCGTTTTGGTGTTGAAATGCTGCAGTATTTACAACAGCTGACAGGAGCAAAACCCGCGTTACTGCAGTTTATTCAGCCTACAGAACACTTTGAGCAGCAGTTGGAACTGCTGTACGAAATGGAACGCAGCGACCAATTGCTTGGGCCTTTACAGCATTTATTTGGCTTGCTGCAGCTGTATTTACAGCAGCGGGATCAATTGGCCTATCAACTGGATCTTTGCTTACTGCAGCGCCAGGAGCAGCAGCAACAGCTGCAATTGCATTCAGCTCAGGGCGAATATCAAAGTAAAGACTGGCTGAAGATCAGCGAATTGCAGCTGGAACGCTTAAAACTGAAAAAGCCCGTGATCCAGCTGAAACTCATTTTAAGGCGCAGTGGGCCGCGTTACGCTCAATACAAAACCCTGTTTGCAGGTAAAGAGCAACTGTATTCAGCACTGCAGCTCTTATCACTACTGCAGGCTCGATTGGGTAAAGATCAGGTCACAAGCCCTTGTCTACACAATGATCTATTGCCGGAGCAGGCCAGTAGTTATGCTGCTGCTTTAGAGCCACAAGCTGCTATTGCCGGTACTTTAGCTGCGGTGCGACCTGCATTTTTAGTGGACCCGCCTTTGGCTTTGGATACAGAACAGCTGCACCAATTACAGCTGCATTATGGTCCTGAACGTTTAAGCAGCGGCTGGTGGCAACAACAGAGCCAGCACCGCGACTATTATGTCGGCCAGAATGCGCAGGGTCAGTGGTTATGGTTATTTCGTGATTTACAGCAGCCGGAACAGCTGTACCTACAGGGGTATTTCAGCTGATGAAAAGCCAAAACTCAACCACACGCAGTGACTACTCTGAGCTGGTTTGCCAAAGCCACTTCTCCTTCCTGCAAGGCGCTTCCAGTCCCGCTGAATTGGTGCAACAAGCCGCTATTTTAGGTTACAAGGCGCTGGCTATTACCGATGAATGCTCGCTGGCAGGCGTAGTACGCGCTCACCATCAGATCAAAGAAAAGCAGTTGCCACTGAAACTGATTATTGGATCTTTGCTGGTACTGAACCCACAGTTGCGGCTGGTGTTGCTCTGTCCGGACAAAACCGCCTATAGCGAGTTATGCCGCATTATCACCCAGGCCAGACGCCGCGCCGAAAAAGGCTCGTATCAGCTGGCCGAATGGGATATTCAGCGTATTCAGCATTGCCAGATCCTCTGGCTGCCCAGCGGCGATCATCAGACCGATCAGTACTGGGGCAACTGGTTAAATCAACATCATGCAGAACGGTTATGGCTTGGAGCCAGCCGCAAATTACAAAGCCAGGACCAGTTTTATCTGCCCTACTGCCAGCAGTTGGCAGAGCAGTTGCAACTTCCCTGCTGTGCTACAGGTGAAGTGCTGATGCATCAAGCCAGCCGTTTACCTTTGCAACATGCATTAAATGCTATAAAAGCCGGTATGGCTGTGCCTGATATGGCTCGACAGCTATTAAGTAACGCCGAACAAAGCTTAAGGCCCATTAAAAAACTACAGCAGTTATTTCCGGCAGAGCTTCTGAACAATAGCCAGAAACTAGCTGATTTATGCCATTTTTCTTTGGATGAATTAAGTTACCAGTACCCGGCTGAACTGGTGCCTGAAGGTTTGACGGCTATGCAGCATTTACGCGCGCTGGTCAAAGCCGGCGAAAAACAACGTTTCCCTGAAGGTGTGCCTGCTGATATCCAGCAGACCATCAACAAAGAGCTGGATTTAATAGAACAGCTGAATTACCCCTTCTACTTTTTAACTATTCATGATTTGGTGGTATTTGCACAGCAACAGCAAATTTTATATCAGGGCCGTGGCTCAGCAGCTAACTCAGTGGTCTGTTATTGCCTGGCCATTACGGCTGTAGATCCACGTCAAATTCAGGTCTTAATCGAACGTTTTATTTCAATAGAACGGGCAGAACCTCCTGATATAGATGTAGATTTTGAACATGAACGCCGTGAAGAAGTGATCCAGTATATTTATCAGAAATACGGCCGTGAACGCGCAGCACTGGCTGCTACTGTGATTTGTTATCGCTTTAAAAGCGCCTTTCGCGACATTAGTAAAGCTTTGGGGTTTGAGCTGCATCAGGTGGAATTTTTCTTAAAAAACCTGCACAGGCGGGATAAAAGTCAGCACTGGAGTAGCCAGTTGACTCAATTGGGGCTGGATCCTCAGGCGAAAAAAGCTCAGCTGTTGGTGCAGTTAGTGCAGCAGTTAGTGGGCATGCCACGGCATTTATCCCAGCATGTTGGAGGTTTTGTTATATCCGAAGGGCCTTTGTACGAACTGGTACCGGTGGAAAATGCAGCCATGGCCGATCGCACTGTGATCCAGTGGGATAAAGATGATCTGGAATCATTAAAGCTATTAAAAGTAGATGTGTTGGCTTTGGGTATGTTAAGCGCCATTCGTAAGGCTTTTGATTTAGTCCGACGTTACCAGAACACAGAGTTAAGCATTGCAGCCATCACCAAAGCAGGTGACGACCCTGCAGTCTACAAAGCGATTCAACAAGCCGACACTATAGGTTTATTTCAGATTGAATCACGCGCTCAGATGTCGATGTTGCCACGGCTTCGCCCTGAAAAGTATTACGACTTAGTGATCCAGATAGCCATAGTGCGGCCAGGCCCTATTCAAGGCGATATGGTGCATCCTTATTTAAAGCGCCGTCATGGCGAAGAAGCTGTGTCTTACCCTTCGCCTGCAGTACAACAAGTACTGGAACGTACTTTAGGTGTGCCTATTTTTCAGGAACAAGTGATTAAACTGGCGATGGTAGCCGCAGGCTTTAGTGGCGGTGAAGCCGATCAGCTACGCCGAGCTATGGCCAGTTGGAAAAAAACTGGCGAATTGATTCAGTTTAAACAAAAGCTGATCGATGGCATGTTAAGCAGAGGCTATCAGCAAGAATTTGCCGAACGTATTTATCAGCAAATTTGTGGTTTTGGTGAATATGGTTTTCCTGAATCGCATTCAGCCAGTTTTGCTGTACTGGCTTATGTCTCCGCTTATTTAAAACATTATTACCCTGTGGCTTTTTATGTCGCCTTATTAAACAGCCAGCCTATGGGGTTTTACGCGCCCAGCCAGTTGATTCAGGATGCGCGGCAGCATGATGTGGAGGTGCTGCCTGCTTGTGTTAATCAATCGGATTGGGATCATTTGATGCTGACAAGCTCTTGTACGGCGAATTCAGGTTTTGCGATCCGCTTAGGACTACGGCTGGTCAAAGGTTTAAGCCAGCAAGGGGCGCTACTGTTGTTAAAACACAGGCCAGAGGGCGGTTATCAGCAACTTGCTGAAGTAGCGCAATCTGGCCTGAGTGATGGTGATTTAACGGCTCTTGCCAGTGCCAATACCTTGCAACAACTGTCGGGGCAACGCTATCAGGCACGCTGGCAGCTGTTGGACCAGCAACATAAATTACCTTTACTGGCGGCTGAACCTTATCAGACTCAGTACCAATTGCCGATGCCCTCTGAACTGACTGAAGTGGTAGAAGATTATCAAAGTACAGGCCTGAGCTTACGTACTCATCCAGTGTTGTTATTAAAACAACAAGGAGTACTGGGTAAATTTGCGCAGGCGGCAGAGCTTCCAGCACTGAACCACAAGTCGGTGGTGACTGTAATAGGTTTAGTCACAGCGAGGCAAAGCCCGGGCACAGCCTCTGGTGTGACTTTTATTACACTGGAAGATGGCACAGGTTTTAGTAATTTAGTGGTCTGGTCGGCCACAGCTTCGGCGCAGCGTCAGGCCTATTTAAAGTCTAAACTATTGAAGGTCAATGGTATTTTGGAGAAAAAAGACGGCGTTATTCATATTATCGCCGGTCGCTTAACTGACCTGACGCCATTGTTAGGATCACTCAGATCTTACTCCAGAGAGTTTCACTAATTTTAATCAGAACGAATAAAAACCATGTGGACACCTAAAAGTAAAAACAGAGACAGACCCTACAGGGTAAAAAAAACCGGTATTAAAGATGAAAATATCGACCGGCAAATTTTGGTACTGCATCAGGCTATTGCAGCTAAATTACTGGCAGAGCCTGCTTTATTGGAGCAGGTTAAAGCCAAACTGGACGAGCGGCGTGATAACGGCCAACTGGGTTATGGCGCTTATTTACATTGGGTATCCGTACTGGAGCAGTATCAGCAGCCAGAACAATTTTGCGAAGGCATCACAGAAGACAGCCCTTATTTGCGTAAGTTACGCCGCCGTACACCTTTTGTCGGTATTTTAACTGAGCAGGAACGGCAACAAGCTTTGCAACAACAGAGTTTAGGGACTCTGACGCAGGTGCTGACAGGTTTTTAACAGCGACGCAAAAGATAACCTTGCTATATCAAGCTCTTGCCGAGACAATTAACCAAAGCTTTTCAACCTGGTGTGTTATGCACGATCAAAGCCTGTTACATCAACTCCGCTCCCGTCTGGCGCATCAGCTCGACCCTGTGTTGTATTCAGGCCGCGGCATGTCTCCGCTCAATATAGCCATAGCACTGGTGATCCTTGCAGGTATTCTGCTGGCCATTATTCAGACAGAACCTAACATCAGCAAAGGGCATGAGCATTGGTTTCGTTACACAGAGCTGGCTTTAGGTTCGCTGTTTTTACTGGAGTATCTGGCAAGGCTTTGGACTTGCATTGAAAACGATTCGATAAAAAGCCGCTGGCAGCATTTCTTTTCTTTTTTTGCCTTGGCCGACTTACTGGCGATCTTTGTGGCCTTTTCGCTTTATTTGGGCAATGGCGGCGTGATTTTACGTCTGGTGTTATTAATACGTGTAGTACGCTTAGCACGACTTGGACGTTTTTCCACAGCGCTGGAATGTATTGCAGAAGCCATCCGCAGCCGTACTTATGAACTCTTGGTCAGTGGTATTTTTGGTCTGATTATTTTACTCTTTGCCGCGACCTGCCTGTATCTGGTTGAAGGCGATATTCAACCCGAAGCTTTTGGTTCTATCCCGCGGGCGACCTGGTGGGCTGTCGCCACTTTAACTACTGTAGGTTATGGCGATGTCTACCCTATCACTGTGCTTGGCCGTGTTTTGGCGGGTATTACCGCAGTCACCGGAATTTGTATGATTGCAGTACCCACAGGCATTCTGGCGTCCGCTTTTAGTGACGCCATTAAAGAAGCCAAAGAAAAACACCGCCGCCTGCCGAAGGTGCTGGATAAGGAACTTTAGTAGCAGCCTAACCCAGGGCCAGTAATGGCCCTTGTGTTTAGAACTTCAAAACCTTAGTAAAACCTTGCGGCCCAGACTTAATACAGCGCTAAATACCATCAAAAATAAGCCAAGCAGTTGCAGTACTGTGTTGCCAGTGCGGCTGACCCGGCTGGGTGTTTTATATTCAAAGGTGCGACTGCCGCCATCCACAGTGCGAATGTAATACTGGCCCAGATATTCAAAGCTTTGTTCGGTCAGTTGAGCTAAACGTTGATACATTTCTTGCTCTTTTTCAGCCTTTTTTTGCCAGATCTGGTTGATCTGCTCAAGTGAGCCAACGGGATCAGGAATACCTTCATCCCAATCAGTAAATACAAAAGCGGATTCACCCGGTAACACTACTCCACGGGATTCATACTGATACAAACGTTCAGGAAAACATAAAGCCTGAAAACCTGCATAAAAACAGGCTGCCCCTAAAGCAAATACAAAACTTAAACTCAGCACTAATACACCAGAATGACGCTGCTGTTTGTTCCGCTGCTGCTTCAGATAAAGTTCGACATCTGGTATGGCGGTCAGCTGTTGTTGTTCCTGTGCAGAAAAAACAGCGACAAAAGCAGCTAAAGACACATTCAAAGCACTCAATAAACGCCTGAATACCTCGTTGGATGGCAGGGATTTATCATTTTCAAGTTTGGATAAATACGACTGCTCAATGCCAATTTGTTCCGCCAACTGGGGCTGGCTTAACTGCATGGTTGCACGCATGTCTCTGATATATTCGCCTAAAGTCATGACTGTTCCTTGTTGATTGAAGTCCTGAGTATGCTTATGAATTCCTGCAGAAATAGGAAGTAGAATAATAAAGAATATAAGGAATATCAGACGTTTAGTTAAACTATTTTTGTAAATGCACTAACAAATCCAATAAATCATCGACCACTAAATCGGCTTGCTCAGCGTAAATATGGTTATCGCCATAACGGTATAAACAGCAATAAGCGCCGGCATTACGAGCGGTTTGGATATCAAACAGATAATCACCGACGTACAACATTTCGTTGGGCATCACCCCCAAACGTTCGGCTATGAGCCATAAACCTTCAGGCTGAGGTTTAGCTGGCGCATCGTCGCGGGTGAGTACCAAATCAATAGGGATATTCAGCGCTTGCATGCAAAGCTCTGTGGCCTGACGCATATTGCGGGTCAAAATCGCCATCGGCATTTGTTTTTGCTTTAGCTGCCGCAGCAATAGATCCGCATTGGGCATCCAACTAGCTTTGCGCGCGCCTTCCAGTTCAAAGTCGACAATAATTTGCGCGGCTTGTTGCCTCTCAACCGCGCAGCTTAAAGTGGCTAAATGCTCGAGGATAAGGGTTTGCTCAGGCCAGCCTAAACGACGTCGCAGCTCGGAAAAATCAAGCTGCGAATCGACTAGCGTGCCGTCTAAATCAAAGACGACTGCTTTAATTCTTTGTAGAAAATCAGCCATGCTCCTGCCCTGTGTGCGCCATCTCACCTCTGTGTAATTTGTCATGCACAGCATGATCGTGCTCAAGGTACTGTGGCATCAGTGAACCTATCAACATACCGGCAATACTGGCCAATAATCCAGCGAACTGAGCGGGCACATAAGGGTCTTCAGGACCTAAAAAGATAATACCTAACCAAGTGCTGACACCAAAAGTGATTGCCATTAAAGCGCCCTGATTGGTGGCTTTACGCCAGTACACCCCAAATGCCAGCGGCACAAAAGCAGCCACTAAAGTCACCTGATAGGCATCTTCCACCATACCAAAAATGGTAGATTCGCTATTGAGCGCATAAGCCAGAGTACAAGCAGCAAACACCAGCGTCACCGCCTGCATCAGTCGCAATAATTGCTTATCCTGCATAGGAGGTAACAGAGGTTTAAGGATGTTCTCAGCAAAAGATACCGAAGGAGCCAGCAAGGTCGCTGAAGCACAACCTTTAATAGCGGATAACAAAGCTCCGAAGAAAATGACCTGGGCAATCAATGGCATATGCTGTAATACCAATTGTGGCAGAATCATCTGAGAATCGGACGCCATCAGGTTTTTCACCATATCAGGCGCTACTATAGTGGCGGCGTAACCAATAAAAAGCGGAATAAAAGCAAACAGGAAATACAAAGAGCCTCCAAGGATAGAGCCCCAGACTGCGATTTTTTCTGACTTCGCCGACTGCACCCGCTGAAATACATCCTGTTGTGGCATAGAGCCTAACATCATGGTACAAGCCGCAGCCATAAACGCGATAATAGCTTTAAGATCAGCTTCTGGCCAAAACTCCAGTTTGCCCGCCGCTGCCGCATGGTTCACCACCACGGACACGCCACCGACCATATCCGACACTTCGCCGCCTATATATAAAAGCCCAAGCACTATGACGATCATCTGCACCAGATCGGTAATAGCTACAGCCCACATACCACCAAAAAGGGTGTAAATCAGAATACTGCCAGCGCCAATCCACATACCTGCCGTCATGCTGATAGCACCGTCCGACACCACATTAAACACCAGACCTAATGCCGTTAACTGGGCGCCAACCCAGCCCAGATAGGACAAGACTATGGCTAAAGTGGTCAGCACTTCAACAGAGCGGCCGTAGCGTCTTTTATAAAAGTCACCAATGGTCAGCAACTTCATCCGGTACAAAGGCGCGGCAAAAAATACCCCGACCAGAATTAAACAAAGAGCGGCGCCAAAAGGATCAGCCACTATGTCACGTAAATTGCCGTCAATAAAAGTAGCGGGAATACCCAGCACTGCTTCGCTGCCAAACCAGGTAGCAAATACGGTAGCAGTCACCATATAAAAAGGCAGATGCCGGCCTGCGACAGCAAAATCGCGGGTATTTTTTACTCTAAGTGCAGCCCATAAACCCAAAGCTACAGAAAACACCCAATAACAAATGACTAAGGTTAATAACATAAGGTGTAGGCCCTTCTTACCCGGCACTAAAATTGGCGCTACTTTAACCAATCAATCTATTGAAATACAGCAAAAATCTGCTGTTTTGGCTGAAGTTTTTTCACTCTTTTTAATACCCAAAGTAATTGGTGTTGCAGGGAGGCGACAAGGGCGTGAGACCCTGGGAGCATAGCTTACCTATGTGACCAGGGCGAGAGCACGCAGTCAACAAAGCTGCTGCTTCAAGTACGAAGGGGATTTTCGGTCCAGACCGGTGCCCATGGATATTGACTAAAGGCTTCGCTAAACCATTGCAGCGCCTTGCCTTGCCCCTGCTTTTGCCAGGCCAGATACAACATGGCTTTATCCCGTGGAATGCTGGTTTTTTTGGCGATTAATAAACCTCTGGCCAGCTCGTCCCGGATCAAATGTTTAGGTAAAAACCCTACCCCTAAGCCCTGCACCTGAGCGGCAATTTTGGCTTGCATGGAGCTGACTCTGAGTACCCGGCGGGTGGTAAATAAACCTGTACTGCGCTTAGGTGCATCTAAAGCAGAATCTGAAACCACTATGGCGGTTTCCTGTTCTACATCGGCTAAATCAATCTGCCTGTTGATATTGGCCAGTTCATGCAGCGGTGATAAAGCAAACACAAACTCTACTTCGCCTATAGGTACCAGCTCGTATTTACCTTTGGGCATATCGGCCGACACCCCTACCGCAATTTGCGCCCGTCCTGTTTCCAATGCTTCCCAGCCACCGCCTAACACCTCTTCACGCATGCTGACTTCGGTCATTTTGCCAAGCAGCATAAATTCATTAATCAAACTCAGCACAGGCGGATACGGCACTATGCTGTCTTTGGCAATAACAAACTGAGTTTCCCAGCCGGTATCCACTTGCTTAATCGCATCCTGCAACCGGCTGGCTGCTTGCAATAACTCACGGCCCTGCTGTAATAACAGCTGACCTGCCGGAGTCAACTGCGCTTTTTGTTTGGAACGATCAAACAGCTGCACATCCAAATCCGCCTCTAGTTTGGCGATGGTATAGCTTAAGGCTGAAGGTACTTTATATAAATGTTCGGCTGCTGCGGCAAAACTGCCTTTACGGTCGATAGCGTCCATGGCGCGTAAAGCGTCCAGCGTCAGAATAGGATGATTGGCCATAAAAACCTTAATGTGGATCCTTTACGGATTGATGTTCAAATATTTTGAATATTAAACTCAGTTTATTCCGCTTTTTTAAAAATGCAAGCCGTTCTAAAGTACACACATCGGAACTGACAAGCGGTTTAAAGCAGTCTGACAACCCTAATTAACGGTCAATTTATTTAAAGGTGAATAGTATGAACAAAGCAACTTTACAGAAAATTTTTGGTACTAACGCAGGTTTTGGCGCTTTAGCATTACGAGTTCCAGTCGGTATTATTTTTGCTGCACACGGTGCTCAGAAATTATTTGGCTGGTTTGGTGGCTACGGTTTAGAAGGCACTGGCGGCTGGATGGAAAGCATAGGTCTGGCTCCGGGTGTACTGATGGCATTTTTAGCTGGTGCAGCAGAGTTTTTTGGTGGTCTGGCCTTGGTGTTTGGTGTACTGACCCGCCCTGCCGCAGTGACTTTAATTATCGCCATGTTAGTGGCCATTTTTAAAGTGCACTTCGCCAACGGTTTCTTTATGAGCACCAACGGCTACGAATTTGCGTTAGCCCTGTTAGCGGCCAGTGTATCTCTGCTGCTGAGCGGTGCAGGTAAAGCTTCAATCGACGCCATAATCGCAAAGAAACTGAACTAAGAATCCACTCAAAGAGACTCTCTCTGCAACAGGGAGAGTCTGCCGGAGTACTAAAATGATTGAATTAAGACGCTCTGCCGACCGCGGCGTAGCCGCTTTCGGCTGGTTAAAAAGCAAGCACACATTCTCTTTTGGCCGTTATTACGACCCGGCTCATATGGGTTTCTCGGCGCTTAGAGTAATTAACGATGACGAAGTAGATGCCGCTGCTGGCTTTGATACTCATGGCCATCAGGACATGGAAATTATCAGTTATGTGCTGGAAGGCCAAATCGCTCACAAAGATTCAGCCGGTAATGTAAAAACTCTGCCAGCAGGTGAATTCCAGTTGATGAGCGCAGGCAAAGGCATTTATCACAGCGAGTTTAACGCCAGTGATAAAGACAACTTAAAGTTTTTGCAGATCTGGATCCAGCCAAACCAATTTGGCGGTGTACCAGGTTATCAGCAAAAGGACTTTAAAGCTGAACAAGGCTTAACTTTGGTGATATCACCGGATGGTCGTGACGGCACCTTGCAGATCAAACAGGACGCGTATTTATCGCAACTGTTGTTAAGTGAACATGATGTGATTGAGTTGCCTGTGACTGCCAAACGTAATTTCTACCTGCATTTAATTACAGGCGAATTAGAGTTAAACGGCACGACAATGCAACCAGGTGATGGCGCAAAGATCAGTAAACAAACTGAACTAAAAGCCTTAGCCACTCAAGGCCCGGTTAAAGCTATATGGTTTGATTTGCCTTAACTTTTTTTACTGACTTTAACTAAAAGAAGGGAGCATTTTTTTTGCTCCCTTCTTTTATGCTATGACTATTTTGCGATAAAAATGACTTAATCCCTTTTATTCAGCTTATTTAAAGTGGCAGATAAGCTATTAAGTAAGGACTGATTTTTCCCAACCACCGAATTGATCTCACTGGCAGAAGCACTGGCTTTAGACGCCAGATGCCGCACTTCATCGGCGACCACAGAAAAGCCCCGACCCGCCTCACCCGCCCTTGCGGCTTCAATAGCAGCATTAAGCGCCAGCAAGTTCGTTTGATCGGCAATGGAGTTAATAGAGGAGACCATATTGTTGATACTCTGGCCTGAACTCACCAATTCAGACATCACTGAATCACTGGTTTGCACCACTAATAAACGTTCTGAAATATCAGCACCAAACATGATGATTTTCTGCAATTCACCGTAGGTATCTCTAACGGCGCAAAAGGTAGCGGCAATACCTAATTGTTTACCATTGACCTGAATATGAATATCCGCCACCACACTCTGCCCTGCAATGACTTTAGCGGCCTGGTCCTGATTTAAAAAACTGCGCCAATCGGCCACAGCACGGCTGAACTGCTCGTTGTTAAGTTTAAACTGGTGCTGCGGATAATCATTAATATCGATCAATTGCCCGGCACTATTCCATTCCAGCATCAGATTCGACTGACTGATGGCCTGAAAACGGGTTTGGTATTCTAATGCAGAAGATTTCACTTTGCTGATATCTGCCAGTATTGCGATGTAATTACTATGCTGGCCATTTTCATCGTACACCGGGTTGCTGGTGACAGAGATCCATAAGGACGAGCCATCTTTACGATGTATTTCAATCTCATCATAAAAAGCCCGTGGTGCATTTAATTCAGCTTCAATGCGCTCCTTGGTGACAGGATCCGTTTTAGGCCCCACCAAAAACTCCCGGGCTCTGTGGCCCAACACCTCATGTTGTGCATAACCTGTCATCTGGCTAAAGCCTTTATTCACATACTGGATCTGACGATCTGAATTAGAAATCAACACGGCATTGTCAGTTTCATTCGCCACCATAGACAGCAGGCGGAACTCCTTTTTCTGCTCCACATCATGGCTGATATCGTTAGCAAACTTCACAATTTTCAGCACTTTACCATCAGGCCCTTTGATAGGGTTGTAAGTGGCGTGGATCCACACTTCCTTACCACTTTTAGTCAACCTTTTGTATTCGGCGGTTTGGTAACTGCCTTCCCTCAAACGGCGCCAGAAATCGGTGTAACTCTTTGATGCAGCTTCTTTTGGATCAACAAAAATACGGTGATGCTGCCCTGTTACTTCTTTTAAGTTATATCCCATTAAATTCAGAAAGTTAGCATTGGCAAATAAGATTTTTCCTTCCAAATCAAATTCAATTACAGCCTGAGCTCTGTGAATAGCCTGCAACTGAGATTCAAAATTGGCCTGCTTTGCCACTTGCTCCGTCACGTCGGAGGCAAACTTAATCACCTTCTGTACTTTGCCATTTTTGATAATGGGTGTGTACGACGCCTGGATCCAGACTTCTTTACCACTTTTAGCAATACGTTTAAATTCAGCAGTTTGAGACTTACCACTGCGTAAATCAGCCCAAAATTGCTGATAGGCCGCTGAATTGGCTGTGCCAGGCTCAACAAAAATACTGTGGTGTTTCCCTTGTACTTCCTGCAATTGATACCCCATCAAATTGAGGAAATTTTCGTTAGCATGTTCGATACGTCCATCCAGTGAAAACTGAATAACAGCCTGAGTTGTATTAATGGCGTTGACGATGTTGTCCGAATTTGAATTTAAACCAAACATAACCACACACTCCCTTGCTGCAAATGTAACTTGAATTGGCACTTTGTTAACTATAGGCAGGTGATTGATTTAGTACAAAAAAAGTCAATATTTTTATTTTGGGGCCAGACTATTCCATCAAATTCAGCCTCTGGTCTGAAAGGCGCAGAATGCTGGTCAAACGCAAGCAATGAAGAGCAGATTATCGGCCGCTGGTGTTTTTACATCTTTACATCCGCTGAATAATTGGATGTCTTGTGTGCGATTTAATCCGCATTCACATTTGGAGCAGAGCTTTATGCACCAGCAAAGTTTAACCCTCCCCCATAAATGCAAACATAATCAATTTTATCATTTTGTTGACTTTGTCCCTTTTGTCCTATAGATTAGTTCTAAATTCCTCGCCTGACAAAGCAAGGCAATACTGTACAGCCAACCTGGTTTTAAACCTTGTTGCTGTTTACATCAGAGTGGTTACTTCACAGCGAGGACTTGTTCCATGTTGAACAGCATTTTTCAATTGATGAAGCAGAAGCCATTAGCTGCCCCAACCTCTCCGGCTGAACTCTTTTACCAGGCAGTGCAAAAGCAAATTCCTTTAATTATGTTTGACCCTCAGGGTTTTATATTGGAAGCAAACGATTTGTTTCTTTCTGTCGTTGGTTACAGAGCAGAGGAAGTGATAGGTCAACATCATAAAATGTTCTGCGATATGCACTATGTAAAAAGCAACGACTATATAAAGTTCTGGCAGGACCTTGCTAAAGGCATCCCACAGTCAAAAACCTTCATTCGCTATAAAAATGGCGGTTCAGCTATAGCGCTGGAAGCAACATACTTCCCTGTAATAGACAACGGCAGAGTTGTACGCATCATAAAATTTGCCAGTGATGTAACAGAGAAAACGGCTCAACTTAAAGATCAGGAAGCGATTATTCTCGCACTGAATAAATCACAGGCCGTTATAGAGTTTGAATCAAACGGCACTATCATCACAGCCAATGATAATTTTCTCCACTGTGTTGGATATAGCCTGTCACAAATTAAAGGGAAGCATCACAAGTTGTTTTGTAATGCAGATTTTTATCAAAAAAATCCTGACTTCTGGGCTGAATTGAGTAAAGGCCAATTTAAGTCAGGGCGTTTTGAGCGGGTGAATGCTGCAGGAAAATCTATTTGGCTGGAAGCGACCTATAATCCTATTTATGGCGAAAACGGCAAAATTGCAAAAATCATCAAATTTGCATCCGACATCACGCTTGCTATGCACAACGAACATGCCACGGAAAACGCCGCAACTCTGGCTTTAAGCTCGTCGCTGGAGACTGTAAAGGTAGTATCTGCCAGTAAAGAGCAAATGCATTCTTTGGTAAACAACTCCACTCAGATTGCAACGGAGATCACAGACGCAACAGAGCAGATAGCCAATCTGAACGAAGAATCTAAACAAATATCCGCTATTGTGACTACCATTCAGGCTATTGCAGATCAAACCAACTTACTGGCATTAAATGCGGCTATTGAAGCAGCAAGAGCTGGTGAGCATGGCCGAGGATTTGCCGTGGTTGCTGACGAAGTGCGTAATCTTGCATCACGCACCAGCAGCTCAACCCGGGAAATTGAATCCGTTGTGGCGCGGAATATGGAGCTAACGTCCCAAGCTATGCAAAAAATGAATAATGTCAGCACTTTCGCAGCCCATGGAGCTGCTCTTGTTGAACAAGTGTATAACTCACAGAACGTGATTGAGCAGGTGGCTAACTCAGTGACCAACAGCATTGCAGCGCTCACACATGCAAGTGCACACTAAACGCAATAATCAGTCGCATCAAGGCACAAAATTCAACCTCGTGTTTGGGGGAATCCAGCTATTGAATTGTGCAAAACAGGCAGCTAAAGTGTCGGCCTCAGTCTGATCCCCGTTGTGGCACTTTGCATGAATTTCTCGTCCTACCGTTATTTTTATATGGCCGCCTTAGCTGCAGCCATGATGGGAACCATTGGGGTGATTGCCCGCTACAGTGCTGTTGACCCGGCCAGCCTGACCTTTTATCGCTTAGGTTTAGGCGCTTTGATTCTGGCGTTGTATTTAACATTCACAGGACAGCTGCGGTTATTGGCAGGCAAACCCGCTGTATTGGTACTGCTGAATGGTATCTTGCTGGCCAGTTTTATCTTGTGTTTCTTATCCGCTATTCAGACTATTTCGCTGACGCTGGCTATTTTGCTGGTCTATCTGGCACCTGCCTTGTCGGCTATTATTGCCCATTTCCTGTTTGCCGAACGTTTAACCAGCAAAACTTTATTGTTGATTGTACTGGCATTTTTCGGCTTTGCTATGCTGCAGGAGTTCCAGATCGACAGCCGTATTGAACAACAGCAAGGGCTTTGGTATGCGCTTGCGTCTTTAATCACTTATACCGCTTTTATTCTACTGAACAAAAAAGTGCCAGAGACTGTGCCTTTGTACCACAAAAGCTTTTATCAGCTACTGGTGGGTTCTTTGTGTGTTTTGCCTTTGATGATGAATCAGCCCTGGCCAGAAGCGGGTCAATGGGTGTGGTTGCTCGTTGCAGGTTTGTTCCCGGGGTTTTTAGCTCTGATATTTGCCCTGCAAGCTATTCAACATTTACCAACCCGGGTCTTTGGTACTTTGGCTTACTTAGAACCTGTAGTAGTCATTATTGCGGCCTGGCTGCTATTTGCCGAACCTATGTCTTTGCTGCAATCGCTGGGCGCTGCACTGATCCTGGCTTGTGGTGTAGCTCAGGCTTGGTTGAGCCAAACTCCACAGCAATGCTGAGATTTAATTAACAACCTCCAACGATACTCTGTTACGTATAATCACGTCTTCGCCGGGACTAAAGAGGTTGGTATTGTGTAAATACAACTCCAGCTTCATACCAGGCGTAATACGTAAAGGTCGCTCCAGCACATAACGTTTAGTGCAGGGCAAGCTCAGTAATAGCTCTTCCTGAAGCTTTAATTCCAACTGACAATGGATCCCTGCGGGTATGACGCCTGTCATGCTATAAGCAATCAAATCGCTCTGCGTTGCAGGCCATTGTGGCTGATAGGGTAAACGGCTGCGCTGCCCGGCGATCAGCAGCTTTTCTGCAGTCCAGGTGAGGTCTTGTGGTGCTGGCAACACCACAAAAGGAAAACTAAGCATCAGAGCACAAAAAAGCTTCATTCTTTGCTCACCTGGTTAATCAGCTGAATTAGCCACCTTGCTGGATCAAACTAAACTGCAATTCGGCTTGTTTTAAATCGCGCTGTAACTGACCTTGCATCTGATTTAACTGACGCAGGTCTTGCTGTAAATTACGATTTTCATCCAGCAGATTTTGTTTCTGCTGCTTGTCTTTCAGCACACTCAATTCTCTGGTGTTGTCATCAATACGTTGTTCCAGCTTTTCTATAGTACCGGCATTTTGCTCTAAGGTTTTTTGTAAATTCAGTAAAGCAGATTCAGCCTGATACCACTTACGACCACGGTCATAACCTAGCCTGAACTGAGGTTCCAGAGCGCCGGTACAGACTTTATTATAAGCACCACCACTTTGCCCCAACTCCCGACCTGCATCATAAGTACAGTACAACAACACACCTTCAGCATGGCCTTGCTCGTAGGCTTTAAAATCAGAACCTACACCATGTTCAGCACATTCTTTTTGGTAACTGCGAAATTTGCTGCTGGCAATACCTTGCTGACCATCAGTTTTACCTATAGCAAACCAATCACCGACCTGACATTCCTGTGGACTGATGCTGCTACAGCCGGTAAGCGTCAACACAGCTATCAGTAAAACACCTTGTTTCATCACACGTATCCCTTTGTATTTCTCATTCTTTTAAGACTCCTACTTATAGCGGATTAGTGCAGCAAATACATCTTTTTTGCCTTAGACTAAACAGAGTTTTTGCAAAGACCCTTAGCTGTAATGAATTATCTGGCTCATCTGCTGTTTGCACAACCTAGTTCTGATTCCCGTATTGGCAATTTATTGGGCGACTTTTACCACGGCACAAAACTGGAGCAATTAAACCCAGCTATTGCCGCTGGTTTATATAATCACAGAGCTGTGGATTGGTTTACCGACCATCATCCAGAGGTTCGGGCTGCACGTTTGTTGTTCAGCCCTGATATGCGGCGTTTTGCACCTATAGCCCTGGATATGCTGTTTGATTTTTGCCTGATCAAATACTGGAAGCATTTTTTTGCTTCAGACTTTACTGACTACAAAGGTCAGCTGTATCAAAGCTTACAAAACGATTTACCGCAGATGCCTGACGCTATGGCCAAAACCTTTAAAGCAGTCACTTCACAAGACTGGTTTGGCACTTATGCTGAACTCGAAGGTATCCAATATTCGCTGCGTCGTATGGCGTCACGAGGTCGCTTTACCGCGCGTTACGCCGCCATCGCAGATGAATTGCCACAACTTCAGACGGCAATAGAACAGCTTTTCCTGAGTTTTTTCCCTCAATTACAGCTTTTTATTCAACACGCAGCGATAGAACAAAACCCGCTTCTGGCCTTTGAACGTTACAACAAAGCCACCGGCAAAGACCAAAGTAACACCGCATGATCAGGCCTGAGTTCAAGCGCTGTGATTGAGGCCTTTTTAATAAAAAAATGCCCGGAGTCCGTGTTTAACAACAGCGCCAACAAAGCAGAAATATCAGGTTCATGACCCACACAACAGACAGACTCGACTCCTTGTTTGACCAAGTCAGTTAAAGCCTTGTGCTGTACTTCTGCCAAAGTCTCAATAATTAACCAGGCCTGTTTTTGCGGTGCTGGCCATTCGGCGTGATGATGCAGTAGCATCGCAGTTTGTTCAGCGCGAACCAAAGGACTGGTCAGTAGCATCTGTGGTTTTAACTGCTGCTTTTTACAAAACTCGGCCAGCTTTTGGCTTTGTTTTATGCCTTTGTCTATTAAATGACGACTTGGATCTGGCAGACCTAAGGCCCTGTCCTGTGCAGTGGCATGACGCACTAAATACAGCAACATCAGGCGTTACTTCGCTTCTGGTGCAAAATCTGCACTTTCAAAATAAAGCTGTTCTGCAGCTTTGCCTTTTGCCTGATAACGAATTTCATCCACAGCGCCCTCTCCTGCAATAGCCTTCACCAACAGCTCGCCTTGCCCAAGCGGAATACGATAAACAGCGTCCTGCTCAGCCACTTGGCCCACAGCTTTATCCAACAGTTTTTGTTGTACTTGAACGGTGACAGTGCCGAGGTCCTTACCACCGCGCTCAAAGTGACCGAGGTACACTTGAGCATTAAAACTTATCAGTTTGCCTTGCTGTAAATCCTTTAAAGCAAAAGGCTGCGGCTCCAGGGTGACTAAACGTTTTTCCTTTAGCGCCTGTTGAACAAGCTCAGGCATATCACTGCTGATCTGAAGCACAATCTGATGCGCATGTTTACCTGCTGGAAAAGGCAAATGGGAGGCAATCAGCTGGTTTTCTACCTGCAACACCACCATGCCGTGAATTCCATGACTGGCATGCAGGCAAGCCCAGAGTGGGGAGCTGATACACAACAACATAAGCCAAAGCACTTTCATCACTACAAACTCTTTAATTCTGTTAAAGAGGAGTCTGCAACTAACTGTGACATGGGTCAAGTTCAACACCAGATTGCGATACACAGATTGCTGAAAATATTGCTATAATCCGGCCACTTGCCGCACTGGGCCTACCGGGTCGGCCTATTAACCTGATGTGGAGAGCGGACCATGCAATTTCCTGATGACGGCAATGGCGATATGCTGCGTGCCTTAATGGACGCCGGAATAGATTTAAGCCAGCCTTTGGCGATTGATTTTTATCTGGTATTTAAAAACAAAGACCAAGCAGAAAAAGCGATGGCAGCTTTAGTAGCGTCAGAGCTGCAAGGTGAAGTGGAATTACACTTCAACGATCTGGAACAATGGGAGCTGATTGTCAGCCAGACTATGGTACCAGAGCATGCAGCTATTACTGGGCGTGAAGTTGAACTGGATAAGTTTGCTAAGAAATTCGGTGGCCACAATGATGGCTGGGGCGTGATGCAACATCAGGATGGCGATGACGATTTTGATGATGAACACGGCGACGACTGTGACCATGACTGTGGTCACCAGCATTAATTTTTACTGATACAGATACGAGAGAGAAGCAATGGGCGCTCAATGGAAAGTTAAACATAAGGCCGACGCCTCGGCTGCCAAAGGCCGTATTTTTACTAAATTAGCCAAAGAGATCATGGTTGCGGCCCGTAACGGTGCCGACCCTGATATGAACTCTAAATTACGTGTTGCAGTAGAAGCCGCGAAAAAAGCGTCGATGCCACGCGAAACCTTAGAGCGCGCCATCAAAAAAGGCGCAGGTTTACTGGACGGTCCGGCCAACTATGAAACTGTGGTTTATGAAGGTTTTGCGCCGCATCAGGTACCAGTGATTGTTGAATGTTTAACAGACAACAAAAACCGCTCAGCTCAAAGTATTCGTGTGCTGTTCCGTAAAGGTCAATTGGGCGGCTCAGGTTCAGTATCTTGGGATTTCAAATACTTAGGTGAAATTGTAGCTCACGCCGTGACACCTGATGCCGATTTAGAAGTAGCAGCTATTGAAGCCGGCGCACAGGACTTTGAAGAAGGTGAAGAAGGCGACAGTGTGTTCCTGACTGAACCTACCGATCTGGACGCCGTCAGCAAAGCTTTACCTGCCTTTGGTTTTAACGTCACTTCAGCCAAACTGGTGTATCGTCCAAATAACCCGGTAACTTTAGATGACGCTGCCCGCGCTGAAGTGGAAGCCTTTTTGGAAGCCATTGATGCCGACGATGACGTACAACATGTGTACGTCGGTTTAGCAGGTTAATACTGCTTACTGACCATAAAGGCGGCTGTGGCCGCCTTTGTTTTTTCTGAAATTTGAACTGTCTGATACACAGGTGTTGTGATGTTAGTGATAAAAGTAGCCTCCGCCAATCCGGCGAAAATCAAGGCTGTTACCTCTGCTTTTGCTGAAGCATTCCCGGCTGAAACCCTGGATGTACAAGGTATGGCCGTCGCCAGCGGTGTTGCAGACCAACCGATGACGAGCGATGAAACCTTATTGGGCGCCATGAATAGAGTGGCTGCTTTGGCGGATACCGCAGCGGATTATCGTGTTGCGATAGAAGCGGGTTTAGATGGTGATTTTACCTTCGCCTGGATGGTGATTGAACATCAGGGCAAGATAGGCAAAGCCCGTTCTGCCAGTCTCATGTTACCGCCAGCGGCTTTGTCGCAACTGCAACAAGGCAAAGAGTTGGGCGATGTGATGGATGCGATGTTTCATCAGGACAACGTGAAACAAAAAGGTGGGGCTATTGCCTTACTGACTCAACACAAACTCAGCCGTAGCTCTGTTTATCATCAGGCTTTAATTCTGGCGATGATCCCCTTTTTAAATCCGGATTTGTTTTAAATCAGGTTGTCATGCGGCTGATTCAGATTTAGTGTAGGGTAAGACTCAACACTAAGGAGAATTCAATGTCCGGACTTAAAATACTGGCGCTGTGTGGCAGCTTAAGAGCAAAATCGACCAACAAAGCCTTACTGGAGTATGCGAAAGCACATGCGCCAGAGGGCATGGAAATTGAATTGGCTGATTTAACTGATCTGCCTTTTTATAATTCCGACCTCGCCACTAAACCCGCAGCGGTTGAACGCCTGCTGGCGCAATTTGCCAAAGCTGATGCATTGCTGTTGGCCTGCCCTGAATACAACTACTCTATTGCACCTGCATTGAAAAACGCGCTGGACTGGGCATCGCGTGAACCCAACAACGCTTTAATGGCAGGTAAAGTAGCGGCCATCATGGGTTCGGGTGGTGGCATGGGAACCTCCAGAGCTCAGTATCATTTACGTCAGGTGTGCGTATTTTTAGACCTGCATCTGGTGAATAAACCTGAAGTATTCTGTAACGCCTTTGCCAATACCTTTGATGCAGAAAACAATCTGACGGATGAACGTATTCAGAGCTTAATAGTGCAACAACTGGACGCTTTGCAGCAGTTAGCCTTACGCTTTAAAAACTAAATACCACGCAATACCGGAGCATGCCAGCAGGCAGATGAAACAATAAAGTTGTTTTCATCTGCTTTCTTTGTCAGAGTAAGACTCAAAATAAGAAAGTAGATTTTTTATATAAGCCATCATTCCAAGTGGCAAGGACTGAAACTTGTTACAGCGCTTAAAAGATAATTTCCATCTGTTGATGATTACTCTGGTTGGTGGCATAGCCAGCTGCACTTTATTGCCTTACGCTTTGTACCGTCTGGCAACAGGTAGTTATTTGGTCGCTCTAGTGGATCTGTTGATGATTACTGTCAGTACAGTCTCCGTCTGGATTGCCTGGCGTACCGGTGACACTGAAAAACCCGGCTTTCTGATGGCCGTGGTATTTTGTTTTGGCGCTGTTTTAGTTTGTATGAAACTAGGGCAAGACGTGCTGTTCTGGATTTATCCTTTGATGGTGTTTATCTTCTTTTTAGTAGCGCCAATCAAAGCTTTATTGCTGTTATTATTGATGGTCAGCGCTATTGTATCGCTGCACTTTGTCGAGCAATCCAGCATTTTCAACAACAGTTTTCAGTTGCTGGCCTTTATCACAACTACAGTGATTACCAGTATTTTTGCTTACATATTTGCCTACCGTACCCACCTGCAGCGACAAGAGTTGAGGCATTTAGCCACCACAGATCCTTTGACAGGTGCAGCAACCCGCCATTCATTAACGGATGAACTAACAGAAGCAATTGAGCAGTATCAGCAAAAAAACATACTCAGTGGTTTAATGCTGCTGGATTTAGATCATTTTAAGCGCATCAATGATAACTTTGGCCATCAGTCCGGCGATCAAATATTGAGCCAGTTGGTGCCTTTGTTAAAACAAATGATCCGCCAACAGGATTCAGTGTTTCGTTATGGCGGGGAAGAGTTTGTACTGCTGATTAAAGAAATCCAGCTGGCTGATTTGCATCGTTTAGCAGAGAAAATTCGTCATGCCGTCTGGCATCAGCTTACTTTACCGGACGGTTCAGCCCTGACCACATCTATAGGTCTGGCGACAGTCCAACATGCGACAGATTGGGAAAGCTGGCTGCAAAATGCCGATGTGGCTTTGTATCAGGCTAAACATCAAGGCCGTAATCAGGTGGTGATTGCCGCATCCCCTGCTGAACAAGCCATAACAGCATCTTAGACTTAAGTCGAAGCGCCATTAGCCAAACAATACTTTAAGCTGGTTGTCTTCATTCAGTGCAGGTGTTTTTTATGTTGTCTTTTATTATCAGCCGTTTTTTCGCAATTCAAATCCTGGTGCTATTGGCTTTAGCTCTGGCGAATTACTTTTCAGCCATCAAATTGGGCTTTATTCAGGATGTTTTATTGTTACCTGCTCTTACTCTTTTTCTGGTGTATCAGTACTGCAAAAAGCAAAATGCTTTTTTAACAAACGAACAAAGCCAAAAGGTTGTTTACGCTTTGATTTTAAGTGATGCGCTGATCCAGGCTGTACTGACGTTTAGTAGTCCTCAAGGCATTATTGCCGCACAGCACTTTACCAATGCGGCTTTAACTTATGCCGCTGTGATGGTGTTTCATAGCCTGATGATTTATTTTGCCGTTGGGTACAGCAAAACCTTGTTGGAAAAACGTCAGGCTTTGAACTGAACGCTAAAACACCCTGTGACTACAAAGCTGGCGCTCACATGGAATTCCATCCCTGTCTCCGTCAATCAACACATTAGGGCATTGCTCTAAATAAAATTCGGCCTCTTCACAGGAACTCATTTCTGAACAGTGTTGCTTGCCTTCACACTGAAATTGCAACCCCTGCTGAGCTTGTACAGGCGGCCACACCGGGTTTTCCAATACGCTGGGGTTAGTTTGCTGGTGATCTGCCTCAACCAGCTCTGTAGCGACCAAAGCATTTGTACTAAATAGCAACCAGGATTGATAACCCAGCCACGCCACAATAGACAGGCCCACAGCCCCCGACAACAATTGTTGAAATAACAAAGACGACAACGCCGGTTTTTTCAACTCTGGTGCCGGTGCAAAATGCTGACCTGCTTTGTACGCTGATACAGCTTTGGGTTTGCCCTGGGGGTCGACTTCAATCTGAAAAAAAATGCTGTCGCCATCTTGCAGCTTCTCAGGTTTCTTGCGAAAACCACTGCTGCTGATACGGATATCAGGCCCGGCTTTATCCCGCTGAATAAAACCTTTGCCTTGGGTGGGGTTCCAGTCTTTTAACTTTCCCTGATGTAACATCTCAACGTCCTGTTGTATCTATTTTAAAAACACATCATTTAACCTAAATCACATTTGTTTTACAAGCATAAAAAAAGCCGCCTTTGTCAAAGCGGCTTCCTTTAAGCAGGGTGAACTGTTAGTTACGGATCAGGTAATCAAAAGCACCTAAAGCTGCTGTTGCACCACTGCCCATCGCAATAATAATTTGCTTGAACGGTGTGTTCGTTGCGTCGCCTGCAGCAAACACGCCTTTTAATGACGTCTGGCCGTGGCTGTCGACAATGATTTCGCCACGTGGTGTTAATTCTACAGCACCACGCAACCACTCGGTATTCGGCACTAAACCAATCTGTACAAAGATACCGGCCAGTTCGACAGTTTTGCTTTCGCCGCTAGTACGGTCTGTGTACTGTAAGCCAACAACGCGCTGACCATCACCCAGCACTTCTGTAGTCTGTGCTTGCGTGATAATAGTGATGTTGCCCATAGACTGCGCTTTTTTGATAAGCACTGCATCTGCACGCAATGTGCTGTCAAATTCCAGCACTGTGACATGCTGAACAATACCAGCTAAGTCGATAGCAGCTTCAATACCAGAGTTACCACCACCAATCACTGCAACTTTTTTGCCTTTAAACAAAGGACCATCACAGTGCGGACAGTAGGCTACACCTTTACCACGGTATTCTTTTTCACCAGGCACATTCATCTCTCTCCAACGCGCGCCAGGAGATAAAACTATGCTTTTACTTTTTAGCACAGCGCCGTTTTCAAGCGTGATTTCAAACAAGTCGTTTTTGCCCAGTTTTACGGCTTTTTGGCTGTTCATAATGTCCACTTCGTACTGACGAACGTGAGACTCTAAGTTAGCCACCAGTTTTGGACCTTCAGTTTCTTTGACAGAAATAAAGTTCTCAATACCTACAGTGTCAGCCACCTGGCCACCAAAACGCTCAGCAACAATACCAGTGTTCAGGCCTTTACGGGCTGCATAAATAGCAGCTGCAGAACCAGCAGGACCACCACCAACAATCAGCATGTCGAAAGTATCTTTGGTTTTCAGAGCTTCAGCCTGACGAGCCGCAGCACCGCTATCGACTTTGTTCAGAATGTTAGTCAGGGTAATAGCGCCCTGAGAGAACTGCTGACCATTTAAATACACTGTAGGTACTGCCATGATATTACGTTTGCTGACTTCATCAGGGAACACAGCACCGTCAATCATGGTGGTTTTAATATTTGGGTTAACAGCTGCCATTAAATTCAGCGCCTGCACTACTTCAGGACAGGTCTGGCAGCTTAAAGACACAAAAACTTCGAAGTTAAATTCACCTTGTAAAGAAGCAATTTGCTCCAGTACAGCAACTTCTTCTTTAATGGTGTGGCCGCCTGAATGCAATAAAGCCAGAACCAATGAAGTAAACTCGTGGCCCATAGGCACGCCAGCAAAACGAATTTGAGTGTTTTTCGCAGTAGAGCGCACCAACATAGATGGCTTTAATACTGCTGGGTCTGTCTCATCTTTTAAATGGATCAGAGAACTTAAACCGGCGATATCTTCGGCCAGGCTTTTTAACTCGGCTGCTTTATCGCTGCCGTCTAACGCAACTACCAGCTCCACCGGGCTTTTCAGGTTTTGCAAATAGGTTTTTAATTGGTTCTTTAAATTGGTATCTAACATATTTGGCCCCTTTCTTATAGCCACAGTTACAGCCACCTTCAGGTGGATTGCCACTGTCCTTTTGGACAAAGCTTCGCCGTACCAGTAAATTCTGGTGAGCAAAACTCACAAATTATTCATTTTAAAGGAGGGCTGAGAACTCAGCCCTCGTAGTCTGGATCAGACTTAGATTTTACCAACCAGGTCTAAAGATGGAGCTAAAGTCGCTTCACCTGGAGTCCATTTAGCTGGACATACTTCACCGTCGTGGTTTGCAACGTATTGTGCAGCCTGAACTTTACGGAACAGTTCTGCAGCGCTACGGCCGATACCTAAGTCGTGAATTTCAGCAACTTTGATTTCGCCTTGTGGGTTGATTACGAAAGTACCACGTAAAGCTAAACCTTCTTCCTCGATCATCACACCGAAGTTACGAGTGATAGTACCAGTTGGGTCACCGATCATTGGATAGTTGATTTTCTTGATAGTTTCAGAAGCATCATGCCACGCTTTGTGAGTGAAATGCGTGTCAGTAGATACTGAGTAAACTTCAACACCGATTTCCTGGAACTTAGGATAGAAATCAGCCAGGTCGCCTAATTCAGTTGGGCAAACGAAAGTGAAGTCAGCTGGGTAGAACACTACTACTGACCATTTGCCTGCCAGATCCTGTTCAGTCACTGGAACAAATTTACCGTGATGGAAGGCAGTCGCTTTGAATGGCTTGATGGTGCTGTTGATAATTGAAGACATTGTCTTACTCCATGTTGGTTGGTTACTAAAAATGAACTCGCTTCGATGGGACAGAGAATAGCTGTTCCGAACGATTTGAGATAACGAATTAAATCTATAAAGTTAATCTGTTTTAGTGATTGAAAAACTGAAAAGCTTATCTGTTTTTCCACTTTATTCTACAGTGCCACTATGACACCACTACAAACACACAGTTCTGAACTGCATTCTGTCTTTGCTAACGAATAGCACAAAAAGTGCAAAGAATGACAAAGAATGACTATGCTCAATAAGTCAGTTCTGAAATGGGGGCATAAATTGAAACTTCAAGCAGCTAAAGCCCTGACCTCTTGTGTTTTTTTAATACTGGCGACTACCGTGGTGGCAGATAATCCGCCTGTGTATCGTTATCAGCAAGCGAACGGCGTGACCGCTTTTTCCGACAGAGCGCCAAAAAACCGGCCTTATCAGTTGGTTCGCTTTGATTGTTTTGCCTGTGATCTGAAAAGCACTGTGAACTGGCACAATACACCATTGTTTTTACAGAAGTATCAGCAGGAAATAACAGCTGCGGCATTACATCATCAATTAGACCCTGCCCTGATCCGGGCTGTGATCCATGCAGAATCCGCCTTTAATCCCAGGGCCTTATCTAAAAGTGGCGCAGCCGGATTAATGCAGCTGATGCCAGACACTGCGACTGAAGTGGGCGTAAAAAACGTCTGGCATCAACAACAGAATATTCAGGGTGGAGCTTTTTATCTCTCTTCTTTACTCAAACGTTATAAAGGCAATATAAAACTGGCGATGGCGGCTTATAACGCTGGCCCTGGCACTGTAGATAAACACCAGGGTATCCCACCTTACGCTGAAACTCAGACCTATGTGGAGCGTGTTCAGTTATTATTTTCACGTTATCAAAAAGCGGGTTCCAGCTCCTGACACATTTAAAGCTAAAGAGTAACAATTTATAAGATCCTGTTTTTAAAACATTTTCATGCCAGTCATTCCTTTGCAATTCCTCCATACAACAGGCAGACTTACTGCACTATTTAGGAGCTGTTATGAAAACATTGATTGCTGTCTGTATTCCCGCATTATTACTCAGTGCCTGTGTGATCCACGTAGGCCATAGTTCTGCCGCTGAGGATCTAAAACACGAACAACTGCAGTTGCAGTTAAGTGCGGCAGGTTTGAGCGAATTAACCGCAGAAACTGAAGCCGGTGATCTGAAAATTATCGGAATCAAAGGCGCCAGTCAGATTGAAGTGATTGCAGATCTGTATTCCAGCGAAAGCAGACCCTTTACTTTATCATTGGAAAAACAAGGCAATGCAGCAGTGCTGAAGGCTGTAGGTGGCTCTTGTATTGGAGTTTGCTCAGGCCCATCTGGCTATGCAGACCTTCTCGTCAAAGTGCCGGCTGAACTGGCTTTGACTCTGGAGGACGGTTCTGGCGATATCAGTATTGAAGGTTTAAGTTCTGATCTGGTGATTAACGATGGTTCGGGCAATTTAACAGTGCAAGGTGGTCGTCATCTGGTGCTGGAAGATGGATCAGGCAATGCCAGTCTGACCCGGTTCAGTGGCAATCTGACGATAGAAGATGGTTCAGGCGATTTGTTTGTTCAACAGGTTGCAGGTACAGTGCTGGTGGAAGATGGTTCCGGTGACATAGATATTCAACACGTCAAAGGCATGGTCAGCATCAGCGATGGCTCAGGTGATATCCGTGTGCAACAAGCCGGTGGTTTTACTTTACTGGACGATGGGTCTGGTGAGCTGAAAATTGACCAGATCAATGGCCCAGTCAGCTTAAATAAAGACTGATCGACAGTAAAAAGTCAAAGCTTAGCTGTGCTGGCTTTGACTTTTTTCCGCAGCGGCGCGCAGTTGCCGCAATTGTTTATCATGTAAGCCTTTGAGGGTAAACCAGCCAATCAAAGCACCGCTTAAAGCCCAAGCCATATCAGACTGAGTATCCCAGACATAACCCTGAGTCCCTAAAAATGCTTCAGCATCTTCACCTGTCGCTAAGGCCACCCACCACTCTATCAGCTCGTAAAAAGCACTGAAGGCTAAGCAAAAACAGACACTGAAAAAGCATTGCCAGCTTTGGCCAAAAATTAAACCTTTACGCAAAATCAGCTCGCGACAAATCATCACCGGAATAAAGCCTTGAGCCAAATGCCCTACTTTGTCGTAATTATTGCGCTCACCACCTGTCCAATCACGGATCCAATCAAATAATGGCACTTCAGCATAAGTATAATGGCCGCCGATCATCAAAATCACAGAGTGCAGCAAAATCAAACCGTACAGCAAAGGCGTTAGCGGAAAACGGCTTTTAGTCACAGCAAGCACAGCTAAACCAATCAACGCAGGTAAAACTTCCAGAAACCAGGTAAATTGATCTTTTGGTTCAATACCAGACCAGATCAGTACGACAAAAAATACCGCCAACCACAACCCTTGTTTCATCCTGAGCTCACCTTTCCTAAATCGTTAGGGATATCAAACCAATAAAGCAGAAAAAATACAAGGCCAGACTAACGAAGTGCGCAGCAGAACTCAAATAACCGTCCATCCCCCGAACTCACCGCTTATCACTTTTTTTAAAACAACAGCAACCAGTTGCAGCACACTGACATCAATACGTAAAATGAGAATCTGATGATGGAAAGTAATAAACAACGCTTCAGTGGATTTTTGCTGAGTTTTATATGCCTGAGCTTAATTCTGGCGGCAGGTCCATATTTGACGCTAAAAACAGCTCCAGCTCTGGGCACTTTTCTGACACTACTGCCCTGAGCGTCCTGTTGGCTTCGTAAACGGATATCAGAGGCAGAGCCAAGGCTCTGCTTCATTTTACTGCTGCTGACGATACCATTCGCCCAAAATCAGGCTGGCAGCCACACTAACGTTTAACGATTCCACTTTGCCTGTACCAGGAATTTGTAAGGCGATGTCTGCAGATTTGGCCACAGACTGAGAGACGCCAAACATTTCCTCACCAAACACAATCACCACTTTAGCTGGCAACTGGCTGCTATACAGCGATACGCCACCATGGCTTGAGGTGGTCACCAGGGTGTAACCCGCTTGTTTACACAGCTGTAATGCCAGAGGCAGGTTGTCACAACTTAAACCTTCAACAAACTCTACCCCGCCTTCAGCTGTGCGGGCTGCAGCGCCATGTGCCAGTAAATCAGGGTCTTTCATCACTATGCCGCTAATGCCAAAGTGAGCGCAGCTGCGGGCTATAGCGCCTAAATTGTGCGGATTACCGACACCATCTAATGCCAGTAAACAATCCTGCTTTTTACGGCCGTTTTGGGTTAAATAAGTCGCCAGTGATAACACTGCTTTACGTTTAACCAACAGCACCACACCACCGTGATGCTGACTGCCTGCTACTTTTTCAAGCTCAGCTTCAGAGACCACATGGTAGGCTTTTTTATTGGCCGCCAGATATTTCATTAAATCCGCAAACTTTGGTGCCATTTGCTCGCTTAAATACAAACGCACCAAAGCTTCAGGGCGCTGCAAAAAAGCCACACGGCAGGCATTTTCACCATAAATTTTGGCTTCTTCCTGGCGATTTTGTTTTAACACTTTGGCAGACACAGCTTTAGGCTGAACAGCTTTTGTCTCTGGCGCTTTTACCGCAGCGGCGCGATTGGCTCTATTCGCCGTTGGCTTCGCATTTTTTGCACCAGCGTCTTTGGTCCAGGGCTTATGCAATGGATTGGCTATTTTTTCGCCTTTGCCTTTGTGTTGTGACATAACATTTCCTGCGTGCGCCTTGCGCGCCTGTAATCGTAAATGCGGCGGATTTTACCAGCTACAGGGCAACAATACTTCTATTTTTCTGCATGCAGGGCAAGCCACTATTGATGACTCACGGAACACGTAAAATCGTAAAGCACTCAAGCTGTATTATAAGTGGGAATAGTAGGTAAATCGGGGCGCACGAATGCGCCCTGAGCTTGAACTGGCCATACAGCTTATTAAGCTGCTTTATTTGGCCACTTTTAGAGTACCACTCCATGACTTACTGACCACACGCCACTGGCCGTTGATTTTGGTCATGGCCAGATAATCCACCCCTAGCCATTGTGGGTAATCCAGCATTACTTTCACCACAGCGCCGGTGTCGGTGATATCCAGAATTTGATACTGACGGTGACGCTGATCTTCATCAGGGGCCGGTTGAAAACCTTTAGCCCATTCTTCACCCGAGACACTGACAACTTTTTGTTGCTTGCCAGAGTAGCCGACTACTACTGTGTCTTTTAGGATCACCCGAAAGGCGGTTGGTGCGCTGCCCTGTTCAAAAGCTTGCATCATGGTTTGCATGGCAGTATCGATGGCGGCATATTCGGCATGTTGTTGCATAGGTACAGAAGCACTGGCACTGCTATTGGTATCGTTGTTTGCAGCGGCAGACACAATCCAGCCAAGGCTCAGGCAAGTGACAACTAAGGTTTTTGCGAATGTGTTCATAAACTGGTTTCCTTTTAGATGAAATAAACGATTAAGGTTGGGTCACGACTGACGTTTGCTGTTGCAGGATTTTTACAACGGCGCTGGCCACCAAAGGTGCCGACGGATAGTTCTGGCCAGTGACTAAACGGCCATCCACTTCGATATAGGGTTTTTCCGGATTCGGCGCTTTAAACACGCCACCATGTTCTTCAATGGTCTGGCGCATTAAAAACGGCAGGTGCTTAAAATAAGCGGCAGACTGGTCTTCATAGTCTTCCGGGTAGCCGGTGACACGTTTACCTGCCAGTAAATACTGGCCGTCGCTGAGTTTGAGACGGACAATACCCGCTGTGCCATGACATACCGCAGAAATCACGCCACCGTTTTTTTCGTAAATATGCCGGGAGATATCTTGCAGCCGGACGTCATCCACCACCTGATACATGGCGTTGCTGCCACCCACGTAATACACAGCCTGGTAACGACTGGCATCAACCTCGTCCGGGGTATGAGTTTGGGTAAGGCCGGCCATAATGCGCTGATCTTTCAATCGTTCAATTAAGCGTGGGCCCAGCACTGTTGGGTCTATCGGCACTGCGCCGCCGGCAGGGGACACAAAGTCGATGACATAACCTGCGTTATGGAAGGTATCCCAGGCATGCACCACTTCGCCAAAGCTGATGCTGGCAGGTACAGTGGAATTACCGTGGAATTTGCTGCTGGACAACACAAACAATACCCGACCAGCCGGGGTTGCTGCTGTGTCGGCTTGGGTTTTGCTGGCTTGTGCCTGCACTGTAGTTAAAAAGCCACTAAACAGCAGGCACAGCAGCAATTGATAACATTTCTGCCAAATCATAGTGAAAAGCTCCGTATCAGTTAAAGGAGCATTCACCTTAAGCGAAAATGATTTAAATCAATGTCTTGCTAGCTGTTCCCGCACTACTGAAACCTGTTTCCGCAGTGATAGAACGCTCGCGGAACAACGCAGGTGTACAGCCATTGGCCTTTTTAAAGGCGGCGTAGAAAGTCGACATCGACTGAAAGCCCGCAGCCTCCGCAATAGCTTCCAGCGTTTGAGCGGGTTGCTGCAGCAGGCGTTGGGTTTCAACCACCCGCAATTGTGCAACATAATGCTTAAACGGCGTGCCGTTATTGTCATTTAGCAACTGCGACAAGCGTGCCTGAGGAATACCCAAACGCCGCGACACCCTGGCAAGCGTCAGGCTTGGGTCAAGATACAGCCGCTCCCCAGACATCAAATCAGCCAGTTGCTGCAACTCAGTGGCCGCTTCCGCTGTGGGAATTCGTCTGTCCTGATAAGGCTCAACCGGCGCCTGACCTTGCCGTAAGCCCCAGCCGACAGCCACACAGAGGTAAAGCACAAAGGAAAAAGACAAAGCCCCAACAATATAAGAGGTAAAACCAGAGGTTAAATACGCCAGCCAAATCAGCCAAAGTCCGGCTGTGACACCTAGCAGCAACAATCTGGCGCTGCCTGCGGGCAAACGATGGCGCTGCTGCACCAACAAGGCGGTGCTGACCACCAGATAAACCAACCACAGCCAGTTACCAGAGCTGACAATAGCGCCATGCCAGATGGCGGCATAGTCAGCATAAGGCAAAAACAGATTCAGACTAAGGGCTACTATGGCCAGCACGCTGCCATGCACCCATTCAAAACGCCCCAGTTCGCCAGAAGTACAAAGGTTGGTGCGGGTGAAAAAATATAAGGCCGGGCCAATCAACAAACAAGCGGTCAGACCGGCCTGCATCACCGCAGCCGGTGTATCGGGCAAAAAATAAAAGGCGACGGATTTACCGGTGCGGACACTGACCATCAAAATCAGCACTGCAAGAGCACGTTGTGCAACAGATGCTTTACCGGCAAACCAGAGATACAGCGCCAAAGCCATGCCATTAAATGCGCCAAGCGCAGAGAAAAAAAACAACAGGTGTTCGTTTAATATCATTGGCTCCACCAGGGACTGCAGGTCGTTGCCAAATCATCCTGTTATTCGTGTTGTTCTGCAATGGGTTTTCACTGTATTACAAACTTACTGCCACTGTACTGCGGCAAATCAAAGCGGGCGGCTTTACCTGAATAAAGAACTGATACCGCATTGGTTCCACAGAACACTTGCCTTTCTGCTCTGGCGCAGTATGCTTGCGCTTTTAGTGCGCCATCGACGCGAAAACTATCCAAAAACTATCCAAAGAGTGGGCTTATGCTGAGTTATCGTCATAGTTATCATGCAGGTAATCACGCCGATGTGATCAAACATCTGGTGCAGATTTGTATCCTGAATTACTTAAAACGCAAAGATAAGCCTTTTTGCTATCACGATACGCATGCCGGTGCCGGCTTATACAGCCTGCATAGCGAACAAGCGCAAAAAACTGCCGAATACCAAACCGGCATAGGCAAACTCTGGAACTATCAGGGCAGCAATGCTGATATTAAAGCTTATGTCGATACCATCAAGCTGGTAAACGACAGCGACGATTTAGCCTTTTATCCGGGTTCACCAAAAATTGCCGATTTGTTATGTCGTGCTACAGATACTATTCAGGCCACCGAATTACACCCAAGCGATCATCCTATTCTGGCCAGCCAGTTCCAGCGTCGCCGCCACAGCCGTATTGAAAAAATGGACGCCTGGGCTGGCATCCGCGCTATGTTACCTCCGCTGGCAAAGCGCGGCTTAGTGCTGATTGACCCGCCTTATGAATTAAAAACCGAGTATCAGGATCTGATCAAAGGTTTAGAGCAAGCAGTGCAGCGTTTTCCACAAGGCACTTACGCCATCTGGTATCCGGTGATCGAACGTCAGGCGGTTGAAAGCTTTATTGATGCCATTGTCGATACACAAATTCGTAATCAGCTGCGCATAGAATATTGCCCACAGCCTGACGCTGAAGGTTTTGGTATGACAGGCAGCGGCATGCTGGTGATTAACCCGCCTTTTACGCTGAAACAGGATATGGAAAGCTGCTTAAAGGAGCTGGCACCATTACTTTCACAAAGCCCGCTCGCCCACTGGCAAGTCACTCAACTTGTTGATGAATAAGGAAATACTTTATGCGTACTCTGGTTTTAGCTTTGACGTTGTTTTGTAGCCCAGTGTTTGCTTTTGGTGAATTAGGCCACCAGATGGTCTGTTCCATGGCTTATCAGTTATTAAGCCCGGTCAGCCAGCAAAAAGTGCAGCAACTGATGCAGTTGCACGAACAAAAAGATTTTACTAAGGCCTGCTCCTGGCCGGATCAGGTGCGTTCTTTACCGGAATATCAGCACACCAAAGTCTGGCATTACGTGAATATTCAGCGTTCTGACACTAAGTTAACCATGCAGCACTGCCCTGCCGAAGGTTGTGTCTTGTCGGCTATCGAACAACAGCGGAAAAAGCTGACGCCATTTGCGCCATCAAAAACCCAGTTAGAAGCTCTGCTTTTTGTAGGGCACTTTATAGGTGATTTGCATCAGCCGTTGCATGCGGGTTATGCCGATGATTTAGGTGGCAACAGAACTGCGGTGTATTTTGAAGGTGAACCGTCGAATTTACATGGGGTTTGGGACAGTCGTATTCTGGAAGCCGCCTCTTATCAGGATGATGCGAAGCAACAGGCCTTGTATCAGGCGTTGAAGACGAAACAACAGCAATGGCAAAGCGTCAGTGTGCTGGACTGGGCAAACGAGTCGGTGTTGCTGGTGAAACTGATTTATCAAGGCTACAAGCCAGGCATGTTAATAGACGAAAACTACCAGCAACAGCACCTGTCTCAGTTGGAACAACGGTTGCAACAAGCTGCTGTGCGTCTGGCATTAGTGCTGGAGCAAAGTTTTAATCCAACCGACGCCGGCTAATATCAGCGGCGGTTAAACTCTTCCAACACAAAGGTTTTGAACTTGCTTAGCTTTAACTGGCTCAGCAAGTTTGCTAATTGCTCCTGATGTTTTAAATAGCCAGGTTCTGCCAGATAGGCCTTGTAGTACATTTGAGCTGCCGGGCGTAATTCTCCCTCTTTTTCATGCCGCAACCCCAGTTGTGCATACACCTGACCTCTGTCAGCCGCAGCATAGATCAAGTGAAATGCCTGTTGATGTAAACTACTGGCGTAGACTCTGTGCATACTATGCGGCAGCATATTTAAGGCTTTGTTGCCTAAGTACATTAAGTCAAAAGCTGCATTCATTTTACCCAGGCTGGCCATTAAAGTAGCGCCCTGACATAAGCTTGAAACTGACATCTGCATAGAGGCTAAATGTTGTTTTTGCTTTTCTAAAAATGCGATCGCAGCATCATTGCCTTCAACCTGACAGACTAAACTGCCCTGCAACCAGATAATATCAGCCGCAAACTGACTGGCTTCTTTATCTGTGATTAACTGCCGAAAGTTGTGTTGCAACATCGCCTGATAGTGCGCTATACGCTGCTCTGCGGCAGGCTGCGCCATGACAAACAGCAACAACTTACACAAACTCACCGTCAGCACACAAAACTGATGGCCACTGCCTGCTAAACGCCTTTTGCGCTCTATCAGTTCAATCGCTTGTTCTGCTTTGTCCGACATCATCATCACCAGTTGTACTAACTGAGTAATATGGGTCGACATGCCTGCAGCTGGTAATTTAACAGCCACATGAAGGGCTGCAGCGTAATCTTCATTTTCCAGCGCCAGATAAATTTGCCAGACTTCTTTTCGTTCCTGATAACGCAGGACTTCTTCACTGTCATTGACTAAAAAACTGTGACAAGACTGCAAATCACCTTGTTCGTAATCCAGCAGGAATTGTAACCACAAAGCCCAGCTTTGTTGTTTGGCGCAGGCTGATTTAATTAACGCAGAGGCCGCATCGCAGACTCCGAGCTCCAGCAGCATTTGCACCTTTAGCTGCAGTACAGCAACAGGAGTATCAGCACCAGCTTTTTGTTGCAGTTCACCAATCAGCTTAAAGGCATCAACATAGCGGCGCTTATGCACCAGCGGCAGGATCTGATCCATAAATGCTTTTAGCCGGACATGCAGTTTGAGCTGCTCATCCATATGGAATTTGTTGCAGGGACGGTCGAGAAAATCAACCTGATGAAAAGGATAATCCACAGCATACTTTTGCCGCTCTGTGGCTGCAGACAACACCACCAAGCGACACAAAGGGCTCACAATACCTTTGTGTAGCAACAACTCAATCAGGTCGGCTCCGACCAAAGAGGGTTCCGCATCATAATCAAGAAAAATCACATCGTAAGGCGCTGCACCTTCGCTACTCAACAAAACCTGAACTGTGCGGCTAAGTTCCACCTTTTTGATGCCAAGACCAGTCAGAATTTGTTTTAACTGATGACCAGACGCAGGATCAGACTCAACAACTAAAACATTGAGATCAAATAACTTACTAAAATCAAATCGGGTAAGACTCAAACCTTTGCCTCGTTTTTTCTCTGATCGATGATCCGGCCACTCACACCCCTTTAGTGTAGGCGGAAGATGGCCAGTCGCAAAAGAAAAATTTAGAAAAAACGATACAAAATCCAAGACTTGGCTCATTTTTTAAGCCAATTTAGTCCTGCCCACGCCAGCGGGCATGACATAAAGTTTCAAACTTTTCTTTGCTCAGTACAATTCTGGCAAGCACTATCTCAGCAACACCATTAATATCGGCCAAACCAATATGAGCTTCGACATGCAGTTCAGGGTCAAGGTCCATGGCAATCATATCGACCCAGTCGTCTGTCGCTGCAACTAAGTCTACATAGGCAGATGCCGCTGCATGCTGTTGATACAACGCATAATCTTCAGCAGACAAGTTCTCTTCTGCTAACTCTTCAAAAATTGCAAAAGCGTGATCGCACAACTCATCCAAAGTCCAGAGTTCAAGTTCTGAGCCAGACATTCTTTTCTCCACACAGATAAACCAAAGGCCGCAGTATACCAACTGCATTCTTAGTCTGCCCAGCCAAAGCAGGGCAAACGCGAATATTTACTGGTATCCGCAGCAACGGATCGGTAGCATAGCGCCTCTTTTTAGTCAGCTGTAAGTGGGCATGATGAAACAACGTTTAGGTTTAATTAGTGTATTAGTAGCTGACTATGATGAGGCGATCGAATTTTACACGCAAAAGCTTGGCTTTGAGTTGGTAGAAGACAGCCCACAAGGTGAAAAAAGATGGGTGGTGGTGCGGCCTGCAGGCGCAACTGAAACCGCTATCTTGCTGGCCAAAGCCAGTAACGAGCAGCAAAAACAACAGATAGGCAATCAATGTGGTGGCCGGGTTTTTCTATTTTTAAATACCGACGATTTCTGGCGTGATCACGACCGGATGCAACAACAAGGCGTGAAATTCCTCGAAACACCACGTGAAGAAACCTATGCTACTGTGGCTGTATTTGAAGACTTGTACGGCACCCGCTGGGACTTGCTGCAACTGAATTAAACCGGAGATGCTTGTATGTACCGTTGCCCGCTTTGCCAACAAAGTCTGACTCAACATCACAACAGCTTTGTTTGTGCGTCAAACCATAGCTTTGATCTCGCCAAAGAGGGCTATTTGCATTTATTGCCGGTGCAGCAAAAAAACTCTAAAGTCCCGGGCGATTCGCCGCTGATGATGCAAAGCCGCCGCGACTTTTTAAATGCAGGTTATTATCAGCCCTTGTCCGATGCAGTAAATCAGTATTTTTCCGCAGTGTTACCACAACAGCCTGTGGTACTCGACCTTGGCTGCGGTGAAGGCTATTACAGCAACAGGCTGATGCAGGCTTTAGCAGATAAAGAACTCAGATTGTATGGCCTTGATATCGCTAAAACAGCCATCAAAAAAGCCGCCAAAAGCTACCCAGCTATCAAGTTTTGTGTCGCCAGTGCCTGGCATCTGCCTTTTGCCGATCTGAGCTTTGATGCGGCATTAAAACTTTGTGCGCCCTGTGAACCACAAGAATTAGCACGGGTATTAAAAACGGATGGCCTGCTGCTGACTGTGACACCTGCACCGGAACATTTAGTGGAAATTAAACAACAGGTATACAGTTCTGTGCGCCTGCATAGCGATCAAATCGAAGCTATTTCGGGTTTTGAGCATCAACAGCGCCAGGAACTCAAACTAAAGCTGACCGATTTACCAGCTGATATGGTGTTAAACCTGTTGGAAATGACCCCTTTAGCCTGGAAGTTTAAACCGGAACAAAAGCAGCTTTTCGCTGCACGTTCGCCGCAAATCAGCCTTAATTTTTACTTAGATTTGTATCGGAAAAATCGCTCAATGTAAAAATGGCAAAGCCTTTGCATCAATTCCCCCGGATCCATTGGAGGGCAATAGCTCAGGCGTTGGTTGTACATGCAGTTTTTTTTCGAACACCATAAAAATCATCTGAAACCTCACATGAGTGGCGTTTTACAGTACGAACAGAAGTTAACTGAACTGGACAGTTGGTGGAGCAAAGTCAGTTTAATAGGTAAAATCAATAGCTTACGTCTTGGTTCTACCATACTCGACAGCATGGATCAGACTAAAAAACGCTTTACTGAACTACAGCAGATTCTGATCGACAACTTGCTGCTGGAACAAACCAAAAAGACATTGTTAACGGACAAAGCCTGCAGCCAGATTGCTATTGATGTGCTGATCCGCAACTTGTTTGAACGTACGGCAGATATAGGTTTTCTGGCAACAGACTGCCAAATTCGCAGCTTTTTAGCACAACCTTGTGTTGAAGCGGTCGATGCGATGCAGCAGCATTTAGCCAACTATGTCAGCTACTATTCGGTCTATCAGGATGTGGTGTTAGTCAGCCCTGACGGGCAGATCCTGTTAAGGCTTGACCAGTCTCAGACGCAAAAATACAGCCGCGATCCTTTACTGCGGCACTGCCTGCAACACCCCCAACAATTTAGCGAAACCTTCCGTTATTCCGACCTGCAACCACAACAAAAACAAAGCCTGATTTATGCTCAGGCAGTGCTGTCAGATCAGGGGATTGCATTGGGAGTGTTGTGTCTTTGCTTTAAGTTTGATGATGAAATAACGACTATTTTCAGAAACTTACTACCAGAACACAGCAAAAGTATTTTGTTGCTGCAATCTGAAGACGGTAGCACTGTATTTAGCTCCGACACCGAACTGTTACCACCCCAACAGACCGCCGGACGACAGCAGCAATTAGGGCTTAGAAAAGTTGAAAGCCAGGATTACTTGCTAAGTTTTGCGCAAACTCAGGGTTATCAGGGTTACTTTGGTCCGGCCTGGCAAACTCAGATCTGGACGCCGGTAAAGAGCTTGTCGAATCAAGCTAAATCAGCACAACAAGCGCTGGATATTAATAACCTCAAGTTGTTTCCACAACTGTTTCATATTCATCGCTCGTCTTTACAAGTGAACGATGAGCTCAGTCTGATTGTACTCAATGGCGTTATTTCCGCAGCCCGCAACGACGCCGTTGAGTTTGTTCCTGTGCTCGATGCCATTCGTGGCATAGGTAAAGAAATCCATCAGGTGTTTTCCCATTCAGTGGAAGAACTGGCTCACACCGTGCTGCTCAGCCAATTAGAAGAGCTGGTGATGCTGGCACGACAAGCTCTGGATATTATGGACAGGAATCTGTATGAGCGCGCCAATGACTGTCGCTGGTGGGCTCATAACAAAAAGTTTCAGGAGTTACTACGACAACCAGGCTCAGAAAAACAGCAGGAAGCAGCAAAAGAGCTGGCCTACATTAATGATTTATATACTGTTTATTCCAATATCTATCTCTACGACAAAGCACAGACTATTTTATGCAGCGCCAGAGATAACAAAGAACAGCTGCAGCAGATGCCGGACAATAGCGGCTCTGCAGCTTGCCTGTTATTAAATTCCCCCCATCAGTATGCGGTCAGCGCTTTTGAGCCCAGTGTTTTGTATCAGCAGCAATCCACTTACATCTACCATGCGCCACTATTTACCGATCCCAGCACAGGTCAAGCTCAGGGGGGCATAGCTCTGGTGTTTGATAGTGCGCCACAATTCAGTGCAATGTTGCTGGATATTTTGCCCAAAAATGAGCATGGCGAAGTAAAAGCTGATTTCTCAGCCTGTTTTATCGATGAAAAAGCTGTTGTTTTGTCATCCAGCAACGCCTCACTTTGGCCTGTCGGGCATTATTTGGACTTATCTGACGAGTTATTCCGCTCAGCACAACAAAAGCCTATCAATCAGCGCGTCACACTAAATAACCAGCCTTATTGGCTGGCTATGGCCAGCTCTAAGGGCTACCGAGAATACAAAGTGTCTGACAACTATCACAACCCTGTCTACTGCTGTGTAATGCTGCAATGCTAGCCCTGCCTCGCAACATGTGGGTTAATCAAATAAAACGATAGAGGCGATTCAGTTAAAGCGTTATCTTTCCCCTGCATCCATCCTTATGCTGAGCACAAATCAACACAAGATGGATGCAGCAATGACCTCAGATTTCACTACATCAACTGCTGCTCCAACCATTGATCACCCATTATGTATCAGGAAAACTGGTACAACCTGACACTGAACCAAAACCTGAAGCAATGGTCCATGCTTTCAGGATTGCTGTTTCTCGTCAGCACGAGATGAAGCTGAAGTTTTTTACAGTAAGGAGTTCTAGCGCAAGCGGTTTTATTCATCTCCCTGAACCGCTGTTTTTCGCCCGGCAAACTAGCCGGGCTTTTTTATGTACAGGAGGTACGGTATGTCGACACTGCAGGAGCATTGTGTCGACGATGTACAGGAGGTACGGTATAGGAGCATTGTGTCGACGATGTACAGGAGGTACGGTATAGGAGCATTGTGTCGACGATGTACAGGAAGTACGGTATGTCGACACTGCGAGAGCATTAATTCTGAATAGTGGTGACTCTGTTCCATAAATTCTGGTTTTTACTGTAGGAGAAATACTCATCAGGAAACCAGCATTTAGGAATTAAGTCCATATTCTTGCGTTCTTCAAAATTGGATACCAGCTTACTTAAAATTTCCAATAGCCGTTCTTCACTCATTTTTTCCAGCTTCTTACGTGCTGTTGGGAAGTAAAGATTGTTATCCACACTAACCACCACATTGGTGCCGGTGTTACTGAAGGTCATACTACGGGTCACCACCCGGCATATAGGCATATCAGTGGCTGGCGGATACAAAGACACCACCAAGGCATATTCGTATCTGTCCAAATCACGTTTATCTGAGTCTTTTGGAATATAAGTCACGCCATAGCCCTGCGGGAACAAGCCGGTAATTTTAATCAGCGCATCCACTGCTGCTTTATGGTAATAACCACGCTCCACGCCACTTTGCAGCACCAGCGCCGCTTTAGGCAAAGATTCATAGCTGTGGTTTAATTTGGTCGACAATACAACTGATGTATAAATTTGCGGAATTTTCAACAAGTTACCTACGCCACCTTCTGGTTTAATGGCGTTTTTAAGCAAGGTATAAACAAAATTCAGTTTGTCCTGCTCGTTTTGATTAAACAACTCCCGCTCTTCTTTTGAATTCCCCACATAGCGATCGCAGGCCAAACCTTTGGTGACGTAATTTAGCGTTTCCTGATAATTTATTTTCAAAAGTGCAACGCGGTTTTCATCGTCAAGAACCCGAAATTCATCCAGGTCGCCATCTGAGCCTTTGAGAATAGCCAAAGCATCCGGGTGATAAGTACCTATATCCTGCAATATCGCAGCCATCAACAGCGGTAGCTGTACATCGTCACGAAAAGGAGAATAGTCGGCTTTATAGGCAGCCTCCGGGTTATCCTGCATTTCTTTGGCTGCACGCATCTTCCCTTGCACATAGTTATTGCTCAGCTCGTTATCCAGCAATAAACGGTCCAGCAAACGCAAACTTAAAATGCCTTTATACAGATGCTTAAACTTTTGATTCACCGAAGCTACATACCTGCCATTACTGGGGGCCAGCAATTGAATGGTTCCCAAAAACTTCGAGGACATTTGCACTGTCTCCTCAAAGTTTTCGCCTTCGGTTAACTGCAATACGGACAGGCACAAAGCTTTTAATGATCGATAACGTTCAACACGACTGTCATCGAGCATGCGCACATAGAGTTTTAGCGCGGATTGAGCTTCAGCCAATTGCTTTTGCTCAGCAGAAGATAAACCTGACTTTTTTTCCAACCTGCGGACTTGTAATTGCAACTGCTGAAGTTTTTCATCCTGCTGTTTCGCATGACGAAAATAATCTGTAGCAACTTCATACACAGAATCATTCAGTGCAGTGGAATCGTGGATTTTGCTCAGGATAGTTTTTACGGTTTTACTATACGAAGACTGACTTATGATTCCCATCGACATATCGGGCATTTATCCTTTTCAGCGGGCCACTTAATTTGCACCAGAGAAGTATATACCAATATAGCAGTCCTTTGCTTCGTCCGGATTTACTCAGCCAGCAGCGGCGCTTGCCACTCAAGGTCCGATCCCATCTCCATATCCCATTCATCCTGCATTTGAGCAGCAATACGTTTCTTTTTCTGCGGTTTTACCGCCAGTAAGTTTGACCAGAAATAGGTTGATAAATCACCAACCAGATTGGTTTCGGCATTAATAAGTACCACCAGTCCTACACCTTTTTCTTTGGAATACGCCATTTCCGTGCGGTAACCTTTCACCCAACCACCGTGGTAATACACTTCATGGCCACCAAAATTAAAAATACGCAGGCCCAAGCCATAATGCGAAGTGGTGACATACTGGCCCCAGGTACGGCCACCTAAATCATCGGCCACTTTCACTCTTTTACTCCGCACATCCTGCAACATGGCCGGAGTTAATACCGCTGGATAATGGCCTAACTGGGCTATCAGCCATTGACTCATATCCATCACACTGGCATTGACACCAGCTGCAGGACTAACCCGGTAGTAACTTGGATTCACTTTAGTTTCAGCCCAACCTCTTTTCACTCTGACATGAGGCATAGCCCGGTTCTTCGAGGCTAAAAATGCAGAATACCCTACTGAAGCCGTTGGCATTTTCAGCGGTTTAAACAGTTTTTGCTCCATCAGACTTTCAAAGCTGCTGCCGGTGGTTTTTTCCATCACAGGTCGAATAAGGCTGAACAACACATTTTGATAGCCATAACATTTGCCGGGAGCACAACGAGGGTTTAAATAACGAAACTTAGGTAAAATCTGGGCGGGAGTCTGATTGGCTTCAATTAAATCATCATAAGTGTTAGGCACCAGGCCAGCACTTTGTGACAACAAGTGCTCCACTCTTAACGCACCTGTATGTCGCGGACTTTTAAAAGAAAAGGCAGGCACATAACGGGTAACGGGATCATCCCACTGAAAACGTCCCTGATGCACTAGTACAGAAGACAATTGACCAGTAAAGGTTTTAGAAACAGAGGCCAGCCGGAACACTGTGTAGGCATCGATGTTCGATTTAGAGCCCACCGAGCGTACGCCATAAGCACCAACTTTCACGACTTTGTTATCTTTGACGATAGCGTAGGCTGCACCCGGAATATTGTTCTTTTTTAAGGTCTGGCGAAAATGCCAGTCAAAATTGGTGGCCAGTGTATCAACATCAGCCGCCAGTAACTGGGGGGAAAGGACGAAGAAGGCGCCCACCAGTAATTGGATTAATTTCAATGTTTCAGTCCTCTGACAAAGGGTTTGCCTTTGTTTTTGTGCCGGTATCGGCATGTAAATTATGATAAGTCGTTAACATCGACGGTATCAGCTGTGTAATCAAATGTTCCTTGTGCCCGGCACTGACCTGCTGTAACGACCATTCTCCGGCCAAATAAGGCTCTAAAACTGGCCCCACCACATAACACCAGGCATCCAGCCATACGCCTTCAGACTGCACCCTGACCTGTTGGCGCAGATACAAACCAGAATCCAGCTCTTCAAAAAAATCCAGCCTGGCAAGTTCATCCGGCAGAACCCCCAACAGCACTTGTCCATGTTGTAAATGCCCGGAGCAATAAGCCAACGCAGGTATTGGCGTATCAGCAGGGTACTGCTGTAAGCCGTAACGTTTGTGATCGAACAGAGAGGCGTGTTGCATCACATAATGTTTGCCGGTAATGGCATAAACCACTTCAGGCAACATCAACAAACCATAGACAAAAACTGCATCACCATCAGGTTTCATACCGCTTTTCCATCCAACTGTCTCAAAGTTAAAAACAGACGTAAGTCGAACTCCAATTGATGATACTGGGGTTCCATGTGCTGACACAATTGATAAAAAGCTTTGTTGTGATCTTTTTCGCGCAAGTGCGCTAATTCATGCACCACAACCATCTTTAACAAAGGAAAAGGCAGCTGCTTAAATAAAGCAGAAATTCGGATTTCGTGTTTTGCTTTCAGTTTTCCGCCTTGTACACGGCTGACAAAACTGTGTAAACCCAAGCTGTTATCCAGATGAATTTTGCCATCAAAACAGACCTTACTGACCGGAGCACTGGATTTGACAAAACGTTGTTTCAGCTCCTGAGTTAACTGATACAGACTTTTATCATTCTGAATATCGTGCTGCACTTCGGGATAACGTGTTGCCAGTACTTCGGCAAGACGACCCTGAGCAATCAACGACTGCACCTGTGTCCGCACGGCTTCGGGATAAGAGGTCAAAAAAGTTAAAACAGGTTCCACTAAGCATCATCCAGAACAAAAACGATGCGTAGTGTAAAAAATAAAAGCGCTGAGGTGAACCTTTCTTTTTAGCCGCGACACTGCAAAGGCTGTTGACCTGAAATAATAGCCAGTATTTGGCCCTGCTGACCTGTTTTGAGTTCAACCCACTGCCCTGCCCGCCATGGCTTGTCTTGCTGCAGCTCCAAAGCTAACTGCTGATCAATTTTTACCAATAACTGCTCACAGACTTCAATCTGCCATTCCTGCCCGCTAAAACGCAGTTGCCCAACCAGGCTATTACTTTGATCCAGTTGCTGGCGCGCTTGCTGATACTGCTGATAACGTTGCTGGTAAGCCGTTTGATCTGACAGGCTGTTATTTTTGGCCAGACTATGTAGCTGTACCTGATGGTAAGTAGCATCTGACTGCAGCACAATTTGGTAATACTGCGGCTGCCACCAGAGTTGTTGTGCCAACCATATCAGCGCAACGCATGCAGCTAAACCTTGCACTGCAGGCCATAAGGATTTCCAGCTCACGGTTTTTGGTTTGGGCTTTAACTCCAATAGCTGCAGCTTTAATTGCTCAGGCATAGGGTGTTCAGTTTTACTTTGCTGATACAACTGCTGTAGTTTGTCATCCAGCTTATTCATCATGTCCTCCAAGCTGTTTTGCTAACGCCTGCCGCGCGTAACGTAAACGGCTTTTGACGGTTTCAGGTTCTGTTGCAGTGATTTGCGCTATCTGTTGCAGGCTGAATCCTTCGAGTTGCAACAACAAAGCTTCACGTTGCAATAAAGGTAACAGCAGTAACAGCTGCTGCAGCTGTAACTCCTTTTGCTGCTGTTCCAGCAACTGCTCGGGGCTGCTGTCTTCCGCTGCCAGCTCGTCGTTTACCTCATACAACCAGCGTTGCTGTTTTCTGTATTCATCCAGTAACAAATGACGACCTATCGCAAACAACCAGGTTTTAAAACTGCTATGCCCGGCAAATTGTTGTTTTTGTTCCATCACTTTTAGCCAGCTTTGCTGACTCAGATCCGCAGCCAGAGCAGGATCAGTTTGTTTTAATAAGAAATGATATAAATCATCACCATAGCAGTGGATCAATAGTGCAAGATAAGCTGGATTATCTGTCTGAATATAACTCTGCATCAGCGACATCGGATCAGGTTCCGGCGCTGTGTCACGTCTGATTAACCAGGATAACAGCATCCTTTGCTCCTCTTTTTTGCACAATGCCAGCATCACACAGATGCTGGCATTGTGCTTTATTGTTGTGCCTTATTGTTATGCTTTATCCAGACTAAAATCCAGCTGCACCTGCATGCCTTGCTGCACGACAGCTTTTCCATCCTGCATTTGTGGCTGATACTTCCAGGCTTTCAGCGCTTTGATGGCCTCGCGGTCAAAAATACGTTTGGGTTCAGCATCCAGCACTTGTACATCAATAACAGCACCAGTCGCATCAATTGAGAAACTTAACTTTACCCACCCCTCAATACCATCTTTAGCAGCTTGTGTCGGGTATTTAGGATCAATTCGAACAAGTGCTGTGGCTGTTTTATCCAGCAGCATAAAGTCCCTTGCAGCTTCTAAACCCGGTACTGGTAACACTGGTTCCACGGACACCTCCACTAAAGGCCCTCCGTCATCCCTAGGGTCAGGTGTTAACGATTCTGGTCTTGGCATAGGCTTTTCTGGCTCCGGCAAAGTACGAATGATAAGGTTTGGATCGCTGTCTTTTCTTGGTTCAGGCAATTCATTATCGATTGGGATAGACACTGGCCGGATTGATACCCTATCTGCTCCAATCAATTGCTGCATCAAGGCAAATAATAAAAAGGTAATTACAAATGCCGGCAAAGCAGCCGTCATTAGTTTCTGTGTATCAGTACTGGTTTCAACTCTGTTCATCTGGCATTCTCCACTGGTTTTTTAATTAGACGAAACAGCAGGAAAAAAGGGGTTAACCAGTGATCAAAAAATTATCAGTTTTTGCCGGAATCGCACTGCTAGGTGTCACAACTTGTGCTTTGCACGTAGCTCCGCTTGAGATTTATCTGGTGCGACATGCCGAAAAATTAAAATCTGCGGACAAAGACCCAGTATTAAGTCCTTGTGGTCTGGCGCAAGCGAAGGCGATGGCACACTTGATCCCCGCCCCGCTGTCGACTATTTATCACAGCGGCTATCAGCGCACTCAACAAACAGCACAGCACCTTGCATTGGCTCAATCCGATGCAAAGCTACAGCTTTATAACGCCAGTGATTTACCTGCCCTTGCAGCAAAAATCCTGCAACAGGACAGTAGTGTGCTGGTGGTTGGACACAGTAATACCACGCCGGAACTGATCCATCTGCTCAGTCAGTTACCTGCGCCACAGATCACCGAACAAGACTATGGCGTGGTTTATCAGTTAAAGCAGTCGGGACAAGGTTATAGTTTAATGACTTATACCATTGTGCAGCCCGCGATCTGCGCCTCATCGAATAGCTAGATCAAGCACTTAGCTGCAGCACAACACAGCAAAAATAATCCTCTATGCTAGACTGAAAACAACGAAAATTGTCCTTTCTTTGACAAGTTACAGTCTGGTGCAGGGGTTTTATGGCGTTTTATCAAAAGTTGTTAGAACTGTTCCAGTCTATCCATAATTCAGAACGTTTTTTGGATGTGTTTCCCGAGCTGGAAGCACAAATCCTCCAGCTTTTTTCTGCTGAACGTATCACTATTTATCAGCGTAGTTGCCATAGTCAGGATATTTACTCACGTTTTAAAACCGGTTCAGAACTGACTGAAATCCGCGTGCCTATAGGGCCACAATCCATAGCGGGTTATGTTGCTCTAAGTAAAAAATCAGTGTTGATTAAAGATGCCTACGATGAGCAGGAACTGCATCTGATCCATCCTAAACTGAATTTCGCCCGCCAGTTTGATCAAAAGTCAGGTTTTCGCACCCGCTCAGTGTTGGCCGTGCCTATCACCGAGCAAAACGTATTGTTAGGGGTGATCCAGCTGATTAATGCCAAAACCGCAGCAGCATTTAGCCAGGAAGACGGTGACAAAGCCACTCAGTTGGCGCAATTGCTGGGGCAGAAATTTCGTTATGAATTAGGTGCAACCCGTGGGCCTTTTGATTATTTACAGCATCGGAATTTAATCTCAGCCAGCCAGTTACAGCAGTTAAATCAGCCTCCACAAGATTTTGCCACGCAAGTGAATAAAATCATCACCGACTATAAAATCAGCAAAGAACAGCTGGGGTTATCGCTGGAAGCGTTTTATCAGGTCAGTTTTATTGGCTTTGAACCTGACAAATATCAGTTGCATGCACTGAACAGCAAACTGAACCGCTCTTACCTGTTGAAAAACCATCTGGTGATCCTCGAAGATCAATCCGGCAAAGTGGTGATAGTGCTGACCAATCCAAACAATGCCGATACGTTGATGGAAGTAGAAAGGGCTACCGGATTATTAAATTACGATATACATGTCGCCTTGCCTGACGATATCGACCACTACATTAAAGGCCAGCAAGAAGATAACCTGACGGAGCTTGGCGATTTATTAAATGAAGCCGATGATGACCTGACGCTGGAGACGCTTCAACAGGAAGATGAAGGGATCTCAGAAGAAACCCCTGTGGTGGTGAAGTTGGTAAACCGGGTCTTAATGGACGCGCAGCGCCTGAATGCCTCCGATATTCATATTGAATCCGGCAAAGGCAAAAGCTCCTGCCGTGTGCGTTTGCGCATTGATGGCGAATGCCGTGAGCTGATTCAAATTCCGCCCGCTTTTATGCCCCCCGTTGTATCGCGTATTAAAATTATGGCCAGGCTGGATATAGCCGAAAAGCGTCTGCCGCAGGACGGTAAATTCAGTGTCAAACTGGCGAATAAAATCATTGAAGTTCGGGTCGCTACTTTACCTACTGTTTTTGGTGAAGGAGTAGTAATGCGGATTTTAGCCAGTGGCGAAGCTTTGCCTTTTGACAAGCTGCAATTGAGCCCCCGCAACTATCAGATGATGTCACAGATGATTAAACACCCGCATGGGGTGTTGCTGGTGGTTGGCCCAACAGGTTCAGGCAAAACCACCACCTTGCATGCCATTTTAGGGCAGCTGAATACCACGGACAAAAAAATATGGACAGCTGAAGACCCGGTCGAAATTACTCAGCCAGGCTTACAACAAGTGCAAATGAACAATAGATCCGGCTTAACCTTTGCGGTGGCTCTGCGGGCTTTTTTACGGGCCGATCCGGATATTATTTTAATAGGTGAAATGCGTGATAAAGAAACAGCGCACGCTGGTATTGAAGCATCATTAACAGGCCATCTGGTGTTATCCACACTGCACACCAACTCAGCGCCTGAAACCATTACCCGCTTAATTGATATTGGTATAGACCCTATTAACTTTGCCGACGCCTGCATCGGTATTCTGGCGCAGCGGCTGGTCCGCACTTTATGTACTAAATGCAAAGAAGCTTATCAGCCAGATCATATTGAGCAGGATTATATAGAGCGACATTACGGCTTGGCTTTTGCGCCTGAACTTGAGTTAAAAACACCTCTGACGTTATACAGAGCCAAAGGCTGTCAGGCCTGCGAACAAACGGGCTACAAAGGCCGGGTGGGTGTGCATGAACTGTTGCCAGTCACCGGCAAGGTGCGGCAACTGATTTATCACAAAGCCAGCATAGAGCAAATTCAGCACCAGGCTATTGCCGATGGTATGCGCACTTTAGTACAGGATGGCATTTTAAAAGTGTTGTCCGGAGTCACAGACTTTAAACAGTTGCAGGCTATTTCAGTATTTGAAGACTAAAGCCGGCTCAGCGGCTTTAGTCAGTTAACACCAACTAAACTTTGCGAAAACGTTCTACCAGTTCATGCAACTGCTCAGAGGTATTTTGTAAATCCTTACCACTTTCACTCACTGCTGTGCCCTGACTTAAAGACTTACTGGCAAGATCTGAAATGCTGACAATTTGTTGGTTAATATCCTCAGCCACATGAGCCTGTTCTTCAACAGCAGCAGCCATTTGTCCGGCCATAGCCGCGATACTGCTGACGGCCACACTGATACCATCCAGCGCTTTTTCTGTTTGGGCAACCTGGGTTACGCCCAACTCGGCGTCCTTACGACCATTTTCAGCCACCAACACTGAAGCTTTTGCTTTGCTCGACAGTTGCTGAATAATCTCGTAAATCTCTTTGGTTGATGCCGTAGTGCGGGACGCTAACAGCCGCACTTCGTCAGCCACCACAGCAAAACCACGACCTTGTTCACCGGCTCGTGCGGCTTCAATGGCAGCGTTTAATGCCAGTAAGTTAGTTTGTTCTGCAATCTGTTCAATGATTTGTGCAGCCCCCACTATTTTGTTGGTTTGATCCGCTAAATCGGCGACAGACTGGCTGATATCATTGACTGTTTTTTGCAGCTGCTGCATGGCACCACGCGTCTGTCCTGCCACAGCAGAACCTGAACGGGCCAACGCATCTGCATCATCAGCTTTACTCGCTGTGTCCTGCACATGAGCAGACACCTCAGCAATAGTAGTGGTCATTTCATTCATTGCAGTCGCAACCTGCTCTGTCTGCATTTGCTGCTTGCGAATACTATCGGCCGCGTCGACGGACAAGTGCCGCACCTGATCCGACTGCACCGCCACTTTGGTCGACGCATCTTCAATACGGGTCAGTACGGTATTTAAATGAGCAGACTCCGCCAGTAATGCAACTTCCAGTTGTCCTTGTCTTCCCTGATGCTTTGCATAAGAAGCGACAGCCAACGTATCGGTGAATGCGGTGGGCATTAACTCAAGCAAGCTGTTCAATGATTGCTTATAGCGCACAACTCCCGTGCCATAACCAAGTACTGCTGTCAGAGCAAAAGCAATTGCAGCGGCGCCAGAACCTAAAACCCACCATAAAATGGCTGAGATAATGACTGCGACCAAAGGTAAAACTGACCAGCGCAAATCAGCGGCCACATCTGAGCCAGCTTTTTCGGTATTTTTCCCGGCATTAATAGCCTTATACAATTGCTCGGCATGAGCGACCTGATCCCGACTGGGCACGGTACGCACCGACTCGTACCCCACTACACGACCATGTTCTGTGATAGGAGTTACATAAGCATTGACCCAATAATAATCACCATTTTTACAGCGATTTTTTACCAGCCCCATCCAGGGCTTGCCTTGCTGTAAATAGCCCCACATGGTTTTAAATGCTGCCTCAGGCATATCAGGGTGCCGCACTACATTATGAGGTTTGCCCACCAGCTCTTCTCTGCTAAAGCCACTGATAGAGGCAAAAGCATCGTTACAATGCAAAATAGTACCTTTGATATCAGTAGAAGAAATAAGCTGCTGCTCTTTTGGAAAAGTACGTTCTCTTTCGGTAACAGGTAAGTTCTTACGCATCGGCGACACTCTCCTTAGTGGTCCAAGATACAACTAAATCCAGCGGACATGAGTTAATACAGGGAAATGAAAATACTGATAAAAACCTAGCAGCAGATTCAAGTCTTGGACAGGAAATGTAAGAAATATATACCCAAAGTAATTGGAGTTGCAGGGAGGCGACAAGAGCATGAGACCCCAGTCACATAGTCGTCCTATGTGACTGGGGCGAGAGCGCGCAGTCAACAAAGCTGCAGCTTCAAGTACGAAGGGTATAACTTGCTGAATAACTTATCTGGCACTACGCCTTTGCAACAAAGTAAGCACTTCGGCGTGCTGAGTATGAGGAAACATATCAAAGAGTTGTACTTTTAACAGCTGGTAGTCCTTACTCAATACAGCTAAATCACTGACGAGGCTATCTGGATTACAGCTGGAATAAATCAGCCAGGCTGGCTGTAAAACTAATACAGACTGGCAAAGCGCTGTACCCAAACCTCGCCGAGGTGGATTCACCAACAGCAAATCAGGCGCTTGTACCGTGGCTTTGGCAAAAGCAGCGGCATCTAATGCCTGAAACCTAACCGCAGTCAAGCCTAGCTCAGCGGCTGAACGTGTTGCGCTGGCGATAGCCTGGGGAGCAATTTCAATACCGGTTAAATCCCACACCTGACCTTGTGCTGAGCTTGCCAGATGCAAACCAAAACCACCGACACCACAAAATAAATCCCAGAGCCTTTGTCCCGGTAAGGCTGCAGCCCACTGTTTTGCTGTGGCATACAAAGCCGCTGCCACTGCAGTATTGGTCTGAAAAAAGCTTTGAGGCGTCAGATACAAAGGGATGCCATTTAACTCTTCACGCAATAACTTCTGCTGGGTTAACACTATCTCTTCCGGCCCTTCCAGCACCGCCATATGCACGGGCTGCAGATTGACCGAACACACTTCCAGTTCAGGCCATTGCTGCATTAACCAGGGTAAATGTTTTTGAATAGAGGCCAGGCAGTTTTTAGAGCGCAGTACAAAACGCAGCATAAAACGTTCTGAGTGCTGACTTTGACTTAGCAAAACAAATTTCAGCTCACCCTGTTTTTGTTCCAGTTGATAAGGAGTTAAGGCGGCACGTTGAATAAAGTTTTTAATCAGGGCAAAAGCAGGCTCAAAGGCTGCCGGATATAAAGGACAAGCAGATAAATCAACCGCTGTCCGCCCGGCATTGACAATACCAAGCACTGGATTATCCGAAGTGCCACTCACCACCATCTTGGCTTTGTTACGAAAGCCTTGTTCAGCACTTGCAACAGCAGGTAGTAAGGATTGCGGCTCAAAGGGTGCAAGCAATTGTTGGACCTGAAACTGTTTTGCTTGCAGTTGTGCCTGATAGGGCTGAAGCAAATCAACACAGGAGCGACATCGTCCTGCGGTAAATTCAATACAATTCATACACACTCAAAGAAACGAAAAAAGGCTATCACCAGATAGCCTCTATGTTAACTCACAGCCGGGTTTTCACAAACCCCGGCATGCTCCCCTCAAGGAATATGTTGGTGGATAAACTGAGTCACCTGCTTAAAGTATTTACTGCGATTTTCAGGGTCATAAAAACCGTGACTTTCATCATCAAATTCCAGCCATTGATAAGTCTTTTTATGTTTATCCAGTGCTTTACGCAAAGTTTCTGCTTGTTCCATAGGTGCTCGTTTATCCCGCTCGCCGTGAGCGATCAGCAATGGCACTTTTAACTCAGCAACCCTTCTTGCCGGCGAAAACAGATCCAGCTCTTTAGCATCAGAACCAAGCACATCTTCCAGATAAGAAATACCATAGGAAGACAATGGGATATCACCTTCAGTTTTCATCATTGGTAAATCATAAACACCGGCAACACCGACAGCACAGCGATACAAATCAGGAGACAGAATAGAAGACTGCACTGCCGCATAAGCACCAAAAGAGCCGCCCATGATACACACCTTATCAGCGTCGGCATGCCCCTGAGCTATTGCCCATTGAGTGGCAGCAATAATATCCTGTTGCACCGCAGCACCCCATTGCCGGTAGCCTGCCGCTTCAAAATTTGCGCCATAACCACCAGAACCACGGTAATTTACCTGCAATACATTAAAACCAGACTGACTCAATAAATGCACTTCTGAATCGAAGCCCCAGTAATCACGCACCCCATGAGGACCACCATGGATCAACACAACCATTGATTTACTCTTCCCATTTACCGCTGGTGTAATAAATCCACTCACTGGCAACTGGTCAAAAGACTTAAACTGTATTGCTTCTGTATTGGCCAACTTGACACCTAACAGTTCAGGTCTGCTGTCAAATAACTTCACCAACGCATTGTCTTTTCTTTTGTATAAGTAATAGGTGCCAGGATTGGTATCGCTGCTTGCCAGCACAACCCAGATATTATCGTCTTTGGTTTGACTGGTAATGGAAACAGCCTGGTCTGGAAAAGCAGACAACAAATCTTTAAAAATCGACGATTCTTGTTGCTCACCTTTGATCAGCAAATACGCTGGTTTACCATCGTCTAATCGCATCACATAAGCCTGACGTTCTTTTTGAGTCAGCCCTACAGCGGTAATTTCCACAGCAGGATCCCGATAAATCAGTTCCCGGCTTGCATCTTTGAATTTTAATTCAGACAACCCCTGCTGACTGGCGTTGAACTGATCCAGCAGGATCACACCATCATCGGAATTATTAACTGCCACAACACCAACCTCGTCCCCCAGTTTGTCTGGTGGGATCTGACTCCATTGTTTATCCTGGAAGTAATAGAGTTCAGCTTTGTTCTTTTCGTTGGTTGCCAAAGCAACTCGAATTTCACCTTTGCTGTTGGTCAAAAATGTACTCTGAGGTACAGGAGCACGGGTCACTTTACGTGACTTTCCTGTGTAGACATTCAGTAACAGCACGTCTGAATAACGATCGCCACCTTTGCTCCAACCTGTACTCGAAATCAGAATGTTGTCTTCATCTTCCGATAAGGTATCAATCACTTCACCCCAGGCGCGCTGAGCCTGTTTTACTTTTAATTTGGTGCCTGTTTGCATTTCTCCGGCACGATATCCAAACACAAGTTCACCTTGACTGCCATCGTAATTGATTGCAAAAAGTTCACCATAAAATGAAGGCGCAACACTCCAGGGCTGAGTTTCCGCCAGACTGATCACTACCCTTTCATTGTTAACCCAATGGTAATTACCAACCTCTGTACTGCCGGGAAATTTAGCCTGCCCAACAGGTTTAAATCCGTCCATAGATAAAAACAGCAACACCTTTTTGTTATCAACCCTGACAATAATGCCTAAATGTTTTCCATCCGGAGAAATCTTCACTCCGGTATAGGTATCATGCTTTGCCAGTAGATCAGCCAGATTAGCCGTGGCCGCAAATGCTGAAGCGCCCCAACACAGGGTAAACAGCATAAGCAGTTGTTTGACCAAAATTGACATCCTTTTCATTACATCTAACTCCTTAAAAATATTAGTTAATTTTACATATTACAAAATAAAGCCACGGCCTGCTGATAATTTTGCAATGCCAAAGCTGCATCATAACGTTCACCTTCATCACGCATAAAAGCGTGCTGAGCATTGTATTCATACCAGCTAAACCGAACCTTGGCATCCGTCAGTTGTTGATACACTTTTTGCCGTCCTTCGGCAGATACATGCGGGTCCTGTTTACCCCAGACCATCACCAGTTCGCCCTGAATATCAGCAGCACGGTTTAAGGTTTGTTGACCTTCACCACAAGGCAAAGTATCACTGTGTAAATCTGTGGCATACAAACAATAGGTGGCTTTAATCGCAGGATTTAGTGCGGCACGAAACGCCAGATGACCACCAATACAAACCCCCATAGCGCCTACTTCAGGCCGGACATAAGGCAAGGTTTTTAAATAATCTAACATGGCCTGATTATCCGCATCGTAGCTTTCCAGCGGTTTAGCCCATTTATCCTGATTGCCTTTATCTTTACCTGCGTCGTCATAAGCCAGCACAGTGCCCAGCGGATTTAACTCATGAAAAATTTCAGGCACCAGCACCACAAAACCATGGCTGGCCAGAAGAGCTGCACTACGGGCAATAGGAGCTGTTTGCTGGAAAATTTCTGAATAAAACAAAATAGCAGGCCAGGTTTTATTTGCAGTAGCTGCGGCTAAAGGTTGGTACTGATACACCAGCATTGGGCCTGTTGGCGTAGTTAACGTGACTTTGCTCTGTTCAATTTGCATAAAAAATACTGTCTGAATCAAAAAACGGAACATCCATCATAAAGAGCAAAATACAAAGACACCAGCATGTTTTTGCTATCTATACCTGAGTAATTACAGTTGTAGCAAGGCGACAAGCTTTAAAGACCCCAGGAGCATAGTAAACCTATGTGACTGGGGCGAGAGGGACAGTCAACAAAGCTACAGCTTCAAGTACGACGGGTATATACAGTATTAATCAGGCATTCAGCTAAGCTGCATACACTTGAATCATCAGATAATCAGGAGTTTTATATGGTCCAGTCCCGCTCGTGGGTTGCAGCAACAGTAATAGCTTTGGGTATGGTTGCTGGCAGCGCTATTTTAGCCAACAGCTTGATTGAGTTCCGGGCTATGGAGCGTGTGGTACAGGTGAAAGGTTTGTCGGAGCGTGAAGTGGCCGCCGATACCGTTATTTGGCCGATCAAATTTAACGATGTCGACAATAACCTGACCACCCTGGTGGCCAATGTTGAACGTAAAAATGAGCAAATTCAGGCGTTCCTGAAACTGCAGGGCTTTAGTCAAAAAGAAATCTCTGTAGCAGTACCACAAATTGTCGATCGTCAGGCGGGCTATTACGATCCCAATGCCAATCAAATGCGTTATACCGCCAGCTCAACCGTCACTGTGTACAGCAGCAATGTGGATTTAGTACATCAGGCGATGGCGAAGTTACTGGAATTAAGTAAAACAGGTATCGCCATAGCAGGTCAGGACTACGACAGTAAACCCGAGTTTATCTTCAGTGGTTTAAACGAGTTAAAGCCCGACATGATTGCAGAAGCGACCCGCAATGCCCGCGAAGTGGCCACCAAATTTGCAGCCGATTCAGACAGTAAACTGGGAAAAATTAAAACGGCAAGCCAGGGTCAGTTCAGCATTACTGACCGTGACAGCAATACGCCTTATATCAAAAAAGTCAGAGTGGTAGCGACAGTCGACTACTACCTGTCAGATTAACAGACGGAGCTTATGATGAAAAAAGCATTGTTGATGACCACAAGTATTGCCGCACTGCTGACACTGACAGGTTGTGCGGTACGAGGCCCCACTGTATGGGTTGAGCCTCCGGCTTATTACGGCCCTGCTGTAATAGTGGAGCCAAGACCAACTGTCGTGGTGGTTGAAGAAAGACACTATTATCAGGACAGGCACTACCATAAAAAGCACAAAAAACAGAAACGTCACTATCATCGTCATGATTAGTTCGGACCACTGCTAAAGACCGTTGCACAAACAGGTAAGCTGCACTAAGCTTTGAAAGCAGTTTACATAACAGGTAAATTTGTTCTTTGATTTATTTTGATTTGGCAGGAAGTGTGAAAAGGCCGGAGCATTTGCCCCGGCCTTTTTATTGTTCTGTTTCGCGGTAATTACTGGGCGGGCACTAGTTCCAACACCTGCTGCAGTGGCACCAGTTTCAGGTTTTGGCCCTGCTCAGGCATCCGGTTACGGCCATCCTGCACTATCACAGCACCTTGCTCAAAGCCTTTACCCAAGGACAAAGTAGTTAGCTCAAGACCATCGGTTTCTGAGCTGCCATCTATGCCCAGCTCTGCATTTAAGCGAATACGAAAGCGCGCTACGGCTTTGTAAGGGGCTGTGGTCTGAAACAACACATAGCTGTCATTGCCCTGACTGGACGCCAGTAAATAGGCTGGCTTACCGGCTTTGCCTGGCAACAGCGCCAAACCTTCCACATCAGCCACCAGCACATCGCCATCGGCTTTAATCACCAGTTCGCCTTTGGTATCGGCTTTGGCATCAGCAGCAAAACGCCAAATCCCTACATCTTCTTCGCCCAAAAACAGCAGGTCATTCTGATCATCTGCTACACAACCTTCAGGCTGACTTGGCACTTTTAAGCGTCGCACCTCTTTTGCACTCCAGTTCTGACCGTTGGAGCTGATCTGGTACTGCAACACTGTGCCATCTTTGTCATTGGCAAACACATAAGTCTGACCGCTGCGTTTTGACTGATACAGGCACAACCCATAAATATCAGTCAGAGGCGTGGCAAATTTCAGTGCGGTTTTCACCTGCCCCTGAGCATCTATCGCAAAGAGTTGCACCGAGTTATCGGCTCTTAACGTAGCTGCAGCTATATCCTGTTTTTTACCCTGATACTCGAGGCCATACCGCAGGTCGATATTGTTCACCCGACCCACATTTAAAAACTGCAGCTGCTCACCTTTCATGTTGTAGACAGCCACGCCCGCTCTTTTGTCCGTGGCTAAAATACGACTGTTGTCTGGATTTTTTGCATCCTGCCAAACAGCCGGGTCATCTATGGCGTCCCCTCTGTAACTGACTGCCACTGTTTCCAAGGTTGGGCTTAACTGCTGCATTGGCAAAGTGGCACGCTCTGGCAACACGGCAGCTTGCACCTGATAGGCTTTATCTTTTAATTGCGTATGCTGACCCTCTTCACTGACGACAGACAAAATGCCGGCAGAGAGCCCTAACTGTTCAGCGGACTCCAGCGCTGTGATGGCTTTGCTTTGTTGCCATACCAAAGCATTGCCTTGAATCTTATAACTTTGCAGCAAAGCCGGTTCTTCCTGTAACGCCACTAAAGTGTTACCTGCAGTGAATTCCAGTGCTTTCACTTCACCGCTGAGTTTGCCTAAAGGTGCCTGCACATCAATCAGGCTGCGGCCTTCGTCGGCTTCCACTTCTGCATTATATGACCAGAGCGCTGTTGCACCTTCAGCCAGATACAAAGTGCCCTTTTGCTGATCCACAGCACAGGCTGTGGCATCTGTGGGCAGGTTTAAATTACGAATAGATAAAGGTGCAGCTAAAAAGCTTGAATCTTGCGCCAATAACCATTGCTCGCCCAAACCTCTGTCACCTATTAAAAACAGGCTAAGTTGTTTGTTCTCTGCACTTTGATACCAACATAAATCGTCCACCACCAGTTGGCTGACCAACTGCTTGCCAGAACGCTGTACTGTTTTGCCCTGCAGTTGCCACCAGTGCAGCTGATTGCTTTCTGTTTCAATAGCAGCCAGTAACACAGAGCCATCGGCTTGAGGCAAAGCTTTTAAACGGCGAAATACACCAGGCCATTGCTGGATCACAGCACCTTTGCCATCTTGCCAGACTAAGGCGTTAGCAGAGCTTTGAAACTGCCCTACTGTGGTATTTAATTCGGCATATACAGCTGTCGTATCAATAGTTGTTGTAGTGTTTTGGCTTTGCGCCTGACAGGCCATCAGCATGGCAGCTGAGACTAAAGTTGCGATTAAAGAGTATTTCATTTGTTCTCCGAAGCGCTTTGAGCAGCGCTGAATTCTGTGCCTTGCCAGCATTTGTTATCGTTGATGGTTTTAGCGCTGCAACTGGCGACTTTGGCTTTAAATTGTTGCTGCAACAGGTTCGAACCATCGCTTTGACGCTTTAAGGTGAAGCTGTCGTACAACCGACCTGTCACTGTGATGGCTTTTACTTTGAGCTGGTTTTCACTGATATCCAGTTGCTGAAACAATTGGGTATCTTCGCCGACCTGAGCCATTTTGGCGCGAGCTTCTTTCGATACCAGATACATTTTAGGACCAGCCACTGACACCATATACACCGGACCTTTGCCTTCAGGCTGATAACGTCCATAGACATGGTCGTGGCCTTGCAGCACCAAATCGACCTTGTACTGGTCAAATAATGGCTGCCAGTACTGACGTAATCTTGGGTTATCGCGGCCCAAAGACACCGAAAACATCGGATGATGATAGATGGCGATAGTCCAGCGGTTCGGATTATTCGAAAGTACCTGCTTTAACCAGTCGGCCTGCACTTTAGCAAGAGCCTCATCCTCCACTGCTGCAGTGGAGTTCAGCACAATAAAGCGTACTCCCTGATAGTCGTGATAAAACACTGTGTCCTGCAAAGACGTTGGGCCATTATTCAGGCTTTGAAACTGCGCAGTAAATTGTGCGGCTAACTCCCTGCGATCTTCCCCTTTGGCATTCTCGCTTTTCAGGTATTCATGGTTACCCGCGGCAATCAGCTGCGGCGTCATAGCGCCTACCCAGCCGATAGCATCAAACCACTCGCCCCATTCGTGATCCAAAATGCCGTAACGGGAATTAACCAGATCACCGGCATGGAGCATCAGTTTAGCCTGCGGCACGTGCTGCTGAGCACTACGCACCAGGCGTGAAAAATGCGATTTTAAGTTGTTTTGCGCATCACCAAAATACAGCAAACTAAAAGGCTCAAACTCTGTTTTGGCAGTGCGAAATTGCAGCCACTCACTCCAGTTGCCTTCACCTTTCACTCTGTATGCATACAAGGTATCGCTTTGTAAGCCTGCCATGCTGGCTTTATAAAAATAAGCCGGGCCATTGTCGGTTTTGACTAAAGTGCCTTTGACATCCAGCGTTTTTGCATCAAGCTCCAACGCAGGACCATCAATAGCTTTAGCCCATTGCAGCTGGCTTTGCGCTATGCTGCTGCGCCAGCCCACAGCCTGACTGCTGGCCGCATTAGTGGCAGGTAACAGCACTATGCGATCGGCAAAGCTACTGGCCTGATACCGGCTTTTTCCCTCTGGCACTGAAGTGTTACTGGCACCAGCCACACAGCTTAAAACCAGCAGCAGGCCAGCAACTGGCCCCCGCAGGTTTTGATATGGTGTCTTGCTCATAAGCTTTAATCTCATAACAAGTCCCTTACCAGTTGGTTAACTGAATACCGACGGCAAAAGTACGACCATATTCTTCGTATTGAGCATTAAAGGCGCGTGTACCTGTGTAGTTGTAATACGGCTCGTCTGTTAAATTCACCGCATTAAAGTACAACTGCACGGCCGGGTCGATTTTCCACTTGGCGCTGAAATCCCATTGCAGCTGGCTGTCGCTGAATAAGTCATAAGCCGGGTCATCAAACTCGCTGACTTCCACCAGATAATCCGACTTATAATTTGCAGCTAAACGTAAGCTCCAGCTGTTGTCTTCATAACCAATAGCCATATTGGCGGTTTTATCCGATTGGCTTGGTAAATCAATATCACGGGTCAGCAGCTCGCCGTCATCAAACCAGCTGATTTGTGCATCAGAGCGGCTTAAAGTTAAGTTAGCTGAGACTAACCAGTGATCCCAAAACTCGCTAATACCTTGCAGTTGCTGCACATAGTTCAGCTCCAGACCGTACAAAGTGGCATCATCACCGTTGATAAAAGTTTCGGCGTGATTAAAGTCCTCGTATTCACCCTGACCCGCTAAGTCTGTGGCGTAGATAAAGTCTTTAATGTCTTTGTAAAACAACATGGCTGACATGACGCCTAACTTGTCCGGGTAGTACTCCACACCTAAATCCAGATTGGTTGAAGTTAACGCCTCAAGCCCTGGATTACCAAAGCTGGCCTCGATATCACCATCATCTTCTTCCAATACATAAGCTGGTGCTAACTGAGCAAAACTTGGGCGAACTAAAGAGCTGGTAATGGCGGCCCGAACCTGGGTTTGATCCGACAGGCTGTAACGGCTGATCACTGCTGGTAACCAGTGTGATTCAGAGCCGCTGTACAATTGTGGGCTGAATTCTTCAGTAGTCGCGTCGTATTTGCTACCTACAGCATCACGTTGGTCATGCTCAAAACGGCTACCTGCAATCACTTGCCAGTTTTCGCCTTGCCAGTTACCTTGCAGATAAGCGGCTTTAATTTCTTCATCGACGCGAAAATCGTTAATTTGCGATTCCACCGGGTCCAGATAATCATTTCTGTCTAAGGTGCTGAGTTCTGACAATAACAGGCCAGGATTGATGGCTGGCCCAAAACGACCTAAACCGTAACTTGCATTGCCAGCTGGGTAATCAGCCAGGGTTAATTTACTCAGGCCTGCATCTTCTAAATCTTCATACAGCCACAGGGTTTCATCCGCAACTTTACTTCTGTCGCTCCATTTCACACCAGCTTTTAGTTCCAGCGCGCCCCAGCTTTGCAGCAATTCGCGGCTTAAATCAAACTTGGCGTTTTTCTCTTTCTCTTCAGTGAAAGTATCAGCGACTTCGACTTCATCCAGCTCGTAGTCTTCGGCGCTATAAGCCGACTCTGGTGCCAGTAACTGCAGTTTATCTATGCCGCTGAAACTTAAACCGTCGTCAAATTCTTGCTTAAACTGACCATCGGCCAGACTAAAAGGTGTTTTTTCATCGGCTTTGCTGGCGCCTACCTCGGCTTTCCACTGCCAGTCTGCTAACTGTTGTTGCATCCCAAGCACCACAGCGCTGATAGTTTGAGTTTCTTCACGGGCTTTAATACCACGCACCAGCTCACCTGCTGAATCAGTAGCAGCTTGCACTGGTTCTTCAAATTCAGTCAGTAAACTCTGACGCACTTCATCGTCGGTAAATTTGCTGTACAAAGTACGCAGGTAGTAGTCGGTGTCGCCTTCAGGGCGGTAATCCAAATTCAGCGCTAAGCCCATACGCTTACGGCTGATTTGATACTGGCGCTGTTCAAACTCTTCCAGTGCTTGTTCTTCAATGTCCCAGTTACCACCTGTCTCGACGTTATCTGAGCCAAATTTACGATCGGCATAACTGGCAGATAAAGCCACACCTAAAGCGTCCTTATCACCAGCTATGTCAAAAATACTGCTGTATAAACCTGATACTTTTGGGCTGGTTTCGCTTTGTTGCTGGTTGTAACTGCCTTCAGCGCTGAAGCTATAAAAATCATGGCTGCGGTCAAAAGCCGAGATACTTTTGATATCGACAGTGCCACCTAAAGAACCTGCAGCTTGTTCAGGTGCAATAGTTTTGGTGACTTCAACAGAGGACAATAAATCAGAAGGGATCACATCCAAAGCCACAGCACGACGGCCTGATTCAGGCGCAGCTAATTGAGTGCCGTTGTAGGTCACTGTATTGTAATCCGGAGCTAAACCCCGCACGCGGATAAAACGGCCTTCGCCCTGATCGGTCTCTACCGATAAACCTGCTAAACGGGCTAAGGATTCGCTGACGTTTTTATCCGGGAACTGACCCAGTTCATCCGTTGTTGCCACACTGACTATGCCGCTGGCAAAACGTTGCTGACTTAAGGCTTTACCTGCAGAAGCGAGCTGGCCTTGCACCTCCAGCTTTTCGATACCTGATTCCACTTTTGCCAGTGTGATATCACCCATCGCCTGATTGGAGCTTAAGCTGACATCAGATTTCTGCTGTGGCACACCCGCATAGCTAAATTGCAGCTGGTATTGACCTTCAGGTAAATTGGAAAACACAAAACGACCATCATGGCCTGTCACTTTACTGATTTTTAATGCCGGAATACTGACCTGCACACCAGACAACAACACCTGGCGGTTATCCACCACACGGCCTGTTAATTCAGCGGCCTGCACTGACATGACTGAAGCGCAGATCAAACTGATACTGCTGGCTAATAAAGCGCGACGAAACACTGTGTTCGTTTGCATAAGAAGAACCCCAATTCCTAAATATGTTTATAGTGATTGGAATTTATTCTGCGGCGTTTTTATGACAGCTCAACGTGTCAAAGCAAGGCTGGCTGAGCTAAGCGGACCCGGGGTCTGCTTAGCTCCACAACCTTACTTTTTGTCATGCCACTGTCATATGCAAAGTTCAGACTGGATTTCATCATTATTCTTTTCATTATGCGGAAGCTTTTATGGGATTTAGCTCACAGCATCCAGCCAAACTCTCTCTGACGCTTTTGCTATTTGTGCTCTGCATTTTGTTGGCTGTAAATTATGGCGAGCTAAAAGCCGCAGCAGAAATTGACTGGATGGATATTCTGGGCGAAGGCAGCAGCCTCGCCGTAGTCATAGCCTGGTTATTGCTGGTGCTGTACAGCAGACCTGCAGGCCCTGTCACCAACGGCCTTTATGTGGGTTCTTTATTGCTGGTGATGTCCTATCAGTTGAATTTACTGGATGAGTTTTTCCAATACCCTGACAGTCACAGGCTACTCAGTTGGCTTGAATCTATACCAGCTCCTGTTGGCATGCTGATTTTAACTTTAGGCCTGATTGGCTGGCATAAAGAGCAACGTTTTATTAATCAGCAACTGGCCAGTCGTGAGCTGCATTTACGCCATTATCAGTTACTTGACCCTTTAACCAAACTTTACAAACCAGAGTATTTACTGGCTGTACTGAAGCGCGAACTGGAATTGCAACAGCAGCACCAGCAGCCTTTTTGCCTGGCCTTAGTGGACGTCAGTCAATTTGCCCGCTTCAACCGGGAACAAGGCATGGCAGCAGCAGATTTATTACTACAACAACTCAGCGAGCTGACGTTGGTGCAGTTCAGATCCGGTGATTTAGTCTGTCGTTACAGCGGCGATAAATTTGTCATACTGATGCCACAAAGCAATCAGGCTACAGCACATAGCTTATTGCAAAATGCGACCAGCCAACTCAGTTTGCACCTGCATACTCAATTACACTGGACCATCACTGAAATCACAGCTGCGCAACAGGTAACCAAACCCCAGCGGTTGTTATCGCAACTCTGGCAACAATTACAGAAACAAAAACAACAGCAAACCCAGTGGAGTCTGGTGTGAGCAAAGCGCTACTGGCTTTTGATGATAAATCCCTGCTCCTCAGCACAACGGCTCTGGATATGATTTTATTGTGCCAGCGCCGGGGTTGCGCCTTAGATACTTTGCTTAAAGGTACTAAGTTATTTGAGCAAGACGTGCGTAAAGCCACGACCAAAATCAGCCCTGCACAGTATTTACAGTTAGTCAGTAATTGCCAAAAAGCATGCCCCGGGCCTGAACTGGCTTATTTAACAGCTCAAAGTTGGTTACATCACAACCACTCGCCTTTGCTGTTGATGCTTAGACACAGCGCGAACTTACAGCAAGCTTTACTGAGCTTTTATCGCTACCGCTCACAACTTTTGCCTTTGGTTTATATACGCCTGCAGCGGGTACAGGGTCAGTTACGCCTGGTGTTACGACCCTCTTTTGCTTTAGGAAAACAACAGGCTTTTATAGAGCAACTGATGCTTCACTACTTACTGGGTTTAGTGAAACAACAGCTGGGTGATACATCAAGGCTAAGTATCAGTGCAACGGGCCTGGATCATGAAACCAGTTGGTTATACCAGCATCAATGGCAACTGACACCAGAACTTTGTTTGCAAAATTGTTTGTCCTTGCCCCTTGCACTGTTAAAGCATCCTTTTGCTGACGCCAACCCTGTTCTTTGGCAACAACAACAGAACTGGTGCCTTTACTTGCAGCAGTCGATACCAGAAAAAGCTGCTTTTACTGAACAACTGGAACAATGGCTTTTTACGGTATTACGACAATCGCCGTCGCAGGAAGAAGCAGCCCGGCACTGGGGCTTAAGTTTAAGTAGTTTTAAACGTTTATTGGCACAACACCACACCAGCTATCAACAACTGCAGGATCAGGTCAAAGCCTGCGCTGCTCAGCAAGCCTTATTACTGCAAGGTATGTCGAATAAAGAGTTGGCACACCGGTTGGGGTATTCCGACGAACATAACTTCCGCCGCGCATTTAAGCGTTGGACAGGTTTACTGCCAAGTCAGTTACGCTCCTAATCCCGATATACTGCAAAAACATCGTTTATTTATTGCGCTTTTGACTGAATCACGACATCCTTAGGCGAAGTGAATGCCCCAAGCAAGGATGTTGCGCATGACTATAGATCAATCTTCTATCCTGATCGTCGATGACGTCAGTTCTGTTCGTTATTTCTTAACGCAAAATTTGCGCATTATGGGTGCTGAAAAAGTAACTGAAGCCAGCACAGGGCAACAAGCCTTAATGGCCATCAGCACCGAGCATCCTGACGTGATTTTTTTAGATATTGAACTACCGGATAGCAATGGCCACGAGCTGTTAACCCGCATCAAAGCATTAGATCCCAAGTGCCATGTGGTGATTATGTCAGCACACAGCACAGTGGAAAATGTGAAACGTAGTGTTGAAGGTGGAGCCAGCGGTTTTATGGCCAAACCTTTTACGCCACAAAAAATTCAGGCCACCATCAATCGTATTTGCAACTTACCACAAGCCCAATCTGCTTAAGCAGATTTTGGGCTCAGCGCCTGACCAGCGAATTCAATACCATCCCAGCCGTATTGCATAAACTGCCTGATATTGGCGTGATCTGAGCCTGCAGGGCTTGATAACACATCTTTACGGTAATAATCACCAAACATCTGCAAAGTTTGTGGCTCGGATAAACGGTGTAATAAAGCAAAGGCAAATATCTTACAGGAGCCATTGTTCTCCCCTGCTGCATTGTGTTTATCGCCATTACGAAAGGCCGTTTCAGTAAAGTTATATAAGCTTTCAATCAGCTCTATGCTTTGCGAAAAGCTAATGCTGTCTGGATCTGTCGTCAACTGACGGAAAAAAATTTCTAGCATAATAGCCATCCTGGTTAAAGTTTGTACAATTGTGACCGATACAGTCGTTAAGCCCAAGTAAGAGAGGGAGCTACAATGCAAATCCTCAGCATCAAGCAACAACAGAACTCCAGCAGTCAGCAGCTATTTTATGCTGGCCGCAGTACGAGTCCAGAGCGAAGCGACAGCTCAACTGTAACAAAGGATAACAGAAGTTTAACTCAGACTTCTCTGTTACCTTCGGCTAATGGCGTTTCTGCCGAAACTATGACAACACCGGCAGATCCAACGACCGAAGCAAAACACGAAGACGGTTTATTTAATGCAGTCTATTCCATTGGCACTATCAAACGTTTGCTGGAACAACTGACCGGCGAAGAGTTGCAAGGTTGGGTAGACCCTGCTGAATTAAATCGCGCTCTGCATGGTTCAGACAATAGCGCTGTGCCAGAGCAACCACAAAATCAAAATGCCACAGGCGTCACTATTCGTGAATGGTCGTACCGTTATGAAGCAGTCAGCGCTGATTTTTCCGGCTCTGTCGCTTTAGAGGATGGCAGCAGCTTTAGCTGGTCGATGCAATTTGCAATGAGCTACGAAGAATTCAGCTACAGCGAACGCACAGAACAGCCGATGAAAGACCCTTTAGTGATGAGCTTTAACGGCCGCCCAGTCGAGCTTAGCGGACAAAGTTCTGCGTTTAACCTAACCGACAATGCCAAATCTATTCAGCAACTGGCGCAGGGTCAGTATTACCTCGCCAAAGACAGCAATAACAACGGTGCTATCGATTCAGGTAAAGAATTATTCGGCCCAAGCTCAGGCGCAGGCTTTGCTGAACTTGCCAGTTATGATGAAGACCAAAACGGCCTGATCGATCAGCAGGATCCGATCTGGCAAAGTTTATGGTTATGGCGCCCTGAAGATAAAGGCTTATACAGCTTAAAAGACATGGGCGTAGCGGCTTTAAGCGTCGACTCAATAGCCACACCTTTTAGCTTACGCCATAAAGATGAAGTAAAAGGCCGGCTGGAACGCAGCTCGATTTTTATCACTGAAGATAAAAATGTTGGCTTATTGCAGCAGATTGATTTGAAGGTGTGAGCTAAAGCCCAAATAAGACACAACTTGTTCTGACAGCTCAGTTGATCAACAAAAGCCGGTCAGTGTCAGGCTCATAACCTGTTTCTGACTTTATCTGATATAAATTTATACCTTTCAGAAAAATTTGTTAATTTAAATTCAGTGAGTTTAATGAAAATAAAACTTGAAAAAGCGGCGACCATAGCTCATATATTTTGCATTCAGATAGCCAGGCGGTAAGCAAAATCAAGCTCTGCAATCCATGAGTTGCCATCAGACTATAAGGGGCACACTGTGAATAAAATGTATAGGTTCTTAATTCTTGCTGTACTCATTATTGCTGCTGTTAGCTCATACAGTTATGGCAATTCAACGGGTGTATTTGCATTTATAATTTTAGGCTTTGCTTTCGAAGCTTTATTTTGGGTTGGCCTTTTTCGAAAAAGAGCAAAAGTATCAACTTAATGAACATCAGCAACTCACAAAGCACATTCTGCACTGTCTTGCTTTGAATACTTTCTTTTGGCGCAGCAAAAGCCGAAGCTCTTTGAACAACCAAGCAGGCTTCATGAATTCGTTGTTGCACTGAGATTTCAAGCTCAAAGCTATCCAAACATCTGAGCTGAGCGTTTTGCCATTTCTTCTTCAGAGACATCTTCAATATGAGTAGAAATCATCCAGTTGTGGCCAAAAGGGTCTTGTAAACAGCCACTGCGATCACCCCAGAATTGATCCGATACCGGCATGGTTACAGTGGCACCCGCAGCTGCGGCACGTTCGACAAAAGCGTCCACGTCAGGTACATAAATCATTAAGGTCACTGGACTCGCGCCCAGCATATCCGGGCTTTTTGTACCCCAGTCATCACTTTGTTCGCTAAACATAAAAGTCGCACTGCCTATACGCATTTCAGCATGCATCACAGCGCCGGATGGCATATTCATCCGCATTGTGGTTTCAGCACCAAAAGCCTTCTGATAAAAATCGAATGCCGCGGCCGCATTTTTAATCACCAGATAAGGTAATACTGCAGTGCAACCTGCCGGAATAGCCTGAACGTCGGACATAACCTTCTCCTTTTAGTCTTTTATTTGAAGTAGAAAAACGCTATCAGTATAGTCAGAGATCTTTGTCTCATTCGCCTAACTGCTGCTTTAATACATCCACCACCGACTGAAATTCGGTCTTATTTTTTTCATTCAGCGCAATCAGCGCTTCGTGCGCATGCAGGATCATCAGACCTTTTTGCTGATCGCTGTAGGGCTGGGCTTTTATGCTGGTCATATCCACTTTATGCTGAGTATTCTGTTGCACAATATCAAAAGCCTGATCCAGACAGAGACTAAACAGCAGTTCATTGACTTGCGGTTGAGTCGAAAACAAGGTGGGTTTTGGCAAATTTTGCTGCTGGCAATACCGCGCCAGACTGGCCAGCAAACCAACATGAGTGCTGTCCATAAAACTGGCTTGGTTTAAATCCACCACCAGATGCTTGCAGCGAATTTCTTTAGCAAACAGCCGCTCAACCAGATCGTCCATGCCTGTGGCATTGGTGTAACGCAGCTCACCAGATAACTTGAAATAACAGCAGTGGTCAACACAAGCAAACAGGATTTGCTCTGTCATAGAGTCCTCACTCATCCGCGTTGATGCCGGGTTAATTTGAGTATAGTTAAATCGTCCGGTAACGGCTGATTTGGATCAATAGCTAAGGCTTGCAACAATGCGGCGATGTCATTTTGCTCTGAGCTTTTTTGCAACAAATGCTGCAATTTCTGTTCGGTGTTTTGTTGTGGCAGCACATCTAAAATACCGTCTGAAAACAACAGTATGCTGCTGTTGTCCTGCATCAACAGGTATTGATTCGTGTAACTGGCAAAATCAAACATGCCCACAGGCGTGCTTTTTAACTCAAGGTAGCGTTCTTGCTGCGGTTGCAACACTAAAGGCCAGGGAAAAGCACCGGCGTTGGCATAGGTTATTTCTGCAGTTCTGGTATCCAGCACAGCGTAAAACAACGCTATGTATTTGCCGACTTTGTCCTTAAGCAGCTCTTTATTTAATTCGGCCAGTACAGCAGCAGGGTCAATCACATGGTCGCAGGTCGCACGCTGATACCGTTCCAGCTTGGCGCTGATAAAACGCTTCAGATACACAGTGACAAAAGCAGAGGCTACGCCGTGCCCTGACACATCTGCAATGTAAAACACCACCTTGTGATCATCAGCCCAAAAATAGTCAACAAAGTCGCCACTCATAAATTCAGATGGATACAAGGCGTGACTAAACTGATACTCGGCACAATGAAAATGTGCCGGTGGCAATAGTTTAAACTGCACCTGCTTACCCGCCTTCTCGCCAGCTTCCAGTTCAGCCAGGGATTGTTGTAGCTGCTGATTACTGGCTTGCAACTGCTCTGTTCTGGCCTGCACTTGTTGCTCAAGGTTTTCGTTCAGCTGTGCCAACTGCTCTATCGCCATATAGGCTCGTAACGCAGACACTACACTGGTCGTCAGGCGCTGCACTGTCAGTTCGGTTTTGGCACGGTAATCGTTAATATCATAATCCAGCACTATGCGATGCTCAGGCGCTTGCCCAGGCTGACCCGTACGCAAAATAATACGTACCAGCTGGTTTTGTAAGTGTTCCCGAATATAGCGCACCAGTACCAGACCTGCGTCATCGGTTTCCATCACGACGTCCAGTAAAATCAGCGCTATGTTGTTGTTTTTCTCAAGAATATGCCGTGCCTCGGCCGCACTGTAAGCGCTGATAAACTGAAGTTTATGCTGCAAGAAGCTGAAATCACGTAGCGCCATTAAAGTGATTTGATGTATTTCCGGTTCATCATCCACGATAAGCACAGTCCAACTGGCTTCTTGTTCGTCTGCTGCGTCTGCATCAGCGGCAAATACCAGGGTTTCTTCGTCGGAGGTTATAGTTTGCTGAGCATTAAAGTGGTGTTCCACACGGCATTCCTTCACATTAATGTCTGGTCGCACGAGTATAAGTACACGGCTTAACTATAGACGCCAGCCTTTGAAGCTGCTCAATTAGATTGACTTAGGAAACCTCATGGAGCTACCATGTACAATAAAACGTACACGAACAATTTAAGGAAAACTAATGGACGCAATAAGTTATACAGCTGCGCGTGCTAATCTGGCCAGTACTATGGCTCAGGTTTGTAACGACCATGCTCCAATTATTATTACCCGTAAGAATGAAGCTCCTGTTGTGATGATGTCATTAGAAGATTATCAGGCCATGGAAGAAACAACTTATTTATTAAGATCTCCTGCAAACGCCAGAAAATTGCTTGAGTCTATTGCTGAGCTGGAAGCAGGCAATGGCACTGTGCGTGAGCTAAGTGAATGAAATTAACATTTTCCACTCATGCCTGGGAAAGCTATTTGTATTGGCAAAATACAGATAAAAAAATGCTGAAACGCATCAATATGCTCATTAAAGAGAGTCAGCGCGAACCTTACGGTGGCATAGGAAAACCCGAACCTTTAAAACATGGTTTGGCCGGATACTGGTCCAGACGCATTAACGATGAACATCGCATCGTATACAAACTGCAGGATGACACAATCCTGATAGCTCAACTGCAATACCATTATTAATCAGTAACCTTTACCAGGTTATAACCCCTTTTTTTTCAGTACCGGATCCGGCCAGCTTTTTTTTTGTTCTCAAGGTACACTCTGTTTAGTTTTTACCGATGAGCCTTACCATGCTGGATCCTGTTGTTTGCCAACAAGCCCGTTTATCGCGTGACAGCCGTTTTGATGGCCTGTTTTTTATTGCGGTAAAAAGCACAGGTATTTATTGCCGCACCATTTGCCCGGCTAAATCTCCGGCTGAACATCAGGTGACCTACTTTTCCTGTGCCGCAGCTGCAGCTTCTGCAGGCTACCGGCCTTGTTTACGTTGCAGACCCGACAGTGCGCCACAGTCTCCGGCCTGGCTTGGCGTGGAAACCAGCGTACGACGCGCATTAAAACTGATCGCTGAAGGTGCTTTAGTGCATGGCGATCAGGCTGCTTTAGCATCCCGTCTTGGAATTAGTGAACGTTATTTACGTAAACTCTTTCAGCAGCATTTAGGGGTTGCGCCAAAACAATATGCTTTGTATCAGCAAGTGCTGTTAGCAAAACAGCTGCTGCATCAAAGCTTGCTGCCAGTGCATCAAATTGCTGCCTTATGCGGTTTTCATAGCATCCGACGTTTTAATGACGCCTTTAAGCAGCAATTGCTATTAAACCCCAGCCAAATTCGCCGTAAAAAAATGACAGGACTTTCATCAGTGATTGAATTACAACTTAGTTACCGTCCCCCACTAAACTGGCAAGCCCAACTGGATTTCTGGCGTCAGCGCACTCTGGAGGGGATGGAATGGGTGAAAGGTAATGCCTATGGCAGAACCTTTAGCTGGCCTACTCAGGACGGAGTTGTGCACGGCTGGTTTGAATTAAGCCCGGCAAAAGAAGGTGTAATGCAGTTAAAGCTGCATTGGCCCAGCCAACAAGAGTTAACCTCTGTGCTGCAACGTATTCGTCAACTGGCCGATTTAGATGCCAATATGCCGCAGATAGAACAGCAACTTACACCTGTGTTTGGCGACTCTCTGGAATCTGGTTTACGGCTACCGGGTTTATGGAGCCCGTTTGAAGCAGCAGTTAGGGCTATTTTAGGCCAGCAAGTCAGTGTGCAAGGTGCTCGCACTCAGTTGAATCGTTTACTTGCTGAATTAGCAGAACCGCTGCCTGATGACCCGGAGAAAAAGCTGTTCCCAACGCCAGAAGCCATCATTCAAAACGAATTGCTGATGCTTAAAGTGCCGCAAGCCAGACGCGATACCTTAAAACAGCTGGCAACTACTGTGATAGCAGAACCTCAAAGCACGCCGGATGACTGGTTAAAACTCAAGGGCGTAGGGCCATGGACTGTGGCTTACAGCAAAATGCGTGGTCTTGCTGATCCGGATATTTGGTTAGGTGGTGATTTAGGTGTGCAAAAAGCCTTAAAACGCCATGGCGATATCACACCAGAGCAGCTGGCCCCCTGGCGCAGTTATGCCACCTTTCAGCTGTGGTTTAGCTTATCCCGCCCTGCTTTGAAGGAGGCAACTGAATGAAACAACTGCAATTTTCCACGCCTTTAGGGCCTTTGGTCGTCACAACGAATTTAAAAGGTATAGAGTCGGTGTTGTTCAGAGATTCAAGTGACGCGCCGGATCATAGCAACGATCTATTGCTACAGGACTGCAAAGCTCAGTTTGATGCCTATTTTGCTGGTTCCTTGCAGCAGTTTGATTTACCTCTGGCAGCCCAGGGCACTGATTTTCAGCAAGCGGTCTGGCAACAATTAAGCAAAATCCCTTTTGCACAGCTTCGCAGCTACAGCAATATTGCCCATGCGCTGAATAACCCAAAAGCAGTAAGGGCCGTAGGAGCTGCCAATGGCCGTAACCCGCTGACTATTATTGTGCCCTGTCACAGAGTAATAGGTGCCAATGGCACTCTAACAGGTTATGCAGGTGGATTAGAGCGCAAAGACTGGTTATTAAAGCATGAACAACATACAGCTTTGGCCTTAGGGCTGTTTCAGCTGGAGGCCGACAGATAGTTCAATTTTTTCGAACACTCATAACAAAACAATCCGCTATTGCTTCGATTAAAGAGCTGTTTTAATGACCCCATCAACAGCCATCCCCTAATAAAGTGGAGTTTATGATGACAGCCCGTACTTTAAAACAATTGATCCCTGCCATGCTGGCGTCTGACGGCGCTGGCGTAAAAATTAAACGTAGCCTGGGCCAAAGCCAGGGCGTGCGTCTGGACCCGTTTTTAATGCTGGACGCTTTTGGTTCAGACAAAGCCGACGATTACATAGCGGGTTTTCCTGCCCATCCACATCGCGGTTTCGAAACTGTGACTTACATGCTGGATGGCCATATGTTGCACGAAGATCACCTCGGCAATCAGGGTCATTTAACCAGTGGAGGTGTGCAGTGGATGACAGCAGGCCGTGGCATTATCCACTCAGAAATGCCGCAACAGGAGTCTGGCCTGATGCGTGGTTTTCAGTTGTGGATTAATTTACCAGCTGCAGAAAAAATGAAAGAAGCCGCTTATGTTGATATTCCAGCTGCGGATATTCCGCTGGTGAATTTAACGGCTCAAAGTTTTGTTAAAGTTATAGCTGGCGAAACAGAACTGAATGGTAAGACAGTGCGTGGTCCTATGTTTGGCCTTTCGACTGAACCACTCTATCTGGATGTGCAGTTAGAAGCAGGCCAAAGCCTGACCTTACCTGTCACAGCTGGTCATAACGCTTATGTCTATCCTTTTGAAGGCGAAGTTTTTATTGAAGGATTACGAGTCGCCAATCATCACGGCGCAGTATTGACTGATGGCAACAGTGTGACTGTCTCAGCAAAAGACAAAGCGCGTTTTATCCTGTTGGCGGCTAAGCCTATCAAAGAGCCCGTAGTGCAATACGGTCCTTTTGTGATGAACAAGCCAGAAGAAATTGAGCAAGCTATCCGTGATTATCAAGCCGGAACACTGACCAATAATCAGCAAGCCAAAACCATCAGCATCCATAAATCAATCTGAAAAGTTGTACTGTTAAGAGATGGAGGGCAGATGGTATCATCTGCCCTTTCTATTAGAGGGGATCGGCAGATGCAACTTGTGGGTATTATCGGCGCTATGGAGCCGGAAATTGCAATTTTAAAAGCTCAACTGAGCGATATGACCACGGTCAAACTGGCGGATTATGAGTTTTATCAGGGCCGTCTGGCCGACACCGACGTGGTGTTAGTGCAATCTGGTATAGGCAAAGTGGCTTCTGCTGTCGCTACTACCTTACTAATCAGTCAGTTCAAACCGGACTGTGTGATTAACACGGGCTCAGCCGGTGGTTTTGACCCGGAGCTAAATGTTGGCGATGTGGTGATTTCTTCTGAAGTGCGTCATCACGATGTCGATGTGACTGCTTTTGGTTATGAAATTGGCCAGGTACCACGTATGCCAGCAGGTTTTACTGCCCATCCGGCCTTGATCAGTGCAGCAGAACAAAGTATCAATACCTTAGGTTTTTGCAAAACTAAAAAAGGTTTAATCACCACGGGTGATGTGTTTATGTGCCAGCCTGAGCGCATTGCTCAAACCCGTGCACAATTCCCAACCATGCTTGCTGTGGAAATGGAAGGCGCTGCTATAGCTCAGGCTTGTTATCAGTTGAACACACCTTTTGTGGTGATCCGCAGCTTAAGCGATATTGCTGGCAAAGAATCTCCAAGCTCCTTTGAAGCCTATTTAGAAATCGCCTCAAAAAACAGTTCAGCCATGGTGCTGGAGCTTTTGAAAAACCTCAAAACGGTTCAGCTTAGCTAAATGCCATATTGGCTGGCTGATCTTTCGGCTTATCCACTGATTCTGCTAAGCATTTGGTTGCTTGGCAGCATGGTGTTATTGCCGCAGGATTACCAGCCTTTAACCTTTTTCCGCATTTTCGCCAAACAGTTAGCTGCAAAAGTTCATCCGGATCCACACAGAGCCACCAGCCAGCAACTCATTTCCGGCAGCTTAGCTTTGGCAGTGGTCATGCTACCAACTCTGGCCTTATTGGCACCTTTGTACTGGTTATCTGACTGGCCTTTAGTACTGGATGGGTTACTGCTGTATTTTTGTCTGGACTTTGTCCACTACCGCCAGCAAAGTCACAAAATAGCTTTGGCTATCAGCCAGCAACAAAACAGCAGAGCTAAAGATCTATTGCAACCTCTGGTGTTACGTCAAACTCAAAGTTTAAGCAGCGCAGGCTTATGCAAAGCGAACATTGAAATGTTATGGCTTCGTACCGCCAAACAATGGGTCGGGGTTAGTTTCTGGTTTTTAATAGGCGGTGGTTTAGCCGCTGTGGCTTATCGTTTGCTGCTGTTATGTAATCAACAATGGAACGACAAACAAAGCAACTTCCGTTATTTTGGCCGCCCTGCTTCTTTACTTACTCAATGGGCCAGCCTGCCTGGCAGCCTGATCACAGCATTGCTGCTGGCTTTTCTGACCGATATCACCGGGGCATTCCGGCAATGGCGTGAAGCGTCTGGTTTGAAATTATGTTTACCGCATCTGCTTATTTTGGGTGCTTTAACATCCGCCTTACGGGTGAATCTGGCGGGGCCAGTGATTTATCAGCAACAGAAAAACCAGCGTCAGCGCCTTGGTCCGTCCTATTTACCTCAAGTAAGCGACGTGCTGCGGGCTCTTAAACTCAATCGGCAATTTCAGTTGTATTGCGCCTTCATTGTATTTATTTTCAGCCTGTTACAATGCCTTTGGTTTATTTATTAATAACCTGATAATTTTTGTAATAATTCTTTGGAACTATGCTGGACTTTTAAGCGCCATTCGCTGTATTTTCTAGGGCTTCTTACAGCAGATTGACACCTATAAAAATAACAACCGACCTACTGAGGAATCGTTTTGCCTGTTTTAGCCCTGTTGCGCTATGTTTGCAGCCTGTTGCTGCTTTGTTGCTTTTGCAAATCTGCAATAGCTGCATCGCTATTACAGCCATTAACCCCTGATCAAAACTTATCTCAAGGTTCAGTCAATGATTTGTTGCTCGACCGTCAGGGCTTTTTATGGGTTGCAACGGATGCAGGTTTAAACCGTTACGATGGTTATAAAAATTTGCTGATAGGCGCAGACTCTCCGCAATTACAAAGTCTGGCTTTTACTAAATTAGTGTTAGATCCAAAACAGCGTTTATGGGCTTTAGCACCACGTTCAGGTTTATACAGCTTTGATCCCGTCAAAGCCCAGCTGTTTTTGCATGGGTCTTTACCAGGGACAGCAACACCCGAAAACCGCTTTATCAATTTAACCCTGGCAGATAACGACGATTTACTGCTCAGTAGCAGAACTGATCTTTACAGCTATCAGACAGAAACCGGCCAATTGACTACTTTAGCCAAGCTGGCTGACATAGGTTTAAGCGATGCTTTGATCCGGACACTGCTCAACACCAAAGACTGGGTTTTACTTGGCACCAGCCATGGTTTAGTGCTTTACCATAAAGAAAGTAAAAAACTCCAGCTAGTGCCTCATTTACCCCAGGGTCAGGTCTTAGATTATCAGCGCCATGTAAAATCTTTACTGATCCATCATCAACATCTGTTGATTGGTACTGTCGAAGGTTTGTACCAACTCGAGTTGGATGCTATTGCACAGTTCCTGAAAACAGGGCAAGCCCCCGCCACCAAAGAGCTGATTGCCGGGCCAAATGTCTGGCAAATACATATGCACTCTGATGACATATTACTGGGCACAGAACGTGGTTTAGTGCGTTATACACCAGAGCTGAACAGTACAGAACTGGTGCTGAAATTCAGCGACAGTAATTTTAATTTATCCGATGACAATGTAGTGGCAATGCAAGAAGATGGTCAGGGTGGCTATTGGCTCGGCAGCCGCTTTGATGGTGCTTATTACTGGCATCCGCGTAGTAAGGCTATTCGCAGTTTCAGCCGCACAGGGCCTCAGGCTTTAAGTAATGACAAAATCATCTCTATTATCGAAAAAAACAGAGAAGAGCTTTGGCTTGGCAGTCGCAATGGCCTGAACTTATTAAACCTGAAAACTGAGCAGGTGCAGCATTTTCTGGTCAACCCTGATCCAAAAGCCGTCTGGCATACCAGCACCATCACAAATTTATCCATGGATAAAGCAGGTGACTTGTGGTTTTTATCCTCCAGCGGTTTAAACTATTTTTCAGTTCAAAACAAAGAATTGCAGCAACCTAAGCTAAGCGGGCCAGAGCAAAAAAAGGTACTTGAAGTAGCACGCCCCGGCAGTTGGCTCAACCAACACCAAGCCTTTTATCTGCTAACGCCACAAAGTTTCTACCTGTACAGTACAGAAACCGGCCAACTGAACGAACTGACAGAATTAACTAAAAAGCTGCCTGCCAGTGAGGTCAGAGTTATTTTAGGAAAATGGCCAGGTAAGCCAGATTGGCTGGTACTCTCGGCCTATGAGAAGCTTTGGTTATTTAATGAAAAAACTGCAGAGTTAAAGCTGTTATACCAGGCAGAAACCAGTCCGGCTTTTAGTATGCGTTTTGCCGATAAGATGGCGCTGGATAAAAATAATACCCTTTGGTTTAGTGCCTCAGATATTGGCTTACTGGCTTTTGATGCCAGTACTATGCAGTTGAAGCATCATTTTCATAGTAAAAACAAACTCAATACCAACGTGGTTTATGCCGTGAACCATGATCAATTGGGGCATATCTGGTTTTCCAGCCTGCATGGCGTATCCTCTTTGAATGTCGATACTTTGCATATTGAGCAGTTCAGTAAAAAAGACGGCTTAACCAGTAACGAATTTATCAGTCAAAGCAGCACAGCCTTAAGTAACGGTGAAATGGCTTTTGGCTCTATCCGTGGAATTAACTTACTGTCTCCGGTGGTGTTGACAGAACCCAGACGCAAACCCCGTATTGTTATTACCCAACTTGATTTGTTGTCTTCCCCCATCGAAAGTCCGATGACTGATTTATCTGGTCAGCTTTTTACTCTGCCTTACGACAGTCAGGGTTTAACCATCAGTTACTCCAGTTTGAATTTTCGTGACAGCAGCAAAATGCGTTATCGGTACTGGCTGGATGGCCCACAGCGTCTGGTGTTTCCGGAGCAAAGCTCAAGCTCAGTGATGTTTCCGCAGCTGACGCCTGGTGATTACCAGTTTAATGTGGTGGCTGTATCACCCGTGACCGGGCTTGAGAGTGAAGTCGCAACTTTGCGCCTTAACGTACAGCCTGCCCCATGGCTCAGTCATTGGGCTTATATAGCCTACGCTTCAGTCTCTTTGATCATCATGTTGTTTTACTTACGCACCCGGCAAAAACAACAGCGCATGCTAAAAGTAGCCCACGCCAAAGTAACAGCCAGTGAGCAGCGCTTAAAACAAGCGCTGGACTCTATAGACAGTGGAGCCTGGGAATGGCATGCCCGTAAAAATATTATGTTTGCTTCGCGTATATACAGCATGCTGGGTTATCAGGAAGCACTGAATCCGCTGGCGATGAGCCAACATTTATCCTTGTTGCACCCGGAAGATAAAGACGCTTACCAGCAAGCCTGGCAAAAGCTGATGCAAACACCGGATAAAACCTTTGACCATACCTACCGCATGCAGCATAAAAACGGTAAATGGCTTTGGTTCCGTGATATAGGCAAAGTGGCAGAAGTGGATGATGAAGGTCAGCCAGAACGTGTGATTGGTACCTTCAGCAATATCACAGAAACCCGCGCCAATCAGGAAAAAGCCCGGTTATTTGGCGAGGCTTTCCAACAAACCCGTGACTGGGTGGTGATTTTAGATGCCAGTCAGCGTGTTATTGCTGCCAACCAGTCGTTTGCTGATGTGTTTGGTTCTGTGGATCAGTATCTGATCAGCCCTAAAACCCACCATCTGGGGATCAGCTTACAACGTCGTCGTTTTTACACTGCGTTATTACGTGGTTTAACCGTCAACCAGCACTGGCAAGGTGAAGAACTGGTGCATACGCCGGATGGCAAAGAGCGCCCTACCCTGATTAATATCAGCGCTATTGGCGATATAGATAAGGTGGAGTTTTTTGTGTTGGTATTTACCGACATTACTGCGCAAAAAGTGGCAGAAGAGGAATTACGCTATTTAGCCAGCTACGACTCGTTAACCGGATTACCCAATCGTACTCTGCTAATGGACCGTATTCAGCATGGCATCGATCAAGCCAAAAGAGCGAAAAAATCTTTGGCCTTGTGTTTTATCGATCTCGATAAATTTAAGCAGGTGAACGATTCCTTAGGCCATGATGTTGGCGATCAATTGTTACAGGAAGTGGCGAAGCGTTTACGCACTACGTTAAGAGAAACCGATACCATAGCGCGCTTGGGCGGTGATGAATTTGTCGTGCTGCTGGAAAGCTATAAAAACGATGACAATATCAGCCATGTTGCACGTAAAATGCTGCAATCCATTGGCGAGCCCATGCAACTGGGTTCTCACACCGTCAGCGTATCACCCAGCATAGGCATTGCGGTCTACCCCGACGATGCGCTTGACGCCAATTCGTTACTAAAACATGCAGACGTGGCTATGTATCACGCCAAAGATTTAGGCCGTAACAACTTCCAGTTTTTTATTGCCGAAATGAATGAAAAAGCCCATATGCAGCTGGCCAAAGAAACCCAGTTGCGGCAGGCTTTTAAAGATGGCGAGTTTATCAACTATTACCAGCCTATTGTCGATTGTCGCAGCCAGTCAGTCATTGGTGTTGAAGTCTTGATGCGTTGGATCCATAAAGGCAGCTTTATTCCACCAACTGAATTTATTCCTATGGCGGAAGATTTACGCCTGATCATCCCTATGACCTTGTCTTTGCTGGAACGGGCATTGGTTGATTTACAACAATGGCGTCAGGCTGGCTTAGATTTGTATTTATCCGTCAATTTATCCACCAGCCATTTAGAACAACTGTCTTTGGCAGAACACACTGAAAAACTACTGAACAAGTATCAGCTACCAGCATCGTGCCTGCGTTTTGAGGTGACTGAAAGCGCGTTAATGCGGGATCACGAAAAAGCCATTACTACGATGCTGGCACTGAACCAACTGGGTATTCAGCTGGCTCTGGACGACTTTGGTACTGGTTATTCTTCATTAAAATATTTAAAAGAATTGCCGATAGATGCGATAAAAATCGACCGCAGTTTTGTTAAAGACATCGGCATAGACCCCGACGATGAAACTATTATTGAAGCGATTTTATCAATGGCAGGCAGTTTAGGCATGAGTTGTGTCGCCGAAGGCGTGGAAACCGAACAACAACTGGCATTTTTCAGCAGCCGCCAGTGTTATCTCATACAAGGCTATTTATTTGCCAAACCGATGCCTGCGATAGAACTGATCAACTGGCTGCATAGTGAGCATTTGAATTAACTGGTAATAACGCCCCCTGCGCAGAAACTTTTACTTGAGGGAGGTTTCTCGTAGGGCCGCAGGCCTCGAATGACGCGGATTGTTAGCGATTTCCAAGCATGAACGCACGAAGCTGCCGCTCCTCTCGCATGACATAGAGGATGAGAACCCGCTGCTCATCCTCACGATAAAAAATACGACAGGGTGGAACCACTAACTCCCTGTATACCGAATCAGGGAGCTCTGGAGGGATCCGCCCGGATTTGGGGAAAGTTTCCAAACGCCCGGTCTTGTCGAAAACTTCCTTAACGAGAGCACTTGCGGCAGCAGTATTGTCCAAAGCAATGTACTCTGCGATGGCATCCAGTTCTTGAAGGGCGGGCTCAGTCCAGATTACTTCAGCCATTTACTCATTTTCTCTTTGGCCTCGCTTTGGCTATAGGTTCTTCCCTCAAGTACAGCCCGCTCTCCCCGGGCAAGCCCCTCAAGCAGCGCAAGCCGACGCTGCATGAACTCATAATCCTGCACATCAACAAGGTATGCGGATGGCTGGCCATGTTCCGTAATCAGTACGGGCTCTTTCGACAGATGCAGATCTGCCAGAATCTTCGTAGCCTGACGTTTGAGGTTCGTAACGAGTTCAACTTTCATGGGGTCACCCTGATTTAAATTCGAAGTGACACTATAGTATCACTTGGCAGGGAAGGCAATCGGAGCTAACGCCCAAATTTAGCGCGGAAAGCCGCGCAGCGGGTTGACGTCGCAGCCAGCGCTTTTTGCTGGCGATAATATTTGTTTGTTATAGCTAAACCCCGCCAAAATAACTTAAGGTATAAACAACACCTATACCAAATAGTGCCAGCCCAGAAATAATAAACAAATGCTTTCTACGCGTGACTTCGGCGTCTGACATTTCATGTGATTGCTTAAATGGTAAATAGCCTAAGCCTTTGGCGAGATGATTGATTCCAATACAATAACCCAAAACCGCCATTATGATTTGGAACACTAACCTACTCCTTTAGCTATAACATTTGTATATTGTGCTGGCACGCTTTACCTGATTCTACCAGATAACGCACCAGCATTAACTGATTGATAAAAAGCAATTAATTACAATCAACCACTGCCCACTGTGACTCAAAGCGTGCTGGCACATTATTACTTTTCTCTGGGCTGTTATTTTTTTTCCGCTCAACGCTAAGTGCCTAAATTAGAGCGTTTTTCCTTCTTCAGCAACAAATAAATGTGCCTGTTGACTTGTTCAAAGCGTGCCTGTTTTATGGTTATAGCAAATAACACTCTGTATTCGCCTCTATCTGCAAGCAACACCCTGCACAGCTTTGCAACATCAATATCTTCGGGTATATACTGCGCGCCTCTTCGATTGATGTGATTTCCGATGCAACCCAATCTGCTGAAAGGCGCCTTATTGCTGTTATTGGCAGAAGCTTGTTTTGCCGGTATAGGCGCTTTAGTCAAACTGACCAGCGACAGTGCCAGTCATGCGCAGGTGGTGTTTTTCCGCAATGTTTTTGCTTTGCTGGTGATGCTGCCCTGGCTTTGGCTGCAGGGCAAACAACTGCTGTATACAAAGCGCTGGTATCTGCATTTAAGCCGCTCCATCACCGGCATTATTTCGATGTACTGTTTCTTTTATGTCATCAGCCAGTTGCCTTTAGCGCAAGCTATGGTGGTGCTGCTGATGTCGCCCTTTATAGTGCCGCTGATAGCCAAATTCTGGTTAAAAGAAACGGCCAGTCGCCTGACCTTGTTCAGCATAGCACTGGGATTTGGTGGTGTACTGCTGGCGTTGCCTATTGCCACAGGCGGTGGTGCTTTTTACCTGTTTTTAATAGCGCTATTGTCGGCCGTGTTAGTGGCTGTCACCAAAACTACCATTCGTTATATGTCCGACACTGAACCCGCAGCCCGCATCGTATTTTATTTCTCTTTGCTAACCGCCATTATCTCTTTTGTGCCTGTGCCTTTTTACTGGCGGGAACTACCAGCTATCGCCTGGTGGGCCTTTGCTTTTATGGGCGTATTAGCCGCTATAGGCCAAATGGCGATGACCAAAGCTTATGCTTTAGCCCCCGCCTCTGACATTGGGATCTGGACCTACAGCTCTGTGATTTTTGCCGGCCTCTTTGGTTATTTATTCTGGTCTGAACCTGTCACTATGAGCTGGTTTGCTGGCGTGGCTATTATCTTTTATGCTGGCTATATCACCACCAGACAACGTTTGTGGTAACAGCACTTCGTGCTTGAAGCTGCGGACTTTCTCCCTATTTTAATCTGAACCAATAGGCGGGCGACCATTAAGGTCGCCCCTATGCCTCACCAAACAATCTGCTTAATTCTACTTCAACAAAATTTATTTTTATTCCGTTCAAACCTTTTTTCATCCTGCTACGACTCATTGGTAATAGCGGCATTTTTTAATGCCTTACCAAAGAGCTAAAGTGCAGGAAAAAAAATGAGAATAGCGGATACCAGCAGCCAGGACGAGCGACTAGCACCGAAAAAAACCACTAAAAAAATCTGGCTAGCAGGCTCAACCAGCCTGCTTTTGGTGTTGCTGTTATGGCAAATTATTCCGGCAGCGCGCAGCTGGTCACAATCGGATATGTCGGTGTCTTTATCGCGTGTGCGTTTGGATATAGTCAAAACCGCAGATTTTACCCGCGATATTTCGGCTCAGGGCCAGGTGGTCGCTGCAGTCAGTCCTAAGCTGTATGCCACAGCGGAAGGCACCATCAGCTTGCTGCTGGATGCCGGTACTGAAGTCAAACAAGGGGATGTGCTGGCTATTATCGACAGCCCTGAGCTGAATAATAAACTTCAGCAAGAACAAGCCACCTTTTTCAGCTTACAAACCAGCCATGATCGGCAAAAAATCTTAGCGAAAAAGCAGCAACTGACTGACAAAAAAGCCGTGGATATAGCTCAAGTCACCTTAACTACAGCAGAGCGGGAAAAACGCCGTGCTGATCAGGGGTTTGAAAAAGGTGTGATCAGCAAAATTGAACATGAAAAAGCTCAGGATGACTTAGAAACCGCCAAACTGCAGCATCAGCACGCCGTTGAAGATGCCCGCCTGAATAAAGAAAACCTCGATTTTGAAGTGCAAAGTCTGGCTCAGCAGTTAGACCGTCAGCGTTTGCTGGTCGAAGATTTCCAGCGTCAGGTCAATGGCCTGCAAGTTCGTTCTCCGGTCAATGGCTTACTGGGTAATCTGGCGGTAGAAAACAAAACCTACATCACCAAAAACCAGCTGATTTTATCTGTGGTGGATTTAAGCCAATTTGAAGTAGAAATTGCCGTACCAGAAAGTTATGCCAACGATTTAGTCATAGGTTTGCCGGTAGAAGTCACAGCTGAGCAGAAGCTGTATATGGGCAAACTGGTAACTATTTCTCCTGAAGTGTTCGAAAACCAGGTGAAAGGCCGGGTTCGTTTTACTAAAGAAGCCCCTCCTGCCCTGCGTCAAAACCAACGATTAAGCAGCCGTATTTTGCTGGAACACCGTGAAGGCGTGATGCAGGTGGCACGTGGTCAGTTCCTTGACAGCAGTAATGGCAAATTTGCCTACAAAGTCAGCAATGGCATGGCCATCAAAACCCCGATTGAACTGGGAGCCCGCAGTCTAAACTCAGTTGAAATTCTGGCAGGGCTACAACCAGGCGATCAAATCATTACCTCTGGCACCGATATTTTTGACGGCGCCAGCACAGTACAACTGAACCAGTAAATAAACCAACACACCATCAACCGAATTTATAACCAGGGCGGGAAAGTTTTATGTTAACCATGAATAAAATCAGTAAATCTTTTATCACGGACGATGTGGCCACTCATGCGCTGCGTGATATTCAGCTGCATGTTAACGAAGGCGACTTTGTCAGTGTGACAGGCCCTTCAGGCTCAGGCAAAACCACCTTTTTAAATATTGCCGGTTTGCTGGAAACCAGCACCAGCGGTGAATACCTGCTGGACGGTGAAGACATAGCCAAGCTGAATGACAGCGGTCGTTCACGCATGCGAAATCAGAAAATAGGTTTTATTTTCCAGAGCTTTAACCTTATTCCGGATTTAAACCTGTTCGACAACGTCGATGTACCTTTGCGTTACCGTGGCCTGAACACAGCAGAGCGCAGAAAACGCATTGAACACCATCTGGATCAGGTGGGTTTAGCCTCAAGAATGAAACACCTGCCTAGTCAACTGTCCGGTGGTCAGCAACAACGTGTGGCTATAGCCCGCGCTTTGGCAACCTCACCACGCTTTTTACTGGCGGATGAGCCCACAGGTAACCTTGATAGCCAAATGGCACAAAGTGTGATGAGCCTTTTGGAAGACATCAATAAAGCAGGCACTACCATTTTGATGGTCACGCACGACCCAAGTCTGGCTGCCCGCGCTAAACGTCAGATCTATATCAAAGATGGCCATGTCAGCGAGCTGACCAACAAAAACTCTAACCTGCATGTGGTTGGCGAAGCTTAAGGAGCGGCTATGTTTTCCTATTATGTGAAGCTGGCTTACTTAAGCTGCAAACGCACCTGGGGCATGACACTGTTGATGGTCTGCGCTATAGGTTTAGGTATTGGTGCCTCCATGACCACCATTACAGTGAACTATCTGATGTCGGCCAACCCTATTCCGCATAAAAGTGAGCAGTTATTTTATGTGCAAATGGACAGCTGGGAGCCAAACAATACCTATGACGACAATGGCGATGCGCCGACTCAGTTAACCTACCGCGACGCCAGCTACTTATGGCAGGCGCAAAAAGCTAAACGCCAGAGTATTCAAAGCGGTATGGCTGCAGTGATTGAACCTGCAGACAAAGAAGTCCTACCTTTTATGGTGCAGGGCCGCGCCAACAGTGCCGACTTCTTCCCTATGTTTGATGTGCCTTTTTTATATGGCAGTGGCTGGGATCATCAGGCTGATCTGAAAAAAGAACGGGTGATAGTCATTAATGCCGAACTGAATGAACGCTTATTTGGTGGCAAAGACTCCACAGGCCAGACAGTACGTATGGCGGGTGAAGATTACAAAGTTACCGGCGTGATAGACAGATGGAATCCAAAACCACGGTTTTACGATACCAGCACAGGCTCTTTTAACGACGTTGAAGACGTTTTTGTGCCCTTTAGTTTAATCACTGAACAAAAATTCGGCCGTTCTGGCAATACCAACTGCTGGAAACCGACAGAATCAGGTTTTCAGGCGTTTTTAGACTCTGAATGTATTTGGGTGCAATTGTGGGTGGAATTACCCACAGCCCAGGATAAAGAAGCCTACTTCAGTTTTATGAATGCGTACGCTAAAGAGCAGCACCAATATGGCCGTTTTGCCCGCACTGACAACAACAAGTTACGGGACGTGATGCAGTGGCTGGAATATGCCGAAGTGGTTTCAGACGACGCCAGCATGATGATGGCAATGTCGCTGATGTTCCTGCTGGTGTGTTTACTCAATACCGTAGGTTTATTGCTGGCGAAATTTTTAGGGAAGGCTTCAGAAATTGGCGTACGCCAGGCCTTAGGTGCCAGCCGTAACGATTTGTTTATTCAGCATTTAATTGAGTCAGGCTGCATAGGATTGGCTGGTGGCTTATTGGGCCTGATCCTCGCCTTACTTGGGCTTGAAGCGATCAAAGTGATGTACGGCGACTGGATCCGCGATTTAGCCCAGCTGGACTTCACCTTAGTAGCCATGGCGATAGGGCTGGCTATTGTCAGTGCTTTATTAGCGGGTTTGTATCCCACATGGCGTGCCTGTCAGGTGCAGCCGTCCGTTCAGCTGAAAAGCCAATAAGGAGTTTGCCATGTTAGAACTAGTAGCTCGCTTGGAACTGGGCCCGATGTTCCGCGCTTTAATGCGCAATAAAATTGGTGCTTTGCTGATCGCTCTGCAAATCGCCCTGACCCTGACCATTATGGTGAACGCCATTTTTATGATGCAGGAACGTAGTCAACAAATGGCCAGAGCCAGCGGTTTAGATGAAACCAATACCTTTTATCTGAGCAACACTGTCTTTGCGCAGAATTACAACCTGAAAACCGCGCTGCAACAGGATTTACAGCGCATTCGCCAAACACCAGGTGTGGTGGATGCCACTCAAATCAATGCCATCCCCTTAAGTGGCGGCGGCTGGTCTATGGGTCTGCAAACCAAACCGGGCGATGATATTGAAGGCACAGGTACTGCAGTTTATATGGTGGACGAGCACGGTATCAATGCGCTGGGCGTCGAACTGATTGCTGGCGAGAATTTCCAGAATTCGGATATCGGCTGGCGTGAAGAAGGCAGCACCAAGTGGCCACCTAAAACCATTATCAGTCAGGCTTTGGCAGAAGCACTGTTTGAAGGCGACTGGAAAAATGCCTTAGGCAAAACTGTCTATATTGAAAACCATCAGCCAGTGCAAATTATAGGCATAATGAAAACCCTGCAAGCACCATGGAACGGCTGGAATGGCGTTGAGCGCAGCATGCTGGTGCCGCAACAACTGGACAATAAAGGCAGCCGCTTTTTTATCCGCACCGAACCAGGCCGCCGCGACGAGTTAATGCCACTAATTGAAAAAATGCTGGCTGAAAGTGACAGAGGCCGCATTATCCGCAATGTCACCAGCATGGAACAAACCCGTGATAAAAGTTATCAGGAGCATCAGGCCACCAACACTATTCTGTTGACGGTGATTATTGTGCTAACGCTGATCACAGGCTTTGGCATTGTGGGTCTGGCTATGTTCAGCATTAACAGACGCACCCGCCAAATCGGCACCCGCCGCGCTTTAGGTGCCAGCCAGTGGCAAGTGATGCGCTACTTTATGCTGGAAAACCTGCTGATAAGCTTCGCTGGTGTCATATTAGGTGCAGCAGGAGCAGTGGGTTTAAATATCTGGCTGGTGGCGACTTTTAGTATGAGCCCATTAAGCCCTGTCTTGCTGGTGATAGGTGTAGTGGCCTTGCTGATAGTGGGCCAGTTAGCGGTCAGTTACCCAGCCTTAGTGGCATCGAAAATTTCGCCGGCCACGGCAACAAGAGGACGAGCTTAAAAGTTTTGTAACAACTCCCTGGTAAGTGAAAAGTTACCAACCTTTCCCTCAGCTTTTTTGTCCTTCGGCTGAGGGATTTTTGTTTTTATCTCTAGGATACTTTAAACAACTACAGCAACAGAAACCTGAATCTGAATGGGCCCCCATTAGGACGCAAGCCGGGCAAAATTGGGTGACCAAGGTTTTAAGACGAGGAGTGTTTGAGCGAGGAGCGGTAGCGACGAACGAGTTGCCGAGTCGCCTTGGGCGCACGATTTTGAGCCGGGCTTTCGCGGCGGCCTGGGGTCGCCTTTTCTTTGGATACTTTCTTTTGGCGACGCAAAAGAAAGTATCTCGCCAACGGCGAAACCGTTGTTAGGGGGAAATAATTTACTGTTTCCTTTAGTTTTTATATGCACTTATCTAGATTTTTTTGGAGTTAATAAATTGCTGGTTGGTTCATTTTTGAACGCGTCACATCAACTTTCAAGCCATATTTATCTTTCACTAATGTGCATACTAGATCGAAAAACCATCCAGGGGCTTGAGGTGCAACCACAACCTTCTTTATCAATTCATGTAAGTTTACTTTATGTATTGTTCCTCGCTCACATTCGGGCCTGTCGCCAAAAACATTATTGCTTGGATCATAAGAGATAAGTCGAACCTCTTTCTCGAAAGAATAAAAATGATGCTTATGAAAATAAGGGGCCAGAGGGTCAGAACTCTGAAAAGAATCTTCCTCATGAGCAATGTAATGGACATCGGTCAAGAACAATTGGTGTTTGGGGTCAGCGCAAATAGACCGAGCTAACGAGTCTGTACTTGAAATCACACACACAGCATCAACTGAACCACCATAAATTTTCCACATCGCCATACTTTCAGAAGAGCCTGCATGCCAACAGCTAACATCAAGCCATTCACGATGTCGTTTAAATAGGTCTCTTGCATCTGTCTGTTTCACGGGAAAGTCACCAAAAACAGTATTAATGAAATATTCTGGAGGGTCTTTAATGATTGGAGTTTCTGTCCTTTGGCTTTCTTTTTTCGCAACAAAGCTATGTGGCAGTGTGTAATTAGCGAAGTGATACCAACGGTCAACTACTTTAGTCTCTAAGAGTATATGGTGATGAGTTAAGCTCCCTTCGAGATGATCTTCAAAACATGAGAGACGCGTGAAAAATAGACTGGAAGAATCTAAAAGAGATACTAACTTTGTAAAATCCATATATCTATGTAATTCAAAATCTTCATTACAACGACCATTCTTCGTAAAAGCCATATAACTCCTCACACTGCTCAGCTAAATAATGCTAGATTCGATGTTGATGAAACCTTTCGTTTACAAAGCTAAATCGTGAGATCTACGCCAAAGCCAATCTCACCGCAAAGCCGGTAAATAACAGACCTAACACTAAATTCCCTGCTTGCCCTGCTTTGGGTTGGCCTTTAAAGAAACTGGCTATGGCTGCTCCTGCGTAGACTAAAGTGGTCAGGTAGATCAAGCTGATGACTTCCAGTACTACGGCAAGCACCAGATAAGGCCCCCAGTTGGGGGTGAAGCTGGAGTCGATAAACTGGATAAAAAATGATAGGAAAAACAAAATGGCTTTAGGGTTAGTCAGGCTTAATAACAACGACTTGCGAAACACTGAATTACAGGTCGCAGCAGCAACAACAGGTGGTGCTTGTGTATCTGTGCTGGCTTTAGGTTGACGCAAACTTAATAAAATTTGTACGCCTATATAAAGTAAATAGGCAGCGCCTAAGTAACGTATCCAGCGGAACAACTCGGGTGAGGCCAACAAAACAGATGCAAGGCCAAGGTAAGACAATAAAATCAAGGTCGCATCACCCAATAGCACAGCGGCAAGTGCACACCAGGCGTGTTTTGGTCCTTGCACTATGCTGGTTTTCAGCACAAACAGACTATTTGGTCCAGGCATCAATATAATCACTACCACACCGGCCAAAAAGGTCCAAAACTGAATCACACCAAAACTTTCCATCATTATCCTCTGAGCAGTATTTTTACTGGCTCTGCGTTGCTAGTTATCTATAAATATTATCAGGCCTGCGGCTTATAAAAGTCACTGCAATTTAGCGGGGAAACTGATAAAACGCAGCGAAAATGAGTCACAGCAAGCAACTTCTCATCCTACTATGCTGCAAAAGTTACGTTGCCGATTTTTTAAGTTCGATTTAAAAGGTCACAAATCCTCTCCCGGCCGATCCACTGCTGGCACTTCAAGCCCTACTAGGATAAAATGCGCGTCCTTTTTCTTGGCGTTAACTTTTTTACGGGCTACAACACAAATGGGCAAAAAGCTGCACATTAAGACCTGGGGCTGCCAGATGAACGAATACGATTCATCCAAAATGGCAGACCTGCTGGATGCAACTCATGGCTACACTCTGACTGAAGATGCTGCTGAAGCGGACGTGATCCTGCTGAATACCTGCTCTATTCGTGAGAAGGCTCAGGAGAAGGTATTCCATCAGTTAGGTCGCTGGCGTCCGCTGAAAAAGAAAAACCCGGATTTGATTATTGCGGTGGGTGGTTGTGTGGCTTCTCAGGAAGGCAAAGCCATTCGTGAGCGTGCGCCTTATGTCGATATCGTATTCGGACCACAAACTCTGCACCGTTTGCCTGAAATGATTAACTCAGTGCATGGCAACCGATCACCAGTGGTTGACGTGTCCTTCCCGGAAATCGAGAAGTTTGACCGTATGCCAGAGCCAAAAGCTGACGGCCCTACCGCTTTCGTATCTATTATGGAAGGCTGTTCTAAATACTGTACCTTCTGCGTAGTGCCATACACCCGGGGTGAAGAAGTCAGCCGTCCGCTTGATGACGTCTTACTGGAAATTGCCCAGTTGGCTGAACAAGGTGTACGTGAAGTGAATCTGTTGGGTCAGAACGTGAACGCCTATCGTGGTGAAACTTTTGATGGCGAAATCTGCCATTTCTCTGAGTTACTGCGTTTAGTAGCGGCCATTGATGGTATCGACCGTATTCGTTACACGACATCGCATCCTGTTGAATTTACAGACGATATTATCGAAGTGTACCGTGATGTGCCTGAGCTGGTGGATCACCTGCATTTACCGGTGCAATCCGGTTCAGACCGTATTCTGGCGCTGATGAAACGTAACCATACGGCGATAGAATACAAGTCGAAAATTCGTGCGCTGAAAAAAGTACGACCGAATTTATGTATGTCGTCTGACTTTATTATCGGCTTCCCAGGCGAAACTGCAGAAGACTTCGAAGCGACTATGGATCTGATCAAAGCGATGAACTTTGATATGAGCTTCAGCTTTGTCTACAGCGCCCGCCCTGGAACTCCAGCGGCCGATTTACCGGACGATGTATCGGAAGACGAGAAAAAACAACGTCTGTATGTGCTGCAAGACCGTATTAACCAGCAGTCATTACAAATTGCCCGTGCTATGCTCGGCACTGAACAACGTATTCTGGTGGAAGGCCCGTCGAAAAAAGACATTATGGAGCTGACCGGACGTACGGAAAATAACCGTGTGGTGAACTTTGAAGGTTCGCCAGATATGATTGGCCAGTTTGTAGATATTTTAGTGACCGATGTCTTTACCAATTCATTAAAAGGTAAAGTGATCCGCACTGAAAAAGATATGGATTTACGTCGTGAAGTATCGCCACAGCAAATTCTGGCGGCTAAAGCGGCAAAAACAGACGAATTGGGAGTAGCAACTTTTACTCCTTAATTAAAACAGCATGCTGAGGCCAACAAACAATCAGCCTCAGCATGCGATTTGATATGAGACAAAGCATTGGATACGCCAATAACCAGCTTAGAATTTTCTCTCTCCCCTTTTGAACCTCAGCGTCTGGCTTTTTTATGGGGCCCCTTTGACGATAACTTACGTCAGATTGAACGCCGTTACCGTGTGCAGGTGTCCTACCGCGATAACCAGTTGCGTTTAGTGGGCTTAACTGACCAGCTTGAACCGGTAAAACACATTATCGAAACTCTGTATGGCGAAACCGCCAATGCCCAGGGCAAAGCTGTGCCTTTAAGTCCTGAGCAGGTGCATATGGTGATCCAGCAACAGCAGCAGGACCCGACAGAGCAGCAGTTTGACGAAGAACAGGTCAGCATTAAAACCAAAAAAGGTGCAGTCAAAGGCCGCAACGCCAATCAAAGTGCTTATGTGCGCAATATTCAGCGTCACGACGTGACTTTTGGTATTGGCCCTGCCGGTACAGGCAAAACCTATTTAGCTGTGGCTTGTGCTGTCGACTCGCTGGAGAAAGGCGAAGTGCGCCGTATCGTTCTGACCCGCCCAGCGGTGGAAGCCGGTGAAAAATTGGGCTTTTTGCCTGGTGATTTAGCGCAGAAAGTCGATCCGTACTTACGGCCTTTGTACGATGCTTTATTTGAAATGTTAGGTTTTGAAAAGGTGGAAAAGTACTTAGAGCGTGGTGTGATTGAAATTGCACCTCTGGCTTATATGCGTGGCCGTACTTTAAGCGATGCTTTTATTATTCTGGATGAAAGTCAGAACACTACAGTGGAACAAATGAAGATGTTCCTGACCCGTATTGGCTTTAACGCCAAAGCCGTGATCACAGGCGATATCACCCAAGTGGATTTACCACGAGGCCAGTACTCAGGCTTAAAACATGCGATGGATGTTTTGTCCGAAGTGCCGGATCTGAGCTTTAACTTCTTTAAAGCCAAAGATGTGGTACGCCATCCTGTGGTACAAAAAATTGTTATGGCGTACGAAGCTTTTGAAGAGAAAAAGCAACAAGCGCTTGAGGCTGAAAAACAAGCTGCAAAGCAGGCCGCCCAAGCAGCCAACACGAGTAAAGACTAAAACATGAGCATTACCCTGGATTTACAGCTGGCAAGCGAAGCGCAAAACCTGCCTACAGAAGCGCAATTTCAGCAGTGGCTGGAAGCAGCTATTCTGCCGTTTCAGGAGGTAGCAGAAGTCACAGTGCGAATTGTGGACGAAGAAGAAAGCCAGCAATTAAATTTTGATTATCGTGAAAAAGATAAACCGACTAACGTACTGAGCTTCCCTTTTGAGCTGCCACCAGGTGTGGAAGAATTGTCATTATTAGGTGATTTAGTCATTTGTGCTCAGGTGGTTGCCGCAGAAGCGAAAGAGCAAGGCAAAGAATTACATCATCACTGGGCTCATATGGTGGTGCACGGTTGCTTGCATTTATTGGGCTTTGACCATATAAATGACGAAGATGCACAACAAATGGAAGCAGAAGAAATTCTGATTTTGCAGCAATTGGGTATAAAGAACCCTTATATTTTAGAAGATTAACTGGTATTTTAATTCTTTGCGTACCTGAAGCTGCAGCTGTAATGACATTGATGTCTGGCTGTAACTCACATGACTTTAGGTATTTTCTTTTTCACTATTTGGAGCTTAAGTTCACTCATGGGTGACGACCATTCCCACTCTAGTCGGGGTTCTGCCGCAAAATCGTGGCTGGATAAAATAGCAGCGATTTTTACTGCAGAACCACAAGATTTATCTGATCTGGTTGAAGTGATCAATGAAGCGGCCATGCGCAAGCTGATTGATAACGACACTCAAAGTATGTTGCAGGGTGTTTTGGATGTATCCAAAATGCGCGCCCGCGACATTATGGTGCCCCGCTCTCAGATGGCCACCATCAACATTGACCAGAGCCTCGAACAAATGATGCCGCTGCTGCTGGAGAATAACCACAGCCGTTATCCTGTGGTCAATGAAGACAAAGACCATATCGAAGGCATACTGCTGGTTAAAGATTTACTGCAGCACACCTTACAAGGCAACACCGAATGGAGCCTGCGCGATTTATTACGCCCTGCTGTCATTATCCCTGAAAGTAAAAGAGTGGATGCCTTATTAAAAGAATTCCGCCAGAAACGTTACCATATGGCCATAGTGGTCGATGAATACGGTGGCGTGTCAGGCCTTATTACCATTGAAGATATCCTTGAACAAATTGTCGGCGAAATCGAAGACGAACACGACGATGAAGAAGATGTCGATATCAAAAAAATGGCCAGCCATGTCTATCAGGTCAGTGCTTTAACCCCTGTGGATGAGTTTAACGAAAGTTTCGGCACAACCTTCGATGAAGAAGAAGCCGGCACTATAGGCGGTATTGTGCTGCATGCTTTTGGTCATATGCCAGAAAAAGGCGAAACCATTGAACTGCAAAATCTGACCTTTAAAGTCAGCAAAGCCAATAATAGAAGGCTGGTGCAGTTGCAGGTTATTCGCGCTAAAACTGCGGCAGAAACTTCAGCGCTACAGAAGGACTAACTTTTGCTGTTGTCGAAAACCACCTGGTTTCCAGCCCTGCTTTTAGCAGGGCTGGGTGCATTAAATACCTTAGCTTTTGCCCCTTTTACTTACCATATGCTGCCGCTGCTGACTTTGTCAGTGCTGGCGTATTGCCTGCTGCAGGCGAAAAACCCAAAACAGGCGGCCATTTTTGGTTATGCCTATGGTTTAGGCTGGTTTGGTGTGGGTATTAGCTGGGTGCATGTCAGTATCGCTACTTTTGGTGGTATGCCGCTAATTGCCAGTCTGGCCATTATGGCTGTACTGATAGGTTATCTGGCTATATTCCCTGCCCTTGCTATCTGGTTTAGCTGGCGTTTTCGTGGCAATTTCTGGTATCCGCTGCTGCTGGCCTCTAGTTGGTTTATCGCTGAAAATATCCGGTCCTGGTTCTTAACGGGTTTCCCGTGGTTGTCTGTAGGTTACAGTCAGACTGATGGCTGGATGGCGCCCTGGGCACCAGTCATAGGCGAAACCGGTATCAGCTTTTTAATGCTCTTAATAGCGGGCTCTGTGGCTATTGCTGTGTTACGTAAGTTATGGGTCTGGCCTGCGATAGCCGCCATCGTCTTGATCGTCAGCCCCGCTCTGAGCACAATCAAAGGCTGGCAAGAAACCGGCGAGCACGTCAAAGTTGCCTTAGTGCAAGGCAATATAGCGCAGGATTTACGTTGGGATCCGGAGCAAGAAGCCATCACGATGCGCAAGTATATGGAACTGAGCCGCCCACACTTGAATGCCGACATTATGATTTGGCCTGAAGCTGCTATTCCACAATTAGAGCCTCTGGCTTTGGCTTATTTATTTAATCTGGATATGCTTGCGGCAGAAAACAATACGGCTGTGGTGACGGGTATTCTGGATTACAAGGAAAATGGTGATGCCTATAACGGCATGATAGTTCTGGGTAAATTTGGCAAAGAAGCCACAGGCGGAGATTACAGATACAGCACCAGCAATAGATACCAGAAACATCATTTATTGCCTGTTGGCGAATTTGTGCCTTTTCAGGACGTGCTGAAATATGTGGCACCGCTGTTTAATTTGCCCATGAGTTCATTCAGCCGTGGCAGTTGGTTGCAGCCTAACTTACAAGCCAATGGCTATTCGCTGCTGGCCGCTTTGTGTTTTGAAATTGCTTTTCCACGTCAGATGATTGCCAATTTCAACGACAACACTGACTTTCTGCTGACGGTCAGCAACGACGCCTGGTTTGGTGATTCAATTGGCCCACATCAGCATTTAGAAATAGCCCGGATGCGTGCACTAGAGTTAGGCCGTCCTTTGCTAAGAGCCACTAACAACGGCATTACGGCTACAGTGACAGCAGATGGCAAAGAGCTAAGCCGTTTACCACAGTTTGAAGAAGGCGTATTAACAGCCGAAGTACAACTGGTACAAGGCCGCACTCTGTATAGCCTTTGGAGCGACTGGCCTTTGCTTATTGTGAGCCTGTTGTGTGTTGGACTGTTAAGTTTTAGACGTTACCAGTTGGCTAAATAACAAATTGGGGTCAGATCACATTATTTGCCTGGCAAATAATGTGATCTGACCCCAATTTTAGTTGTTGTAAAGGCAACCTAAAGCTTATAGCTCTGCTGATGTCCCAGCTTAGTTTGATACTGCTTTTTGGTGATGTCATCGACAAAAAACCACTGCGCATCCATTTGCTCTTTGCTAAAAGCTACCAGCAAATAACCACGCTGGTGCAAGTTGCAGTAGTCCAGCTCGTTGATCAATTGAGGTAATACATCAGCTAAATGTTCTACCTGAGCTGTATTCAGCTTCAGATAAGTTTCAATACCAGGAGAGCTGACCGAAGGTGTCGCCAGTTCTATGCCCACTTTATTACCTTGCTGATCATGTAAAGTCGAAGCCCAGGCGTTATGGGTATCACCTGCCAGCACAACCAGCTGTTTGTTCTGTTGCTGCGCTGTTTTATAAACCAACTCACGCTCATACGGATAACCATCCCATGCATCCAGGTTATAGGCGATGACGGACTCTAAGCGTTGTTTATCTTTTGTGCTCAGGCTGCTATCACCTTGAGCTGCTCGCTGCTTTAATGCGGACAACTCAGCGATATGCGCCACCAGTTCAGGGCCTGGTTTAGAAAATGCCGACAACAGCTCTGACGGAAACATCATCTTCGCCATCAACACCTGTTGCCCCAACACCTGATATTGAGCTTTAGATCGCATCAACTGAGTTTGCAACCATTGCTGTTGTTTTTGCCCAAGCAAAGTACGGTTTGGATTGGTTAAATCACCGGTAAAACGCTCTGTATCAAAAGCTCCGGTTTTTTCATCTGTGTAATGCCTGTATTCCAACTGCAGGTTACGACCTTCAATACGGGTGTCGAGCATATGCAAGTCGACTAAATCACCAAAGGTAAAACTACGACATAAACTTTGTTGCTGCCCCAATACCAGAGGCCGTATCGGCATCCACTCGTAATAAGCCTGCAGCGCGTTCAGTTTACGGACCTGATAATCTCCTTCATTCGGTTGATGGTTTTCAGCACCACCTGTCCAGGCGTCATTGGTAATTTCATGATCATCCCAAACACAAATAAAACTATGGCTGGCATGAGCCAGCTGTAAATCTTTATCGCTACGATACAAAGCATAACGTTTGCGGTAATCCTGCAGGCTCACCATTTCCGCCTGATTGTCTGCAGCCAAAGCGCGGCCTAATTCAACAGAGCGCTCTGTGGCATAACCACCTTGCTCGTATTCATAAATGTAATCACCTAAATGCAGAACGGCATCGAGCTGTTGCTGAGCGACCTGTTGATACACATGGAAATAACCGGCTGGATAATTGGAGCAAGACAGCACTGCAAAACGGACTTGTGACACAGAGCCTGCTGGCAAAGTTTTACCATGCCCTATTGCGGATACCGTATTGCTGTCGCTAAAACGATAATAATAACTACGGCCGGGTAACAAACCGCTTAAATCGACCTTACAGCAATAATTGGCGTCTTTACGCGCCAGACAAAGCTGCTGATGTTTCACCGCAGAAAAGTCAGCGGTTTCACTCACTTCAAGTAACAACTGCACTGCATCTGGTTGCTCTGTAGGAGTAACTTTAGTCCATAAAATCAGGCTATCTGTTAAAGGGTCGCCACAAGCAACACCATGTAAAAACTGAATAGCGCTGCTGTTGTTCGCTACTTTACCTGTACTGCTACAGCCAAACACACTGGTACTTAACCAGGCGGCTCCGGTAAAAAAAGCGCTGTTTTTAAGAAAATCGCGTCTGTTCAAGTTGGCCATAGTTCCTCCAAAAAGAAACTATTCTCTCTGGCCTTGATGATTTTTTAATGACGAAAAACAAGGCTGGGCTACACTTTGTCTATCCAAAAGCGCTATTCAACTCAGCTTGTGATCCAAAGCAGTGCAACAACGTAAAATTGCACCCTGGTTTAAAAAGTTGTTGTTGTTAAACCCTGAATATTCTTCCAAGTGCAGGACGCAATTGTAGTCATAGAAACGGCAAGCCAGGCTTGCGGTTGAAACGAGGTCTTTATGCACATTTATCCATTCCGCCAACAAGCGTTTCGAATTATGAACAGTATCAATCTGGTGCTGATGGTGCTGGCATTAGCTTTGGCAAGTTGGCATCAAAGCTGGGGAGCGGCGTTATTGATTGGTCTGCCCGCTTTGATTGTGCCTTTTGTGTTGTACAAAACCTTAAGAGATCACCGCCTGTCACGTATTGCTTTTGGTGTGTCTTTTATGCTGTTTTGTGCTTTGCATATTCATCAGTCTAATGGTGTGACTGAGCTGCATTTTGGTATTTTTGTCTTGCTTGCCGTGCTAAGCGCTTTTCGTGACTGGATGGTGATTGCTGTAGCAGCGGGCACTATTGCTGTGCACCATTTGTTATTTGCCTACCTGCAAACCCAACACAGCGCTGTATTTTTAGTACCGGCTCAGGATGCAACCTTTAGCAACGTCATGGTGCATGCCGCTTATGTGGTGGTGGAGTCTGCTGTACTTATTATCATCACACTAAATTCTTACAAAGAAGCTATGGTGGGTTTGGCGTTTTCAGAGACCACCAAAGAGCTGGTTGCAGACCCTGCCCATATTAATTTAACGGTACGTTGCCCTGATATCCGCTCCCGCCTGGTGTTGCAATTTAATCAGGCACTGGATGGCATTCAGCACACAGTGCAAACCATTAACCAGTCGGTGGCTTTGCTGCATACCGAAAGCGCACATTTGTCTGACGATGGCCAGCAACTGGTGTCAGGCATGCATCAACAAAATACACAGGTCAAACGTATAGCCGCAGCTTCTGAAGAAATGGCACAAAGCATTCAGGCGCTTGGCGAACTGGCAGCAGCAGTATTGAGTGCAGCAAAACAGGCTGAACTTAGTTCAGTGTCGGGTAAAGAGTCTGTGGATCAAACCATAGCGGCTATCTCGACTTTGGCGGTGACCTTGCAGGATGCAGGACAAAAAGTGGATAGCATGGCGTTATCCAGCAAAGAAATAACCTCTGTACTTGAAGTGATTAAAAGCATTGCTGAACAAACCAATCTGTTGGCATTAAATGCTGCCATTGAAGCCGCCAGGGCTGGTGAACAGGGACGGGGTTTTGCAGTAGTGGCGGATGAGGTTCGTACTTTAGCTGGCCGCACCCAGCAATCTACAGAGCAAATTCAACGCATGATCCAAACCTTAACTGAAGCCAGCCAAAGCTCAGTCAAATCAGTACAACACTGTTTAAGTCAGGTTGACCATACCGTCAGTTTGGCGAAACGCAGTGATGAGTTACTGAATATCATCACGGGCGAAGCGCAGTCTGTCGCACGTTCTGCAGATATTATGGCGGGGTCTTTAGAACAACAACGCCATGCCAGCGCTGAGATGGCACAAGGTGCACAGTATCTGAATGACAGTGCTGCAGCTCAGATGCAGCGCAGTGAAAAAGTAAAACAAAGCACAACCCAAATTGAACAGGTAGCCAACCAACTGGCGACTGAAGCCAACAGATTCAGCTGTTGAATCAACGACAAATGACCAGGCGAGTGAAAGCCGCTGTAGTTCTGCTTATGCTTTGGATAGCAGGCAGTGCAGCAGCTTTTTATTGGTTTTTTTTAGGTCATTATGGCGTATTCGATCAGCACGGTTTGTGGCAACAACAACCACTTCTGCCACAGCAAGTACAACACAAACTAAGCCATCAACTGCTGCCCGACCATCTTTGGCAAGCGGTTTTGATCACAGACTCCAGCTGCAACTGCAGCTCTTTTGCCAAAGAGCATCTGCAGAGGATCCAACAACGTCAGCCTGATTTAATAGTAAAAGAGCTGGAACTGGATGAAGCCAAAGCGCTGGGACTGACACTGGGGCTGGATATCATTGCAGCCCCGCTGTTGCTGCTGTTTCAAAATCAACAACTACTTTACGCCGGCCCCTTAGCCACAGATTTGCTATGCAGCGATAACGCCAGCCTGCTGGATAGCATGATCAACGGCACCACTCAATTGCCCGGCTTTTGGCTCAATGGTGAAAGTACGGCATGCAGGTGTTTAACTGAAGAATAGCTTGAGCAAAGCTTTCTATAATTGGCTTCAGTTAAGCTAAACCAACACGTCAGTACTTATTAATAATCCTTACATAAATACATGCCCGCATTAAACCAACAAAAAGTGAACAAACAAAACAAAGATGTGAACTGTACTACACAAAAAATTGATTTTATATTGAACGCAACTGTATGATTCTTTTGCTTATAACCCCCCACTACTTTAAAAATTACAAGGAATTGTATAGATGTTGCGTGTTAAATCTATTGCATGCGCTATTGCCGTGCTTTTATCCTCCTCCGTATCCGCCTTTGACATACCACTGTACAAACAAATACCAAACAGCTCATTTCAAGCTGTCAGTCCTCAACCTTTGGTATTGTCTAATGAAATAGTGCAACAAGAAGGCTTTTTGCATAAATCAACAGCCTTGGCTGTTGGCAACAATCTGATTGCAGCATACAGCACGAATGGCTTAAGTCTTTTGCGTTTTACTGACGGGCAATACACAACGCTGAAGAATTATACTTTTGCAGAATTAGAGGCAGACTCAGGTTCAGCAGTGCGCTTTAACTCAGACGCATCTGTACTGTTCATACAAAATAACAGAGAAATACAGGCTTTTTCTGTTGCTGCAGATGGAAGTCTTAATAAGCTGGCAACACGCCAAATCGACAGCAGTTTCTTCAACAGCTATGGCTCAGAGGGAAATAGCTACATTGGTTCTGTATACCGCTATCCTGGTTATAATTTTGTTCTTACCACTTTTAATACCAGTACCAACAGTTTTACATCAAAAGAACTGTTTCGCCGACCGGATAATCTTAGTTTTGTTGTCTACGACGAAACTAAAAACTTGTTGATTTCCGGTGGTTATTCGTACACGACTTATAGATATGAAGTAAAAAGTTACAAAGGCGATGCACTCAATCAATTTAGTTTGATTTCTACTTTCGAGCTTCCTTCAGGTTTCCCTGATCAGAACAACATTGCCTACTCCGGCTCTTCAGGTAATTTGTTTATTGCGAATGGCTCCATCACACAACTTCAGGTACAGGCTGATGGAGTGTTACAACAAATCACCAACACCAGCGGTTTTAATTTACCGAATTACAACCCAAGCCAAATTTCGTTGTCTGCTGATACATTATTTGCGGCATACAGTAATGAGATCCATGCTTTAACCTTAAACGGTACCGCTATAACAGGTAGCGAAAGCATCAACACTCAAAACCTGATCAATATGGCACAGCTCAATGGCCGTTTGTTGACTATCGAGAATGGTGGTATCCATTATTTCAATCAAGGACTAAATGCTCCGCAAATATCATTGAACCGTGGTGAACAAAGTCTGGCATGGTTACAACACGACCTAACATTAGGCAGTCAAATTCAGTTTGCTGACCGCTATTTACTCAGATCAGACTCAAACCTAAGTGATTTATATAAAGCCGACACTAATGGCAAGCTAAGCAATATAAAGACATTTTTTTCCGATGAAATTTTACCTGCAAATGGAAACGGTTACGGCACCATAGCCAAACTTAATGAGACTTCTCTGGTCGCCGCACGAGGCAATCTGGTGCGTCTTTTTAACTTCGACCCGGCCGCTGAAACTGTTACTTTGGTCAAAGAGTTTGATTTAAACAGACTTGTTTCAGACGTAAACAGAATAGGTTACTCATCCGGCATCCGTATGTTGGGTTCTTACTTATTGGTTGACGGTGGGGGTAGACTGCATTTATTCCAGATCGCAGACAGTACCCTATCTTATCTGGACAGTGCTGTTGCTGGTGTAAATGACTTCACAGCAATTCCGGAACTGAATAACAGTGCAGAATTGAACGGAAAACTGTACGTATACAATAGCGGCTACAACGCAATCCACGAACTCAGTGTTGAAAATGGCAGGTTGAAGCAAAAAGAAGTGTTTGATATGCCGTCTTCAGGTTGGGGAGCAGTACAGATCACGGCAGCCGGACAACAGTTACATGTGAAGTATGGTGCCACACTTTATGTATTTCAGCAGATAGATTCTAAATTTACCCTGCTGTCTGTCAACAATATCAATGATAATGCCTTATCTTATATTGATAATAACTTCGCGTTAAACCAATACAATTCAGAAGTGATCGACGTACTGCAGTTTGATAAAACTTCAGGCATTCCAACCACAATAGACGGCATTGATGTTGGTGATTCATGGAATCTACGAAATGCATTTATGTTAGGTTCTTACCTTTACCTGCAAAGTTCAGACAATGTTGTAGCATTCAAACAATTCATGGTGAACAGAGCCCCGGACTTGTTAGCCAAGCCTGCAGTCATGCAATTACATGAAGGTATTGGCTACACAACAGAGTTAGCAAGCCTGGTTGCAGACAAAGACATTGGAGATACAGTAGTGTTCAGCCTGTTTACTCCGGTTTCAGGCATGTTACTGTCAGATAAAGGTACCTTTAGCTATGACGGAAGCACTCTTTCTGCCAATGAAGTTATTGTCAGAGCGACAGATAGCAAAGGTTTATATACTGATATTAGTTTGAGTTTTCAAAACAATAAGGCTCCAGCCCTTACTCAGGCCTGGGTGGTTCCACAACTGAATCAAAATAAGGCTTTTTTACTTGATCTAAATGAGTTCTTTGCCGACCCTGAAGGTTCTGTTTTAACATATGACATAACCTCAACAGCTGAACTGACTGTGACCAACAGAGGAATAGTCAGTGGCACTATCACTGCAGGTCAGTCTCATCAATTGACTGTCGTAATAAAAGACAATAAAGGTGCAACCAGCACTCATACATTGGCTTTAGCTGTAAACGCGGCACCCGCCCTGACAGGATCTGCCAGTCTGAGTATGACCACTGTGCAAACTGTATCTGTTGACCTAAACGGTTTGTTCACTGATGCTGAAGGGCATGCTATTAGTTTCAGCGCAAGCGACTTACCAGCAGGTTTAACTCTGTCTGGCAGCACAATTGCAGGAAAAGTGACTACAGCCGGAAGTTTCAGCAGCCTGATCACCGCAACAGACAGCGCAGGAGCTGTATCACAGACAACCCTGAAGTTTGAAGCAACAGAGCCACCGCCGCTACCACCAGTAGTGCAACCAAAAGGTTCAAGCGGTAGTTCAGGCTGGTATGTTTTATTTGCTTTAGCTGCACTGGCGTTTAGCCGCAGAACCAGACAAGTTTAACTGCGTTATGATCTAAATTAAGGGGCTCATTGAGCCCCTTGTTCTTTTCAGTGACCACTCTCAGGGATAGTGTGTTCCCTGCCTTTGATTCCACTAAATACTTTCTCCCTAAAGCTGCGGTACCTTTGTAATGACTGTTCATTCTAAAGTATTGACCACACCTTCTTAGCTCTCTTGAGTCAGCGATTAGGTATAAGTGAAGTTCCTGCACTATCGCCTTGTTGGCCAATGATGAACTGCCACACAGAGCAACACCAAAATCAGTAAAGCACTAAATTCAGCACCGTTACGGCCTGGCCCCACAACAAACCAGCCGACTTTGGCGTGCAAAATAGCAATTCCGGTCGCGTAAATACCTACATAACCCAAACAAACCAAAGTGACATAACGGTTTAATGCCAAAAATAAAGTACCGATGATTTCAAAGGCTGTGATAGCAACAGCTATTAATACGCCCATAGGCCAACCGTGATTATCCAGCCATTGACCAAAAGGTTCGACGCCTCCGGTTAAGGCTCTGTGCCAGCCATGTGCGCCTATCAGTCCGGCCAAGGCCAGGCGTAAGGTGCCCCAGCCGAAAATTTGTTGTAATGACATTCACTATCCCTTTCTACGTCTTGTTTTGTTTACTTTGTTGCAGTTGCTCTAATGCCAACAGAGCTGCTTCAGCCTGATGCACAGGTACCAGCAGATGATCATGGTAAGCACCGGCAAATACGTTACAGCTTAAACCGCTATCTGCTAAGGCTTTAGCAAAAGCTGCAGTTAAACCTACAGCTTCTAAATCTGAATGCACTGTCAGGCTGATCCAACGTGCTCTGAATAAAATATCCAGTTGATAGTCTTTTGCCTGCTGTTCTGTCAGCACCAGAGTCAGACCTTCTTTTTCTTTAAAAGTGGCCAGAGGCAAAGGCCCGTGCCAGCTTTTATTTAAAGGCCAAACACAATACACATAAATTTCCGGCTGCAACTCTGGCTGCATAGTACTGATTAACTGATCCAGTGCTTTGATAGCAGCTGTCATTTCTTATCTCCTTTGAGCAGAGCCGTCTTCAGTCGTTAAAGACACAGGCAGCTGACCCGGGGCTTGAATTTTTCCAAGTAAAAATGCGATCACCGCATCATAAGCCGGGCCTGAAAATGGTCGCAGCGCTGTTTGAGGTTTCTGGTTATAGCTATAGGTTGCCAGTCGTACGTCTGCACTCTCAGCAAAATCAGCCAGCTCATAAGGGGTGCGCAATGACACCATCACTGTTTTTTTGCCTTGAGTTTTGGCCTGTTGCAACAACTGGATTAACAACTGTTTTTGTTGCGACACAGTCAGCTTCATAGCGGGCAAAGCCTGTAAGTCCGCCAATACCCCCAATTCAGCAGCACTTTGAGCGGGCGAAATCAGGGAGCCCAGTACCAGATCAGCCTGCTTAATCTGCTGTAATGCCAGATTTTGCTCTAAAGAGGTTAAATCACTGCATGTGACTGACTCTGGCTTCACGCCCCATAAGGTCAATGCCTGTAACCAGCTTTGGCATTTGGTTTGATCAGGGGCTATCAGGTGTAGCTTTAAAGCGGCTAAATTCAGCGGCAACTGTAATTTATTTTTGCCAACCAAAGTCAGGCTTGCTTCCGCGAGTTGTTGCTCCAGTTGTAAATCATCGGCTAAACGTTCGGCATCCGATAATGTAAGCGCATGCTGTTTGGTCGAAAGTTGCTGACGTAAGTGGGTGATACGTTGAGCCGACTCTGCGACTTCGGCACTATTGAGTTTGCCTTGTTGCACTGCTGCCACCACCTGATCAATCAGCACAGCCAAGGCTTTGATATCAGCAGGCGTTTTCATTTCATAAGGCATCAATGCTATATCAGCACCAGCAGCAAAGGTTTGGATCACAGCTTCAGCTGGGGTAAAAAACTGACTGATACCAGCCATATTCAGCGCATCAGTAATAATGATGCCGTCAAACCCCATATCTTCACGTAATAAGTCGGTCAGAATAGCGCGGGATAACGTAGCAGGTTTGATCACAGCTTCGCCGGATTTAGTGGTCAAACTGCTGTTATCCAGCGCCGGATACTGGATATGCGCCGTCATCACCATAGCGGGTTGATGCTGCTTGATAAGCTGCCGGAACGGGTATAAGTCAACCGCCTCTACAGTAGCTTTATCATGTTCCACCAAAGGCAAACCAGTGTGACTATCAACATGAGTATCACCATGGCCAGGAAAATGTTTAATGGTGCCAAGTACGCCTGCATCCTGCATGGCACTAAGCATAGCGCCTCCGGCCTGCGCTACTGCAGCAGCATTGTCACCAAAAGAGCGGGCGTTGATCACTGGATTAGCCGGATTGTTGTTTACATCCAGACTAGGAGCGAAGTTTAAGTTAATCCCCAGTGAGCTTAATTGCTGCGCTATGGCTTTACCAACATCCGCTGCATAACGATTGCCTGACGATGCCAAAGTAGCACCTATCGCCATATTACCAGCAAAGGCCGGAAACTCTTGAGTTGGCAAACGAGCTACCCGGCCGCCTTCCTGGTCAATACCAATCAGCAAAGGCAATCCATCACTGCTGGCTTGCTGTAAATCAGCAGTTAAACGACGGATTTGGTTTTTATCTTTTAAGTTATTGGCAAATAAAATCACGCCACCTAAATGCAGCTGTTCTATGGCGTCGGCAAATTCTTTGGGTAATTCAGTTAAGTCGGTTTTGCATGCAGCTGAGGAGCCTTCAGCACAAAAGTGGCGCAGGTCAATCATCAGTTTTTGCCCAATCTGACGGCGTAATTCTTGCTGGTCTACTGATTTTTGTCCCATACAACCTCCTGCACTTAACGTCATTACAGCCAGCAGCAGTGCATATTGTTTCATCTTGTCACCACATCCTGAGTTTATGGCGCCACTATATCAGGCAGGAGGATCAGGGCAAAGGCTCAGCTTTCTATAGCCACTGTATAAAATCCGGCCCTATAGCGGAAAAATCTATGGTTTTGCAGCAGAAAAACCGATAAAAGTTTGCATTGATGCAGGTCTGGACAGTTATAATCCCCTCAGTCTTTTGTTGTTATGCCGTATCCGGACAGGTTGTTATGTATAAGCCCACACCATTGTTAAGCTATTTCTGGGGTTTGTTTAGTGGTTTGATTGTCTCCGCTTTTTTGTTTAATTCCCTGACTCAAACTGAAGTGAAGCCAGAAAAAACGACAGTCCAAACGGAACAAAAACAAACAGCGGCCAGCCCGGTTCGTGCTGCAGATGCTCCTGTTTTGACTTTAGCGGCCAGGGCCGAGTTATTACTGAAGTACTACACCATCAGAGATGGTGCTGAGGAAACGAACTTAGCGCCTTTATTACAGAAAAATGGCCATCTGGAGATATTTAAACAGATGTTGCTGCAAAGCACTGCGGATGTCAGCGATCTGATCCAATCGACCCAATCTTTTACTGCAGCACAGTTTTACGCTTCGTTAGTGCGTATTAAACAAAAAGATGAAGAACAGCAAGCCAAAGCTCAGCTGGAATTATTAAAACCTGCTGGGGCACCAGCCCCAACCACGACACAACAAGCGCCGATTAACTAATCGGCGTTTTGTTTTCACAACCGCTGTTACTCGGTCTGCATCTGCGCAATAAACTTATTCGAATCTGCTATTGCCTTGTTCATTTCGCTGACAAGGCTACTGACGTCCTGCTGTAAACCGGCGAAATCAGTTTGGATAGAACCAATGGCTTTAGCATTTAAGTTATGCTTTAAAAACAGTACATTGTCGTGCATGATTTTAAGCACAGGCTGCATTTTCTTTTCAGCGGAACGCATCTTTTTCAACAGCACATCAAACTGCTTTTCTGTAGTCACCAGCTTTTGTTTGCTTTGAGCTTTTAAACTGGCGTTCTGGTATTGCTCCAGCTCATCCCGCCATTCATTAAACAACGCATCAGCCACTGATTCCACTTTGTTAATACGGCTGCTCACCAGTTCAGCGGCGTTGACGCTTTGCTGATACTCAGCATCCAACTCTTCGTATTTAGCCTGTAAATCTCCACCATGAAACTTCAGCAACTGACTCAATTCATCCAGAGCATCTTTAAACTGTTGCTGCCCTTCCACCTGCGCATCACGGGCATCTTTTACCCGATCAACCAGGATTTCGCGTTTCTCCACACCAAACTTTTCCATAGTGGCGTAGTAAGCTTGCTGACAGCCGCCCAAACACAAGCTAAGCAGCAGTAATACAGGGATTCGACGCATCCATCACTCCATTCTTTCACACGAATTATCGTTGGAATAAAACTTTACACTAAAGAACAGATAGTACAGAGCTTAGCCTGAGAATGCACCCCAACTTGTAATGTTCGACAGACAAACCAGAGACAGGCAAAACCTTGCCACTTGCTCAGGTGCTGCCAAAGAACTGTCATGCACAAAAGCGTTTTTGTATCTTTTGTTAAACAACAGCACTTGCCGACAAACCTTAACCAACCTTTCCTTACCCAACTTTACCTGTAACACACAAATCTAAACCAGTCTTGGTCGGCACTTTGCAGCTCTATTTGGGCGATCAATTCCGATCGCATCAAATGGAGAGCATGAATGAGCATTCAATTCTCTGGTCAAAGTGCATACAGCACGGGGTACGCCACCAGGCCGCAACTAAGTAAGGAACAACTGACTGAAGCTGCGGGTAATTTGTTCGGTAAATTAGACAGTCAAAATAAAGGTTATTTAGAGCAAGGCGACTTTTCGAGCCTGTTAAGCGGTCTGCAAAACGACGAAGCCAGCATAAAAAGTGAGGAGTTGTTTAGCTCACTGGACTCCGATGGAGATGGTCAACTGACCAGCTCTGAATTCAGTGATAACTTCAGCAACTTACTGTACAGCGCTCAGGGCACTATGGGTCCGATGGGATCCAGACCAGCTCCACCAGAGGATAGTGGCAAATCAAAAGACGAGTTGACCGCTTTACTGGAAGAGCTGGAACAAGAGGATGAAAAGTCTACCGAAGGATTGCAATCCTTGTTGGATAACTTTGATACCGCAGATGCAGACGGTGATGGCAAAGTGACGATGCAGGAAGCTAAAAGCTTCAGAGAAAGCCAGCAGACAGAGTCGTCGTCTTTAGCCAGCAAGGTCAGCACTGGTTCAGACCAGACTGAAAGTATCAGCAAGTTGCTTAGCCGCACTATGCAACAGCTGATGGACACTTATGGTGGATTAACCAAAACAAATAGCCAATCAGGCTCAGCAGTAGATATTACGGCCTGAAAAAAAGCACCAGATAAAAGAGTGTAAAAGTCAGGAGTTTCGGGGCGTCAGGCAGGGACGCCGGCCCCTTTTATAAAATAAATTTAAAAATTGTGTCACAGTTTTAAATGTCGTGGTGTCTTTGTATTAACGCAAGTTACTTCAACAGAAAACAAAGGACTCAACCATGAAATCAACAACTGTTTCAGCTTCTATCCAGTTCCATATAGCAGCAACTATCACTGCTGCAGTTGCTTTTAATATGGTCTGCAGTTACAGCTCAGGCTGGTTTATGCCACTTGTCTGTTACCTGCTGGCGATGATCAGTTTGTTTACTCTGATCCATCGTTTTGGTCCGCTGAGCAAGGCACAAAAAATTGGCTTATGGGCGGTTCAGCTAGTGGCGACACCGGCTTTTGTCGCCGCTTTATGGTTCAGCGGTAAACTGAGCTCTATATTCTGAGCTACCACATGTTCTTCAGAGAAAGGCGCTTAGTGCAGCTTCCAGCTCGGCTAAAGACTGCACTTCCAGATCCGCTGTAATACCTGCAGGTAAAGTGGCGTTAAAACGATTGAGCCAGCAGGTATAAAAACCGGCTTGTTTACCGCCACCAATATCAGCGATTGGGTTATCACCCACCATCAGTACGCTCTCTGGATCAGGGTTTCCCATCAGCTCTTTGGCGTGAGCAAAAATTTGCGGATGAGGTTTAGCTGCACCCACCTGCTCAGAAATCACCAGGATATCAAAGTGATTGTGTAAGCCAGTGCGCTCTAAGCGGATTTGCTGTAAGTCGGTAAAACCGTTAGTGATAATGCCTAATTTGGCTTTGCCTTGCAGAGCATTGAGTAAACTGACAGCACCAGGCAAAGGAGTACAAACTTCTGCCATGGCTTGTAAAAAGCCAGCATTAAGCACAGAAGGGGCAATATTAAGCTGCTCGCCCCAATAGCTAAAACGCTGTTCCTGCAACTGTTTTGCACTGATTTCACCGCTTTGATATTGTACCCAGAGAGGCTGATTGAGTGCCTGATACACTTGATACTGCTCAAGCGTAAAATCCACGCCATAACCTTTAAACATCAGCTGTAAGCCAGCATAAGCGTCAAAATGAAACAAGGTTTCGTCGGCGTCGAATAAAATCCAGTTAAAAGCTTTCACGTAAATACTCTTTCTGTGTTGAGACAATAAAAGAGCCAGAGCTGGTCGCTCTGGCTTTTAGACGTTAACTGTCAGATGAACCGTTGACTATCTCGGCTATCTCTTCCAAACGGCGCAGCGCCAGGTAGTTGATGGTGCGTTTTGGATACTGGCCTTTGCTGTTACGCTCACCTGCCGGCATATCCATTAACAGTTCCAGTGCTTCATCTACACCTTTGACCACATAAATATGGAACTGGCCCTGATCTACCGCTTTGATCACTTCATCATTCAGCACCAGATTCAACTGGTTGCTGGCAGGAATAATACAACCTTGTTTGCCCGTTAAACCACGGGACTCACAGAGGCGGAAGAAACCTTCAATTTTTTCGTTCACACCACCAATAGCCTGCACCTGACCATGCTGGTTAATAGAACCAGTCACCGCCAGGCTTTGGGTAATAGGAATATCGGCTATACCTGAAATCAGCGCACAAACCTCAGCCAGGGAGGCACTATCGCCATCTATTAAACCGTAGGATTGCTCCATCGCTATATTGGCTGACAAGGTCAGCGGGAAATGCTGAGCGTATTTAGCGCCTAAGTAACCTGTCAGCAGCATCACACCTTTGGAGTGAATGGATTTACCCAGTTCCACTTCTCGCTCAATATCGACTACACCAGTAGAACCGGCAAAAACTGTGGTACTGATACGGGCTGGCGTACCAAAAGCGGTATCGCCAATTTCCAGCACAGTTAAACCATTAATTTTGCCAACGGCCCAGTCGTCAGTGTCTATTAAAATCTGACCTTCCTGAATATCTTCCAAAAAGGATTCGCTGATACGGCCTGTGCGGTATTGTTTGCCTTCCAGCGCCATTTGCACATGCTCAGCGCGCAGTTCAGTCGAGTCATGCTGAGTGGCATAAAAACAAGCTTCGCGCACCAGCTCCAGCACTTCAGCAAAACGGGCAGAGAGTTTGCGCTGATGTTCAGCCTGACGGAAACTGAAATTCAGCAACTGCTTTAAACCGCAGGCGGACAAGGTTTCCATATCCATTTGCTGAATTTGATCCTGAATTTGCAGCGACATATACCGCACTGTTTGCTCGTTAAACGGCAAATAATGCTCAAAGTCAGCTAAAACGCGGAACAGTTCGTTAAACTCATCGTCCACATCCTGCACCAGATAATACAAATCCCGCGAACCCAGCAGCACTATTTTCACACTAAGTGGAATAGCCTTAGGTGTAATAATGGTGGAGTTGGTGACTGCATGATCGCTTAGGGTATCAATCAGAATTTCGCCGGTTTTCAGCGCCAGTTTCAGTGCATCCCACAAGCTTGGCTGTGACAATAAACGATCGGCATCGAGCACCAGATAACCACCATTGGCTTTATGCAAAGCACCAGGGCGGATCATGCGGTAATTGGTATACAAGGAGCCTTGCATTGAGCTGTATTCAACCCGGCCAAATAAATTGCCGTAGCTTGGATTCGGCTCAAAGATGATAGGAGCGCCGTCCATCAATTCGTGATGCATCAGCACATTAGGCACAAAGTCGCCAACAAAGATGCCACGGATATCCAGCTCTTCCAGCTTGTCGCTTTCGGCCTCTTCGGGTAATAGCTCCAGCATGGCTTTGACCAACGCTGGCTTCATATCCCGCAGGTAACGCAATACGCCGAGTTCACCGGCGTAGTCGTGTTCCAACTGCTTTAGCAATGGCTTAATGGCTTGTTCTATGGTCTCACGACGAAGCGCCCGCAGGTTTTCCGACAGCTCACGTTTCCACTGAGGTAATTCCAGCAATTGCTCGTTCAGTATAGTTTCAAGCTCTGAGACTAAATCGTAGAAGAACTGGCGTTTTTCTTCCGACAAATTAGCAAATTCATTGTCATCCAGCGCTTTGCCATCCACCACTGGCGAAAAGCTGACAGCCCCGTTTTCTTCGTACAGCACCACTTGTTGTTCTAAGGCTTTGCGCTCCACTAACTCGATGGCCGCTTCGTACTTATCATCAAACTCCTGATGAATGGCTTTTTTCTTACGCTGATAACCCGGGTTATCAAAAGCAGCAGGGAAGGTATCGAGCAGCTCGTCGATTAAGGCTTCGACCTTTTTCACCAATACTTTGCCTTCACCCGGCACTAAACGTAAGGTGCCCGGAATACGTTCATCGTCAAAGTTATTGATATAACACCAGTCATCCGGCGTCGCTTTTTCGCTGGCGGCTTGCTGCAGAATGTCCTGCACTAAGGTGTAACGGCCTAAAGCAGGCTCGCCCATCACATAAAGGTTATAACCCGGCATATCCATGCCGATGGCAAAATTTAATGCCGCCTTTGCTCTGTCCTGGCCAATAAAAGTGCTGGATAAACCTGTTACATCCAGCGCTTGCTGGATCAGGTTTTTATCAAGTTGTGGGCCTAAATGTTCGGCGGTTAAAGCATATTTATGGCTGTTGTGCGTCATGCAACCTGCTCAGTGTTGAAAGATGAAAACTACAATTTCCGTCATCTTAACAAATCATTGAATAAAATGAAGGTTTTATACGGGTAATCCATGACGGCTAAAATGCTGCCCTCCACAATAAACACAAGCACCTAATTCAGCCGGATGGTAAAAGGCTTGTTGTTGCTGACACTGCTGACATTGATACAGCCCCATGCACACTTCTTCACCTTGTAGATACGTACCCTGATGATCCAAATCCTGCATCAGTTCCTGCCATTCAATTTGGGTTTTGTCGGTAATAAGCGAAAGCTCATACCACAAAGTTTCAGGCCAGAGTGATGGCGCTTGTTCTGCCTCTGTGGCCTGACGTTTAAAGGTCTCGATAAAAAGCTGGGTTTCATAAGCCGTCAGCTCTTTGCCCGCTTTGACATAAGCTTTGACTGTGTCGGCAAAGCTCACCAGGTTATCCAGTTGCTGTTGCCGCCCTTCTTTGAACATAGTGGCTAACTCATTGAGCCAATTCTGATATTTTTCTTTAAATTCGGACATAAAACCCCCTTACTACTTTTCTTCAGTATAGTCGGCTAAAAACGAACAACTGAGTTTTAAACCTGTAGCCCGGCTTTTTAGTCGCAAGGCTATTGCGGCTTTTAGCGCTGAAGCTCAGTCTGCAGGCAGAACTATAAAAGGGGTTATTGATGAAACTTTATTTTGCGTTTACCGCTTTTGCTTTGTTATTCAGTGCGGCTAGTGCGGCAGAGTACTTTCCACCAGCCGGGCAATGGCAACAAAAACCAGCCGCCGAATTAAAGGTGGATGCTGTATTGCTGCAACAAGCGGTGGATTACGCCATAAAATCCGAAAACAAAGCAGACCCGGATCAAGCGATTAATCAGGCTACAACCTTTGGTGCCAAAGAGCCTTATGATCAGATTATTGGCCCAATGAAAACCCGGGCTCCTGCCAATGGCATTATTATTTATAAGGGCGCAGTGATAGCCCAGTGGGGCGATACACAGGCAGTGGATATGACCCACAGCATCACCAAAACTTTTTTAACTACAGTGACAGGCCTGGCGGTGCAACAAGGCTTAATTCATAACCTGCAGGACAAAGTAGATAGCTACATGCCACATGGTGTCGATTTATATCAGGGGGAGCACAACAGCCAAATTCGCTGGGATCATCTGCTGCGTCAAACCAGTGACTGGCAAGGTACCTTGTGGGGTAAACCCGACTGGGCTGACAGACCCGAAGGTAAAACACCAGCCGACTGGCCAAAGCGGCCGTTACGCACACCAGGCAGCCATTACAAATACAATGATGTACGGGTCAATCTACTGGCGTTATCCACTTTGTATGTCTGGCGTAAACCTTTACCCCAGGTGCTGAACGAACAGATCATGACACCTATTGGAGCTTCGTCGACCTGGCGCTGGTATGGCTACGACAATAGCTGGATTGAACTGGATGGTCAGAAGATGCAGTCCGTCTCAGGTGGCGGTCATTGGGGCGGTGGTATGTTTATTAATGCCTGGGATTTAGCCCGTTTTGGTTATCTGTTTTTACGGGATGGGCAGTGGCAGGACAAGCAACTGATCAGTAAAGAATGGATCAAACTGGCCACTACAGGCGGCTCAGCCAATCCTGAATACGGCTTTGCCAACTGGTTTTTAAACCCGGGCCGCAAAGCTCTGCCGAACGCTCCTGAAACAGCTGTTACTTTTCAGGGCGCAGGCCGCAATATTATTTACATAGATAAAGAAAATGATCTGCTGATGGTCACACGCTGGATAGGCAATGGCGATGAGCTGAATCAACTGGTGGGCAAAGTGTTAACTGCTCTGCCCCATTGATTGGATCGAGTTAGCGCTGGTCTGCCAGCGCTAACTTCACGCCCAAAGCAACAAATAAAGCACCAATACTCTTATTCAGCCACTGTGCAACCAGCGGGCTTACTTTCACTTTTTTTCCGGCAAAGCCAGCACTGACAGCTAAAAACACACACCAGAGCATGCCATTCAGGTTAAAAATAAAACCCAGAATGACAAAAGCCAAAGCTTTGTTGGCCGCATCCACCGCAATAAACTGCGGCACAAAAGCTAAGAAAAACAGCGCCACTTTGGGGTTCAGTACATTAGTGACAAAGCCCTGAAGGAAAATGGTTCGAAAGGAAGCAGCTGAAACCTGTTGTGCAACAACATCTTGTGCAGCGGCTTTAGCCAGTAACATCTTCGCACCGAGATAAACTAAATAGCCAGCACCAGCCAGCTTCACCAGCGTAAAGGCCGTTGCAGAAGTAGCCAGCAAAGCGGAAACCCCCAAAGCCGCGGCAAAAATATGTACACAAACACCAGTGCCAATACCTGCAACTGCGACCAAACCAGCACGCCAGCCTTGACTGGCACTGCGACTGACAATCAGCACCGTATCCGGTCCTGGTGAAATATTCAGCAGTAAGCCAGAAATGATAAACAACATCAGATTTTCAATACCAAACACAAGCTATTCCTTGATGAAACCCGCATATTCAATTCACCACTTTATGCAGCTGGAGTAACGCAGACAAGAGCATCACCACAAAATAAAACAAAGCAAGGATTGTCCTTTGTTGCAGTTGTTGCCGACCCCTCGCTTGCGGTATGCTAGCGGCAATTTTTCCCGCCGGTTTCATCGGTCTGGTTTTGACTTCACGTTGGAAGGTTTTTAATGCACGAACAATATAATCCGCAGTTGATTGAACAGCAGCTGCAAAAGGAATGGGAACAAACAAACGCCTTTAAAGTAGTAGAAGATGCTTCGAAAGAAAAATACTACTGCCTCTCCATGTTCCCGTACCCAAGTGGCCGTTTACATATGGGCCACGTGCGTAACTACACCATAGGTGATGTGATCAGCCGCTTCCAGCGTATGCAGGGCAAAAACGTGATGCAACCTATGGGTTGGGATGCCTTTGGTTTACCGGCTGAAAACGCTGCTATTGCCAATAAAACAGCACCAGCCAAATGGACGTACGCCAATATCGACTATATGAAAGGCCAGCTGAAACGCTTAGGTTTTGGTTACGACTGGGACCGCGAAGTCGCCACCTGTAAGCCTGAATACTACAAGTGGGAACAATGGTTTTTCACCAAGCTGTTTGAAAAAGGCTTAGTCTTCAAAAAAATGGCGACCGTAAACTGGGACCCTGTGGATCAGTGCGTTTTAGCCAACGAGCAAGTGATTGACGGCCGCGGCTGGCGTTCAGGTGCCTTGGTAGAACAGCACGAACTGGCACAGTGGTTTATTAAAATCACAGATTACGCTGAAGAGTTGTTACAAGACTTAGACCAGTTAGACGACTGGCCTGAGCAAGTAAAAACCATGCAGAAAAACTGGATCGGCCGCTCAGAAGGTGTAGAGATTGAGTTTAAAGTGGCAGGTTCTGATCAGACGATGTCGGTCTATACCACGCGCCCTGATACTTTATATGGTGTCACTTACGTTGCCGTTGCCGCTCAGCATCCATTAGCCCAACAAGCTGCCGTGAATAACCCTGAACTACAGGCTTTTATTGACGACTGCAAAGGCGGCAAAATGGCCGAAGCCGATATGGCGACCATGGAGAAAAAAGGCGCGCCAACAGGTTTGTTTGCGGTTCACCCTTTAACAGGTGAACAAGTGCCGGTGTGGGTTGCTAACTTTGTTTTGATGCATTACGGCTCAGGTGCAGTGATGGCCGTGCCTGGTCACGATCAGCGCGATTATGAATTTGCCACTAAATACGGTCTGGCGATTAAACAAGTAGTTCAGCCAGAAGCTGGCAGTGCTGCAGTGTGCGATTTAACCACTGCTGCCTTTACTGAAAAAGGTGTGCTGGTTAATTCTGCCGAATTTAACGGTTTAGACTTTGCCGCAGCTTTTAAAGCTATTTCCGACAAATTAGCCGCTATGGGTATTGGTCAGGTCAAAGTGAATTACCGTTTACGTGACTGGGGTGTATCCCGTCAACGTTATTGGGGCTCACCTATTCCTATGCTGACGCTGGAAGACGGTACGCAAGTGCCAGTACCAGAAGATATGCTGCCAGTGCGTTTACCTGAAGATGTGGTGATGAATGGTGTGACTTCACCTATCAAAGCTGACCCGGAGTGGGCAAAAACCACGTACAACGGCCAGGCCGCTTTCCATGAAACCGATACCTTCGATACCTTTATGGAATCGAGCTGGTACTATGCCCGTTACTGCAGCCCGGATCATGACAAAGCCATGCTGGACCCGGCCAAAGCCAACTACTGGCTGCCGGTCGATCAGTACATCGGTGGTATTGAACACGCTATTCTGCATTTATTGTACGCCCGTTTCTTCCACAAATTGTTACGTGACGTAGGTTTAGTCCAGTGCGACGAGCCGTTTAAGCGTTTATTGTGCCAAGGCATGGTATTGGCTGAAACCTTCTATCGTGAAACTGAAAACGGCGGTAAAGAATGGTTCTCGCCTGCTGATGTGGCGACAGAGCGTGACGAAAAAGGCCGTATTACCGCATCTGTTTTAAAAGCAGATGGCAAGCCGGTGTTGTCCGCTGGCATGAGCAAAATGTCCAAGTCGAAAAACAACGGTATTGACCCGCAATTGGTGATTGACCAATACGGTGCCGATACAGTGCGTTTGTTTATGATGTTTACTGCGCCACCAGAACAAACTCTGGAATGGCAGGACTCGGCGGTAGAAGGTGCAAACCGTTTCTTACGTCGGATTTGGACTTTAGCTGCTGAACATAAAGACTTATTCACTACAGCTGTGACGTCACTGGAATTAAACTCAGACCAAAAAGCACTGCGCCGCGATATTCATAAGACCATCGCCAAAGTGTCAGACGATATAGGCCGTCGTAACGTATTCAACACCGCTATTGCTGCCATTATGGAGCTGGCGAATAAGGTGCAAAAAGCTCCTGTGGATACAGATGCGGACAAACAAGTGAAACGTGAAGGCATTCAGACTTTAATTCAGTTGCTGAACCCAATCACGCCTCACTTGTCGCAGTACCTGTGGAAAGAATTAGGTTTTACCACCTCACTGGAACAAAGCCCATGGCCAGTGGCTGATGCAGCTGCTATGGTGGAAGATGAAAAACTGGTGGTGGTACAAATTAACGGTAAAGTCCGCGCTAAAGTGACAGTGGCTGCTGATGCAACTGAAGCACAAGTGCTGGAACTTGCCCATGCTGAAGAAAACGTGCAGCGTTTCCTTGAAGGCGTCACTATCCGTAAAGTGATTTATGTTCCGGGTAAACTGCTGAGTCTGGCCGTAGGATAAAATGAAAAAACACTCCGTATGGACAGGGCTGCTGTTGGTCAGCAGCCTGCTTCTGACCAGCTGTGGCTTCCACTTACGTGGTAGCCTGCCGCTGGAGCGTTATCCGGCCATTTTTGTTGATGCCAAAAAGCACTCTGAACTGGCCAGCTTGCTATCACAACAGTTGGAAAGCAATAAAGTGAAATTGCTGACCGAACTGGATCCGAAAGCACCAGCGCTGATGTTGCAACAGGACAGTCTGGAACGCCGGACTTTATCTTTATTCCCTAATGGTCAGGTGGCCGAATACGAGCTGATTTATAGAGTGAAGTATCAGTTACTACTGCCGGATCAGGATATTCAGGAGTTTCAGTTCGAGCTGACCCGTGACTATCAGGACGATCCAAACCTTGCGCTTGCCAAAGCCAAAGAGCTGGATTTGTTATTGCAGGAGCTGAGAAATCAGGCTGCCAGCCGTATTATCCGCCAGTTAAACCGGATCCACTAATGCTGAAACTGTATAGCAATCAGCTTGCTGCACAGTTACAAAAAAGCCTGGCACCCGTCTATCTGGTGTTTGGTGAAGAGCCGCTGCAAAAACAGGAAAGCATTGATTTAATTCGTGCTGCTGCAAAAAAACAGGGCTTTGATGAACGGCAAAGTTACAACTGGGACAACAGTTTCAGCTGGAACGACTTTCTGATGGAACTGAATAACTTATCGTTATTTTCACCCCGTCGTGTTTTTGAGCTGGAACTGCCGGCGAAGTTGCCGACAGGCGCCAGCGACTTATTAAAACAACTGCCTTCTTTACTGCACCCGGATTTAATTCTGGTGTTACACGCGGCCAAAAATGCCAATGATTACGCCAAATCTGCCTGGTTTAAAACGCTGGCGGAACAAGCAGTGCAGGTGCAGTTTTACCCACTGGACGATCAGCAGTTTCAGCGTTGGTTACAGCAACGTGCCTCTGCACTTAAACTGCATTTAACACCAGATGCCATTACCTTGATGCAGCATCATTGTGCCGGTAATTTATTGGCAGCAGCACAGGAGCTGGAAAAACTGGGATTAAGTCTGGTCAGTGGCACTATCGATGCTGAACTTCTGGAACAACATTTAGCCGACCAATCGCACTTTTCGGTGTTTCAGTTAGTAGATGCCTTACTCTCTGGTCAGGGTAACGAAGCCTTGCACCGGCTTGACCGTTTATTGCAACAGGACACTGAGCCTGTGATTATTGCCTGGCAGTTGCAAAAAGAAGTCACTACGTTGATGCAAATGCATTTGGCACAACAGCAAGGTAAACCGCTGGCTGATTTCTTCAAAAAAAATGCAATTTGGCCTAAACGCCAGCCTATGTATCAGACCGCTGTGTCGCGTTTACCTGCCAAATGGCTGGGTTATGTACAACAGGAACTGGCCGCCTTTGATCGCGCTTTTAAATCCGGCGCTTTAAGCAGCCCTGAACTGGCGTTGGCGCATTTAGTCAGTTTATTGGTCAGCCCTGTCTCCAAAGTATTTTCATTGCAGCAACGTTATGCCGACTTCACGCCCTGATCGTGCTTTTGCCGTATTTGGCGGTACTTTTGACCCCATCCATCTGGCGCATGTAGCCTGCGCACAGTACGTGTTAAAACACTGTGCTGTGCGTGAAGTGCAACTAATGCCCTGCCACCTGCCCGCTCATCGCGCCAGTCCGGGCGTTAGTGCAGAACACAGAGCTGCTATGGTGCAACTCGCCATTGAGCATATTCCGGGTTTGTCGCTACAGAGTCTGGAGCTAAATAAACACAGCCCTTCGTATACGGTCGATAGTTTGCGTTTATTGCGTGAACAGTATCCACGTGGCGGCTTGTTATTCGTGATGGGTATGGATTCATTGGCTTATTTTAAACAATGGCATCAGTGGCAGAGCATTTTGCAGCTGGCGCATCTGGTGGTCTGTCAAAGACCCGGCAGTACAGCCGAAGATGGTGATTGTCCGGCGCTGCTGCAGCAATTCGGCACAAACTCTCTGCAAGATCTGCATTTACTGGACTCTGGTAAAATTATGCTGCTGGATAACCCTCCTTTAGATCTGAGCGCAACCCGGGTTCGGGCCTTACTGGAAAAAAACCAGCAAAGCAGCGAACTAAATCAGCTGATACCAGCCGAAGTGCTGCAGTATATAAAAACAGAAAGGCTATACAGCGGCATATAAGATCAAAACAAAAAGTGTTAACATGTCGCGTTTTTAGATCCCGGAGTTAAAAGTGCAAGCACAAGAGTTATTAGCCTTCGTCCTCGACAAGCTGGACGACATGAAAGCCAAGGATATCGTCAGCCTGGATGTCAGAGAAAAATCCAATGTGACAGATTCCATGGTGATCTGCTCAGGTACCTCAAACCGTCATACCCGTTCTATTGCCGATCATCTGGCCAAAGAAGCGAAAAAAGCTGGTATCAGTGTGTTAGGCATTGAAGGTTCAGGTTCAGGTGAATGGGTACTGATTGATTTGGGTGAAGTGATTGCCCATGTTATGCAGGAAGAAAGCCGCAGTTTTTACCAGTTAGAGAAACTCTGGAGCGTTTAACGGCATGAAGTTAATGCTGATTGCAGTCGGCACAAAAATGCCTGATTGGGTCACTACGGCTTATGAAGAATATGCCCGTCGTTTTCCGCGTGATTTACCACTGGATTTAATTGAAATTCCGGCTGGTAAACGCGGGAAAAATGCGGACATTAAACGTATTCTCGAAACCGAAGGCGAAAAAATGCTGGCCGCTGTGCCAAAAGGCGCCCGCATTATTACGCTGGAGGTGGAAGGAGCCAACTGGAGCAGTCCACAACTGGCACAAAAACTGACCCAATGGCAAATGGATGGCCGTGATGTCTGTTTACTGGTGGGCGGCCCTGAAGGTTTAGCACCAGCTTGCATCGCAGCCAGTGAAGGCAAATGGTCCTTGTCAGCTCTGACCATGCCTCATCCAATGGTTCGTGTTGTATTGGCAGAAAGCCTGTACCGCGCCTGGAGCATTAGTACGAATCACCCTTACCATCGCGAATAATTATGATGAAACAACTCCCTTCCTTTCAGAACTGTGCAGTGCAAAGCCACTTATTTACTCAAATGGTTTTGTTTCGTATTGCTAAAGCACTGATTTGTGGGAGTATCAGTACCACCCACCCTCTCCTTGCATGTAACCGCGAATAACCATGATTAAAAAACGCCCATCCATTCAGGATCCTGCAGCCGAAAGCCAGATGTTTAATCAAAGGGCTTTGTTTGGTTTTGCGGTAGTGCTGATTTGCTTTTGTGTGGTGGTATTTAATCAGTACAAGTTGCAGGTGGTGATGCACGAACATTACATGACCCGTGCAGATGGCAACCGTATTAAACTTATTCCACAGCCGCCAAATCGTGGTTTGATTTATGATCGCAACGGTATTTTATTAGCCGAAAACCGGCCTATTCATTCGGTTGAACTTATTCCCGAACAAGTGAAAAATATTCCTGAAACCCTTGCTGAAATTGCACGCCTGATTGAAATCACACCAGAGCGCCAGCAAGAGTTTTTAAAAGAAGTGAAACACCACAGACGTTTTGTCAGCATAGCCGTTAAAGAGCATCTGACTGAGCAGGAAGTCGCTATTATTGCGGTGAACCAGCACAGATTAACAGGCGTTACTTTAGAAGCGCGTTTAACCCGGCATTACCCTTTTGGCGAGCTGTTCACCCATGCTTTAGGTTATATCGGAAAAATTAACGCCAAAGAGCTGGCGAAGCTGGAAGAAGATGGCGTCAGCGCGAATTACGCTGCCAGTCGCGATATCGGCAAAATTGGTCTGGAACGTTTTTACGAAAGTCAGCTGCATGGTCAGGTCGGCTTTGAACAAGTGGAAGTGAATAACAGAGGCAGGGTGATTCGGGTTCTTGACTCTAAACCTGCGACCTCAGGTGATGATTTAATCTTATCTATTGATATGAGCCTGCAGTTAAAAGCTCAGGAGCTGATTGGTGAAAACCGCGGCGCTATAGTAGCCATGGATCCGCGGGATGGCGCTGTATTGGCCTTTTACAGTAACCCAAGTTATGACCCAAATTTGTTTGTGCACGGTATCAGCGGTAAAAACTACCGTGAACTGCTGAATTCTCCCGATCGTCCTCTGGTTAACCGGGTGACTCAAGGGGTGTACCCACCAGCTTCAACTATTAAACCCCATATGGCCGTACTGGGATTAGAAAACGGCACAGTGACAGAACAAACCCGAATTCCGGATCCGGGCTTTTACAAATTACCGAACTATAGCCGACCTTACCGCGATCATGTGAGATGGGGACACGGTTGGGTCGATGTTTACACAGCAATCACCAAAAGCTGTGACACTTACTTTTATGATTTAGCCGTGAAACTGGGTATAGATAAAATTTCTGACTATATGAAAAAATTTGGCTTTGGCTCCCGCACTGGCATAGATGTGATGGAAGAGAGCTCGGGTCTGATGCCATCTAAAGAATGGAAAAGAGCCAGACACAAACAAAGCTGGTATCCGGGTGATACAGTGTCTTTGGGTATAGGCCAGAGCTACTGGAGTGTGACTCCTATGCAACTGGCATTATCCACCGCCATTCTGGTGAACGATGGTCAAAAACCTACCCCTCATATGGGCCGTTATTTTCGCAGTCAAGGCCAGGACACCAGCCTGATAGCGCCATTGCAAACAGCAATGGAAGTCAAAGATCACAAGAACTGGGATATTGCCAAAGAAGCGATGCGTCAGACTGTTATGGTTCAGGGTGGCACAGGTTTTAATGCGTTTAAAGGCATCAGCTACAGCGCCGCCGGTAAGTCAGGCACAGCCCAGGTTATTAATATGGCCGCGAACCAAAAATATGATGCCAATGCCATTAAAGAAATTCACCGCGATAACGCGATGTTTATTGCTTATGCTCCTGCAGAAAATCCAACTATTCTGGTGACAGTGGCCTTAGAAAACGCTGGTGGTGGTGGCGCCAACGCTGGTCCTATAGCACGTAAAATGATGGATCATTACTTTACCCGTCAAAGTGCGGCAGGAGCTCAACCATGACAGCGTTAAAAGAGTCGAGCCAAAAACACATTTTGAATACATTGCATCATGATGGATCTCCATTTAGTTCAACCCGTCAAAGTGCGGCAGGAGCTCAACCATGACAGCGTTAAAAGAGTCGAGCCAAAAACACATTTTGAATACATTGCATCATGATGGATCTCCATTTAGTTCAACCCGTCAAAGTACGGCAGGAGCTCAACCATGACCCTGTTAAAAGATCCGAGCCATAAAGGTTTTTTGGCTAAATTACATTTGGACGGTCCTTTGTTTGCTGGCCTGTTGGCGTTGTGCTGCACAGGCTTATTTGTACTCTACAGTGCCAGTGGTCAACACTGGGACATGATGGCAGCGCACAGCACCCGTCTACTCATTGCTTTTGGCGCTATGTTGTTATTGGCACAAGTGAAACCTCAAACCTTTAGCTTTTGGGCCGTACCGCTGTTTTTGGCTGGTACAGCTATGCTGGTGATGGTGTTGGCCTTTGGTCATATAGGCAAAGGCGCACAACGTTGGCTGGATTTAGGTTTTATGAAGTTTCAGCCCTCGGAAGTGATGAAACTGGCCGTGCCTATGGCGGTCGCCTGGTATGTATCTTCTCATCCCTTGCCGCTTAAGTTTAAGCACTTGATTATTGGTTTTATCATGTGTGCTATCCCAACAGTGCTGATACAACAACAACCAGATTTAGGCACCTCCATTCTGATTTTTGTCGCAGGCATTTTTGTACTGTTTTTAGGTGGCATGAGCTGGCGGATCATTACCGCCATCGCCATGATTATCCCGGTAGTCTCTTATACCATGTGGTTATTCTTTATGCACGACTACCAAAAGCGCCGGGTACTGACTTTTTTGAACCCTGAGAGCGACCCGCTCGGTTCGGGTTATCATATTATTCAGTCGAAAATTGCTATAGGTTCAGGTGGTTTTGAAGGCAAAGGTTGGATGCATGGTACTCAGTCGCAACTGGAGTTTTTACCTGAGCGCCATACCGACTTTATCTTTGCAGTATTCAGTGAAGAGCTGGGTATGATTGGAGTACTGTTTTTACTGGCCTTGTATGCTTTTATCATTGCCAGAGGTTTGATTATCGCCAGTCGTGCACAGGACAACTTCAGCAAGCTGCTGGCTGGCAGCATCACTCTGACATTTTTTGTCTACGTGTTCGTTAATATTGGTATGGTGTCAGGCTTATTACCCGTAGTGGGTGTGCCTCTGCCTTTGATTAGCTACGGTGGGACATCCATGGTTACACTAATGGCTGGTTTTGGTATTCTAATGTCGATCAGCACCCATAAACGACTTTTAGCTCAGCAGTAGAAAGAATCAATGATAAAAAAATTAAGCACTCTATGCTGTACTCTGATACTGGCTTCCTGTTCACAAACACCAGAGCCAAAATCAGCATCTACAAAAGCCAGTCCTGGCTGGGAAGAACCAAACAAAGGCCGCTATTCACAAGCGACAGACAGTCACCCGACTCGTTTGCCGACGTTGCTGGAGATGACCGATCCTGAACCCCGCGCAGAAGCATTAAGCCGCGGTGGTAATAAACCTTACAATATTTATGGCGTAGACTATTCACCCCGCACCGACCTGATGGAATACAAAGAAAGCGGTATAGCGTCCTGGTATGGCCATAAATTTCATGGGCACCTGACCTCCAACGGTGAAACTTATAATGTATTTGCCATGTCTGCTGCCCATAAAACCTTGCCTTTACCTTCTTATGTCAGGGTCACCAACCTCGACAACGGTAAATCCGCCATAGTACGGGTGAACGATCGTGGCCCTTTCCATAACGACAGAGTGATCGACTTATCTTATTCTGCCGCTTATAAAATTGGCATGATGGGCAAAGGTACAGCCCGTGTTCAGGTAGAACTGTTAGCCTCGCCCGCCATGACCAGTCAGGAAAGTTATGCCATGGGTTTGGGCAGCAGAGGTAATCAGTTTGAAGAAACGACTATAGCCTCGAACCCAGCAGGACCAAGACCAGGTAGTGTTGCAGCCCCTGTTGCAGCTGTGGCTTCTGCACCAGTACGCTCAGCTCCAGCGGCGGCAGTCTCTGCTCCCGTAGCTACTTCCAGCAAAGTGACAGGCTGTTTTATTCAACTGGTGGCCAGCAGTAACAGAGAAAAACTACAAAAGCTAGGTGCCGATCTGCAGCAGCAATGGTCAGTCTCTACACAAATTAATGATGGCAACGGAATTTTCCGGTTATTGGCAGGTCCAATGCCATCAGCGGCCGAGGCGAACAGTTGGCTGGAACGTTTTAAAAGTGCCGATTATCCATCGGCTTATATTACAGATAAAAAAAGCTGTGGTTAAAACCACAGTTGATTTCGTTTAAGAATGAACGCAGTTCAACAACATAAGAAAGGTCTCATGAATACGTACTCCAGAATTTTTATTGCTTGCTCCTTTGGTGTTGCCAGTTTTTTAGCAGCCGGACAAACAGCCCCACTGACAGCGTCTCAAATGACGCCACAACCTCCTGAAGTGAATGCCAAAGGCTACATTCTGATTGATTACCATACAGGTGCGGTGTTGGCTGAAGGTAATGCCGATGGTTTATTAGCGCCTGCAAGTCTGACCAAAATGATGACCAGCTATATCATTGGTACAGAAATCAAAAACGGCACCATTAAGCCGTCTGATCCTGTCACTATCACTGAAAATGCCTGGGCTAAACAGTATTCCGACTCTTCAAAAATGTTTATCGAGGTGGGTGAAACCATCAGCGTTGAAGAATTAAACCGTGGCATTATTATTCAGTCAGGCAACGACGCTTGTGTGGCTATGGCTGAACATATAGCGGGCACTGAAGGCGCCTTTGTTGAGCTGATGAACGCCCACGCCGTGCGTTTAGGCATGGACAATACCCACTTTGCCAATAGCCATGGTTTACCTGATGAAACTCAGCGCACCACGGCCCGTGATATGTCAAAGTTGTCGGTTGCACTTATTCGTGACACACCGGACGAATACAAAATTTACTCAGAAAAAGAGTATGTATTTAACGGCATCAAACAATACAACCGTAACGGTTTATTGTGGGATAAAAGCCTGAATGTGGATGGCATTAAAACAGGCCACACTTCAGAAGCCGGCTACAGCCTAATCACGTCTGCGACCAAAGACGATATGCGCTTAATCTCTGTGGTGATGGGAACAGACAGCGCGAAAATCCGTGAAGCAGAAAACAAAAAGTTACTGACCTATGGCTTTCGTTTTTTCGAAACTTTTTCTCCTTATAAAGCAGGAGAAAAGTTTGCTGAACAACGGGTATGGCAAGGCACTAAAGAAATCATCACTTTAGGTGTACTGGCAGAAACGCCTATTACCCTGCAACGTAATCAACGTAAAGATTTAAAAGCCGACTTTAAATTGAATCAGGAACTGATTGCCCCCATATCTAAGGGTCAGGTACTGGGCACTGTTTACCTGAAGTTAGGTGACAAAGATATCGCCGAATTTCCTTTAGTAGCGCTGGAAGATATCGAACAAGCAGGTTTATTCAGCCGCTTAGTAGATATGGTGAAAATGCGTTTTCAGTGATGAAAAGTACAGCCTGAGATGAAAACAGTCCCGGCAAAGCCGGGACTTTTTGTTAGAATAGATCAAGATTATTTTGTGAGCAGAACATCATGACAATTGAAGTAAAAGACACCCGCTTTGATGAATTTTTAGAGTTTCCATGCTCTGTAAACTTTAAAGTGCTCGGCGTCGCTGTGCCAGAACTGGTGGATCACATCGTGGTTGTGCTGCAGGAACACGCTAAAGCCGACGACTACAATCCGCAAATCCGTCCTAGCAGCAAAGGCAGTTATCACTCTGTGTCTGTGTCTGTCACTGTGACCAGCAAAGAACATATGGAACTGCTGTACACAGAACTTGGCCGTTTAGAACTGGTTCGCTATGTGATCTGACGAGTGGCACTGCCCTTTTTAGTGGCAGAGCAGGTATAATGCCGGCACTTTCAACTGAACCGGAGTTCGTTGTGGTTGATCCTCAAGGCTTAGTGATACGGGATTTAGGGCGCCAGCCTTATGTTCATGTATGGCAGGCCATGCAAAAATACACAGATGAGCGGACTGAACAAAGTCCGGACGAGCTGTGGTTTGTTGAACATGACCCGGTATTTACTCAGGGTCAGGCCGGTAAAGCAGAACATCTGCTGATGCCTGGTGATATACCTGTGGTACAAGTAGACAGAGGCGGTCAGGTGACTTATCACGGTCCTGGCCAACTGGTCGCTTATGTATTGTTGGATATCAAAAGACGTAAGCTGGGTGTGCGCGAGTTGGTCACATTAATTGAACAGGTGATCATTCAGGCTTTGGCCCCTTATGGCATTGAAGCTTATGCAAAAGCCGATGCGCCTGGTGTTTATGTACAAGAACAAAAAGTCGCCTCGCTTGGATTGCGGGTGAGAAAAGGCTGTACCTTTCATGGTCTGGCTTTAAATGTGAATATGGATTTATCACCTTTTTCCAGGATCAATCCATGTGGTTATGCCGGCATGCAGATGATCCAAACCAAAGATATTGCAGGTCCACAATTAGTGGATGAAGCAAAACAAGCTTTGCAGTCACAATTTGTGGCTCAATTGGCAGTCAGCCAGACTGAGCACAAAACAGGGTTAAGTGAGTAATATGACCATCAAAACAGCTCGTATGGAACCAGGCGTCAAGTTACGTGATGCCGAAAAAATGGCCCTGATCCCAGTCAAAGTATTACCGACAGAACGTGACGAAATGTTACGTAAACCGGACTGGTTAAAAATCAAATTACCGCGCAGCACAGACCGTATTGAACAAATCAAAGGCGCTATGCGTAAGCATGGTTTGCATTCGGTCTGTGAAGAGGCCTCTTGCCCTAACCTGTCAGAATGTTTTAACCACGGCACAGCAACCTTTATGATTTTAGGTGCCATCTGCACCAGACGTTGCCCATTCTGTGATGTTGCTCATGGTCGTCCATTACCTCCAAGCGCCGAAGAGCCGGAAAAACTGGCATTAACCATCAAAGATATGGCGCTGAAATACGTGGTGATCACCTCGGTAGACCGCGATGATTTACGTGATGGCGGTGCCCAGCATTTTGCCGACTGCATCAGCTCTATCCGTCGTGAAAGTCCGGCGATAAAAATTGAAGTACTGGTACCGGATTTCCGTGGCCGTATGGATGCAGCACTGGACATTCTGACGCAAACACCACCAGACGTGTTTAACCACAACCTGGAAACAGCACCACGTTTATACAAACTGGCACGTCCGGGCGCTGATTATAAATGGTCGCTGGAACTGCTGCGTCGCTACAAAGAAGCCCATCCGGAAGTGTCGACCAAGTCAGGCCTGATGGTGGGTTTAGGCGAGACCACAGAAGAGATCATCGAAGTAATGCGCGACTTACGTGCACACAACGTCGATATGCTGACTGTAGGCCAATACCTGCAGCCAAGCAAACACCATTTACCGGTCAAACGCTACGTATCTCCGGATGAGTTTGACGACATAAAACGTATTGGTTATGAGTTAGGCTTTAAACACGTCGCCTCAGGCCCGTTTGTGCGCTCCAGCTATCATGCTGATCGTCAGGCGGCAGGTGAAGAAATTGTGAATTACAACGCTAAATAGTACTGCACAATGCTATTTTGTACCAAAACGGTTAAGGCGTTAGCAGTGACAGGCCACTTTCTAACTAAGCCCTTGTACAGGCAGTTAAATTTAGCTGCCTGTCCTGTCTTTTCATGCCGGAAACAACTATGCTCAACTCAGTGAACTGAAGGATTTGGTATGGACAACAGACGTTTTAGCCGGGTGTTATTTTCCGGTCCGGTACAACTGAAAAATGCCGACACTCTGTATACAGGTCAGTTGCATGACTTGTCGCTCAAAGGTGCTTTATTACAGTTAGAGTCAGCAACTGAGTTAGAACCAGGCCAAAGCTTCCAACTGCAATTTCAACTGAATGAGTCTGGTGTGGATTTGTTTATGGATGTGACTGTGGCGCATTTAAATGGCTCTTGTGTCGGTGTGCGCTGCGATAAAATTGATATCGACTCTGCCAGTCATTTACGCCGTTTGCTTGAGCTGAATTTAGGTGACGCCGATTTGTTAAGCCGCGAACTTACGGAGCTGTCGGAATAGCAGACACTTCTTGTAAAGAGTGTTTTGCATCCGGATAGCCTTGTTTAGCGGCTTGTTCCATCAATAAGCGCCAACTTTGCCAGTCCTGCTGCTGTCTGGCCAAATAGGCATAAAAATACTGCACTGGCATAATCAATTCTGGCTGAGCTAAAACCTTCTGCATCAACTCAAAATACAAGCCTGGCACTTCTGCCTCATGTGAACGCATAAAGCTTAAGTTGTTTACAGGTGCATAAGCCTGCAACCCCACTTTGTTACAACTATCAACCGGCATTAGCTGTACTTCATCAGGTTGCAATTGCCAGCGCTGTAAAAATACATCCAGCTGGTTTTTATTCGTCAGCAAGTTCGGCCGGATTTTATCGCTGTTACATTCGGCGTCCGCCACTTGTACACTTAAGCTGTATTCATCGATAAAACCCAGAATATGAGCAAACTCATGTCTGAATACTGCAAAAGAGCTGCTTTCCGCAAGTTGCACTATGCCATTGTTGTAATTTGCATTGCCTTCCCCTGCGACTACCAGTAACTGACTAAAGCCACCCTCTGCAACATGGGACATTAATACCGGATACTGACACTGAATACGTTGCCCTGACTGATAACTACATTGTAGGTCAGTGCTGTTCACGCGCTTTTCAGGCAAAAAACAGACAGATAAGGAAGAAAGCTGCGGATCCTGCTGCCACTGCTGCTGTAACAATTGCAACTGCCGACTACCGGCTCTGGACTGGACTACAGGTTGCAAAGTAAGGCTACAAGAGGAATTTGAATGTATTGGAGATTGAACGCTGTTGTGCACATACTGCCAAATGCCGTAATCAGCAGCTAAATCGGCCTCTGCCGCGTTTAAACTCTGCTGTTGCTGCAGATGTTGCTCTAGATAACCAGCGGCAGCTAAAAAGCCATCCTGCTTCTGTTTTAGCGCAATTAAAGCAGCAAGCTCATTGGTTAGCCCGGCATCCACAGCCTTTTGATACCAGTTCAGGGCAGATTGCGAGTCGCCCTGCTGTTCACGCTTCTTCGCGAGTATTAATGCGGCAGCCCCATTGCCTTGCTGCGCTTCATCCATTAATTGCTGTTCAGGCAAATGCTCCAGCGCCGGTTCACAGCCAAGCAAACAGATGAATAACCAAAATATCAGCAATAGTTTTGAACAAGAAAGTGGATAAAAAAAAGCCAGAGAACCGGCTTTTTTCTTTAGTCGCATCAGTCTGTTAGTTAACTGGGGCTTGATCTGCATCTAAACCACGCAGCCTGTTCATTTCTATGCGGGCATACCGGTGTTCAACAAACTCATACACGTTAGTTGCCAGTACTTTTTTATAGTAATCCAGCGCCTTAGTTGGGTTTTGTTGTTCGTGCCATTTGGCCAGATAGAAATAAACTTCGCATAAACGTTCAGCCAGTTGCTGTGGATCGGAATTAACATTGACTGCGCTGTCCAATAACTCTTTTTCTGAGATTTTGCCCAGATAAAAAGCTACTATTTTGCTGGCCCAATGGTCCTGATCCAACTTCGTCTGATTCAACGCTAAACGCGCCTGAGCTTCAGGTACGGATAACTTGGCATCAGCAAAATACAACCACAATGAGCGGTATGGATCTTCTGGTTTGGCCAGATAAAACGACTCAAAGTCGCCTACAGCCAGATCAGTTTTACTGTCATACAGCAGAGCTATACCCCGGTTTAAATAGGCATAATCATAATCTGGTGCCAACTCTAAAGCGGCATCAAAGGACTCATAGGCTTCGGTGTAGTTGCCCACTAAGGTATGGTGAATACCAATAAAGTTATAGGCATCCGCCATATCAGGCTGTAAACGCAAGGCTCGCAGAAAATCAAAACGGGCTAATGAACGTAAACCAACACTGTCGTACATCACACCACGGTCGTAAAATAACCGAGCACGTTGTTCATCTGTAGTTTCGGCTTTGGTCAACAGCTCAGAAATTCGCGCTATTGCGATTTCAGTGCGATAAGAGGCAGGAACTGGTTCTGGTGCCAGTGGATTTTCCACCAGTACAGCCACTTCAGTTGAAGGTTTCTGGGCGCAAGCGCCCAGAGCCAGCAGTGCTGCAAGCAGCACTGCACTTTTGGTCAGGTCAGAGACCTTACTGAGCTTCAACAGCATCGGCAGACTCAACAGCTGCAGGCTTGTCCTGAGCTTCTTTAATGCTTAAACGCACACGACCTTGCTTGTCTACTTCCATCACTTTCACAGCAACTTTCTGACCGATCACTAAGTGGTCAGCTACATTGCTCACGCGCTCATCAGAGATTTGTGAAATGTGAACTAAACCGTCTTTGCCTGGCAGAACGTTAACGAAAGCACCGAAGTCAACAATACGTACTACTTCGCCCTGGTACACTGCGCCCACTTCGATTTCAGCTGTGATAGCTTCGATACGGTTGATAGCGATGTTCGCGGCTTGCGAGTTAGTCGCAGCGATTTTCACTGTACCGTCATCTTCGATTTCGATGGTAGTACCAGATTCTTCAGTGATCTGACGGATCACAGCACCACCTTTACCAATCACGTCACGGATTTTCTCCGGGTTGATTTTTAAAGTGTAGATACGTGGAGCATGTTCAGACAGCTCTTCACGGTGCGTGCTGATGGCCTGGTCCATCACGTTCAGAATGTGAATACGGGCAGCCTTAGCTTGTTTCAGAGCGATCTGCATGATCTCGCGAGTGATACCTTCAATTTTGATATCCATCTGCAGTGCAGTGATACCTTCAGTGGTACCAGCCACTTTAAAGTCCATATCGCCTAAATGATCTTCATCACCTAAAATATCAGACAGAACAACGAAATCGTTACCTTCTTTCACCAGACCCATAGCGATACCAGCTACAGAAGCTTTGATTGGTACACCAGCATCCATCAGAGCTAATGAAGAACCACAGACAGAAGCCATAGAGCTTGAACCGTTTGATTCAGTGATTTCAGATACCATACGTACTGTGTACGGGAAGTCATTGAAATCTGGCATTACAGCAGCTACACCACGTTTAGCTAAGCGGCCGTGACCGATTTCGCGACGTTTTGGTGAACCAACCATACCAGTTTCACCCACTGAGTACGGAGGGAAGTTGTAGTGGAACAGGAAGTGGTCCGTTTTTTCGCTCAGCAAGTCATCTACTGTTTGCGCATCACGGGCAGTACCTAAAGTACAGGTTACTAAAGCCTGAGTTTCACCACGAGTGAACAAAGCTGAACCGTGTGTACGTGGTAATAAACCAGTCATTACACTTAAAGCACGGATCATTTCGTTGTCACGACCATCGATACGTGGTTCGCCTTTGATAATGCGGCTGCGGACGATTTGGCTTTCCAGGTTGTGGAAAATTTCGTTCGCTTCAGTTTCATTAAAGCCTTCGCCTTCCGCTAATTCAGCTTTGATTTTAGCGAACACTTCAGCTTTGATAGCGCCAATGGCTTCGTAACGTTTTGCTTTTTCAGTGATACGGTAAGCTTCGCCAACAGGAGCTGTTGCCAGTTCAGCAATTTTGCTGGTCACTGTCGCGTTTTTCACCGGAGCAACCCAGTTCCACACTGGTTTTGCAGCTTCAGCAGCAAATTCATTGATAGCGTTGATCACAGTTTGCATTTGGTCATGACCAAATACGACTGCACCTAACATCACTTCTTCTGACAATACGCCAGCTTCAGATTCAACCATCAACACAGCGTTTGCAGTACCTGCAACCACTAAATCCAGTTTGCTGTCTTTTAATTCAGTTTCTGACGGGTTTAACACGTACTGGCTGTTTACATAACCAACACGGGCCGCGCCTAATGGACCACTGAACGGGATACCAGAGATAGCCAGTGCAGCAGAAGTCGCGATGATAGAGATAATGTCCGGCTGAATTTCAGGTTGTACTGAAACTACAGTGGCAATCACCTGAACTTCGTTGGTGAAGCCTTCAGGGAATAATGGACGGATTGGACGGTCGATTAAACGTGAAGTTAAAGTCTCGCCTTCTGACGGACGGCCTTCGCGCTTGAAGAAACCACCAGGGATGCGGCCTGCCGCATAAGTTTTTTCCTGATAGTTCACAGTCAGAGGGAAAAAGTCCTGACCTGGTTTTGGTTGTTTTTTAGCGACCACTGTGACTAACACAGAGGTATCACCCATGCTTGCAAGTACAGCCGCGTCTGCTTGACGGGCGATAACGCCGGTTTCCAGAGTGATAGTGTGTTGGCCAAACTGGAATGATTTTACGATGGGGTTCACTGATTATTTCCTTTCTATTTTTCGCGTTTTTTCGCGGAGTCTTTTGGTCTGTTTTTCGCGGCACAGTATAGCCTGTTACAAGGCTGAAAAGATAGCTGGCACCAGAGTCGCAGGGTATAAAATTTAAGCATGTCCGGGCGGTAAGAACATCATGAAGGCATTAAGTTGCATTGGTATGAATTTTTTCTAAGTTTAAAAGAATAACAAAAAGGTCAGGAACCTTTTTGAACAACGCGGCAGCGTTGGCCCGACAGGGTGAGCGCCATGGATGGCGGCGAATAAAAAAAGCCAGTCTAGGACTGGCTTTTTCAGGCATAAGCTGCGAATTAACGACGCAGACCTAAACGCTCGATCAGAGTAGCGTAACGCTGACCGTCTTTGCCTTTTAAGTAATCTAATAACTTACGACGTTGGCTAACCATGCGTAACAGGCCACGACGTGAGTGGTGGTCGTGCTTGTGGTCAGCAAAGTGCGGTTGTAACTTAGCAATAGTTGCAGTTAATAATGCAACTTGTACTTCTGGTGAACCAGTATCGCCTTGTTTAACAGCGAAATCTGCTAAGATTTGCGCTTTTTCAGCTGTAGTTAGTGACATAGAGCCTCCAATAGAGAGATATGTTGTGCCGGCCACTAATCCAGCAACAACGAAAATGAGCGCGCATTCTATGCGCTTTCTTAAAGTCTTACAAGCAAAATTATAAGGCTGGAGTTTGCCAAACACTGGTATTGAGTAAACGTCGTACTGACAGCACACCGGCCTCTAACGAAGCCACGCCAATAAACTGTTGGGCAGGGCCATACAACTTAATAGCATCAGCAGATCCCATACCTAAATCAGCCAATTCAGACTCGCTTAACAACACCGTCTGGCCATGCACTAAACGTTTTTGCTGTTCTTCCGTAAGCTTTAGCTCTGGCAAGCCTGTTAAAGCTAAATCCATTGGCAACAATAAAGCGTCTAAGCCAGCCCAGTCCTGCTTTTCGTTAAACGGCACCAGCTGTTCCTGCGTCAGCATTTGCGCAGCATCAAAAGGCCCCACATGAATACGACGCAAGGCGCTGACATAAGCACCTGAACCCAAAGCCTCACCTAAATCGTCGATTAAGGTGCGGATATAAGTGCCTTTGCTGCAATGCACCAGGAAGCTGGCATATTCCCCGTCAAAGTGCTGCAATTCAAAACGGAATATAGTAATAGGCCGGGCTTCACGTGGCACTTCAATCCCCTGACGGGCATATTTGTACAGCGGCTGTCCTTGATACTTTAAAGCCGAAAACATAGTCGGAATTTGCATCTGGGGACCACGGAACTGCTGCATCATTTGCTCAAGCATTGCTTGATCAAATGCCACTGGCTTACGGCTGATGATTTCACCTGCCGCATCGCTGGTGTCAGTACGCAAACCAAAATGAGCGGTCACCAGATAAGTTTTGTCTGTATCTAATAAGAACTGACAAAACTTAGTGGCTTCACCAAAACAAATTGGTAATAAACCACTGGCCAGTGGGTCTAAAGCACCGGTATGACCAGCTTTTTCTGCCTGATACAACCAACGCACCCGCTGTAAAATACCATTGCTGGAAATTTCTAACGGCTTATCAAGTAACAGAATGCCGTGGACAGCACGACGCGCCATTACTCTTCCTCGTCCTTGTCGACCTTAGGTTTACGATCGGGTTCCTGGCCTGCATCAATACGACGCTTGTCATCTTCACGGCGTACCTGTTCAACCAGATTCGCCATATGAATACCCTGATCCAAAGACTGGTCAAAGTAGAAACGTATAGTTGGCACAATACGGGCCTGAATACGCTTGGCGATCAGACTGCGGACATAACCACAGGCGTCGTTTAAAATATCCAGGTTTGCTTTTACTTTGTCAGCTTCTAAGCCTAAAAAAGTAACAAAAATTTTGGCGTGAGATAAATCACGCGACACATCCACATCAGACACGGTAATCATGTTATGTAAACGTGGATCTTTGATTTCACGTTGTAAAATCACTGCGATTTCCTGCTGCATTTGCTGCGACAGACGGTCTACCCGGGTAAATTCTTTAGCCATAACTCTTTCCAACACATTTGAGCAGAAAGAAACAGGGGCCTAAGTAAGCCCCTGCTGATCTCTGTATCTATATTTCTACCAGCACAAAGTGTTTATAAAGTACGTTCAACCTGAACCACTTCAAACACTTCAATCTGGTCGCCTTCACGCACGTCGTTGTAGTTCTTCACGCCGATACCACACTCGAAGCCGTTGCGTACTTCGGATACGTCGTCTTTAACACGACGCAAGGACTCCAGTTCACCTTCGTAAATAACTACGTTGTCACGCAGTACACGAATTGGTGCGTTACGTTTAATGATACCTTCGGTCACCATACAACCTGCGATAGCACCAAACTTCGGCGAGCGGAACACGGCACGAACCTGAGCCAGACCAATAATCTGTTGTTTGAACTCAGGCGCTAACATACCTGTCATCGCTGCACGTACTTCGTCTAACAGTTCATAAATGATGCTGTAGTAACGTAAGTCCAGGTTCTCGTCTTCGATGATCTTACGGGCTGTACCTTCGGCACGCACGTTGAAACCGATAACGATAGCTGAAGAAGCTGCGGCTAAAGTCGCGTCAGTTTCAGTAATACCACCCACACCACTACCGATGATTTTGATTTTCACTTCATCAGTCGACAGTCGGCTCAGTGATTCACTGATGGCTTCCACAGAACCTTGTACGTCTGCTTTCAGAACTATGTTCAGTTCTGATACATCGCCTTCTGACATGTTGGCAAACATGTTCTCCAGCTTAGATTTCTGCTGACGGGCCAGTTTGACGTCACGGAATTTACCCTGACGATACAAGGCAACTTCACGGGCTTTACGCTCGTCTTTCACTACAGTTACTTCATCACCAGCCTGAGGCACACCGGACAAACCTAAGATCTCAACCGGAATGGATGGGCCAGCCACTTTGATTTCTTTACCGTTTTCATCGCGCATTGCACGAACACGGCCGTATTCGAAACCACAAAGCACGATTTCGCCTTGTTGCAGTGTACCTTCCTGTACCAGGATGGAAGCCACAGGACCACGACCTTTATCCAGACGTGATTCAATCACCACACCACGGGCCAGACCTTTTCTCACTGCTTTTAATTCAAGCAGTTCAGCCTGGTTCAGGATAGCTTCCAGCAGGTCGTCGATACCCATACCGGTTTTCGCAGAAATAGGCACGAACTGAGTATCACCGCCCCACTCTTCTGAAATAACGCCGTACTGAGATAATTCATTACGAACACGATCCGGATCTGCATCCGGTTTATCCATCTTGTTCACAGCAACAACCAGAGGCACACCAGCAGCTTTCGCATGCTGAATAGCTTCTTTGGTTTGTGGCATCACGCCATCGTCTGCTGCAACCACCAGAATAACGATATCTGTGGCTTTAGCACCACGGGCACGCATTGAAGTAAAGGCTGCGTGACCTGGAGTATCAAGGAAAGTCACCATACCGCGTTCTGTTTCTACATGGTAAGCACCGATATGCTGAGTAATACCACCGGCTTCGCCAGCTGCTACTTTTGCTTTACGGATATAATCCAGTGTAGAGGTTTTACCATGGTCAACGTGACCCATAACGGTAACAACCGGAGCACGAGGCTCTAACTCGCCTTCACCTTGACGGTCAGACATGACAGCTTCTTCCAGCTCGTTTTCTTTGGTCAGAGTGAACTTGTGGCCCATTTCTTCACAAACGATAGCTGCAGTTTCCTGATCAATCACCTGGTTAATGGTTGCCATAGCACCCATTTTCATCATGACCTTGATCACTTCAGAAGCTTTAACGGCCATCTTCGAAGCTAATTCAGCTACAGTGATGGTTTCGCCAATTTTGACTTCACGTTCTACCGGCTGAGCTGGTTTGTTAAAACCATGCTGCATGCTGACAGGCGTTTTCTTTTTCTTGTGACGATTCGCGCGGTTAAAGGCGTCTTTATCATCCGCATCATCTTTTTTCTTGGCTTTGCCAGCAGGAGCTTTTTTCGTCGTACGACGACCACCACGTTCTTCACGGGCATCCACTTCGTCTTCAGCGGCTTTAGCGTAGACATTGCTGGTTAAGTGATAATCAGCGTCTTCTGCGGCTGGTTTTGTTTCTTCTTTAGCCCAACGTTCGGCATTTTCTTCAGCTAAACGGCGTGCAGCTTCAGCTTGTTGTAAGGCTTCTGCTTCCAGCTTACGTAACTGCTCAGCTTCCTGTTGTGCTTTGATGCGCTCAGCTTCAGCCTTAGCTTCTTCTTTCGCTGCACGACGAGCCGCTTCTTCCGGATCATCTTTCATCAACTGGGCGTGTTTTGCTTCGTCACGTTTTTTCTGTTCAGCAGCTTTGCGGTCAGCTTCTTCTTTTGCTTTACGATTAGCTTCTTCTTTTACTTTTTGCTCAGCAGCTAAACGCTCCTGTTCACGTTTTGCAGCTTCTGCGGCTTGTTCTGCGGCAATACGTTCTTCTTCAGCCAGCTTTGCAGCTTCTTCGCCAGAAGGACGTTTAACAAAAGTTTTTTGCTTGCGCACTTCAACCTGAATTTCACGGTTGCGACCAGCGCCACCGGCCACACTCAGGGTGGTTTTTTCTTTACGAACTAACGTCAGTTTGGACGGTTCAGCGGACTGACCGCCGTGGGCACGGCTTAAGTGATCCAGAAGAGTTTTTTTCTCTTCTTCATTGACCATTTGGCCGACTTGTTTTGTTATGCCTGCATCCGCAAACTGTTGGATTATACGATCAACAGTCGTATTGACGTCACTGGCCAGTTTTTCTATGGTTACATCTGCCATGTCAGTTTTTACCTCCGTTGACCCACTTATTTGTCTTCACTGAACCAAACAATATTACGGGCAGCCATAATCAGCTCTGCCGCTTTTTCTTCAGTCATTTTTTCGATTTCAATCAAATCATCTACCCCAAGCTCTGCCAGATCATCAAGAGTGATGATGCCTTTGCTGGCCAACACATAAGCTGTGTGGGTACCAACACCTGGCAGATTAACTAATGCTTCACTAGGCGCTGAGCCTTCCAGTGATTCTTCGCTGGCCAGAGCACGTGTGGTTAACACGGCTTTAGCACGTTTACGTAACTCTTCTACTGTATCTTCATCTAAACCATCAACAGACAACAGTTCGCTGACCGGCACATAGGCGATTTCTTCTAAGGTAGAGAAACCTTCGTCTACTAACACACCAGCAAAATCTTCGTCGATTTCCAGTGCAGTCATAAACAATTCCAACACCTTGGCATTTTCTTCCTGGTGTTTGGTTTTCATCGCAGAAACCGTCATCACGTTTAATTCCCAGCCGGTTAACTGGCTGGCTAAACGTACGTTCTGACCAGCACGACCGATGGCCATGGCCAGGTTGCTGTCTTCTACTGCGATATCCATAGAGTGTTTGTCTTCATCAACAATGATAGAAGCTACTTCTGCTGGTGACATAGCGTTGATAACAAACTGAGCCGGGTTGTCATCGTATAAAACGATATCAACACGTTCTCCGGTTAATTCGCTGGATACGGCTTGCACACGTGAACCACGCATACCAACACAAGCACCCACAGGGTCGATACGGCGGTCATTGGTTTTCACTGCAATCTTAGCGCGTGAGCCCGGATCGCGCGCAGCGCCACGGATTTCAATCATCTCTTCGCCGATTTCAGGCACTTCAATGCGGAATAATTCGATCAGCATTTCAGGGCGGGTACGGCTTAAAAACAGCTGAGCGCCACGGGCTTCTGGTTTTACTTCAAACAACAAAGTACGGATACGATCGCCCGGACGGAAGGTCTCACGTGGCAACATTTCTTCTTTAGCTAACATGGCTTCTGCATTGTTACCTAAATCGACAATGATGCTGTCACGGTTTACTTTTTTCACCACGCCAGTGACTAACTCACCGACCTGATCGACATAAGCTTCAACCACTTGTGAACGTTCTGCTTCACGTACTTTTTGTACTATGACCTGTTTCGCCATTTGTGTAGTGATACGGTCAAAGGTAATAGAGTCGATTTGCTCTTCAACATAATCGCCTACTTTTAAGTGAGGTTCGTCGTATTGAGCAGCAGACAAGGTGATTTCGCGGTACGGATGTTCTTGTACCTGATCGTCTGGAATAACCATCCAGCGACGGAAAGTTTCATAAGAGCCAGTTTTACGATCAATAGTCACACGGACTTCAATGTCGCCTTCGTTTTTCTTTTTAGTGGCGGCCGCTAACGCGTACTCTAACGCCTGGAAAATTTTCTCGCGCGGAACTGACTTTTCGTTCGAGACCGCGTCTACTACTAATAAAATTTCTTTAGCCATATTATTTTGCCTCGCTTCGACCCGTGTATCAGAACACAGGCACTACGTTCGCTTTATCTACGTTATCCATCAGCAAACGGTAGAGTTTGCCATCCACTTCCACTACTAACATATCGTCTTCGATTTGTGTCAGCAGGCCTTTAAATTTGCGGCGTCCTTCCTGAGGAATAGCCAATTTTACTTCAATGATCTGGCCAACAACTTTGGCGAAATGAGCAGGAGTAAAAAGTGGGCGGTCTAAACCAGGAGAGGACACTTCAAGGAAATATTCATTCGGGATAGGGTCTTCAACATCAAGTAACGCACTCACTTCACGGCTTACGGTGGCGCAGTGGTCCACAGTAATACCATCCTGATGGTCAATATAAACCCGCAGAATAGAGTGACGTCCAGCACGAACGAACTCTATGCCGACCAGTTCAAAGCCTGCGGCTTCTACTGTTGGCGTTAACAGCTCAGTTAACTGCTGTTCTTGTTTAGTCAAAGAGACCTCCAGAAATAAAAAAAGGGCATAGAGCCCAGAATAGTAGTAAAACCTTGTCGCCAGATATAAAAACGCCCCGAAATTTCGGGGCGACTTTAGAGCTGACTGGACTTTGATATCGCCAATCAAAGTCCTGAATTCTGTAGGCTTCACAGTGAACTGCTTGACCTGGGCCACACATTTGCTTCATTAAGCAATTTACGGTGAACTTACTCATTTTAATATAAAGTATTAAAAAAACTTTATTCAGTGAGGAAGTTGGTTGCGGGAGCCGGATTTGAACCGACGCCCTTCGCCCGGGATTATAAAGAGGAGCCCGTGGGCTTTTTCTTTATATTCACTTCACCGTACGAATTGGTTGCGGGAGCCGGATTTGAACCGACGACCTTCGGGTTATGAGCCCGACGAGCTACCAGGCTGCTCCATCCCGCGTCCGTAAGCGACGCACATTATATAGTCCTGGTCTGACTATCGCAAGCTTAGTTTCTATCCTTCGTGCTTGAAGTTGCTGCTTTGTTGACTGTGCTCTTTCGACCCAATCACATAGCTTAACTATGTTCATGGGTTCTCTATCGCTTGTCGCCGTGCCGCCACTCCAATCAGCTTGGATATATTATGGGCTTGCAGTGCTTTGTATATTGGTGCCGAGAGCGGGACTTGAACCCGCACGCCCGAAGGCACTACCACCTCAAGGTAGCGTGTATACCAATTTCACCATCTCGGCTAAAAAATCAGAGGTGCAATCAGTTTCCTACAGGAATATCTGATGCTGGCTTTTTCTCTTCCACTGCGTCAGCCGCTTTCGTTTCGACTGGCACAGATAAATCCTGCCATTCGTCTACAGCTTTCACACGGTCTGTACTCAGGTTGCCCAATAACAGACTTAAAGCGAAAAACAACGTTGCCAGTACTGTCGTAGTACGAGTTAAGAAGTTACCTGTACCTGATGAGCCGAAAATAGTGGCTGAACCGCCAGCACCAAAAGAAGCGCCCATGTCAGCACCTTTACCGTGCTGGATTAATACCAGAACGATCAGGGCTAATGCGACTAACAGATACAATACAATAAACAATTCGTACATTATGAATCCTTTGCCATTGTGCAAATCGCAGAAAAGTCTGCCACTTTCAAACTAGCACCACCAATAAGGGCGCCGTCTATGTCCGCCTCTGCAAACAGGGCTTCACAATTGGCAGCAGTGACACTGCCACCATAAATAATTTTTACCGCATCTGCTGCCACAACATCATATTGCGCCAGATGTTGACGAATAAACTGATGCACTTGCTGAGCTTGCTGCGGTGTTGCTGTCTGACCTGTGCCTATAGCCCAAATCGGTTCGTAACTTACCACAGAATGCGCCAGTAAATGAGGCTGCGCAGCATACACCGCATCTAATTGCCGTGCAAGAACCTGCAAAGTTTTTTCTTCTTCTCTTTGCTGCAAAGTTTCACCAACACAAAGTATCGGAGTTAAACCTGCATCCACCGCCACTTTCACTTTCTGGCTGATTACAGCATCCAATTCACCATACAAAGCACGGCGTTCTGAATGACCAATAATGACATGGGTAGCACCAGCTGTGAGTAGCATATCTGCTGAAATTTCGCCGGTAAAGGCCCCGACCAGCTGTTCGCTCATATTCTGAGCACCCAATTTATAATTGGCATGTTTTGGAAAGTAGGATAGAAAAATTACCGGAGGGCAGATCAAAATATCAGGCAGAGGTTGTTTTAACACAGACAAAGCATCTGACATCTGTTGCACCAGATCCAGACTACCATTCATTTTCCAGTTAGCGACCACTAACGGCTTACGTTGTCTCATGTTGTTGCCTCTGAATTAAAACGGGCGAGATAGTAACTAACCTCACCCATTCAGACAAGACTTGACGGTTAAATTAGCAGTTTTTAGCTGGCGATCTTTACCGCATCGGCTATTTTTTGTGCATATTGTTGTACTTCGTCTTGTATCCTTCCTTCTACCATTACACGAATTAATGGTTCAGTACCAGATTTTCGGATCAAAACACGTCCCTGGCCGTTCAAATCCTGTTCAACTTGCTGTATGACTTTCTTGACGTGTAAGTTTTCTAAAGGTGCAGTGCCTTTTTCAAATTTTACGTTCACCAGCACTTGTGGCATCTTGGTCATGCCCTGCGCCAAATCAGCCAGCGACAACTTCGCTTCCAGCATGGCAGTTAGTACCTGAATCGAGGCAATAATACCGTCACCCGTACCCGCATGATCCAGGTTCAATACGTGACCTGAGTTTTCACCGCCGATACGCCAGTTTTTCTGTGCCAGCATTTCAACCACATAACGGTCACCGACATTAGAGCGGGCAAACGGAATATTCAGCTCAGCCAAGGCCAGCTCTAACCCCATATTACTCATCAGAGTACCCACGACTCCACCCTGCAGCTTATTCAGCTTTTGTGCATTGCGGGCAATGATATAGACGATTTCGTCGCCATCAATCACCCGGCCTGTGTGATCCACCATCATCACACGGTCACCGTCACCATCGTAGGCGATACCTAAGTCAGCGCCAGTTTCAACCACTGTTTGTTGCAACAGATCAGTATGAGTGGCACCACAGTGGTCGTTAATATTTAAACCATTAGGACTAACCCCTATGGCCTGAACCTCTGCCCCTAATTCACGGAATACATTAGGCGCTATGTGGTAAGTTGCACCATGAGCACAATCCAATACCACTTTTAAACCACTTAAGGATAAATGGTTTGGCATATGGCTTTTACAGAACTCAATATAGCGACCGGCAGCATCGTCAATACGCATGGCTTTACCTAAACGCTCTGACGATTCACAAACCATAGGCTGTTCCATCGCTTCTTCAATAGCCAGCTCTACCTCATCAGGTAACTTTGTACCGTCGGCTGAGAAAAACTTAATACCGTTATCATAATAAGGATTGTGCGATGCGCTGATGACGATACCGGCTTCAGCACGGAAAGTACGGGTCAGGTAGGACACTGCAGGTGTTGGCATTGGTCCTAATAAACGTACATCCACACCAGCAGCCACTAAACCAGCTTCCAATGCAGTTTCTAATAAATAACCCGAAATACGGGTGTCTTTACCAATCAATACTTTTTTGGTACCACGCTGTGATAACACCCGACCAGCGGCCCAACCTAACTTCATCGCAAATTCAGGCGTAATTGGAAACTCGCCCACTTTGCCACGCACACCATCAGTGCCAAAATACTTCCTAGACATGCTCTACTCCAAATAAGGTGGCACAAGTTATAGCCACGGCTTGTACAGTTTCTTTAACATCATGCACGCGAATAATACGGGCACCTTTCATAACAGCTATTGTGGCACAGGCCAAACTACCTGCCAAACGTTCCTCTGGCGGAACCTGTACTAACTGACCAATCATAGATTTACGCGACATTCCGACCAGCAAAGGGTAATTTAGCCCCACCAAGTCTGAAAGCTGACTTAACAGCTGATAGTTATGCTGCAGACTTTTGCCAAAACCAAAACCTGGGTCGAGAATAATCTGGCTTTTTGGGATGCCTGCGGCGATACAAACTTCTGCTCTTTGCTGTAAAAAGTCCCCCACCTCTTTTACCACATCCTGATACAGAGGTGAATGTTGCATAGTTCTGGGTTGCCCCTGCATATGCATTAAACACACAGGCACTTGCGCAGCGGCAGCCACTTCAACCGCACCATGATCGAACAGAGCTTTAATATCGTTAATGATATCAGCACCAGCAGCCACGGCTTCTTTCATCACTTGTGATTTGCAGGTATCGATAGAGATGACGCAATCCAGTTCAGAGCGGATAGCTTCAATCACGGGCAAGACTCTGTCGAGCTCTTGCTGTACTGAGACTTCTTCTGCACCTGGGCGGGTCGACTCGCCCCCTATATCTAAAATAGCAGCGCCTGCAGCAAGCATGGCTCTAGCCTGCGCTATAGCAGCATCTTTACCAATAAAACGGCCACCATCAGAAAATGAGTCCGGCGTGATATTTAAAATGCCCATCACTTTAGGGCGGGATAAATCCAACTGACGATGACGGGGCAATTGCAATAACATAAAAATACTCCTTCATCCTGCACATAGCAAAACCCCGGGAATTCCCGGGGTTTAATTAGTCAGAACTGAACTTTACAGAGGGTTTTCTGTGGATGGCTCTGACGGACTCACAACATCGACAGGCTTAGTATCATCGCTGTTAGAGCCTTTATTTTTGTCTTTTGGTTCCCAGTTTTCCGGCTGGCGCACAGTACGACGATTCATAAGATCGTCAATTTGTCTGGAATCAATAGTTTCATACAACATCAGCGCTTCTTTCATCGCATGCAAAATATCCATGTTTTCTTCAATCAGAGTTTTTGCTCTGTTGTAGTTACGATCGATAATAGCTTTGATCTCAGAATCAATAATGCTGGCCGTTTCATCAGACATGTTTTTCGCTTTGCCCATACTGCGGCCCAGGAATACTTCGCCTTCTTCTTCGGCATACAACAGCGGACCTAATTTGTCCGAGAAGCCCCACTGCGTCACCATGTTACGTGCAATAGACGTAGCGTATTTGATGTCTTGCGAAGCACCTGTTGATACAGCATCACCACCGTAGATCAACTCTTCAGCCAGACGACCACCGTAAGCCACTGAAATTTTACTTTCCAGTTTACGACGGCTGATGCTGATCGCATCAGCTTCCGGTAAAAAGAAAGTGACACCTAAAGCACGGCCACGAGGAATAATAGTCACTTTATGCACAGGGTCATGCTCTGGCACCAGGCAACCTACAATAGCGTGTCCTGCTTCGTGATAAGCCGTCATTTCTTTTTCAGCTTCCGACATCACCATAGAACGGCGCTCTGCACCCATCATGATTTTATCTTTAGCTTTTTCAAACTCTTCCATACCAACAACACGGTTGTTACCACGGGCAGCAAACAATGCAGCTTCGTTCACCAGGTTGGCTAGATCGGCACCAGAAAAACCTGGAGTACCACGAGCAATCACGCTGGCTTTGACATCGTCACCTAACGGCACTTTACGCATATGCACTTTAAGAATTTGTTCACGACCGCGTACATCAGGCAAACCTACCACCACCTGACGGTCGAAACGACCTGGTCTTAATAAAGCAGCATCTAATACGTCTGGTCTGTTGGTTGCGGCGATAATGATGATACCTTCGTTACCATCAAAACCATCCATTTCCACCAGCATTTGGTTTAAGGTTTGTTCACGTTCGTCATGACCACCACCTAAACCTGCGCCACGCTGACGGCCTACGGCGTCAATTTCGTCGATAAAGATGATACAAGGAGCAGCTTTTTTCGCTTGCTCAAACATATCACGCACGCGACTGGCACCAACACCAACAAACATTTCAACGAAGTCAGAACCAGAGATGGCAAAAAACGGTACTTTAGCTTCACCGGCAATCGCCTTGGCTAACAGGGTTTTACCTGTACCTGGTGGGCCAACCATTAAAATACCTTTTGGAATTTTACCGCCCAGCTTCTGGAAACGTGATGGGTCTTTTAAATAATCCACCAGCTCAGTCACTTCTTCTTTCGCTTCGTCACAACCTGCAACGTCAGCAAAAGTTGTTTTGATTTGATCTTCGCCCATTAAACGGGCACGGCTCTTACCAAAGGACATAGCGCCTTTGCCACCGCCGCCCTGCATCTGGCGCATAAAGAAAATCCAGACACCGATGAGTAACAGCATTGGGAACCAGGAGATAAAAATCTGCCCCAGCATGCTTGGACTCTCAGGCGCAGTACCAGAGAAGGTGATGTCATTTTTGTACATGTCATCAATCAGCTTTGGATCGTAGCCAGTTGGGATCACAGTTTCAAAACGGTCGCCTGAACGTTTTATACCAGTAATAACGCCACTCTGTTCCTTCGCCTCGCGGATCTGGCCCTGATTGGCTTCTTTCAGGAACTGGGTATAACTCATTTGCTTCTCTGTTTTGTCAGCAGGACCAAAACTATTAAATACCGACATCAATACAACGGCGATAACCAGCCATACGATGAGATTTTTTGCCATGTCACTCAAGGTGAGAACCTCTCAGTTACGAAAATAATTACGAAAACAAGGTTACGATTTAATGAACCTACCGCTACTTTACTAGACTTTAAAGCCTGTCGCTACGATATATGTCTCACTGGATCGCGCCCGGGACGAATCTGGTTTACGAATTCGTACCGTGGTGAATACACTGCGAACCTGCTGTACAAAGGGTTCGAAGCCTTCACCATGAAATACTTTGACAACAAAACTGCCATTTTTCTTCAATACGTTGTTACACATTTCCAGCGCCAGTTCGACCAGATACATACTTCTGGATTGATCCACTGTGCTGTTGCCACTCATATTCGGTGCCATATCGGACAATACCACATCCACATTACGACCACCGATACGCTCTAACAAGGCGTTTAATACAGCGTCTTCGCGAAAGTCCCCCTGCAAAAAAGCCACACCGGCCAAAGGGTCCATCGGCAGAATATCACAAGCCACGACACAACCAGCCTGACCTACTAATTCAGCAGCACGGGCCGACCAACTGCCAGGTGCTGACCCTAGATCTACGACCGTCATGCCCGTTTTGATCAGTTTATCTTTATCCTGAATTTCATCCAGCTTAAAAGCAGCCCGGGATCGTAGCCCCAATTTTTGTGCTTTTTGCACAAAAGGGTCGCTTACGTGTTCCTGTAACCAGCGAGACGAGCTGGCGGAACGTTTTTTCTTTGTCATCTGAGTACTCTTAAATAGTCTTCATAGCAAGATGGCGGTACAATAGTGTAATTTCAAGCTTTCCAACACGGAAAATCTACACATATGAACCTTAGTAATAAACAAAAACAGTTTTTAAAAGCCAAAGCACACGAGTTAAAGCCAACCATTCTGCTGGGTGGCAACGGATTAACTGAAGGTGTAATGGCCGAAATTGATTTGGCATTAGAGCACCATGAACTGATCAAAGTGAAAGTTCCAAGCATCGATCGCGAAGAAAAAGTCGCGATTATGGACGCTATAGTGCGCGAAGCCAAAGCACAAAAAGTGCAGGTGATTGGCCATATTCTGGTGATCTACCGCGCTGCCAAAGAGAAAAAGTTACATATTCCAAAGGGCTAATCAGCGCCTTTTAAGTAACCTGCGGCCTGCAAAAACATGCGGGCCGACTCTTCATCCTCTGCAATATGTCTGGTCAAATACGCTGGTTTCTCCACTTCAGTCGCTTTTAAATACTGCCAGGTCAGCATTTCATCTGCTGGTAACAACAATTCCACATGATGCAAATTGTGCGCAAAAGCCCAGACAGAGTTCTGTCTTAACAAATCTAACGACTGAGACGGACTGGCTTGCCACTGTCTGATGTCCAATACCACAGCCCAAGGTTTCGCTACTATGGGAGCCACCAGAGCGCGGAAATCCCGGATGTACTCTTCAGTACCCAGTAAGCTAGACACACCAAAAACCTGAACCCAAAGCACCTGGTCCAGCAGTTGAATCTGATAAGCTTTTGTCTGACCTCTTTGCATATCTGTACTCTGCTGCCTGTGCTTTAAGGGGTTTAGAGTAAAAAGGCGGCCTAAGCCGCCTTTTTAACGCTGATACAGCTTATAAATACTGCACCTGGGTGATCTCAAACTCCACCATACCAGCAGGGGTATTGATGGTGACCACGTCTTCTTCTGTTTTACCAATTAAACCGCGGGCTATAGGCGAATTCACCGAAATCCTGAAGTTTTTAATATCCGCTTCATCATCACCCACAATACGGTAGGTCACTTCCTCTTCCGTATCCAGGTTCAGAATGGTTACAGTGGCACCAAAAATCACTTTACCGTTATTTGGCATTTTAGTGATGTCGATGATCTGTGCATTGGACAACTTGGCTTCAATATCCTGAATGCGGCCTTCACAAAAGCCCTGTTGTTCACGGGCTGCGTGGTATTCCGCATTCTCTTTTAAATCACCATGGGCACGCGCTTCAGCAATAGCTGTAACGATAGCCGGACGTTTCACGGTTTTCAGCTCTTGCAGTTCATCACGCAAGCGCTGAGCCCCTTCAACCGTCATAGGGATCTGACTCATCCGTATACTCTCTTATGTAGTTCCTGCACTGATGCAACTGTAGCAAAAGCATTGGCTGCGTTGGCTTTACAGGTTGCAAAAGCTGCATTTAAAGTTGTGGTGTAGTTGGCTTTATGTTGCAGCGCGCCACGTCGTAACACTTTAGAGTCTTCAATCGCCTGACGACCTTCAGTAGTGTTGACAATATAGCTGTATTCACCGTTTTTGATCCGGTCCAGAATATGCGGGCGGCCTTCAAATACTTTGCTTACAGTACGGCATTCAATGCCCGCTGCTTCTAAAGCTTTGGCAGTACCACCAGTGGCATCCAGCTCGAAACCCAGCTCAACCATAGTTCTGGCTAATTCAACAACGCGCACTTTATCGCTGTCACGCACTGAAAGTAAAGCACGACCACCTGTAGGGATCACAGTGCCAGCACCTAACTCTGCTTTGGCAAAAGCTTCAGCGAAGGTATCACCCACACCCATCACTTCGCCTGTTGAGCGCATTTCAGGGCCGAGGATTGGATCCACACCCGGGAATTTGTTAAACGGGATCACTACTTCTTTCACAGAGAAATAAGGCGGAATAATTTCTTTAGTAATACCTTGCGATGCTAAAGACTGGCCAGCCATACAACGGGCGCCTACTTTAGCCACTGCCATACCTGTAGCTTTTGACACAAAAGGCACAGTACGGGCAGCACGAGGGTTCACTTCAATCAGATAAATTTCGTTATCTTTGACAGCAAACTGAGTGTTCATTAAACCGACCACACCCAGCTCCAGCGCCAACTTTTTCACCTGCTCACGCATTCTGTCCTGTACATCAACAGATAAGCTGTGTGGTGGTAAAGAACAGGCTGAGTCGCCTGAATGCACGCCGGCTTGCTCAATGTGTTCCATAATGCCGCCGATGATGACTTCTTTGCCGTCACAAATGGCGTCGATATCCACTTCGATGGCGTCATCAAGGAAACGGTCCAGCAGTACCGGAGAATCGTTCGACACGCTGACCGCTTCGGTCATATAACGACGTAAGTCGATATCGTCATAGACGATTTCCATAGCACGGCCACCTAATACATAAGACGGACGTACTACCATTGGATAACCAATGGCCGGAGCTTTAGCAATAGCTTCTTCCAGACTGGTTACTGTGGCGTTTTGTGGTTGTTTTAAACCTAAACGTTCTACCGCCTGCTGGAAACGTTCACGGTCTTCAGCGCGGTCAATGGCATCTGGTGAAGTACCAATAATTGGCACTCCGTTCGCTTCTAATGCACGGGCTAATTTTAATGGCGTCTGGCCGCCGTACTGAACAATAACGCCTTTTGGCTGTTCTTTCAGCACGATTTCCAGTACGTCTTCCAGCGTAATAGATTCGAAGTACAGACGATCTGAAGTGTCGTAGTCTGTTGATACGGTTTCAGGGTTACAGTTGACCATAATAGTCTCGTAACCGTCTTCACGTAAGGCCAGAGCAGCGTGTACACAGCAGTAGTCAAACTCAATACCCTGACCTATGCGGTTTGGACCACCACCGATAATCATGATCTTGTCACGATTGGTAGGTGCTGCTTCACATTCTTCATCGTAAGTGCTGTACATGTAAGCCGTGTCTGATGAAAATTCAGCAGCACAGGTATCCACACGTTTATATACAGGGTGCAGGCCAAAACTGTGACGTTTTTTACGCACTTCGCTTTCTGCTACACCTAATAAGTCAGCCAGACGTTGGTCGGCAAAACCTTTACGTTTTAATATTTTTAAGCGGCTTTCATCTAAACCGGCAAAACCAGCAGCTTGCACCGCAGTTTCTTCTTTCAGTAAATCTTCAATCTGAATCAGGAACCAGTGATCGATTTTGGTCAGCGCATAGATTTCATCCATGCTCATGCCCATGCGGAATGCATCGGCTATGTACCAAATGCGGTGTGAACCAGGTTCACGCAGTTCACGGATAATTTTTTCTTTGGCTTCAGGTGCATGGATATCAATGATTGGGTCTAAACCACATACACCAATTTCCAGACCACGTAAGGCTTTTTGCAGCGACTCTTGCTGGTTACGGCCAATCGCCATCACTTCACCGACAGACTTCATCTGAGTAGTTAAGCGGTCATTGGCACCAGCAAATTTTTCGAAGTTAAAACGTGGCACTTTAGTCACAACGTAGTCGATGCTTGGCTCAAACGAAGCAGGTGTTTTACCACCGGTAATATCGTTTGCCAGTTCATCCAGCGTATAACCACAAGCCAGCTTGGCTGCCACTTTAGCAATTGGGAAACCTGTTGCTTTGGACGCTAAAGCTGAAGAACGTGATACACGTGGGTTCATCTCGATGATGACCATACGGCCATCTTCAGGATTGATACCAAACTGGACGTTTGAACCACCGGTTTCCACACCAATTTCACGCAGTACAGCCAAAGAGGCGTTACGCATGATTTGGTATTCTTTATCCGTTAAGGTCTGAGCCGGCGCTACAGTGATCGAGTCACCTGTATGCACACCCATAGGGTCGAAGTTTTCGATAGAACACACAATGATGCAGTTGTCGTTTTTATCACGGACCACTTCCATCTCGTATTCTTTCCAGCCGATCAGCGATTCATCAATCAGCAACTCTTTAGTTGGCGATAAATCCAGGCCACGGGTACAGATTTCTTCAAATTCTTCGCGGTTGTAAGCAATACCACCACCAGAACCACCCATAGTAAAAGATGGACGGATGATGCAAGGGAAACCAATAGTTTCCAGCACGCCGTACGCTTCTTCCATAGAGTGAGCAAAACCAGCACGTGGGCAAGACAGGCCGATAGAGCGCATGGCTTTATCGAAACGACCACGGTCTTCGGCTTTGTCGATGGCATCTGCTGTAGCGCCAATCATTTCGACATTGTATTTTGCCAGCACTCCATGACGCTCTAAATCAAGCGCACAGTTTAATGCGGTCTGACCGCCCATAGTAGGTAACACCGCACATGGACGTTCTTTTTCAATGATTTTCTCAACCACTTGCCAGTGGATAGGTTCGATGTAAGTCGCATCGGCCATTTCCGGGTCTGTCATGATAGTGGCAGGGTTAGAGTTCACCAGAATGACGCGGTAACCCTCTTCTTTTAACGCTTTACAGGCTTGAGCACCTGAATAATCGAACTCACAAGCCTGACCAATCACAATAGGACCGGCGCCGAGGATAAGAATACTTTTAAGATCGGTACGTTTTGGCATAGCTATTCTCTGTCTCTCTGATTCTTACCAATTAAGCCTGACGCTGTTGCATCAATTCGATAAAGTGGTCAAACAATTCACTGGCTTCGTGTGGACCAGGACTGGCTTCAGGGTGGCCCTGGAAGCTGAACGCTGGTTTGTCGGTGCGGTGAATACCCTGCAAAGTACCATCAAACAACGACTTGTGAGTCGCACGTAAATTGGCAGGTAAAGTGGCTTCTTCCACAGCAAAACCATGGTTCTGTGCTGTGATTAACACCTTGTTTGTATCCAGATTTTTCACCGGATGGTTACCACCATGGTGACCCACTGTCATTTTGATCGTTTTGGCACCGCTGGCTAACGCCAGTAATTGATGGCCTAAACAAATACCAAACACAGGAATATCAGTGGTCAGGAAAGTTTCGATGGCTTTAATGGCGTAATCGCAAGGAGCCGGATCACCAGGACCATTGGATAAGAAAATACCGTCAGGGTTCAGTGCTAATACTTCTTCAGCAGAAGTTTGAGCCGGAACTACAGTTAAACGACAACCGCGGTCGGCCAACATGCGTAAAATATTACGTTTCACACCAAAATCGTAGGCAACTACATGAAAGGCTGAATTATCTGGTTTTGCAAAGCCCTGACCTAAAGTCCAGCTGCCTTCAGTCCATTGATACGACTCTTTCACTGAAACTTCTTTGGCTAAGTCCATACCGGACAAACCAGGGAAAGCACGTGCCAGTTCTAAAGCTTTGTTTTCGTCTAAGTTATCACCAGCCATTAAGCAGCCGTTTTGTGCGCCTTTTTCACGCAAAATACGGGTCAGCTTACGGGTATCTATATCGGCGATGCCTAAAATATTACGGGAGCTAAGATAGTGACTAAGAGAGGCTTGATTACGGAAATTACTGGCTAACAAAGGAAGGTCACGGATAATCAGGCCCTTGGCCCAGATTTTATCGGATTCCTCATCTTCATCGTTTGTGCCGGTATTTCCAATATGAGGATATGTCAGAGTGACGATTTGTTCAGCATAGGAAGGATCCGTGAGGATTTCCTGATACCCGGTCATCGAGGTATTAAATACCACCTCTCCAACAGAAATACCTTCAGCGCCAATGGCTGTACCGCGAAATACGGTGCCGTCTTCCAGTACGAGCAGGGCGGACTTAGTCAAAATAACCTCCAAACAGCAGAAAACGGGGGAAAAACATTGTTGTTCACCACCCGTTTTGACCCAGAATTTTTGTATCCACGTTTGCTTGGGCAAACCTGACTATTCTAGGCGATTTGAGCTATTTGGTCTAACTCTTTTTTGATATTTTATAAAAATGACGCTTTGATCGCATTTTTATAACATATTGCTCAAAAAGTTAAGCTAAGTCGGCCAAACCCAGCACTTGTTGCATAGAATAAAGTCCTGGCTGTTTATTTTGCAACCAAAGCGCTGCACGCCACGCGCCCTGGGCAAAAGTACTACGACTGGAAGCTTTATGGGTAATTTCCAGACGCTCGCCGAGGTCAGCAAACAGCGCTGTATGATCACCAATAATGTCACCACCTCGCACAGTCGCAAAACCAATGGTCTTTTGATCACGCTCGCCAGTCATGCCTTCACGGCCATAGACAGCCACATCGGAGAGATTACGATCTAAAGCTTTAGCAATTTGATGGCCTATCGCCATAGCAGTGCCTGAAGGAGCGTCTTTTTTAAATCTGTGGTGGGCTTCAATAATTTCAATATCAGCCGTCTGCCCCATCACCTTAGCTGCGGTTTGCACCAGATGAAGTAATAGGTTAACGCCTACACTCATATTCGGCGCCCAGACAATGGGAATATGTTTCGCAGCCTGTTGCACTGCTGCATATTGGCTATCTGTGAGGCCAGTCACACCAATCACCAGCGCTTTTTTAGCCTGCACCGCTAGTTCCAGATGCTGTAGCATGGCTTCTGGCATAGTGAAATCAATCCAGATGTCGGCTGAATCTAAAGCAGCGACACAAGTTTCAATAAAAGGCAGATTCAATTTGCCACAACCTGCCAGTTCACCTGCATCCATACCTGTTAAAGCAGAACCGGCACGCACAGTAGCAGCAGTGATTGGCAATTGGTGCTCTTTAGCTACACTGACTAAAGCTCTGCCCATACGGCCATTGGCACCTAAAATACCTACTGTACTCATCTGTTGTTCCTGTGTTTGGCTGCTGTAATACGGGCGCTATTAAACGGCAGTCCGGATCGATATGCAACCCCAAACTGCCCCACTCGATTAAACTGCAGCAGTAAAAATGGCCCGACTGGCACTGTAGTTGATATCACCATGTTCACCCAGCTTATCCATGCCCTGTTCCATGACTTTGGCCATCAGCTCGTCCACAGAAGAAGCAGGTAAACCATAGGCCGTTAAACGGGTTGGAACACCCATTTGTTCAAAGAAGGCACGGGTATGGCTAATGGCTTCATCCATCTGACGCTCCGGGTCCTGCTGCTGTAATCCCCAGACTCTGCTGGCGTACTGCAGCAACTTGTCACGCTTGGTGGCTCGTTGTTGTTGCATTAAGGCTGGCAACACGACAGCCAAAGTCTGAGCGTGATCTAAGCCATACAAAGCAGTCAGTTGATGCCCTAAGCCGTGAGTCGCCCAATCCTGAGGTACACCTACACCAATCAGACCATTCAGTGCCATAGTGGCGGCCCACATGACGTTGGCCCTGACATCGTAGTTTTCAGGTTCATTTAAGGCTTTTGGCCCTTCTTCAATCAGTACTTGCAGCAATGACTCAGCAAATCTGTCCTGCACTGCAGCGTTGACCGGATAGGTCAGGTACTGCTCCATTACATGGACAAAGGCATCCACTACACCGTTAGAGATTTGTTTAGCCGGTAAGCTATAGGTGACTTTTGGATCAAGAATGGCAAATGCCGGATAAACAGAAGGATGTGAAAATGCCAGCTTTTGCTGTGTGCTTTGACGGGTAATAACAGCGTTCGCATTACTTTCAGTACCTGTCGCAGGCAAAGTCAGCACACAACCTAAAGGTAAAGCGGCTTTGATACGGGCTTTTTTCTCTAAAATAGCCCAGCCGTCCTGCTCCAGCAGTGCTGCTGCAGCTATGTATTTACTGCCGTCGACCACTGAACCACCGCCTACAGCCAGAATAAAATCGATTTTTTCTGCTTTTACCAAAGCAACAGCTTTACTTAAGGTTTCATAGCTTGGGTTAGGTTCGATACCAGAAAACTCCAGCACCTGATGGCCTTTTAATGCATCAATCACCTGCTGATACACACCGTTTTGTTTAATAGAACCACCACCATAGGTCAGCAACACTTTGCTGCCTGTAGGGACCAACTGACTCAGTTGACTGATTTGACCATCGCCAAACACAATACGGGTTGGATTCTGGTAGGAAAAATTAAACATAAAAGCTCCGGTGCATAAAACAAAATTCAGCTCTTTATATGGGCCTGAAACGCATTAAGTTCAAGCGGCTTTTGGTTTTTCTTCTGTCATAGGCAAAATGCAGGAATTCAGTTAGGCTGGTTTTAAGCGAATGAGACGCCTTGTTTGTTCTGATACATGTGACCTGAAGCAATGACTTTTATGAGTTTGGCTATAGCTTAGTCAGCTTTAATATTTGACAGGCCTTCTGGACGTCTCTATATTCCGAAAAATTTTAAAACCTTTCAGGTTTAGAGGAAAACTCATGACGTTATCGCAAAAACAGCAAGCCCGTTTGTCCTTGCTGCCGTTGTTGCTGTTTGTCGCTCTGTTTTTAGGCACTGGCTTGTATCTGCAATCCCAGGGCGTTGATTATGCCTTTTATCAGTTGCCAGGGCCTGTGGCTGCTATACCGGCTTTGGTGTTAGCCATTTGGTTATATAAAGCACCATTAACTGAATCTCTGGAGGTGTTAGTCCGGGGTGCAGGCAACAGCAATATTATTACCATGTGTTTTATTTTTCTGCTGGCCGGAGCTTTTGCCACTGTAGCTCAGGCGACAGGTGGTGTGGATGCAGTGGTGAATGCAGGTTTGACCATAGTACCGGCACAGTTTTTATTGCCCGGCTTATTTGTTATTTCAGCCTTAATTGCAACAGCCATGGGAACCTCAATGGGCACCATTGGTGCTTTGGCTCCTATTGCTGTAGGTTTAAGTACTCAGGCCCAGCTGGACCCGGCTTTAGTTGCTGGTGTGCTGTTAAGTGGCGCTATTTTTGGCGATAACCTATCGATTATTTCTGATACAACCATTGCCTCCACCCGAACTCAGGGTGCTGAAATGAAAGATAAATTCAGAGAAAACCTGAAAATTGCCTTGCCAGCTGCTGCTGTCACTTTATTACTTTTTGTGTTGATAGCACAAAGCCAGACGGAAGTTGCAGTAAAAGACTTTAGCTGGACTGGCGTAGTACCTTATGCAGCGATCCTGATATTAGCTGTCGCCGGTATCAATGTGTTTGTGGTGTTGTTGCTTGGAGTGGTGTTAGCCGCAGTGCAAGGCGCAGTTTTTGCCGATTATCAACTAGCCAACCTGGGTAAAGATATTTACAAAGGTTTTGGCTCGATGCAGGAGATATTCCTACTGTCGATGCTGGTCTGTGCTTTAGGTGAGTTTGTAAAACAACAAGGTGGTTTGCAGTATTTATCAAGTCATGTCACAGCTTTGGCTTTAAAACTGAAATTGGCTGGCAATAAAGCTCAGCAACTGGCGATTGCCGCTTTGGCTTTTGTCAGCAATCTGTGTATTGCCAATAACACTGTGGCCATAGTTGTGGTGGGTGAAGTCAGTAAAGATATAGCTGTGCATCACCAAATCACGCCTAAACGCAGTGCCAGCTTATTGGATGTGTTTGCCTGTATAGCACAGGGCTTAGTGCCTTATGGCGCTCAAGCTTTGTTATTAGGTGCCAGTTTTGGCATATCGCCATGGGATGTGGTGACGAACAGCTACTACTGTTTAATTCTCGCGGTTTTTGCTGTAGCACGTATTCTTCTTGAAAAAATCGACCGGAACGATTTTTAACATCGGAGCGCAGCGACGATGGCCTGGACAGGCATTTTGCAGGACAGCAAAATGTAAAAAATCGACCGGAATGATTTTTAACGTCGGAGCGCAGCGACGATGGCCTGGACAGGCATTTTGCAGGACAGCAAAATGTAAAAAATCGACCGGAGCGATTTTTAACGTCGGAGCGCAGCGACGATGGCCTGGACAGGCATTTTGCAGGACAGCAAAATGTAAAAAATCGACCGGAACGATTTTTAACATCGGAGCGCAGCGACGATGGCCTGGACAGGCATTTTGCAGGACAGCAAAATGTAAAAAATCGACCGGAACGATTTTTAACATCGGAGCGCAGCGACGATGGCCTGGACAGGCATTTTGCAGGACAGCAAAATGTAACAACCAGGCCAGCATTAAGCTGGCCCTGTTATTTAAATTTTAAGCTTTATTACAGTTCGGTAAAGCGCCCTGACTGCGGCGCTGCTGATAATAACTTTCTGCCACCGCCATATGTTTATTCAGCTCTTTAATTCTATTGTCCGGCACAGGGTGGCTGGATAACAGCTGTGGCGTTGAACCACTGCCTTTCGCCGCCATGTTCTGCCATAACTTCACAGATTCAGTAGGTACAAAACCTGACTTAGCCATCAGCTCCAGCCCCATAATATCGGCTTCGGTTTCATGAGCTCTGCTAAAGGGCAAAGCAATACCGACCTGAGCGCCTAAGCCAAAGGCTGTCTTCATTTGTTGCTGATAAGGCGTACCAGCAACAGTTAAGGCGCTGTCAGCCACTGTTAAAGCAGTAGAAATAAACTGGTCGCTGGATAAACGCTCGTTGCTGTGTCCAGCCATCACGTGGGCAATTTCATGACCTATAACAGCCGCCAGTTGTGACTGGTTGTCAGCCACTAACAAAAGCCCGGTATACACGCCCATTTTGCCGCCAGGTAAAGCAAAAGCATTGACCTGATCATCTTCAAACACCACAATTTCCCAAGGGGTTTGTTGCCACTTGGCATCGGTATGTTTGAGCAGGGTATTGGCTACGCACTGCACATACTGATTCACTTTTTTATTTTTACTGATCGGGGTTTCAGCCTTCATTCCTTCAAAGGTCTGAATACCCATAGCGCTGAGTTTTTGGTCATCAAATAACATCAGCTGGCGACGACCAGTAGGTGAATGAGTGCAACTGGCAATCAAAACACTGGCAATTAACAATGGAAGCACTAACTTAGTACGCATCAAATGATCCTTCTTTTCTTTTCGTACTTGAAAAGGCAGCTAATAGAACTATAAAAGCTCCAATAAGTTCAGTTATTGTGCGGCATCTGAAAAAAGAAAACCACCCGCAGGTGGTTTTCATTCAGTATCTGCAGAAAACAGATGTTAGCCGGTTAAATCATCAAAAAACTTCTTCACACCATCAAAGAAGCCTTTTGACTTAGGTCTGTGTTTCGCTTCACTGTCGCCACCCCAGCTTTCATCCAGCTGTCGCATCAAGTCTTTTTGCTTGTCGCTTAAGTTGACGGGAGTTTCCACCACCACTTTACAGACCAAATCACCTACACCGCCACCACGGACCGACTGCACACCTTTACCGCGCAGGCGGAACATTTTTTCAGTTTGGGTTTCAGCTGGGATCTTCAGTTTGACGCGACCATCTAAGGTTGGCACATCAATTTCACCGCCTAAAGCGGCAGTGCTGAAGCTAATAGGCACATCGCAATACAAGTTGTTGCCATCACGCACAAAGATAGGGTGCTCTTTGACATGCACCTGCACATACAAATCACCAGCCGGCGCACCAAACTGCCCAGCTTCACCTTCACCTGCTAAACGGATACGGTCACCTGTATCCACACCTGCAGGAATTTTCACCGACAGAGTTTTAGTTTTTTCTACGCGGCCATCGCCGTGACATTTAGTACATGGATCCGGGATAATTTTGCCGCGACCACTACAGGTAGGACAGGTTTGCTGTACAGCAAAAAAGCCCTGGCGCATAGTGACTTGTCCAGCACCATGACAGGTTGGACAGGATTTAGCTTGCGTGCCTTTTTTCGCGCCTGAACCATCACAGACATCACAGGACACCCAGGTTGGCACTTTAATTTCAACCGACTTACCCCGTACAGCATCCTCGAGATTTAACTCCAGGTTGTAGCGTAAGTCTGAGCCACGTTGGGCACGGGATTGCCCGCCACCACGACGACCACCACCAAAGATGTCACCAAAAACGTCACCGAAAATGTCGTTAAAGTCGGCACCACCGCCACCGCCGCCACGGTTTGGATCCACACCAGCGTGACCATAGTTATCATACGCAGCGCGCTTCTGGTCATCCGACAGGATCTCATAGGCTTCTTGCACTTCTTTAAACTTCTCTTCCATAGCTTTATCACCCTGAGTTCGATCCGGGTGATATTTCATGGCGAGCCGTTTATAGGCCTTTTTGATTTCTTTATCGTCAGCGCCTTTTTCGACGCCAAGCACTTCGTAATAATCACGCTTCGACATAACAACTCATCTTGATAGAGGAGCGACCGCACAAGGCGGCCGCTCAAATTGACTCTGGTATGGGGCGCATCTTAAAGAGGCGACCCCACAGACACAATGATTATTTGTTGTCTTTAACTTCTTCGAACTCAGCGTCGACGACGTCATCACCAGCAGCATTGCGTGCTTGAGGTTCAGCGCCACCTTGTTGCGCTTTCGCCTGAGCCACTTCAGACAGTTTCTGAGATGCCTGGATCAGAGCCTGAGTTTTGGCTTCGATCTCTGCTTTATCGTTTGCTTTGATGGCAGTTTCCAGCGCAGCAACAGCAGCTTCAATCTCTTGTTTGTCGTTAGTGGCTAAGTCGTTACCAGCTTCTTCAATTTGCTTGCGGGTTGCATGCACTAAAGCGTCAGCCTGGTTCCGGGTTTGCACTAACTCTTCAAACTTTTTGTCTTCTTCAGCATTCAGTTCAGCGTCACGTACCATACGTTCCACTTCTTCATCTGTTAAGCCTGAAGAAGCTTTGATAGTGATCTTCTGCTCTTTACCTGTGTCTTTATCTTTAGCGGACACATGCAGAATACCGTCGGCGTCTAAGTCGAAGGTGACTTCGATTTGTGGTTCACCACGACGGCCCGGACGAATACCTTCTAAGTTAAACTGACCCAGTGACTTGTTGGCAGAAGCTTGCTTACGCTCACCTTGCAGCACATGGATAGTTACAGCAGCCTGGTTATCATCTGCAGTAGAGAAGGTTTGTGACTTCTTGGTTGGAATAGTGGTGTTCTTCTCAATCAAGGCTGTCATCACGCTACCCATAGTCTCAATACCTAAAGACAATGGAGTTACGTCTAATAACAAGACGTCAGTCACGTCACCAGACAATACAGCGCCCTGGATCGCAGCACCCACAGCCACAGCTTCGTCAGGGTTCACGTCTTTACGTGGCTCTTTACCGAAGAAGGCTGTAACAGCTTCCTGAACTTTAGGCATACGAGTCTGACCACCCACCAGGATGATATCGTTGATATCACCTACAGACAGGTCGGCATCTTTTAACGCCTGTTTCAGCGGCTCGATAGTGCGCTGAATTAAATCGTCTACCAAAGATTCCAGTTTAGCGCGGGTGACTTTGATGTTTAAGTGCTTAGGACCAGTAGCATCTGCTGTGATATACGGCAGGTTCACTTCAGTCTGAGAAGCAGAAGACAATTCGATCTTGGCTTTTTCGCCCGCTTCTTTTAAACGCTGCATCGCCAGTGGATCGTTACGCAGGTCAATGCCCTGCTCTTTTTTGAACTCGTCTACTAAGTAGTTGATCACACGAGAGTCAAAGTCTTCACCACCTAAGTGAGTGTCACCGTTGGTTGCTAATACTTCAAAGGTCTGTTCGCCATCTACATCGTCAATTTCAATAATAGAGATATCAAAAGTACCACCACCTAAGTCATAAACCGCAACTTTGGTGTCGCCTTTTTTCTTATCCATACCATAAGCCAGAGCTGCTGCTGTAGGCTCGTTGATGATACGTCTTACTTCTAAACCTGCGATACGGCCGGCATCTTTAGTGGCCTGACGTTGTGCATCGTTGAAGTAAGCAGGAACAGTGATTACCGCTTCAGTCACTGGCTCGCCCAGGTAATCTTCAGCAGTTTTCTTCATTTTTTTCAGCACTTCAGCAGAAATCTGTGGTGCAGCTAATTTTTTGCCTTTAACTTCAACCCAGGCGTCACCATTATCAGCCTTAACAATCTGGTAAGGCATGATTTTGATGTCACGCTGAACTTCAGCATCTTCAAAACGACGACCAATCAAACGCTTAATTGCGAACAAAGTATTTTTTGGGTTAGTCACAGCCTGACGTTTGGCTGGCTGGCCAACTAATACTTCGCCGTCTTCAGCATAAGCGATGATGGAAGGAGTGGTTCTGGTACCTTCAGCGTTTTCAAGAACGCGTGGCTGGTCGCCATCTAAAATAGCCACACAGCTGTTTGTTGTACCTAAGTCAATACCAATAATTCTACCCATAACTACTCTCCGCTTATTAATCTGTACAATTAAAATTGTGTTGACCAGTTAATGGGGTTTACCCCTATTCGATTCAAGGTTATTTTTTTAAAAAAATTTATCGTTTGTGCGATAAATAAGCAAAAAGGCGGGTTCAGCCACTGGTTAGCGCCGAAACTAAGGCGATAGAACAGAAAAGCATTTAACCCAAAAAGCAATTGCGGCGTATAATCCTGCTTAATTACCAGACTATGAGCCTGAACAGAGAGAAAGATCATGCCTTTATTAGATAGCTTTACCGTTGACCACACCATTATGAAAGCACCTGCTGTGCGTGTGGCAAAAAAAATGAATACACCCAAAGGTGATGACATCACTGTATTTGACTTACGTTTTTGCGTGCCTAACGAAGAAATTCTGTCAGAAAAGGGCATTCATACACTGGAGCATTTATTTGCTGGTTTTATGCGTGATCACTTGAATGGCGATGGCGTAGAAATCATCGACATTTCCCCTATGGGCTGTCGCACAGGTTTTTATATGAGCCTGATTGGTACGCCAGACGAACAGCGTGTAGCAGCAGCATGGCAAGCCGCTATGGCCGATGTTCTGACAGTACAAAACCAGTCTGAAATCCCGGAGCTGAACATTTATCAATGTGGCACCGCCCAGATGCATTCTTTAGCTGAAGCCAAAGAGATTGCGCAAAACATCATCAGCCGTGGTGTAGGTGTGAATTTAAACGACGAATTAAAGCTGTCTGCTGAGTTTTTGAAAAACAGCTAAGATGGATTGCAGCAGTCAGGCCCAAGGGCCTGACTCTCTACTGACTACACTATTCACTTCTGCACAAAAACCTATCAGGCCAATGCTGCTTCCAACTCTGGCAGCAGGCTGAATAAATCCCCCACTACGCCATAATCTGCGATCTGAAAAATCGGTGCTTCCGGATCTTTGTTGATAGCCACTATCACTTTGGAATCCTTCATCCCCGCTAAATGCTGAATAGCTCCAGAGATCCCTACCGCTATATATAAATCCGGCGCCACAATTTTACCGGTTTGTCCCACCTGCATATCGTTGGGCACAAAACCCGCATCCACTGCAGCTCTGGAGGCCCCAATAGCAGCCCCCAGTTTGTCGGCAATGCCTTCGAGTAACTTGAAGTTATCGCCATTTTGCATACCACGGCCACCGGAAATAACCACTCGGGCAGCCGTCAGTTCTGGTCGCTCAGATTGGGTCAGGCTTTCGCTGATAAAACGCGATACGCCAGCATCTTTGGCTATGCTCAATACATCTATTGTGGCATTGCCATTTTCTTCAACCGCAGTAAAAGCGGCGCTGCGCACAGTGATCACTTTGACCGCATCGCTTGATTGCACTCTGGCGATGGCGTTACCGGCATAGACAGGCCGCACAAAGGTGTCTGCGCTTTCTACGGCAATAACGTCAGACAGCTGTCCAACATCCAGTAAGGCGGCTACCCGAGGTAACAGGTTTTTACCATGGCTGGTCGCAGGCGCAAGTATATGACTGTAAGCGGCCGCCAACTCAACCACTAAGGCGGCAACATTTTCTGCCAATTGATGTTGATAGACGCTGTGATCCGCTATCAGTACTTTACGCACCCCACTGAGTTTGGCTGCGGCCTGAGCAACAGCGCCACAGTTGGCACCAGCCACCAACAGGTCGACTTCATTTCCCGTTAACAGAGCTGCTTGCACCGCTTTGTGGGTGTCGGCTTTTAATTGGCTGTTCGTGTGTTCTGCTATTACTAAGGCTGTCATGCTATCACCTTGGCTTCTTGTTTTAATTTGCTGACCAGTTCAGCGACGGATCCCAGTATTACGCCAGCGCTGCGGCTGCCTGGCGCACTGACATTCAGCGTGCTGATATTCGACTTGAGCAGCACGCCCATGCTGTCAGCGGCTTTAATCTCCAGCGGCTTTTTCTTAGCTTTCATAATATTGGGTAAGGAGGCATAACGCGGCTCGTTTAAGCGCAAATCAGTGCTGACGACAGCAGGCAGGTTCAGCTCAACGGTTTGCAAGCCACCATCGATTTCACGGGTCACTTGTACGCAGTTCGCATTCACCACCAGCTTTGACGCAAAGGTACCCTGCCCCATACCAGTTAAAGCCGCTAGCATCTGGCCTGTTTGGTTGTTGTCAGAATCGATCGCCTGTTTGCCGATGATCACCAGTTGCGGCTGCTCGGTTTCAACCACTTTGGCGATTAATTTCGCCACTTGCAGTGAATCAAGCACCAACTCAGATTCAAGCAAAATAGCGCGATCAGCCCCTAAGGCCAGCGCGGTACGCAGTTGTTCCTGCGCTGCATTACTGCCAATACTGACCACTACCACTTCAGTTGCGGTGCCAGCTTCTTTTAAGCGTACTGCCTCTTCGATGGCGATTTCACAAAATGGATTCAGCGCCATTTTAACGTTGGTTAAATCCACACCACTGCCATCCGACTTCACTTTAACTTTTACGTTGTAGTCTATTACCCGTTTTACCGGGACCAGTATTTTCATCTTTCCCCCTGCCAGCTTTTGTTTGTGCTGCTTGCCAAAATATGTACGGACAACTTTAGCTGGCAGCGTATAGCTGGCCCTGTTGTATTGCAAACCCGGGACCCGACGCTTTTGCCTTTTATCAAGTGCAATGGCAAAACAACAGCCCTCACTTCAATGTTGTTTTCTGCCAACGCTTTTTTTAAAGGTTGGGCTACTGCATAGTTTAGCCCCTGCTGTTTTTCTTTGCTTTTTGTCAAATTGTCTGGACAATTTCAGCATACACTGGCAAGCATAGAGTTAACGAAAAAGCCGCAGTCGTTTGAATACGGATGACATTTTGAGGAACAGGTAGTAATGACACTGGACACTTCCAAGGTTTCGATAAAAACCTCACTAGCTTCACTTTTTGGCAAAAACTTATATGAAGTGGACGGCGATCAGCTGTTCCTCGACGAACTGTCGCAATGTGCACAGGAAGTGACTGTGCGCGAAGGCAGTTACATTTTTAAGGAAGGCGATCCGAGCGATTATGTATACGTGGCGATTTCCGGTGCCATTATGCTGGAGCGGTCAACCAGCAAAGGGGTTCGTCATGTGTTTGCCTTTTTATTCACCGGCAATCTGTTAGGTTTGTCTGAATTTTCTGTCTACAGTTTTAGCGCCAAGGCGCTGAATAATGTCACTGTGATAAAAATGAATAAGAAGATTATTCAGAGCATCTTTGATCGCTACCCCACTATTGCTAAACGCTTTCACCAATTTACCACCCACGTGCTGCATTACATTTTGGATCAGATGTTTATTATGGGGCAGAAAACAGCACATCAGCGGCTGGCACATCTTATTCTGGATATGGCGCACCGTATCGGCCATGGCACCAATCGTTTTTTCCTGCCAATGGGCAGGCAGGACATCGCCGACTATTTAGGTATGTCGCTGGAAACCACCAGCCGTGGTTTTAGCCACCTGAAGAAACAAGGCATCATTAATATCGAAAACAACTACAAAATCACAGTGCTGGACAGTGCAGCACTGAAGGAATTTGCTGATATTTAACCTGTTACAACGGGCCTTCGCTATAGCGGCTGGCCTGTTGTAAAAAGTCATCCGCCCTCAACCGCTGATTGATACCGTGCAAATCAATCATCTCTGCCTTTAAGGAGTCTGTCTCACCCTGATTGGCAATATGAGCCAACAGCTGTTCGGCACGTGGGATAAAACTATTCAGCAAAGCAGCCGGATAAAGCGCAATACGGTAGCCCAACTCCACCAATTGCGTGGCGCTGTGTACCGGGCTGTTAGCGCCTTCTACCAGGTTATGAATAAGCGGAATACGGCCTGCAAACTGACGGCTGATCTGTTGCATCTGTGCCAGTGTCTGTGGCGCTTCGATAAAAATCGCATCGACCCCTGTCGCCAGATACTGCTCAGCCCGCTCAAGTGCATCCTCAAATCCGTTCACACCCAGTGCATCAGTGCGGGCGAAAATCAAGGTTTCTTCGCTGCATCTGGCATCCAGTGCCGCTTTTAATTTACCGACCATTTCGCTGGCCGGGATCACCTGCTTGCCTTTCATATGGCCACAGCGTTTGGGCATCAACTGATCTTCAATCTGCAGTGCCTGAGCGCCAGCGCGCTCCAGTACTTTGACTGACCTTTGGGTATTGAGCGCATTGCCAAAGCCGGTATCCATATCGACAATCAGCGGCAAACTGACCACTTCGCGGATCTGACCGACACAGAGCGTCAGCTCAGCTAAATCCACTAATCCCAAATCGGGTTTACCCAGGCGGCTAAAGGATACACAGGCACCTGAGACAAAAGCCGCACTAAAACCAGCCTGTTGCACCAGTTGCGCCGACAGTCCGTCATAAATACCAGGGACTTTCAGCAAATGATCACTCTGCAGCAACTGCTTCAGGGATACAGACATGGCAGCTTACTCCGGTATAGCAATATGTTCAGACAATAAGGAACCAAAGCCATGAATACGATCGGTAATACCATTGGAGCGTAATGCATGCCAGAACGTCAGTGCATTGATAGCCAGCACAGGTTTACCCAGTTCGCGTTCCAATTGTGCAGCCAGCTCGGTAAAGTACAGGTTGGTACCGGCCTGCAGGATTAAATCAACGTCATCACCGTCTACCTCGCGCACTAACTGACGGGTTTTACCAAAGCTCTCATGGGCAATCTCTACCGGACCTTGTGAGCAATGGCCCTGAATGCGCACCACTTCGTAGCCAATGTCTTGCATAAAGGTGACCACCTGACGATCGCCAACCGGCATGTAAGGAGTGACCACCCCAATCTTTTTCACCCCTGGGTAACATTTTAATGCATCCATAATGGCCTGAGCACCGAAGGTTACATTACAGCCACCAATCTCCTGGGCTATGGCATTGTAACGGGCGAATTCGCGGTCCGAACGCTGCTTGCCGTCCCAAAAGGTTTCTGCTGAATAGCCAAAAATGACATGATCCGGCCGGCAAGTCAGCGCATCCCGTAACCCTTGTTCAGTCGCGGCACCAATGGCTTTGACCATTTCGACAAATTGCTGCTCGTTGGTTACTTTAAAAGGCGGAATGACACAACCCCGGGTGGCCAGAACCACACCTTCAGGCCGCATTTTGTTGTATTCCAGTTCCACAGCTGTATTGGTCGAAGGCACCAGTACAGCGAATTTTTTACGATAGCCATAGTAATCAAGTGTCATCAGATTATTCCTTTGTTTGCATCGCAGCAGTCGATACGGATTGCTGCTGTCGGATAAAAGTAAGGGTATGTTGCAGTAATTCATCAATCTGGCTTTGCCGATCACGTAAATTGCTTTCGGTATTAAGGCTGTCGGCGAAGTAACCATACTGCCAGTGATTGGCCGCCGGCATTTCAATAAACAGAGTAGCGGCTGGATACTTCGGCTTGTTCAGGGCAATTTTTTCCGGCGTTGATTCAGCGTCCAGCGCTGCAGCAATCGACACAGTAGCAATTGGGAGAGAATGCAAGTCACTGGCAGGATAAGAAGCCCAGAAAATCAGGCTGGCCAGACGGTCGGCATGCGTTTTGGCAAATTCAGCTGCGGCTACCCCCCCCAGCGAATGCCCCACCAGGTGCCAGCCTTTGATCTGCGGATTCGCAGCCATCACTTCTGCCGCTTGGTCTATGCCCAAAAACGCCGTATTCAAGGGCATCGGTACTATGACAGCAAGATAACCTTCTTTAGCCAAAGCCCGCATCACAGGCGCAAAAGTGTCTGGCGCTGTTTTGCCTCCCGGATAAAAAATAATGCCTTCACTGGGTTCAGTCGATGTTGGCCTAAAACTCAACCAGGGCGACAAAGCCACACTGATCGTCTGATCGCTTTGCAAGGCGGCGGCGGTCAGATCTTTTTGATAAGAAAAAGGCACAGACATCCACACTGCGACACCAGCAAAAAGTAACGCCACCAGGGCAATAAAAGCCAAAATCAGTTTTTTAATCATGACACCACTCCTTTTGCAGCAGAAGCTGCATACTGCTTTTTCTCTGCAACTGTGGCGGTTTTCACCCACCAGCTCCAAACAAATACCACAGCGTTCAGCGCGCCAAACACCACAAAAGGTGTCGCCGGGCCAACCACTGAAAACAAGTAACCACCGCCTGCTGTGCCAACTAAAATACCTACAGCACCAGCGACACCAAAAAAGCCAATCACTGCGCCGCGGCTGGCGGCTGGAGCCCGTTCTCCCACCAGAGCCTGACTGGCGACAAAAGCGCTGATTTCAGCTATGCCCATAGCAAAGAGCAACAGAAACACCCAGCCAGCTGTCGGATCTGTGACCCAAAACATACTGCAATACACCAGCGCAGCTAAACCAGAAGCCAGAGTGACAGCTCTGACTCTGCTGACTTTGTCGATAATAAAACCCATCAGTAGCGAACCTATCATGGCGCCACTGACTACAGTCAACACGGCAGGGACAGCCAGACTTTGCATGGCCTGACTGGGTGTCATGCCTGAATGTGCGGTGCCATGCTGCACCAGCCATAAACCAAGAAAGGCGCCTGTGACCGCTAAATCGCCACGCGAGATAAAAGCAGCGCCGTAAGACAGAGCTATAGACGGATCCTTCACCGCAGCACCACCTTGCCTGAGCATCTGTCCCAAACTGGTTTTAGTTTGCTGATGCACTTTGCCCACCAGAGGAGATAAACCAAACCATGCCACTATGGCCGCAACAACCCCCAAAGCGCCGGTCAGCGCAAAAGTCGCTTGCTGAGCGGCGGTTTCGCTCAGGCCGCCGTCAACAAATAAACGCGGAAAGCTGGCCAGAACGGGGGGAATAAAAGCACCTAACGTAGCGACAAAACCTTGCAAGCCGTTGGCTTTGCCTCTGGTGCTGTTTTCGGTGTAGTCGGCAATCACCGTGACCATCATGCCCAGCATAGCGGCAGAGCCTATGGCCACAACCACACGATACAACACCAATTCAGTCACTGAACTGGCTGTACCATAGAGCACAAAACCCAGAGCACAAACCAGTAAACCCGTGGCATAAATGATACGGCGGCCGAACTTGTCGGCCAGCACACCAAACACCGCCAGTAGCAGGATAAAGACAGTTTCCTGAATGGCGCCTAACAAGCCGGTCAGTTTGCCCTGCTGTTCCAGAGGGATGCCAATCACCTGCAGCAGACCTGGCTGCAAAATAGCCATGGCCCCTGCATAACCGGAAGACAGCAAAGCAACAAACAAATAGCACAACAGGTTACGCCGTTTCACGCCATCAACTAATGAAATGCCGAGCATTCTCTTGTTCATTTGCTCCCCCTGACCTTTGGTTGTTAATAACGCTTTTGTTGCTTAATTTGTTCACTGCCCATACGTAGTTCCACCATACGGGCCACTTCTTCTTCACCAAAGACTTTCACCGCCAGCTTGTTCATTGGATCACGGCGATAACACATTTCGCGAATGGTATGGTCGTGCTGCTGCAACTGGGCCCGATCTGCTTCCGGCACAGCTGTGGCCTGATCCAGCCAGCCTAACCAGCGGTCCACCATTTCATGCAGGTAGGTTTCAAAGATATCGATATTGGCGTGATTCAGCTCCCCCATCAGACTTTGGGTGGCCGGATTGTTAAGCGCGCGCATATACTGGCCATGACTGACAGACCAGTGGAAGTTTGGATTGCTGCGCAGTTTCATATACCAGTCGTTGACTTCATCATTGAAGTACTTATCCAGATAATTGATGTCTGTCAGCAGGTTACGACGCGGGGTGTAGTCGCAGTAACAAAACAGGTGCGGCACAGTGCCAAACACAATCACCAGATGGGGCACATCTGTTTGTTGGTCCAGAAATGCGGTGGTATTCATATCCAGAATACTGGCCTGACGATTACCAATCCAGGAATTGACTAACCACTCCACACCCTGACCACTCCATGCCTTATAGCTGCCTTCCCATTCCCCATTAGGTGAAGTGTAATACTCACGATCGAAAGTGGACGGATGCTGTTCCAGATGTGGAAAACGGGCGGCGATTTTATCTTTTAACGCCGTCAAAATGCCCCAGCAACGTCGCCAGTATTCAGTCACATCAACATTCGGGTTTTCTGCCAGAAACTCATCCAGCGTTTTGGTTTCTTTATTCACTGACATAACAATCTACTCCGCGTTACAAGCCATAGCGGCTGAATTTATCTTGAGGTTTGTTGACCAGACCACGCAGCATGCGCAGGCTGATTTTTAAGCTGGATAACCAGGCAATTTTGTGGCCCGATTTATTGCATTTGAGTATTTCTGAGGCCAGATAAGGCGCGACGGTTTCAGGTTCATCACAAATCAGGTTGGCGAAATGACGACGGCGCTGGAAATTAGCCAAATCGGCTTTGGCTTCGCGTACCACGCCTTCGGTGATGATCATGCCAGGACGGATCCTGCCGATTATCACACCACTGCCAGCCAGCTCTTTCGCCAGTGCAGTACTGAAATAATCCAGCGATCTTTTGGTGCTGCCATAGACACCCATGCCAGCAAAATATTCGCCGTCTGAACCACCACCGAGCATATTGAAAATTTTGCCATAGCCCTGAGCCAGCATCAGTACAGCGGCCACCCGACAACATTGCATGGTGCCCAAAATGTTGGTGGTGACCATAGTCTCGAGGTCTTGTTGCGAGGTTTGTAAAATACTGTTGGTGGTTTTAGCCAGACCTGCATTATTAATCCAGATATCTATGCTGCCCATCTGCTGCAGAGCAAAATCACGCAAAGATTCCACCTGAGCCAGCTCACGGATATTGCAGGAGGTGGCATAAAAACGTTCGCCACCTTTGCTCTGTGCTATAGCCTGAAGCTCAGCAGAGTTCTGACCACAAACCAGCACCTGATGGCCTTGTTGCCAGAATTCTTCAGCCAACGCCCGTCCTATACCTTTAGTGCCCCCTGTAATAACAATATTCATTTAGGACTCCAGCCATTTAGCATTAGGATCGCTCTGCAGCACGCTATAGCCTGTGGCAGCAATTTTATCAGCGGATATTTTACGGTTGGGTGCTTTGATTTGGCCCAGGTAGCTTAATTCCGGCCATTGATGGGCACGACAAATCGCCGAGAACACGGCTTGATTCGAAGGAGGAACCCTGCTGTTGTCGCAGACATTAAACACACCGTTCAGGTTCTGTTTGATGCTATGCAGCACAGCCTGTACCACATCGGCAAAATGAATAGCGTAAAGCGGCGCATCTGCAGAGAACACTGTTTTACCACCAAAATAATCCAGCGCCATTTTTACCCGGGTCGGAAAATCCATATCACCCGGAGCGCCATACATATCCGGGAAACGCAGTACACAGCCCTGCGGGCTTTGCAGTACAAAACGCTCTGCGGCCTGATAGTATTTCGACGAAGGCTCTTCGTGATTGCCGGTCGGAGTTAATTCAGTAATAGGCTCGTCCCCTGGTCCACCATCACCATAAACAGAAAAAGACGACAGAAAAATCACCCGGGGACAAGCAGCTGCAGCATGCTGACAACTTAATTCCAGCACCTGATGGTAATGCTGCTCGCGCTCTTCTTTACTGCGGGTTTTACGCACATCGGGGGCTACGGTAACTATCACCAGATCAGCACCTTCAGCAGCAGCGGCCACTTTATCGCCCTCCTGCCCCTTCAATACATAAACCTTATCAACCAGCTCAGATAAAGCCGGTACCTTTTCAGCCGTCGTGGTCGTACCGCTGACACTGTGCCCTAAGGCTTTCAGTTCACTGGCCAGGGCTTTGCCAATATGGCCTAAACCTATAATCAGAATATTCATCGCTAGCATCCAATCTCATAATGTACTATTGTTATATCATATATACTTTAACAGGCGATACAAGTCCTTATGACAGTTTTAGCGCACACTGAATTAAAAAATCTTATTTTGGGTTTGCAGCATGTTGGTTTTGTCGTTGCCGATCTTGATGCGGCACTGCAGCAGTGGCAGCAGCTGTATGATGTCGAAAGCAGCACAATACGCCGTGTTCCGGCCACCAAGGCAGAACAAGACAGCTCGCCGGTGTTATTCGCCTTTTTTACCGTTGCCGGTCAGGAGATTGAATTGATCCAGCCAAAAGCTGCCCCTTATCTGACACTAATGTTAGCGATGAAAAGTGGCCAGGCTGGCATCAATCATGTCGCGTGGCGGGTGTCTGATTTAAGTGCCGCACTTCAGCTGCTGGCACATCGAGGTGTTTATCCTGGTTATGTCACTCCCAACGGACTGGTACAGTTTGGCCAGAAAAAAATGGCGTATCTCGATCCAGCCACCACAGGTGGACAATTAATAGAGTTGATAGAAATAAATGAATGTTAATCCTGACTCTGCCATCAGCGCACTGAACTCCTATTTCACCACAGCAGCGGACAGCCAATGGCTGCAGTACGGCTACTTTAGTTATCAGCTCAATGGCAAAGCTACTGATATTATTGAGCCATGGCGCACAGGCCGCACTGCGGCAGGCGCGCGACTGATACAAAGTCTGCGTAGCAGTCAGCAGTATCAATTGTTGCTCAGTGCGGACTGGCAACAACTTGGGCCGCAGCAAAACTGCGAGCTTTACTATCAGCAAGGCAGCACTACGCCTGCAAAAGCCAGCTACCAGATCACAGAAACGACATGGCATTGCCGTCAGGCAAACCAAGAATGGCAAGGCACTGTTGGCCCATATTGGCACTTCTTCCCTTTGCTACGCATTTTCAGCGGCACTATGTTACAAGCACTGGAACAGAATTCCTGCGAGTTGTTACTGCCTGATATTGAAATGGGCACAGCACCTGAGCATAAACTGCAACCTAAGCTGGATCACAGGCAAAGTTTCAGGATGGTTGAAAAGGCAAACGACGGGCAGCATTTTGGTATGAGAGGAGGGCATTATCAGGAGCAAAATGCGGGTTTTGTCCTGAACGACCAAGGGCTATTAATGGCATACCACTGGCAACAAGACGCTGAGCATCTCTGGCAAATCAACAATCATATACTGCCAGGTTAAATCTGTACTGAGCCTGCCTTTGCGCCAGGTGAAACTGCCCCCATCCATGGGTGAAGCAGTAAAGCGAAACATTGGCAACTAGGATGCAGAAGGCAAATCAGCAAACAGATCGCGTTTATTAAAACCAGCAGTGAGAAAACGCCGGAAAGCCTTACCGCCAGTCAGCCAGGCTACTTTAGCGCCGGAACCGTCCGTCGCCAGTATTTTTTCAACCAGCCAAGGCGTGACGGTTTCAACTTTGTCACCGAGTATATTGAAAATCTTCCGCGCCTTTTTCCACTGCTCAGATTTCAGATCGTAATCACTCAATAATAAATCTGTGACCACTATGCCCGGACTCAGGGTATTGACCTGCACAGCAGTGCCTTTGACTTCTTTCTGTAGTGCTTTATTCAGATAAGTCACAGCCCTTTTGGTTGCGCCATAAGCTGCCATACCAGGCTGTGTTGCGTCATTACTACCAAAACCTTCCATATTCCAGATTTGGCCACTGCCCTGCGCCAGCATGCCGCTCAGCACTATGCTGTTCGCCAGCAACACAGCGGTCAGGTTGGTATCGACAATCCGCTGCAAGTCAGCCGCCGGCTGCAGATACAGAGGTTGCCGGTCGATACTGATGCCCGCATTGTTGATCCAGATATCGACCTGACCAAAAGCAGCTGCAGCGCCCTGCCATAGTGCCGTTAAGGCTGGCGCTGAACTCACTTCACAGGCCAACCCCACCACTTTGTCCTTACCAAACTGTTCGCCAAGTTGACTGACCAGCAGATCAACTTTGGATTGATCCCGACCGGAAATCATCACTTTGCAGCCTTTTTTCAGGAACTCAACGGCCAAACCATAACCAATTCCGCGGGTACTGCCGGTGATCACAATATTTTTCATGCTTTCCTCCTTAATTATTGATATAACATTAATACAAACAAACCCAACATAATGCAAGACAACATCAGCACTTTCTTAATAGGAGCAACACGAAGATGAAATTTGCCGAAGGCAGCGTAGGACATACCCTGATGCAAATGCGTGGTATTTGGCATGACAGCGTGGAGCTGTTTGAATTAGACGGCAGGCCCTTAGCGGATGACACTGCAGCGGGCAGTGGTACTCCGGGGCAATCCCCTTTTGATAATCTGGTCTACATAGACTTTGACGGTGAGCAACTCTGGTTGACCAACGTACATTTTCGCGGCAGGCCAGCTTGTGCAAAAACCTTTACTGCCCGCATGAAAGATGGCTTATTGGTGTTTGACCCGCTGGGTGATGGTGCTTATGAAAATGTCGGCATGTCCGGCGGTAGCGGTATTTTGACCTTTAATGCCAGACAATTGGATCAGGGAACTGATGTGTATATGGAACCGGATTTTATTATTCTGACCGCGCCAGGCCAGCGCATACGCCACACCGTGTTGTATCGCGACGGTAAAGCGGTAAGAACCTTAACAGCCAAAGGCACACGTTTATCGCCATGCAGTAAACAACGGCACGCGCTCGATCCGAGGGGTACTGAAGGCCCGGTGCACGAAGAACCTTTTAGATCAACGATTTGGCAGCATTTAGTTAAAAGCTAACTGGTGTTTCTGGCTCGAAAACAGCACCTTTAACGCTCGTCCAAAGCATTAAAGGTGCTGAGATTTCAGCGATAAAGATGACTCAGTCAACAATGACTTCAACAGAATTCGCAGAATCTGTGGTTAATTCAGAGACGGCTTTTTCAAAAGCTTTTAACTCTTTAGGCTGCTTCACCGGCGGTACCAAAGGCATAGCCTCAAATACCCACTTCTGGCCATTTTCTGCAGCTTCACGGCGCACAGGTGATGGCACCGTCAGTACGGTACGTCCCTGATAGCTGTCACGTTTGGCAAAATCAATATGCCAGCCTTTTTCTTCAATTAACTTACGCCTTGCCATACGGAAGGTACTCATAAATTTATCCGACTTCACCGAGACTTCATTGGCCAGAGTTTCCGGCAAATAATACGGATTAGTGGCTTCCACTATACGGGCATCTTCTTCCAGAATAGTCACCAGACGGCGGTGCGAGCTCTTATCAAATAACTTAGATTTCATAAAGGAGCGGAACTGCCAGGCAAAGGTTCTGGTGGTATGTTCGTCGACCGGCGTATTGGCATCGAACATCACTATTTGCCAGCCGGGCCGCAAATCAATCTGAATACGTACGACCATTCCCGGCAATTGCCATTCAGGATGCACACGAGTTTCCTGCTTGTCTTTACGAACCCACTTACGCCACCCCAAAAAACCACCTTTAAGTTGTGGTGGATACATCACGTTGGTGGAGCGGCCCCACCACTCATGTTTTTCAACAGAATCAATGTAGTTATCCGGCGCTGTACTTGGGTAACCAAATACCGGATGCACAAAAGAGGCATGCGCTATATCAATGCCGTTTTCTACAACCCTTGAGGCTTCAGCCTTCCAGGTGTATTCGGCAGGTAAACCCCGCCAACCCGGATCACCATATTGTGGTAAATCAGGGATGGGGTAACGTTCCTCTTCAGGTAAATCGCCCATAAAGACCCAAATCATGCCATAACGTTCTTCGACCGGATAAGCATCGATACGGAAACGCGGCGGAACAACAAAATCTTTCCCTTCTGACGGGATCTTTTTGCACTTGCCTTTGCCGTCATATTCCCAGCCATGGTAAGGGCATACCACACAATCACGTTTTTCGTTCAGCCAACCTCCGGCCAACGAACCTCCCCGGTGCAAACACACATTGGCGGTACATTGTACTTTGCCGGTGAGATCGCGAAACAATACCAGGTCCTGACCTAGTAGCTTTGTTTTTACAGGCTTGTCTTTTACTTTGTCAGACCATTCTGCCACGTACCACAGATTGATGAGCATTTGCTGGTGTCCTCTTAGACGTCAATTCATAACACATTGATATATGTTTAACACAAACTATTGGTTCACTGATACCCATGATTTTTTTATTTTAGCTAAGGATAACTGAAAAAACTTTGCCTATTGCTATTTTGATATATTAATATAACATTATTACTTGAATTAAAATGGCAACCGGAAATTATTATGGGCGAAAAAATACTGAAATCCGTTATTGAGCTGGTAGAAGCGAATCCTTCGGTGAACAACAGAGCTGTATTTGAACGGCTTTGGGGTATTACAGAAAAGATGATTGCGAAAATTCATGCCCGTTTCGAAACAAGTCTCGATCCGTGCTGTGCATCCTTTCAGGATTACAAAACACTGTCGCAAACCTCAGGTGAAGGCAGTCTGAAAGCCTATTCAGGCAAAGAAATTGACTGGCTTATTCATTCATACATAGGCTCGCCGGAATCCAGCTTTACTAATATGCATATTACGATAAGCCTCGGCCCCCAGTATCTGGTACCTAACTTTGGCTTTGCGCTGGGCACCATACCGGACTTGTTCCTGTACATGGATTTTATTCCCCGCGCCGATCTGCTGGCAGATATCGACTACACCGACAAGTACTACGAGCCGGTGAATGGCGAATTTCTTAGTTTGCAGGCCGATAAACGCTTTAAACCTTTTATCAGCCGCGATTTGTATACCCGTATCGCTATGACTCCAACAGCTGTTGGCTATTGTGCGGATCCGGATCCTGAAGTAATTGATATTGTTGAAAAAATAGCACATGAACGCCTTGATATGTGGCTGAAATGGGTGGACGAAGCGGAAAAAACACCACTGGAACAACGCCCGCAGCTGATGGAACGCGATCAAACTATACGTCGAAATATTTGCCTGCGGGATCCGGCGAATAATCTGGCTGAGCGTTTATTCGGCCGTGAAACTGCCGAACAAATGGTGGCCACTTTGTGGGGCGGCAATCGCACATTGCCACGGCCAGATGGTAACTAATTTAAGACTTCGCAGGCAGGTGTAGTATGTCGTCTTATCAAGTGTGGGAATGCCAGGTCTGTGGCTGGATTTATGATGAAGCCAAAGGTGCTCCAGAGGACGGCATTGAGCCGGGCACGCGCTGGCAGGAGATACCCGATGATTGGCTATGTCCGGAATGTGGTGTAGGTAAAAGCGATTTTGACATGGTGGCCAAAACGATACCACAAGTTGCGCAACAGCAAAGCAAGGCTGTAGTCGCAGCTGCGGCATCGGATGAAGCGCCCATTGTGATCATCGGAACTGGTCTGGCTGGTTACAATCTGCTCAAAGCCTTGCGGGAGCTGAATACCGTCAGCCCCGTCAGCCTCTTTACTGCAGACGATGGCAGTTACTACTCCAAACCACAGCTCTCTACCGGCTTTAGCAAGCAAAAAACGGCAGCAGAGCTGGTGCAAGCCAGCGCGGAACAAATGGCGCGAACCTATCAGGCCGATATTCATATTTTCAGTACTGTTACTGCAATCAATGCCACTGAAAAGTACATTGAACTGCAAAATGGTGCCCGCTACCGCTATGGGAAATTAGTGCTGGCCACAGGTGCCAGCTGCATAGCGCTGAAATTAACCGGTAACGCTGCAGCTGAACTTATCAACGTCAACACCTTGCAGGACTATGCCAAACTACGCACCCTGCTTAGCCAGAAAAAACGTGTGCTGGTATCAGGGGCCGGATTAATTGGTAGTGAATATGCCAATGACTTACTGCAGGCCGGGTATCAGGTGACGCTAGTGGATGCACTGGCAGGTCCGCTGTATCAGATGTTACCTCAAGCAGCCTCAAGTCGTCTCGCTCAGGCTTTTGTCGCCAAAGGCGCAGATTGTCATTTTGGCAGCCTGCTGCAAGCGCTGCATCGGGAAGGCAACCAACTCTTTGCGCAGCTGAGCAATGGCCAGCGTATCGAAACCGATCTGGTACTCAGTGCCATCGGTGTGCGGCCTGATCTCAGATTGGCGCAACTCGCCGGGATCAGCACCAACAAAGGTATTGTCACCAACCGCTATCTGGAAACGTCGCAAGCCGATATCTACGCCATAGGCGATGGCGCTGAAGTAGACGGTACCGTACTGGTGTACGTGTTACCGCTGCTGGCGCAGGTCAAAGCTCTGGCGAAGACCCTGAATGGCAACGCCACTGCAGTCAGTTACGGCGTGATGCCGGTTTCGGTGAAAACCAGCTTACACCCTGTTATCGTCAATCTGCCTGCCAGCAGCCAGAGTGGTGAATGGCATATTGATGTTGATAAGCCAAGCGGTGTCAAAGCACGTTTTATCAGCCAGCAAGGCCATCTGTTGGGATACGCCCTGACCGGCGACCAAACCAGCCTTAGCCAGGAACTTAGTAAACAGTGTCCGGCCATTTTACCGGAATAACCACTTAATTATGATGGATGAGTACTATGTCAGCGAAACAACCCAGTAAATTTCAACAAGCTATCACAGGCGAATGGCATGGCTTGCCCTCTGTATTTGACGCCGAAGGTAACCATACCGGATTTAATAAAGTAAACCGCGCCAGTGTGTTTGAAGGCGACCGCACCACCTACTGGATGGAAACCAACTTCCGTAACAGCGGCCCACTGCGCAACAGGTTTGATACCGCGGGTGCCCGCTTCGAATTTGGCGTGATCGACAGTGACAGCAACCGAGTGTACTGCGGTCCGGACTTTGTTGGATCAGGCCGGCCTTATGGCTTGCTGGTTGACTCCAACTATTACTCCCCTGGCTGGAATACTGATTTGCGCACGGTCAACCTGATCCTGCCAAAACAAGGGCTGCAGGTGTACTCTTCACAGTTATTTGAAGCCGACACTCTGGTTGCTGTGTTTAACGGCCTGTATGTGGTAACTCAGGATCACGCCGACAATAAAGACTCTCAGGCCTTTGTTGAAAACTTTTTACAGCAAGAACAACAACGTGCCAGCGCGCCCTTTATTTTACCGGTCAAACTGGCAGGACAGTGGCGTGGTGAGTTTGAGGTGTACGACGAACATCAGGAATTACTGGGAACCAGTGCTGTCATCATCGACTACCACCCCACTTCACTGACCAGTGCCAAAGTAACAGTACAAATGACAGGCGTGATTAACCGTACCTTTAGTTATCAGCGCAGCCGCACCAACCAGGTGCATAAGTTTGAAGGACCGGACGTATTTGGTAATGGCCGAGCTTATGGCCGCTACCTGTGGAGCACTCAGCATTTTTATGGCGAACCTTTCAAACTGAAAAGCCGCGATACGTTGTTAGATGAAAATTTCACCTTGTGCTCGGTCTGGAACTTTTATCAGGGTAACAAGGAAAAATACACTGCCTTTGGTGTATTGGACTGGCACCCGGGCGACAATGTGCTCAAAGCCAATTACGCATCCATTTAACACCCAACCCAAGGTGCGCTATGCATAATCCAATCTTTGACAGTCGCGAGTTTCGCCAGACGCTGGGGTGTTTCCCTACCGGCGTCACTATTATTACCTGCCTGACGGCCACAGGTGAACAGGTGGGTATGACGGCCAGCAGCTTTAATTCAGTCTCACTGGATCCGCCGCTGGTGTTGTGGAGTATTGATAAACGCGCCTTATCTTTGCAGGCCTTTACTCAGGCGAAGCACTACGCCATTCATGTGCTGGCTGGGCACCAGCAGGATTTATCCAACCAGTTTGCCCGTCAGGGTGCGGATAAATTCAGTGGAGTTAGTGTTACAGAGGGTATAGCTGGGGTGCCATTGCTGACAGAGTATTGCGCTCGTTTCCAGTGCCAGACAGAACATCAATACGAAGGCGGCGATCACATTATTCTGGTTGGCAGAGTATTGGATTTTAAAGCCACAGAATATAACCCTCTGCTGTTTCATCGCGGCCGTTATGCTCTGCTGGAAGAGGCTGCTCTGGCTTAAGCCTGAGCGCTCTTGTGGTCAGAACCGTCCCGACAGTAACCAGATACCTTCTGATATAAAAAAGGGCTACTACGGAAGTTATCCGCTGCAGCCCTCTGCTAAACATTGGTATTTATGCGCTTCTTGCGCTCATCGCTTTAAAAGCATTTTCCAATTCAGCCAGGCTGAGTTTGACCGCCTCAATCTGTTGCATCTGCAGCCACCAGTGTTGTAATGCTGGAAAACCACTCAGTAAATCATGCTGATAGCCCAGAAGTTTGGGTAAGGCCAGCACAAAATACAGCACAGGCAACAATGCAATATCAGCCAAATCAACAGCGCGTTCAGGCAAAGCGCCTATCTGACGCCAAATTACATCGGCTTTACCCAGCTCAAATTTAATAGCCTCGATTTGCGCCTGCAGATCCACCTGGCCCCTGCCCATCAACTGACCAAACAGCGGAAAAGCGGCGGGAGCCAGATGCGTATCAGCAAAACGGCCACGCGCATTCATTTGTGCCTGTTGCCAGTTATCGGCCGGTTGCAGTGGCGGCTCAGGGTAACAAGTCTCCAGATATTGCATAATGCTCCAGGATTCGGCCAGAGAGCCGCCATCGTCATTAATCAGTAATGGGATCTTGCCAAAAGGGTATTTCTGCAAAAATTCGACGGTTCGCAGTGGCACATCAGGTGGCACTATATCCACCTGAAGTCCTTTCATTCGCAGATAAATACGTACCCTGCCCGCATAGGGCGACAGATCAGAATTCAGTAATTTCATTCCACACCTATAGACTAATTAAATGAATACCTATGGCGGCATTGACCAGCAAGCCAGCCCAAATTAAATAAACATAGCGACGCGCCTTTGCCAGCGCCGCGCGCAGCTGACTATCGCCTTGTTCAGAGATCCCCTGGCTCAGCATTTGCGCCCACAGCAGGCCAAAAGGTTTCAGACTAAGCCGGATCCCCAGCCCGCACGCAACCAATGCGGCAAAAACCACTAACTTCACCGCCATCCGATCTGTCATTAACGCAGCTGCACTGCCTGCCGTAGCAGCGCCAACGCAGCAGAGGATCACCAGAATGCGGAAGATAAAATCAAAGCGGGTTAATGAGGGCACATAAGACCGGCCATGGCCAAAATGCAGTAACAGCACCATAGCGAACCAGCCAGATGCTATCAGCCAGACCACTGGCACCAGAGCAGCCGGGGCCTGCAGCATGCCCATGCCAACAGCCAAATGTATGCCTGATGCCAGGATTAAAGGCATGCAAAGCCGGGGTCCCTGATCAACGCCCATCATAATAGTGAACGCAATGCTGCGTTGTTGCGTAGTTAATCCGTGGCGCACTAAAAAACGGGAGGCGTAAAAAGTGCCTAAATCTCCACCCAGCCAGTAGACAAAAAACAACAGGTGTAGCAATTTTATAATTAATAGATCAGTCATATGTTAACAAAACCTTTAAAATGGAGGTCTGTACTGGCAAGCTGAGTACATTAGATTGATGCTATAGCTTTACATATTTAACGCAGGGGCAATTTGACAAACCGCAAGCTGAGGTTAAAACTGCCGCTGCTGACTTGGGGTAAAAAACGTCTGGTATAAGCAAGATTATTAGCCATATTTGATTTATTGTTATATCATTTAAGGCAGAGCTTAATGCCAATCCATGCAGCCAAACACAAGAACGAAGGGCAATCATGACATTTGAAGAACTGTTAGCTGATTCAAGGCTGAAATCGGCTTTGTGGAACAATGTACCCACGCCGCTTTACCATCAGGTGTATTTATATCTGAAAGAAAAAATACACCATGGCGACATTCCTCATGGCGAGAAGATGCCAACTGAACACCAGATCTCGGAAGCTTTTGAGGTATCCCGTATAACAGCAAAGCGGGCTATGGATGAACTGGCGGCTGAAGGTTATATCACCCGTCAACGTGGCAAAGGTTCGCATGTTGCCTACAAGCACAGAGCAGAACATTTGCAGGCGCCCTTAGCCGCCTTACTCGATAGTTTAAAAGTGATGGGACAGGAAACTGTCGTGCAATCTTTAACTTTCGCCAAACTGGTACCACCTTTGGATATTCAACAGAGGTTTGGTTTAGGCCCGAACGATACACTGGTGCAGTCTGTACGTTTACGCTGCGCTGATGGCAAGCCTTTTGGTTATTTTGTCAGTTGGACCCGTGATATTGGTGAGTTTTATAACGAAGACAATCTGGTCAAGATGTCACGTATCGATATATTCCGCAAAATGGGTATAGCCTTAGACAGAGTGCAGCAATCGGTCACCGCAACCTTGTCAAACGCTGATACAGGCGCCCATTTGGAAGTCCCTGTTGGCAGACCATTATTGGTGTTGGACAGGTCTATGTATGATGAAAAAGGTCAGCTGATTGATCATATGTATGCGCTGTACCGGCCTGATCAGTATCAGTTTGAAATGCAGTTTTCTATGAAATAATACTTGGCATAAAAGGATCTTTGTTATGACTATACAATTTCGTTGCTGTCTGTCGGCCCTTGCTCTGTTGGTCAGTCCATTGGCGATAGCCGAAACCTTGAACCTGTCGATCAAGGGCATCAGCTCTGATAAAGGACAAGTCGTTATACAAGTGTACAGCAACAGCAAAAACTGGATGTCGGATAAAGCGGAAGAAATACTGTTACAGCAGAAGGTTCCTGCCGCCCAATTGCTGGCAAATGCCGAAGTCGCATTGCCTTTAGCCTACGGTAGTTATGCCATACAGGTGTATCACGATACCGATAGTAATAACGAACTGAAAACCAATTGGATTGGTATACCACGTGAGCCTGTTGGGATCTCCAACAACGCTAAAGGCAAGATGGGGCCACCAAGCTTTAAAGACGCGGTATTTGTGTTTGACGAAAAAAATACCAGTCACCAGCTTGATATAGTCAATATTTAATAAACAAATCCCGGCTACAGCCTGATGGCGGTAGCCGGGAATTTCACTTTACGCCTGAGGTTCTAACGCCGCTTCAGTTTCAGCCGGAAGCTTTGCCTGATAAGGCACCACCTTATGCCGCACTATCAAGCCCCAAATCACCACCAACAGTGCACAACATCCTATAAATACAAAAGGTCCAGAGTAATCCCAGTGGTCAAATAAATAACCACCAATCAGACTGGAAACCAGGATCCCCACAGCACCACTTAAGTTAAAAATACCAATAACGGCACCACGATTAGCCGCAGGAGTTTGCTGCGCTATCAGCACACCAGAGGTAATAATGGCACCTATTTCACTCAGTCCTATGATGACCACCACCACTAGCATGGCAGAGCCGAACGGGTCGCTAATCAGATAAGTACTGGTATAACCAACAAAAGAGATAAACAAAGCAATCAGCAACGCATTCACCCTGCTGATTTTGTCGGTCAGGATGCCAAAAAACGGTGCCCCTAATAACGCCACACTCTGGGCTATCGCCACCACAATACCGGCTTTTTTCAACGCATCAGCTGCATTCATTCCCGCTTCTGCAACGCCGTGATTGGAAAGCCACAATGTCATAAAAGCACCAACTATCGTCAGGTTAGCGCGTGAAATAAAAGCGCCACCATAAGCTAAGGCAATACCGGGATCTTTAGCAGCCTTCACACCATTGACCACCATGCTCAGCAACGGGATCTTCGGAGTATCATGCTTTGAAGCTCGGGATTTCAGGCCTGTCCATGACAGCAACGCCATCACCAGCGCAAAAGCCACCACTATATAGTAAGTGCTAAACCCCGACTGCACAGCATCCTGGCCAAGACCCTGAAAAGTTTGTGGTAGTCTGAGCAAGACAAACAAGGCCAGCACTGCACCTAAGCCATTGCATATACCCTGAAAGCCAGCCGCCTTACCACGGTTTTTATCTTCGGCAAAGTCAGCCAGCAGCGTAACAATCATGCAGGTTGCAGCGGCAATACCAACACCATAAATCACCCGGTACGCCATCAGTTCATTGACTGACCCGGCAGAAGGATAAAGATAAAATGCCAATCCCACCAAAATAAAGCCCAGCGTCATCACCAGCCTGCGGCCTACAGTGTCAGACACTGCGCCCCATAAACCAACGGTCGCAATAATGGCGATTTCACCGGCGAAATTGAGCTTACCACTCAGTACACCATGCTGATCCCTTGGGATCGCCATAATTTCACTGAATAAAAACGGCTGAAAGGCATTCATAAAGGTACCCAGCAATATAGAAGCCAGGCAGGTAGCGTAAAACACTGTCATATTCAGCCCTGACACGCCGGGGCTGGTTTTTACACCAAGAAAAGTGGTGTCGCGCTGGTAATTATCATGCATAAATTAAATTCCCTTGCCTGCTAAAGTGCCCATTGCTGCGGATTGATGTTGTTTTTTCCATAGTAACCAGCCAGCCAGTGCCAGGCTGCCCTGAGTTGCAGTGTTGGTTAATTGTGCCAGCCATTGGAAGGCTTCACTGGGATCGCCAACACGGGCAAAGCCGGACATGGCAAAAACACCAATGATATTCAGCACATAGAGTGCGCCAGCCAGTCGGTTTTGCCGCATCACACTGTATTTAGTGGCGTGCCAGGTAAAGAGGATGTTGGCAACTGTCAGCTGCAGCAGCAATATAAAAAACCAGGTGCGGCCGCCATCCTGCGCTATTGCTGCGCCCACAGCTAACAGCGCAAATAGAGTTGTAGCCGATGCCGGACAGCGCCAGGCCGTGGCTTTTAGTGGCTTGCCAGCCAACTGTCTGCGTCCAGCCCACATGGCAAAAGCAATAAAGGTAAAACCCGGAGCCATAAACATAAAGAGTGCATGATTCAACCAGATTAAATTTACATCCACTGAGGCTATCAGTAGTTTCCAACTTGCCTTACACAGCCCTCCCATCACCAAAAATAAGGTAGCCCAGCGCATTAATCTGGCTATAGACGCCTCATGTTGCTCTATAGCTTTGGCAGTAAACCACAATCCCAGTCCAGAAAAAATGATGGGAATATAATCAGTTAAGGCTAAAACCAGACTGTATTGATACATAGCAAATTCCTCTTAAAGTACTGTATTGACATAATGACATACTAATCATACATTGTGTCTATATCTACAGACTTTTTATGCACAGCGATCACTAAAGGCGGGAAAATAATGAAAGTTGCAGCAGCGCAGTTTGCCACCACAAATGATGTGGCGGCAAACCTAATCAAGTGCGTATCGATAGTAGCAGAAGCCGCTAAAAAACAACCTGATCTTATTGTGCTACCGGAATTTTGTAATCACAACTCCTGGTATGACAATGCAGAGCACTGCTATCAGGTTTCGGTGGATTTGGAAGGGGAATTTTTAGCTGCCATAGCGCAGGCAGCGCAGCAGGCTGGCGCTTATGTCGTGATTAACTGTACGGTCAGACGACCAGACAACAAGGTTACGGGCACCAGTTTATTGTATTCACCAACAGGCGAACTATTAGCTCAAGCCGATAAGCAGGTATTGATTGGCCACGAGAATGACTTTTTACAGCGAGCCACGCAGCCCAGTCCTATAGTAGACACCCCTTTTGGCAAACTGGCGCTTTATGCCTGTATGGATGGAGTGATCAATGAAACTCCACGCTGCCTGGCATTACGCGGCGCCCAGTTGCTGTGTAACAGTCTGAACTCCTTTGCCATAGACGAAGGCAATCTGCATATACCAGTGCGGGCAGCAGAAAATAAAGTCTTTGTCATTGCAGCTAATAAAGTGGGCCCGCTGATCCCAGAGGTGATGCTGGAACCTGTGTCTGCCGCTATTAATATCCCAGTGCAATTTTTAAGCGGTGCCGGCGACAGCCAAATTGTGGCACCGGATGGCACAGTGCTGGCCATAGCGGGTCATACTGAAGAAATTATCTATGCCGAAATAGACTTGTCACAGGCCACAGATAAAAATCGGCCGGATGGCACAGATGTATTCGCAGATCGTCGCATCGACTTATACCAGCCTTTAGTGCAAGACCCGGTCACACAAAAATTACCCAGCTTTACTGGCGCAGACAGCGTGATCGCAGCAGCAGCCAGTGTGACTGGCGGCGGCGCTTTGGCTATTGCTTCTGCCGTAGCGGCAGTAGAGAGCCTACAGGCCGATAAAGCCCGGCTGATCTGCCTGCCTGAGCTTTGTGCCGTATCAACGGACATGTCCGTTGGCGAAGCTGCTGAAACATCAGCAGCTTTGGTAAAAGAGTTACAAAAGGTACTGCTGGCCGACACTTACATTGCTACAACTATCATAGATACAGAACAAGGTGCCAGCCATCTGGCGGTGCTGATCAGTCAGCAAGGTATTGTCTATCGACAAGGCCAGGTGCACCGCAGCCAGCGCCACAGCGGCCTGACTCAGGCCAATAGCTTTAAAGTTTGCCACACCGCGCACGGTAAAGTGGCTGTGCTGTGTGAAGACGATGCGATTTATCCGGAAAGTTTCCGTTTACTGGCATTACAAGGTGTTGAAATAGTGTTGGTGCCGCTGGCATTACAAGAGTTGTGGCTGGTCAGCACAGGACTGGTAGAACGAGCCGCCGAAAACCGCATTAATCTGATTGCGGCGGATCGCCACTGCGCCAATAACCTGATTTGCTCTTTACAGCAGGATTTTACCCTGATGACGCAGTGGCAGACACGCCAGTTTGACGGCTTGCTCAGTGCGCCGGACATAGTGCGTCAGCCAGACAGTGCTTTGTTGATCGCGACAATTCATCCACGTGCAGCCGCCAACAAAGTGTGCTCACACCGCACTGATTTACTGGCCAACCGCCCATGGCAATTTATGCAGCCTGTGGTCAGCCCAAGCCATCCAGAAGGAACCCGAACATGAGCACCTCATTACCACAACAATTAAGTGATACCACACTGGACTCGATAGTCAGCCATTTTGGTTTAACTGAACGCCATGCTGCTGAAGGCGGCCCCTATATGGTGCTATCAAGCCAGCTGCCTATGGTGCAAGGGCCTGTGGGTTTTGTCCGGGTATTCCATGGAGATCCTTTAGCCATGCTGGTGACCTGCTCTATTGTGGTACCTGCTATGCAGCTGGATTCACATATGATCTTCGCCTTTACCCAAAGCCATAGCGCCGTACCTCATTTTACACTCGACTCAGTCAAAGCAGGCGATCACTACTCTTTTCACCTTGATCTGATCCCACGAGTCGATTTAGCCGAGCATACCGGCTACATGAACCAGGTATTCAAGCCACTCAGTGGAGTGTATCAGCAGGCCGAAGCCATCGAAGGCCTGGCGCCTGCGCACGTCTCCCCAATCCAACGTGCCACCATGTCCCCATGGATGCTGGTACACCGCGCCAATGAAACAGCCTTTAGCCAAATCGGATACTACGTACAACAGTATCTGCAGCACTGGCAAAAGTTGGTCGCCGACACTGTCGCGTCTCCTGTCAGTGAAAGCAGTCTGCAGCAGCGTGACAAAGCCAACAGGGCCGCCATCTTCTCCACAGAAATTGATCCGGTCTGGCATAGGATTGACGGCTTAATCGGCCTGGCCAGCGGGCAGCAATTACGGGCTTTACTACAAGGTAACACTCTTTAGTTAACGGGCCAGCTGGCCTTGCGAGGATAATGATGAAATTAACAGCAGAGCAGTTTGTCGAACGGATGTCGGCTGCTGAAAAAATCCGGGCCGCCAAAGTTGAGGCGGTATTACCGGCGTTAAAAGAAGTAGCTCTTCAGGTTGATCGTGATGGTAGTTTTTATCCGGGCCATGTCAAAACCCTGAGTGAGGCTGGCTTACTTGGCCTTATTATTCCGGAACAATACGGTGGTCTCGGCGGCGGACTGCGTGATCTGGCAGCGGCCACTTTCGCGATAGGCAGCGTTTGCCCTTCCACTGCGCTGGCCTATTTTTTCCATTGCTCGTCCGCTTCACGTGGTTTGTTAGCACTGGAAGCTATTGAAGCAGGTTTGTTTACTGAACAGGAAATTCCACTGGTCAAAGCCTTTGCCGAAAAAGTGCTGTATAGCATGGGACGCGATGGTCAATGGCTGGCTAATTTCGCCAGCGAAACCGTAAAATCGCAAACTGCAGCTATTACCATCAGCACGAAAGCAGTCAAAGTGGCCGGTGGCTACCTGTTGTCCGGCATAAAAAGTTTTGGTTGTGCCACAGGGGTTGCTGACCGTTATCTGGTGACAGCCAGCCTGGAAGGCTACAACGACGCCAGTGGTCTTTGTACTTTCTTTATTGACCGCGACGCAGAAGGCGTCAGTGAACGGCAAAAATGGGATGCGCTGGGCATGCGCGGTACCGCCACTCATGGTTTGATCCTCAAAGATGTATTTGTGGCTGACCACGACGCGCTGACAGTACCTGCCGCCTTTACCCGCTGTATGCAAATGAGCCGCGGCAGTTTTGTCGGTAACCAGCTCGCTGGTATCGCCGTGTATTTAGGCCAGGCCGTCACCATCTACCGCGACACTCTGAAGATCCTCACCAGCAGTAAATTCGGTGACAGCGACGCCACTATCGCCAGTTCTCCTATGCATCAGCAGCTGATCGGCGAAATGATGGCGGATCTGGAAACAGCCACCCTTTGGTTACGTCGCCAGTTAGAGCTGGAAACGGCAGAGCCAGAAATTTTACCAAAACACGAAGTCGTGAAACGCTGGCGCTTATGCAAAGGTCAGGTTGCAGAATATGGCTTTAAACTGGCGGTGAATGCACTGAAATGCCTCGGCACTACCGGTACTAACAATCACAGCCCAGCGGCCAAAGGTTTGCGCGACATGGCAATGGCGCTGGTGCAGGCTTTCCCTGCGGAACGGGGTCGCCTGATGGCCGCACAAATGGAAACCGATGGTTACGAACAAGCTCAGTTTGGTGTAAAAGCACCATGAGTACCTTACCTGTTTTTCAAAACTACATAGCCGGACACTGGTGTGCAACAGAAACCACATCTGTCGCTCTGACCAACCCGAATAATGCCAAACTGACAGGCTATCAGGCCAGCAGCAGCAAAATTCAGGCAGAACAAGCACTGGAAGCAGCCAGTCAGGCTTTTGATGCAGACGACTGGTCTTGCCTTGACCCCGAACGACGCGCTGCCTACCTGTTACGAATAGCACAGCTGCTGGAGCAGAAAAAAGAACAGATAGCACAACTGGATTCGCTGCAAAACGGTGTCGTGATCCAGTTAACCCGTCAGGTCGCAAGCATATGCGCTGCAGCTTTTCGTGCATCAGCAGACATACTGCGAAGCCATGGATCTGTGAGATATATGCCGGGTAACTATAGTGATATTGCCATACAACGCCTGCCGCTGGGTGTGGCCGCCATTATTACTCCCTGGAACGCACCTTCAGGCATCGCCTGCCATAAAATTGCCAGTGCGCTGGCTGCAGGCTGTTGTGTCATTTTTAAGCCTTCAGAATGGGCAGCCGGCTCAGCCCAACTGATCGCAGAAGCTATTGCAGAAGCTGATTTACCACCTGGCGTATTTCAGTTGCTGCATGGCAACGCAGCAGTAGGCGCCTTGTTGGTCGATGACAACAGAGTGGCCTGTGTATCCTTTACCGGCGGAGCCCAGGGCGGCGCAGCCATAGGCCGCAGTTGTGGGGAACAGGTTAAACCGGTTCAACTGGAACTAGGCGGAAATAACCCTTTAGTGGTGCTGAAAAGCGCACAGCTTGATCAGGCCGCTGCAGCTATAGTCACAGGAATGACCACCATGAATGCACAGTGGTGCCGCGCTTTGGGCCGGATCCTGGTGCATCAGGAGATAAGTTCGGCATTGCTGGAGAAAGTGCTCAGCCGACTCACACAGGTGGTGCTGGGCAATTCACTGGATGAACAATCCCAGATGGGCCCATTGGTGCATAAAGCCCATTGGCAGCATATTACTCAAGCTATTGAGTCTTATCGTCAACTGGGTGCGCAGGTGCTGCAGCCTGTTAAAGTTGCAGATCCCAGCTTAGCTGATACCGGCTATTTCTTATCCCCTACTCTTGTGCTGGGATTAGCGCCAGAGCAAACCCTGGAAGAAATTTTTGGCCCTGTCGCCTGCTGGCATACCTTTGACAGCGAAAGCGAAGCCATAGCACTGGCTAACCAAACCCCTTATGGTTTGGCTGCTTATGTGTTTGGGGAAGAAAAACAAGCCTGGCAAATTGCCAATAAAATCCGCTCGGGCATGGTGAAAATTAATGCCGTCAGCCTGTTTAACCTCAACCCTATGGCTCCGAGACCGGCCTGGGGCAAAAGTGGTTTGGGTGACGAAGGTGCGCTGGAAACCTTCAGCTTCTTCCAGGGCACCAGGGTGATAGGAGTGGCAGGATGATTAGAGCTGAATTACTGATCAACGGCCAGCCCTGCCAGGCTGCACAAGGTGGCTACTTTGCGGTGTCAGCCCCGGCGGATGGCCAGGTAATAGGACAAGCTGCTATGGCTACTGCTGTGGATGTGGACAAAGCAGTGACACTGGCCTGTGAAGGATTTGCTCAGTGGTCTGCACTGGCACCTTCCCGCCGGGAAGCTTGCCTGCTGAAGGCGGCGGATCTGGTGGAACAACAAGGCATGGAGCGTCTGCTCGATCTGCTGATTGACGAAAGCGGCTCGACTATAACCAAAGCGCGTAATGAAATACGCTACACAGTGGACTTATTGCGCACAGCTGCCGGCGAAGCCCGTCGCCTGTATGGCGATACCTTTCCAAACGACAACCCAAACCGGATTTCGATGGTGTTTCGCCAGCCAATTGGTGTCGTTGCGGTAGTGTCGCCTTACAATGCTCCGTTGTCATTGCTGTGCAAAATGAGCGCTTTTCCGCTGGCAGCCGGTAATGCCATAGTGATTAAACCATCCGAAGAAACACCACTTATCGCTGTGGAATACGGCAAAATTTTGCTGGAAGCCGGTGTTCCGGCCAAAGCTCTGGCGGTATTAACAGGTTTTGGTGCTGAATGCGGCGCCGCGTTAACCGACCATCCAAAGGTCAGCTGTATTGCCTTGACCGGCTCTACCGCCACAGGCCAAAAAGTGGGCGCTGTTGCCGCCAAACGTATGGTGAAAACCCAATTGGAACTGGGTGGTAAAAGTGCCGTGCTGGTGCTCAAAGATGTCGACCCGGTCAAAGCGGCTCATATAGTGGCACAGGGTATTTTTACTCACAGCGGCCAGATTTGCATGGCCAACAGCAGAGCTGTGGTGGAAGACGCAATTTTTGACGATTTTGTCAGTGCGCTCAAGCAAGCGGCAGAAGCGCTGTGGCTGGGTGATTTACGTGATGAAAAAACCCAGTATGGCCCTTTGATCAACCAAAATGCACTGAACAAAGTTCAGCATTATGTCGATGAAGCCATAGCACAAGGCGCCATAGTACTGACAGGCGGCAAACCTCATCAGGGACTGGTGTTCCAACCTACTGTGTTACTGCATACACCAGCTACATGTGGCGCCTGGCGCGAAGAGTTGTTTGGCCCTGTGCTCTGTGTGGTCAGAGCCACTGATTTGGCCGATGGCATCGATAAGGTAAATGACAGCGAATACGGCTTGTCGTCTGCGGTACTGACCACCAACCTCAATGCAGCCCTGCAGGCCGCTAAACAAATCAACGCAGGTTCAGTGCATATAGGTATGCACGCCTTCCAGAGTAATGCGCTGGCCCCTATTGGTGGCAGCAAACTCTCGGGTATAGGCCGAAGCGGTGGCGCCTACTCCACGGAAGAATTTACCGAACTGAAGTGGATAAGTATGGAGCTGAACGAAACGCTATGAGCAGCCCTGCCACTATCCGCCGCGGCTATGCCGACATGACATTAGGCCAATTGCATTACCGCTACTGCGGTAACAGCAGTGCACCTGTTCTGGTCTTGCTGCATCAGGCTCCCAGCCACAGTGTGATGTACGAGGCGATGATGCCGCTGCTGTGCGGACAGTTTTTCTGTATTGCGCCCGATTTACCTGGCTGTGGACAATCAGATGCACTGAACGACTACCGTATCGAGGCGATAGCCGCCAGCATCGCAGCCACACTAAATGCTGAGTTTAAGCTGGCAGCGCGGCCCTTGTACCTGTTTGGCCATCATACCGGCGCCAGCGTGGCGGCTGAACTGGTGGCCTATCACTGGCCGCAAGCAGCGGCTTTGGTGTTATCAGGGCCACCTTTGTTGTCGGCGGCACAACAGCTGCAATTACAGCGCTTCAACCTGCCAGCCAAAGCCGAAGACTCGGGGCAGTTTTTGACTGAACTCTGGCACTTTATCCGTAACAAAGACCAGAGTGTGGCGCTGTCAGTTTCATTGCGGGAAAGTCTGTCGGCACTGCAACTGGCGCAAGGTTACCCGGCGTTATACCGTGCTGTTGTCAGCCATAATTTTGCCACTGCACTGGCACAGATCAACTGCCCCACTTTACTTTTTGCCGGGCAACGCGATGCTTTGCGCACTGCGCTGCCCGCCAGTCAGGCCTTATTGCGCCATGCCGAGGTGGCAGACATAGGTGACTTTGGTACCTATGTCTGCGAACAGGCTGCTGCACAAGTCAGCCAACTCATTATTGATTTTTGCCTGAGGAGTTCCGTCGATGGATCTGGTACGTCGTAGTTTACCGCTGGGCAAACAGCCGGCCCTGATACTGGTTGATCTGATCAACGGCTTTACCGACCCGGCCTGCCCGCTCGGCAGCCACTGTCCGGACGTAGTTGCTGCTAACCAGCACTTACTGTCAGTTTTTCGCGCCAAAGGCTTACCTGTGTTCTTTACCACTGTGGTGTACGAAGACAGCGATGCTGGCCATGTATTTCGCGCCCGGACCCCAGCGCTGAACCTGCTGACACCAGATTCGGTGTGGGTGCAGGTGGATGAGCAGTTAAAAATGCTGCCCGGTGAAGTGCTGATTAAAAAACATGGCGCCAGTGCGTTTTTTAACACGGATTTAGCCAGCCAGTTACGCCAGTTGGGTGTCGATTCTGTGGTAGTCACAGGCCTGACCACCAGTGGCTGCGTGCGGGCCACAGTGCTGGATGCTATGCAACACAATTTTCCGGTGCAGGTGCCAGCCGAGGCGGTTGGCGATCGCAATCCAGCCGCTCATCAGGCCAATCTGTTTGATATGCACGCTAAATATGCCGATGTGGTCAGTACTGACAACATTCTTCAGCAATTATCTTAATAAGCGAGAATTTATGATGCCTGCTTTACCTGTTGTGATAGCCGGAGCCGGCCCGGCTGGTTGTTTGTCCGCACTCTATCTGGCCCGGCAAAATATTCCGGTGATCCTGCTGGAAAAACACCAGCAATTGCCGGTGGATCTGCGCGCTTCGACTTTTCATCCGCCTTCACTGGAGATGCTCGATCAGCTGGGCATAGCGCAAGCCATGATTGCTCAGGGCCTGAAAGTACAACGTTATCAGTACCGCGACCGCAAAAGTGGCGATGTAGCTGAGTTTGATATGAACCTGATTGCTGACGAAACCCAATTTCCGTTCAGGCTGCAACTTGAACAGTATGAAATGACCCGTCTGGCGGCAAAAGAGCTGCAAAACTATCCCTGCGCCCAATTGTTGTTTGGCCATGAAGTGGTGGATTTCGAGCAACATCAGGACAGTGTCAGTGTCAAAGTGCAGACCAGCGATGGCGAAAAAATTCTGAACTCTTGCTACTTACTGGGGTGCGACGGCGCCTCCAGTAAAGTCCGTAAAGTGGCGGGTATAGGCTACGAAGGTTTTACTTACGACGAAAAGTTTCTGGTGGTCAGCACGCCTTTTCCGTTTGAACAGGTGTTCGACAACTTATCTTATGTCAATTACATCTCAGATCCGGACGAATGGTGTGTGTTGCTTCGGACAGAAAAAATCTGGCGGGTGTTATGGCCCACCGATCCGGCAGAAACCAACCTCGATAAGTACCTGACCGACGACTTTATTCAGGCCAGACTGCAGCATCTGCATGCCAAAGCCGGTGACTATCAAATTGGCCATCGCACCTTGTACAACGTGCATCAGCGGGTAGCAGAGCACTATGTCAAAGGCCGGGTCATACTGGCCGGAGACGCCGCTCATATCAATAACCCGTTGGGTGGCATGGGTATGAATGGTGGCTTGCATGATGCGTTTAATCTGGCAGAAAAACTGACCGCCATTTTAAAACAGGGCGCCGACGCCGAGGCCTTGCTGGCGCAATACCAGCGTCAGCGTAAAGATTTAGCAGTGCAATTTGTGCAGCAGCATACCATTCAGAACAAACAACTGATGGAAACCAAAGATCCGCAATTGCAGGCCAAACGCCAGCAATGGTTTATGGCAACGGCTGCCGATCCGGTGAAAGCCAAAGCTTTTATTATGGAACGCGCTATGTTCAGCAGCCTGCGCGAAAGTTTACAACAGGCATAACCATGGCCAGATCTGCAGCAAATTCAAAACATTCAAAGGTGTAGCATGCAAAATTATCAGATTGCCCGTCGCGCTCAAATTGGCGTGATCATTCCATCCACCAATACCGGAGTGGAATACGATTTACAACGCTTCGGCCTGGACGGTGTCACCTGGCACCCTTCCCGTTTTTGGATCGAATTACGCAATTGGGCCGACGAAGTGGCCAAAACCGGTGACAACGAAAACACCGTATTTGAGCGTTTTCTCGATATTATGCGGGCTGAAATTCCTTACGCAGTGCGCAACATATTAAGCGCCAATGTGAAGCATATTATGCTGGGCATGAGCGCTGAAACCTTTTGGGGCGGACTGGAAGGCAATATCCGCTTTGAACAGGAAATCCGCGATCAAATTGGTGATATAGGCCTGACCACAGGCGCCACTGCGACCCGGATGGCACTGGAAAAGTTTGGCGCAAAAACCATTTCGGTGATCACACCCTACCCCCAGGTCGGCGATGACAACGTGATCCGCTTTTTCTCGGATATAGGTTTTAAAGTACATAAAGTCAAAGGCTTAAACCGGCCATCCGCTACTGCTATTGCCGAAACCTCAATTAAAGATGTGATAGATGCTATCTATGAAGTGGATGCCGATCATGTGGATGCCATAGTGCAATGCGGCACTAATTTATCCACTGTTGATCTGTTTCCTACTTTCGAGCATATCCTTGGTAAGCCACTTTTGCCTATCAACGTGGCGACAGTCTGGCATGCGCTGCGCAGCTGCGGCATAGACGACAAAATTATCGGACAAGGACGGCTGCTTGAAGAATTCTGAATCGATAAAACACAAAGTACTGCGGTTTTCATTGCCTGTAGCCATCTTTGTTTGCGTGTTACTGACCGGCTTGATGCTGCTCGTCGGCCCTTATAGCGCGCATATCGATTTTCTGCCTGATACCGGTTTTGCCTGGTATTACTGGAAGTTGCCAGAGCCCAGTCTGCTTAGCAGGCTGTTGCCCTGGATCTGCTTTGTCGGCCACCAGTTGGCCATCTGGTATTTAATTTACCGCGCACAACAATTAAAACCAGGCTACAGCACCAGATTGCATCGCTTTAATCTGCAGGCCATTGCGGTGAACCTGTTTTTTGTGCTGCTGCATATAGCCCAAACCAAATTCAGCTATGACGGTTTAGCACAGGATGTGCATGTATTCATTCCACAATTTGCTGTCATTTTATTGTTGGTACTGGTGTTAATGCTGGAACATCAAAGACGGGGTTTAGTCTTTGGTAAAAAGCTGCCACTGATCGACAGACTACGCGACAGCATAAAACGCTACCACGGCTACTATTTTTCCTGGGCCATTATTTTTACCTTTTGGTTTCACCCTATAGAAATGACGGCAGGGCACCTGCTAGGTAATTTCTACACCTTGTTACTGCTGCTACAAGGCAGCTTGTTTTTCACCCGCTTTCATACCGATAAATACTGGAAAGTGCTGCTGGAAAGCTTTGTGCTGGTGCATGGTGCTGTGGTGGCCTGGCTATCTTTGCAGGGTGGCAAGCCTGAAATGTTTGCCTTTGGTTTTATGGTGGTATTTATGGTCACGCAAATTTATGGCCTGGGCTGGCGCCCCCGTACCATAGTTCTGTGGCAACTGGGTTTTGTACTGGCGATGCTTGGCTATTACGCCCAGCATTGGCAACGCCTGACTGAAATTTTCCGCGTTCCGGGCGCACTCTATCTGAGTGTGATCCTGCTGACTCTGCTTGGACTGGCCCTGCTGCTGTGCTACAGGCTAGTGCTTAACCTGATACAAAAAGTCGCTGCCAAACAACAGCTTTAACCGCTAACAAGCTAACGGCCAAGCGATCTGCTGTTTACATACAAACTCAATTGATATAAAGTTATACCAATGACTCATAATTACTGGTACTGCTATGAACAAACCTTTGGCCGGTGTAAAAATACTCGATCTCACTCACATGTTGTCTGGCCCTTACGGCACTATGTTGCTGGCCGATATGGGCGCAGATGTGATCAAAGTAGAACCTTTGCAGGGCGAAGGTACCCGCAAATTACTGGCCACAGATCCTGCTAATTCACTGCACGGCTTTGGCGCATATTTTATTACCCTCAACCGCAATAAAAGTTCAGTGGCAGTGGATCTGAAAACAGCACAAGGCAAAGAGCTGTTTTATCAACTGGTGAAGCAGGTCGATGTGGTCGTCAGTAACTTTGGCCCCGGTGTACCACAACGTCTGGGGATAGATTATGAAACCTTGCGCCAGCACAACGACGCCATTATTACTTGCACTATTACCGGTTTTGGCTCTGAAGGCCCGGGAGCAAATCGTCCGGCTTTTGATCAGGTGGCTCAGGCCTGCGGTGGCGGTATGTCTATCACAGGAAGCTCGCCAGATACGCCACTCAGAGCAGGTATTCCTATTGGCGATTTAGCCGGCGGCATGTTTGCTGTGATGGGTATTCAGGCTGCACTGATTGAGCGCTTTGGCAGTGGCAAAGGCCAACATGTGGATATTTCCATGCTCGATTGCCAAATTTCGATGCTGAACTATATGGCCACTATGCACTTTTTATCCGGCGAAAATCCGTTTCCCATCGGCAACGGCCATTTTGTGCATGTGCCTTATAACAGCTACAAAACCCAGGATGGGCATATTATTGTCGCCGTTATTACGGATAACTTCTGGCAAAACCTGAAAACAGTGGTTGATGTGGAGGCTTTTGCCGACGCCAAATACGACGGCCAGCCAGGCCGTTATGCCGATAAAGACTTTATCGACAGTACACTCAATGCCATTTTTTCCACCAACACCAACAAACACTGGATCACCTTATTGGAACAAGCCCGCATTCCTTGTGCGCCAGTGAATAAATTCAGCGACGCGCTGAATGATCCTCAGGTGCGTTATCGCAACATGGTGGTGGATATTTACCATCCGGATGGCGCTAAAACACAAGCTCCAGGCAACCCGGTTAAATTGTCTCGCACTGACGAAGACAGCTTTAGTCCGGCGCCCCATATTGGTCAGAATACAGAACATATATTGCGTACGCTGTTGGGCATGCCGCAGGACAGTATCGATTCGTTACGCCAGCAACAAATTATCAACTGAGCAAGCAGATGGCCAAAGAAAGGGTTTACCTTACCGATGTAGGGCCACGCGATGGCCTGCAAAACCAGAGCAAACTGCTGACCGTCAGAGAGCGCGTGTTACTGATCAGCGCTTTGATTGATGCGGGCGTAAAGCAGATTGAGGCAGGAGCTTTTGTCTCCCCTAAAGCTGTGCCTGCTATGGCAGATACCGATCAGGTACTGGCGGCTGTACCTCGCAAACCCGATACCAGACTGCAGGTGCTGGTGCCTAACCTCAAAGGCTATCAGCTGGCGCAACAGGCAGGTGCTGATCAGGTGTTATTTGTGGTCTGTGCCACTGAAACCATGAACCAGAAAAATGTGCGGTTAAGTATAGAAAACAGCGTGCAGCAATTGGCAGAAATACTGGCTCAGGCCAAAGCCGATCAGGTTGATGTGCTGACCTGCATAGCCGTGGCCTGGCATTGTCCCTTTGAGGGCCTAACCCCTGTCAGTTCAGTCCAGCGCTTACAACACCAACTACTGGATATAGGTGCTAACCAATTGGTACTGGCCGACACCATAGGTGCAGCTAATCCGGCCAGCGTAAAACAGCTGTTGGCCGCTGTGCACGGCCAGGGCCAGAACACACCGCTGGCTTGCCATTTCCATGACACCAGAGCTATGGGCATGGCCAACGTTGCAGCTGCGCTGGACAGCGGTATTCGTCACTTTGACTCCAGTATTGGTGGCTTGGGCGGTTGCCCTTTTGCACCTGGTGCAACAGGTAATGTGGCGACCGAAGATCTGGTGATGATGCTTGAGCAAATGGGGCTGGACACAGGGATAGATGCAGAGCGGCTGTTTATGGCCGGTCATCTGGCCGGTACCTTAACAGCTCAGGCGACAGGTGGCAGAGCACACAAATGGCGGCAATTGCAATTAGCCGCCGGAAAATCAATCAGCTAAGGTGGAGAGCAACTATGTGGCGCTGGATTTTAGGTTTTTTCGCAGCCATTTTGCTGCTGGTGGCCGCTTATGTCGGATATGTGCTGCTGCGTTATACAGATATCCCGGCAGAAACCATACTGGAAAAGTATCAGGCTGGGCAAATGCAACTGGCGATGGTGGATGGCCAACCGCTGTATTATCAGGATCAAGGTCAGGGGCAGCCGATTGTGCTGCTGCATTCGCATTTTTTTACCCAGAACATGTGGGATGCCTGGGCACAGCCACTCAGCCAGCATTACCGGGTGATACGTTATGATTTAACTTCGCATGGTCTGACAGGTCCGGCGCTGGATAACGACTACAGCACGGCGCGTGATGTCGCCTTACTGCATGGTCTGTTGCAACAGTTAAATATCGACAAAGCCGTGCTGGTGGGCAGTTCACTGGGTGGCAATATTGCCATTGCCTTCACTGCACTTTATCCGGAAAAAGTAGCGAGCCTTGTACTGCAAAACTCCGGTGGTTTTCGCAAAGCCGACAGCAGGGGCGGACGTGGTCAGGATTTACCCGGCTGGGCCGACTATCTGCTGTATTTGTTGCCCAAAATGGGCTTTGACGCCTTTTTGGAATGGATGGTGTATGACAAACACCAGCTGACAGCTCAGATCAAAGACGATTTTCACAACGCATTTCGCCGCAGTGGCAACAGAGCAGCTGAAATGCAACGTATTCGCCAGTTTCAGGAAGGTGGCGCAGCACCACAACTGGAGCAAATTACCGCACCGGTGTTGATCCAGTGGGGCGAAAATAACCCACAGTTGCCCGTCGCGTTGACCGCCTCCTTTGAACAGCATTTAACCAAATCAGTGCGGGTAGAAACCCGGATTTATCCCAAAACAGGCCATGTGCTGGCTCTGGAACAACCAGCACAAAGCCTGCAGGATTTGCTGAACTTTTTGAAACAGGAGCCATGAAGTGAATAAAACAGCCCGTTGTCGCACACTGCTGCTTAGCGGTGTTTTGCTGTTTTTAATGTCGTGCAGCAAAGATCCTGTGCCTTTACCTGATCCTGGACAGTTGCCGCTGACAGAACCGCAGCTCTCTGCTTTATACGGCGTAACAGCGCCTGATGTAGCGCTGTCGGATTCGCAGGTTCAGACAATAAAGGTGCAACAACGCGAGCTGTCAGTCCGGCTGCTTGCCCCAGCTCAGCCTGGACAGTATCCGTTGTTGGTGTTTTCACATGGCAATTGGTCGGATCAATTGCAATACGAACCGCTGTTACAACATTGGGCCAAACATGGTTATGCCATTCTGAGCCTGAACCACGACGACTGCTGCGGTATGGCCTCCGGCATTCTGGCAGCTCTGCGGTATGGCAATTTAAAGCTGATTGAACAAAGAGTGCAGGATATAGCTCTGCTGCTGAACCACCCGGCAGAACTGGACGCACTGTTACCGGCGCAGGTCAGCTTAGATCACAACACCATTGCTATTACTGGCCATTCATTTGGCGCTTATACCGCACAGTTGTTTGCCGGCGCCACTCTGTTTGATACAGAGCAAGAACGCCAGCGGCCAGTACAGCTGTTGTTGGACAAACCGCAGGCGGTAAAAGCCGTATTGGCTATATCACCGCCAGGTCCGATGTTTGATGAAATCACAGAGCAGAGCTGGCAAGCCATCGACAAACCTATGCTGGTCACCACAGGTACCTGGGATGTGGAACCACGTTTTTTCCCTGACTATAAACTGCATTTAATGTCACACCAGACTGCACCTGCCGGTGATCAGTACGCTCTGGTCATCGCAGGTGCCGACCATTACTACGGCAATCTGATCTGCAGACCAAAGCGTGATCAGGCACCGCAGTTGGCACAATTTAAACTGTTGCAGTCTGTCTCCATTGCTTTTCTGAACAGCTATGTTAAACAAGACCCAAAAGCGACGGAATTTTTGCAGCAAAATCAAATCACTAAGGCCAGTCAGGGCTTTGCCAGCCTGTTTATAAAATAATAACGTTCAGGAGAATCTTTATGCCGCTGACAGTCATCTATGCTGGCTATTTACTGGCTCATGCTGCTTTGATGCGCTTTTCTTTTACCTTCGCCAGTGCCCCACTACGGATCTGGATACTCAGAGCTCTGTTGGCCGGAGTGCTGTACGACAATTCAGCCTTGCTGCTCAATACCTTGTATGGAGCTGCCGACTGGTTAAAAGCCTGGAGCTACCCACGCTGGTGGATCCACGGTACTGTCTTGCCTTTGCTCAGTATTTATATGTTCAGCCTGCTGCGGCATCTGCAACTGCCTGCGATTCGCCAGCTCTGGGTGAAAGTTTTATTTCTGCTGGTTACCCTATCCTGTTTAGCCTACGGCATTTGGTATGAAATTCTGATGCTGGAACTCAGTAGCAAAACCGTAGGTATGAGTGATCACCTGTTTGGTGTGATGGAGCGTTTTGCTTCTGTCAGTAAAACGCCGCCTTTAGGCACTATTTTTACCAACCTGTTTCTGATGATTTGGGCAGGCTATCTGTGGCGTAAAACCGGCTGGTACTGGTTGTTTGCCGGTGCGCTGTTTATTTTTATCATCAATGCCGCCAGCGTGGCTTTTACCTATGGCTTTTTGTTAGGTAACTTCGCTGAAGTGGTATTTATCGCCGCTTTACTGCATACCGAAAAACGCTTTTATTCTGCGCCTTAATCCCCGCACTTAATACTGTTCGCAACCCGAACAGTGTCAGCTTAATCCAGCCATATTCAGTGATGGCAGGATTAAGCAGCCAGCCTTGCACCAAGCAACCACCAGCCCGCTTTAATGCATGGCTTTAACTTTGCTGACAGCAGTAGCGCTAACGACAGCTTTAAGGTTAAGCAAAATGACACTGCCAGCGGCTCAGTCTGCAACTCAGCGGATACCAATCACAAAGGGTAGCCAGTAAAAATCGTCTGCTCCTGACTGGCAGCAGCGACAGCAAGCGCTTTGACGCCCCCGGTCAGATAACGTCAGCGAAGACCACAGACTGCAAGTTTGAGCCCGGGACTATGCCGGAGACAGTGGCTTTGCGCCTTCTTTATGCGGTTTACCACGCTGAATAAAGCCGAATTTGCGTGAGCTAAAAAAAAGCCCCGACTTAAGCCGGGGCAATTTCAGAGAAGAAGCCAGGATCAGAACTTATAAGCGAAGTTCACACCAGCCATACGTCCCATGCGCGGTTCAACCACAAACTGAGGTTTGCTGTTCCACAGGTACTTACGATAGCCGCCTGAAGGCGTATCATTGTCGGTGATATTGTCGACAAAAAAGCTCAGACGAATGTTTCTGGTTTCCAGACCTATAGTGCCTTTGACTGTATGAGACGAAGGTAACTCGGTCAGGTTTAACGCATCCAGATATTGACTGGAGCGATAACTGACTGACAACTCAGAAAAGCTGTTTAAAAAGCCCCAGTCTCGCACATAGTCAACGCTCAACTTAGCTGTAACCTTTGAAGTACGAGGCATTTTACGGCCTGATACATCACCGTCAGATACCAGAGTACCAGGCGGCGGTACCTGGATCTGGCCAACCACACCAAATCGCGGCGGAGTAGTACTGACGACTGTTGCAGTTTGAGTGACTGTATACGGAGTTCCGTTCATGCCCTGAGCTTCATAATCAAGGAAACCATATTCAGGGCCTAAACCACCTTTTACCACTGAGGCATCATTGTATGCAGCGGCAAAATTCAAGCCGAAGTTCGACGTGATCTGCCAACGACCATCCAGCTCTATACCTTCCACTTCGGTTTTACCGAGGTTGGTTACTATTACAGCTGGTACTGCATTGGCCTGATTACCCAATGTAGAGAAATCGCGCACTTGTTGCTTATCCCAGTCAATATAATAAGCAGCTAAGTTGAAGCGTAATTTGCTATCAAACAGGAAAGATTTGATACCTGCCTCGTACGTCCAGTTTTGCTCTGGTTCAAAGGTCATTTCTTCACCTTCAGCAGAGCCGTTTAAACCGCCAGACTTAGCGCCTTTACCAATATTGACGTAATACAGAGTCGTTTCGTTGGCGTCATAATCAAACGTAACACGAGGCGTAAAGTAGCTCCATGAACCATCCATTTCACCTGTTGGGAACAAAATACCAGGTGCACGGCTGTCCGTATGGTTATCAGCAAATTTATCTTCATTGGTCCAGCGGCCTTCCAGCGCCGTGGTCAGTTTTTCGGTTAAGCTAAATTCTGCAGAACCAAAGACCGACTTAGTCACCGTATCGTAATAGGTGCCCTGCAACATCGCCAAACCGTGGGTTTCATAACCATTGCCAAAAGCGTTCAGGATCATAGCTGAATAAGGATCGGCGCCTATAACCCCCATATTCGTGCTCTGTTCCAGCTTCAGCTTGCTGTAAAACGCCCCTGTCGCCCAATCAATATCGTTGTGGCTGCCAGTAAAGCGCAATTCATGGCTATATTCCTGTCTGTCATCATTAGGCTGGCCACCCACATCGTAACCCTGCAGCCCAGTGAAGAAAGTTAAACCGCTTGCTGCAGACGATGACGTTTGCACATAAGCTGGTTTGGCTGGTAAGGGTAAAGATTGAACCACTGCGGTTGGCAATACGGCCATACCAGCATAGTTATTCAATTGACCCAGACTAATGTCATACTCTGAGCTGTTGTAACCAGCCAGATACGTGATAGAAAACTCTTCCAGAGTCTGTTCAACAACCAGACTGGTACGGTCAGCTTTACGCTTAGTGCCTGTTGCTTCAGGAGCTACACCAGCAAAGCTCTCTGTCCACAGCTCGTTATCAACCACACCTATGTATTTTTGCGGATCGCCAGTGTAAACCCAGGGGGCAATAAATTCCCATTGGCCGGTTTGCGCGTTCTGATTTACATGCACCCCTTTAATCAATACCCCCAATTCCTGGCTGACGTTACGGATACCATAGCCGGCATTGTGCTTTACGTGTGCAGTAGCGCGTGGGGATTCTTTGGTATCAATAATGGTATGCGCCAAACTGACTTTGGTCGTGTCAGTATCGTAGACCAGTTTTAAACGAGCCATTTCGTTATCAGATTCACCCAGCCGGCGGTCATCTATCTTTTCACCTGTAATGGTATTGGTGTTACGGATAGTTGATCCTGAACTGGAGTCGCTTAAATCCAGTCTGGCTTTGAAATTTTCAGTTAAGGCACCGCTGGCATAAAAATGCGCGTTGTGCATGCTGTGAGTACCAGCTGTGGTATCAATACCACCTTCAAACTTGTCTGTAGGGTCTTTAGTAATGTAGTTAATCGCACCAGCAAAAGCATTGCGACCGTAGATAGCAGACTGAGGTCCACGCACTACTTCAACACGTTGTAATCCGCCAAAAGGCAGAAAGGTTGCATCACGCCCCGACGCATACACACCGTCAATAAAGACCGCAACGTTCGTTTCATCCCCTACCAGACCTGGCTGCGCCAGACCACGGATAACAGGACTACCTGACGCCATACCGCCTATAGAGTCGTAGGTAACGCCCGGTGTGGCATCGATAATGTCGTTGACATTACGAAGCCCGGTACGGACCATTTGTTCACCACTATAGGAGCTGACGGAGACAGGGATTTTATTAAGCAACTCCTCCCTGAAACGTGCTGTCACTATAATTCGTTCAATGGCTTCTGCCGATTCTTCTTGCTTTGCTGGTTCCTCAACCTGTTGCTCTTGTGCTTGTAAACCGTCCATAACAAGCGCACCTAGCAGTATCGGATACCCTAACCTGAATGATGTTGTTGACATAGGATCACCTTCCCAATGTTGCATTTTTAATTTTTATTTTTGGACGTAACCGATACTGCATTGGCTCGCCTCATTGTTATAATGATATCATTATATATCATATGTCAACGAACAAATTGTGTTCAACGCAAAGATTATCTGAATAACATATTGATCAGGGTTATTGAAAGATGTCCGGATAAAAAAAGTCATAATAAAACAAAACGTTAAGCTGATTTTACTGAACGATTTTTCTGAGGCTGTGATAGCGGATCTAAGGCAATAAGCCCAAAATCCGCTGTTGATTTTGGGCTTATGCTTTGACTGGTATTGATCTAAAAACTAAAAATGCGACAGCTTTAATCTAAAAAAGCCCCCTTGGCTTGCATCTGATCAATCTCAGCATCGCTGTAACCAAGTACTGTCAGTTGCTGTTTGGTATGTTCACTAAAAAGCGGCAAGCGAAAATTTGGTTTGGCAGGTTCATTTTTGAATTTAATCGGCACGCCCAGGTGCAAATTACCTTCATCATCACTCAGCAGCATATCGCGTTCCTGCAAATGCGCATCGCGAATGGCCTCATTCAAGCCACGCACCGGCGCCCAGCACAGATCAATCTGCGCCAGAAACTTTTGCCAGTGTGCTAAAGGCTGGCTTAAAAAAGTATCGCGTAAAAAAGCTTTCACCGGATCCTGTTCAGGCCCCGGACTTAACTTGCACAGTGCCAGCAAGTCGGGTCTGCCAAGTGCCGTCAGCAGATTTTCGGCAAACTTCAATTCACTGCCGCCCAGCGTCAGATAATGCGCATCGGCCGTTTGGTAAATCTGATAAAAAGCCGAACCGCCCCAGCTGCGTTCTTGTTTTACAACGGCAGAACGCTGCTGTGCAAAAGGTGGCCCCATCACATTGGCATACCAGGCCACCAGTGAATCCTGCATCGAAATATCAAGGTAATCGCCTGTACCAGTTTGTTGTTTTTTCAACAGCGCCATCAATACGCCGGAAAAAGCCATCAGGCTGCCTGCGATATCGGCCACCGGCATGCCAGGCATTGCCGGTTTACCGTCCTGGCCTTCGTTGATAAACACCGCGCCTGAGTCGGCCTGAATACTTAAATCATGTGCAGGTTGCAGTGCTTTTGGCCCGGTCTGGCCATAGGCGGAGATAGAGCAATAAACAATACCGGGATTCACAGCTTTGATGGTGTCGTAATCCAGCCCCAGCCGTTTCATTACGCCGGGCCGGAAGGCTTCCACCAGCACGTCTGCGGTTTCACATAAATTCAGAAAGGCAGCTTTGCCTTCGGCTGATTTCAGGTTCAGATTGATACTTTTTTTACCGCGAAACACATTACGAAACCACACCGACTGGTCATTTTGCTTCAACCCTATAGCGCGCACCGGCTCACCACCGGCAGGCTCAAGTGCTATCACTTCAGCACCATGGTCGGCCATCATCATGGTAAAGTGCGGTCCCGGCAGGAACAGCGATAAATCCAATACCCGGATCCCTTGCAATTTCATAGTTATTCTCCTGAATCATCACATCATCAGCACCGTCGTGCCTGCAACTACAGAGCCCGGCTAAATGGCGCCCTCAGCACGCAAAGCAGCGATTTGTTCCGCACTGTAGCCAAGCTCAGCCAGCAACGCTTGCGTGTCATGCCCCATTTCACCTGCCGCCTTGCCTGCCATCCGCTGCCCGTCGATTTTGATTGGACAACCCAGAATTTGCATATCCGCCTGCTGCGGATGTGGCACTGTGCGCACCATGCCAATATCGCGGATATAAGGGTTGGTCAGGGCTTGCGGCAGGTCCAGCACAGGCGCACAAGGAATATGGCCCTTGAGTTTATCCAGCCAATAGGCGGTTGGCTCAGCACTCAGCACCGCATCCAGTTCGCGGGTTAACTCATCACGTCGTTCGCGCCGCAGTGCCAACGAGGCAAATTGCGGCTGTTTCAGCTTTGGCTCTGCCAGCAGATCGGTCAGCACCTGCCAGAACTTGTCGGTCATCGCCATCAGAAAAATAAAGCCATCGGCTGTTTTATATAACTGACAAGGCACAGTTGCCGGATGAGCTGAACGCGGCAGCCGCTCTGTAACATGGCCCTGATTCAAATACCAGGTGGCGGGGTAGGATAACTGATGCAAAGCCACATCAAACAACGACACATCGACATCGCGGCCCTGGCCAGTGCGATGCGCCCCCAACAGCGCGGCAGTCAGCCCAAGCGAAGCCACAGCCCCTGTCATAAAGTCGACCATAGACACACCAAAACGGGCCGGTGGCTGGCCTGGTTCGCCGGTTAACGACATTAAGCCTGCTTCGGCCTGCATTAAGTAGTCATAACCAGGCCAATTTGCGCGGTCGTTGTCGCGGCCATAGGCCGACAAATGACCACAGACAATTTTCGGATTGATCTGCTTTAACGCCTGATAGGTTAGCCCCAGCTTGTCAGGCTGATCACCGCGCAGGTTGTTGGTGACCGCATCAGCACTTTGCACCAGCTGCTCAAAAATACGCCGGCCTGAGGCTTGCTTTAAATCCAGCGTCAGGCTCTTTTTGTTCAGATTAAAGGTTTGGAAAAAGTAGCTGTCGTTGTCACCCAGAAAAAACGGCCCGGTCTGGCGCGACACATCGCCGCCTATGGCCGGGTTTTCAATTTTGATCACCTCGGCGCCCAGATCAGCCAAAAACATCGAGCCGTAAGGCCCGGCGCCATATTGTTCAACCGCAATAATGCGTACGCCCTGCAGCGGCAATGTTTTCATACTGAGTTCCGCCGTTAAATTTTGTAGCGTTCAATCAATTGTTTGGCAATGATAATGCGCTGCATCTCATTGGTGCCTTCGCCGATACACATCAGCATGGCGTCGCGGTAGTAGCGCTCAATGTCGTACTCCACCGAGTAGCTGTAACCACCAAAAATACGCATGGCTTCGTTGGCACAAAACACACCAGCTTCAGAACCAGCGAACTTGGCCATACCAGCTTCCATATCGCAGCGTTCGCCCGCATCGTACTTAGCCGCCGCCTGCTCAATCAGCAAACGGGCTGCTTCCACCTGCACCGCCATTTCACCCAGCTTCAGCTGAATGGCCTGATGATTGGCAATGGCTTTGCCAAAAGCTTCGCGCTCCTGCGCATAACGTACTGCCAGCTCCATCGCACCCAAGGCTATACCGGCCCCGCGGGCGGCCACATTAATACGGCCTAATTCCAACCCACCTAAAGCCTGCACAAAGCCCTGGCCTTCCACTTCACCAATCAGATTGGCCGCCGGCACTCTGCAGTCTTCAAACACCACCTCACAGGTATCAATAGCGCGATAGCCCATTTTTTTTAGCTTCGACACTTTAATGCCTGGCTTAAAGTTGCCTTGCCCGTCTTTGGTTTCGACAATAAACATACTGGTGCCTTTGTGCGCCGGTTGAATGCTGCTGTCGGTTTTTACCAATACGGCCAATGAGTTACCGTTTAGTGAGTTAGTGATCCAGGTTTTGGTGCCGTTCAGAATATAGTGGTCGCCATCGCGCACTGCGGTAGCGCGTATAGCTTGTAAATCAGTACCGGCATTGGGTTCGGTCAGGGCTATACCACCGCGTAATTCACCGCTGGCCATCCGCGGTAAAAAGTGCTCTTTTTGTGCTGCTGTACCAGCACGCTCTATGGCGGAGGCCTGGATCAGATGAGAGTTAAAAATACCGCTCGGTGCCATCCAGGCAGAGGCTACCTTTAATACAATTTTGGCATAGATGGTCGCTGGCAAACCCAGGCCACCATACTGTTGGCCTATAGTGGCACCAAACAGGCCCAGCTCTTTCATTTGCGCAACCAGCTCATGCGGGTATTTATCGGCCTGATCGTATTCCTGGGCAATGGGCCGGACTTCGTTTTCCACCCATTTGTTGATCATATCCAGAATGGCGATTTCATCTTCTTTACTGTACTGCTCTGCCATGGTGTATCCGCCTTAGTAGTTCACTTTTAGTAATTCACTTTGTCTTCAACTGAATAGCCTTGTTTGGCGATCAGCATTTTTCGGATAAAACTGCACACCACCACACCATGCTGGTTAAAGCCTGTGGTTTTCACCGTGACAATACCGGCACCAGGTCTGGACTTGGATTCACGTTTATCCAGCACTTCCGACTCAGCGGTCAGGGTGTCGTCTTCAAACACAGGGTGCGTCAGCTTGATATCGTCCCAGCCCAGATTGGCAATGGCTTTTTGGCTGACATCAGTCACACTCATCCCCACCATCAGCGCCACAGTCAGCGGCGAGCAGACAATGCACTTACCAAACTCACTGGCTTTAGCGTATTCGTCATCAAAGTGCATAGGGTGAGTATTCATCGTCAGCAGAGTGAACCAGGTATTGTCGGTTTTAGTGATAGTGCGGCCAGGGCGATGCTCGTAAATATCGCCGATGTTGAACTCTTCGTAATGTCTGCCGAAGGATTCACGAAAACGTTTCTCACTGATTTGCTTAATATTTTGTACCATGTTCTCTCTCACTTATTGTTAACAGTTATCGCCGTTCCGCTCACCGGCAAAAGCCAAAATGCGTTGACAGCCCAGGATCACCGGCCTGTCTATCATCCGTCCCTGCACCACCAGCACGCCGCCACTGTGATTGGCGGTGGCGGCCAGTACAGCTTTGGCGTAGTCCAGTTGTGCAGCTGTTGGCAGCAAGGCCTGATGAATAGCGGCCACCTGTTTAGGATGGATCGCCGCTTTGCCGGTAAAGCCCAGCGCTTTGATTTTTTTGGTTTCGGCCTGCAGCGCCTTTTCATTGTCTAAATCGATAAAAGGCACATCAATCAACTGCAAACCAGCACCAGCAGCTGCCAGCACCAGCTGACTGCGGGCAAACAGCAAAGGCTCGTAACTGAAGTCACAGCCCAGCTCCGCCGACAGATCAGCGCCACCAAACATTAGTGCCACCAACGATTTACTGGCTTTGGCAATGGTGCTGGCCTGCTGCAAACCACTAATAGTTTCGATCAGCGCAATCAGCCTGCATTGCACTGGCAGCGTAATGGCGGCCCGTTGCACATCCAGCGCGCTCTGGCATTTCGCCAGCATCAGCACTGCCGGAGGATATTGTTTAAAGGCCTGCAGATCCTGCTCGCCCCAGGCAGTTGACAAGGCATTGATCCGCACACAAATACGGCTGCGATCGGCAGGAAGTAACGAGGCCAAATAGTCCTGCACGCTGCGTCTGGCCTCTTGTTTTTGTTCAGGCGCCACAGCATCTTCCAAATCAATACAGATCAGATCGGCTCCGGCGCTCAATGCTTTGGCAAAACGCTCTGGCCTGTTGCCTGGCACAAACAATAAGGAGCGCAGCAGCATCATGCGGAGACTCCAGCCGAAGCAGGCACCTGCGCCTGAAAGTGGCTGGCTATTTGCTCACGGCTGGCACACCAGACTCCGGGTTTGCTGCGCACATAGCGGAAAAACTCTTCCAAAGCCCAGATCCGGCCCGGCCGGCCAATAATGCGCAAATGCAGCCCCAGACTCATCATCCGCGGTTTATGCTCACCTTCGCTGTACAGCACGTCAAAGCTGTCTTTGGCGTATTTCAGCCACTGCTCAGGGGTGTACGACGCCGCCACCCACATTTTCATATCGTTGGTGTCTATGGCATAAGGCAGGATAATCATTGGTTGCTCTGATCCATTCACAGCAGCCCAGAACGGCGCATCAGCGCTGTAGTCGTCCATATGGTATAAAAAGCCTTCCTGTTGCAGCAGGCGACGGGTGTTTTCGGTATATAAATAACGCGACAGCCAGCCCAGCGGTCTTTTACCTGTGCTGCTTTCAATACTGCTGACGGCAGCGCGGATAAACTCACGTTCTTGCTGTTCATTCATGCGGAACTGATGCACCCAGCGGTAACCATGAGCACAGGTTTCATCGCCACGGCGGCGAATCTCCTGCGCCAGCCAGGGGGCGCGCTCCAGACTGACAGCAGCAGCCGACCAGCTGGCACGGACCTGATACTGGTCAAGCAGGCGGATAATGCGCTCAGCACCTTCGTTCAGGCCGTACTGATAATTCGATTCATTGCCGTAATTGCGGATAGGCTTTTTTACATGCACCTGCAGTTCGTCCACAGGCTCCATACCGGCATCGCCGTCTTTCACATTGTATTCGGAGCCTTCTTCCACATTCACTACCACAGATAACGCCAGCCGGGCGTTGTCTGGCCATGAGTATTGCGCTGTCATCGCTGCTTCCTGTAAGGCCGCCAGACGGCAGGCCGCTTTAAGAGTTAATTCCAGGGTTAATGGTATTCTTCGCCACCTGACACATTCATCGCTTCGCCTGTGATGTAAATGGCCTGGTCGGAACATAAAAAGGCGCAGGCTTTAGCGATATCCTGCTGCAAGCCAGGGCGGCCCAATGGAATGCGATCCCGCATATCCTGCATGTACTTGTCGTACCCTTTGCCTGTGACTTGTGAAAAATGCGCGTTTTGCCAGGCACCAAGCCCGGTCGTGATGTGATTGGGGCAAATCTGATTGACATTTATGCCATGGCATCCCAGTTCTAATGCCGCTACCCGGGTTAACCCTGTCATGCCATGTTTGGAGGTGGTATAAGCCGATGCATGGGCAAAAGCCGATTTGGACGCCTGTGAGCCAATATTGATGATCTTGCCGCCCTGCCCTTGTTTCACCATTTGCTCGGCCGCGTACTTAATACCCAAAAAGCTGCCACGCAGATTAACGTTCAATACCGTATCCCATTCGGCCACGTCCATCTCAAGAATAGGTTTCATCAAATAACCCACACCGGCGTTGTTAACCCAAATATCCAGGCGGCCAAAACGGCGCACCGCAAACTGCACTGCCGCCTGCACCTCAGCCGCGTTCAGCACATTGCACACTACAGCAGCAGCTTCACCGCCAGCGGCCTGAATTTCTGCCACTATGTCCAGCATCTCCTGCGAGCTGCCAATAGCTCCTTCCGGCAAATGCTCGCCAGCAGGCGCGCCAATATCGGTGATCACCACTTTGCAGCCTTCAGCCGCCAGCCGTTTGGCCATGGCTTCACCCAGGCCCAGTTTGCGGCCAGCCCCGGTAATCACCGCCACCTTGCCGGCTAAATCTGCATAGTGCGCCATCATCAGCCCCCGACTTGTTCGGTCAGAATAAACAATGGGTTGTCGGCAAACTGCTGAAATTCGGCCGCTACTTTTTGCATAGCAGCAGTGCTGACATCCTGGCCAAACTGCGCCATGTCATTCACGCGGATCAGTTCAATGTATTGGTAAGGCGGTTTGTTATCGCTCATCAGCAAGGACTGAGCTTTGAGTAAACGAAACTCATCCACAGACGGCAAAGCACCAGCCACAGGTAAATCCGTGGTTTTAGCCCAGTGTTCGTACGCGGTCTGGTCGGCTGTAGTTTTTAAGTTAAACAGCACCACTAAAGTTGTCATGGTTATCTCCGAACCTGAATTGTCCGGACAAATCTAACCAGCCCCTGGCGGGGTGTCTATCAACCAGAGGCGGCTGAATTGACATTTGACAAAGAGAGGCAAATGACGGGCTTGGGGGAGTAAAAGCTGGGGGGAGTGGACTGCTTAGAGCGAAAAATGGACATAATGCGCGCAGCACAGGCCGGAACCTACGCTGCGGTTGAAGTCCCAGCCACCTAGTGGCCGATTGTGCCTGCGTTTGTTATAAAGAAACTTACTTGAGACTATGCTTGTCCCTACCTATCAGAATTGTCATAACCCCATTTTTGACTTTATGGTTAAATATGACGGGAGCACTTTTATCTCTCCAATCTTGCTCATCAAGCGCTTTAGAAAATAAAGCACCTAGGTACATTGCATTATTATCATTCGCCAAGAGTTTTAACTCACAGATAGTTTTTTTACAAGTTAGCTCTTGAATATCAAATTTATTCTCTTTGTCTGCCGCAATAAAATTGCGGATATTTGCTTCGTATTCATACGCCCAACTCCCATCAACTTCTTCTTCTCTAAGCTGCTTAAGCGCTGTATCTACAATACTTTCTCCGCTTCTGATTCTATTAGTAAAGGCCAATAAAACATCTGTATCATTTTTTGTTTCTATATTATCAGATGCCAAAGACTCTATTTTTCTTGGTTGAGCATCAGGAACAGCTGTTTTTTCTTGTGAAACAGAAACTTTTTTTAGTTCTAATAGCTCTTTATTCACTAAAGCAAATGATATTTCACTATTTTGTAATTCTAATTGATAAGCTGAAATATCACTTTTGAATTTTTTTAAATCTTCAGTCAACTGGAGATTTAGCTCGCTAAGAACCGCATAGTCCTTTACATGCTTTTCATTAGCATGATGAAATTTATATGCAGCAAATCCAGCGGATATAGTAGTGGCGGTCAGAATACTAATTAATATATTTGATAATTTCACGAAATCTCCTTATTTCTCGTTTCAATATAACGCTTTAAACAGCGGAAAATGCGAGCGCAGCGAGTGGTTTTCCGCTGCTTTAACTTATTATGTTTTAAAAAAATCAATTTAATATCCCAGTATTTATCATTTTCAGGTAGCCGCTTACTAATGTGTTGTAGGCAGCAAACAAGCAGATACAAATAACCAAAATAGTTTTACACCATGAACTAAAATTCTTTGATTCTAGTTTCTGTTCCTTAACGCCCATCACAAACAAAAAGATGGCGGCAACGATAAATAGAATTCCAAAAAAGAATGTAGCGCTGGCGATTATTTTTTCAAATGTCCGATTTCTACCTTAAAACATAACATTTGTATATTGTGCCAGCACGCCTTCTCTGGTTCTACCAGATGGCATGCCAGCATTAACTTATTAATAAAAATCAATTAATCACAATCAACCACTACTAGCTGCGAACAAAGCGTGCTGGCACAGTATTTCTTTTCTCTGGCCTGTTATTTTTAGGTTGGCCCACTCTAAGTATCTAAATTAGTGTGTTTTTCCTTCTTCAGCAACAAATAAATGTGCCTGTTGGTTTGTACAAAGCGTGCCTGTTTTCTGGTAAATGCAGATAACACTGTGTATTCGCCCAGTAGTACAGGCAATATCCGCTTTTGGCACAAAGTGACTATATAACTGAATTCAGGAAACGGCCGGACAACTGCCTTAGCAGACGCTGCCCTGCAGGGTGAAGGCGGGATTTCAGCAAGTCAGTTGTCTGACTTGCTGCCGGCAGTACGGGTATTGCTCTCCCCTAACGCCCCAACACCAACTCTGTATGCTCGCCCAGTTCTGGTGGCGCCAGCGGGTAGCTGATGGGGGTGGCGGAAAACTTCACCGGGTTGGCGACCAGCGGTACCTGGTAGCCTTTGGCGTGTTGCACACTGATTTGCATGCCTCTGTTTTGCACTTGCGGGTCGGCAAATACTTTATCCAGCGTATTGATGGGGCCGCAGGGCACATGGGCTTCCGACAATGCAGTCACCAGTTCATCCACTGTGCGCTGCATAAAATAAGGCGATAACAAGCCTATTAACGTCTGCCGGTGCTGCACCCTCAGCGCATTGCTGCTAAAGCGCGGGTCGTCCGCTAGTTCAGCGCAGCCCAATACCTGACAGCAACTGCGAAACTGCCGGTCGTTGCCCACTGCCAGTAACATAAAACCATCCTGCAATTGCATCGCCTGATACGGCACTATATTCGGATGAGCCGTGCCCAGCCGGGTGGGTACTTGCCCTGCCACCAGATAATTGGACGCCTGATTCGCCAGCCAGGCCACTTGTGTATCCAGCAGCGCCAGGTCGATATGCTGGCCTGTGCCATGGCGTTCTCTATGATACAAAGCCGCCAGCATAGCGGACACGGCGTACATGCCCGTCATTAAATCGGCCGCAGCAACCCCCACTTTTTGCGGGCCACCGCCTGGCAAGTCATCGCGTTCACCGGTCAGGCTCATCAGGCCGCCCATGCCCTGGATCATCGCATCGTAGCCTGTCCTATCCGCATAGGGACCGGTTTGGCCAAAGCCGGTGATAGAGCAATAAATCAGTCTGGGATTCAGCTGCTGCAGGCTGGCGTAGTCCAGGCTGTATTTCGCCAGGCCCCCTACTTTGTAGTTCTCCACCAGAATATCGGCTTGCAATGCTAAAGCGCGGATCTGCTGCTGGCCTTGTTCGCTGCTGATATCAATAGCCAGCGACAACTTGCCACGATTGGCACAAAGAAAATAGGCGGATTGGCCTGTGCTGTTGCCCTCTGCGTCCAGTAAAAACGGCGGCCCCCACTGACGGGTGTCGTCCCCTTCGCCCGGCTTTTCAATTTTCCAGACTTGCGCGCCATAATCTGCCAGCACCTGAGTCGACCAGGGACCCGCCAGAATTCGGCTTAAATCCAGTACTTTAATGCCCTGTAAAGGTCCGGCCATGCTGTTCTCCTGTTAACACAAGGCCCGCAAAGCTGCAGGCAAACGATAGATAAAACCACTGTGCTGCTGCCACAACTCTGCCAGCGCCAACAGCTGAAAATCGCTGCCATGTGGGCCCACCAGTTGCATGCCAGCCGGTAATGGCTGCAAGCTCAGCATAGGAATACTCAGCGCAGGCAAGCCTGCCTGATTAGCAAAACTGGTTAAATCGGCCTGATTGGCAGGTACGGTATCGGTCAGCGAAAAAGCTCGCTGCGGTGCTGTGGGCAATAACATAAAGTGGCCATGCGCCAGCCATTGCCTTGCAGCTACAGTTGCTTGTTCCAGCACATTCAGTGCGGTGCTGTAGTCAATGGCCGTTTTGCGCTCCGGGTAGGCCAGTAAGGCCTGCAAATAGGGGGAAAATTGCTCTTTGTGATGTTGCCATTCAGCGGCGTATTCCAGCCTCATATCGCTTTCACAGATCAATAAACCAGCGCGACGGGCGGCAGCAAAACCATAATGCCGTAACGCTATGGGCCTGATAACGGCGCCCATATCGCGGAACACCTGCAGGTTGTAGTTAAAATCGGCAATGATATCGGCGGCAATATCCAGTTCGGTTAAATCTTCCGGCACCAGCAACACCAGCTTGTCCGGCAATTTTTTGCTGCGACTGATCCGCACCGCCAGCGGGCAGTTCGGGTCAAACGCCAGCATTTTTTCAGCGACCAGGCTTAAGTCGCGGGCAGAACGGGCCAGCGGCCCAATGCTGTCCATAATGCGGCCACAAGGCACTGTGCCCTGATTGCTGACACCACCGCGGCTGGGTTTAAAACCAAATACGCCGCAGTACGAGGCAGGAATACGCACCGATCCCATAGTGTCCGACCCCAGCGCCACAGGCACCATACCGGCGGCAACAGCGGCACCAGAGCCACCCGAAGAACCGCCAGGGGTAAAACCAGGCCGGTGCGGATTATGACAATCGCCAAAATGACTGTTGTGATTAGTCGCACCCAGTGCACCTTCGTGCATATTCAGTTTGCCCACCAGACTGGCTCCGGCTGCTTTCAGTCTTGCCACCACAAAGGCATCCTGCCGGGCTACTGCCTGCCTGCGAACCTGCAGTCCAGCTGTGGTCGCTAAGCCTTTTACGTCAATATTGTCTTTTACTGCCAGCGCTAAACCTGACAGCGGCTTTCCCTGGCCCGGCAGTGCGTCGGCCTGACAAATAAACGCATTCAGTACCGGATTAAAACGGGATATCGCCAGTTGCTGCGCGGCCATTAATTCAGCAGCAGACAACTTGCCACTGTCCAGCCATTGCCGCTGCTGCACAAAGTCGGCACTGATTAACTGACTATCAGGTTTATCTGTCATCGCTGCTCATCCACTAGCTAAACCGCTGATCCAGCAAGCGGATAGGTTTTTGCCGCACATCCACCTGAGTCAGAGGCGTCAGCTCGCCCTCGCCTACCAGCTCCACCAGCACTTCAATGCCAATTTTACGCTTCAGCAAAGCGCGATAATCATCCAGTAAAGCAGCCCGTTCCGGTGCAGCTGTACTGACTTCAGCCAGCACTATCATATCGTCGCGGCCGTTGGCATCGCGTACTGCCTTGCAGATAAACTCACCCAAAAACTCGGTGCGTTCTTCCAGCATAGGCCCTATACCTTGTGGATAAATATTAATGCCACGCAATTTAACCATATTGTCGCTGCGGCCCATAAAGCCACGAATACGGCGAAATGGCAGCCCCATTTTATTTGGGCCAGGCACCAGTTGTGTGATGTCATGGGTGTTAAAGCGAATAATAGGGTACAGATCGTCTTTATACAGACAAGTGACCACCATATTGCCACAGCCGCCTTCGGCTATCGGCTGATCGGTGTCCGGGTCCAGCAGCTCCAGATAATGCGCGTCTTCCCACACATGCATACCGTCGTGATCCGGCCCTTCGGCCGCAATACAGCCGGTATCGCCTACGCCGTACCAGTCGAATAACTCTGGGTTGCCCCAGGCTTTGGCAATACTGTCGCGGCTTTCCATGCCGAGGTGGCCAATAATCATATCAATTTTAATATCTTTGCCAGGCTCTATACCTTCTTCGCGCGCCACATCGGATAAACGTTTAATGTAATCGACAAAACCAACCAGTACGTTCACACCAAAGGTTTTCATCAGCTGCACCTGCTGGGCCGAACGGGTTTCCACCCCTGTGCCTGCCGACAGAAAAGTTGCGTTGGTGTAGTGCGTCACCGCTTCGCGAATGTAATGGCCGCCGTTGATCATGCCGTGGCCATAACAACTTTGAATAGTAACCGCTGGTTTTAAGCCCATAAAACGGTAACTGCGGCCCACCAGTAAGCCTTGAACTTCCCGGCCTTTGGGACCAAACACCAGCGGCTGAGGCGTGCCTGTGGTGCCACTGGTGGTATGAAATACCATCGGAGGACGCTGCTCAGCCGGTATGGAATCCATACCGTGAAAGTCCCCCAAAGGCGGGAAGCGCTCGACGCTGTCCATAATGTCGCTTTTTGAAATCAGCGGCAGTTTGCTGATATCAGCCAGGCTTTGGATATCTGCAGGCGTTACCCCGGCCTGCCCCCAAATGCGCTGATAAAATGGAATTTGCCAGGCCCGTTGCACCACTTGCATAAAACGCTGGTTTTGCAGCGCCTGTAAATCGGCCGAGGTCATGCCACGGAACTGCTGAAATAACGCCTCGCCCAAAGGGTAGTCGCGTAACATCGCCTGATAATCAAAAGATTCAAAATAAGTGGGATACGAAGCTTGCATCGGTTTACCTGTAGTGCTGACTTATCAATAGTGAGACCAAAGCATTACTATTCTGGACTTGCTCCAGCTGGTCTATGGCATTTATCAATTCCTGCCAGTCAGCGGCTGAAAAAGGCACAGCGCAACTGGCAATAGCAGCGGCATTTTTCTGTTGTTGCTGTAAGGGGCTCATCGGCCGCTGCGGGTGACCAAGCACAGCAGGTAAATGCTGCTGCAATACAGTACCGTCGGTCAGGCTGACTTTCACCGTCAGTGGCGCTAAGGCGTTAGGGTCTGTGCACTGGTTCAGCGACATGCTTACTTTGGTTGCCAATGCCAGCCGCGCCGCGTCTTGCAGCGCTTCGGCATCAAAATCGGTCACGCTGACTGTGCCGCTTAACAAAGCACAGGCGACAATATAGCCCTGACAGAGCTTGGCATAGCTGCTGTCCATACCCTGTTTTACCGGTCTGTCGACCAGCCGCAGGATCAGCGGTGTGCCCTCAATATGAATAGCGGCTATCGCTTCGTTGCTAAAGCCATACTGCGCTCGCAGTTGCAGCAGTCCATCCACAGCACCATGGCCAGCCCGGCCGGTCGGATAAGGTTTATGACTGACCTGCTCTATTTGATGCTCTGGGCCTAAACGACGAAAAAACTCTTCGATATCATGCTCGTTTTCATACAGCTTAAAGTAGCCAAAAGGACCATGCAGTATGTCTTTTGGGCCACTAAAACCTGCGCGGGCTAAATCCACAGCATGCATCGCAGCGCGGGCATTAATGCCTATCTGCATCGCCAGCATAGGTGAGCCTTCCACATGAGCCTGCATAGTGCCGCTCAGCTGGCTGTAGGTAATACCCAAAGCATTGTGGCTGGTGGCTCTGTCCAGCTGCAGCATGGCGCAGATGCCTGCTGCTACACCTAAAGCACCACAACAGGCCGGGCGGAAAAACTTCAGGCCGGATGTGACAGCACTGCCAATGGAGGTGGCCACATCCACAGCCACCACCAGCCCCAGCAGCAATTGCTTGCCGGATAACTGATGCTGCTGCGCAGAAGCCAGCAAGGCCGACAAAATAGTCGCCATAGGATGCACTACCGCTTTTTCGTGCACTGCATCCCATTCCTGATTGTGAATTTGAAAACCGTTAATTAAAGCCGCGCTGCCCGCGGGTAACCATTCACCTGTGGCCCAAACCTGTGCCTGGTGCGCGTCTCCCCAGTCAGCAACCGCTTGTTTGACCTGTGCCACAGTGCTGACTCTGCTGCCGCTTAAACCAACCGCCAGCGTGTCAGTGATAAAGATTTTCGCCGCCGCAATAGCGGAGGCAGGTAAGCTGTCGTAACGGCACGCCATCATATGGTCAAGCACAGCATCAATCGCAGATTTCACGCACTCATCCTTACAGAGTTTGAACAGAAAAAGGGGGCTCCAGCAGGCTAAATAGCGGATTGGTATCAGCAGCTAGCAATTCAGACTCCGGCTGCGCCAGCAACTGACACAGTGCGCTGATCTGTGGTGCTGCTACACCACCATGGCGCAGCAAGCTGCTGGCTTTTTGTAACAGCTGCTCCGTACACAGTGGCCGCTCCGGATCGCCCAGCGTATCAGCGAGGCGTACCTCAAAGCGGCGGCCATCCTGCAACACCAGCGCGCAACTGGCACCAAAATGTGCCGGATAGGCCTGCTCTAAGGCCGGGTCCAACTGCAGCTGAATACGTTGCCTCAACCGGCTAACGCCCTCCAACTGCAACACATCTGGTTGATAATGTGAAAGCCCCGGCTCGCCCCAAAGGATCCGGGCTGCCACAGCATGTTGAATACTGAATTTAGCCTGCTGCTCAGTGTAAGGCGCCGCTTTATCGCAAAAGGTTAAGGTGTCCTGATAGCAGCCGATTTCAACAGACTGCACAGCATCAGCGCTTAGCTGGTTTAAACCAGCTGCAGACAGAGCACAACTGACAGCGTCAATCGCCGGATGTGCATGACGACAGGCCGCCCAGGGTTTGAAACTGCAATGATGCGCTAACCACTGCCGCTCTGCAGCCAGCACAGCTTCTGGTTTAGCATCCTGCGACATGGCCGCAAACAGTCCTTGTGGCCCCTCAAGAATATAGGCAGGCCCTGTTAAACCCGCTTTAGCTAAACGTGCAGCACTGACGCCACTTTTGGCCGCTTCTGCGTTATGCCATTGCTTGGTAAATACCGGCTCGTTGCGCATTTGCCAAAGGCCACCGGTACGGCTGCCGGCATTGCCCAGCGCCCATACCAGTTGCTGCGGATTGAGCTGCAGCAAATAACCGGCCGCCATAGCAGCACCAAATACAGCACAGCTGGAAGTGTTGTGAAAATAACGGTAGTGGCTGCGGCCAATGGCCCGGCCTATGCGAATACTGACTTCATAGCCGACTAAAACTGCGTTCAGAAATTGTGGCAAGCTGGCCTTAGTGTATTGCGCCATCGCCAAAGCCGCCGGGATCACTACAGGGCCAGGGTGCAGTATCGAACTGCGGTGCACATCGTCCATTTCCAGCACATTGCCAAGCGCCGCATTAAACGCCAGCGCGGCTTCCAGGCTGGTGCTGCTGGTCCACAAGGCGGTAAAGTCGCCGCTTTGTTCAGTGGCAAGCTGGCGAAAAGGTGCTGCAGCAGCTGCAGGTAAAGCACCGGCCACACAACTCAACCAGTCCAGTACATGCAAAGCGGCACGTTGCTGATCAGCTGGGGTAATGGCTTTGGCCAGCACCTGGCTGACCAGCTGTGACGTCAGCGAGCTGATATCTGTCATCAACTTAACGACTCGTCAATTCAGCCTGGAGTTGTTCCATGCTTTTGTCGCCTGCGCTCAGTGCTTCTTTGTCCTGCTGCACCACACGCAGGATCTGCGCCCAGTACTGCTGAATAGCTTCGCTGCGCTCTGCCACTTCGGCGCTGGATGGCCGGTAGGCTTCAATGGCATCCGCAGTCAGAATGTGCTGCTGTTGCAGCACAGCTTCCAGTGTCGCAAGGCGTTCACGGGTGACAGCCAGTTCAGTCGCCAGCGCCATGGCAATCGACAACACCTGCTCGGTTTGTTTGTCCTGCAAAAACCAGGGCCGCTGGCCTTTGGCTTTAGTGCCTGAAAGTTCAATTTTATCTATGTCGTTGCTGTTCATGGTTTTTTCCACAATCCGAAGGCATTCCATACCGGAGCGCGACCATAGTCTTCGCCCGATTCTCCCGCTTCACGCTTGCCAAAAATACGTTCGTCTACCTTGGCTCTGACGCCGACATCAAACATGTCTGCCGCATTAAAACCGGCCTGACTGAGCATGGCGGGCAAGTCCAGATCATGCATAGGGCCCCAATAGGGTTCATTGTTGAAGTAGGTATCCCAGTCGCGGATAAACTGCTCGTACAGGCCCATTTGATGGTATTGCGGCTGTTCAAGATGCAGAGTTAAACCACCGGGTTTCAGCAAACGGTTAATGGTGCTGAGAATTTTGGGCATGGCGCTGTGCGAGGTTTCGTGCCAGAACATGGCCGTGGTAATTAAATCAAAACTCTCGTCGGCAAACTGCGGCAGGTCTTCACCATTGGCTTGCACAAAGCTGATATTACTGACACCCAGCGCCACAGCGCGGGCATGGGCATAACGCAAACAAGGGCGCGCCACATCAATAGCTATCACTTCAGCGTCGGGAAAGGCCTGAGCTAATGGCACAATGTTATGACCTATGGTGCAGCCAATATCCAGAATACGTTTAGGTTTAAAATCAGGGTGTTGCAGTGCAAGCCAATTGACAATAGCCTGGCCGCCGCCATCGCTTAAGCCACCAAGTAAACCGGCTGTGGTGACAAAAAGCCCGACATCATAACTGGCGGCTACTGTGACATCCGTCTCGAAGTATTCCTGATAGTAACAGCCCGGCTGGCAGTGAATATCCACCTCACTGATATTGGCCGGAACCTGCACTGTAGCGTCAAGCGCTAAGCTGTGGGGTGCACTGGCGTTCAGTGCCGCCACTTTAGCAGACAAGGCATCCGCCTGACGCAAAGCGACAATACGCCCGGTCTGATGCCGCATTTCCATTGCACTGCGGCGCAGCGCACTCCAGAACTGAAAATAGCCGTTTTGCAGCATAGCCTGGCGAATTTCGTGGCGAGTTTCAGGCTCACGCTGCTGTTGCGCTACAAAAGCAGGCTTCACATGCTGCTCAAAAGCTTGTTTTACGCCGGGTAACACCCTGCTGCTTAAATGATAATTCAGATGGGTTAACACATTCAGCCGCGCCACGTCGTCGTGATTGGCCTCTGGCATCACCTCATGGCTGGTCAGAGCGCGCCAGGAGGGCAGAGTTTTGTTTTGGCTCATGCTAATCCCCCGGCAATAATTTCGTAATGGGTTAATTCGTAATGAGTTTGCATATAGCCAGCGACCCCGGCTTTTAAAAACAAATAGTCGTCATCCGCGGTACACCAGACGTCATAAGGCGGGTGTTCTTCCGGCAGGTTGCCAGCAGTATCCACCAGCTGAAAATGTCGGGCGTTAAAACTGCCGGCAGCAATGCTGATCTGCTCTTCGCCGACATAACGCAGGCCAAAACCGGTTTTAAACAGCAAAGGCCCGGTGGCACCGCGATGATCGGGGGAGGTTAAAAACAAATTGGGGAAAAATACTTTGCCGGGTCCGGCGGACAGATCATAAAGCCGCAGCAGTTGGGCATCACCCACTATAGGATGGGCCTGCAGCCATTTGACCGGCTCGCTGATTTCAACCCGTTGACTGATACGGCCATCACGCTGGTTGTGGCTTTCGCATTCGACGTACCCCTGAGCGAAGCGCATCCAACCGCTGCCTTCGTAGCGATCGCCAACACTAATGCGCACACTGCAATCGATCGGACTGGCATCGGGCTGCATCGCCAGTACCACATCGCGCACCACATTGGGCTCGTCGTCAATTTCACAATGAGCATGCAACAGCATAACGCCGTCCGACTGGCGGGTCAGGCTGAAATACTCCCTGCCCCTTTCCTTGCCAAAGCGCTCTGGCTTTTTGCTGGTGTATTGAATAGTGCCGCGAATAGTACGATGTTTCATGGAGAATGCTCTGCCAAATAACCCCTTTTGGATGAGCAAATAGTGACTGAGCAAAAACTCAAACGCGTTGATCTTTGTCAATAGAGCCAAACGGGCCGCGTTGCCGGTTATTGACCTAACACTTTCCAAATACCGCTGGCTGTCATCACAGTGCGCTGGCTGGTGTACAGCTCACAATCGGCAAAAATCACACTGCGGCTTTGCCGCACAATGCGACCATGGCCACAGAGCAGCTCACCGGCTTTAACTGCCGCCAGAAACTGGCTGTTCAGGTTTATGGTGGCAAATTTGATTTGATGCCCCACCACATCACCTATGGCCCGGTACATCACAAAATCAGCGAAGGCCAGCAGCACGCCGCCATGCACCACGCCCTCCGGGTTTAAATGACAATCCCGGATCGGCAGCGCCCGCACCATCTGCGGCTCAGTGTTTTTTTCATAAAAAGGCCCGATGTAAGCGGAAAAGCCTTCGCTCTGGTTACATGGCGTAAAGCCATCTGCCGCTAACTGATCTGTCCATTCCATCAATCAAACTCCACTTGCTGCTTGTTGATAAAAGCTGCGGCTGCCTGCTTAAAATCCTGTTGCTCAAAAGCTTCAGCAAACAAAGGCCGCACCCGCGGCTCAGGGTAATCCGGGTCGCCGCCCAGATAAGCCAGGGTTTGTTTGATCCCACGCACCGACACGGCACTGACCTTCAGCAGACTATTGCTATAGTCAGCTGCTGTTTGGGCTAAATCCTCAGCACTGACCACCTGATGCAGCAAACCCCATTGCATGGCGGTGGCGGCATCGATCATCTGGCCGCTGTACAGCAGCCACTTGGAACGGGCTTCGCCTATGCTGTTGACCAAACGGCGGCTGTCTTCAATGCTGTACAACAAGCCCAGTTTGGATGGCGTAATAGCAAAACGGGCATGATCAGCGGCCAGCCGGATATCACAACACAGTGCTATGCCCATACCGCCGCCAACACAAAGGCCATTGATCACCGCAATAGTGGCGCAGGACAAGCGCTGCAGCTTGAGCTGCGCCTGCTGCACAATGGAGGTATTGGCCGCTAGCTGCTCTGGATTGGCGATCAAGCTGGCCAATTCCTGAATATCAGCACCAGCACTGAAGGCTTGATCACCAGCAGCAGTCACCAGCAGCACACGGGGTTTGATCTGCTGCTCCAGCTCATCACAATAGTCAGCCAATTGCTGCCACATGGCCTGAGTAAAGGCGTTGCGTTTTTCCGCCCGCGAAATGGTTAAGGTGGCCGTTTTGCCGCTGACGCTCAGTGTTATGCATGACATTTATCAAAATTCCCAGAGTAAAACCAACCTTGTTCACGCCAGCCAATATCTTAGCCGCGCAGTTTCTTTTATTGTGATACCACGCTTTGAACTGCGGCGACAACCTCGACCGCAGCCTAATTTGCCGTAAGGCAAAACACAGCTCAGCAGTACAGGAACTACCATGACAGAAACGCTTTACAGACCACAAACTCTGGCGCAGAAGATTATTGCCCGCGCCAGCCAGAAAGATTATGTCAGCCCGGGTGAATTAGTCACCTGCCAGGTGGATTTAGTGCTGATGCACGACTCCAGTGGGCCACGACGGGTAAAAAGCCGCCTCGAAGAATTAGGCGCTAAGGTGTTTGATCCCAGCAAAGTGGTGTTAGTCAGCGACCATTTTGTGCCAGCAACCGATCCGGAAAGTGCAGAAATTCTGGCCTTAACCAGGCGCTGGGCCAACGAGCAGCAGATAGGTCATTTTTATGATATGCAGGGCATTTGCCATGTCATGTTGCCGCAACAAGGCCATTTACAGCCTGGTATGTTTTTAGTGGGCGGCGACTCGCATTCTCCGACAGGCGGTGCTTTTGGCACTTTTATGGTAGGCATAGGTGCCACCGAAATGACAGGGGTGCTGGCGACAGGCGAGATTTGGATCAAAGTACCGGAAACAGTGCGAATTAACTGGAGCGGCCAATTGCAGCCCGGCTGCAGTGCCAAAGACATTATGCTGTTTTTATGTGCCAGACTAGGCATGAATAACAATTACAAAGTAATGGAATTTGGCGGCGAAACCGTAGCGGCCATGTCGATGTATGAACGTATGGTGCTGTGCAATATGTCGGCGGAGCTGGGCGGTAAAACCGGTATTATTGAAGCCGACGACACCACCCTGAACTGGATCCGCAACACAGGTAAAACTCCGTCAGACGATGCCTTGCAATGGCGTACCGACAGCCATGCCCAGTACCACAGCGTGCATCATTTTAACGCCAGTGAACTGGCGCCGCAGATTGCCGCGCCTCATAGTCCGGAAAATACCAAAGCTGTCACCGAATACGAAAAAGTACCTATCCATCAGGCCTATATAGGAGCCTGCACCGGCGCCAAACTGTCGGATTTACATATGGCAGCCAGCATACTGAAAGGCCGCAAAGTGGCTACAGGTACCAGACTGCTGATTGCCCCGGCTTCACTAAAAACCACAGAAGCCGCCGCCAAAGATGGCACTCTGGCCACACTAACCGAAGCAGGCGCTATTCTGCTGCCAACCGGCTGCGGTGCCTGCGCTGGCATGGGAGCTGGCGCTATTGCCAATGGTGAAAACTGCCTGTCGTCGACCTCGCGTAATTTTAAAGGCCGTATGGGCTCCCCTAATTCCAATGTCTATCTGGGTTCTCCTTACAGCGTGGCCGCAGCAGCGGTCACAGGAGTGATCACCGATCCTCGTGAACTTCTGGCGGAGACAGTCCTATGAATAGCTTAATCAGCGGCAAAGCCTGGGTGTTTGGCGACAACATCGATACCGACGTGTTAGCACCTGGTGCTTATATGAAAGGCAGTATTGCCGAACTGGCTGCGCACTGCTTAGAAGCGGTGGATCCGCACTTTGCCAGTGGGGTCAAGCCAGGCGACATAATGATTGCCGGAGAGGCCTTTGGTATTGGCTCGTCCCGCGAGCAAGCCGCTCAGGCTTTGGTTGAACTGGGTGTTGCCGCCATAGTAGCTAAATCCTTCGCCCGTATTTTTTACCGCAACGCGCTGAATCTGGGGTTGCCAGTGCTGTTTTGTCCGGCACTTGCTGATGTGGCGCCAGGCGATCACATCAGTGTCGATCTGGTACAAGGCCTGGTGACCAACCACAGCCGGCAACAGCAATTTAGCTGTGAGGCTATTCCGCCTCAATTGATGGAGATCCTGGCCGCAGGTGGCCTGATGCCGCATCTCAAACAGCGTTTTGCCAAAAAAGCAGAGTAGTCTGTCTGGAGCCCTTATGAAAACAAACTCTGTGTGTGCTCTGCTGATGTGTATGCTGATCAGCAGTTGTTCCGAGCAGCCGCCTGTAGCTTCAGACACTGCCGATCCAAAGCAGCAACTGCTGCGCCAGGGCCAAAGCCGCGCTGTCAGTTGTGCCTCTTGTCATGGCCAGCAGGGAGTTTCGGCAATAGCGGCTTATCCTTCGTTGGCAGGACGCAGTCAGGCCGAACTAAAAGCGGCTTTGCTGGCCTATCGCAGTGGTGAAAAAACCAATGCACTGATGTCAGCTCAGGCCAGCGCACTGTCTGATGCCGATATTGAATTGCTGTCAGCTTATTTTGCCGCTTTACCAGCCGCTAAAAATTAATAGTGGAGCAATGGGAATTAAACATAGTGCTGCAAAGCGCAGTGTTATTGCGGTAACAGCACATGGCTGTAGCTATAGCGATGTGCCGGGTAAACGCTTTGAGCAACCAGAATAAGTTGCTGGTTTTTATCAAAATAACGGCGGCTTATTCGCATAGCTGCCGAATTTTCTTCAACCCGCAGCGCTTTGGCGTAGCTTTTGTCCATCAGGCTGGCGGACAACTGCTGTTCCACTTTGCCAATGCGGCTGGCCTGTAAAATATTCACCATAGTTTGCACCGCTGTGCTGCTGTTTTTCAGCGCTTCTGTGGTGGCATCCTGCTGGTCAATACGGTAAATCTGGGTGTAACAAATGGCGGCATTGCTGTACGGATCAGTTCTGACTCCACCTAAATACACACAAGCCGTGCCTTCTGTAGTACCCAATAATTCAGCCAGACCAGTGTCGGCCTGGATCAACTCACACTGCTCCAGCCTGAACCGGGTTTGCTGACCAAACTGCAGCACATCCTGCACTGAGCTGACAAACTGATTAATGCGCTCCGGCAGACTGGTGCGCACTACCACAGTACCAGAGCCTTGTCGCCTGCTGACCAAACCAACCCGCTCGACACTGCGCAGCGCTTCACGCGCTGTATGCCGGCTGATCTGCCAGCGCAGGCAAAGTTCACGTTCAGTCGGCAGCACAGCGCCCAGCGGAAACTGGCCGGTCAGGATGTCTTCTGTCAGTTGTTGTGCCAAAGCACGGTACTTTGCCATGATGCTGCCTCTTGCTAAAGCGCTCAGGCTATTGCTCCAAGCGCTTCAGTTTACCTGGCTATAGTCTGCAGTCTGCGCCTTTGTCCGCTTTAGAAAAAGGCCTGCAGTCCGGTTTGTGCCCGGCCTAAAATCAGCCCATGCACGTCGTAGGTTCCTTCGTAGGTATTGACGGTTTCCAGGTTGATCATATGACGGATCACGTGGAATTCATCCGCTATGCCATTGCCACCGTGCATGTCACGCGCCATGCGGGCTATATCAAGCGACTTACCACAGTTGTTGCGTTTGACCAGTGAAATCATGGTGGGATCCCAGCGACCCGTATCAATAATGCGGCCCACCCGCAACGAGCCTTGCAAGCCCAGACTGATTTCGGTTTGCATATTCGCCAGCTTGGTCTGGAACAACTGAGTTTGCGCCAAAGGCCGGTTAAACTGTTTGCGGTCCAGGCCATATTGCCGCGCTGCATGCCAGCAAAATTCCGCCGCCCCCAAAGCGCCCCAGGAAATACCGTAACGCGCCATATTCAGGCAACTGAATGGCCCTCTTAAGCCCCTGACTTCTGGGAACATGTTCTCATCCGGTACAAATACATTGTCCATGACGATTTCACCTGTAATAGAGGCGCGCAGCGACAACTTGCCCTCAATTTTTGGTGCTGATAAACCGGCCATGCCTTTTTCCAGCACAAAACCGCAGATGGCGTTGTCTTCGGCTTCATTTTTTGCCCAGACCACAAACACATCGGCGATCGGCGAATTGGTGATCCACATTTTGCTGCCGGTCAGGCGATAGCCACCAGGCACTTTTTTCGCTCTGGTTTTCATACTGGCCGGATCCGAACCTGAATCAGGCTCAGTTAAACCAAAACAACCAATCCACTCGCCTGTGGCCAGTTTTGGTAAGTACTTTTCCCGCTGCGCTTCGCTACCAAATTTATAAATAGGATGCATCACTAAGGAGGACTGCACGCTCATTGCACTGCGATAACCACTGTCTACTCGTTCGACTTCGCGCGCCACTAAACCATAACTGACATAGTTAACGCCCGAGCAGCCATAGCCTTCGATGGTAGCGCCCAGTAAGCCAACGTCGCCAAAACGGCGCATCACGTCAGGGTCAAAATGTTCTTCGCGATTGGCCTTCAGAATGCCAGGCATCAGCTCAAGCTGACAAAAGTCGTGAGCCATATCCCGGATCAGCCGCTCTTCTTCCGACAGCTGATCATTTAACAGCAGAATATCGTCCCAGTTACTTAATACGCCATTACTCACAGTGCACCTCGAATCATCGTAATTTACCGGCATGGTAGTAGATACAATTGTGGCTTGGACTGATATTTGTCAATTAAACAGCGGGTTTCATGTCGTAGTATTTTTTTCATCTTGGGCTGGCAAGGGGTGAATTATGGAAACCACAACAAAAACTGCAAAAGAAATTTATGCGGAGGTGAAAAACAATCCGACCCGTAAATTGTTTGGTTTTGGCAAAAAAGCTGTGTTGGTGAATATCGATCCGCAAAAGGCCTATACCGCAGTCGGGCAATTTAACAGCGCTTACGAAACCGACCCGCAGCAGCTGCATTATGTCAATCAACTCGCTGCCCAGTTCCGCCGCCTGAACTGGCCTGTGGTCTGGACTTATGTTGCCTATATGCAGTCAGGCGAAGATGCCGGCGTCTGGGGTACCCGCACTAATACACCGGACTCCCTGCAAAATATTAAGTTTGGTTCTGAACGCGCCAGTTTTGATGAGCGACTGCAGATCGATCAGCAACGCGATGTGATTTACTGCAAAAAAATGCCGTCAGCCTTTTTTGAAACTCAATTGCAATCCCTGCTGGTATGGCATCAGGTCGACACTGTGATCCTGACGGGTGGATCTACCTCAGGCTGTATCCGTGCCACAGCGGTGGACTCGCTGTCACGTGGCTACCGCACCATAGTGCCTGAGCAATGTGTCGCCGATAAACATGAAAGTTACCACTACGCCAATCTGACCGATCTGGCGCTGAAGTATGCCGATGTGCTGGACGTCAGTACTGTGCTGGATTGGGTTCGTCAGCAAGGCTGAGCATAAAGGAGGCAAGCATGAAAGCAGATCCGGGGTTTTATCAGTACTGGCCCTATCAAAACCGGCCGAAAATTCGTTGGCCTGGTGGCAAAAAGCTGGCGTTCTGGCTGGCTCCCAATATTGAATTTTACGAGCTGAACCCGCCAGATAACCCACACCGCAAAGCCTGGCCTCAACCTTATCCGGCAATACAGGGTTATGGTATCCGTGACTATGGCAACAGAGTGGGCCACCTGCGGCAAATGGCCTTGCTGGACAAATACGGCATTCGTGGATCCATCAGTTTATCAACCGCCTTATGCGACCATCACCCGGAAATCATTGCCATGTGCAAAGAACGCAACTGGGAGTTTTTCAGCCACGGCATTTACAACACCCGCTATACCTACGGCATGTCGGAGCAGCAGGAACGCGACATGATCCGCGATTCCATCGAAAGTATTTATCGCCATACCGGCCAGCATTGTGCCGGCTATTTAGCTCCGGCTTTGTCGCATTCCGAGCTGACGCTGGATTTATTTGCCGAAGTGGGCACAGAGTTGTTTGGTGACCAGGCCGGTTTTTACACCTGCGATTTATTTCATGATGATCAGCCCACCCCTATTCAGCTGCGCAGCAATAAACGTTTTGTCTCTATTCCTTATTCTCTGGAAATGAACGACACCATTGCTTATGTGGTGAATAAAGTTGAACCGCGTCGTTATGGTCAGATGTTAAAAGATAACTTTGACACCCTGTACGCTGAAGGCGAGCAATCCGGCACCATTATGTGCATTCCTACCCATAACTATCAGGTGGCCTGCCCGCACCGGCTTAAAGCCTTTGAGGAAGCGCTGGATTACATTACCAGCCACCCTGATGTCTGGATCACCACAGGCCGTGAGATTGCCGACTACTACCGTCAGCATTATTACGACACAGCCCTGGCCGATATAGCTGCGAAACAAGGAGCTGCATAATGGCACTGGACGACTCTCATTTAAGCTACCCGCTACGCCGTTATGGCATGGACCATGACTACTACGACTGGTCTATGCTGGCAGAGCGACCAGCAGTGCGCTGGCCCGGTGACAAGCCACTGGCGCTGTGGATCAATATCAGCCTGCAGTTTTATCCGCTTAATCAGCAGGGTAAACCTTATAAAGTGCCGGGTGGCATGACGATGCCCTACCCGGATCTGCGCCACTACAGCCTGCGCGATTATGGCAACAGAGTGGGTATTTTCCGGCTGTTGGCCGCGCTGGATAAATACGGCATCACTCCCACTTTTGCCGTTAACAGCGAGCTGGCACTGCGCACCCCTTATCTGTTGAACCTGCTGAAAGAGCGGGGGAATGAAATTCTTTGCCATGGCTGGAATATGGACAGCCTGCACTACGGCGGTATGCCAGAGGCAGAGGAACAAGCCTTGATCAGCCGTTCGCTGCATACCTTACGTGATTTAACAGGTCAGCCCATTACCGGCTGGCTCAGTCCGGCACGTAACCAAAGCGAGCACACATTGGCACTGCTGGCGGACCAAGGTATTCAGTACTGTGCCGACTGGGTCAATGATGACATGCCCTATCGTTACACTCACAGCAAAAAACCGCTGTGGGCATTGCCGCTTTCCACTGAACTGGAAGACTTTTTTATTCTCGGCAATAACCTGCACAGCGAATCCTCTTATGTCCAGCAAATTGAAGACGCCTGCGATTTACTGCTGCAGGAAGCCACGACTCAGGGTGGCCGCTTGCTGGCGCTGAATATTCACCCCTGGCTGCTTGGTCAGCCGCATCGGATTGGTTATCTGGAAAAGCTACTGGCGTATCTGAGCCAACAGCCGGTGTGGAATGCGTCGGGCAGCGACATAGTGCAGGCCTTTGCCGCACAGCAGCAGGCGGGCGCTTAATCAGAGTGCATTGACCACAACAACTTAACCACAGCAGGTTAATCCCAACCTTAACTAAGAGTTCGCCGCATCGGCGGCGAACAACAGGATAGAGTATGCATGCAAAAAAACTGGCCGACCTGATGAAAGGCCCCGATATTCTGCTGGCGCCGGGTGGCTATGACGCCTTGTCCGCCTCTTTGATTGAGAAAGCTGGCTTTAAAGCTATGTATTTATCAGGGGCCAGCATTGCTTACACCAGACTGGGTCGCCCTGACATAGGTTTAGTGTCGATGAGTGAAGTGGCAGAAACCATAGCGCTGATCCGCGAACGTGTTGATTTACCTATCATTGTTGACGCTGACACCGGCTTTGGTAATGCCATTAATGTGCAGCGCACTGTGCGATTGTTTGAGCGCTCAGGTGCTTCAGCTATTCAGTTAGAAGATCAGCAGATGCCAAAACGCTGCGGCCATCTGAAAGGAAAATCGCTGATTTCAACCGCAGAAATGGTCGGAAAAATCAAAGCCGCTACCGATAGCCGCCAGAACAGCGATACCTTAATTATTGCCCGCACTGACGCTATCGCAGTCGAAGGTTTTGACAAAGCCATGGAGCGGGCAGACGCCTACTATCAGGCCGGTGCAGATGTACTTTTTATTGAAGCCCCGGAATCGCTGGCGCAAATGCAGCATATGAACAGCTACTTTGAGGGCAAAGTACCGCTGCTGGCCAATATGGTGGAAGGTGGTAACACCCCGCTGCAATCAGCAGCAGACTTACAAAAGTTAGGCTATCAATTGGTGATTTTCCCTGGCGCCCTGGTTCGGGCTTATAGCTTTTTGGCGCAGAACTTTTTAGCCACCCTGAAAACCGAAGGCAGCACCCAAAGTTACCGCGACAAGATGCTGGATTTAACAGGTCTGAATAAGTTGCTTGGGACAGAGGATATTCTGAGCAACGGTAAAAAGTATGAGGGCTAAGCCATGAGCCAACGCCAGCTCGGGCCTATACTGGGTGCAACCCTGGTGACCAGGCATTTTGATCAGACCAGTTTGGCCTACTGCCAGCAATTGGGTTTTACACTGAGTTATCAAGGCACGGTCAGCGAGGCCTTAGCGGCGTTTTGGCAAGCGCCAGACCTCTGTGGTAACAGGCTGCAGATACTGGCCGCTGCCAATAGCGATCCCTGGTTACGATTGGTTGAAGACCCCAATGCACCAGACAATCAGCCGCTGCAACGGCAAGGCTGGCTGGCCCTGGAAACCAATGTCGCCAATGTGGAAGCAGTGCGTGCAGCCATTGAGCCGGAACAGTTCAGAGTGATGGGGGAACCGGCCTACCTGCAATTGAGTGATGCCATCAAAGCAATGCAGGTGATAGGACCTGCAGGCGAAGTCAGCTACCTGACGGAAATACAGCGACCCGTACCGCCCTTTGAACTGCCGCAAACCCGTCACTTCAGCGCCAGTATTTTTATTCCGGTGCTGGCGGTGCCTGACCGGCAGGCCGCAGTCGACTTTTATCAGAACTTACACAATGCCGATAAAGCCTTGCTGTTTAACACCAAAATTACCGTACTGAACAAAACCTGGCAGAAAGCCCCCGACCAGCAATACCCAGTGGCAACCTTACAGCTTGATGGTTTATGTTTATTTGAAATAGATGAACTGCCGCAAGCTTTACCTCTGACCAAAGCCGCAGGCAGCTTGCCTTCAGGCATAGCGCTGATCAGTTGTATCTGTAAAGACTTAGACCGGGTTGCCACGTTAACAGGCGCCAGCATTCATCAATTCCACGATCCTTATTACCCTTCTGATCGCTTTATTTTGCTGACTGGCACTGCAGGTGAGTTGATTGAATTGGTGGAGGGCTGAAGCATCATAGTGCTGAATAGCGTTGTAAAAAAACAGCAGCGCCTGAAGCAGAGGCAACACCACTTCAGCTCAAAAAGCAGCGAACTGGCTCATCGCTTTTCACCAGTTCGCTGCATACTGCACAACTCTTTGCTTACTAAAACCCGCTTATTGGCAAGCCGCACCTTTAGTCCAGACATCTGCCGTGCCTGGTGTATCGCCCTGAGTCCACCATTTAGCTGTGTATTCAAAGCCCTGATAGCTGACCTTGTCATTGCCCCAGTACACTGTGCTTGCTGACCATGCCGCTGGCACACAACCTGAGCTATTGCCTGGAGTAAAAGTCACCACTACGCTTTTGTTGGCAACAACATCCAGCACGTTAAAACTGCTGCTGATTGGCTGCGCTACACCATTAACAAGGATGCTCTGGATTTGATAACCGGCAGCTGGTGTGATGGTAAACAGCTGATCCGCGTTTTCCTGCACCTGCACAGCGCCTGATGGGCTGATGGTGCCGCCTGTGCCACTGACAGATGCTGTAACTGTGTAAAACACTGCAGTGGAAGGATCATCAAGAGTTATATCAGCAAAACTACCGCCTTTAACACCAAAGAAGTTCGCAGCTGTTAAGTCTGCAATCTGAGTATTTAACAGTCGCAGGGTTTTGCTATCGCCAGCCGCTTCGCCTGTCAGGCTCAGCACCGCCGTCGTACCATCCTGTGTCAGTTTAAAATCAGCAAAGGTATAAGGGAAAGCACTGAAATTCAGCACCGTATCTGCTGCAACAAAGTAGTCCACTGTTTTCGCCTGTCCCCAGCCCCAGCTTGGATAATTCAGTACTACTGTGTATTGCAAACGACTGTAGCTGCCAGTGACATCTACAAACATATCCGGGTTCACCTGACTGCGGTTTAAACCTGTCAGCTGGATCCAGGAGTAAATACCACCATCAGCCGCCTGGGTGCCGATAAACAGATTGCCATTCTCCTGAAAGGCTTTCAGATGCTTAAAGTCGATACCTGCAGTACCGCGAATTTGGTCCGCCAGTGGATTAAAGTTGCTGACTGTACTGGTACCACTCCAGGCTATTGGGTAAATATTGCCGGAAGCGATCACTGAGCTGGTATTGGCTAATACCGAACTGGCACTAATGTTTTCCAGCACCAGACTTTGACTGGCAAAGGTCAGTACAGCACCATTCGGGCCATCACTAACGACCAGATTTGCCAGTGGCACACCACCAGTCCAGCCCCGTAATAAAATACGATTTGAGCCAATTACAAAATCCTTAACTGTAGTCACAGCACCAGCAGACTGATTAAGCTGCAGCAGATTCTGACCACCGCCCAGATAGACAGTGTCATTACCCTGACCTGCGCTTAAGGTTTCATTGTAAGGGCTGCCGCTGATCACATCATTGGCCGGCGTGTCAAAAATGGTATCAAAACCACCAAATTTGCGAATATAAGTGGTGATACAGGTGCCCAGTTCATCACAGGTAATATTGTTATTAATGAGCAGGTCTGCAGTGCCCCAGGCACCACGTAAATGTGCGGCGGCCAATAAACCGGACATAGTGGCCTGCACTGTGACAGGATTGCCCAAGTCATCTGTACCAGGCCATGTTTTAGCCAACGCCTGAGCCCAGGTCATATTGGCTTTAGCCAGCAATTCAGACATCACTGCATAGTTAAAGCGCATCACATCGCGGATCACCACTTCCTGCTTATCCGGGATACGTAAATCATTAAAACTGTTCACATCATTTTTGCCAACAAAATCACCTAACCATAAGTTAGTGTCTGTCGCCATAATGTAGTTACCACCTGACCCCGGGATTTCAGAGCGGGCTTGTTTTACACCATTAGCCCAGGTACTGTCCGGCATAAAAATATAGTAACTATCGAGTAAGTCTGCGCCGTCCTGCACCTGACGCGGGCTGTAATAGCCGGCAGAAATCAGTACAGCCTCGCCCAACTGATAACCAATAAAACCCCAGGCATTCAGTGAGTTGTACTGCATCTGCCTGAACATCGCTGCCTGATCCGTGGCGGTTTCGTTGTACAGGCTGATCACACCCAGTTTGGTAAAAAACTCGCGGATGGTGGTGGGTTCAGACACCATAGAACCAGTGACAGGGTTACGTACTATTTCACCTGGCGCTGTGACCTGAGCATAGTTGTAGACCGGATTGTCCAGGTTCTGCTGATAAAAGCTGGCTTTTGCCGGGTCGATACCGGATTCAAAAGCTCGCATTTGATCAAGGAAGCTCTGAAAGCTGCCGCTGGCAAAAACCTGGGTACTGAGCAGGCTGGCTGCAAGCAGACTCAGGTGTACACCTAAACGCTGTAATTGTTTTTGTTTCATCTTCGTGTCCCGTGTTATTCAAGGTACCAATCAAGATCCAACGACAACATGAAGACCACAAACTACCCACTGCATTGCCGGCTGGATAAGGGATTGGCTCATCCGTTGAGCCACCCCGTAACAAGGCTACGGGGTTCTCTGCTTTACTGACTATGCAGCCAGTAAAACCCCGTTAAAAGTCGTAACCAAAGCGCACACCGTACATACGGGGTGGGTTATAAGTCGAGCGGATAAAACCATCCCTGAATTGGAAGTAGTTGGCATTACGCACATACTCATCCGTCAGGTTGCTGCCGTAAGCCTCCAGATACCAATCCCCACTGGCAGGCATCAGTTTGACAGTGGCATCAACTTTCCAGTACGCCTGCTGGGCATCCGATAAATGTGCACCGTCGTAGTTATTCAGCGAGGTGTACATCTTGCTTTGCCAGTGCGCTGACAACTGTGGCTCAAGCGCAAAACCGGATTGCAACTCAAAGGTGTGACGTACAGACAAAGTGCTGGAATAGTCCGGCGAATACGGCAGACTGTTACCGCTGATATCCACTACACCGCCACAAGGTGTCTGACCGTATTCCAGACGTTCTGCACAGTAGTAGGTATCTTCAAAAGGAATTTCTTTGACGCGGGCATTCAGCCAGGCCACATAACCGCTGATACGACCGTTGGTCCATGGAATATAATCCAACTCCAGTTCCAGGCCTTTCAGCTCTGCCTTACCTATGTTGGTGGTGACATTATGGAACTTCTCACTGCCATCTGGGCGGGTGCCTACTTTTTGGTTATTCGTCACCTGCATATCGCTGTAATCACTGTAAAACAGCGCAGCAGACAAGTTCATTTTTCCGTCCAGTAAAGCGCCCTTATAACCAAACTCAAAGTTCGTTACTTCTTCCGGGCCGTATGGCAGGTTGGAATATTCGCCGCAGTCACAAATATCAAAGTCTTCAAAAAAGCCACCGGCTTTATAGCCTGTTGCCACAAAGGCGTACAACAAATCATCTGAAGCTAAACGATAATCTGCCCCTAACTTCCAGGTGCCTTTATTCCACTCTTCCGTATGGTAAGTGCGACGACCCGCTGTTAACACTTCACCCAGCGGTGCGTAAGTACCCATATTTTTGGTCAGATCCGAACCCTGAATACTGCCCTGAGTGGTTGGATCGTACTCGCCGTTGTAATACACATCGCTGAACACCAGCTCGTATCCAACACCACCATTATCAATTTTTTTGTCTTTGGTTTGGCGATAACCAAAGGTCAGATTTAAATCTTCCGTCAGGTTGTAATCGGCCTGCGCAAATACGGCATCAGAGTTAGCGCGGCGATCATCCTGTGGATAGGAAAAGGCTGCAGGGTGAAAACCTAAATCCGGGTGACGTAAACCATGCACCAGCTCGACATCAAAGCGAATTTTGTTTTTCTCACGCATTGAGAACACACCAGTCACCAGCTTCCAGTCGGCTGAGTTGTAGGTAGCCTGTAACTCATGAATGGTGGAATCAAATTCAGCGTTAGTGCGGGCATAACGGTCAAACAGTACAGGGTGTGTCAGGTTAAAACCTGAACGTGATTCATCAGCAGCAAAACCGGCATCTTCATCAAACAGCTGATATCTTTCTTGTTGCGCCACACTAAAGCGATAATCTACAGCCCAGTCATCATTCAGCGCCCAGTTCAGGTGCGAACGTATCGAGTCTATGGTCATATCCATCACACCTGGTACGTTGATGTTGGCGTAAAATTGCTGTTCGGTACATTCGTCGACTGTGCCTTTAGCTTGTTCACAGTCTTTAAAAAACAATTCACCAGCACTTTGATCGGCAAAATGCTCCAGCGTCAGATCCCAGGTGATAGTATCGGTTGGGATCCAGCGGGCTAAACCACGCATCGCCCATTTATCTGAGTTGGTGTAGTAATCTTTTTCAGAGACACGGCGGTTTTCACGCTGGTCGGTATCCGGCTTACCATCCGCCAGCAATGGAGTGCCTAAAAACGGGTCGTTCAGATCAGGACGATTAATATCCCTCAGATCCATATCCTGTTTGATATAGCCATCACGACGGTCAGCCATCAATGCAAAACGCAAAGCAAATCGGTCATTGACCGCCAGATTCGACATGGCTCTGAACTGTTTATGATCGTATTTGCCATAACCCATCACCACACTGCTGTAGCTTTCTGTGGTATCAGGTTTGTTTGGGATCACGTTAATAGAACCACCAGTCGAGTTACGACCAAATAAAGTGCCTTGCGGACCACGCAGAACTTCCACCTGAGAGACGTCATACATCAGCGCTAAAGCACCTTGTGGTCGTGGTGAATAAATACCGTCGATATGGATACCTACGGCAGGATCGCCGGTTTCGGTATTGTTACCTGATCGCACACCACGGATAGAGGCCTGAATACCTGAATCTGTACCAGACACCACAAACTGAGTATTTGGAATAGCGGTCGTCAGTTCACGCAGCTCTTTTACACCACCCCGGGTTAATTGCTCCTGCGTAAAGGCAGTGACAGCGACCGGAGTTTCCATTAAATAGGTTTTGCGTTTAGTGGCTGTGACTGAAATACGTTCCAGTTGCTCAGTGTCCTGTGCTGCCACTTGCTGCGCTGTGCTCTGTTGCTCAGTGCTTACTGTTTCCTGCTGCTGGTCGGCCCAAAGTGTGGCGCTGCTCAGTGCAGCACAAATACACAGGCCTAAGTAAGTTTTGCTTTGCCGCATGATGGCATTCCCTCTGCTGTTGCTTGTTGTTATCTGCGTTTACTGCTGCAGCTTGTTGTTATAAATATCGTTTTACGAACATCACTTTTTGCATGACGGTACTGCTTTATTCCTGCCATAACTCAGTGCTCAAAAATTAGTCTATTTGTTTTACTAAATATTTGTCAATCATTTTGACTAAATAAAGTAAACTATTTTTCATCTGCATAAAATGCAATCTAACTTAATGAATTTTATGAATTATTACTTGAAATCAGTAGTTCAGCTGCGAGTAAAGCGCTAACCTTTCGACTGGAGTAACTACAGATATAGGTGCTTAAGTGAGGGTACTGTGTCAATTCATAATCAGAACGTAAAGCCAGCACTATAACCTGATCTCCCCACAACTCACAGGCACGCTGCACTCTGTGTTGCTGCTCAGCCAAGTCCATTTGTTCCCCTGGCAAAGGATAATCTTCCGTAACCAAAACTAAAGGCCCATGTTCTGGCAACACTGCGCCTTGCTGCAGCATCTGTTCAAGCTGACTAAAACTGTACTGCAGAACCGCAGCTCCGGCTTGCTGTAAGCCTTCGCTAAAGTACTGACTGGCCGGAATTGGATCGTTGGGCCCTATCCCTCTGCTGTTACAAATTCGCTCGTAATACTGCGGGTTGGTGACAAAAGCCAGCTGAAACCTGGCCTTGCCTAAAGGCCATAGCCCGGCCGAATTACGCAGTACTTTAAAGGCTTTGCGGGCAGACTCTTTTGCAGTTTCTCTGGCCTTTGTTGTTGCTATAGGTGATGTTGGCACAGCGACGGCTTGCCACTGATAACGCAAACACAGCACCCGCCGCAGCGCTTCATCAATACGTGATTCAGCCAGCTCGCCTGACACCACAACATCAATCACCCCTTGTATCGTCTGTTGCTGCAGTTCTTTATAGGGGGTGTTGGCATTCTCATAATGCTCTTCACTGAGCATAATCAGATCGGCACCCGCTTTAAGCGCCAGCACTGCCGCTTCAACAGGACCATAATGTCGCCGCATCGCACCCATATTCATACTGTCAGTCAGGATCACGCCGTCAAAACCTAATTGTTTTCTGAGCAAACCTGTCAGCAAGGTTGAAGATAAAGTCGCCGGGTATACAGCATCCAGTTTGGGGTAAAAAATATGGCTGGTCATAATAACCGGCACACCCGCTTCTATAGCCGCCACAAAAGGTTGTAAATCTGTCTGTACTAATTCTGCCAGGCCCCTGTCCACTGAAGGCAAGCCACTATGACTATCGGTTGCAGTATCACCATGACCTGGAAAGTGTTTCACGCTGCATAACATACCGGTTTCAAGTACAGACTGCACAGCGGCTTTCACATGACGGCTTACCCCTTGTGGCTGCTCACCAAAAGAACGCTGGCCAATAATAGGGTTATCCGGATTAGTATTTACATCGGCACAAGGCGCCAGCAGTGTGTTGTAACCCAATTGTTGCATCTGACTGGCCAGCACCTGATACATCTGGGCGGTCAAGCTTGTATCATCTGCTTTACCTAAAGCCAGGTTACCTGGCCCAAGATCAGTTTCCTTGGTTAAAATGCCCCAGGCCCCTTCCTGATCCACCCCCAAAATCAGCGGCGCGTCGCAATGCCGTAACGCGGCTTCATGCTGCAATTGTTGATTTAAACGCAACGCTTCAGCACTGTTTCTGCTATTGTCATCCGTCAGGTAAAAACCACCTATATGCCAGTCTTTAATCAGCTTTTTTGCGTACTCCAGATCCGGCCCGGCAAAAGCCAGCATAAACAGCTGCCCGACTTTTTCAGCCAGAGGCATGGTGCTGATCAGCTGACTGACCCGCTGTTTCATATCCATAACGATCTCCACTCCATCTTTGTCTCCAGTCTGTTTCAGGCTGCCACTTTGGCGCCGGTAATAAGTGCCACCAGATCTTCTTTGCTGACATCAGACACAGCGACATCAGCCACTGAACGGCCCTGATACAACACTACAGCTCTGTCGCAGGTTTCCAGCACATGCTGCATATTGTGGCTGATCAACAACACGGCGACCCCCTGAGAACTGATCAACTTAATCAGCTCGTTAACCTGAGCACTTTGCTCAACCCCTAAGGCTGCTGTAGGTTCATCCATAATCACCAGATCAGCCCCCCAATTCACGGCGCGGGCAATAGCCACAGCCTGACGCTGACCACCGGATAAGGTGCTGACTTTGGCAGAAAAATCCGGTAAACGGCTATTCAGCCGGTTTAACGACTTACGGGCTCTTTTCTGCATCCCCTGCTGATCCAGCCAGCCAAACCAGCGCAAGATTGGATTTTTACTGAGCATTTCTCTGTTCAGAAATAAATTTGAAGCGATATCAAAATCCGGGATCATGGCTAAATCCTGGAATACGGTTTCAATCCCATGATCACGGGCATCCTGAGGCGTACGGATAGTCACCTGTTGTTCATTGACATGAATTTCGCCCTGATCCGGCGCATACAAACCGGCGATGCAGCGAACAAGTGTCGACTTCCCTGCGCCGTTATCGCCCAGCAAAGCCACAACTTCGCCTTTATGAATACTGAAGCTGACGCCCTGTAGTGCTTTTACCGCACCAAACTCCTTGGTAATGCCTTTCAGTTCCAGTGCCTTTTGCGCTAAGCCTGTTCTAACCATTTTTTGACTCCTTCACCCCAATAGCCACAGCCAAAATCAGGATCACACCGCGGGCAACCATTTGTTCGTTGGTAGAAAAACCGCTTAAAATCAGACCGTTATTAATCATGCCCATCAGCCACGAGCCCAAAACTGCCCCGACAATACAAGCTCTGCCACCAAACAAACTGGTGCCGCCAATAGCCACAGCTGCTATAACAGTTAATAAATCGGCTTCACCTAAGGTATAGCGGGCGCCTTGCAAACGACCTGCATATAAAAGCCCAGCCAAAGCAGCACCACAAGCCGAGATCATCAAGGCATAAACACGGGTGCGCTGTAACTGAATACCCATAGCCCGGGCGGCATTAGGACTGCCCCCTACCGCCAGCAAATGCCGGCCAAACCGCAACTTGTTTAACACCAGATAACCCAAAGCAGCGATGCCCAAAGTCCAGAGCAATAACACCGGTATACCCAGTACATCGCCACCACCAAAAATGAAGTTAAAATCCTGATTAATAATGGGCACAGATTCTAAATTCGTCAGTTGACGGGCAAACCCCGCCAGCACACTCATAGAGCCTAAAGTGATCAGCAAGGACGACACTTGCAGCTTTTCTGTCAGTAAGCCATTCACCAGCCCAACCAGCAAACCCACTGCCAAAGCACCACAAACGGCAACTGAAATACCAAAACTCTGCAGTAACAATGCTGACACTAAAGCGCTGACCGCAACCACGGCCCCAATGGATAAATCAATATGCCCCACAGCCAAAGCAAAACTAAGCGCCACAGCCATCACGGTAATAGGGGTGGTCTGGCGGATAATATTCATAAAATTATCAAAAGATAAAAACGCAGTGTCGTGCAACAACACGGCAAACAACACCAACACCAGCAGGAAGATGTAATAGATATAAGCTTCCTTGCGTAATAACAGCTGTCGTAGCGGTACTCTCATCAGCAATAGTCCAGACATATAATTTTTTCCGTTAAGGTTTCAGTACTTGTTGTAATAAAGCGGGAACTTCACTTCGAAAGGATTGCTGCCAGGCTGGTGCTATATTGTCGGCAGTGACCGTCATAAAAGGCACCAGGGTATAAGGCGCAGCCTGTTGCCCTAATTTACTTAAAGCGGCAAGGCGCGCCATTGTGCTGCCAATGACAAAAGGCTGATCGGAGATGGTCGCCAGCATATTGCCTTTCATCGCCATATCCAGCAGGTTGTTGACACCTAAATCGTGAGTGATCACTTTAATATCTTTACGGCCCGCTAAACGTAAGGCTTCAATCACCCCTTCAGCTGCCGCATCCCACGACACGTAAATTGCATCTAAATCAGGGTGTTGCAATATTAAAGCCGCTGCCACCTGGCTGGTTTCCTGCTCGCGGACAAAACCTTTCTCAGCCACCAGCTGTAACTGAGGGTACTGAGCTAACTGCTGACGAAAGGCTTTATCTCTGCTGTTGGTAATAAAGTAATCCGCATCATGAAAAATCATGCCGATACGGGCTGACTGGTTAAAATGCGCCGACAACTCGACAGCTGCCTGTTTGCCCATACCAAACATATCGTCTGTCACTATGCCGACATAATCTTGGTGTAATACAAAACCCGGAATAGGATTACTTAACAACACCAATTTGGCGCCCTGCTGAACTACTTTGCTATAGCTGGCTTTAGCGCTGGTAGGGTCAACCACCAGAGACAAAATCAAATCAGGGTTAAGTACAGTGACGTTTTCCAGATCTGCAACCTGACGAGCCGGATCAAACTGTGCATCAGTCACCGCCAGCACTTTGATACCTAACTCAGCAAACTCTTTATTCGCACCTGCAGTAACGGCCTGGATCCAGGGGCTGGAACCATGCCAGACCATAGCCGCAGTCAGTTTCATCTGACGGATCTGCAGTTGCTGTTCTGTGCTTATCAACACAGAATCAGCCATTCTGCTATCCTTCAGCTCAATGGCCTGAAGTGCATAACTGCTGATAACAACAGATAGAACCATCAAGCCTTTTATAGTGAACATATCAGTGAAAAAACCGCGCATCTAACCCCTGCTCCATGCTGTTTACTTTCTATACCGCTGTTTATATTACGAGCAGCATTAATATGTCAATCATTTTTACTTAATAACAAAAAAGCTTTCTGCCATTGCATTTAGCAGTTCATCCGTAAAGTATGTACAATAAAGACATCACAAAATTCAGGTGGTTAGTCGTTAGTGAAAGGTTCGAATTCTAAACAAAATAAATCAGTGAATTTACGACTGGTGTTATCACAGATTGTCACTCAGGGACCCGTTTCCAGAGCTGACATCGCCAGAGCGACCTACCTGACCAAACAAACCATCACCAATCTGGTCGACGAGTTGCTACAACAACAATTAGTTGTAGAAACCGGTGTGAAAAAAGAGGGGGTGGGTAAACCATCCACTCAGTTGCTTCTAAACGATGATGCGGCTTACAGCCTGGCTATTCGAGTGAAGTCTAATCAAGTGGAATTGGCTTTATGCTATTTGACCGGGGCTTTGGTGACACAATGCTCTACGGCTTTTCAGGCAGGTCAATTATTGCATGTGATTGAACAGCAACTGCAGCAGCTGTTAGCCGCACATCAGCTGACTGCTCTGCAGATATTGGGCGCAGGCCTCACTATTGAAGTCACACCAGATCAAAGCATCACAGAGCGACAGCAACAGATGTTGTTATTGCAGCAGCAGTTGGTTGCTCTGCTTAAAATGCCTGTTGCGACAGAGCAAACCGCAGCAGCTTGTGCCGCCTACCATTTACTACACGGTGAAGCTCGGGCGTTACAAAGCTTTTGTTATATCCATTTAGGTCAGCAGATTGATGCTGCGGTGGTTTACGAGCGCAGAATTTTATTGGGCCATAACGGTCTGACCGGTGCTTTAGGCGAGATTTTTGTCACACCTGAACAAGACAAATACAGCGGCGAATTTGGCCGCTTAAATGATTTTGTTTCTGTCAGTTCTTTGCAGCAATTTGCACAGAAAAAACTTCAAACACAGTTGAATACAGAAGGCAATCAATGGTCTGAGGCTGAATTATTAGCCGACAAGCTGGAGTTGTGGTTTGAACAAAGTGCTGAACCTATGCGTATTGCTATTCATACTCTGGAAAGCATTTTTAACTGCCAGACTATCATTTTAGGTGGTGAAGTCAGCGCATGGTTTCTGGATAAACTGATCAGCAGATTACGCCCTTTAATACCTTCAGTGGCTCAACATGGCAGCAGAACAGTGCCACGTTTAATCAAAACCCCTGAAGTAGAAAAGGTAGCATTACAAGGTCTGGCGACTTTACCTCTGCATGCGGCGATACGGCTGGATGCGCAGCATGCTTTAATGCTGCCACCAGTCAGCCAGCTCTCAACGTTACAGCAACTGGTATTCAGTGAAGTAACACCAGCAAGCACTGAATAATAGTTCAGGCACCTGCTGGTATTTAGCTATTAACTATGAATTCTGAATTGGGACACCACAGAGCTTAACGTCGTGGCGGCCTGATCCAATTGCTGAGCTTCAGAAGTTAGCTCAGCAGCATGGGCCGCAGTGGTATCCACCAGTTGGGTAATACGGTGCAGATTCTGATTAATCTCTTCTGCCACTACACCTTGTTGCTGGGTCGCTACCGCAATTTGCGAGCTTTGTTGCTGCACCACTTCAATCGCCTGCCCTATAGCAACTAACGCACCTTGCATGGCTTTTGCCCGCTCTGAACTTAACTGAGTCTGCTCCCGGCCTTGCTGCATTTTCAACTCAGCTTCTTTGGCAATGGCTTGTAGCTTCTCCACCATAGAACGGATATGCCCAGTGCTTTCGCTGGTACGTCCTGCCAAAGAACGAACCTCATCCGCTACGACCGCAAAACCACGGCCCTGTTCACCAGCACGCGCAGCTTCAATAGCTGCATTTAAGGCTAATAAATTGGTCTGATCGGCGATTGCTTTGATCACATCCACCACAGCACCGATATTTTCGGATTCTTTTGCTAAGCCCACCACAACATCCACAGCATCAGCCATAGTGCCCGCCAAAGCGGACATATCCTGTAATGCTGCCTGCGATAACGCAGAACCTTCAGAACCACGCTTTTGCGCAGCAGAAGCAGCAGTGCTTGTTTCCTGAGCGTTGCGGCTAATTTCATGCACAGTGGCCGACATTTCGGTCACAGCTGCAGACACTGCATCAATTTGCAGTTTATTGTTCTGAATTTCCTGATCCGTTTGTGACGCAACTTTGTTCAATTGCTGACTGGAATGGTGCACCAAAGCAGATTGCTCTGAAGTACTTTGTAAAGACAAACGCAACTTGCCGATAAAGCTGTTGAAATGCTGAGCCAGAACACCAACTTCGTCCGAACTTTGAATAGCCAGAGTGCGGGTTAAATCACCTTCACCGCTGGCGATATCTTTCATAGCCACAGTTAAATCCGATAAAGGCCGGATAATACGTTGTGTTGTCAGCACGACAACCAGCGTGATGACTGCCAGCATGAGCAAGGTGGCAAACAACGCCCAACCCGTAGCTTGTTGTACTGGTGCCTCAATCAGCTCTGCGGGTATTAATAAACCAACCAGCCAGTTCATTTTCGGAAACTCAAGACTGACAGGCTTATACGACACATAATAACTTTTGCCTGACAAACTGACTTTAGTAAAACCAGATTTTTGCTCTTTGGCTGCTTGTGCAAGTGCGCTGAAACCTGCCGTATCAGCAATATTTTTATCTAGCAGGTCCAGCGGATCATTGGCTTTAATTTCAAGACCTGCAGCTTTAGAGAAATGCACCACCTGCCCCAGGCTATCAAGCAAAAATGGCAAGCCTTCGCCCTGATAACGGATACGTTCTACCTGCTCACCAAGCTTATCCAAATGCAGATCCAGACCACCTACACCCAATAAAGTCCCGTCAGGTAAATACACTGGCCCTTCCACTACAGCAGACACAATACCGGTGGTGAAATCAGCGGAAGGTGAACCAACAAAAAACTTATTGTGTTCAAGGCTTAATTTGTACCAGGGGCGCTGGGTTGCAAAATAGCCTTTGCTGATATCCCCGGCATCCGGACCTTCTTTATCCACGCCCGTTCTGGAGCTTTCCCTAAAGTATTCAGCACTGCGATCCAGTGCAAAAAAAGCCGACAGTATATTGGGATCTCGCTCACTGATCTTAATAAAGCTGTTGTTGATGTCCTGATAACCAGGCACTGAATTCAGTTCAGCATTACGGCCCGGGTAAGCCTGAAACCAGGCCTGAAACTGCGGAGCCTCCAGAAAAGTGCGGGCAACCTGCGCATACTCAGCAAAAAATTTGCCTATATTCACCGACTCAGTAGTCACTAATGAGTCAACCTCAGCCTGCACTTGCTGGCGTGTCAGTTGGCTTAAATGGTTCACTGTAAAAAGCGCAGAGAGCACTAACAGCACTGCAACTGAGCCACCTACCGCCATTAATAGTTTTTGTTTTATGGATAGATTTTTAATGTAAGACATAACAGCCCCCAAATGGATACAGCATTATAAAAACATAAAGCAGCTGGTTTTACCACTGAATTTACTTCGATGAATAAGTGAAATTAATCAATGATTTAGATGTATCAGATTGGTGCATATTCATGAGTTATTTTGGTGCGGTTGGGTTATTTTGGGGAGGGGGGTTAGTCAGAAATTGCCATTTTTTGGATAACAATTGGTTAGTTTAAAAGCGGATTGGAGTTGGATTCGGGTGCGGTGAACTACGTTAGTGCGGACGATGAGGAGACAGCAGGCCGTCTTGTCCGCCTGGCGGTGAACTACTTTGCTCACCCCATCCATGGGGTTCGTCCCTGCGGGACCCGCCTTCGGCGGTCCAAAAACGTTCCAGACGTTTTTGTCGCATGGGAATGCCCTGCTCGAATGGTCCACCGCCTGATTTCGAAGTAAATAAAAAAGCCCCTCGCTTGCGCGAAGGGCTTTTCCATTTATTGGGAGCCTGGCGGTGAACTACTCTCGCATGGCATCTGCCACACTACCATCGTCGCGGCTGCGTTTCACTTCTGAGTTCGGAATGGAGTCAGGTGGTTCCACAGCGCTATTGCCACCAGGCAAAA